>Ga0154519_113_pt1 | contig 572793 bp, 511 predicted proteins | sample RifGroE2_FD_105662 | JGI IMG/M metagenome (GOLD analysis project Ga0154519, IMG submission 105662) | Bacteroidetes bacterium GWE2_39_28
AAAAAACTTAACAGTTAATACTTACTTCAAACAAACGCATACTACTAATAATAGCAGAATCGATACAACCTATCTATACCAAGTGGGAGAATAGATAGCCGCCATCTTTTACAAGCCCGATGAGAAATCATCGGGCTTTTTTAAACCAATATGGGAGATTAGTTAGCACTAATTTAATTTGATACATGGTGATGGAGGAAGTTTTTTGCTAACTTTGGTGGTTTGAGAATAATGTTTAAGCAACATATTTACATATCAGACAAAAAATACGCATTTAAAGACATCTTTAAAGACTTTTATGCGTCTCAAGTTATGTTTGCAATTAAACTCATTGGAAGTAAGCACGATGCAGAGGATTTAGTTCAGGATGTATTCATGAATATCTGGCGTTCAAAACCTGTTTTTAGAAACGAAATTGCTTTTAAATCATATATATACCTTTCTACGAGAAACAGATGTATAGATTTTTTACGAAAAAAAAGACCACAGGGAGATACCATAGAATCAATCGAGCATATAACAAATGAGGTTGATTTTGCTGTAAAGGAAGAGGCATTTCGTATATTGGAAAAAGCAATAGAAAAGCTTCCAAATCAAACAAAAGAGATAATGAAACTCTCAATGTCAGGTCTTTCCATTCAGGAAATTGCCAATCAACTCGGAGTGTCAGTAAATACTATTAAAACATTAAAATTGAGAGCTTATAAAAGCCTTAAAGAGTCTTACGGTGATGTATTCATGATGTTTCTTGTTACACTTTTATCCTTTTAAAGAACTTGATAAACTGAGATTGTAAATAATAAAGAATATTTGGGTTACAATCAATAAATTATTAAACGGGGGCGAAACCTCCGTTTTTTTTTGCCAAAATTCAAGATAATTCAAAGATGTTGTCACCCTTTTTTCGATTTATGCGTTTATATATGAAAGAAGTATTTATTTATGACAGAAGAAAAATATAGCAAAGCCTTTGAGGAGATTGAAAAGACAGTAAGCAAAATCATTGAAAATCCTGATAAAGAGGACTTAGAATATCTCGAATATAGAAAAAATACAATCTCTGATATTAATGTAAACCGGGCTTGGTTAAAAATACTATTTAAACGCAGCAAAAAATATCTATACTACTCTACAGCTGCTGCTGCATTAATATTATTTATCTCCGTTTTAATTTTTGCTCCATCAAAAGAGGAGTCAGTAATTGAATCAATGATTGTTCAGGAGATTATGCCGGCAGTTGGGTCAGTTACACTTCAGCTTGCATCAGGTAAAATTGTTGATTTAAGCTCTGATGAGAACGCTAACGAATTATCCGGCATAGTGGTATTGGATAAAAGTGTAGGAGAGATATCCTATGAAGATATAATTGTAGACAATATTGATGAAACCACATATAATCAATCAGTAGAAACGCCAAATGAATATAACGAATTAACTACTCCAAAAGGACGTTCATTCTCCATTGTCCTCAATGATGGATCAAGGATTTGGCTTAATGCACAAAGTAAAATTAAGTACCCGGTAAGATTTGGAAAAAATGAAAGGAGAATTCAAATTGCAGGTGAGGCCTTTTTTGATGTTAAACACGATCCGCAGAGACCTTTTATTGTAGAGACAACAGATTACAGTGTTAAAGTATTAGGTACAAAATTCAATGTAAATGCATATGCACAAGAAGAGAGTACCTCTACTACTCTTGTATCTGGCTCCGTTTTAATTCCGATGAAAACAGGAAGTGAGGCTATTCTTACTCCAGGGGATCAACTAAAATTCTCAAGATCAGACAAATCTATTTCAATTCAAAAGGTCGATGTAGAGTTATATACTTCGTGGGTAGAAAATAACCTGCGTATTGAACAGATGCCACTTGATGAGATATTTAAGATACTAATGAGGAGATATGATATAAACGTCTATTATTCTGATGATATATCCAAATCCGAGAAATTTAGCGGAAAGATTCCTCTAAACGACAATCTTAAAATAGTTCTTGACCAAATGTCAAAGGTGTCAAATGTAGATTTCCAGTTTGAGAAAAATCTTGTTGTTGTAAAATATCGGGACTCCAAGTAAATAGTAGGTAATCAATAGCTTAAAAAAGAATAATTATATATAAATGTATGAAAAAACATAGTAGCAAGATCTTCTTAATCTTAGTGGTTTTTCTGATGCCTGGATTTACTCTGATGGGTTTCTCCCAACAGATAAAAAACTTTAATGTCCAGAAAGCTACCCTTGAACAGTGTTTAAAGCAAATAGAAAATCAAACAGGCTTGGGATATCTCTCAAAAGGGGAAGATATCAGAGAGATTAAAAACATAACCTATTCTGCGGATAATAAAGATGTTAGGGTTATATTGAAAGATATCCTTTCAAATACAGGTTACACATTTGAAATTGATAATGGGGTAATTTTGATACTTAAAGCACCTCCTTCACAACCAATTAAACAGAATCCTCCAAAGGGAGGCATTCTTACACTAAAAATTCATGACTATGATACTGGAGATCCGTTAGTTGGAGCATCGGCATTGATTAGGCAATATGGAGCTTATGGAATTGCCAACGGAGAAGGATTGGCGTCAATAAAAAATCTACCCGGTGGAAATGTAACTCTTGAGGTTATGATAATTGGCTATGAAACCTACAATACTCAGATTCTTGTTGATGGAGATATGGATATATCAATAAGGATGAAACAAACCTCTCTTGAACTTGATGAGGTTGTTGTTACAGCTACAAAAAGTGTAGCAGGTACATCAACAAGTTCGAAAATTGGAAGACAGGCAATGGACCACCTTCAGGCAACCAGCTTAAAAGATATTATGCAACTTATTCCCGGGCAGTTGCTTTCCGGAGTTAACAATATGACATCGTCTGAAAAGATTACCATCAGAACATTAAATACTGCAAGTGCAAATAACGCATTCGGAACATCAATCTTGGTTGATGGTGTTCCAGTTTCTGATAATGCCTCACTATCCGATAAAACGGCTATAAGTTCAACAGGAGGAACAGGTGTAGACCTAAGGCAGATTGGAGCTGACAATATCGAATCAGTTGAAGTTATCAGAGGTATTCCATCTGCCGAATATGGCGATTTGGCATCCGGAGCAGTAATTGTGAATACAAAGGCTGGCTATACTCCTTATGAGATAAGAACTAAAATAAATCCTGTAACATTCAATACCTCTTTGGGAAAAGGTTGGAATTTCGGGAAGAACAAGGGGAGTATGAATGCAAATATTGACTATGCTCAGGCTTGGGGTGATCCAAGACAGAAAAGCACCTCATTTGATAGAATTTCCGGGGGGATAACTTACACCAGATCAATTGGTAAAATATGGTATACCAATTCTAAAATATCATTTAGCAATCTGCTGGACTTTAGAGGAACCGATCCTGACGTCATTATTGAAGGGTCTGAAAACACACAAAAATCAATGTCATTCAGAGTGAGCCATAATGGGCGGGTAAGTGTTAATGTACCGTTAATGAGAACTCTTTCATATGCATTAGGATATTCTGAATCATTAAATGAATCAAGAAATACAACAATTGTATCTGCAGGGGGAGGGTTGCCAATTATAACCTCTCTTACTCCCGGTTACTATGAGGTACCATATATCACAAATTCTTACAGAACTTCGGGCGGAACCATTGGTAGGCCCAGAAGTTTTTTTGCTAAAATATCCAATGCCTTTTTCTATAACATTGGTGATTTTCACCAGAGGTTTAATATGGGTATGGAGTACAGACTGGAAGAGAACAGAGCTAAAGGATTTTACAATGAAGATGACGCATTGCCTTTAAGGCCAAATAGCAATGGAAGGCCAAGGCCATATTACGATATTCCAAGAATCAATCAGGTTTCTGCATATTTTGAAGACAATATCAACCTGAAAATTGGAGAGAATATGGGATTCAAATTACAGGCAGGTGTTAGGTTTGATATGCTGCAACCCGGTCAGCCGGAGCAGGTTTCATCTCTATCTCCAAGACTAAATGCATCGCTTAAGTTAGCAGACTGGATTGACTTAAGAGGTGGTTGGGGTAGAAATTCAAAGACTCCTGGTCTCTCTCACTTATATCCTGAAGCAAGGTACTCTGATAGAGAAGTTGCAAAATATCTGCCGGCGAATGTTCAGAATCAGCTTGTTATGTATCAAACATACATTACATATGTAGAGAGAAACAACATGCTAAAAAATGCGACCAATACTAAATCTGAAATTGGAGCAGATATAAAATTGCCAAATGACATGTCATTTTCGGTTGTAGCATATCGTGACTACATGGCTAATGGATTCGGAAATTTAACTGAATACCAGATCTACTACTCAAATTACTATACTGCAAATCAAGGTATGATTATTATACCTGGAGAGAAACCGATTATTGACTGGAATAATCCGGCAAGAATTGATACCGTATTTACAACAACCGGAAGAGTAGGTAATACTCAGGCAAGCCTTGACAGAGGAATAGAGTTTGATTTCAGTTTTGGTCAGGTCAAATCTATAAGAACATCTTTTGATTTATCAGGAGCATATATGGAGACTTCAAGTTGGGAGAATGGACCAAACTATTCAAACCCTGTAGGTATTCCTTCTAATTCTGTTTATGGACAAGGTGGTGCTAACACACCTCCATTTAAGCTTGAATATCCTACAGGTCTCTCTAAAAGCATACAGCGCAGATTCAGTACAGTATTAAGGGCTGTTTGCCACATACCTCAATTGAGAATGGTTGGATCGGTAAGCGGTCAGGTTATATGGTACACATACTCAGTTACAACAAACCAGAGCTCTTCACCACTTGGCTGGATAGACACTGACCTCTCTTACCATGGAATTACTCAAAGTATGCTGGATGATCCTGAGTATAGAATCAAAGGGATCTTACTAAAAGATCAGATAAAAGCTCCGAGAGATACTGACCCGATTACAATGCCACCACTTTGGATATTAAATGCAAGACTAACAAAAGATATATCAAAATCTCTTGGATTCTCATTCTTTGTAAACAATATCTTTTTTTATACTCCTTACCAATCAAGCAGTGCTTCCGGCACTCTTATAGAAAGAAATACCGGTACATTTTCATTTGGTATGGAACTATTTGTGAAAATTTAATTAATTGGAAATGAAAAGAATATTAATAATTCTCGCATCAATAAGTTTAATAGCTATCGGCTGTACAAGAGAAGAGCCTATGCAGGTAAGAAATATGAAGATAGAATTTGAACTACCTTCAAACTTTAAGCCCGGGATCAAATATGCAAACAAAGAGGTTGTCTTTTCCAGCCCTTACAAAACATATATATTTACCACTGACAATAATGGTATTTTAACTATTCCTGAAATTATACCTGACGAATACACAATTAACACAAGCTGGGAGATAAGTGGGTCTGAATACAAAAGTATTATTACTACGAATGAACTAATTGAGGATAAGGCAACAGTACTTTTAAGAGCAACATTAAGTAACTATCAGGTATTTACACAGAAAGATATAAAGATGGCTCTTGATATGCTTGTTATGAGAAGTCTTTTGATATCTAAGGTTTATTTTTCAGGAACAAAAGATAATGCAAACAGAAACTACATTGTAGACTCATTTGTTGAAATTTTCAATAATTCAGACGAGATTGTTTATGCTGACGGTAAATATCTTGCTCTAGCTGAATCTATGTCGCCAGCTGCTTATCTGGCAAAGGATAACCCGGAATACATTTATACCAGACAAATATGCCGCTTTCCCGGAAATGGTACTACATATCCGATTCTTCCCGGTAAGAGCATTGTTATTGCGGCCAGAGGAGCAAGAGATCACAGAACAAGTGCTTCAACATCAGTTAATCTTGCTGATGCTGATTTTGAAGTAAAGGATCTAGATGGTACAGGTAATCCAGATGTAAAGGCCCTTCCTGTTATTTCAAGTTCAACTTCAATTAAATTTTTCAATTTGATTACCGGAGCTCCTAACGCCGTCTTCATATTTGAAACAGATGAAGATATAATGCAATGGCCTGAATATTTTGCTCCAGGAAGAACCTCAGGTGAGAGATTCAGAAGAGTACCCATAAGCACAGTTCTAGATGGAGTTGAGTGCCTTAAAAACAATGCAGGAACAGGTCCTGATGTAAATCTTAAACGTTTTCAGGATATTATAGATGCCGGTTTTGCATTTATAAATGCCTCAGCAGGATATGTAAATGAATCAATTGAGAGAAAAATCAGCGGGGTGGTAGACGGGAGGATAGTATTAAAAGACAGTAATAACAGCACCCAGGATTTTGTTATTGTTTCAGGACCAGTACCAAGAAATTATGATAATCCATTATTGCTTAACTAGGAAATGTATATGAAAAAAGTTATAATAATTATAGTTGCTTCTGTTTTTATTACTAGCACCTTATCAGGACAAATCAAAGATTCAATCCAAAAATTTCCTGATTTCCAAACAAGGGAGTTACAGGGGTTAAGGCAATTGTGGAATAAAACTGAAAACTCAGCCGGGATGGGATTTTCGAATGTTAATACCGGCAGTTTAACATCTATTAATAAATATTTCAGTAATGGTGACCACCACCGGGTTCAGGAGGGTTCAGCCAATAATGGGCTTACCTTTTCTACCGAAAGATATGACAAGTTTAGCGAAAAGGTATATGTAAGGGGTTCTTTTGCTTTTAATATGAATACTGAAGAAGACAGGGGCTGGTCAGATGTTGTAAATACATACAACTCTAATCCATATATTTATGGCAGCAGCGTTAGAGGTAATTATGAGTCTCAAAATTTTGATCTCAATCTGAAAGTTTTTTCAGTTAGAGAAAATGGGTTTAACTACGGATTTACTATAGATTACCATGTTGCAGATATTTCCAGACAAAGAGATCCCAGATCAAGAACCTATGTTCTTGATTATTCGATAATTCCATCTATAACCTACTCTATTGATAATCATAATTATGTTGGTATTAACCTAAACTATCGCTTTGATAAGGAGAAAATGCCCGGACTTACAACAGTTCAGACAGACCCTAATTTGAAATATTATACTTTTAGTGGTTTAGAGAATGCTATTGGCAGAATTGGTGGTTATCGTGCATTTTCAAGGCAGTTCATTGGAGATAATGTGGGAGGCTCGTTACAGTATAACTTTAAAAAAAGTAACATAAATTGGCTTATCTCACTTGGAATGGATGCCGGTTGGCAGGAGACTCTTGGTGATAAAAAACAAACTCCGGGATCATTCAATTCATTTGATTATAAATTCTTGTCAAATCTGTTAATATATAAAAACAGTTACCTGCATAATTTTCTTTTAAATGTTAATGTAAAAGATGCAGGAGCTGACGAACACAGACAGAATCTTATAAGTACTAGAGACACACTAACAGGAATCACTACTGAAAATTGGGTAACAATCTACACCTATAAAAACAGGTTTGTATCACTGACCTCTGATGTAACTCTCAAGTGGGATATCTATTCGTTACAAAAGAATAATGATTCATACAATTGGAGAGTTGGCGTAAATGCGGGGTATTCATCTTTTTCGAATATCTATTACTTACCAAAATCTGAGTACTCTGCGGGAAGAGTTATTGCAGGAATAAGCGGATCATATGTTATAACTGCAAACAAGCAAAGGAAATTACTTTTTGAAGGCAGCTTCAATAGTGGTATAAGCACTGGCGCTAAGCTGAATCTGGCATCTCAGACAGAAATAGCAGAAAACATATTGATGCCTGACTTTGAATTTCATAAACAAAATACGGCAGAGGTGCTTGGAAGTGTGAAATATACATTCCCTTTACAAACTATAAAAAATGCCAGATTATCTGGATATGTGAGATTATATGGAGGTAACCTTTTTGCCGGAGCTGCTAATTGGAGCAATTTTGGCTTTGCAGTTGGAATATTAACCTTATAAAACAAAAATAATGAGAAAATTAAACAGGATTAATTACGTAAGATTATTTCTATTGATACCGTTTATGGTATTATTCATGTCATGTGAAAAGATAGATGAAAACAAAGTGAAAATTCCATTAGTAACCTTTGAAACATCACAGATAAGCGTTAATACCGAAACCGGATCATATGATGTTGTTCTTAAACTTTCTGAAGTGGCTTCAAAAGAGTTAACCATTAAGGTAGGTATGTCGGGTTCAGCAACAGAAAATGAACATTATACCGTTGCTTCAAAGGAGATTAAAATTCCTGTTGGCACAAGCGAGGGCAAATTGCCAATTACAATTTTGCATAATAATATATGGGATGAAAATCTTGAGATTATTGTTATTCTTGCTCCGGGAACAGATTATGTAATTGATCCAAAACAGGTTTCAGAGATTAAGATAAAGCTTACCAAGCAGATTGTTTTACCTGTTATGTCATTTGATATGGAAGGTACAAATTTGCACACAAACCCATTTAATGCCGAAATTATCACTTTAAAACTAAAACTAGATCAGCCATTACGAGCTGAAAGTCAGGTAAATCTTGCCTTTGACGGTGATATGACTATAGGTGCAGATTTTGCTGTAAATGGAGGGAATTCAAATAAAATTACTGTACCAAAAGATGTGACATCACACACTTTTACCCTGAAAATCAATAAAAAAGATAACGCAGGATTTAACAAAAATCTAAAAATAACCGTTTCTCCAGTCGATCAGAAAACCTTTACAGTAAATCAGGAAAAATCATCTTTTACTCTAAAAGTTCATGATCCATTGGTAGATATGACTCCAATTTTAAAAACGGCTGCTTTACTGGGTGGTAGTGGATTCCAGATTTATCAGAATGTAAAAACAACTACAGGATGGTCATCAAATATTACTGTAAATGCAATAGCAAACACTATTAAAAAGAATTATTTAAAAACATTCAGAAACACCTCATTTAACACTGCATTCGGTTGCGAGTCAAATGCTCCCGGGGGAGATGTCCTAAGATTGGGAGATTTGCTGAACTTTGCAAATACTGATACTGTAATTGCAGATTATGGAGTGGGTAAAACGACAAGACATTTCAACCCTTCTGATTCACTCTTAAGATTTGTTGCTGATGGTGAGAATCCGCTTAAAGGTACAGTAACGACAGTACCACAAAAATTCAGCGCAAATATTGTACTTAAAGTAGACTGGGAGACAGGAACAAACGGTTTTAAACAGTGGCATTTGGACTCAAAAGCAACCGGAGGAAAAATTGAAATGAGTACCTATCCGGTAATTGCAGCAGTTGTTATTGATCTTGAAAAGGTAGAGGGTAGTTATGATTTCACACTTGCAACACCCGAAATACTATTTACAGCCTGGTTTAAAAGCAGTTCACCATATTTTATGAAGAACCTTAACAGTACATACGATATTGTAAAAGAGGGTGATCAGTATAAAGTTTCATACAGATATATTCCAAGATAGTTATGATAAAAAAGATAGCTCTAATTTCATTTTTTGTTTTAATATTCACACATCTTAAATCAGAGGAGACCTTTCTAAGTGTAATAAAAGAGGGGAAAAATTATAAGTTTGAAATCCCGGATTCAATTCTTGGAAGAGACATTCTGTTTGGTTCTAGAATTGTAGATATCAGCTCCCCAAATGCAAAGGTTTATGCTGCCGGACAGATGAGAAGACCTCCGGTGTTAGTGAGATTCTCAAAGAAGAACCGCATTTTGGTTATTGAGGAAGTTGGCAACTTTGTAGACACGAAGGCTGGGGATCCTATTAACGATGTGCTTGAGAGAAATATGAAGATTGGTGGAGTTAATCTTTTTGATATTGAATCCAGAAATTCAAATAACGACGCATCAATAGTTGATGTAACCAAATATTTTTCGGAGGAGGTTCAGCTTGCCTGGCCTCTTCCGGACAATGTTAAAAAAGGCAGATTTGAACCCAAACTTAGTGGAATACAATTTATTAAAGAGTTTGAAAATAGAATAAATATCAGAAGTTATTATGAGTTTTTAGGGGGTAAAGAGACATTTACAATTACAGTACAGTACTTTTTGCTTCTTCTGCCAAAAGAGCCATTAATGACCAGATATAATGACGATAGAGTGGGGTATCAACCCTTTAATAAAAAGAGTTATAGTTCAGGAAATCCTGTTACTACAAACAAATATATTTCAAGGTGGCGGATTGAACCATCTCCTCAGGATCTTGAAAAACACCAAAGAGGAGAGATTGTTAGTCCATTAAAACCCATTGTGATATATATTGAACCCTTCTTCCCCAAAAGTTGGATCCCTTATATTAAGCAAGGAATTGAAGACTGGAATTTAGCATTTGAGAGGATTGGTTTTAAAGATGTTCTTGTGGCAAAAGAATTTCCGGATGATTCATCTTTTGATCCGTATGACATAACTATAAATGCAGTTAGGTACATTCCTCTTGATGAGGCAAATGCAGCAGGACAAATCTGGACAGATCCACGAAGCGGTGAAATAATCAATGGTGAGGTTTTATGGTGGAATAATGTAGTCAATCTCATAAACATGTGGAGATTTACTCAGACATCTGCTGTTGATCCTTCAGCAAGGGCACTTAGTTATTCTGATGAGATAATGGGAGAGATGGTAAGATATGCAATAGCTCACGAAGTTGGTCATGTGCTTGGTCTACAACACAATATGAGGAGTTCATATGCTTACCCAACAGATTCTCTCAGATCGCCCACTTTTACGTCTGTTTATGGCACAACTGCCTCAATAATGGACTATGCCAGAAATAATCACATTGCCAGACCGGGAGACCTTGAAAAAGGGGTTAAACTTACACCACCTATATTAGGACCATATGACTATTTATCAATAGAATATGGCTATAAATATTTGCACGGTATTACCAGCCCCGATGATGAATTGCCGGATTTAAACTTAATTTTTACATCAAAGGGAGACGATCCAATGTACCAATTTGCGCCGTTTATTGCATCTCCAATTTCTCCGGATCCTGCCGCTCAGGCAGAATCTCTTGGAAACGACATTATTGCCTCATCAGCTAATGGCATTTTAAACACCAGAATAATACTTGACAGCCTCATTATCTGGACAACAAAAGCAGGGGGAGGAGCAAGGGAGGTTGAATCCAGATATGACGCTCTTTCGAAGCAATATTTCAGATACATTACACTAACGATGTCCTATATTGGTGGAACATATGTTACACAGGGGCCACTCTCCATTAACCCCGTAAAATTCAAAAATGTCTCAAAATCAAAACAAAAAGAGGCAGTTCAATTTGTATTAAAACATCTCCGTGAGGCACCACAACATTTAGACAGAAATGATCTTACCCCTGTAATGGGTTCTCAAACAGATGCTGTCATGAAAAGACAAGGAGAAGTTTTGACATCAATGTTAAACAACTTTATTTTGCCAAGGGTTGTAACAGGTAGTTATCCGTTAAATGAGGGGTACAACATAAACGAATACCTCTCTGACATTGACTCACATATGTGGAAGATAGATGGAAAGTTAAGTATTTATGACAGAAATCTGCATATAGTTTATGTTCAGACGCTACGCTCAATTTCAGTTATCCCCAAAAGAGGAGATGAGGCAGTTACCGGAATTCCGGTAATTATTAGTGAGGCTGCATTCAGACAGTTACAAAAGACCAGAAAGATTCTGGAAAAGAAGCGGAAAGCTATCAGTGAGCGTGGACATTATGATTTTCTACTCTCTTTAATTACCAACGGTTAAAGCACATTACATAAAAGGAAACTAATTAACAGAATGAAAAGATTACTTATTATTATATTATCAATAACCTTTTTATCAAATTTTAAAGCAAAAGCTGACGAGGGAATGTGGCTTCCTCTGTTATTAAAAGAGCAGAAGTTTGCAGAAATGAGAAAAATGGGATTGAAATTATCTACTGAAGAGATTTACAGCATTAATAAAGCCTGTGTTAAAGATGCAGTAATAGGACTGATGGGAGAGGGTGCCAATCTGAGGAGTTTTGGAACAGCGAGTTTTATTTCCGGAAGTGGTCTTATTATTACTAACTATCATGTTGTACTCTCTTATATTGAGAGATTTTCAACCGAAAAGAATGATTTTTTAAAATATGGTTATTGGGCGAAAAACCCAACAGAAGAGTCACTCTGCCGCGGGTTGCAAATGAAGCAACTTATCAGAATGGAAGATGTTACTGATGCTATTCTCCAAGGGACAGAGGGCTTAACAGGATCAGAAAAACTTGATAAGATTGATCAAAATGGGAAGGAGATAGCAAAGAGTGCAACTAAAGGCACAAGGTACGAGGTTAGAATGCAATCTTTGTTTGGCAACAGCCAGTACATTATGAATGTTTACGCCGTTTACAGAGATATCAGAATGGTTGCCGCTCCCCCATTTGCTATTGGTAAATTTGGGGGCGACAAGGATAATTACAGTTGGCCAAGGCACACCGGAGATTTTGCAATTCTAAGGGTTTATGCTAATAAAGATAATAATCCGGCATCTTTTTCAGCTAAAAATGTCCCATATAAGCCTAAACACTTTTTTTCGATATCTTCAAAAGGGGTTAAGGATGGTGATTTTATAATGATACCGGGTTATCCCGGCTCAACCCGGCAATACATACCATCATTTGCTCTTGAAAAGATAATCTACACCGATAATGCCCACAGAGTTGCCATCAGGAAAGATAAGATGGATATTCTTAATAATGCAATTAATGAAAATCCCGAATTAAAGTTCAGATATACATCAAGACTTTCGTCAGTAGGTAATAGCTACCTAAGGTGGAAAGGAGAGATTATGGGGGTAACAAAGATGGATTTAGTTAATAAAAAGAGGGATGAAGAGAACAAATTTATTGATTGGGTAAAATCAGACAAAGATAGAGTTGAAAAATATGGCGATATTCTTAAAAAGATGGAGGAACATTATAAGGAGGTATCAAAATACAACCTTGCTGAAATCTATTTTAACGAAGCGGGAATTAATGGTTCTGAAATTGTCCCTTTCATTGGAAAATTTGAAAAACTTGCTGCAATTTATTCAAGAAAGAACCAGGACTTAAAAGCAGCAAATTCAGAAGCTTCAAGGCTAATTGGGCTTACAAACCAGTTTTTTAACAACTGGGACTATGAGGTTGACAGAAAAATGTTCCGGAATATGCTTTATCGTTATTATAAAGAGATGCCCGATATGTTTAAACCGGAGTCAATGGTCAGATATATTTCAATTTATAACGGTGATATAGAGCTATTAACTAAAGAGGTATTCGAAAAGTCAATATTTACTGATAAGGTTAAATTATTGGCATTTCTTGAAAGTGATGATAGAGATGTTGCTAATAAGATTAAAAATGACCCGCTTTACCAGTTGTCCATTGGTTATTATATGGTTAATGTTGATAGAATTAACAGGCAACGAGGGGCCCTTCAGGCAAAATTGCTGGAAATGAACAATGTCTACATTTCAGGATTGTTAGAGATGAATTCAAGGGAGAGACTATATCCGGATGCCAATAACTCACAAAGAATCAGCTATGGGCAGGTGAAAGGAACAGCTGCCATAGATGGTATCGTATATACTAGTTCAACTTATCTGGAAGGGGCAAATGTAAAATATCTTAACAATATTGAAGATTCAGATTTTTATATGCCTAAAAAAATCAGAGACCTCTTACTTAAGAGGGAATTTGCAAATTATGCTACAAAAGAGGGTAAACTAGCCGTTAATTTTTTAACCAATGCTCATACCACAAGTGGAAGTTCAGGTTCACCAGTTTTGAATTCAAAAGGAGAACTTGTTGGACTTAATTTTGACAGGATTTGGCAGGGTGTTGCTTCAGACTACAAATATGACGACGATATTTCAAGATCTATAGCAGTTGATATAAGATATATACTTTTTATTTTAGATAAGTATTCTCCATCAGACTATGTTATAAAAGAGTTAATTATAAAGTAAGGTTAAGTTTGTATTGTTTATGAAAGGAGAGTGTCTGTTAAAAAGTCACTCTCTTTTCTATTTAGAATGTCTTTTAATACCTGACAAAAACACTAAAAATGTTATATTTGTAAACCTAACTAAACTGAACAATGATTAAGAAATCTTTACTCACCACTCTGGTGATTACCATTGCAACAATAAGCTCATTCTCTCAAAGTGAGTCAAAAAAATGGGCAATAGCATTACACGGAGGTGCCGGAGGTGCTCCATCTTCAATGACTGCCGAAAGAAAGGCAGATTACGAAAAACATCTTATTGAGGCAATTAAAATCGGGGAAATGCTTTTAGATGAAGGCAAAACATCGATTGAAGCAGTTGAAAGTGTAGTGATATATCTTGAGAATTGTCCTCTTTTTAATGCAGGTAAAGGAGCAGTGAAAACAATTGACGGGACTCACGAGCTGGATGCAGCAATAATGGATGGTTCTAACCTAATGGCAGGAGCCGTTGCCGGAATCAAAGATATTAAGAATCCAATCATGGCAGCCAGACTTGTAAAAGACAGTACGGCGCATGTGCTTCTTATAGGAGAAGGTGCTTCATCTTTTGCAAAATCAATGGGACTTGAGGTAGTAGACAACAGTTATTTTTCTACAAGACAAAGAGAGGACCAATTCAACAGAATCCGGGATAATAAAGAACAAAAAGATCCCAGAGGCACTGTCGGATGTGTTGCTCTGGATATTTATGGCAACCTTGCAGCAGCAACATCTACAGGTGGTATGTCGGGTAAAAAATGGGGCAGGGTAGGTGATGTTCCAATTATTGGTGCCGGAACCTATGCAAATAACAATACAGCTGCAATATCAGGCACAGGACATGGTGAATTCTGGATCAGACGAGTAGTTGCTTATGACATTTGTGCGCTTATGGAATACAAAGAGATGACTCTTGAAGCTGCAGCAAATGAAGTTATTTTTAATAAAATTGATCCAATGGGAGGCTCCGGCGGTGGAATTATCGCTGTTGACAAAAATGGAAATATCTCATTTGTATTTAATACAGGTCTTATGCACAGAGCCTGGTCAAAATCTAATGGCGAATATGGAGTTGGGGTTTTGAAAGGGGAAGAGAAATCTTTTAAGAGATAACCTTACATGATAACAAAATTCAAACCAGGGCTCTTAACCAGGATTATTATTGCAATTTTTCTTGGTATCTTATTCTCACTTTTTTCACCTTTATGGGTTGTTAGAATATTTGCTACAATCAACGGGATATTTGGTAATTTTCTGGGATTTATCATACCTCTTCTTATTCTGGGCCTTGTGGCTCCCGGAATCGCCGATTTGGGTAAAGGTGCAGGAAAACTTCTGGCAATTACAGCCGCTATAGCTTACGGTTCAACAATTGTTGCCGGATTCTTCTCCTATTTTACTACAAGGTGGTCATTGCCATTACTTATTAATCCTGATGAGACATTAACCGTAAGTGGTATAGAACTGGCTGAAAATATTGGAGCTTTTTTCTCCATTGAAATGCCACCTCTTATGGGTGTAACTACATCGCTTGTACTGGCATTTGTTATTGGGCTGGGAGTCTCTGCGGTAAATGGTCAAAAATTAAGATCTGCTCTATGGGAGTTTCGGGATATTATTATTGTAATCATTAAGGATGTTATCATACCATTGCTGCCTCTCTATATATTTGGAATATTTCTTAAAATAGGAGCAGAGGGTCAGGTATCTTCAGTTCTATCTCTATTCTTTAAGATAATACTGGTGATATTTGCGATGCATATTATTCTCCTGTTGGTACAATTTACTCTGGCCGGTATTATTTCAGGCAAGAATCCTTTAAGGGCTTTGATTACAATGCTTCCTGCATATGTAACTGCTCTAGGAACTCAATCATCGGCTGCTACAATTCCTGTAACTCTTGCTCAGGCTAAGAAAAACGGAGTTGATGACGAAATTGCTGATTTTGTTATACCATTGTGTGCAACAATACACCTTTCAGGAAGCATGCTTAAGATTGTTTCATGTGCTTTTGCTGTTATGTACATGTCAGGAATGAATACAGGATTTGATCTTTTTGCAGGTTTTATTATGATGTTGGGAATCACTATGGTTGCAGCACCTGGAGTGCCGGGAGGAGCAATTATGGCTGCAGTGGCATTGTTACAATCGATGCTTGGATTTGATCAGACACTTACAGGTCTGATGATAGCCCTTTATATAACTATGGATAGTTTCGGAACAGCTTGCAATGTAACAGGAGACGGAGCGATTGCGCTGGTATTAAATAAAATATATAAAAAACAGGTTCTTTAATGAAAAAAATTGCTCTTCACTGGCAAATTCTGATTGCAATAATAATTGCAGTGCCGTTTGGAATATTATTCCATGAATTTACACCATCAATTAAGTGGCTTGGTGATATGTTTATCAGAGCTTTAAAGATGATCTCTATCCCAATAGTTTTTTCATCACTTATAATGGGAGTTTCAAGTCTGGGAGGATATAAAGATTTGGGTAGATTAGCAGGCAAAACATTCTCATTCTATCTGCTAACCACTTTATTGGCCACAACACTAGGCGTTTTGCTGGTAAATATTTTTCAGCCGGGGATTGGTGCAGATCTTAATCTAAGCGAAACTGTAACAGATCTTGCGGTTACTAAGCTTTCATTTAAAGATCAGATTGTAAGCATTATTCCCGAAAATATATTTGTTGATTTGACAAAGGGTAACATGTTGCCTGTCATATTTTTTGCAATTCTCTTTGGATTTTTTGCAACAAAGGTCAACGAAAAATCATCTCTAACTATGACAGACTTCTTCACATCGGCATTTGATGTGTTTATGAAAATGACGCTATTCATAGTTAGGTTTACACCGCTTGGAGTTTTTGCAATTGTTTCCAATATTGTTGCTGCCCAGAACGGTGATCATGAGAGATTAATTAGCATAATAAGCAGTTTGGGTGTTTACACAGCAGTAGTATGGGCAGGTTGTATAATCCATTCAGGGGCTGTTTTGCCTGCTTTGGTATTTGGCTTTACAAGACTGAACCCATACAAACATATGAAGCAGATGTCTATTCCTCTGCTGACTGCCTTTTCTACCTGTTCTTCGGGGGCAACCCTGCCGTTAACCATAAAGGAATCACAAGAGAAAACAGGCATTTCAAATAAGATTGCAAGTTTTGTACTCCCACTGGGAAGTACTATAAATATGAATGGAACCGCTCTTTATGAGGGAGTTACTGCAATATTTATCGCACAGGCTTATGGAATCGATTTATCTATTGGGCAGCAATTTGTTATAGTTCTAACCTCTGTTTTAGCATCTATTGGTGCAGCAGGTATTCCAATGGCTGGACTGGTAATGGTAGCGGTAGTACTAAGTGCAGTCGGGTTGCCACTAGAGGGTATCGGGCTTATTCTGGCCGTACAACAGTTATGTGATATGCCTAGGACAGCTGTAAATGTGCACGGAGATGCTTGTGCTGCAGTAGTAGTAGCACACTCTGAGGGTGAAAAGTTAAATCTCTGATCCTCTACCTGAATCGGCTACTATTGCCTTTAAAGAATTCTTGAAGAGGTTATCACAGGTAACCTCTTCAATTGTTTTGTGCATTCTGTAGTTCCAAATATGATTTGGATTTGATGGTATATTAATTCTCTCCTCATCAGGATCTCTTTGTGAAAGTGTATCAGATAGGCTAAACCAGTCCTGCATCGGAATTATTGCTGCAAAAGAAGGTGAATCTAGGTTGGTTTTTAAAAGCTCTATTAGAATTTCTCTTTTATTATTTGATTTAATTTTTATTTTTAAGGTCTGCTCTAATTCTATTAAATTCCCTTCTTCATCAATCTCGTTCAGCCAACCTCTTAAAGTAGAAGTATCATGAGTACCTGTGGCACATATTGAAAAGTATGGAAATTGTGATGGGTCAGCATACTTTTGATCTCTCTCTTTTGGAAATCTCTGTATTTCAAGAGTAAGCGTTTTGAAGTGTCTTAACACTTTTGGAACACAGGCAGGTATCATCCCAAGGTCTTCGGCACAAGCCAGCATCTGAGTGAATGATAGTAATTCCTGTAATTTTACAAAACCACTTTCTGACCACAAACTCTCATTATTATGAAAATAGTAGTGATTATACAAAATGTCAAATGCCTCTTGATCAGAAGACTTTAATAGTTTGTAGAACTGTGTTTTTTTAGCATTAATCATGGGAATGAACCTCTTGTACTCCCGTGAGGATTCAATTAATAACCCACTTTTAATCAGGCTATCTGTAATTTTATCTAAATTGAAATTTTGAAGCTGTTTCCGGTCATATGAATACGAGGGGTTAAAACTTCCTGAAAGGCCATCCCGGTATTTTAACGGAATTTCCCAAATTCTGAAAAAGCCAAGTATATGGTCAATTCTGAAAGCATCAAAAAAATGGGACATGAATTCCAACCTTTTTCGCCACCATAAATAACCGTCCATCTTCATAACCTCCCAGTTATAGGTAGGAAATCCCCAATTTTGACCATTTTCAGAAAAATCATCAGGCGGTGCTCCTGCTTGCATATCAAAATTAAACAATAACGGGTCAGTCCAGGCTTCAACTGAATTTCTGCTTATTCCAATGGGTAAATCTCCTTTAAGAATTATTTTTTTTGACGTGGCATAATCTCTTAACTGGGAAAGCTGCCTGTATAAATTATATTGAACAAAGTGAAATAATTTAACTTCAGATTTGCAACCTTCGTCACTTTCTGAAAATGACATAATTTCGACGCAATCATATTTAGTGAAATGTGGCCATAATCTATAATTTGCTGTTTTATACTTATCTCTTAAATGACAGAATACAGCATAGGGATCAAGCCAGGAAGAGTGCTCTTTGTAAAAAAGTTGAAAGCCGGGAGAATTCAGCAGCTCCTCTCCCCTTATTTCAAATAACTTTTTAATATAGCTCCACTTTAACTTCTCAGTTCTTAAATAATCAATCTCTGGTAGAGAATTGAGCTGAGCAGCCTCGAGCTTGAAATGTTCAATAAATTCATTATCAGAAATATCTCCAGCCATTTGCAGGTTCAGATATAATGGATGAAGTGCAAAAACAGAGATAGAATTGTATGGGTAACTATCCTTTAAGGAATGAGTTGCAGTTGTGTCATTCACCGGCAGAATTTGAAGTATATTCTGTGATGTTTCGCTCAAAAAATCAACCATTCTGAATAGGTCACCAAAATCACCTATTCCACAACTATCGTTGCTTCTTAGTGAAAATACCGGAATTGAGGTTCCGGCAATTCGTGGGGTTTTAGCCGGAATATTTACTCTATTATGATTTATTACTGATACCTTATTTGACTCATTTATGTAAATTCTGTTAAACCCCTCCTCCCAAGTATTTCTAACTCCTTCACTATTTCTTAACTGTATAAGAAACTTATACTCAAGTTTTTCTGGAAGTTCTCCTTTATCAAAACAACCATTCCATAATCCGCCTCCAATGTGATGTAGCTCCACTGCTTGAGATTCATCCCAATCACCAAGTATTTTACAATTTCCGGCAATTACAACTATTTCATTATCTGAGAGATTAAGTGCATAGACGTTAATCATTAAATTGCCATTTAATGATTTCTTTGATCTGTATCTCCTAAATAAAACCTCAGTAAAGGCTGTTGCATAAAATGGTGTGTGATCATCATAATGTCTCCATTCATCCCAAACCTCAAGCTGGTCTTTTTCATTTGATAGCACATTACTATTAAATGGTAATGCATCGTTTATTTGTAATCCTTCAGGTAAAATCAATGCTCTGTCACAACCGGCTTCGTTTAAATCAAGAGAGTTTGCTTCAAGCAGTCGATAGCGGTATTTCAGAGACAATATATCATCTGCCGGGACTTCACAATTCCAATCACCGTCAATGTAATTCATTTTTGATGTCATGAGTTGTCCTGAATTTTTTTCACCGTAAACATTATGAATATCCAAAACAATCTCCTGACCGTATTTAGTGTGACAATTAATATGAAACTTAACCAGCATTGAGTACCTTTTGTTATTTTCGTTTTCGATTTAAGGTTATCTTTGTGAAATGAGAGCTCCAATATACAACATAATTTTTTTTGAATGAAGATCGCGCTGGTTAATTGTGATATTGAATGGGAGTCTCCTGCCATAAATCTCGCCAATTTTGATAAAATACTTAGCAACTTTATAAACGAAGGTGTAAATAAGCCTGACCTTATTGTATTCCCGGAACTCTTCACAACTGGTTTTTCTGTTAGCGACAGATACGCCGAGTCTTTAAATGGAGACACACATAAATGGATGAAAGGGTGGTCTATAAGGCTGGACTCTGCTATAATGGCATCCATTCCTGTTCAAGAGGGTGATAATTTGTACAACAGAGCACTTTTTGTTACTCCTGAAGATGACTTTCATTACGATAAAAGACACCTCTTTTCACTTGGAGGAGAGCAAAGTCTATTCAAAAAAGGCAGAACACCAGTAATAATTAATTTTAGGGGGTTTAATATCTTTCTCCAAATCTGTTATGACCTTAGGTTTCCTGTATGGAGCCGTAATGCAGGACTCTTATATGACTTAACAATTAACATTGCAAACTGGCCTGCATCAAGAGATAGTGTGATTGAATCTATGTGTCGCTCAAGGGCAATTGAGAACCTTTCTTACTTTGCATTTGTTAATAGAAAGGGTTTTGACCCTCAAAATGATTACACCGGACAAAAATTCATTGTTGACTTTAAGGGTAATTATTTGACACCGCTTATTGAACATCCCGATTATGAAACGTTTGAGATTGATAAGGCAAAACTGGTTTCTTTCAGAGACAAGTTTCCTGTTTGGAGAGATGCCGACACTTATAGTATTGAATATTAATAATTAAAACATATGAAAAAAATAAATTTTATTCTATTATTACTTATATCTTCTCTTTTTATTCACTCGTGTTCAGAAAAGGTTAAAGATGGTATCTATTTGATTGATATATACGCTACCAATGATTTGCACGGAAGATTGTTTGATACTCTTTATGCCGAAAATTCACAAAACCCTCAAATACATCAAAATATAGTTCACCCTTACTCACTTTCATCTGTCGCAACATTTTTAAAAAATGCCAGATTGAATTCAGATAGGAGAGTAGTACTTCTTGACATGGGAGATCACCTTCAAGGTGATAACTCTGTCTTTTACTATAATTTTATCGATACAACTTCTAAACATATATTTGCTGAGGCGATGAATTATCTTGACTACGATGCCGTTGTTGTAGGAAATCACGACATTGAAGCAGGCCCAAGAGTTTACAATAAAATTGTGAGAGAGATGAAGGCTCCCTACCTGGCTGCCAATGCAATAGATGAAAAGACCAATAAACCCTTTTTTAAACCATATACGATTGTTAAAATAGACGGAATTAAAATAGCAATCATTGGAATGACCAACCCCAATATACCTAAGTGGCTTACTCCTGATTTGTGGCAGGGCATTAAATTTCAAGAGATTGTTGAATCATTGGAATATTGGGTTGAGTTAGTAAAAACTAAAGAGAAACCTCATTTGGTTGTAGCAGCATTGCACGCAGGCCTTGGAACAACAGAGGATAATTCAATTGAAAATCCTGCAAGATTTGTTGCGTCAAATGTAAGTGGTATTGACATCGTTTTTGCTGCACATGACCATAGGAGCACTGCAGAGGTTGTCTATAATGGAGATAGGCCTGTTTGGGTAATGGAGGGCGGATCAAGAGCCAGTTCTCTGTCACATGCCTCTGTAAAAATTGGAATTTCTGATGGGCAGATAATTTCAAAAAACATTGAGGGCGCTTTAATCTCCATGAGAGAAATTGAACCCGATAAAGAGTACAATAACTACTTTAAAGAGAGTTTTAACAATATCAAGGCGTTTACAAACACTCATGTAGGGTCTCTTACCAAAAGCATTACAACAAGAGATGCATACTTTGGGCCTTCAGAGTACATCGATATGATTCATTCACTTCAACTTGAAAATTCCGGAGCTGAAATCTCTTTTGTAGCACCACTTTCGATGGATGTTACGGTTAAAGCCGGCGATTTGAATTTCCAGGATTTATTAAACATCTATCCGTACGAAAATCAACTATATGTTATTGAACTAACCGGAGAAGAGATTAAAAACTATCTTGAATTCTCTTACTCAAAATGGATTAATCAAATGATTGATAATAATTCCTCTCTTTTACAGCTTAACATTGGAGGTAGAGGTGACAGAGGCAGGTTTAAAAATATTTTCTTTAATTTTGATTCTGCTGCAGGCCTGATATATGAAGTAGATGCAACAAAGGGAGATGGTGACAGGATTATGATTATTTCAGAAAGCAACGGTCATTCTTTCGACTTAAAAAAGAGATACAAGGTTGCCCTCTCTTCATACAGGGCAAGCGGAGGAGGAGATATGCTTGAGCTTGGCTCTGGAATCCCAAAATCAGAGCTTGAAGGCCGGACAGTAGAGCGTTTGTCAGATATAAGAGAGATGCTATACAATAAATTAAAACGCGATGGTTCTATAACTCCTGAAAGACTTAACCATTGGAAATTTGTGCCGGAAAATTTGGTTAAAAGAGCAGCAGTAAAGGATTACATAATCCTTTTTGGAGAGTAATCTCCACTCAGGTTCGGATAGATTATCATAAAGCTAAATATATGAAAAAGAGCCAACTTCATCAAATGAAATTGGCTCTTTTTTAAATTTATTTATGGAACTATAAAAATTGGAGCAGAGATTTATTTAGCGAAACTTACTGAGCGAGTCTCTCTGATTACAGTTATCTTAACCTGACCGGGATATACAAGCTCATCCTGAATTTTCTTTGCAATATCAAGAGAAAGTTGCTCAGAATCTTTATCGGAAACATATTCGCTGCCAACAATCACCCTTAATTCTCTTCCTGCCTGAATAGCATAAGATTTAGTTACTCCAGGGTAAGATAGGGCAAGATCTTCCATCTCCTTAAGCCTCTTGATATATGATTCAATTACCTCTCTTCTGGCTCCCGGTCTTGATCCCGAAATAGCGTCACTTACAAGTACAAGCGGTGATATTAAAGAGTTCATTTCGGTCTCTTCGTGGTGAGCTCCGATTGCATTGCAAATTTCAGGTTTCTCTTTATATTTTTCGGCTAACTTCATACCCAGTATTGCATGTGGCAATTCAGGATCTTCGTCAGAAACCTTTCCTATATCGTGGAGTAAACCGGCTCTTTTTGCAATCTTAGGATTAAGACCAAGTTCTGATGCAACGGTTGCAGCAATGTTTGCAACCTCTCTTGAGTGCTGAAGAAGGTTTTGACCATAAGACGACCTGTATTTCATTCTACCAATAAGTTTTACCAACTCAACGTGTAAGCCGTGAACACCAAGATCAATACAGGTTCTTTTTCCTGTTTCAAGAATTTCATCGTCGAGTTGTTTCTGAACTTTAGCAACTACCTCTTCAATTCTTGCAGGGTGAATCCGTCCATCTGTTACCAACTGGTGCAGTGCCAAACGGGCAACCTCTCTTCTAACAGGATCAAATGCCGAAAGAAGAATTGCTTCAGGTGTGTCATCAACAACAATTTCTACTCCGGTTGCAGCTTCAAGAGCACGAATATTCCTCCCCTCTCTTCCAATTATTCTTCCTTTGATTTCGTCGCTCTCAATATTGAAAACTGTAACTGCATTTTCAATCGCCGTTTCAGGTGCAATTCTCTGGATTGTATTGATAATGATTCTCTTTGCCTCTTTACTTGCAGTAAGTCTGGCTTCATCCATCACCTCGCTAATGTATGACATTGCCTGGCTTTTTGCCTCAGACTTCATGGTTTCGATAAGTTGATTTTTAGCGTCATGAGCGGAAAGGCCGGCAATATTTTCAATTTTCTGAATAGCCTCTTGTCTCAATTTCTCATATTCGTCGCCTTTTCTTTCAACAATCTCCTGTTGCAGCTTAAGATTGTCTCTGATTGCATCAACTTCGCGTGTCTTTTTTTGAACTTCAGCGTTTTGCTGGTTGAGTACCAATTCTCGTTGCTTAAGTTTTGCCTCTTGCTGAATTACATGGTTTGAGCGTTCGAGAATTTGTTGTTCATGTTCGGATTTGAGTTGCAGAAACTTCTCTTTGGCTTGAAAAATTTTCTCTTTTTTAATATTCTCACCATCTTGTTCTGCGCATCTTAATATTTCGTCTCTTCTTCTTTTAAGGATAATATTGTTTCCCACATAATAGGCAACGCCAAAGCCTGCCAGTGCGGGTAGCAAAATAGTTAGTATAATTTCCATTTTGTGTTTATATATATGTAATGTGTTGAGCGAGTTAAAAAAGCCGTTGATCTAGCTGTTTAGGCTAAAATCTTATAAACAAGATTTGAGCTCCGATTAGCGATCGCAAACGTCCAACGTCCCGTAAACGGAATCCCCGAAGGTAAATAGGCCTGTTTTTGATCATCGAGTTGGCTCGGTATTTTAATAGTGTTGATTTTGGCAAAGAGCTAAACCAACGGCTAAACTAAAATGGCCGAATCAGCTAAGATTGATTTTAATGTATTCGTCAAGAAGTGTGTCAAGAGAGCGCAATTCTTCAGTTATTTGATTGGCCTCCTCTTTTTGTTCTGCCTCAATTAACCTGATTACAAACTGCAACAGAGCCATTGAAAGAGCATCTTGTGTATCACGATTTGCATATCTCTTCTTATAGAGTGCAATTTTTTCGTTGATTATCTTGGCTGCTGCCCTGATCTTCTCCTCGTCGTTAGCTGGGATTCTCAGTGGGTAGTAGCGGTCTGCGATGCTGATTTGTATCGATTGTTGTTCCATTGCTTAATCATTTAAAAGAGCTATACACTTGTCTATCTCTTTCACTATTTTACCAATCTTTTGCTTTGCCTCCTTAACATCGGTGGATGATGTCTTGAAAGCTTCAACCAATTGTAATTTGTTTACTTTTTCTTCCAGTTCCTTTATTTTGTTAATATTCTTTTCCTGTTCTGCCTTGCAGAAAATGAGCTCCTCAGACAACTTGCGGTTTTCGGCTGCAACTTGTTCGTATTTTGAGATTATTGTCTCAATTTTTGTCTTTAGTCCGTTAATGACTGTTTGATAATCTGTGCTCATAATCTTTCCTAGCAACGCAAAGATAATAATTAATATGTATAAAAATAAAAAATGCTCCCACTTTGATTAACAAAGAGGGAGCATTAAAAGTTTGGCACAGGTTATCAGATTTTGTTTAGATCGTTAACTTTTTCCATTCCAATACTGATTGCCTTCTCATTCATAGGTATCAGAGAATGATGCCTTTCAGGTATCGATTTCTTCAGCCCTTTAATTACATTTTCCAGTGAAACAATAGGTTTCTTCTTCAAAAATGCTCCAAGAACTACCATATTGTAAGCTTTTGAATTTCCGAGCCCGGCTGAAATATCTACTGCTTCAATAGTGCTTACATTGATATCTTTTCTTACCGGATGGCGGGTTATTCCGTTTGGATCGTATATTAAAAGTCCTCCGGGTTTAACTTGATTTTCAAATTTATCCAGCGATTGTTGGTTCAGGATAATTGCCGTATCAAAGTTACTTAGTATAGGTGAACTGATCTTTTTATCACTTAGGATAACTGTTACATTGGCAGTTCCCCCTCTCATTTCAGGGCCGTATGAAGGCATCCAGGTTACCTCTTGATTCTGCATTATACCGGAATAGGCAAGAATTTTACCCATAGATAAAACTCCCTGTCCGCCAAATCCTGCAATTATTATCTCTTCTTTCATATTTGCTGTATTTTTTATCTGTCTTTAATATCACCAAGTGGATACTGAGGGAACATATTTTCAACCATCCACTCATTGGCTTTAACGGGGGAGAGTTTCCATCCTGAATTACACGCGCTAACTACCTCGACAAACGATGTTCCTTTAGACATGGCAGAATTTTCAAAAGCTTTGCGAATAGCACGTTTTGTTTTTCTGGCAGCTGCTGCAGATTGAACTGATTGTCTGGAAACATAGCATGTTCCTTCAAGTTGAGCTATAAGCTCAGTGATTTTCAGAGGTTTGCCGTGAAGTTCTTCTGTTCTTCCATAAGGAGAAGTAGAGGTTTTCATACCAATCAGGGTTGTAGGGGCCATCTGACCACCGGTCATACCATAAATGGCGTTATTGATAAATATCACAACTATGTTTTCGCCTCTGTTGCAAGCATGCATAATCTCAGCAGTACCAATCGATGCCAGGTCACCATCCCCCTGATATGTAAACACATATTTGTCCGGTAAAAGACGCTTTGTTGCTGTTGCAAGGGCAGGGGCTCTGCCGTGAGCAGCCTGTTGCCAGTCAATATCAACATAATTGTATGCGAATACAGAACAACCAACCGGAGAAATACCAATTGTTTTTTCTTGTATTCCCATCTCTTCTATGACCTCTGCAATTATTTTGTGAACAGTTCCGTGAGAGCATCCCGGGCAGTAGTGCATTACATTCTCGGTAAGAACCGGAGTCTTGGCGTAAACCCTGTTTTCCGGCTTAATTATATCTTTAAGATCCATCTCTAATACTTTTAATTATTTGATCTCTTTTTTAAATGCTTCAAACACCTCTTCCGGAGAAGGGACAATACCTCCCAGTCTGCCAAAAAAGTTAACAGGAACTCTGCCATTTACTGCCAGTCTTACATCTTCTACCATCTGGCCTGCACTAAGTTCAACAGACATCATGGTTTTTAATTGAGGAACAAGTCTGTTGATCTCTTCTGTTGGGAAGGGGAATAAAGTAATTGGACGTAAAAGGCCAAGCTTAATTCCTTCTGCACGTGCAAGTTCAACAGTATTTTCACATATTCTTGCCATACATCCGTAAGCAACAATAACATGCTCGGCATCCTCGCACATAAATGTTTCAAATCTAACATCTTCTTGCTGCATTTTCTTGTATTTGAGTTGCAGTTTGTGATTGAGTCTTTCGTGCACTGCTGCATCGAGGGCCAGTGATGTTATAACATTTTGTTTCCTATCGGGAGTTTTGCCGGTAGTTGCCCATTTGAATGTTGACTTAATATACTCATCACTCCATCGCGACTTCATAGGTTTTAACTCTACCTTTTCCATCATCTGACCAACTACTCCGTCGGCAAGAATCATAACAGGATTTAGATATTTAAAGGCAAGGTCAAATCCAAGATCAACGAAATCGTACATTTCCTGAGCTGAAGAGGGGGCAAGAACTACCATTTTGTAGTCACCGTGTCCTCCACCTTTACATGCCTGAAAGTAGTCTCCCTGACCAGGTTGAATGGTGCCCAATCCCGGACCGCCACGCACAACATTAACTACAACACAAGGCAATTCTGCTCCTGCAAGATAGCTTAACCCTTCGCACATAAGACTCAGGCCGGGGCTGCTTGACGATGTCATAACTTTTTTTCCGCATGATGCACCTCCGTACAGCATATTGATAGACGAGGTCTCACTCTCTGCCTGAAGCACAACCATTCCGGTTGTCTCCCAGGGCTTTTCCTCCATCAGGGTCTCCATAACCTCTGATTGGGGAGTAATAGGGTAACCGAAGTATCCGTCACAGCCGTTTCTGATAGCTGAGATGGCAATAGCTTCATTACCTTTCATTAAAATGTGTTCTGCCATATAATAAATTATTTTTTACTGTTATACTTTAACCCGGTAGACTGTTATGCATGTGTCAGGGCAAACTGTGGCGCAGTTTGAACATCCGGTGCAATTTTCAGGATATGCCATATGGGCAAAATTATATCCTTTGCTGTTTACCTCTTTGGCTAAAGCAATGGTATTGGTGGGGCAATTTACAAGACATACACTGCATCCCTTGCATTTTTCGGTATCCACCACAATAGCTCCTCTTAGTGCCATTTCTTTTTTGTGATTAAGTTTATAATTATTTACAAAAATATAATTTTATATCTAAAAGTGAAAGCATTTTGGATAAAATATGTATAATTAATTAGAAAAATATTTAAATCCGTTACTTGCCTCGTTAATTATAAAACGCCACCGGACTATAATACCAATTATAACAATCAATATTATAACAACAAAACCCCTGGTCACGGGAGTTGATTCTCTCCATTTTGTAAGCAAACGATTATAGCTGGTTTTAATTGTCATTTTAACTTATTATTTGTTTTTCAATACGAATTCTTGCGTCAACGGCTATAACCTGCTTTGAGTTTCCCAAAAGAGGATTAAGATCCATTTCAAAGATTTCCGGTGCAAAATTACAGAGAGCAGAGACTCTTCTTATAGCTTCGCTGAACAGGAACTCATTAACTCCTTCCTGCCCTCTGCTTCCTTTAATAAGTGAATAACTTTTGAGGTTTTGAATCATTTCTGACGCCTCTTGTTTTGAAACCGGGTTTAGAGAGGTGTTCACATCTCCCAAAGCCTCTATAAAAATACCTCCGAGACCACACATTACAAGATGTCCGAATTTATCCTCTCTTTTAGCGCCAATGAAAATCTGTGTTCCTGAGAGCATCGGCTGAATCAGAACTGCTGTTGTCGCTTCAATTTTCATCATCCTGTTAAACTCAATTACAAGTGTCTCTTCGTCTGTTATATTCAGCACAACTCCTCCCACATCAGACTTATGCACAGGACCTACTACTTTCATAACCAAGGGATATCCAATGTCTTTGGCCCCTTTTCTCAGAGCAGTTTCGGTTTTGGCCACAATCTCCTTTGCACGAGAAATTCCTGCAGCGTCAAGTAAAATCTGTACATCCTCAGGATTCAGATACCCATCAGAGGATTTATCTATAACCGACCTTATCATTTTTGTATCAACCGGCGGAAGGTCAAATTTGTCAGGATTGTTTTTCTGATTTAGAACCTTAGCTAACGCAGAACCAAAAGCGACTTCATCAGGAAACGATATACCTCCTTTATTCTGGAAATGTTCTATTTCATCTTTTACATTTACTACGGAAGGCATTATGGGATAGATAGGTTTTTTTGACTTTTTTATTTTGTCAAACAAAACATCGTAGACATCATAGACCGTTGATAGCCCGGGAGAGCCAAATATTACTGCCATTGAATCTACATCAAAATCTTTTCCACAAGCATCAATTATATCTGATAGTTGAGCCGCTGTTCCGGTAGCAAGAAAGTCCACCGGATTTGAAACTGATGACCCCGGGAACAATTTTGCAAGAAGGGCATTGGCTTTTGGTCCTGAAATTTCAGGAATTTCAATACCGTTAGCCGAAAGAACATCTGTTAACATAACGGCCGGCCCACCGGCATGTGTAATTATTGCCATCCTTTTACCATTTGGCTTAGGATACATCAAAACAGAGGCAACAGTAACAAGTTCTGTTCTACTGTAGCATCTGATAATTCCTGCTTTACTGAAAAGCGCCGAAACTGCCTTATCCGGGCTTGCTAGAGCACCTGTATGAGAAGATGCAGCCCTGCTGCCTGCTTCGCTGTAGCCCGACTTTACTGCGGCGATTTTTGCTCCTTTCTTTATGAGTGATTGTGAATGTTTAAGCAATTTCTCCGGCTTGTTAATACTTTCTATGTATAGTAGTTTAACAGGGGAACTCTTTCCATGGATATATGTATTGTCAAGATACTCAAGAACGTCTTCAACTCCAATTTGTGCGCTGTTACCAACAGAAAAAACAGATGAGAATGTGAGTCCCAATTCGATTGAAGCTTCAATAATAAATACTGCTGTTGCTCCAGAGCCTGAAATGATATCTGCACCCATAGGGTTTAATCTTGGAATGGGCTTTGTAAAAACACCTGAATAACCTGGAGTCAGAACGCCTATGCAATTAGGGCCTATGAGAGCTGCCCCTGCTTTGTTGACAATCTCAACAATCTCCATCTCCAATTGAGCCCCTTCGTCGCTTGACTCATGAAATCCGGAAGAGAAAATTATAATTGCCTTACAGGCTTTTTTGTTGCAAAGAGTCTTAACTGCAGAAACACACATCGAAGCCGGAATTGCCAGAATTGCAAGGTCAACCTGCGGAAGTTCATCAACCGTCGGATAACTTACAACCCCCTGAACTTTTTCAGATTTTGGATTAACAACGTACAAATTCCCGGAAAATTTTGTCTCTATAAGGTTTTTAAGTACATTACCGCCAGGTTTGTGAGTATCTTCAGAACCACCGACTACTACTATGCTTTTGGGAGAGATAAGCTCTTTTGTGATCATATTTTGAATTTTGATTGCAAAAATATAAAAAAGTAACCTAATATAGCCTTATTGCTTATAATATTTCAATAAAATTTGAAATTGGTTTATAACTGTTAATTGTTTTGTTAAATATAAACCAAAATCTCTTTTTGTCCAAATCTAAAAATTTATAGTAATAATCCTTGCTTTCACTTTTGAAAACAGGATTAACTATTTTGTCTCCGAATTTCCATATTCTTAAAAGTTTGCCGGGACCTTTGTTATGAGAATAACCATTGCAAATCCACTCTTTTATAATATAAACTTGCGAATTTTTGAAGTTTTTATGGCAAAAATCCCACAGCAGCATGGCTTTTTTTTCTGCACCTGAATTATAGTCAAAGATAGAACTGTCATAATATTCAATTAACAGATCCAGAAAGATTTCATTATCGTTGCACAATTTAACAAAGCTCTCTTTTAGAATTTTGCCGTTATAGAATATTTCCAAAATTTTGGATAGAGTATCTGCATTTTTCAACTCCTCAAATGAGATGTGATTTGTCTGAAGAACCTCATAGGGGGGGAGAGGTGAAAAGCAAATGCCATATTTTGAGGCATTTTCTCTTAATTTTGTTCCGGGCAAAAGTTTTAATGATTCAAGCTGAATCTCTTCCGGATTTAACAACACCAATTTCCTTACATCGGCTTTCAAACGTTTTAAGGTATAAAAGGGGAGGCCGGAGATAAGATCTGTATGTATTTCGAAAGAGGTGCTATGTACAAGATAATTAAGACCTTCCAGAGAAGAATCGGAATCTCCCGATCTATTACACTCCGAAATTACATTATTATCAAGGCTTTGCATACCTGCCTCAATATGTAGAAGATCGGGTGGTAGATTCACTAGAGACTCCTTTATCTCCTTATCAAGAAGAGAGGGGTGTATCTCAAGGTGAAATTTTATATCCGGAGAGTACTCAGCAAACAGAGTCAGAAGCAAAATTGCCCTTTTGGGATTGGCATTAAAGGTTCTGTCCAGAATTCTAACCTCTTTTATCCCTTTTTCTCTAACCTTGTTTAATCTCTCCCTTAATGAAGAGGCAGGAATGTTGTCAATTTTTCTATCGTTACCACTTATGCAAAAGGTACATCTGTTAAAACAACCCCTTGAGGTTTCAATTTGAACAAATGGCCTGTCCCATTCGAAAAAAGAAGAGCTCTCAGGTATTTTCAGGGCAGAAAAATCCTTAACCTCAGCCACTCCGTTATCAACGTAACCTCCGTTTTTGTCTATATGGCAAAAACCTGGCAGTGAAAACCAATCCATACCTTTGACAAACCTATCTACGAACAATGGGAAAACCTCTTCTCCTTCACCCCTGAATACAGCATCAATGAAGCTGTTTTGGGATAAATATTCATAGTTATCACCCAGAAATTCAGGCCCTCCCAGTATTATTGAAGTGTCTTTCAGAAGTGCTTTAGATCTTACTAGCAGAGAATAAAGATAATTATGATTGAAAAGCCATGCAGTTGAGAGTATCAGATGAGGATTAAATTCAAGAATTTCTGAAATATATAATGAGATATCCCTGTTAATTGTTCCGGATATAACTCTCCACTCAATATCAGACTCTACGGATTCCCATAACTGTGCATGAAGAGCAGGAATTGAGAGAGATGTATGAGAATAGGAAGAATTTATGTTTAACCAGAGTATTTTCATTTTTATTGTAAAGTTACTTAATTATCCTACAGAGAGTTTTTTTAAATATTGGCTCAAAAATGACTATTTTTGGAAAATTTTAAAAATTAAATGGAAAAATCGATAATAATTAAAAATATAACACTTGACGATAAAGTCACAGACATACTTATCAAAGGGGATAAAATCGAAAAGATTTCAGAGAGGATAGATGTTATTGCAGACAAGGTTATTGACGGTAAAAACAAGACAATCATTCCTGGGTTTGTAAATATGCACACACATGCTGCAATGACCTTAATGAGAGGTATAGGTGAGGATATGCTCTTAATGGATTGGTTATACAAGAAGATTTGGCCTACAGAGAAAAAACTGAATGACGAGATGGTCTACTGGGGTACAAAATTGGCATGTCTTGAGATGTTAAAAACAGGAACAACCTGCTTTAATGATCAGTACTGGAGCCTCTCACACGCCGTAAAGGCTGCTTCGGAGATGGGACTTCGTTCTGTACAGCCCTTTGTAATTCTGGATCTCTTTGATAAAGAGCGTTGGAGTAAAATTAAGGAAGATTGTCAAAAAGCATACGAAGAATCTGCGGGATGGAATAATATTAATCGTTTTGCAATTGGCCTGCACTCACCATACAGTGTCTCTGAAGAGATGTTGGTTTGGGGTGCTGAGTTTGCAAAAACAAATGGTTTACTCGTACATATTCATATCTCCGAAACCAAAGGAGAGAACGAAGATTCAATTGCCAAACACGGTATGACCCCATCAAAATACCTTGACAGTCTTGGTGTATTAGGTCCCAATACAATTGCTGCCCACTGTCTATGGATTGATGATGAAGATATGGAGATACTTGCAAAGAGAGATGTTAAGGTTGTTCACAACATTAACTCAAATCTTAAAATAGCATCCGGATATAAATTCAGGTATAACGAATTTCGAGATGCCGGGGTAACGGTTACCCTGGGAACTGACGGATGTGCATCATCAAACAATCTTGACATGATTGAAACGATGAAAACTACAGCACTTCTTCAGAAAGGTTGGAGAGGAGATCCAACCGCCATGCCACTTGACGAACTTATGAATCTTACTACCAGGAACGGAGGGATAGCCCTCGGGTTAAATATCGGAGTAATTAAAGAGGGGGCGTTGGCAGATCTTACAATAATTGATACCGATTCATATGCGTTTACACCAAATATCAGTTTCTACGCAAATCTTATCTATTCTGCCAACAGCTCATGTGTAGATACTGTAATTTGCAACGGTGAGGTATTGATGGAGAAAAGATTTGTCCATGGCGAACACGAGATAATTGAAAATGTCAACAGGCTTTACAAGAAGTTATTATAAAAGAAATCAATTAAATAACAAGGATATGGATTTAAATATTCTAAAAAGAATTGAAGAGGCTGCCCAATTTGTGAAATCAAAAATTGGTGAAAATAAGCCATTTGCAGGAATAATACTTGGCAGTGGGCTGGGTGAACTGGCAGAAAAAATTGAAAACAAAACGGTTATACCATACAATCAGATACCACATTTTGCCACCTCAACTGCAGTTGGGCATAAAGGAAATCTGATTGCAGGCCTCCTGGGAGGAAAATTTGTTATTGCAATGCAGGGCCGATTTCACTATTATGAAGGGTACGGAATGGACCAGGTTACTCTTCCTGTAAGGGTAATGAAGGTGCTTGGTATATCATACCTTTTCGTTTCAAATGCAGCCGGAGGAGTAAACGAAAAGTACAGGGTAGGTGACCTGATGATCTTGCGGGACCACATTAATCTGATGCCTAACCCACTAATCGGAAAAAACCTTGACGATTTTGGCCCCAGGTTTCCTGATATGACACGCCCTTACGATCTTAAGTTGATTTCAATGGCAGAAAAAATAGCTTCAGATAATAGTATTCTTGTTCATAAAGGGGTATATCTTGCCGGAACCGGACCAACATATGAAACTCCTGCCGAATACTCTTTTTTCAGAACAATTGGAGCAGATGCCGTTGGCATGTCAACCGTACCGGAGGTTATTATTGCAAGACATTCATCAATACCAGTTTTTGGAGTTTCAGTAATAACAAATGAAGCATTTAGTTTTTCCGAAGATTTTGTTAATGATGGAGACGATGTTGTAGACGCAGCAAATAAGGCTGCTGATAAAATGACAAGACTCTTTACCGAACTGATATCTGTACTATAAATGAATACAATACCCGAAAGATACACCCAGTCTGCAAAACAACTTGCAACATTTTCGAATTTGCTTTACCAAAAAGGATTTGCTGATGCGAACGGTGGTAATCTTTCGGTTAAAACAGATGAAGATATAGTTATTACAACACCCACACTCGAATCAAAAGGGTCACTCGAGTATGGAGATATGGTAATAACTGATATTAATGGTAGATACTTGTACGGTTTAAAGAGTGCATCGTCTGAGCTCTCTTCCCACCTCGCAGTGTACAGAGCAAATCCTAAAGCCCGGGCAGTAATACATTCTCACCCTCCTTATGTATGCTCATATGCCTATACAAAATCGACACCGCTTATTGAAGCAAGTCCTGAAACCCTTATATGGACAGGAGAGATTTGTGATATTACCTTTATCATGCCTGGGTCGCCTGAACTTGCAAAAAAATTGGAGCAGGAATGTATAAACAGACATGTTATATTACTTAGGAATCACGGTCTTATAACCTGGGGGGAGAGCTTAAGAGATGCTTGGTGGAGAACTGAAGTGTTTGAACACCATTGTAAAATATGTCACTTAATTTCAACCAGAGGAGATATCCCAGTTAAGCTTGATGAAGAAGGAATTAAGCGTTTGAATAAGCTAAGAGATGATTTATTAAAATAGATGCATAATGGATGAAGCCCTTTTTGAATATGATTCAGTTTCAATATGCAATAACGGACAAGGTTTAAAAATTCTTGACCAAACAAAGTTACCTAATGAGGAGGTTTTTATCATCCTGCAAAATGAAGATGATTTTACTGATGCAATAACTTCTCTTAAGGTAAGAGGAGCGCCTGCCATAGGAATAGCTGCTGCTTACGGAATATCCATTTTAATGTATAATTCCGGGATAAAGAGTATAAAAGATTACCGCAGTGAATTCACAAAAATTAAAAAACTTCTTTTAAATACAAGACCTACAGCCGTAAACCTGTTAAATGCCCTTAACAGGATGGAATATAGGTTTTTTCAGATTTTAAAAGATAAAGATGTTACAATTGAGGAGATAAACCAAAAACTTCAAGAGGAGGCTGAATTGATTAAATGTGAGGACATTGACTCTAATATTAAGATAGCTGATAATGCAATCACTCTGTTAAAGCCTTCGATGTCAATTCTTACTCATTGCAATGCAGGTCACCTTGCAGTTTCAAGGTTTGGAACTGCGCTTGCTCCAATTTATCTCGCAAAATCAAAAGGGTGGAATATTAAAGTTTACTCGTGTGAAACCAGACCTTTACTACAGGGAGCAAGACTAACCTCATTCGAGCTTATGAGGGCAGGGATTGACGTAACACTACTTTGCGATAATATGGTAAGTTCTCTTATGTCAGAAGGAAAAATTGACGCTGTAATTACAGGCTGTGACAGGATAGCGAGAAACGGAGATACTGCCAATAAAATTGGCACATCGTCAATAGCTGTACTGGCTTCATACTACAAAATCCCGTTTTATGTAGCAGGTCCTTCAACAACAATTGATAATGATTCACTTACAGGCGATAGTTTCGTTATTGAACAACGCTCACCCGAAGAGATTACAGAAATGTGGTATTCAGTGAGAATGGCACCTAAGAATATAAAAGTTTACAATCCGGCATTTGATGTGACAAAATCACAATTGATAAGTGCTATAATAACAGAAAAGGGTGTTTTTAAATACCCATATAATTTTTGAACTGGAATTTTATGATAAAAAACATCGTATTTGATCTTGGGGGTGTTCTTGTGCCTTTAAACAGGAGAGCTTGCGAAGATGCCTTTCATGCAATCGGATTTGACGATTTCGGGAAAATACTCAATGAATATGTGCAGGGAGGTTTTTTTCTTGAATATGAAAAGGGAGCTATTACAACAAGTGAATTCAGGGACATTCTAAGGAGTTATATAGAGAATGAAGTTACAAATGATCAGATTGATTATGCGATGGGGTCGTTTCTTGAAATAATATCTGAAGAAAAACTTGATCTCCTTATCTCACTCAAGAGCAGATACCGGCTGTATATGCTAAGCAACACAAATGAGATAGCAATGGCTGTGGTAAAACCTTTTTTCAATAAAGGCAATCTTACAATTGAAGATTATTTTGATAAACTATTTCTCTCTTATGAGATGAAAATGGCCAAACCAGACAGCGAAATTTTTCTAAAAATGGCAAAGGATGCATCTTTTAAAGTGTCGGAAACACTTTTTATTGATGATTCTCCTGCAAATATTCAAACAGCAATCAGTTTGGGCTTTAAAACTTTGCTCTATAACCATGATATGGATTTAAAAAATGAGGTCGAAAAATTAATATGATCCGATTTATTAGCCTTGCAAGCGGTAGCAGCGGTAATTGTTACTACATTGGAGATGAATTTGCCTCTGTTTTAATTGATGCCGGATTAGGACCCCGAACAATAAAGAAGAGACTTGCAGAATACTCAATTTCAATAGACTCCATTGACCTGATTCTGGTTACTCATGACCACTCAGATCACATAAGACATCTCAAAGCAATTGTTGAAAGATATAACAAACCATTTATCTCTACCGGGCCTATAATAAAGTCATTGAGCACACATCCGGCAACCAGAGGCATAAAAAACGGGTTCATTAAAGAGATCGAAAAAGAGGTGGCATTTTCCTTTAAAGGGGTAGAAATTATTGCATTTGAGGTATTTCATGATGCAACTGAAACCTTAGGTTATCACATTGATTTTAAAGGAGAAAGATTTACTTTTGTAACCGACATCGGCAGAATGACACAAAAAGTGATTGACTTCTGCAAGCTTTCACACAACCTTATAATTGAATCAAATTACGACTGCGAGATGCTCGAAAATGGAGGATATCCACTTATGCTGATTAACCGTATAAAAGGTGGGAGAGGTCATTTAAGCAATAAGGAGACAGCCAGAGCACTAAAGCAGATTTACAGCCCTGCTATTAAAAACATATATCTTTGCCATCTTAGTGAAAATAACAACACCCCTGACCTTGCTTACGATGAATCATTCAAATCGCTTTGCGAGATAGGGGTGTCTGTTGGTAGTGACCTCTCACTGGAGTGTCTCCCCAGAAGAGATCATATTTGTTACCTGGTCTGAATCATTGCATTTGGCATCAACTCCCTGAAAAATATGGCATTCATAAAAAGTCTTGATGTTCCAAACCAATAGGCCCTGAAATATGGATTGTCGCAGAAATATACAGCACCTCTGCCAGTAAAAACAGCAGGCATTCCCTTCACTCTCTCAAGATTAGATGCAGATAAATAGCCACTTACAAGTGGATCCTTACTGTAATTAACCGGAGTTGTGAATTGCGCTGAAGTTTCAGAGATTGTTGTTCTTCCTCTTTTAAAGAGATAAATATTGTCTGATTTAACACCATATAGCAGAGGGTTTCCTCTGTCAATATCAGCTTTCAATATTACACCGCTTATTGAAGTGTTCCCTCTGTTGTATCTGTTGTCAATATAATTTAGTTGAGGGGATACAACTTTTTGATCTTGTTTTTCCTTAATGTCTGTTATGCCAATTTCGTTTAGTGTGGCAAATGCCTGATCTATAGCAATAAATCTATTGCCTGTCATTTGAGACCAACTTTTTAATTTATCATTGACATCCTTTGGGAATCTGTAATTTCCGTTCAGAACGATTGTGTTGTATCTCGAAAGATCCAATTCCGGCAACATTGAAGCATCAATTATTGATGCAGGAATTTTGTACTTCTGATCAAGCAGATGCCATAACTCTCCAATAGGGGAGTAAGAGGCTCCCCGGCCAATAATGATGGCAATGTTGGGCATTGTTATCCTCTGAAAATGAGAGCTTCCCAAATCAAATTCAATACCCATGCTGGTATGAACCGCAAAAATTTGAATACAACCCTGTTGGTTTAATTCTATAAGCTTTTGATGAACAACATCGGGACTTATCCCTTGTTCAACAACAGGAATAAAAATTGTACCGTAATCAAAAGAGTACTTATTCCCACCCTTTTCTACAGTGAATGGCATGTCAGACACTTTAATTTTCATTCCATGATTTTGCAAAGAGTACAAGAGATTGTAAGACCCTAAATCTTTAATCTCAAAAAGATAGCCAACATTGCTGAATTCAGGCTGAGAATAGTTATTTCCGTTTATCCTCTCAACTTTGCTGCCAATAAGTCCGACAGTAGTAGTAAGTGGCTGGTAATTGAGATTCATAGCAAGAGGGAGTGTCCATGCAGTAATATCATAGAATGTTGTATCAACATAATGGGTAAGTTTATCAAAAAGGGTTCTGATAATTCTGTACTCCTTCTGATCAAGTGGCAAAATGTAGCTAGACAAAGCATCAAATTTTTTTCCATTTATTATCACATCTTTAGATAGAGTGAACAAATCTATTCTGTGAACAGAGAGAATGTGCAACAACTCCTTCATGAGACTTTTGTCACCTTCTCCATTTATAATATAGCCTTTTGTCAGCCCTTTTGATGCCATATTTGAAGCCTCTTTGTAGGCATCCATCTTGTATTTATTAAGCTCAATCCGTTTCTCTATGCCGGCTTTAATTGCTGAATAGGAACACATAGCCTGATATCTAACAATGTCAGGAAATTTTACCGTTACACCGTTAACAATCTGGTGATGTCCTCTTGAGGATGGCATCTCATACAGAATACCAATCGCACCAAGTAGGTCAGGGTAGGAGGCTCCCTTTCCGGGATAAAAATTATCGTATACCTCTTTAGTAAAAAAAAGCGAACCATCACTAGTAATTGCATCGGCATGATAAAGTGCAATTTCCTCAGTGAGTTTTCGGTTTCCGGAGGGAACAATTTCGTTTACACTCCCTTTCAGCCCAGGTGAAAAATATGGATTGCTGGTGCTGCCTTGTTCGTGATAATCGTTTACAAGAACCGGGTGCCAGTCCATAAATAGTTTCATTCTGTTAAATGTTTCAGGTTGTTGACCCAGAAGCCAATCTCTGTTCAGATCAAACCAATAGTGGTTAGATCTGCTGCTTGGAGCTGGCTCTCTGAACTCTCTCGAAAACTGATCTGTTACACCCGAATGACTTCTTGCAGAATTTACCCAATTTGCAAACTTCTGAATTCCATCCGGATTTTGAGCCGGTTGAATAATAATAACCGACTCTTTAAGAATCTGCTCAATCTCATTACCCTCTGCTGCTGCTAAGTAATAAGCTACAGCAAGAGAAGCATTTACGCCACTGGCCTCATTCCCGTGGACGCTGTACCCAAACCACATGACTACAGGCATATCATTAAGATTCAGCGATGAAGATTTTGAGGGATCTGTAAGCAAAAGTTGATTTTTTTGAATTTCGTCAATTTTACCAAGATTTGCTTCTGAGCTAATAATCAGAAAAATAAGAGGTCTGTTTTCGTACGTAACTCCTATCTCTTTAGCAATGATTCTTGAAGATTTTTTTGCAAGCTCCCTCATGTAGAACAGAACCTGATCATGACTCACATGGTGTTCTCCAGGGTTAAATCCGAGAAACTGTTTTGGTGTTGGTATATCAGGATTTAGTGTATAGTTACCCTGGGGAAGAAAATAACTTAACTCCTGGGTGTTTGCTGTTGTTTGCAGACAAACAGCAAACAAGACAATAATTATGAATCTTATTTTTGACATATAATATTTTATTAATCAACAAACTGACTTGCGTAATACTTGGCCGTTAACTTTTCTCCGGTTGCAGCTTCAATCATATCATTCCATTTATGTTTCATGCCGGTTTCAAACACCTTCTCCCTGATCCAGTCTCCAACCTCTTTGTTCCCGATATATGAGTCGTTTTTAATGTTTCCGGATTTTGTAATGTTATTTACAATGTAGTAATGAAACTGCGATGCCAAAAGTTCACCCAGCTGATAATTGTGGTAGTAGCATGGATATAGTGCTACATGGATCTTTGTAGCCCAGTCAGGTTCGTTTCTACCTTCCGGTTTTGTTAGCAACTGGTATTTTGAAGCCAATGTCCACCAGAGTTCATTAAGATCTTGATTAGGATTTGCATACATCTCTTTTTCAAAGCGATACATAACCTGTACCCATCTACTGAAAACAAGTTGCTGCAATCTTGACGATTTTTGACAGTCGTCCTGAATCTTCTCCACTTCAGAAAGGGGTAATTCAAGCATTTGAGACATCCATTCAGGATTTCTGGACAATCTTCCGAAAAGCATTGCCACAGCCTCTGTTGTGAATGAATGTGCTGCTTCTCTTAAAAAATATGGATTTGCGGGATTATCGTGTCCCTGAGCGTAAACAGCATGTCCAAACTCATGGAGCATTGTTCCCATCCACTGTTCGTTATCTTTAATATTACACAGAACTCTTATATCTCCTTCAGAATCAATATCAATGCAGTATGCATGCTGATTTTTGCCGGGTTTTTCATAAAGATCACTATTAGCCATAATCTTCTCAACGTCCAATCCGATACCCAGATAGTAAATTTTTGTAAGCTCCTCAAGATTTTTACCTGAGTAATATTTATCAAGTTCCAAAGGGTATATTTGAGGTGATTCCTGAAAAAATCTTCCCTGGTAATGCCATGGCATCAGTTTTTCTTTTTCTGTTTTATATCTCTTTGCAAAGTATGTATCCATCTCATCTTTCAGATTTGCAAATGCATCTTTTGTCAGAAGGTCCAATTCATCAAACAATTCAGATACCTCATCGGGTTCCTGACCAGAAAGTTCGAGGCTCATTGTGTGATAGTTGCTAAACCCCAATGAAATGGCAACCATATTCCTCAATTTTACAAGTTCAATGATATCATTGGCAACAAGCGGCCCTATTTTCTTATGAGCCATCCAAACATCTTTAAGATCATTGTTGTTGTGTGAGGTCTGAAGAATGTTTTCTACCTGATTGTCTGAAATTTCAAAACCTTTGTACTTGGCTCTGAATGTGGCATATTTCTGTTCAAGTGCAGCAGAACGCTGAATAATGTCGTTTAAAAGAGCTGTGTCAGTCTGATTGCCAAGAAATCTGTTGTAAACAACCTCAAGTTCTCTGATCAGCAGAGAATCTTTAATTTTTTTCTCCTCATGAATCCTTTTCAATTTTGCAAAAAGTTCACGATTGGAGTAGATATTTACAATCTGCATGTTTGCGGCAGAATATTTTTCAAACTCCAGCGGATCTCCTGTGATTGTTGCATTCCAGTAGGCAAGGGCAGCCTCTTTGCTGAGAGGTCTTACCTGAGCTTCTATGTCGTTAATTAAGTTTTTAAGTTCCATCTCTTTTTGTTTTGTGCATCCGAAAAGCACCAGCAAAGTGGTTATAATGATTAAGTTTTTCATATTATTTATTATTTGAGTTTTCGGGATTTTTTGATTTTCACTGACAGGATAATAATATCCTCAACAGGTCTGTCGTTTGAATCGGTTGACTTACCTGAAATTGTTTCAACAATGTCATAACCATGGATTACCTCTCCAAATACCGTGTATTGAGTATCTAAATGAGGTGTTCCGCCAACTGTTTTATAGATATCTCTCCATTCATCAGGAATTGTGTGCTCCCCTTGAATATTATTTGCTGCATTTCTTGAATTTATTCTATTTTCTACAGTTTTAAGGCCCTCATCATCGAATACCTTTCCCTTTACAATATAAAACTGAGATCCAGAAGATTTTCGCTCAGGATTCACACTATCTCCCTCTCTTGCCGCAGCAACTACTCCTCTTTTATGATAAAGACCAGGAATTATTTCAGCCGGAAGGTCGTAGCCGGGTCCTCCGTTACCATAAAGCTTTCCTGCTTCTTTAGCCTTCGAATCCGGATCACCGGTCTGGATCATAAAATTATCTATAACCCTGTGGAAAAGAATACCGTCAAAAAAGCGCCCTTTAACCAGTTTGATGAAATTATCCCGATGTAAAGGAGTTTGATTGTAAAGGCGAAATGTTATTTCACCTACATTTGTATAAAGTGTAATATAGTTGTATATATCTCTCTTAGCCAACATATTAGTGCCGGTCATAATGAGAAACAAAATAATAAAAGTAATCCGTATCAAAGCATTAGCCGATACGGATTTTAAAAAATAAATTTTCATTTTCTAACAATATTATAACTGTGGCCCTGATGGTTTGAGGGCGATTGCAGCCGGATTATCACAATACTGTTCAAAGTTAGCAATATATTTTGCTGCAAGAGATTTTGCCTTTATTTCCCATTCATTTTTGTCCTGATAGGTATCCCTCGGGTCAAGAATTCCCTGCGAAACATTATTCAATAAATGAGGTATTGTGAGGTTCAATATCGGTATATGTCCGGTAGGTGCGTTCTCGATTGATCCGTCAATAATTGCATCAATAATTGCACGGGTGTCTTTAATTGAAATTCTTTTTCCTGTGCCGTTCCACCCAGTGTTTACAAGATATGCTTTTGCTCCGTGCTGATCCATTTTATCGGCAAGTAATCTAGCGTAAATGGTTGGGTGAAGAGTAAGGAAAGCCTCACCGAATGCAGGTGAAAACGAAGGAACAGGTTCTGTAATTCCTCTTTCAGTTCCGGCAATTTTTGAGGTAAAACCGCTTAAAAAATGATATTGCGCCTGATTTCTATCCAGGATAGAAACCGGAGGCAGAACCCCAAATGCATCTGCTGAAAGGTAGATTACCTTTTTTGCATGTCCTGCTTTTGAAGGGAGGACAATTTTATTTATATGAAAAATAGGATAGGAGACCCTTGTGTTTTCTGTTATTGAGCCGTCTGAAAAGTCGATATTACCTTCTTTGTCAACTACTACATTTTCAAGCAGGGCATCTCTTTTAATGGCTGACCATATATCCGGCTCATTTTCTTTGCTCAGGTTTATGGTTTTGGCATAGCACCCTCCTTCAAAATTGAAAACACCGTCATTATCCCAGCCATGTTCGTCATCACCGATTAAATACCTCTTGGGATCGGCAGACAATGTTGTTTTACCTGTTCCTGAAAGTCCGAAGAATACCGCGACATCACCCTTTTTTCCGACATTGGCTGAACAGTGCATCGAGGCAATGCCTTTAAGAGGCAAATAGTAATTCATAATCGAAAAGATTCCCTTCTTCATTTCACCACCATACCAAGAGCCTCCAATTACCTGGATTCTCTCTGTAAGATTAAAGAGCACAAAAACCTCCGAGTGAAGGTTGTGCTCTTTCCATTTTGGATTTGTTGCCTTTGATGCATTTATTGAGACAAAATCAGGCTGGCCATAGTTATCGAGTTCATATTTTGAAGGCCTGATAAACATATTTGTCACAAAATGAGCTTGCCACGCCACCTCCATGATAAACCTCACCTTTAAACGGGTCTCTTCATTTGTGCCGCAAAATGTATCTACTACATAAATGCACTCTTTATCGGATAGTTGTTCTCTTGCTATCTCCAGACAATCATCCCACACCTCTTTACCAATGGGTTTATTGATATTCCCATCCCACCAGATTGTATTTTCAGTTGTACTGTCTTTAAGAATGTACCTGTCTTTGGGAGAGCGGCCTGTGAATACTCCTGTTTTAACGGCAACTGCTCCGGTGTTTGTTAAAATGCCCTCTTCAAAACTTTGGTTTTTATCGGACATTTCAGCTTGATAAAGCTCTTCATAGGATGGATTATGGATTATTTTTCCGATATTTCGAATACCATAAATTGAGAGATCTAAGTGTGACATAAGATAGTTTAAGTTGTGGTTGGTTAGGTGAATTGTAGGAAATCATAACGAATTTAAGAAAAAATATTCACAAAACAGAATTAAAATATTACTATTTTTGCTAATTAATGGACAATATGTTATCTCACCTTGATGTATTAAAACAATACTGGTCTCACGACTCTTTCAGACCAATGCAGGAAGAGATAGTAATGTCTGTTTTAAAGAACAGAGATACATTAGCCCTTTTGCCTACCGGAGGAGGAAAATCTGTTTGTTTTCAGATTCCGGCAATTATGAAAGAGGGAATTTGCATTGTTGTTACCCCCCTTATAGCATTAATGAAAGATCAGGTGGAGAATCTCAGAAAAAAAGGGATTAAGGCACTTGCTGTATATTCAGGAATGACATCGGGAGAGATTGATGCAGCATTTGACAATGCAATTTACGGTAACTATAAATTTCTGTACCTATCACCTGAGAGACTCCGAAGCGAAATTTTCAGAGTACGCCTAGAGAAGATGAATATCTCTTATCTCGTTGTTGATGAGGCACATTGCATTTCAGAATGGGGGTATGATTTTCGGCCTGACTATCTTTTGATTAAAGATGTTCTTGAAATTACGGGTCCGATACCGGTTATAGCATTAACAGCAACAGCAACTCCCAAGGTAGCATCTGATATCGTTGAAAAACTGGGGTTTCGTGAGTCAAATATCATTAAATCAAGCTTTTCAAGAAAGAATCTGGCATATATAGTAAGATACTGTGAAGATAAAAACGGACAACTTTTAAGGGTTATAAGAGGAGTAAAAGGGTCGGGTATTGTTTATGTGAGGGAGAGAAAGAGAGCAGATGAGATTGCCCTTTTTCTTAAAGCCCAGGGATTATCTGCTGATTCATATCACGCAGGCTATTCAACCGATTTAAGATCTCGCAAACAGGATGACTGGAAGAGCGGAATCACAGATATTATTGTATCTACCAACGCATTCGGCATGGGAATTGATAAGCCGGACGTAAGATTTGTATGCCATTTTGACCTCCCCGAATCACTGGAAGCCTATTTTCAGGAGGCCGGAAGGGCCGGAAGAGATGGGGTAAAATCTTACGCAGTACAACTATGGAATAACAACGATGTCAAAAGGCTGAAACAGATTGTAAACATCTCTTTTCCTGAAATTGAATACATTAAGGATGTATATCAAAAGCTATACAAGTTTTTTGACTACACCTATGGAACGGGCAAGGGAGATGCCCAGAGGTTCAACCTTGTCGAATTCTCACTTAAATATAAACTGCACGCCGGCTCGGTCTATTATGCAATCAAATACATGGAGAGTGAGGGCTATCTTGAACTGACAGAGGAGTTGGATAATCCATCAAGGGTAATGTTTATAGTAAACAGAGATGAACTCTATATGGTTCAGCTTAAAAATGAGTCTCTGGATTCATTTATAAAATCTCTTTTACGGTTATATACAGGCCTCTTTTCTGAATTTGTATCCATTGACGAGGAGTATATTGCGAGAGTCCTCAGAAACAGTAAAGCTGCTGTTACATCAATGTTGATGCGTCTCTCAAGAATGGGTATAATGTCATATATTCCCGGAGCAAGATCGCCACTTCTGATTTTTAACGAAGAGAGGCTGGAGGAGAAGGGGATATATCTGCCTGAAAGCAGATATAATGCTAAAAAGGAGATGCATATGGGTAGAGCTGAATCTGTAATCCATTACGTATCCCAGGATAGCACCTGTCGTTCACAGTATCTTCTTGATTATTTTGGAGAGGATGATTCTCCTGAATGCGGAGAGTGTGATATATGCATAGAAAACAGAAAATCCGATGGAAGATACAAAGAGATTGAACGACAAATCGTTGAGGCTCTAAGTGACGGTCCTGTAGAGCTAACCAACTTTACATCGTTTATCTCTGCAGAAAACAAAGTGATTATAAGTTCAATAAGGGAGATGTGCGACAGAGGAGTTCTCAAAATTGATGGAGATACTGTTACCCTTGTTTCAAAGCGAGGACAAACTCCTTAAGCTTATCACTCAGTTTCTGAACAGGCAAACCTACTACATTAAAATAGGAACCTTCAATTCTTTTTATGGCAGTATATCCCAGCCAATCCTGTGCTCCATAGCTTCCGGCCTTGTCATATGGAGAGTAATTATCCAGATAGTAGTTAATCTCATCATCATCAATCTCTTTAAACCAGACTGTAGTCTCAGCGGAAAAAGTTGTCTCTTTTTCTTTTGACCTTAAGGTAACCCCTGTAGAGACAATGTGTGATTTTCCGGAGAGTCTTCTTATCATTTTGAATGCTTCATCTCTGTCAATCGGTTTTTCCAGAATTTCTCCCTCGCAAATAACCAGCGTATCAGCTGTTATTATAATTTCGTTCTCCTTTAGCAATCGGGGAAATGCGTGTGATTTTCTGACAGAGAGCATTAATGGAACATTCAATGGATCGAGCGAAGGATCAAATTCCTCAGAAACATTTCCATTCATTTCTACCTTAAAATCTATTCCAAGACCGGCAAGCAGATGGCTTCTCCTGGGTGAGGCAGAGGCCAGAATAATTTTGTAATCTTTAAGCAGGTTAGCTAGTACAGACATAAATACTGATTATTTTGTTAGCCTGAATATGCCTCAGGATTGGCACTCCAAACACCTTGGATTTTGAGAGTCTGTTCAATAACATCCCTGACACAGCCTCTGCCTCCATTAAATAGTGATACATATTCGCTTACCTCTTTAACCTCATTGACAGCATCTGCAGGACATGTTGCAAGCCCGCAATTTTTAAGAATTCCAATATCAGGTATATCATCGCCCATAAACAAAACTTCGTCCGGTTTTAGGTTGTGTTTTGAACAAAACCTGAGAAAATCAGGCATTTTATTATGTGATTTCAAATATATGTCTTCTACTCCGATAGGGGCAAACCTTTTAATAATGCTTTCAGAAGCACCTCCTGTAATTATTGCAACCGGGAAATTGTTTAGAATGGCCATCCTTACTGCATAACCATCTTTTGCATTATGTGATCGCAAAAGGTCACCGGATTCGGTTGCAATAACGGTACCGTCTGTAAATACTCCGTCTACATCAAAGGCAAATGCTTTAATCTTAGATAATTTAATCTTATAATTGGACATATTAGAATTATTTTCTTTGTTTAAGTATAAGTTTTGAAATAGTCTCATAAACCAGCTTGTGGTCATCCATATTTTCAAGTATATCAATGTGCTTATTCATCGTCTGATGATCGTCTCTGACTGCAGGGCCTGTCTGAACAAGTGAAGGGTGCTCATAAAGAAATGCCTTTCTCACAGTTTCAATTGCAAGGGGCATTAAATACATCTGATTTTGTCCGGATATATCAAAGGCCAGTCCGGTAAGATAGTTCACAAAATTACTTACAAAAACAGCAGCAGTATGCACTTTTAACCGTTCTTCAGATGAACAAACCTTATATTCTGAACCCAGTGAGTAGCAGAGAGATGAAATTTGTTCCATTACTACGCTGTCATTTGCTTCTAAAAAAAATGGAATTAGTTTAAAGTCAACCGGTTTTGTCTTCGATAAAGTCATCAGCGGGTAAAAGACACCGAATCGGGGCCATTTGCACAACACGCTTATATCTGTTGCTCCGCTTGAATGAACAACAACCGGCAGCTCTTTTTCTCCATTAAGTGCCTCAAACAGCCTGTCTGAGATCTCCTGAATGGCATTGTCTGATACAGCAATAATAATAATATCACTTTCCGAAAGCATTTTAAAATCATCTGTACCCCTGGTTGCAATTATCTCACTTTTAGCTTTGTGGGTAGCCGGAGGTATGTGCTCCAGAATTTCAGGTTTATTTAAAATATAGGCCAGTTTGTTTGCCTCATTTAAGTTTCTGCCATATATGCAGGGGATAGAGTGACCAGCACTTTTAAGAGCAAAAGAGAGTCTGTAAGCCACATTTCCGCACCCTACCAATGATATTTTATAATGCTTCTGTTTACGCATTTAACATCTTTTACTTTTGTTTTTACTTCTTCACCTACCTAACACCTTTTGAAAACACAGGAAGGCTTTCGTTCCCTTTATCGCCTACTGACTGAACCCCAAAGAAATAGTTGTCTTTGCTCAATGGAACATTAATCTCAGTTCCTTTAACGAAAATTTTTCTTTGCCAAACAGGAGAATCTGTCTCTCTTATAAGAAGATAGTACCCATATGGCATAATTCCTTTAACAGGCTCCTTCCATGATATCTCGGTGTAATTTGATAAGGAAGAGACATTTGTTGATACATTTATTGGCTCATATGGAGCAAGGGCCAGATTCATAAGTGAAGAGAGATTTACGGAGGTGTTTTTGCGCAGATATTCAAAATCGACCCCTTCGATTATATCCCCGAACTGTTTTCCGTTTCTGATTTCAGTCTTTTGATGGGTTCTATCGTAATTTTCATAGAATTCACATATTCTTACAGCTGTAAATCCCTTTCTGTTAAAAGGAGTATGGTCGCCTCCTCTGCCAAAACGGTCGTTACGATAAATCAGTTTAACCATAAGATTTTCTGTATATCTCTCTCCGCTCTCTTTAATATATCTGGCAAGTTGTCTTGACGGGGAGTCATTTTCAGCCGAGTTAAAAACCCTCTCCCTTGCCTGTGCCTCGTTTTCGGTAAATGGAATATTCTCGGAAAATACCCTTACGATTGAATTGTTTCTTATGTCAGTATCACTTGAATGGCTGTTACTTATCATATCGTTGTTCAAAACGGCAATCAGATTCCATTTCTCATCCTGAGCAATCTGAGCCATATGTGCAGCACCCAAAAGACCATGCTCTTCACCTGAGAGAAACATTAGCTTTATTGTAGCGCCAATCTCTTTTCCGGCTAAAATTCTTGCGATCTCCAGTAGTGCTGAAACTCCGCTTAAATTATCGTTTGCACCGGGAGCATAAGTGGTAGAGTCAGTGTTATCCTCCGAACGGCTGTCATAATGCGCAAGTAGTGCAATCACTCTGTCATCCGAAGAATTCCCCTTTATCGTTACAACTATGTTTGTGAGAGTAATTTCTCTGCCCAAACGCGTTCCTTCTCCTCCGGCCTTGTAGAGAACTCTCTCTACTGTAAAACGGCTGTCCGATTTTGCATACTCATTGAGCTTATTTTCAATATAGGTTGCAGCAGCACCAATTCCAAAATCAGCTCTTTTTTGAGTACTTAGATTATGGCGCGTATGAAACTTGAGCAAGCCTGTTATATTTTCTCTCATATTATCTGTGCAGATCTCATTAACAGCAGCCTCTATACGGGGATCTTTGTTAATGATTGTTTGCGAAAAAGAGGTGTTTGCAAGAAAAAGAGAAACCACTAAAAGCAAAGTCCCTTTTATAAATTTCCAGTTTGCATATATGTTTTTCATAATGAGAGGTTTGAGTTAATGTATAATGTTTTTTTTAATGCTATAGTTAGAGAAAATTAGAGTAAATAAAACTAGGTTATATTTGAAATAATTAATTGTTTACTGATTTGATGATTTAGTAAATTGCTGAATTACTGAATTTCCGACATAAACTTCATCACTCTTTTTAGTGCTTTTTTATTTTTCCCCGGAATCAGAATTGTGTGGTTGCCCAGATATGAATTCAGATATTCGTCCAGGTCATCATCTGATTTAAAAATAAACTTAATTTGAGTTCTGCATCTTTCAATTACAGAAGTGTTTTGAACCACCTCTCCTTCAAAAACATAGAACTTATTCAACTTTTCGCCAGCGCATTTGAAAAGAGTATATTTACCCAAAGACATTTTAGCCTTAACTCCAATACCCAATTTTGATTCATAGTGGCTTGTAAGGGTAAACTCTTCAGATAAGGAGAGTGGGGCTGTACAGTGTGCAAAATCGATACTATTATCAACCCTTTCAATTGAAGAAGGATTTGACATAAAAGAGATTTTCTCACAAAACACCCTTGAAATTATCATACTCCACAAAGAGGGTATGTCTCCTTCGCAACCAGCTGTTATGCCTTTGTCGTTTAGCAAAGCCAGGGCCAGGCAGGCAGTTGTATTGCAAGGAATCAAAATATCGAAACACTTAATGGTAAGGGATGTAAGTTTGAACTCCTCACAATATTTTAAAAGCACATTATAGAACCTTACGGCATCTTTTAATGTATCTTCATTGGTATGTATATCAAGACGGGAGGCAATTTTGCGGGCGAAGTCTGTTACAGAAGAATTCGTAATAGTCTCTTTCTCAAAATCTTTAATTATTGCCTGCGGATCAATTTCCACGAAAGAAACCCCAAATTTTTCTCCAATGTATCGTTTGTCAATTTTTGAAGATATTAACCATGGAGACTCTCCGCCTATAAGTCCGATTCTTTCTCTTTTTAACTGCGAAAAACCACTTTGGATAACTGCTGTAAAGTCGAGCTCTTCAAGAATTTGCTCAATTACCTTTCTGGATGGTTCAACCGGAAATACTATATGTTTATGCATGATGTTATTGTTATGCATCCACGAGCATATCTCCAGCGATGCTGCAAGGGAGTTGTGATATGAATCACTCAGAATAACAACAGGCTGAGGTATCATTTTATTGATTTTCAGAAAGAGCTCCTCAGTTCCTCCTGTGGCAATAAAAAGAACAGTAAATCCATCCGGAAGTGAACCGGCAGAAATTTGTTCATAAGATAACTCTTTAGTTACAAAGTGGGACCTGAGTACAGGTATTATCTCTCTGTGCGAAGTTATCTCTTGCGAATCGCCATGCAGGGCAGAGGCGAGTGTAATTATATTAAGCGATTTTTCCATTTTCCCGATTATATCTTACAAAGTTAAAAAATTATCGCGATGAAGTTTTTTGTTTATAATTTCATTGTTTGTAATTTCAACAGTTTTTTGAGGTATTCCTGAGGTATCAAAACCAAATTTTCACTTAAAAAACGCTTAAACAAAAACTATCCTAAAGGCGAATAAACAAATATCATCAAAAACGGTTATTAAGTAAAACGCTTATTAAATGTCGCACGACCATTCACATAGTCTCAGTCCAATAAATAATAGTTCAAAAAACATTGCCTACGCATTTGTTTTAAACATTTCGTTTGCCCTGATTGAGCTAGTTGGAGGACTTTTAACAAACTCGGTGGCAATTCTCTCTGACGCCGTACACGATTTTGGGGATTCTTTGTCACTAGGAGTAGCCTGGTATCTTCAAAAATTTTCTCAGAAGAGGGGTGATCGTTTTTACTCTTACGGTTATAAGAGGTTTTCACTACTTGGATCAATATTTATATCACTGGTTCTTGCAATAGGGTCGGTGTTTATAATTCAGGAGAGCGTGAAAAGGATAATTGAACCACAACAGGCTCATGCTCCTGGAATGATTATACTGGCTGTTATCGGGATCATAGTTAACGGAGCAGCAGTTCTACGGTTAAAGCATGGTACAAGCCACAATGAAAAGGCGGTTTTATTGCATATGATGGAGGATGTTTTGGGATGGATCGCCGTATTTATTGGAGCGGTTCTAATGTTTTTCTTTGATCTTCCTTTCCTTGACCCTCTGATGTCTCTGATTATTACCGCCTGGGTTCTCTGGAATGTTTATCGTAACCTCAGAAATACAGTAAAAATAATGCTGCAAGAGGTTCCAAAAAGTATAAATGTTGATGAACTTGAAGGCCGTTTACTTTCCATAAATGAAATTGTGTCTCTTCATGACCTGCATATTTGGAGTCTTGATGGAGAAAATCACATATTGACACTTCACATTGTGGTTGCTGATGAAACCGATTCATTAACAATTTGCAATCTTAAGGAGAGGGTGCGCGAGATTACATCATCGTCAGGGATAGATCACATTACAATTGAGGTTGAGCGCACCGGAGAGGCCCACAACTGCAAGTACACAAACTCCTGTAGGTAATTTTTAAGTAGCTTCACATTTGATTAATTATGTGATATTTACAAAACCAATATGGAAAAATACTTATAATGGCGCAGAGATTATTACTATTTCTCTGCGCCACTTTATTGAATGTGTAATGAAATCAGGCTTATGCCTCCTTTACATGTTCCTCTTTAATGGCCTGGAAAGCACTTAGCTGACAAGGTGAGAAATTCTTAAGGTAGTTGAACCTTTCGTCGTTCCATGATTGAGCTTTGGTAATGTAAATCTGTGCAGAGTTATCAAAGCTGCTGTCGATCTGAGCATCATTCAACAGAAGGTATGACATGGTTATATGTGCAGCCATCTCTACAACTCTTCTGGCGTGGAAATCGATGTACTCGTTGTCTTTGCCAATCAGCATTTCGACAGCCTTTTCATACTGATTTGTCATTTCGGCGATTATCTTTTTGAGTTGTTCGTATTCAGCTTTTACAGGTCTGTTCTCATATTCACGAAGCTGACTCATATAACCTCCGTTAGTTACATATCTCTGAGCAGCCACTACCTGAAGCTGAGATGTGCCCTCGTAAATGGTTGTAATTCTGGCATCCCTGTAAATACGTTCAATAGGGTAGTCCTTCATAAAACCTGACCCACCATGTATCTGAAGAGAGTCATAAGCATTTTGGTTTGAATACTCCGATGCCATCAGTTTGAGCATAGGGGTAAACATATCTGCCAATTTCTGGTACTGCTTTGATTCAGTCCTCTCTTCCGGAGTGAGTTTTCTTGTCTCAGCAATAAAACCATAGGATTTATATACATCAACAAATCTTGTTGTTTCATATAGCAGAGCCCTTGAAGCCTGTAATTTAGCCTTAATAACTGCCAGCATCTCATAAACAGCCGGAAACTGAATAATTGGCTTACCAAACTGTGCTCTTTCATGAGCATACTTTAAAGCTTCGCGATATGCTGCTTCTGAAATACCAACTGACTGGGCACCTACTCCAAGTCTTGCACCATTCATCAGCGACATCACATACTTTATAAGACCCATTCTTCGCTCACCAACAAGTTTGGCAGGAGCATTTGAGAATACAAGTTCACAGGTAGGAGAGCCCTTTATTCCGAGTTTGTTTTCGATTCTTCTCACAGTAACACCTCCCCACTTCTGATCATGAACAAAGTATGAAAGGCCTCTGCCGTCAGTAGTGTTCTCTTCTGAGCGGGCAAGTACCAGTTTAATCTGGGCATCACCATTTGTTATGAACCTCTTAACGCCATTCAAGTACCACATACCATCCTGTTCGTTAAGCGTAGCCTTTAGCATAACTGCCTGAAGGTCACTTCCTGCATCCGGCTCTGTAAGGTCCATTGAGCAAGTTTCGCCCTGATGAATTCTAGGCAAAAACTCCTCTTTAATCTCTTCTGTGGCAAATTCGTGAATAGTTTCAGCACAATCCTGAAGACCCCAAATGTTGGCAAAACCTGCATCAGCTCTAGCAACTATCTCGGCAGCCATAACATACGGAACCATTGAAAAATTTAGCCCTCCAAACTCTCTTGGAAGTGACATTCCGTAAAGACCGGCTTGCGTAAGGGTATCCTGATTCTGCTGAGTACCTTTTGCATAGGTAACCCTTCCATTTTCGTGATGAGGACCTGAATGGTCAACCTCTTCGGAATTTGGAAAAATAACATCACCGCAAATCTCTCCAAGTATCTCCATTACCTTATCATAAGAGTCTACTGTATCTTCAAAGGATGAAGGTGCATAGTCAATATTTCCTGAATCTTTAAAATCCTGCTCCTTGAGTCTAACAATTTTAGACATCAGAGGATGACTGAACTGAAATTTTAAATCGTTATTATCTTTATAAAAATTGGCCATACTATTTGCTGTTTAGTTTGTAAGATTTAATCATCCGCGGGATTATCTCATTAAGGTCACCTACAATTGCGTAGTCGGCAATCTGATGAATAGGAGCCGCAGGATCGTTGTTTATTGAAATTATCATTGCAGACTGGTCCATTCCGGCTGTGTGCTGAATCTGGCCTGAAATTCCTACTGCAATATAGAGCTTAGGTCTTACGGTAACTCCAGTCTGTCCGATTTGCCTTGCAGGCTCAGCGAACCCGGCGTCAACAGCGGCTCTTGAGGCGCCAACCTCGGCACCTAGCACTGCAGCAAGATCGTAAAGAAGTTTAAAGTTCTCTTTTGAACCCACTCCAAAACCACCGGCAATAATAACCGGAGAGCCTTTGATATCAATTTTGCGCTCCTCGATGTGTCTTTCAATAATCTCAACAACAAAGTCTTCATCTTTAATAATGGCAGCAGTGTCAATTACCTTAACCTTACCTTTTACAGCCACATCAAGAGCCTCTTTTTTCATAACTCCCTCTCTTACAGTTGCCATTTGCGGTCTGCAATCAGGGTTTATGATTGTTGCAATAATGTTACCACCAAAGGCAGGTCTTATTTGGTAAAGAAGGTTTTTGTACTCTTTACCACTTTTAACCTCCTTATGGTCGCCGATTTCTAAAGATGTGCAGTCAGCTGTAAGTCCGCTTACCAAAGCACTAGATACTCTGGGAGCAAGATCTCTTCCAACACTTGTTGCTCCAAAGAGCGCAATCTGCGGATTCTCCTTTTTTAGAACGGAAATTACTATTGAAGAGTAGGGTAGTGTTAGGTAATGCTTAAGTTTCTTGTCTTCAGCTACATGAATTGTCTGAGCACCATATTTGAAAAGTTCTTCTTTGTGTTGAGCCACGCTGTCTCCAATAATAAGTGCCTCAACCTCACATGAGAGCTCTTTTGCCAGAGAGCGGGCTTTGGTCAGAAGCTCAAGGCTTACATCAGCAATTTTTCCCCCTTCAGTCTCTATATAAATAAAAATATTGTTCATACTTATTGATTTTCTGTTATCCAATGGTGTGTGATGAGAATAGTTCTTTAATTAGCGAATCGATATCTTCGAAAGATGATGTGAGTATCTTTGATTCCTTTGCCTGATGCACAATGTTTTCAATCTTTTTCACCTTTGTAGGTGATCCTGAAAGACCATAGTGAATCTCATCTCCGCCAACATCGGCAACACCCCATTCAGGGATCCTCAGATTAGTTTTCGCCTCAATAGGGAGGTATGAGTTATGCTCGTTGTCCTGCTCTTCGGTAAAAGTGCGGGCGTGTTTGTATTTCATCAAATGTTTTGCGTGTCTTGGACGGCAATCAGGAGCTGTAGCGTGAACGGTAATTACTGCAGGGAGAGGGGTTTTCACTGTTTCTACACCTCTCTCAAGCCTTCTTTTTACCACAAGCTTATCTCCGTCAAATCCGGTAATGTCTTCTGCGTAAGTTACCTGAGGATAATTCAATTTCTCAGCAACCTGTGGACCTACCTGTGCTGTATCGCCATCGATAGCCTGTCTGCCTGCGATAATTATATCCGGTCCGATTTTCTTGATAGCCATTGAAAGAGCATAGGATGTTGCCAGTGTATCTGCACCTGCAAATTTACGGTCGGTAAGAAGTACTCCTCCGTCTGCTCCCCTGTAATAACCTTCACGGATTATTTCAGCAGCCCTTGATGGGCCCATTGTCAGAAGCAAAACCTGGCTTCCCGGGAAACGGTCCTTAAGTCTTAATGCCTGTTCCAATGCATTCATATCTTCAGGATTGAAGATTGCCGGAAGGGCAGCACGGTTAACCGTACCATCCTCTTTCATTGCATTTTTCCCAACATTACGGGTGTCCGGCACCTGTTTGGCCAGAACAACAATTTTAAGTTTTTTTGTCATATTTGATTAATGGAAGTTTATGCCTCGGCTGAATTATTACCGAAGTTTATTGGTACTTTATTAATAGGTTCGTTGTGAAGTTCTATTTCACCATATTGACTTTCGAATTTGTCAATATTATCCTTTATGGCTAGAAGAAGTCTCTTGGCATGTTCGGCAGTCATAATTATCCTGCTGTGTACCTGAGCTTTTGGAACCCCGGGCATCATTCTTATAAAATCAAGAATAAATTCACTGCTTGAATGTGTGATTATCGCAAGATTTGAGTAAGATCCCTGTGCCACATCGTTGCTCAATTCTATATTCAGTTCATTTTCAGCACTCATGTCCTTCATGTTTTTTTAGATCAACGCAAAGATAAGATTTTTTCTTAATTGCTAATTTTGTTCACTTTTTTTAAAATTGATTAACTTTGCTGTTTGTTTAAACATCACTTATTAACTCTTTATGGAAATTTCCACAAAATACGACCCGTCGCTTACCGAAGACAAATGGTACAGATTCTGGCTGGAAAAGGGCTACTTTCACTCTGAACCGAATGAAAAAGAGCCGTATACTGTTGTAATACCTCCTCCAAATGTAACAGGAGTACTGCATATGGGACATATGCTCAACAATACCATTCAGGATGTATTGGTAAGAAGAGCAAGAATGATGGGCAAAAATGCCTGCTGGGTACCCGGAACAGACCATGCCTCAATTGCAACTGAGGCAAAGGTTGTGGCCAAACTTAAAGAGATGGGACTAGAAAAATCAGGCATAACACGGGAAGAGTTTTTAGAGCATGCATGGGAGTGGAGAGAGAAGCACGGAGGCATAATTCTGGAACAGCTGAAAAAGCTGGGAGCATCATGCGATTGGAACCGCACAACATTTACGATGGACCCCGAATACAATAAATCTGTAATCAATACTTTTGTTCATTTTTACAATAAAGGTCTAATATACAGAGGCATCAGAATGGTGAACTGGGACCCTGAGGGTCAAACGGCTGTCAGTGACGAAGAGGTCATATACAAGGAGACACCGTCGAAGCTCTACTATCTTAAATACTTCATCTCAAATGACGGAAAACCAACCGAAGAGTATGTTGAGATTGCAACTACACGGCCCGAAACAATAATGGCAGACACAGCAGTCTGTGTACATCCGGACGACCCAAGATATTCTAAACTCAAGGGCAAAAAGGTATTAATTCCACTAATTAATAAAGAGATTCCGGTAATTGAAGATGAATATGTGCTGATGGATTTTGGAACAGGTTGTCTCAAGATCACTCCTGCACATGATATAAACGATTATGAGATAGGAATAAGGCACAATTTGCCTGTAATAGACATACTTGATAACTATGCAAGGCTAAATGAAAAAGCTCAGATTCTGATAGGGGAGGATAGGTTTATTGCAAGAAAGAAGATTGTGAAGATGCTCCAGGAGAGTAATCAACTGGTGAAAGAGGAGCAATATAACTCACAGGTTGGTTATTCAGAAAGGACAAACGCTGTTATTGAACCAAGACTTTCACTTCAGTGGTTTCTTAAGATGACCGAGGCAGCCAAGCCTGCTCTTGAATATGTAATGAATGACACAATAAAGCTTATACCTGATAAATTCAAGAACACATACCGCCACTGGATGGAGAACGTTAAAGATTGGTGTATTTCGAGACAGCTTTGGTGGGGTCAGCAAATTCCCGCATGGTATCTGCCTGATGGTAAAATTGTTGTGGCAATAGATAAGGATGAAGCACTTGCAAAAGCCAGACTTAACCACCCAGATTTGACCGAAAATGACCTAAAACAGGACGAAGATGTTGTTGATACCTGGTTCTCATCATGGCTATGGCCAATATCTGTATTTGACCCAACAAAGCCGGGATTCCCGAATAAAAAACCAAACAGCGAACTGGCCTATTATTACCCGACAAATGATTTGGTTACAGCACCCGAAATTTTATTTTTCTGGGTTGCACGTATGATTATGGCTGGAAATGAATTCTGTGGTGATATACCATTCAAAAATGTATATCTTACCGGTATCGTGAGAGATAAGCAGGGAAGAAAGATGTCTAAATCGCTTGGTAATTCACCTGATCCGATTAAGCTGATGGAGATATATGGAGCTGATGGTGTACGAGTAGGTATGCTCCTGTGTAGCAGTGCCGGAAACGACATTCTCTTTGATGAGAGTCAGGTTGAGCAGGGCAGAAATTTTTCAAACAAAATTTGGAACGCATACCGCCTTGTAAACGGATGGAATGTTGATAAAGATATTGAGCAACCTGCCGAAGCTGTAGCAGCGGTTAAATGGTTTGATGGAACGCTTAGTGAATCACTTGAAATAATAAATGACCACTTTGAAAAATTTCGCCTCTCGGATGCTCTTATGCACGCATACAAGCTTTTTTGGGATGATTTCTGCGCCTGGTACCTTGAGATTATTAAGCCTGAATTTGGCAAAGGAATTGACAGCAAGACGCATAAAGCTACTCTTGAGCTATTTGAAAAACTTCTCAGGGTTTTGCACCCTTTTATGCCTTTCATCACAGAGGAGCTTTGGCAGCACCTAGCCAAGAACAAAGATCATGAAAGCATAATGATTTCCGAAATGCCATCACCGGAAAACTGGTCAAAAGAGTATACAGCTGCCTTTGAGTTGGTAAAATCAGCTATTGTTAACATAAGAAATGTAAGACAATCAAAGGCTATTTCCCCAAAAACAGAACTGAATCTTTTTGTAAAGGGAGATGTAGACAAAAACCTCTACTGCGTAATAAGAAAAATGGCCAACATATCACAAATTGAAGATATGTCAGTTAAGGACTCAGGCCAAACAGGAAACTCATTCATGGTTGGGACTTCTGAATTTTTTGTTCCGCTTGAAGGTATGGTAAATGCTGCCGAAGAGCTTAATAAAATTGAGACAGAACTAAAACATCTTGAGGGATTTCTTAAAGCTGTAAATGCAAAGCTCAATAACGAAAAGTTTATGGCTAACGCAGCAGAAAACATAAAAAACACCGAGCTTAAGAAGAGATCAGATGCTCAGGAAAAAATAGCCAAATTATTAAAACTAAAAGAGGAGTACAGTAAGTAATGTATATATCAGAAACCATTTTAGAGGTAAGGTATTACGAAACTGATCTGATGGGAATAGTACACCATTCCAACTATATTCGCTATTTTGAGTGTGGCAGGAGCGAAGCATTGGCCAATCTTGGCCTCCCTATTCATCAGATTGAAAAGTTAGGAATAATGATGCCGGTTGTAAATGTTGCCTGTGATTACAAATTGCCGGCAAAACTAGGTGATAAGCTAAGAGTTGTTAGCACAGTTAACGAAATACCAAAGGCAAGAATGGTTATTGACACCGTAATTTACAACCAGGAGGGCAACACTGTATGTGCCGGTTCTGTAACTCTGGGCTTTATTCATGCAAATAACAGGAGACCAACAAGGGCTCCTTCCTTTATTATTGATATCTTTGCCCCGTACTTTAAAGAAAACGACTAAAAATTCACAGATATGAACCAATTTTTACTATTCGGAACGCTTGGAGCAACCGAAATTATAATTATCGCACTTATAGTATTGCTTCTTTTCGGCGGTAAAAAAATCCCCGAACTTATGAAGGGAATCGGTAAAGGTGTAAAGAGTTTCAAAGATGGAATGAAGGGCATCGAGGATGAGATAAAAGAAGACAAAGGCTCCGAAGAGGAGAAAAAATAATCTGACCCCACCGTGAGCAAAGAGATGACATTTTGGGACCACCTTGACGAACTGAGGGGAGTACTCTTCCGTTCAGCGATTGCTCTGCTTATTGCAGCAATCGTAATCTTCTTTAACAAAAGCTTTGTATTTGACACGGTAATTTTTGCACCAACAAATTCGGACTTTATCCTTTACAAATGGTTTGGACAGCTCGCAGCCTTTACGGGAATTGCAGCAATGGCCCCCGAGCCGTTTTCTGTAAACCTTATTAATATTGAGCTGTCGGCACAATTCTTTACTCACGTAAGCGTCTCATTGACTCTTGCATTTATATTAACTGTCCCCTATATTATTTACCAACTCTGGACATTTGTCAGTCCCGGTCTGTATGAAAAGGAGAAGTCTGCAATAAGGAAAGCCTTTGCCTTTGCCTCAGTTCTCTTCTTTGTAGGGATCCTAGTGGGATATTTATTTGTGTTCCCTTTGACTGTTAGGTTTTTAGGTACATATCAGGTTAGTGACTGGGTTCAGAATCAGATTTCGTTAAAATCATATATATCTATGTTTACGTGGCTGATTCTTATTATGGGAGTGGTATTTGAGATGCCCGCCCTTGCAGCCATCCTCTCAAGACTTGGTATAATTTCAAAAAGCATGCTCAGAAAATACAGAAAGCATGCATTCACAATATTAATAATAGTTGCGGCAGTTATTACTCCGAGCGGAGACGCATTTACCCTTTTTATTGTAGGGACACCGCTCTATTTACTTTACGAATTTAGTATACTTATTTGCCGTGATATCGATCAATAATCTGACAGTATCATTTGGAGGGTTTACCCTCTTTGATAATGTCAATTTCCACATAAACGAGAACGACAAAATCGGGCTTGTCGGCAAGAATGGTGCCGGTAAGACAACTATTCTTAAGATAGTTGCAGGGATAATTGCACCATCCGGCGGAGCTGTACAGCAACCATCCGAAATAACAATCGGCTATTTACCTCAGGAGATGGAGTACTCGAAAAAGAGTACTGTAATTGAAGAGACTCTCAAAGCATTTTCACATATAAAGAAGATTGAAGAGAGAATTGCCAAAATTAACAAGGACATCTGTGAAAGAACAGACTTTGAGAGTGACTCCTATCATGACCTTATTGTCAGGTTTAACGAATTAAACGATAAACTGAACCTGTACGGAACAATAAACCCTCAGGCTCTCTCAGAAAGGGTACTCAAAGGATTGGGATTCAGCCGCAGCGATCTTGAAAGAGAGAGGGCAACACTTAGTCTTGGTTGGAATATGAGGATAGAACTTGCTAAAATATTGCTACGTAAACCCGATATTCTGCTGCTTGATGAACCCACTAATCACCTTGATATTGAATCGATAAGGTGGCTTGAATCATATCTTCAGGGATTTAGGGGTGCTCTCGTATTAATTTCACACGATAGACGTTTTTTGGACAGTGTTACCAACAGGACTGTAGAGATAACGCTTGGAAAGATAAATGATTACAAAGTTCCGTACACCAAATATACTCAACTGAGACGTGAACGTCTTGAGCAACAGAAAGCAGCATACGATAATCAGCAGAAACTGATTGAGAAGACCGAAGATTTCATTGAGAGGTTCAGATATAAGGCAACCAAATCCAATCAGGTACAATCAAGGATTAAACAACTGGATAAACTTGACAGGATCGAGGTTGAGGAGGAGGACAAAGCAAAACTTTATCTTAAATTTCCCCCTGCACCACGTTCAGGTAACGTTGCACTAAAATCAATTGATGTAAAGATGTCATTTGGAGATAAATGCATCTTTGATAAGGCCAACATTACCATTGAGAGAGGAGAAAAAATTGCATTGCTTGGTAAGAACGGAGAGGGTAAAACGACCTTTATGAGGCTGATTACCGGAGAACTCACCCCTGTTTCAGGAAGAATCGAACTCGGCCACAATGTTTCACTGGGATACTACGCTCAGAATCAGGAAGATTTGCTCAATAAGGAGGATACTGTATTTGATACTCTTGACAATGTTGCAACCGGAGATGTAAGGACAAAATTGAGGGACATTCTGGGATCTTTTCTATTCAGAGGCGAGGACATAGACAAAAAGGTAGCAGTATTAAGCGGAGGTGAGAAGTCACGCCTGGCAATGGCAAAGCTGATGCTCAAACCATATAATCTTCTTGCACTTGATGAGCCTACCAACCATATGGACATAAGATCGAAAGATATACTTAAACAGGCGTTGCTTAAATATGACGGCACACTTGTGATTGTATCTCACGACAGAGATTTTCTTGACGGACTTGTAAATAAAATTTATGAATTTAAAGATGGTGCAGTAAGAGAACATTTAGGTACATTTGAGGAGTTTCTCTCGAGGAAAAATATTGAGAGCCTGGATGAGTTGGAGTTTGAGAAATCTGCCTTAAAAGCTACACCTGAAGTTAAGCAGCAGGAGAGTGTAATGCCCGTCGATCACAACTTAAAAAGAGAACAAGAGCGAGAGCAAAAAAGAAGACAGGCAAAAATTGAAAAGTCCGAGAAGCGCATCGAAGAGCTTGAATCAAAGATAGCGTCTGCAGAAAAGGAGCTTGCCGGTATATCAGATGCCGTTAAAATACTCTCTCTTGTAGAGAGTTACGAAAAACTTAAAAAAGAGCTTAACAGCGAGATGGAGGAGTGGGAAAAGCTTCACAATAACCAATAAAACAATTAGAAATGGAGAGTAATTATATTTGCGGAATACACCCTGTGACAGATGCGGTTATCGGCGGGAAAAAAATTGAGAAGGTTTTGTTTAAGCAGGGTATGGATAGCCCACACTTTAGAAACTTGATGGAGCTATTGCAGGAAAAGAACATTTCAATTCAATTTGCACCCATAGAGAGGCTCAACTCTGTAACAAGGTCAAACCATCAGGGTGTTATTGCATTTCTCTCTCAGGTAGATTATGTTTCTCTTGAAGAGATGGTTGCGAAAGCAACTGAGGCCAGGAAAAATCCGGTGATAATTCTCCTTGACGGCGTAAGCGATGTGCGAAATTTCGGAGGAATTGCCCGTACGGCAGAGTGTGCTTCAGCTGACGGTATTATTATGCCGGCAAAAGGAAGTGCAGCCATAAATGCTGAATCAATAAAAACATCTGCAGGAGCACTTATGAGAATTCCGGTAGCAAAGGTAACAAACCTTAGAGAGGCCATATTTTATCTCTCTCAAAGTGGTTTTCAAATTATTGCAGCAACAGAAAAGGCAGAAAAGAATATTTATGACGCCGATTTTAGCAAAGCTACTGCCATTATTTTGGGATCAGAAGACAAAGGGATATCCAAATCATCACTATCTCTGGCAAACGAATTGGTTAAAATACCAATAACCGGTGCAACCGGATCACTTAATGTCTCTGTTGCCGCATCGGTTGTATTATTTGAAATTGTCAGACAGAGGATCGTTTAAACTCAGAACAAATTACAGCAGTTGCAATTGCAACATTGAGAGACTCACTGCTCTTTTCAGATAATGAAAAGGATGGAATTGATAATTTATTATTAATTAAAGCCTCTAAATCAGGGGAAATACCGTCAGATTCACTTCCCATAACCACTAGTGCCCCCTTTGGTAGACTCTGTCCGTATATATTACTGCCGTTTATAAATGTGCCGTAAACCGGCATCATCCCTTCAATCCCCTTAATTAAGCCGGGTAAATGAGTATACACAACTTTGGTCCGGAATATTGCTCCCATTGTTGACTGAACTGCCTTTGGATTGTATATATCAACACAATTCTCTGAACAATAGATAGTATCAATCCCAAACCATTCTGAAAGTCTGACTATTGTACCCAAATTTCCCGGATCTTTAATTGAATCAAGGGCAATTGAAAGATTATTTATATCAGGAGTTAAAGAATAACTTGTCTGAGGAATTCTGATTACAGCCAGGGCAGGAGAGGGGCTGGAAAGAAGTGTAATCCTTGACATTAACTGCTCACCAATCTCCTCCATCCGGAATATCTCTAAAATATCCCAACCTGACTCAATGGCCTCCTGAACAAGTTTCTCCCCCTCAACGACAAACAAGCCGTTCTCCTCGCGAATTTTTCTTCTTGCAAGGGAACGGATTAATTTAATCTCTGATTTTGAGGGAGTCATCAATATCCCAGAATTTTAAGCATAGACTTGTAAGTCTGTTCTTTACTAAAAAGTTTTGTATAATACTCGCCGTTTTCGTCAACATCAATAGTTATGTGCTTTGGAGCAGGCTGCAGACAGTGCTGAATACCACCGAATCCTGCAATGGACTCCTGATAGGCTCCTGTGTGGAAGAATCCTAAATATAGAGGCTCTTCTCCATTTATTACCGGAAGAAAAATAGCATTGGCATGGGCTTCGGCATTATAATAATCCTGACTATCGCATGTTAAACCTCCTAAAAACACTCGTTGATACTCCTTATTCCACTTATTAATTGGTAATAGGATAAATCTCTGTTTAATACCCCACGTATCAGGCAATGTTGTCATGAAAGAGCTGTCAACCATGTACCATCTCTCCCTGTCGTTCTGCTGTTTTTGATCCAGAACCTGATATATAACAGCACCACTTTCACCAACGGTAAAGCTGCCGAATTCGGTAAATATATTGGGTTCAGGTGTTCCTCTCTGCTCACAAATGCTCTTGATTTGGGCAATTATCTCTTCGGCCATATATTCGTAATCGTAATCGAATGCAAGAGAATTTTTTATAGGGAAACCGCCTCCAATATTCAGAGAATCAAGTTCAGGACACAAAGCTTTTAGATCACAATATACTGATACGCATTTAGAAAGCTCATTCCAGTAGTAGGCGTTGTCACGCATACCGGTGTTAATAAAGAAATGAAGCATTTTGAGCGAAAACTTCTTGTTCTTTTTAAGCTTCTGTTCATAAAATGGAAGAATGTCACTATATCTTATGCCAAGACGTGATGTATAAAATTCAAATTTTGGCTCCTCTTCTGCGGCAATGCGGATGCCGATTTTACAAGGCTCCTTTACGCACAGATCTAGTTCATCAAACTCCTGCATATTGTCAAGAACAGGAATTATATTGGTCCATCCGTTGTTCCTGAGGTTTGCGATGTTTTCGATATAGACATCCTTTTTAAAACCATTGCATATTATATAGAGCTCCTTACTCACAGTTCCCGCCTCCTGCAATGACTCTATCAGATTTAAATCAAAAGCAGAGGATGTCTCAATGTGGATATCGTTTTTAAGTGCCTCCTCTATTACAAATGAAAAATGTGAGCTCTTTGTGCAGTAGCAATAGTGATAAGCTCCCTTATAATCAACCTTTGCCATTGCTACGTTAAACATTCTCTTTGCCCTTTGAATCTGGGAAGATATTTTGGGTAAGTATGTAATTTTTAATGGTGTTCCGTATTGCTCTATTATATCCATAATTGGAATATCATGGAATAGAAGTTCTCCGTCTTCTACCTTAAATTCATCCTGTGGAAAGTCAAATGACTGTTCAACCAAATCTATGTACTTGTTCTTCATTTCAAAAATTCAGGTGAGTTAGTTAGTGAAATTTTCTGCAATGTAAGTCAATCGGATTATTTGCAGAATGCAAAGATATCTTTTTTTATTTTTTTGAAAAAGAGAATCGATTATAATTGCTATTTTTGTTGAAAATAAAGAGTTGATGAGCAGAAATTCACACAAATATCTTTTTCATTTTTTTCTTATAATTATTATAGCAGCATTAAACTCATGCAGCACTGTACGAGTTATTCCCGAAGGACGCAGCATACTGAAAGAGAACAAAATAAAGATAGTTGATTCTAAAGTAGTGAGCTCTTCAGACCTTACCCCTTATCTAAGGCAACAACCAAACAGCTCTTTTCTTTTCGGGTGGAACCCATTTACGGTTATTTACAACTGGAGCAACGGAAAAGATGGCGGATGGGACAAATTTGTTCAAAAGATTGGACAGGCACCAGTTGTTCTGGATACATTTCTTGTAGAAAAGAGCCGGGACAATCTTGTAAACCGACTTAAAGCACTTGGCTATTTTGATTCAGAGGTGACCGATACTATTATTACTAAAAGGAAAAAAAGCAGCGTAAAATATTTTGTTTATCCAGGCAAAAGCTTCGAGATTAAAGAGATTTCTCATCAGATAAAAGACTCTTCCATCAATAAAATTGTCGATAATAATATGTCTGCAACTTTGGTCAAAAAGGGAATGAGACTGTCTGAACTGACACTTGAAATGGAGAGCGAAAGGATAACTAACCTTTTAAGGGAGAGAGGTTATTACAATTTCACTAAAAATTACCTCTTTTTTGAGGCTGATACTTTTAATAAAGCGGGGTTTGCAGATCTGTATGTAAAGATTGAAAACTACACCCGAAACGAAGCCCCGTCAGAAGCCAGAAGTCATGAGGTTTTCAGGATAAGAAACATTTCTCTTTACCCCGATTACGACCCGATGAGAGCCCGGGAAGACTCGCTCTCTTTATTTAATTTGTATAAAATAGATAGTTTAAATATTTTCTATAGAGATAAAAGGAGTATGCGTCCTCAGGTTCTCTCCAAAATGAACAAATTGAAACCTGGAGATCTTTACAGTGAAAAAGATGCTACTACAACCTATGATCGTTTTGTAGCACTAAGATACTATTCAGGCGTAAATCTTCAGTTTGATGAAGTTCCTGTATCAGAATCAGTTAACGGAAGAGAGGTAGATTGTATAATCCGACTCACACCATCAAAAAGTCAGGGGTACAAACTTAACCTGGAGGCATCAAGTAACTCAAACAACCTTTTAGGTATTTCGCCTGCAATTTCTTACTACCATAAAAATCTCTTCAGGGGAGGAGAGTGGTTCACTCTGGGGTTCATGGGTAATTTCCAGTTTAAACTTAACGATCCGGTAAAATCTTCAGAATTTGGTATTTCTGCCGGAATATCTCTACCAAGTTTCTTAATGTTGCCGGACTCTATATTCAAAACAAGTGTTCCAAGAACAGATATCAATTTAGGTTATAATTATCAGAACAGACCGGAGTTCACCCGAAATATAATCTCCTTCAATTTTGGATATAACTGGAGAGAGGGGGATAGGCTGTTCTATATTTTCAACCCTATACAGCTAAATATTGTTAAGCTTTTTAATATGAACCCGCTTTTTTATGAAAGTCTTACAGACCCTTTCCTAAGAAGCGCCTACAGGAACCACTTTGACCTTGGCTCAGGGGGAACAATCTATTATACTACCGACGCCTCAGTTATCCCCAAAAAGACATTCTTCTATGTACGCTGGACATCTGATATTGCAGGAAATCTGGCCAGTATCTTTAATTCAACCTTAAGCAGGGACTCAAGTGGTGCAAGAACAGTCTGGAATACACCATATTCACAATATTTCAGAAGCGATCTTACCGTAGGGTATACATGGAGAGTTGATAAAAACAATGCAGTAGCAGGTAGATTCAATATAGGAGCAGGCCATGCTTACGGCAATTCGAAGGTATTGCCTTATGAAAAGCTATTCTATGCAGGTGGAGCAAACAGTTTAAGAGGTTGGCAGGCAAGATCTGTCGGTCCCGGTTCTTCAGCAATTGACACAACATTTTCAATTCCCAATCAGACAGGTGATATAAAAATTGAGCTAAACGCTGAGTATCGTTTTAATATGTTTTGGAATTTTGAGGGAGCACTGTTTGTTGATGCAGGTAATGTATGGAATACCAGAGTTGAACCCGGAAAAGAGAGCGGACTTTTCAGATTGAAGGACTTTTACAAAAGCGTTGCTATTAACTGGGGTACCGGAATAAGGTTAAATCTGGATTTTCTCGTACTTCGCCTTGATTTAGGAATGGTTGTATATGACCCGCTAAAAACAAGTTGGATAGGGCCTAAAAATTGGTTTAAACCAGATACTTATGCGCTTCAGTTTGGTGTAGGATATCCTTTCTGATGATAAAAATCTAATCTTCAAAGAAAATCTCTCCAAAATATTGTGGAGTGTGAAAATTGGGTCTCTCTGTTCCAATTGGGTTCCAGGTAAGATAATGTTTTACAGGCAGTTCATCACCACACTTGTAAAAATTTGCCTTTACAGCTCTCCCTTTAAGAGGCTCTACTGTACTTAACGAAAAGAGAGAAACCGGCAGAGCAACTGTTAAAGTCCACTCAAAATCTCCCTCTTTAACATCAAAGCCCTCTTTTCCAAGGGTAGAAGATCTTCTTATTTGAGATGTAACATCTTTCCCAAATCTGGTTCTGTTTTGCCTGTCAGGGCCACCGGCAAATGTGCCAATGCCTATACAATTCAATTCAAGATTATAGTAAATTGTGTCGGTAGATGAAGGTATTATAAAAAATTCGACAGCCGAATCTTTATATGGAGCAGATCCCTCGTCCTGGGTATAAAATGCTCTTATATACCTCTCCTTTACAATATATTGAAGATAAATTTCATCCTGAGAGTATGCGATTCTAAACTTAACCTGTGGTTGCTCAGGAAACTGGTCCCAGTTAACAACATCTAAGATGTGAAATGGAATGTTTGCACTATCGAGCATCTTTTCTACCAGTCTTACAGGTGGATTTTTGCACGGAAATGAAATTCTCTTTACTGTAATCATCTCTTTTTTATTAAAAAAAGACTCCTTTTGAGTCTGTCCGGCAAGTGTCCCGACAGTCAAAAGGAGCCCTGTTATAAGTAGCTTTAAAAGCATATTTATCTATTTTGAAACCGATGTTCTGATTTTATATCCCGAAACACCGTAATAAAGAATGTATATAAAAATCGGAAGAGCAATCCAGTATGAATTTTGAGCCCCAACTACATCTTTCAAAAAACCGTAAGCAGTAGGAATTATTGCACCACCTGCTATAGCCATTACCAATAATGATGAGCCGGTTTTGGTGAATTTGCCAAGATCTGCCATAGCCAATGGCCATATTGCCGGCCATATCAGCGAACATCCGATTGCTATAAGGGCAATGAACCATATCGACATATCTGCAGGCGTGAGAACAACCAGAATTGATCCTGCAATTCCAAGTACTGCGCATATCATTAGTGCATTCGCCTGGCTGAGATATTTGGGAATAAAAATAATACCACAAATATATCCGATAACCATTCCGATAGGGGAGATCCATGCGTAAGAAGATGCATTTGGCAATTCAAGCCATGTTGCATAATCTACAAGGGTTCCAAGGGCAACTGTTTCAACGCCAACATATAGAAAAAGGGCAAGTACACCAAGCAAAAGGTGAGGGAACTGCCAGATGGAGGTCTTTGTCGCAGCATATGGAGACTCCTCTGCACTATCGGGATCTTCGCCGGCGGCCTTAACTTCAGGTAGTGGTGCCATAAGTGAAATCACTCCAAGTAGCAGAAAAACACCAATGATTATGTAAAAAGGAAGGTAGAGATCAGATATCAGCGTATCGGTAGTCTCTTTTCCAATAACATATGCGAGAAATACAGGAGCAACAGGCCAGGCAAGCTTATTGCAAATACCCATTATCGAGATTCTTCTTGCCGCACTTTCGATAGGACCTAAAATTGTAATATATGGATTAACAGATGCTTGTAAAAATGTATTACCTATTCCACTCATAAAAGATGCTACCAGAAAAAGAACAAAGCTCTCGTATCGGGCTGAGGGAATAAAAAGAGCAAATGCAATTGCAAAGAGAAGAAATGATAGCGCCATAGTTCTCTTGTATCCAATTTTCCCGATTACCAGCGATGCCGGATATCCGAAAATAATAAATGTAGAGAAGGTTGCAGCAAGAATCAGATATGACTCTCCTGAAGAGACACCAAGAGTGCCGTTTAATACAGGAATCAGAAATGAATTTATGCCCAGCGCAAATCCGATTGCAAAGAACATCATTCCGATAAAGGCTATCGGAATTGCAAAATTTCTTTTTTTATTCATATTTCAGCATTTTAAGTTAGGTTAGGTAAAGTTTGAATTATACATTGTATCTTACAAATAGTTCAATAGCCTGATATTCTGCCATTCCCAGCTTATCAAAGAGAACGGCTGTATTGTGGTTCCTCTCCTCGGCCCTTTGCCAGAACTCTCTTTTATCTGAACCCGGAAACAATGGTCTGTCTTTTTGAGATTGGTGTTTGAATATTGCCTCTCTCTTGATAATCACCTCTTCAGGACTCAACGGAACTGCCATATCGGCGTCAGCAACATCCCACTCCTGCCATGCGCCCCTATAGAGCCAAACTCTGCAATCTTTTATCCAATCTTCGTTTTTAAGCTCATTAAGTGCACTAAGAATCGCCTGAAGACAAACTCTGTGAGTTCCGTGAGGGTCGCTTAAATCTCCCGCTGCATATACCTGATGAGGTTTAACGTTTTGAAGAAGATCCTTCACAATCTTAATATCTGCAGGGCCAATCGGATTCTTCTTTACTCCGCCTGTCTCGTAGAAAGGCATATCCAGGAAATGAACCCTCTCTTCGGGGATTCTGAGATATCTGCAGGCAGCTTTAGCTTCGCCTCTTCTAATTGCTCCTTTTACATCTCTTATCTGGTTTGAATCCGGCTCTCCGGGGTGCTTTACACTGAGCTCCTTAAGAGCATCCTTATATATATTTGAACTCAATTCAGAGTCAAGTCCGTAAATTTTTGAACTATCACGTATAAAGTCGAGGAATCTTATGGCATCGTGGTCAAAAACTGCAATATTCCCGGAAACCTGATATGCCAGATGAACCTCATGTCCATGTTCTGCAAGTCGTGCAAGGGTTCCTCCCATTGAGATAACGTCGTCATCCGGGTGCGGAGAGAAAATTATTGCCCTTTTTGGGAAAGGAAAGGCCCTTTCGGGACGAGTTGAATCATCTGCGTTTGGTTTTCCGCCCGGCCAACCGGTTATTGTATGCTGAAGATCATTGAAAGCCTTAATGTTAATTTTACTTGCAGGGCCTCGTTCGGTTATAAGGTCACTCATACCGTTGTCGTTATAATCTCTGTCAGTAAGCTTTAGAATCGGTTTTTCAAGCTTTTTACATAGCCAGAAAACAGCTTTTCTGGTAAGTTTCTCATCCCATTCGCATGGCCCTGTCAACCAAGGTGTTTTGATTCTTGTAAGCTCTGCGGCTGATGCATAATCAACAAGTACTTCAAGATTCTCATGCTTTTGAAGGTATGAAGTAGGATTTTGTTCGTTGATAGTGCCCTCTACAAGTTTTGCAATTGTTCCTGCTTTGCCCTCTCCCCATGCAAGAAAAAATATCTTCTTTGCCATTAAAATGGTCTCAATACCCATTGTAAGGGCATGAAATGGAACATATTCAACTCCGAAAAACTCAGATGCGGCAGAAATACGTGTATTGTGGTTAAGGGTGATTAGCCTTGTACGAGAGTTATAGTGAGAACCAGGCTCGTTGAAACCCATATTCCCGATAATAAGAATATCTATACCTCCTAAATCGTGAATTTTTTTCTCATAACTGATGCAATAGTCATGAATATCTTCTTTCTTAACCTCACTATCAAGACAATGGATGTTTTCAGCCGGTATTTCTATGAAATCCAACAAATACTCTTTAAGAAACCTATAATGACTCTGGAGCTCCTTTTTATTTAAAGGCCAGTACTCATCAACACTAAAAATGTGAACATTTGAAAAGCTGACCTCCTTATTTTTATTAAGTTTTGCCAACTCTTCATATACCTGGATTGCAGAAGATGCCGCACTAAGGCCCAATACTGTATGTAAATTCTTGGCCTCTCTTTTCTTAATAGTATCTGCAATGCTCTTAGCTACCTTTAAACAGGCGGCATCAGATTCCTCAAAGATATCTACCGGGATCTTCTCATACCTTTTTGTAAAATCTGTATTTATAATCATAATCTTTTAAAATTTGAAAATTAAAGTAATCTATTCTTTTAAAGCTTTTTGTATTCTAATAAGGGACTTTAACAGCTCCTCCATTTTATCCAGCTTAAGCATATTTGCACCATCGGAGAGAGCTTTGGAAGGGTCCGGATGGGTCTCCATAAAGAGTCCATTCACACCTGCAGCAATGCCTGCCCTTGCAATAAGGGGAATAAGGTCCGGTCTGCCACCAGTGACACCCGATGGTTGATTTGGTTGCTGCAGACTGTGAGTAACGTCAAGTACAACAGGGTATCCAAAGCTCTGCATTTCGGGTATAGACCTGAAATCTACGATAAGATCGGAGTAACCAAACTGGGTTCCTCTCTCAGTAAGCATTATTTTGTTATTTCCTGCCTTTGAAATTTTCTCTGCGGCAAACTTCATTGCTCCGGGTGAGAGAAACTGACCCTTTTTAATATTTACATATTTACCTGTTTTTGCAGCTGCCTCAAGAAGATCGGACTGCCTGCACAAAAAGGCAGGAATTTGCAATATATCAACACCATATGAGGCGGCTAGAGCTGCCTCGGCAGGGCTGTGAATATCAGTAACAATTGGAACTTTCAGGCTCTCTTTTATCTTTTGAAGTATTTCTAACCCTTTTTCATCTCCGGGACCTGTATAGGAATCTGCTTTCGATCTGTTAGCTTTCCTGTAAGATGCCTTGAAAATAAAGGGTATTGAAAGGGAATCGGTAATGGATTTTAATATTGTTGCTGTATGAAGTGTAATCTCTTCGTTTTCAACTACACAAGGGCCGGCAATAAGAAAAAAAAGGCCCTCCTGATTACTCCTGATGTATTGTAAGTCCGCTAAATTCATAGTGGGGCAAAATTAGATAAAAAGTATCAAATATTGTATTTTTTCCAAAGTGATTGTAACCTTTTTTTAATCTCAGCCTCTTTTGTATTGGATCCCGGCAGATAAAAATTTGAAACTGAAAGATTATCGGGCAGAAATTGTTGTTCAACAAAATTACCGGGGTAGGAGTGGGCATATTTGTATTCATCGCCATATCCAAGCTCTTTCATAAGTTTGGTAGGGGCGTTACGCAGATGTAGCGGAACCGGCAAATCACCGCTCTTCTCAACCTCAGCCAGTGCAGCGTCAATTGCCATATAGGCAGAGTTGCTCTTTTGAGATGTTGCGAGATATATTGCAGTTTCAGACAGAATTATTCGTGATTCAGGCATTCCAATTTTGTGAACGGCATCAAAACAAGCCTGAGCAATAAGCAGAGCGTTGGGATTTGCAAGACCAACATCCTCAGACGCCAAAATTATCATTCTGCGGGCAATAAAGAGGGGGTCTTCACCACCTGCAATCATTCTGGCCATCCAGTAAACGGCTGCATCAGGGTCTGAACCCCTTATACTTTTTATAAATGCAGATATTATGTCGTAATGCTGCTCACCGTTTTTGTCATAAATGGCAATGTTTTCCTGAAGAACTTTTGTAACACTTTCGTTACTAATTATTATGCTCTTATTATCACCCGAATTTGAGGCAATAAGATCAATAATATTGAGTAGTTTTCTGGCGTCGCCGCCTGAAAACCTAAAGATGGCCTCTTTCTCCTTAACAACAACCTTTCTTAGCTTTAGAACAGGGTCATTAGTAATGGCTCTGTGAAGTAATTTATCAAGATCTTTAACATCCAGACTCTTAAGGATATAAACCTGACAGCGGGAGAGCAGGGGAGTTATCACCTCAAAAGAGGGGTTTTCAGTAGTCGCTCCTATCAAAATCAGGGTGCCATCTTCAACGGCTCCAAGAAGAGCATCCTGCTGAGTCTTGCTAAAGCGGTGAATCTCGTCTATGAAAAGTATTGGCCTTGCTTTAGCAAAAATTGAACTTGAACGGGACTTATTGATTATTTCTCTTAGATCTTTTACACCGGAGCTGATTGCAGACAAAATATAAAAAGGACGCTCAAGTTGATTTGCAATAATTCTGGCCAATGTTGTTTTACCAACGCCCGGAGGACCCCATAGAATAAAAGAGGAGATATTCCCTGACTCAATCATTTTTCTGAGAACAGATCCCTCACCAACCAAATGTTCCTGACCTGCGTACTCTTCCAGTGACTTTGGTCTCATTCTCTCGGGGAGGGGTCTTGCGTCAGGGCTATTTAACATAATATAAATTGTATTAATTATCTCGTTTTCTAAGCTGTCTGATTATCCGGGCAATAACATTCTCTATCGATTGATCAGGCTCAATGATATTATAATCCTCCCAGAAGTTCTCATCGGTAAAATCATTCACTTTTGCAGACATTATATCGCGGGAGCGTACTCTGTTTTCCGGATCAATTCTGCGTTCCATATGAGACATGTCGGTTACTGCAATTTCTGAACCAATTGTGTAAACACTGCGGAACCATTTTTTGTCCCACTTTGCATTAAACTTAACCTCGGTTCTGGAATAGTCAAAATGCCACATACCCGCAACCTCTTTGTAATTGACAAGATAATTTGCACTGATAACATCCATTTTTAGTGTTGGCGGCTTTTTGCGAATAAAGTATGAGTTTGCCTGGGGTCTTCCCTCTACGTTCATAGCAAACTCAACTCTGCCCACAGCCAGTGACTCGGACTCAATGTAAAGTTTGCCTCTGAAATAGATATCAGGAAGGTTGTCATTTTCATTGAAGTTAATCACATAGAAGAACTTATTGTCAATTGTAACAGGTTCTGCCATTGTGAATGTGTAGATTTTATCAAGAAGCATCAAATCTGTTCCAAGGAAAAGATCTTTCATAATATCAAGACTTAGTGCCGAATTAGCTCCACCCTGATACTTAACCAACAGAGTATCAATGCGGTTCATGTCGTAACTGCCTCGAGCTTTATAGATACCTATCTGATCTGCCCTGTAGCTGTTATAGGGAGCTTTGTTAATGTCAAGAACAGCCTCATTTATTGAAACATAGTTACTCCCCTTTCTTATCATCTCTCTGTAGAAAGCGGTCATTTGCATAGACTTGGCAGTGTAGTTCTCCCCTACCCTTGCAAATGCCATTTTTACGATAGAGGTGGCATCCTGTGGCCGTACAGTTATTGGTTTTAGAGTAACAACTGACTGTTCCATAGGAATTAAGAGCTCTCCTTTTTGAAAATCCTTAACAGAGATTCTTCTTGATTTATAACCAAGATATGAGATTTGCACCGAATCTGCAGTGATGTGAACAGGAATTTTCAGTACGAATATACCCTCAGAGTTGGTTACATTACTAATGTTTGAAGATAGCAGCTGAATAGAGGCAAAGCTTAGAGGCCGCCTGGTAGCGGAATCCTGAACCTTTCCCGTTATTGAATTGAAATCCTGACCCAGGCTCACTCCCGCGAGCATGATCAGTGAAACGAGCGTTAACAATACCTTTTTCATAACTGTTTTTGTTATGGTTTACTTGCGAATTTACTATTTTTATACTATAATATAAACGATTGAGATTAAAAAAGGTTAATTTCGCGCTCTAATAATTACACTAATGGGAAGAAGAGACAGAGAGTTATTCCAAAATATAGAAATTGAGACAGTTGCTGCAGAGGGAAAATCACTTGCCCATGTAAATGGCAAGGTAATATTTGTACCTTTTACCGTTCCGGGCGATATAGTGGATATTCAGGTGAAGATCAAAAGAAAGGGATATATGGAGGGTTTTGTAACCAACATGATAAAGCCTTCACCGGATAGAATTGAGCCTTTTTGCAGCCATTTTGGGGTTTGTGGCGGGTGTAAATGGCAATCATTGGCATATTCAACACAGCTTAGGTTTAAACAGCAGCAGGTTACAGACCAACTTACCCGTATAGGCCATCTTAAACTGCCCGAAATTACACCAATTCTGGGTTCAGAGAGTGAGCAATATTACAGGAATAAACTTGAATTCACCTTCTCTTCAAAACGCTGGATTGAGAGCCTCACCGAGGCTGAAAACCTGCCGGCAGAGCAGCGCACCGGGCTTGGATTTCATATAGCCGGGCTTTTTGATAAAGTTTTGGACATAAACCACTGTTACCTTCAACCATCTCCCTCAAATGAGATAAGACTGTTTGTCAAGGAGTTTGCAATTAAAAATGGTCTGACATTCTTTGATCTGAGAGAGCAAACAGGATTTTTGCGTACAATGGTGGTTAGAACAACATCAACAGGTGAGGTTATGGTCATTATGGTATTCGCAAATGAGAATATAGAAGAGAGAGAAGGACTTTTGAATGCACTTAGAGATAATTTTCCTGCAATAACTTCCTTAAACTGGGTGATAAACGGCAAGAAAAACGACTCAATTGCAGATCTTGAATGCTACAACTACTCAGGAATGCCATATATAACCGAAAAGATGGAGGATCTGTCATTCAGGATTGGTCCAAAATCATTTTATCAGACAAACTCTCAACAGGCATACCGTTTATACTCCATTGTAAGGGATTTTGCTGATCTAAAGGGCAGTGAAACACTATATGACCTATATACCGGAACCGGAACAATAGCGCTGTTTCTTGCTCATAGCGTTGCAAAGGTTGTTGGAATCGAATATGTTGCAGAGGCAATTGAAGATGCAAAGATAAATGCGGCAGAAAACAAAATTCAAAACTGCAGCTTTTTTGCCGGAGATATGAGGGATATGCTCTCATCTGAGTTCATTGAACAGAACGGCAAACCGGATGTTGTTGTACTTGACCCTCCAAGGGCAGGAATACACCCCGATGTTGCAAAGGTTCTTGCAGAAGCAGCCCCTGAAAAAATAGTATACGTGAGCTGTAATCCTGCAACCCAGGCTAGAGATATTGCTTTGCTGGGAGATAATTATGAGATAAAAAGGGTTCAGCCCGTAGATATGTTCCCTCATACTCACCATCTGGAAAATGTTGTACTTCTGGTAAAAAAGGGTTAATTTAACCGTGTAATTTACAGTACGATGAACGAAAATAATATAGATACAATCTGTGCACTATCAACTGTTCAGGGTAGAAGTGCAATAGCAGTCATAAGGTTAAGCGGCCCACAAGCTATTGATATTGCAGGCAAATTATTTAAACCTAAAAAGGGCAAACCACTATCTGAAACAGAGGGCTACAGACTCCGCTTTGGAACCATCTGTGATGGAGACAGAGTTATTGATGAGGTTTTGGTCTCGGTTTTCCATTCGCCGGACTCATATACAGGTGAAAATATGGCAGAAATATCTTGCCACGGTTCATTTTATATTCAGCAGGAGATACTGATGCTGCTTCTCAACAACGGAGCCAGGCTTGCAAAAGCAGGAGAGTTCTCACAAAGAGCATTTCTAAATGGCAAGATGGACCTTGCACAGGCAGAGGCCGTTGCCGACCTTATTGCCTCTGAAAATGAAGCTTCACACAGGGTTGCTCTTCAGCAAATGAAAGGCGGCTTTTCAAAAGAGCTTTCTCAGATGCGCACCTCTCTGCTTGAAATTGTATCACTAATGGAGCTGGAGCTTGACTTTGCCGAGGAGGATGTGGAGTTTGCTGACAGGGCCAGGTTGAAGTCACTCCTGGAGAGTGTAACCGCTCATATTTCAAAACTAATTGACTCGTTTAGGCTGGGCAATGTTATCAAGAACGGAATTCCCGTAGCTATTGCTGGAGCCACAAACACAGGTAAAAGTACCCTTTTGAATCTTCTGCTTGGCGAAGAGAGAGCTATAGTCTCTGATATTCATGGCACTACAAGAGATTACATAGAGGGACAGATGAACATAAACGGAGTTGGTTTTCGCTTTATTGACACTGCAGGAATAAGAGAAACTCACGAAACAATTGAGATGATAGGCATAGAGCGCACTTATGAAAAGATAAGGGGCGCATCTGTTATTATACTTATGCTGGATGCCGAAAGACCCGATTTTTTTGCCCAGAGCATCTCTCAACTTGCTACAACAGCAGATTGCCGGAATCAAAAAGTTATCGTTCTTCTTAACAAAACTGACCGAATTTTGGATATGCTGTATGACAGCAATTTAAACTCTCCTACTGTATATGGAAGTGCATTTGATTCAATGTCGGGAGAAGATTCACAAACAAGGTATTACGACAAAATAATAACAGACTTTACATCTGAAATTCACTCTCTTTGTATTGAAAACAAAATTGAACCTGTAGCAGTTGTACCTATCTCTGCAAAGGCAATGGATGGAATTGACCTTTTAAAAGAGGCGCTCCTCGAATGTCGTATCGACACCTCAGAAGACTCCTACTCTACCCTTGTGACAAACATCAGGCACTTTGAGGCGCTAAAAGATTCAAAAACAGCTTTATTAAGAGTCTCAGATGGCCTTAATGATGCAATCCCAACCGACCTCCTAACCCAGGACATTAGAGAGGCCCTCTTTCACATAGGAGAAATTGTAGGCGAAATAAATACAGAGGAGATTCTTGGCAATATTTTCAGTAAATTCTGCATTGGCAAGTAGCACATTAAACACTCATATTTAAAACATTATGATGTCTGAGCTGAAGCAATTAATTAAGAGCAGAAAGCACAAGAACAGCAAGCTGCTTTACTACATAAGAAACGGTTTCAGATGGTATTGTATACCTCGTTTTATGTCTGAAATAAGGCGAAAAAAAATACTTACCTCTTTTGAAAAGCTTGATATGCAGGAAAAGAGATATGTGCTTAACAGAGTTGGTTATTATAATAAGCTCGTGGAGAACAACCATCCCTTTCCAGTAGAGTGTTGTGACGGTACAGAGCTTGTTCCGCTTAGTAGATTAAAGCGCGGTGCTACTTTAAGTAAAAGAAGAGTTGGTAGCATGTACTTCTTTGACACATATGAATATATAAGATATTTTAAAAAGGATAAACTTGCAAGTTTTCTTTTTGGAGATATTACATTCGTACCTGAGGTTCCTTCATTTGTAAAGAGTCGCCCTATTGAGGGCAACAACAGCAATTCTGTGCTGCTAAACCTTGACAAAAACAGACACTTTACATTTATCAAAGACAACCGCAGATTCAGGGAAAAACGTGATATGCTTATAGGAAGAGCTTTTGTTGACCAGCCTCACAGAGTGCGGTTCTGGGAGATGTACTTTGGCCACCCCATGTGTGATCTTGGCAACATTAACAAAAAACTTGTCTCCCACCCCGAATGGAGCGTTAAACCCATCACAATTGACCACCATCTGGATTACAAATATATCTTATGCCTCGAAGGTAACGATGTGGCAACAAATCTTAAATGGGTAATGTCTTCCAATTCCGTTGCCGTAATGCCTAGCCCGGTTTACGAAACCTGGTTCATGGAGGGCACTCTTATACCAAACTACCACTACATTGAGATAAAGCCCGATTTCTCAGACCTGGAAGAGAGGCTCAATTACTACACTGCCCACCCAGAAGAGTGTGAACAGATAATCCGGAATGCTCACACATACATCAAGCAATTTCAAAACTCCAAACGCGAGCGTTTGATTCACCTAATGGTTATTGAAAAGTACTTTAATATTCTTAAAGGAAATTAATATTGTCAATCTTAATGACAAATTAGATAATTTAAAATCAGGATTCGGTAAATTTGATTTTCGCCTGAATCAAATTCATTAATTATCATAATTTTACATACGCTAAACTATTGCAGTCATAAATATTATTTATGATTTTGTTGCACTTTAGTGAAACTTATTTTACCTTCGTAAATCAAAATCGTAATGAAAATCAGAGAGGCAATTTTCTTTAAGGATTATTTTGAAAAATTTTTCATCAGGCAATCTAAAAAAAACAAAGCAAAAATCATAAGGGGGCAATATCTTAAGAATCTTTTGTTTTTTTGACTACGATAAGCTAATAATACTTGCAAATGGATTTCAAAAGAAAACACAGAAAACACCAAAAAAAGAAATATTAAGAGCTAAACGAATAATGGAGGAATACTACAATGAAAAAGAATAATAAAATGACCCTGGATGAGTTTAAAAATAAGCATTATGGAGCTAAAGGGTCAAAGAAGCGCGATGAACTTGAAGGTGGTTTCGAAGACTTTAAACTTGGTACACTCCTGCTGGAAGCTCGCCTTGAAAAAGGGTTAACACAAACTGAACTAGCCGAGAAAGTAGGTACATCAAAATCTTATATTTCCAAAATTGAAAATAACATAAAAGAGGTTAGAATCTCTACTTTACAGAAAATTGTCCATTCAGGCTTGGGTGGGCAACTTGAATTATCTATTAAGCTTTAAGCCTGCAAAGAAAATAGTTTAAACTACTGTCAGAATTAGTGTTTACCGGTCTAAAATCTCTTTTTGAACTGATTTAGTTAACGATTTAAAAACCAGTTCATAGGATTGGTCAATCATCTCTCTTAGTATCTTTTCAGGCACATTACCCTCGATGAAAATTGAGCTCCAATGTACTTTGTTCAGATAGTAACCGGGAATAATATCAGGGTATTTTTCCTGAACTTCAATACCATATTCCGGGGTACGCTTTAACGAGACAATAGGCCTGCCATCTTTGTAATTTCCAACCATAGCAAACATCTTCCCTCCAATAAAATATCTCACAGCATCCCACTCCTCTTTGTAATCTTCAACCATAGCAAACATCTTCCCTCCAATAAAATATCTCACAGCATCCCACTCCTCTTTGTAATCTTCAATTACGCCTTTCTTAGAAAGGCAATGCTTTTGTATGAATTCGTACATGATTTCAGATTTTAGTTAAACGAAGATATAAAGAATTCTTAATGAGTAAAATAAAAGTAGTATTGGATACTAATCAAACAATATATAATGAGTAATTGCTAATTTCATTTGGAATTAGCTGAAATATAGTTCAGTGAGTCGCTAATAATCCAATCCGTTGAACGGTATCTGACACCCAATTCTTTCACTGATTTTTTATTTGAGTAGTAGTTCTTGGTACAGAGAATTTTCATATTTACTAGACTTATACTGGTTTTAATTCCACATTTCCTTAGAAACTCACCTATATATCCCGTAAACATTAATATCCACCAGGGGATTTTTAACATTATTGGGTTTTGACCTGCAATTTCATTCAATTTGCTAAAAAATTCCTCATATGAAAGATTTTCATTTGCCAGAATATACTTCTCACCGTTAATACCTGCAGAAAATGAATTAATGATTCCCTGGGCTACATCTTTAGAATGAACAAAGTTTTTCCCACCGGGAGGATATAAAATAACTTTTTTCTTCCAGCCCATATGAATGATTCTCCCCGACCCTGCTTTAGCAATATACTCTCCCAATATGAAAGTAGGATTTATAACAATAACTTCCGGACCGTGTTTCTGAGTTAATAAATAATCTTCTGCCTCAATCTTACTATTTGCATATAAAGAAGATGTAAAGGGCTCCTGAGGAGGCTTACACTCTGTTCCCGGACTATCTGCAGTACCATACCCCAGTGTATTGACACTGCTTATAAAGACAAATCTTTTTACTTTGGAAACGGAGGCAGCATGAAACAACTGTACTGTTGCATCTACGTTAACCTTGCTGTAATCTTCATATCTAAGCAGGTTCTGAGATGTTGCTGCAGCAATATGCACCACATAATCAACATCACTCAAAATTTTCGAAAAATCATCAAACAGGTCTCCAGTAATAAGCTTAAGATTAGGGTGATTCAAACCTTTGAATTTAGAGACATCTCTTAAAAGTCCCTTAACATAATAGCCATTTTCAAGAAGTAGATTGATTAAATTTGTACCTAGAAGCCCGTTAGCACCTGTCACAAAAACCTTTTTCATAACTTATTTCTCTTTTAACTATTTGAGTCATTAAAGGTAATTTTAACCAGATTGGGGTTAAGGCTCCTATAAGCCAAGTAATTGGATTGACCATGATAACTGTATCACGTTTTAGCAATCTGTTTATGCAGTAGTGTGCCACTTTTTTTGGTTCAAGAAGAGTAAGCTTACCAATTATCCCTTGTTTTTTTATACGGGATGTAATCTCCTCATTTGTAGCCATTGCTCCCGGATTAACCACACTGACAAAGACATTGCTATCTTTTAGCTCCTGATACAAACCTCTAGAAAAAGAATGAACAAAGGCTTTTGAAGCAGGATAAACGGTTTTGTAACCCACAGGGCTAAACGCGGCAATACTTGAAACATTTAAGATATAAGATTTAGGTTGTCTTTTTAAATTGGATAGCAACTGATGGGTCAGAAATATTGTTGCCTTTACATTCACCTGTATGATTTTGTTTAAATAATCTGTACTTGCCAATTCAAATGACATGCTGCCCCCTACTCCGGCATTATTGATGAGAATACTAATATTAAAGTTGTTGTTCAAATGGTCTGTAAGCAGTTTTATGTTTCTATCATCAGAAAGATCAGTTTCAAAGTAATGGGTTTGAACATTGTACTGACTACTAAGTAGATTAGACAATTCTTTAAGACTCTGCCCGGGTAAACTTACTAAGATTACATTACATCCTCTTTCTGCCAACTCTATTGCAAAAGCCCTACCCAATCCCATACTGGCTCCTGTAACTACGGCAAACTGGTTTTTGATTTGGTTTTTCATCACGTTATTGAATTTTATTTCGTGACAAAAATATATGGTCTTGCAGGTAAATTTGTTCTTCTGGATAATACCGTACCAAATTATTAACCAGACCTGGTTTTCTTGAATTGTGAGGGAGTTTGCCCTGTAAGCTTCTTGAACATTGTGTTGAACGAAGTTTTTGAGTTAAAGCCTGATTCGTAAGCAATTCCTATTAGAGAATACCTATCCAATTCTCTGTTTACCAGAAGGTTTTTTGCCTTCTCTACCCGAAACGTATTAATATAGCTGTAGAAGTTTAAATTGAAGCCATTATTAATAACATAAGAGAGATGATGTGGTGATATATTCATGTATCTGGCCAGTTTACCCAGACTAAGATCGGAATCCAGAAATAGTTCTTCCTTAGATATTAGATCATTAAGCTGTGATTTTAATTCATCCAACCTTTCATCTGGAATTAACTTATTTTGTACAATACCATGTTCCTCTTCATATACCACAGACAGAACATCTGTTCGTTCACTGGCATCAAGTGGATATATCTCCTTTTGTTTTAATGAATAATAGGCAGTTAAAATGATAATAATGTATATAAACACATTCATGTACACATTTAAAGGGGCATCAAAATAGGTAAGATTGTATATGCCAACAATTACAATTAAAAACAATACAAACCATATTATAAATTCAAGCCAATTTAGATTAATGCCTGCTGTGTTTGAGGCAAACTTTCTGATATGTCTTTTATGCCTTTTTAATAACAGTAATGAAAGTAGTATACATATAAAGCAATATATAAGCAGAAAAGTGACTTTTATCACCTTAAGATGGTTTGCCAATGTATACTCTGCTAACACCAGGGCTATAAATGGGAATACCAAGTAAAGAGCAGTCTTGTTCCAGATTTTGTAGTCGGGATTGGTATAATACTCCACACACAGATAAAATATCAAAGGTGAAAGATATTGAACTGATTTAAGAATAAGAATGGGCCCTGTAATTATTGCCTCGTTATTAACCATAAATAATATCTCTTCAAACCAGAAGGTTGACCAAAGTAAAAAAAGCGTTCCAAACCAGATATTTGCTTTTTTATTTACCTTTAGAGGGTTTATAATGAGCAAAATACCCAGCAATATTGTTGACCCGAATATTAGAATTGCCAACAGGTTGTTTAACATATTATGAAGTATCTGAATTTTTAAAAGCGAACCAATTTAAAGCAATTAATTATAAAAATGAAATATTTTGTAATAACCATTAAAAACCATAAATTTATAACTTCATCAATTATATCAAGTTATGAATCCCATGATTCCAATGGAGATAAGATTTTAAATAGATATGGATACAAAAATTACTTTAATAGTATTAGCATTGCTTGCTTGTTCGGCTTGCAAAACTAATGACTCAAATAGTAGTAATACTAGCAAACTCGATAGCACAACTGTTAATTCTGTAATTACTGAACCTTTCGAGATTGATTTAACAAAAAAGTATCCTGTAAAAAGAATTAGTTTACAAGAAATTGCTGATATCGAATATATTCAATTAGAAAGGCGAGAGAATGTAATAGCAGACAGAATTAGATATATTTCTGATAGTTTAATTATTGCAATTGAATATAAACGCGGAGATATTATTACATTTTCCGGTGATGGAAAATTTATCTCAAAATTCAACAAAAAAGGCAGAAGCGGAGAAGAGTATCAAAGCATTGGACATATCGCCTACAGTCCTGAAGAGAGAGAGCTTTTTATCACGGATTATATGCTATTACATAGGATTCAGGTATACTCAATTGATGGGTTATACAAGCGCACATTAAACCATCCAGGTTCATGGATAACGAGTATATACAATTTTGATAGTGAAACCCTTTTGGCATATGAAGATCCTGATTTCAATACTCGCAAGCAAAATAACGAAATATTTACACCTTATCTCTTTTTATCAAAAGAGGATGGTTCGATTATTTCAAAAGCGAATATTTCTTTCAAGAAAGAAGATCGGGTATCGGCTAGTAAAGTAATAGTTATTGATAAATACAGATCTTTTCAAGCCACTATTAGTCAAACGAATATTATAAAAAGTAATAATGACAATTATATCATAGGGGATTTATCTTTGGACACAATATTTATGGTAAAAAATGATAAATCAATCACACCTATCATAATTAAGAAATCGAAGAATGATTCTGGCACAAATTTGTTGTCGTTTTTGGTATATAAAAATGATAAATATTCCTTTTTTTCTATCGGTGATTTTAATTTGGACTCACTTAGAAAGAATAACAACCTTAAAATTGACTCAAAATATTTACTATACTGGGCATCAGATGGGCAAGTTAATGAAATTAAGTTATATAATGAAGACTATCCTGAATATGAAATTGATATAAATGGCATTGGTAGGGTATCTCAAAAAGGTTATGCATCATATTCTATTGAAGCATACAAGCTTGTTGATGCATTTAAAAACGATAACCTTAAAGGGGAGCTTAAGGTAATAGCATCAAAACTAACGGATGATGATAATCGGGTACTTGTAAAATTCATTTTTAAATAAATTTATGATGATGAATGCTTAGATGATTTTTCGCATATGCTTTAAATGTCATTCATTTATGCGTCAAGCAGATCTGCAATTTTATGAAGATTAACGACAACAACAATAATCCCTCCAAATATCTTAAAAATTAAGACAAATATTTAACCCACCCCAGAATTCTAAAAATGATACGGCGACTATTTTTAAATGAAAAGTTTATTTTAGGAATAATTATCCTGAATACAATTATTATTTTTCTTGGAGGTTATGCAACTTCAATATTCCATAAATATTTGATATCGATAGCCGATAATTTAATTACATTAATCTTCTTAATAGAGCTCTCTGTTAAGCTTAAATCATTTGGATTTAAGAATTTTTTCAAATCAAATTGGAACAGGCTAGATTTTTTCTTAATTGTAATCTCAATTCCCACCCTTGTAACTTTCATATTTAACATTAATATTCTAGATGTAAGTTTTTTACTTGTTTTTAGGGTATTAAGAGTATTTAAAACTTTTCGATTTTTGAGATTTATACCTAATGTAAATCAACTTATTACAGGCATTCAAAGAGCATTAAAAACATCAGTTTTTATTTTAATAGGTTTTGTAACTTATATTTTTATAGTTGGAATATTATCGTTTTATCTTTTTAATAGTTCTGGTTCTGAGTATTTTGGGAACCCATTAATTTCGCTATATTCGACTTTCAAAATATTTACCGTTGAGGGTTGGTTTGAAATTCCCGATCAAATCACATCTCATTATACAGCAATTAGCTCGTTTTTCGTATACCTTTATTTCGTCATTGTTGTTTTAACGGGAGGCATTTTAGGGCTTTCACTAGTCAATTCAATTTTTGTTGATTCAATGATTAGCGATAATAACGACGAGCTCGAAAAAAAAATTGATAATCTTGATAAAAAAATCACTGAACTGTTAAATAAAACAAAATAACTATGAAACTTGAATCAATTTTGGATATTCTTAATTCTTTAGAAAAGAATCCATTCCTTAAGATTATTGATAATATCAAATCAACCAATCCAAAAAATTGTAAAGAGATCGATAAAATTCTTTCCGAAAGCAGTGCTGACTTGAAAAACATTGATAGTATAAATATTGCAAAAGTGTTTAACCTTGTCAAAAATGAGTTTACTCAAACCGTAAAGGCAGAATTTGTCAACACCACTTCTCAGCTTGACATCTTTATTGATATATTAATTAAAGACGGCAATTGCAATATGAGTCAGAACTGGCTTGCCCATCTCTATCAGGCAGAACTAAACAAAATTAAAAGCAAAACCCTCCAGCTTAAAACAGCATTAACAGCTGAGAAATCGGAAATTGATGATGTCAGAAAGCGAGACTATAATATCTATAAAGCATGTTTGGAAACTGCATACACTAATGATCTGGATAATAATAGAGATGCAAAAATCACTAACGATGAGTTATCTATTCTCTTGACTTTATCCCGGAACCTGGAACTATCGCAGGAAGAAGTTAAACTAATTAATTATTTGATAATTCCACCAGAGAAACTCAACATTGACAATGTCATTTTGATGTTAAAGAATATTGGTGTGATCTTTTATTCGAAGAAAAATAATATGGTTTATGTTGCTGATGAAATTGTATCAATCCTACGAAAAATTAGAAAGAAAGAGCTGGCTGACAAATATCTTAGACGTGTTCTGAAAACTTTCAAGGAGCCTCAGATAAACCTTATATGCAAGAAGCATAGCATTGAAATTAAGGAATTGAACTATGATGCAAAAATTAAGAATATAATAAAAGAGGGCATTTCATTTTCGAACCTTCTGGCAAATGAAATTCATAAGGAAAATACATCTTTAACAGAAAGGAAGAAAGTTATAAACGATTTGTGGGAAAATGGATTGGGTGCATCATTCCCCTTGAGAGGGAGTACTATGGACGAGAAAATTGATAATATTATTTTGTATTTTGATGAAATTGAGAAAGATGAACGGGTTGGTATTTCCATTGAAGGGTATGAGAAATTGTTAATTGATTTAAATGAGAGTTTAAAGTCTTTTAGAAAATACATTAGCGATGAGTTTGAGTTCTCGGATGATGTGATAATTGACAACAATACATTACTGGATTTTAATATCAAACCTCGCGATATTTTGGATGTTTTACCTACTGAAGAATTAAAAACATTTGCATTTGCCAAACAGATTAAAACAAGAGGTGATTTAGTTCAAAATATACTTGACGCTTATAAAGATGCTGAAAACCTATTAATCGAAAATTATGAAACTGTTGGTTTTAGAAATCTTGCTTTATTAAAAGAAAATGGAATAATAATTAAAGAGAGCGAAATAGGAATTAAGTTTGAGGAGCTAACCAAGCTTATTTTTGAAAAATTAGGTTTTAATGTTGACGATAAACTAAAGAGTAAACTCAATACAACAAAGGATAAGGCTGATATAATTATAAATCTAGGCAATAATGATATCATAATTATTGAATGCAAAACCATAAAAGAGAGCGGATACAATAAGTTCAGTTCGGTATCTCGTCAAATCAGATCATATGTTGACGTAGCAAAAAACAACGGATTTAATGTGGTTAAGTCACTCCTTATTGCACCTGAATTCAGCGATGATTTTATTAATGAGTGCGATCTTGAATTTCAGATTAATTTATCATTAATTACTGCTAAAGCACTTAAAAACATATTGGATGGCTTTAGAGTTTCAAAATTAAAGCATTTCCCATATCAACTTTTAATGAAAGATGTTTTGATTAAAGAAGATAGAATTTTAAAAGCCATTAATAAATAGACCATTCTAATAATTTTTTACACTATTTATTGATATTATTGTACCTTTGAAACCATTGAATTCTATCGCATTAAAATATTAATCCTTCTAAATCATTGAAAATGAAAAAGCTATTGATTATTTGCATGTTAACATGCTCACTTACAACTGTATTAAACGCTCAGGACAAGTCGGCCGATATTAAGAGGCTGCTTGAGGTTATGGAGAGCGAAAAGATGATGGATATGGTAACTTCTCAGGTTTCCGGAGCATTTTTGCAACAGGCAAGAGCCAGTGTTCAGGGAGAGGAACTAAAGGCCAAATACGACAAATATGTTGAGTATGTTATGCAGGAGGGCAAAAATATGTCAATGAAAATTTTAAACGAAGAGATGGTTAAATCTTACGATAAGCACTATACTCAACAGGAGATAAAAGAACTTATTAAACTTTACGAAACCCCTGTAATGCAAAAAGTGCTTAAGCTTTCTCCCATAATTAACCAAGAGATAATGTCAGTTGTGACCACTAAATATCTACCGGAGTATCAGGCTAAGGTAATGCAAAAATTGAATGAGCTTAAATAATTGATGTAACCCTATTATCACTATATTTGAACCGTTTTTGTTTAAATATTTTCATAATGGTTATAACTATTATCGGTCTGGGTCTTATGGGTGGTTCTGCCGCCATTGATCTTAGAAAAAGAGAATTTGCTACCAAAATTATTGGTGTTGATAATGACCGCATTAATGCTAATGCTGCGCTTAACATTGGACTGGTGGATGAGATTTGTGAGTTGGAAGAGGGTGTTAATAGGGCAGATTTGGTGCTTATTGCAATTCCGGCCGATGCCGAGATGAGTGTACTGCCAAAGGTACTTGACATTGTTGATAAGCAATTTGTTACAGACATGTGCTCTACAAAGGGGCAAATTGCTCAGATTATTAAATACCACAAAAACAGAAAACAGTATGTTGCCGCCCACCCGATGGCGGGTACTGAATATTCGGGACCGTGGGCTGCGATTTCAGGGCTGTTCGATGGCAAGGCGGTGATCTTTACCGATACAGAAGAGAGTGGCATCAAGTCGCTTGCGCTGGTAAAAAGAATGTACGAAACTCTTAACATGCGTGTAATTTACATGAACAGTACCAATCATGATGTTCATGCAGCGTATGTCTCTCATATTTCGCACATAAGCTCCTTCGCACTTGCCTTAACAGTATTGGAGAAGGAGAAAAACGAGAAGCATATATTTGACCTAGCAAGCGGCGGTTTTGATTCAACTGTGAGGCTTGCAAAGAGTTCTGCCGATATGTGGGCCCCAATCTTTAGTCAGAACAGAGATAATGTTCTCACAGTACTTGACACCTATATCAAACAGCTTGAAAAATTCCGCAATCTCATTGCTGAAGATGAGCAGGATCAGGTGAAAGATCTTATTAAAGAGTCAAATAAAATCAAGAGAGTTCTTAAGCAGTAACTTACAATAGTTATGAAAACAAAGCATTATAGCAATAAGAAGCAGTTTTTGATAAGCGCTTTACTAATTATTGTAACATCAGTAATATGCTTTTTTTTAGTTGATTTTATTGGATATAGGGCAGTCGCTTTGATATTGCTTTTAATTGTATCTCTTACCGCCATCCTGTTTGACATCTATCCCGTATTGTTTTCAGCTTTCACAAGTGCTTTAGTATGGAACTTCTTTTTTATTCCACCAATTTTTACATTCCATGTTGGTACTCCTGAAGATGCTCTTATGTTTCTGATGTACTTTGTTATTGCTCTGATTAATGCTGTTTTAATGTATAAAATTAAACAGTTTGAACACAATGAGAGAGTTCAGGAAGAGAGAGAGAAAACCATCAAACTATACAATACAATATTAAACTCACTTTCTCACGAGCTAAAAACACCCATATCAACAATAGTTGGAGCTATTGATACAATCAAAAACAGAGAAACTAAACTGTCTGAGTATAATAAAGAAGAGTTGTATTCTGAAATTGAAACAGCTGTATTTCGGCTTAATAAACAAGTTGAAAATTTGCTTAGCATGAGCCGATTAGAAGCTGGTGTAATTAAATTGAATCTTGATTGGATTGATTTTAATGAGCTAATATTTACAATTATTAAACGTTGTGATCACGACAAGGATAAATATAGTATTGTATTTATTCCTGATGAAAAACTACCAATGTTAAAGCTTGACAGAGTTTTAATGGAACAGATTGTTGGTAATATCCTTAATAATGCTTTACAACATACTCCTGTAAATACAGTTATTGAGATTAGTGTAAGTATTGACGGAAGTGATTGCGTCATTACAATTTCTGACAATGGTATGGGATTCCCTCCTGACGAAATTGGATTAGTCTTTGATAAGTTTTATCGGTTAAATAATTCTGCAGCAGGTGGTACCGGATTGGGACTATCTATTTGCAAAGGTTATGTTGAGGCATTGGGAGGCAACATCTTTTTGTCTAATAATAAAAAAGGTGGAGCAACCTTTATAGTAGCTATTCCTGTAGAGATATCCTCTTTAAATTTGACCTGCGATGAATAAGACAGAAATACTGGTTATTGATGACGAGCCTCAGATAAGAACGCTACTTAGAATCAATCTGGAAAGCAATGGATATAAGGTAATTCAGGCTAACTCTGCAAAAGAGGGTTTGGTGTTCTCAGCATCACACCCACCTGACTTGATTTTATTGGATATGTGTTTGCCTGATGCTAGTGGGTTGGATGTTCTAAAGCAGCTACGAGAATGGTATGTTAAACCAATAATCATACTTTCTGTTCTAAGTAGCGAAAACGACATTGTTACAGCATTGGATAGTGGTGCCACAGATTATCTGACTAAACCATTCAGAACCGGAGAATTGCTGGCAAGAATAAGATCAGCCATAAGGTTGAGCATGGCTTCTGAAAACATGACACTCATTACATGCTCTAATATTGAACTTGATATAGTAGCGCGTACTGTAAAAAAAGACAATGAAATAATAAAACTAACTCAAACAGAATACAATCTACTCTCCCTTTTTATGAAAAATCATGAAAAGGTATTGACTCATGGATATATTCTGAAAGAGATTTGGGGTTATTCATATCAGTCAGAAACTCAATATCTTCGTGTTTTTGTTGGATCAGTCAGAAAAAAAATCGAAGATGATCCAAATAATCCAAAACATATCATAACAGAAAGCGGTGTAGGTTACCGTTTTCAGTAATCTTTATAAATTTTTTATGTAACACTGATATTTTTTGATTTTTCAGAAATAGCTCTTGTATGACCTTTGCAAATTCAAATAAGCGAGATGAGCAAGGCAGAAAATAATGAAGATTCAAAGATGAAAAAGTGTGTAGTCAAGCATAAATGTAAACTGCATCATGGTAAACTTTATCGTCTGATAATTCGCTACTTCAGATTTAAAATGTCGCTATCACCGCAGCAAAATTTGCTATTAGGATTTTTAACCTATACAATTTTAGGGTGGTTACTTCTTAGCTTATTCTTTTTTCACAAACAACCTGTTTCGATGTTGGATAGCCTCTTTATTGCAACATCAGCAATTTCAACTACCGGATTGGTAACAGTTAGCGTGTTTGATACCTACAATTGGTTTGGTCAGTTAATAATAATGTCTCTCTTTCAGCTTGGAGGTGTAGGTTACATGACGTTTACATCTTTTATATTGCTGTCAAACAAAAGCAAACTGTCTAATTGGCGGCAAAAAGTGTTAAATGCAGAATTTGCAATGCCCAGAGGTTTTGAAATTAAAGTCTTTATAAGATCTGTAATTATTTTCACAATAATGATTGAAACAATTGGAGCTTTCATACTATACAAAGCATTTGTAAATGCAGGTGTTGAGCATAATTTTGCCATCTGGAGTGGAATTTACCACAGTATATCAGCATTTTGCACAGCAGGATTTGGCTTGTATAATGATAGCTTTGAGCAGTTTGCAAATATAAAATCAATTAATCTCATATTATCATCACTGTCAATTTGCGGATCATTGGGATTCATTGTGGTAACTGATTTCTGGAACAGATTAACAAGAAAATCAAAAGAGATAACATATACGACAAAAACTATTTTTGGTGTGATGCTATTATTACTGATTTCAGGAACTCTGATTCTCTACTTTTGCGAACCTTCAATAAGAGATGTGGAAGATCGACTAATGGCTGCGTTTTTTCAAACAATGACTGCTCTGACAACTGTGGGCTTTAATACAGTACCAATAGGTTCATTTTCGACAGGAATACTTATGGTAATTATATTTTTAATGAATGTTGGAGCCTCTCCATCAGGAACCGGAGGAGGTATGAAATCGACTACATTTACCGCAATTATTGCCATAATCTGGAACAGATTACGAAACAATCTTAGAGTTACATTCTTCGGAAAAACTATCCCTATTGAAAGGCTTTATGTTGCAACATCGGTGTTTATACTCTATTCGTCAGTGATATTTTTTTCATCACTGTTTTTATCTGTTACCGAAAATTTTCCTTTAGATCAGATACTTTTTGAAGTATCGTCCGCTCTGGGAACAGTAGGGCTAAGTACTGGAATTACTGGAGGATTGTCTTCAATAGGCAAATTAATTGTAATTTTTGTAATGTTCATTGGCCGGTTGGGGATATTAACCTTTGGTCTTGCTATTTTAGCTAAAAGAGAGGAGGTTAAAACATTCTCAGAGGAGGCTGATTTGGTGTTTTAAAGTTTTAGGTAATAATCCGGCACCAGTTGTGGGTGTCGTGTTTCCGGCCGAACTGAATACCGGTGAGTTTGTTGTAAAGAGCGGTTGATATGTGCCCTGCCCTTTCGCTTTCACCAACTTTAATAGTGATGTTGTTATGGTTATCTACAACCTCGTGCACAGGTGTTATGACAACAGCCGTACCGCAAGCGCCAATCTCATCCATTTCGTGAAGCTCTTCCAGGGCTATTTTACGCCGTTCTGTAGTCAATCCCATATCCTGAGCCAGCTGCAATAGTGATTTATTGGTTATAGATGGTAAAACGGTATCAGAATCGGGCGTTATATAGCTGTTGTCTTTAATTCCAAAGAAGTTTGAAGAGGAGAACTCATCAATATACTTTCTGTTGGCCGATTCCAGATAGAGAATCATTGCGTAGCCCTGTTGTTTGGCCTTGATTCCGGCAAGCATGGCTGCTGCATAGTTACCGCCTATTTTATAACTGCCGGTTCCCATTGGTGCTGCCCTGTCGTGATCTCTGGCAAGAAGAACCTTTATGGGTTTTAGTGCCTCTGCTGCATATGCTCCCACCGGAGTAACAGCTACAACAAATAAAACTTCATGCGGGCAAATAAGTCCAACTTGCGGATTAACACCTATAATAAAGGGTCTTATATAAAGTGATGCTCCAGATGAATATGGAGGTAGAAACTCGCGATTCTCCAGCACTGCCCTCTCACATGCCTTAATAAACATATCAGTACATGGAGCCTGAATGCCAAGGAAATCTGCCGACCTTTGAAGCCGTTTTGCATTCTCTTCGGGGCGAAAGAGGCGTATTTTGCCATCGCAACCTTCGTAGGCTTTAAGACCTTCGAATGCCTCAATCCCGTACTGCAGCGATCCTGCCAGTGCGCTTATTCTGATAGTATCGTCAGTACTGCTCTCAAGCGGCCCCCACTCTCCGTTTTTGTAAAGTGAAGTAATGATTGTGTTTGTTTTTGTGTAGGAAAAGGCGAGTTTTGACCAGTCCATATTATGTTTTTTAATTAAATGAGAATTCCAAAAAGATCTTCTCTTTGGTTAATATATTCGTAAACTATTTTTTGTTCGTTCATTCTGTTAATAAGCGCGTTAAAATCACCGGAACTGGCCAGTTCTATTCCTATGAGTGCAGGCCCCTGATCTCTGTTTGTCTTTTTGGAGTAGGCAAAATGGGTTATGTCGTCATTTGGCCCCATTACGTCACGAATGAACGAGAGGAGTGCGCCTGAGCGCTGCGGAAAGCGGATAATAAAGTAATGTTTAAGCCCTTCATAGAGTAGCGATCGCTCCCGTATCTCCTCTGTCCGGGTAATGTCGTTGTTGCTTCCGCTAACGATGCAGACCACGCTTTTACCTTTTATCTGATCTTTGTAAAAGTTAAGGGCTGCTATTGAGAGTGCCCCTGCAGGTTCGGCCACTATTGCATTTTGATTATAGAGTTCCAGTATGGTGGTACATACAGCCCCTTCGGGGACCGCAATTATGTCGTCCAGAACCTCTTTGCAAATTGGGTATGTAAGATCTCCTACCCTTTTAACCGCAGCTCCGTCAATGAATCTGTCAATTGTCTCAAGGGGTTCTACCTTCCCGCTTGAAAAGGAGGCCTTCATACTTTGTGCTCCTAAAGGTTCAACACCAATGATTTTTGTTGAAGGACTCATCTGTTTTAGGTAAGCCCCAACTCCCGATGCCAGTCCACCACCACCTACAGGTATAAAGATGTAGTCAATATGACGGGAGCAGGCCTCGAGAATTTCTATTCCAATAGTGGCCTGTCCTTCAATTATTTTGGGGTCATCAAAGGGGTGGATAAATGTTTTCCCGCTCTCCTTGCAGAATTTTTGTGCCTCGGCACAGGAGGCGTCGTAGGTGTCTCCGGTTAGAACAATTTCGGTGCAACCGTTACCAAACATCTTCACCTGCTCTACCTTCTGTTTTGGTGTTGTGGCGGGCATGAATATTGTGCCATTAATTGACAATTTCTTACAGGAGTATGCAACCCCTTGTGCGTGATTTCCTGCACTGGCGCATACTATTCCCTTTTTCAACTGAGCTGCCGTGAGACTCTTTATCTTGTTAAAGGCACCCCTTATTTTGTAAGATCTCACCACCTGAAGGTCTTCTCTTTTGAGCAGAATCTCGGCTCCGTATCGTTCAGACAGATTTAGGTTTTCTGTAAGGGGAGTTGGTGCAACCACCTCTCTTAGTGTGAGTCTTGCCCTGGAAATATCCTTTAATGATGGATAATAGTTCATTTTTTGGTCTATTTGTTTCTCTCCGGTCTTAAACTTCTAACCACTTCACCCGCTTGCCACATTTCGCTTTTGCGCATCTCATCAAGCTCCTTTTCAAGCTTAACTCTGTAGTCGGATTTACTGTTGGAATCAATTGATTTTTGTGCTTCGTTTCCTGAGGCAACCTCTTTGTAGAGCTCTTTGAATACAGGGAGTGATGCATCTCTGAATTTTTTCCACCAGTCAAGTGCTCCTCTTTGTGCTGTTGTTGAACAGTTTGCATACATCCAGTCCATTCCATTTTCGGCAACCAGAGGCATCAGACTCTGTGTTAGCTCCTCTACGGTTTCGTTAAATGCCTCAGATGGGGAGTGTCCGTTCTCTCTTAGTGTCTCATATTGAGCGGCAAATATGCCCTGAATTGCACCCATAAGTGTTCCTCTTTCACCGGTAAGGTCAGAATAGACCTCTTTTTTAAATGTTGTCTCAAAAAGGTACCCCGAACCTATTCCAACTCCAAGGGCAACAACTCTCTCAAATGCCTTTCCTGTTGCATCACTGTATATCGCATAGCTTGAGTTAAGCCCCCTGCCTTCAAGAAAGAGTCTTCGGAGTGAAGTGCCTGATCCTTTTGGCGCTACAAGGATTACATCAACATCTGCAGGAGGTACAATTCCTGTCCTCTCGCTGTAGGTTATTGCAAAACCGTGTGAAAAGTAGAGTGCTTTGCCTGGTGTGAGTTGCTTTTTGATTTCGGGCCAGAGTTGAATCTGCCCTGCATCTGAAAGAAGGTACTGGAGAATTGTGCCTCTTTGGGCAGCTTCTGATATTTCGAAAAGGGTTTCACCAGGAACCCATCCGTCTGCTACAGCCTTATCCCAACTCTTTGTACCTGAGCGTTGTCCTATAATTACATTAAAGCCGTTATCCTTAAGATTAAGAGCTTGTCCCGGGCCTTGAATTCCATAGCCGATTATTGCTATTGTTTCGTCTTTAAGTACCTCTTTTGCTTTTAGAAGAGAGAACTCTTCGCGGGTGACTACATTTTCTTGTGTGCCGCCAAAATTTAATTTCGCCATAATGTTAGTTAATGTTTTTATTATTAATATGTTATGATAATTTCTTTATGATACTTTCTGCATTAAATTTTCAATAGACTCTCTGTGCAATACAACATTGCCCGATCTTGAAAATCCGGTTAAAAGGTTCATGTATTCCAATTTATCTTTGAGTTTTTCCAGTTCGTTACGTGACCCTGATTTCTCGAGAATGAGAAATTCGTTGTTTATCTCAATTACTCTACTGTTTGAGTTATTGAGGATATTGTCAAAACTTCGTTTATTGTCAAGTATTTTTGATGATACTTTGTAGAGCGCCATCTCTTTGTAAATGAGATCTTCCTGAAGATAAAAATCTACATTAAGAATATCAATTGCATTTGCTAGCTGGTTCACAATCATCTCTATTGTCTCTTTGGTGGTTATGGCCGAAATTACAACGGTGCTTACCCCTTTGATGTACGATTCCGACACATTCAGGCTCTCAATATTAATGTGTCTTTTGAGATAGGCAGATGTGATTCTGTTTAGAACCGAAATCTGGTTGTTGACAAAAGCAACTACTATGTACTCTCTTTTCATGTCTCTTTTATTTAGCATGTTAAAAAATTATATCGTCTAATGAGGCCCCGGCGGGAACCATCGGGAATACATTTTCCTCTTTTATTGTTTTTACTTCCAGCAGGTATGCCCCTTTGTGTGATAGCATCTTTTCCAGAGATTTATTCAAATCCTTATAGTTTTCAACTCTCTCACATTCAATATCGTAAGCTTGTGCAATCTTTAAAAAATCGGGGTTTACCATATTGGTGAATGAGTATCTGCGCATGAAAAAAAGCTCCTGCCACTGTCTTACCATTCCTAGAAATGAGTTGTTTAGAAGTACAATTTTCACCCCTACTCCCGATTGCATAATTGTTCCAAGTTCTTGCAAAGACATCTGCAGGCCTCCGTCACCAACAACAGCCACAACTTCACGGTCCGGGACTCCAATCTTGGCCCCTATTGCAGCAGGCAGGCCGTAACCCATGGTACCCAGGCCTCCTGAGGTTATCATGCTTCTCGTTTTATTGAATTTGGAGTATCTGGCACTGAACATCTGGTGCTGTCCTACATCTGTTACAATAATTGCTTCTCCTCCAACAGCTTTGGACAATGCGTCAACTGCTTGTGCCATAGATATCTCTCCCTTTTTACTGCCTGTAAGAGCTTTATCTATTACAGCCCCTCTCTCCCTCTCCCATGCCTCTTTCATAAATGCAAACCATTTAGCCCTGCTCTTACTTTTTATTTTTGGGAGTATTGTTGCAACTACCTCTGCTGCATCGCCCAATATTGCAAGGTGTGTTTTTATATTTTTATTGAATTCGGCCTTGTCAATATCTATATGAATGACCTTTGCATTGGGTGCATATCTGGCTGTGTCTCCCGTTACCCGGTCACTGAACCTCATTCCTATGGCTATTATCAGATCACTCTGCTGAGTCATCATGTTTGGAGCAAGATTGCCATGCATACCTACATTTCCTGCAAAAAGCGGGTGTGATGTCTGGATTGAAGAGAGTCCCATAAGGGTACAGGCTACCGGAATGTTTCCCATCTCAGCAAGATTGCACAACTGTCTCTCTGCTCCGGAGATAATTACACCCTGTCCGGCAAGAATTAGCGGCTTTTTTGAATCGTTTATCATCTTAGCCGCCTCCTTTGCAAGAGATGAAATATTGGCGCTCTTAATTTCGCCTAAAACATTTATCGGGCGGTAGTGGCCGTATTCAAACTCTGTCATCTCTATCTGGGCTGTCTTTGTGAGACTTATCAAAACCGGGCCGGGCCTCCCTGTACGTGCTATATAAAATGCTTTGGCAATAATCTGAGGAATCTCACTTGCTGATGTAATCTGGTAACTCCATTTGGTTACCGGAATAGTAATGCTTATTGTGTCAGCTTCCTGGAAGAAGTTGGTTCCCAGCTTCTCTACACCTACTTGTGCAGTAATACAAACTATTGGTGTCGAATCCATATAGGCATCTGCAATACCGGTAACAGTGTTTGTTGCGCCCGGCCCCGCTGTTGCAAGGCATACACCCACCTTTCCGGTTGCTCTGGCATAGCCCTCTGCTGCGTGAACTGCACACTGTTCGTGTCTTACAAGTATGTGATTGAACCTGTCGGCATAGTTGTAGAGTTGGTCGTAAAGAGGGATTATTGTGCCACCGGGGTATCCAAACATAGTATCAACGCCCTCTTTCAGAAGTGATAACAGTAGTGCCTCTGCGCCTTTTATCTTATTCTTTGTCATATTCATACTATTCAATAACTCTTATTGCTCCCGAATCTGCCGAAGATACCAGCTGTGCATAAGCTTTAAGTGATTTGCTTATTATGCGTTCTCTGTCACGTGGTTTGTATGCATCTTTTCCTTTGCTAAGCATAGCCTCTCTGCGGCTCTGCATCTCATTTTCATCAATTTCAGCAAAGAGTTTTCTTTCGGGAATGTTAATTGATATTTTATCACCATCTTCTATAAGGGCGAGTATACCCCCGGATGCCGCTTCTGGTGAAATATGGCCAATTGAGAGACCTGAACTTCCGCCTGAAAAACGGCCGTCTGTAATGAGAGCGCAATATTCGGCAAGTCCTGCCGATTTAAGATATGAGGTGGGGTAAAGCATCTCCTGCATTCCCGGTCCCCCTTTGGGGCCTTCATAACGGATAACCACCACATGGCCAGGTTTAACTACACCGGAAAGAATTCCCTCCGATGCTGCCTCCTGTGACTCAAAAACAATTGCTTTGCCTTTGAATGTGAATAAATTTTCGTTAACCCCTGCTGTCTTTACAATTGCACCCTTTTGGGCAATATTGCCATAGAGTACTGCAAGTCCTCCATCTGTAAGATAGGCGTGCTCTATGTCTCTTATACAGCCCTTTACGGTGTCGGAGTCAAATGTGTGGTGATACCTCTCTTGTGAGGCCATCTGAGACGATTTTACATTACCGGGTGCGCTCAGGTAATTGAGTCTTGCCTTTTGTGATAGTGACGGCAAGGTTATATCGTTTTCTTCAAGAGCTTGGCCCAGTGTTTTGTAATCTATTCTGGTTACTTTGGTATCAACAAGTCCTCCCTTTGCAAGCTCTCCCAATATTCTCAATACCCCTCCTGCCTTGTTAACATCCTGCATATGAAAATGGCTGTTTGGAGCAACTTTGCATAATACCGGAACTCTGCGCGAGAGGTTGTCAATATCATTCAGGTTAAAACTAACCTCTGCTTCGGATGCGATTGCAAGCAGATGGAGGATTGTATTTGTAGATCCTCCCATTGCTATATCTAGTGACATTGCGTTTAAAAATGCCTCTCTTGTTGCTATTGAACGGGGCAACACACTTTGATCTGCGTTGTAGTAGTAGTCGCCTGCCCTTTTTACAATAAGTTTAGCAGCACTCTCTATCAAGTCTTTACGCCTTTTATGAGTTGCAAGTATTGTTCCGTTGCCGGGGAGGGCAATACCAAGGGCCTCCGAAAGGCAGTTCATTGAATTTGCAGTAAACATTCCGGAACAGCTACCACATGTTGGGCAGGCTCCCTTTTCAAGTTCATCAACATCCTCTTCAGTAATTGTATTATCACCTGCAGCGACCATTATATCAACCAAATCACGATTCTTACCCTTTACTAAGCCTGCCTCCATGGGGCCACCCGATACTATTACAGCCGGAATGTTCAGTCGCATTATTGCCATGAGCATTCCGGGAGTAATTTTATCACAATTGGTAATGCATATAAGGGCATCAGCCTTATGGGCGTTGCACATGTATTCTACACTATCGGCAATGAGATCACGTGATGGCAGAGAGTACAACATTCCGCTGTGACCCATTGCAATTCCGTCATCAATTGCAATAGTATTAAACTCTGCGGCAAAGCAGCCTTCATTTTCGATAATAGCTTTAATTTGTTGCCCGGTTTCATGAAGGTGAACATGGCCTGGTACAAATTGGGTGAAAGAGTTTGCTATTGCAATCACAGGTTTTCCAAAATTTGAATCCTTCATACCGTTGGCTCTCCAAAGTGCCCTTGCTCCAGCCATCTTTCTGCCCTCTGTGCTATCTTTGCTTCTTAATTTTGTCATTATCATCAAAATTGTGTTCTGTTTTCTAATCTTATAATCTTTATTTTCTATTGTAAATAAAAGGCTTCGCCTCCTTGCCTCAGGATCCTGTGCAAGCAATTAAATTTTATATGCCTAAACGGGATCCTTAAAGTCAGGTAATGACCATAAAAATAAATAGTGAAATGACCCATATCAGAATGATATGAGCTGTAGCTGCAATAATGCCATAAGAGTGCTCTCTTAAATTAGATGTTGTTATGATTTTCTCTGACATTATAATTGCGTTATAATTTGTAACCTCTTTTAATAATTACACTGTGCAAATGTATAAGAAAAATCAATACAACAAAGGTTTTTTGAGTTTTTTTAAATTATTATCATAAGTAAAGAAATTGCACTCTTTATGGCAGAATGCATCAAATAATTATGAGAATAATTTGGGATTATTTAAAATATGAACGAAATAATCAAATATAATTGATAAATTGAAAGTATTAATGGTTGTGACATTTCCACTTTTTGAGCCTTACTTTCATTCCGGCTGTGGGATTTTCACTTAAATTTTCCATAATTTCTTCCAAAATTTCGGGAAGCCACTCATATCTGGCTTTTAGTGTTAACAGGCACTCAACAGCCCAAACCACTACTGCCACTCTTACCTTCTGATTAATAACCCAATCTACACAAGATGCTGCAACCTCTTCCAGTTGGTTATGATATTTATCATTATCTATTATACCCAGCAGATGGGCCATGATCTTGCTAAAGTGCCTCTTTGCACTCTCTCCTTTTACTTGAGGGAACAATGCAGCAAACTCCTCTACTCTCTTTTCAAGAAACTCCGGATTCGAAAAATAAATATATTCAAATACATAGGCTGCACGAAACTCCGCCCTATTAACATCTGCTCCCTTTTTAAGCCCAAGCTTTGAAAGCCTCCCCTTGTCTCTCCCCACCAGATCACAAAGCAACTCAAATAGGGTCTCCTCAGCCCCCTCTGCCTTTATTATAGTAGCGCACTGCCTGGCAAAGTCTTCAAAAAAATCTCTTGTGAGAAGCTCTTTAATTTCTTGTTTTGTCATTGGTAAATTCTTTGAAAATGGCTACTGCATAAAGTTCTGAATTGTTTTCAAAAATAGGTAAAAAGCAAATATCAATTCTTAGAAATCTTCAATTTCAACAAAATGACCTTTCGGATGTTATACTTAATACAAATAATAAAATAATACCGTAAAATGTTTAAAGAATATACACCTTTAAAAAATAAGATATTTCAGGTTATCGATAACGACGGTAAGGTAATAAATACCAAGTGGATGCCTGAAATTGATTCAGAAAGGCTGGTCAAGATATATAAGGATATGCTGTTTGCCCGTACAGCCGACCTGCAGATTGTCTCATATCAGCGTCAGGGAAGAATTTATACCTATCCTCCAAACTACGGACAGGAGGCAATTGCCGCGGGAGTGGGTGCAGTTATTAAAGACCACGACTGGATGGTACCCGCCTTTAGGGAGCTTGGCACAATGCTTGCCAAAGGAGTGACTCTAAAAGAGATGTTTCTCTATTTCATGGGTAATGAAGAGGGTTCGAATTTCAAAAACGCAAATTTTACTTTACCTATTAGTGTACCTATTGCTTCTCAGCTTATTCATGCTGCAGGAATCGGTTATGCAATCAAATACAATAAGGAGAAAAAGGTTGCATACGCATTTGTGGGTGACGGAGGTACTTCGGAGGGAGATTTTCACGAGGCTGTCAACTTTGCAGGTGTTTGGAAAGTTCCGGTAGTCTTTATTATTCAGAATAATCAGTATGGTATCTCAACCCCAACCAGTGTTCAGACTGCTTCGGAAAACCTTGCTATTAAGTCTGTTGCATACGGAGTTAAAGGTATAATGGTTGATGGAAATGACTTTTTTGCCATGTATAGGGTTGTTGAGGAGGCTGCAAAGCTTTGCCTTAACGGTGAAGGTCCGGTTCTGATTGAGGCGGTTACCTATCGTAAGGGCGCACACACAACATCTGACGACCCTAGTAAGTACAGGACCAAAGAGGAGGAGGATGCCTGGGAAGAGAAAGACCCAATGAAGCGTCTTAAGGCCTATCTCATTGACAAAGGTTTATGGAGTGAGAAGGAGGAGGCCAAAATAATTCCTCAGTTTAAAGTGGAGATTGACAGGCAGTTCATAGAGGCCGAAAACCATCCTCCATATCCAAAGGAGGATGTATTCAAACATCTTTATGCTGAGATGCCGGACGATCTTAAAGAGCAGGAGAAACAGTACGACAGATATTTACAATGGAAATCCGGTAAGGTTAAACAATAATAATTGACAGAAGTATGAAAATAATGAATATGGTCAATGCAATTAATGATGCATTGGATTTAAAACTTGCCGAAGATAAAACAGTAATTGTTTACGGCCAGGATGTTGGCGTAGAGGGTGGAGTCTTTAGGGTAACCGAAGGGTTGCAAAAGAAGTATGGTGTTCAGAGGGTCTTTGACAGCCCGCTTGCTGAGTCAGGTATTGTGGGGACCGCAATAGGTATGGCCGTTGCAGGTTTGAGGCCTGTAGTTGAGATGCAGTTTTGCGGATTCATCTACCCCGCCTTTAATCAGATAATAAGCCACGCCTCTCGTATGAGAAACCGTAGCAGAGGTAAATATGAGACTCCTATTGTAATAAGAATGCCCTATGGAGGAGGTATTAATGCACTTGAGCACCACAGCGAAAGCATGGAGACAATTTTCGGCCACATTCCGGGTCTTAAGGTTGTCGTTCCCTCAACTCCCCACGATGCAAAGGGAATGTTGATTGCAGCCATTGAGAGTAACGATACTATATTGTTTATGGAGCCTAAGAGAATCTATCGTGCCATCAAGCAGGAGGTTGCCGAGGGTAAATTTACAATTCCACTTGGAAAGGCAAATGTTATTGCTCAGGGTACCGATGTTACTGTTGTTGCATACGGTGCAATGGTAAGAGAGGTGCAAAAGGCCGCCGTAATGGCAAAAGAGGCCGGAATAAGCGTAGAGATCATTGATTTGAGGTCTATCTACCCTATCGACCGTGAAACTATCGCAAAATCGGTTAAAAAGACCGGTAGAATCATAACTGTAACTGAGGGGCCAAAAACTTATGGTGTTGGCTCAGAGATAAGCCAGATAGCGCTTGAGGAGGCATTTCTCCACCTGGAGGCACCACCTGCAAGGGTATCGGGATTTGATGTAATTGTTCCTCTTCCTAAGGGAGAGCACCACTACATGCAGGACCCCTACAAAATTTTCTACGAAATCGAAAGAACTGTAAAATACTAGTATTATGAGATATATATTTAAATTCCCTGACATTGGGGAGGGGCTCGAAGAGGGAATAATTGTAGAGTGGCATGTAGAGAAGGGTCAGGCAGTGAAGATGGGCGATCCGCTTGTTACAATGGAGACCGATAAGGTTGTGACTGCAATTCCTTCGCCCAGAGATGGTATAATTGCCGCAAAATTCGGCAAGCCGGGTGAGACTATTCATGTTGGCGCAGCACTTGTTGAGATTGATCTTGAAGGTGTTGAGGGTGAGGATGCTATTGCTGAGGCAGCTCTGCCTCAGGCTGAGAAAAAGAAAACTGAGCTTGTTGAAGAAGAGGGCGCAGGTGTTGTTGGCACTCTTGAGGTTGCGGGGAACAGTATTGTTCTCTCTGCCAGCATCGAGGGTGTTCATCAGGTTGCAGTTACTCAAGGTAAAGCCGGAAGGACTCTTGCCACACCTGTTGCCAGGGCTATGGCAAAAGATATGGGCATTGATATTAATCAGGTTAAGGGAACAGGCCCCGGTGGCCGCGTTACCAAAGATGACATTAAAGGTTTTACATCCTCGGGGAGAGGTTTAAGCGGAGGAAATTCGCAATCCAATCAGGGTTCAGCATCTTCTTCATCTGCCGGTACGTTTGCCTCTGTTAACCAAGTAGAGGTTGAACCGTTAAGCCAGATTAGAAAGACAATTGCCAAGAACATGATTCAGAGCAAGCACAACGCTGCCCACATGACCGTTTTCGAAGAGGCCGAAATCTCTGATCTTGTCTCATTAAGAAACAGGCATAAAGAGAGGTACAGTTCAGAGGGTGTTAAACTCACCTACCTTGCTTTCATAATTAAGGCCACTGCACTTTCTCTCAAGAAGTTCAGAGCACTAAACTCTGAAATGGATGTAGAGAAGGGCAATATGATCTATAAGAGGTATTACAATATTGGCATAGCCACCGATACCGAAAAGGGGCTTGTTGTTCCGGTAATTCGTAATGCCGACAAGCTCTCTGTTAAAGAGATAGCCTTAGAAATTCAGAAGTTATCGGACAAAGCAAGAGATGGCAAACTGACTCTTGATGATATGAAGGATGGTACATTCACAATTACCAGCTACGGAAGCATCGGAGGTCTCTTTGCGGTCCCTGTGATTAATTACCCTCAGGCCGGAATCCTTGGCATAGGAAGAATTCATCAGAAGCCTATTGTAAAGGATAACCAGATTGCAATAGGAACAGTTCTGCCGCTCTCACTCTCTGTCGATCACAGGATTGCAGATGGTGGCGAGACCGCCAGATTCATAAATTCGGTCATTGGTTATCTCTCTGACCCTATCACGCTTATAATTGACTAAAATGGAGAGCATTACAATGTATGATTTAATAATAATCGGCTCCGGCCCTGCAGGCTATGTTGCTGCGATAAGGGCTGGACAGACAGGTTTAAAGACTGCCATCATAGAGAAAAATCAGATTGGCGGCATGTGTCTCAACTGGGGTTGTATACCTTCCAAGTCTTTGATGGAGAGTGTTAAACTCTACCAGAGAATAACCAAGGATGCCTCTCGTTTTGGTATTGACGGCATCGAAAAGGGTTCTGTTTCATTTAACTGGAACAAGGCGGTTAAACGTTCAGATGGTATTGTCAAAAAGCTTACCGGTGGCGTGGAGTTTCTTTTAAAGAAAAACGCTGTTGAGATTATCAAGGGCGAGGCTAAGATTGTCTCTGCAAATTCGGTACTTGCCGATAACAGATTGATTGAAACCAAGAACATCATAATTGCCACAGGATCTTCATCTCCTAAGATTAAAAGCAGCGTTGAAGGGCTTGTTATTGAGCCTGAGATGCTATTCAAAGAGAGAGAAGTTCCCCAGAACATAGTGGTTATTGGCAAATCGCCTGTAGCAGTCGAACTGGCACAACTATTTGGCATGACCGGCCGCACTGTTACTTTGGTTTCAGACACCGATAAGATTATGCCCAAGGCAGACACCTATGTGAGTGACTTCATTATAAATAAGTTGAAAAAAGAGAAAATTAAAATTCTCTTCAATGTGAAAATTGATTCAACCGATGGTATTTATAAAGGTGGTGTCCTGAATCTAAATGGTGAGGAGATTCCTTGCGATATGATTATAAATGCTTCTGATCGTAAAGCCAACATGATTGATTCCGATATTGCAATTGATGTAGCTGATGGCTATATATCTGTTGACGAACATTTTGAAACATCAGTCAAGAGTATTTATGCCGTTGGAGATGTAAACGGTACCAGTATGTTTGCCCACGTGGGTTCTGCCCAGGGGCTTAATGTTGTGAATCGTCTTGGAGGAATTGTGGAGAAGCTTGATATGCAAAAGATTCCGATGAATATGTACACGGTTCCCGAAGCTGCCCAGATTGGTATGACCGAGAGTCAGGTTAAAGATCTTGGAGTTGAATTTAAGATCAGCGAGTTTTCGCTTGCGGCAAACGGTAAGGCGCAGACAGAGGGCTCTGCCGAGGGATTTGTAAGAATTCTCTCAGATATTAAATACGGGGAGGTTCTTGGTGTTCAGATTGTTGCCCCCAACGCAACAGACCTAATTAACGAGGCAGCTGCCTACATGCAGCTCGAATCAACCGTCTATGACATCGCCCGCACGGTACACACCCACCCCACCGTCTCCGAAGTATTCATGGAGGCCGGGTTTGAAGCAGTTGATCAGGCCATTCATAAATAAATTTTAAGTTATCACATAAACATTTGATTACACGATTGTTGCAAAATTATCATTAGATAAATAATAAGAATAGATTCTCTATCACATAGATAACCAAACACTTACGCAAACACTTAAAATTTTAATTCTTGTACGATACTGCCTTAAATATAAAACAGTCAACTCTTGAACCTGATATAAATCTCATTCAGAATTCTACTCTTGTACAGATGACTAATCTTGTTCAGAAGTATGACCTTCCTGACATTCATGTTCTGGAATCAGAGTCAAATTTTGGAGTAACATTCTGGCAACCTGATAATTTCTATATAATCCTGGGTAGGGCCAATAGTGCTGAACACTCCTTACATACCCAAGAAGTAGTAAACGATGGCATTAAGGTGTATAAAAGACCAACCGGTGGCGAGAGCGTTGTGCTTTCGCCCCGAATGCTGGTCTTCTCGGCAAAAATATCCTCCGAATCATTAGGCAAACCAAAATATATATTCCACCTGATAAATACAAAGCTGATTGAGGAGTTATCCAAAGCAGGAATAAAAAACCTGAACTCCAAAGGTATCTCAGACCTCTCCATAGGCGAGAAAAAGATCCTTGGTTCATCTATGTTTCTTAGCGGGAAAACACTCTTTTACCATGCCGTTTTAAACATCAGTGAGGACATCTCACTTATCTCAAAATACCTCAAACACCCTAAAAGAGAGCCCGATTACAGGAATGGAAGGGCTCATGACGATTTTGTTACGTCAATTTATAAAGAGGGCTTTATAATTGACAAAGAGCTAATTAAGGCATCTATTGAGAAGGCATTTAGCAATCTTTTCAAAGAACTTGGCAGTTATATGAATTAATTGTCATACCTTCGCGCCTTTCTACAAAGTCGTTGATTCAATTCACATGGTTTTGTGAAAATCAACTAATCAACGCAATCATCGAGAAAAATTTAATGACATTTAACAATTTATCACTTATCGAGCCTATTTTAAAGGCTCTGATAAACGAGGGCTATATAGTCCCAACTCCCATTCAGGAACAGGCAATACCGGTTTTATTAGAGGGAAAAGACGTTTTGGGATGTGCCCAAACAGGAACCGGAAAAACAGCAGCTTTTGCTATTCCAATTATTCAGAAATTAACAGAGAACGCAGCTCCGCAAATGTTTGGCAAAAAACACAACAAAAGACAGCCAATCAGAGCACTTGTACTTACCCCTACAAGGGAACTGGCAGTGCAGGTTTCAGAGAGTTTTGCAAAATACGGAAGGTATACCGGCCTTAAACACACTGTTGTTTATGGTGGTGTAAGCCAGCGTTCACAAACCGATGCACTTCGCAACGGTATTGACATTGTTATTGCTACCCCGGGAAGGCTTCTGGACCTTATTAATCAAGGTTACATTAACCTTTCATTAATTGAACATTTTGTCCTTGACGAGGCAGATCTTATGCTTGACATGGGATTTATCACGGATATTCAGAAAATTATAGCTCTTTTACCACAGAACAAACAGACTCTCCTCTTTTCGGCAACAATGCCTAATGAGATATTGAGTCTTGCTCAGTCACTTTTGCACGATCCTGTAAAAATTGAGGTAACTCCATCTTCGACAACAGTTGAAGCTATTGATCAATTTCTTTATTTTGCCGACAAAGGCAGAAAGACAGACCTTCTTATAGATATTCTTGAGAATCAAGATACCGACTCAGTGTTGGTATTCTCAAGAACTAAACACGGAGCAGACAAACTCTCGAAAAACCTTTCAAATGCAGGTATTGTTTGTGATGCAATTCACGGCAATAAATCTCAGAGTGCAAGGCAAAAGAGTCTTTTGAACTTTAAGAGGAAAAGAACCAGAGTATTGGTTGCAACTGACATTGCTGCAAGGGGAATTGACATCAGTCAAATTTCACACGTAGTTAACTACGATCTTCCTGAAACTCCTGAGACATATGTGCACAGGATTGGAAGAACAGGCAGAGCCGGGTACTCAGGTACTGCATTTTCGTTCTGTGATTCAGGTGAGATAGGTTTACTTAAAAGCATACAAAAACTTATTGGTAAAGATATTGATGTTGTAAAAGGTCACGATTTTGAATGTGCAGTTTGCGTAGAGAAAATCGACCGTATGCAGAGAAGCAAACCTAAAGGTTCTGACGCCAAAAGCGAAAATACTCGGGAGAGCTCAACCAGAGGAGCAAGATCAAGAAGCACCTCAGGCAGAAATCAAGTCAGAGAATACTCTCCAAACAGAGAGAACAGTAGAGAAGGCTCAAACGGAAGAACCCAGGACCAACCCAGAGAATATTCAAGAAGCAGAAACTCAGACCAACCTAGAGGTTACTCAAGTAACAGAGGTCAGGATAAGCCTAGAGAATACTCAAACAGAGGTCAGGCAGGCAGTTATGCACCTAGATCGGAGAGATCTGCTGACAGCAGAAACTCAGACCAACCTAGAGGTTACTCAAGTAACAGAGGTCAGGACAAGCCTAGAGAATACTCAAACAGAGGTCAGGCAGGCAGTTATGCACCTAGAACGGAAAGATCAGCAGACAGCAGAAGCTCTGACCAACCAAGAGGTTACTCAAGCAGCAGAAGCTCTGACCAACCGAGAGGTTACTCAAACAGCAGAGGTCAGGATAAGCCTAGAGAATATTCAAGCAAATGGGAAAAGGTAAGTGGAAGCACTACTGAGTACACAGGTAACGGTGGCGGTGACAAACGCAAAAGTGGTGATTTCTGGAACAAAGGACGCAAAAGAAGTGCCTAAAGCACCCGAATCACACCAATAATCTCCGCGCCAGTTTTGCGCAAACACTTAAAGTTAAATAATATACATAAGAGCCAAATCTATTTTTCCAGATTTGGCTTTTTTTATTTGAGTACTAGTGTAGAGATAATTTTATTTCTTAAATTGCATAAAAAAATGTGCTTCTACTTTAGACAGTCGAAAGATGCGCTTGCAGTGGCAAACAGGTTCAAGGCAAAATTCAGGGATGATGTGTCTGGTAGTGGTTCATGTCAAAGCAGTCTAGATGTCAATGGAAGAAGCTCTTTTGAAATGGTAAACGGGTTTTCGCATCCCAAGTGCCCTGTAATTACTGACTCAGAACCGGGGTTTATTGACAATTATATATGGGGTTTAATCCCATTCTTTGCAGTTGATACAGACATTCAGAAATATACTCTCAATGCAAGAATAGAGACTGTTGACATTAAACCATCTTTCAGAAACAACATAGGAAACCGTTGTCTTGTTATTACCGACGGATTTTACGAGTGGAAGGAGGTTTCTCTGAATGGCAAAAAATTCAAACAGAAGCACCTGATTACAATGCCCGATGAACAACTCTTTGCCTTTGCCGGCCTCTATTCATTCTGGAATGATCGCACCACAGGAGATGTATTAAAGACATTCACAATTCTTACAACTGAAGCAAACAGCGTAGTTGCTGCAGTTCATGCAAAAAACAGAATGCCGGTTATTCTCAATCAAGAAGAGGAGAGCCTCTGGCTTGATGGGGCACCGCACCGTCTGTTTGCAGATAGAAGATCTCTATCATTAAAATCATTAATCAGCTAATCCTTGCACAAAGATTGAATTTGACAAAGAAAAAGAGAACCATGTTGGTTCTCTTTTTACAATTTCGGGCTAATATCTGATATCGAATTACTGAATATCAATCAATCGTACAGGTTTTGGTTTAGCCTCTTCGCGTTTAGGAATTGATACCATTAGAATTCCATTTTCATATTTTGCTCCAATTTTATCGCTGTCAACAGATGTTGGTAGCGAGAATGAACGGCAGAATGATTGATAACTGAACTCCTGACGAGTGTATTTCCCGTCCTCCTCTTTGTTTTCGTTGCTCTTTTCTGACGAAATAGTTAGTACGCCCTGATTAACCTCTACCTTAAAATCTCCCTTATCCATACCTGGTGCTGCCACCTCAACAAAAAAGTCTGAATCGCTCTCCTTGATATTTACAGATGGTAATGTGGTATTTGTTAAAGAAAAATTCCTGTGAGACCAGTCGTTCCAATCGTGGTTAAAGAAATCATTAAAGAGATTTGACCACGCTGGTAAATTTTCGCTTCTTCTGATAAGTGTCATAATAACCTCCGTTTTTAAATTGTTTTAAAATTGCTCTTAATTCGTTTAAACTCACCTGTTGATAAGTTTACGGAACCTCACTTGTCGCGTTCCGACTATACTAAAAGCAAAATGAATACCACTTGAATAAAAAGCGTATAAAGCAGAAAATTTGTCAGGATATAGCTAATAATGAGAAATATAAAGAACGAAATTATAGGGAGATTATCTTAAATCTAACCTTTTGAGTTTCATCAATTTTTTGAACCCTCTTTTGCGAAAATTACATGAGAATCGAGGAGTGTCATCAGGCATCCTTTACCTGACATTTCGACATATGAAGATATTATTGTTACAAATTCAGAGATTTTTTCAGGGGTATCAACTACTTCAACAACAATTGGAATCTTTTCGTTTATCTCCCAAAGTTTTTGACTGTGAACCTTGCTACTCATTCCGAATCCCATTATTCCTCTTAGTACTGTTGCTCCGCTTAGGTTTTGTCTTTTGGCTTCGTATACAATCTCTTCATAAAGAGATCTGTTCTCGAACTTATCTGTAGAACTCAGGTAAATTCTTAATGTTTGTGAGCTCTCTCCGTTTTTCATATTATTAAAATTTAAGCATTTAAGTTGATCCAACCATTTCAGAGTTTGAATTATTTCTGGATATGAATAAAATCATCATTTGAATGGTTTAAGCATCAGAATAATCTGGTTGTAACACCTCCGGCTATTAAAGCTGCTATTCCCAAAAGCACACTTATTCCTGTGTAAAAGGCTACTTGCGTGAAGTTTCCATCTCTTAGCATATTCGCATTTTCAAAGGCAAATGTAGAAAAGGTTGTAAAGCCTCCGCAAAAACCAACTGTTAAAAAGAGTCTTACATCGGAAGAGAATACCTCTCCCCTCTCCATTAAACCATAAATAACGCCCAGAAGAAAACACCCAGTAAGGTTTACAATCATTGTTCCCAGAGGAAATGTTGTTTGAAACATTTGCTGGCTAAACTTTGAAATAAGGAATCTGGCAACGGTTCCAAGGAATCCCCCAGTACCAATAAATAAGATAGTTCGTAACATTTGTTGATATTTGAAGTAAAGGTAGAAAATAAATTTTTTACCTTTGATTGCCATATATTTAACTCTATATGAAAACATTGATATTTAATATCTTAGCCAATAAACAAAAAATCAAAGCAACCTTAATTGCTTTCCTGGTATCCCTATCTGCCTTTGTATACCTATCATCCTGCAGTAAAGAGCCAATTCCTGACGGCCCGGATAACCCCCCTCCTCCTGTTCAGGAGATGCCAACTGAGTATAATGCTGCAACCGACAACCTTATAAAAAAAGATGAATTCAGAGCGGCTTGGTTGACAACAGCATGGTCACTTGACTGGCCTCAGACTGCAACCGGAGCTACTGCTCAGAAGGCTCTGCTTATAAGTCAGCTGGATAAATTAAAGGCTCTGAATATTAATGTTGTTTTGTTTCAGGTTAGAACATCGTCAGATGCCTTTTATACTTCAACACTGGTACCCTGGTCACATTATCTTACCGGCACACAAGGTGTAAATCCAGGATATGATCCTCTTTTAGAGGCTATTAATGCGGCTCATGAAAGGGGAATGGAGCTCCATGCATGGTTGAATCCATACAGAGTTGGTTCTGATAATCAGTTTTTTGCAGCAAATCATCCTGTTCATGTCCATCCTGACTGGTATGTTGTATTCAATGGCGTAAGATACTGGAATCCTGGTTTGCCTCAGGTTAGGGAACACATTAGCGATATAGTCAGAGAGATTGTTGAAAACTACGATGTAGACGGAATCCATTTTGATGACTATTTCTACCCTTCCGGAGCTAAATCAACTTCTAATCCCTATGTTTTTGATGACAGACTAGCCTACGAGCAGTATGGTAATGGAGTTAATATCCATACCTGGCGTGAAGAGAATGTAAATCAGATGGTTCTGTCGGTTAAAAATACCATTAAAAATATTAAGCCTTACGTTACTTACGGTATATCGCCAATGGGAACCCATGCCAACGCAATGACTGTTTATGCAAATGGTGTTACATGGATGAAAGGCAGATATGTAGATTACCTTGCTCCTCAGATTTACTGGGAGATAGGTCATTCAACTGCAGATTTTGACACCAACATTAGGTTTTGGAACAATGAGTCGGCAGGTACACCTGTTGTTCCCGGGATAGCTGCTTATAAATATGGTGATAACACCTATCCGGCCTTTTCAAATCCTGTTCAGTTTTTGAATCAGGTTACCCTTAGCAGGTCATTGACAAATGTTTACGGCAATTGTTGGTTCAGAACAAACCATGTAGTTGGCAATCTGGGCAGTTATATTCAGGGAAACATCTACAAACATCTCTCACTTGTTCCAAAATTCGGAGATTATGCAGGAACTACTCCGGGTGTACCACAGGTCACTGTTACCGGCAGTGCAATTAGCTGGGGCAGTGTTACCGGAGCAAAAAAGTATGCTGTATATGAATTGGAGAGAATCAATAAGACCAATAGCTGGAATGCCAATCTTAAAGCCGTTTCCACTTCAAATGCATATTCGGGGCAGAAGGGTAAAAACTACCTTGTGATTGCCGTTAATGACCGCGACAAATCAAACTGGCAAAAGGTTGTTTTTATACCATAAAACTACCTCTGCAGCCCCTCAATCCAGTTGGAAATTGCAATCAAGACCTCAGGATTGATTGTCTCTTCAATTTTTGCGTACTCCATTGGCAAACCGGTCTCACATTTTTGAAACAGATGGTTTAGGCCTTCAAATTCAACCACTGTAACACTCTTGTTATATCGTGTAACAGAATTGTTATTGTCTCTTTTTTCTCCGGTAAGTGCCAAATATATGGCATCGAGGTTGGTTTTTGAGGCAACCTGCAGATCTTTAGTGCCGTTAATTGCAAGCACTGGACATTTCACTTTTGTCAGAACTTCTCCCGGATCATGATTAAGAAAATACCTCATCCATGGTGTTGTTACCTGAGCAATCTGACGTTTTATCTCCTGGTCATTTACAGAGTTTCCGGTAAGGTTTTTCATCAAATCGTATAGCTCCTTTTCAATAATCTCAACATCTTTGTCGGGTTTAACAAGTTCCAACATTGCTCTGTTCACCTCCATTACTTTGCCTATTTGCTCAGGAGCCATCCCGGATGCGGCATAAATATGTTCAGACTGTGTGATGATAATCTCTCTTCCTGTAACGCCAGGGGCAGCCATTAAAACTATAAATGATACATCGCTGCAATCAGAGGCAACCATTGGAGCTATCGCCCCCCCTTCACTATGCCCTATAAGGCCAATTTCAGCTACATCATCTCTTCCCTTAAGGTATTCAACTGCAGATTTAACATCGCGGGCAAAATCAAGTGATGTTGAATTGGCAAATGATCCTCCCGACTCTCCTACACCTCTGTCATCAACCCTGAGAACGGCAATTCCGTTTCTTGTAAGATAATCTGCAATTACATGAAATATTTTGTGGCCCATTATCTCTGAATCGCGATTTTGAGGGCCGCTTCCCGAAATTAGTACAACTGCTTTGTGTTTTCCGCCATCTTTGGGAGATGTAAATGTCCCGGAGAGTACAATGCTGTCAATTTTGTTTATGATTAAAACCTCTTCCTGGTTGTATGGAAACGGACCTTTTGGCTCCTGTGGTCTCTTCGGACCCATTTCGGGCGCAGAAGTGAGTTCAAGTGGAGCAGATATTCCTGCCTGACTAAAGGTACCTATGATTTTATCTCCCATATAGATCCCATTATATTCCATCATCAATGGTGAATGAACAATCTTCACAGACATGTTATTAGTGAAAATTACCGATTCCAGAGGAATTCCTTTAACTCCCTGATCGGGGCTGTCCATAGTAACGGTATAAATTGAATCTTTTAATGAGATATTGAAAACAATTCTCATCTCAACATTCTGAAATTTAAGATTTCCTCTCCACGAGCCAACGATATTCTGAGCGTTGGCAAAATTAAAGGAGATTAGTGTTATTAGTGAGATAAAAAGGGCCTTTTTCATTTTACAAGGTGATTTTGAAATTTGATTTCAGAATTTATACTATGAATAAATGAACATACGTACATGTAAAACAATTAATTACTCTATGTATGAACGTTTAATTTGATATCATGTTTATCACACAAAATTATGCAAGAAGTTTAAATGTCAATTGCTACTCCGAAACTGATTGTTGCAAAATTTCTTGGAGCAGGCGCAGTTACTCCGCTACTGTTCTCTTTCCACCATGTTCTTGCCGCTCCTATTGTTCCGAAAAGCCTGTAATAATCCAGAAATGGACTTTTTCTAATGCGGTAGTCAAAGCGTATTTCAGAACTTAATGTAAAATCATAAATACCATCTTTTGTAAAATCGAGCAGCGGGTACTGGTGAATATCCTCTCCGGAATTTGTGTACTGATGCCTGTAAATATCTCCATATATGAGCTTTAGCTCTTCTGATGCAAGGTCATTGGTTCCATGCATGATAAAACGGTTTTCCATTGTTAAAGTAAGGTTGTTAACTGCAAAGTTTGTAAGGGTCCAGTTAAACTCTCCTGAATTTGGAGGAAGATAAAAACCCAGATTGAATCCATCGTTTGAGTAGGTCATGTCATAAGGTCGGTTGTTGAAGTTACTTAGGCGCGTCTCAGGATAGTGTGTGTATGCAAACGGTGTTACTCTGGAATATTTAAAAGAAGAGAGCGTCTGCGGTAAAAATGACATTCTGTTTACAAACCCCAATTGCCAGGCATATCTGTTGCGGGGCATCTTTAACAGATTTCCCTTCTCAATGAAACTGAATTCGTCATTAAAGAAGCTGAACCATATTTTTCCAAAATTGGGGACTTTAAATGTAAAATCAAGACTCATTGTGAGATTATCATAATCTCCCGACTCAAGTTCAGAAAGATGCGAAAAAACAAAAGGTATCATATAGTTGATTTCAAATCTTTTAACCCACACATTCCCGGCTGTTGCTGTTATCAGGAACCAGTCCCATGGCTCAACCTCAAGCATGTGTAAGGTAAAGTTGTTCTGTAAAGCACCCACATCATAGCCGTATATCTCAGATTTGTATGCCCCGAAAAGGCTTTTGCCTGAGTGGAGGCTACCAAGCAAATATGAGTATCTGAGCCACTTTAGAGGTGCCAGCTTGAATTCAAAGGCGGGAAATTTTCTTGCTGAGGCCGAAAGTGTGAGGTTATCATAGTCATTTCCCCATGCTCTTCTTTGATTGTTGATTCCCAACTGAAGAGCACCGTCAAACCAGCTTGCATTTAACTCTGTTGAATAAAGAAAACCAACAGCAATCTTTTCAGTTATTTCACTGTATCCCGGAATTTTGCTTTCAATAGTAGTTCTGATGTTCATGCTTTCGAAATTGAATTTATATGGCAAATAGGAAAAACCAACAACTTCATGCGGAAAATGAACCTGCTTATCCTTTGTATATGAACCATAAAAGAGGTCAGGCGCCAGTTTTTCGATTGATGGCCCCAGTGAGGCATGAAAGGTGAGGTTTTTACCGATATCACCCGCAAGATATGGTTCTGCTGAGAAAAGCAATGTTCTTGCAGAATTCTCGCCCACTCCGCTTCTGACCTCTGCACCCGTTCCCATGCCAATAAGACCGTATGTGTTCTTTGCAGAGCCCGATGCCAGATGTAAACCGTTTGACTCTCTTGAAAGGTCGCTAATGTATTTGTTTACAAGATCGCGCTCTCTTTCGGTAACCCTCTCATTTTCTGCAATGCTTTTTAAGGTTTTTAAAATAAATATTTTACTATAAGGTTTAGCAAGTGGCAAAATTCTAGTGTGTCCCGCTACTTCGTGATATTCAAGTAATTTATACACGCTACTTGTTAGCGGAACAATTTTATTTTTAAGGCGAACCTCTTCAAATGCGCTCTCCTGCGCATAGATATTTGTGCATAGCAAAAATGAAATTGCCATTGCAGAGGCTATTGTTTTAAGTGCTGACATATGATTCGTATTTAGAATAAAATCTTTGGAAATTATTTATCGTGTAAATATAGAACAATTGGTTTATCAAAAGAGTATATTTGCATCAGGATTTATCAGAAAAATGGGAAAAAAATTAAAAATATACTCTTCGGATACGGGTGAATCTCTTTATGTTGCGATTGCGCAGAGCCCGGTGGTGGCAGGATTCCCCTCACCTGCCGAAGATCATACCGATGTTAAGCTTGATCTTAACAAAGAGCTCATTAAAAACCCATCATCAACTTTCTTTGCAAGAGTAAGTGGTGAGAGTATGGTGTAGATGATGGAGATCTGCTTGTTGTGGATAAATCTGCAGAGCCAACCGACGGTTCACTTGCAGTGTGTTATCTTGACGGAGAATTTACCCTCAAAAGGGTAAAAAAAGAGAGCGACTATCTTTTGCTTGTTCCCGCCAATTCAAAGTTTAAACCTATTAGGGTAAACAAGGGAGATGACTTTATGATCTGGGGAATTGTCCGGTATCTGATAAAAAAAATGTAAAAGCTGATATTTGATGAGATTTTCCCAATATATATTCATAGTACTGTTTTTCATTTACATACTACTTGTTCTTTTCTTTTCTCTCTGGACATTTGAATCTACACCTATAGATCTTTCCAAATATATACTCTTTATAAGGGCCGATCATGCCGCCCATTTTATAATGTTCTTCCCCTACCCGATTTCTGCCTGGTTTGCTTTTGAGCCATACCTAAGAAAAAGAGGCAAAAAACACCCTCTTTTAATAATTTTTATATCGGGAATACTTTTGGCCTCTGTTGCTGAACTTCTGCAAAATTTGAACCCTGCAAGGGATTTCGATCTTATGGATATGGCAGCAAATTTCTCTTCAATAATTTTAAGTTCTATTCTGGTTAAATCAATAGAGAGAGTCTTGAACAATGTTTGGCCTGGCAGACTGCAATAACTTTTATGTCAGTTGCGAAAGGGTTTTTAATCCATCACTGAACGGAATACCGGTTGTTGTTTTAAGCAACAACGACGGTTGTGTTATTTCCCGCTCAAACGAGGCCAAAGCGATAGGAATAAAGATGGGAGAACCAATATTCAAGATAAGAGATTTGGTCCAAAAAGAGAATGTTAAGGTTTTCTCCTCAAATTTTGCACTTTACGGTGATATGTCATGGCGGGTAATGGAGAGGTTACGTTCACTTTTCCCGGGAATTGAGGTATATTCTATTGACGAGGCCTTTTTAAATCTATGCGGATTGGAGAGTAATGAGTTAAAAGAGATGGCCCGGAATGCAACAAATATTATCAAAAAAGAGACGGGAATCCCAGTAAGTATCGGAGTATCAAAGACAAAAACCCTTGCAAAGATTGCCGCAAAATTGTGTAAGAAATACCCTGCTCTCAATAATTGTTGCGTTATGACTGAAAAAAGGGACATCGATAAAGTTCTTCAGAAATTTCCGGTAGAAGATATCTGGGGTATCGGGAGACAGTACTCAAAAATGCTGCAGAGCAACAATATTGACACTGCCTGGAAGTTTTTGCAATGTAACCCCGATTGGGTAAAATCTAAAATGAGTATTGTTGGCCTTAAGACCTACAAAGAGCTTAACGGAGATCCCGGTTTTGACTTTGAAGATAACACCAGAGATAAAAAGCAGATTTGTACCAGCAGAAGTTTTGCAAATGATCTGTATGAGCATGAAGAGGTTATAATGGCAGTGGCAAAATTTGCCGCTTCTTGTGCTCAAAAGCTTCGTAAACAGAGAGGTGTTGCCTCGAGGGCTTTGGTTTTTGTTCTCACAAACCCATTCAAAGATAACGCCCCAAGAGACTACAGAAGCATACTTATAAACTTTGAGAGTGCAACTGACAGCACATTTGAAATTGTTAGTCACTGTACAAAGGCAGTAGCATCTGTGCTTAAAAGCGGATACGGATATAAAAAAGCGGGGGTGATTTTGTCTGAAATCAGCGTTAAAGGAGAGACACCGGGGAATCTTTTCTGTGATAAAGATCTGATTGCTGAGGGACGTCTTATGAAGGCACTTGATGAGATTAATGAAAGGTATGGAAGAGAGACTCTCTACTCGGCATCACAGGGTGTTTATAAAATGAGGTATAATATGAACATGCTATCTCCCAGATTTACTACTATATGGGATGATATAATTAAAGTAAAAATTTAATTACCCTTACACCGTAAGAATCTAGTTGTATCTCTATTGATTGGTCTGGAATAATCGAGAATTGGTCAGAATATTCGCCTAAAATATCTCTTCCCTTCGCCAAAATTTGACGCTTTAACCCAAAATAGTCAAGAGCTGCACCGGGTATTTTAACTACGGCATTTTTTTCTATTGAAGAGAAATTAACGGTTATCAAAAGAAGAGAATCATCTGATTTTCTGATAAATGAGTATATTTTTCTATTATCAGAGCCTAAAGGCTCGCTGCTGGCATATTGGAGATCATATTTTAGTCCGTAACAAATAGCACTCTCCTCAACAGCTATTTTTATTAGCACTTTATAAATCCGGCCTATTTCCGGCAAATTGTTTGACTCAATCCACTCTCTAATCGAACTAACTGACCAATAATCATATATGCTTGTTCTTCCATCCAATCCGCTGTAACCCTCACTGTCCATACCTCTCTCTCCCAGCTCTTGCCCAAAATAGATCAGGAAGGGTGCTTTGTTCAGCAACAGGGCAACCGCAAGGGCAGGCAATGCTCTGAATGGGTCTGATGCAAAATAGTCTGATGCAACTCTCTGTTCGTCATGATTTTCCAAAAAATTAAGCATCTTATCCTCAATTCCATTAAGTGAACTCCAGCATTTTGTTATTTCACCTGTATCACCATTTCCCTCAGTCAATGCTCTAAGTGTATCATAAAGACCAACTTTATCGTACAAATAGTCAAACCCTCCGTTGATAAACTCTTCGTAACGGTTCTTCTCGTAAATTTCAGCAATGAACATCAACTGGCCGAACTGGCTTTTTATCTGAGGTATAACCCATTCCCAGAATTTCAACGGTACCATTGCTGCCATATCACATCTGAAAGAATCTACCCCTTTTTGAGCCCAGTAGATGAGTATGTCTCTCATTTTATGCCATGTATCGGGAACAGGGTTGAAATATTCAATTCCACCGCTCAGGATATCAACTCCGTAATTGAGTTTTACCGTTTCATACCAATCATCTTTTTTTGGTGCTGGTGTGAAACAGTCATTACCGGTTGCCTTAGCGGGTATTTCTGAAAATTCATTGACATTGCTTTCAATCCTGTCATCTTCATTTTGCACAGGAGAAATGAATTTACTGTCTGGAATGTAATAGAAATTGTTTAATGGGTGAAAAGTGTAATCTGTTTTGTCCCCTTCTCCAAAATCATCTCTTCCTAATGGCTTAACAAGTGATTTGTAGGCTCTTGAAACATGATTTGGCACAAAGTCTATAATTACCTTTAGTCCAACATTATGGCATCTTTCAATCAAATGCTCAAACTCTTTCATCCTCTCATCAACTTTGTTGCTCAAGTCTGGAGAGACATCATAATAGTCAACTATTGCATATGGTGATCCCGCTTTCCCCTTTACAATCAAAGGGCTTTGAGCCTCAATTCCGTGTTGTGAAAATGCTGTTTGTGAGGCATGTCTGATAATTCCGGTAAACCAGATATGTGTGTAGCCAAAGTCTTTAAACCTTGACAAAATCTCTTGATTGAAATGGTTGAATTTGCCACATCCGTTTGTTTCAAAAGAAGAATTGGGAATACAATTAATGTTTGTATTCCCAAATAATCTTGGTAAAACCTGGTATATGGCAATTTTACCGGCCATTGTTACCAGTTTAATATCTTCCTGAAATCGTAATCCTGTGGGTTGGAAATTAACTTTGATGCAGCTGAATAATCACTTTCGGTTATATAGTGCATAATATTATTAATCACGGCCTGTACGCGGTCTGATTCCAGACTAACGCCGCGCGGATTGATCTTCCCGGTAACAGGGTCCTGAATATCTGCCAGGTATAGTGGCTTAACTTTTCCAAGGTGGTCGATGTAAACCATGCAACCAGTCTTTCCTTCACTAAAAAGCTGATGAACACCAATACCTAACTCTGTGCAATAAACCAAATCGTAAGCACTTGGAGATTGGCATCTTAATTCATACCCCAGCTCTACAGGTCTGATTTTGGTTTTCAAGCCAAGCTCAGCTATCCTTCTATCAACCATCTCACTAAAGATGTGTGCTTTTGAAACCTTTCCAAGTTCAGGATGTCCATGATCGTCATACGAAAAAGTTACTCCAGACTTTTTAAGTTCATCGTCGCTTAACTCGTGAAATACCCCCTCTGAGATCATTACAGCACCGTAATTAATGCCTAAAATCTCTCTTTTAACAATCGATGAAACAGCAAGTTTAACTATTTTATCTATAGTAATGGTTGTCTTATTGAACATTTCAGGAATTACAATCATCGGATAGTGAGCCGCCGATCCGATACCGAATGCCAGGTGGCCTGCTGACCTACCCATTGCACAAACTACAAACCAGTTATTGCTTGTTCTTGCGTCCTCATAAATTGTAGTTGCAAGTCTTGCTCCCTCTGACTTTGCTGACTCATAACCGAATGTTGGTCTTTGCAGCGGAAGTGGAAGGTCGTTGTCAATAGTTTTTGGTACGTGGATATTTGATATACTGTGATTGTGCTCCAAAAGATATTTTGCAACTCTGTTTGCGGTAGAAGCTGTGTCATCTCCACCGATTGTTACTAGAAGCTGAATATTGTTATCCTTGAAAAAATCAAGGTTAAAATTCTGTTCAAAATCCTCTTTACTAGGTTTGTACCTACTCATCACAAGGTATGAGCCGCCTCTGTTAAAGATAGAATCGGCCATCAGAAAGTCAATCTCCGTAAAATTTGGTTTATCCGAAAATAGTCCTTTATATCCTCCATGCAGGCCTAAAACACGATATCCATTAGTAATAAATGTTTTAGCTATACTTCCTACCACGGTGTTCATTCCCGGCGCCGGACCGCCTCCTGTTAAAATTACAATCGATTTTTTCATCACATTATTTATTGAGCCCGCAAAGTTAATACATAATTAAAAAAAATGTAAATTTGTATGATAAATTATGAAGATATCAAAAGAGCAGGCACGGGAAAGAATCTCTTTGCTAAGAAGAGAAATTGAAGAACACAACAGGCGCTATTATGTTGATAATAAGCCGTCTGTTTCTGATTTTGAATATGACTTATTGATGCAGGAGCTTCAGTTTCTGGAGACGAAATTTCCGCAGTTTTTTTCTCAGGACTCTCCATCTGTAAGAGTTGGGAGCGACTTACCACTTCAAACCTCTAAAAAAGAGTTTGTTCAGGTAACACACAAACACCCGATGCTTTCATTAAGCAATACTTACGATAAATTGGAATTGGAGGCTTTTAATGAGCGAATTAAAAAGTCAATTGACAGTGATTTTAACTATGTATGCGAGTTGAAAATTGATGGCACTGCCATATCTCTTACATATTCAAACAACAGACTTATTCGGGCAGTTACACGAGGTGATGGCAACACAGGTGATGATGTGACATCAAACGTAATAAATATAAGCTCAATTCCTAAAAATCTTCCTGCTTCAAATCTGGTTAAGGATTTTGAAATTAGAGGTGAGATTTTTATGCCATGGAGTTCATTTGATAGTCTAAACAAAGAACGGGAACTTAACGAGGAGCCCCTCTTTGCAAATCCTAGAAATGCGGCAGCAGGTTCACTTAAATTGCTGGATAGCTCAGAGGTGGCTAAAAGAGGCCTTAACGCAATTCTCTATCATGTAATTACAGATACCCCGTTTTTTGCAACTCATTATGAATCACTGCAATGGGCAAAGGATTGTGGATTTCCGGTATCTGAACATATTGTCCTTTGCCAAGACCTTGACTCTGTGCTTGAATACCTTGAGAATTGGGATGAAAAGAGAAAGACACTTGATTACCCTACTGACGGAGTGGTTGTCAAGATTAACGAATTCGTTCACCAGCAAGCTCTTGGTATAACCTCAAAATCTCCAAAGTGGGCAACTGCCTACAAATTCAAGGCAGAACAGGCGCTTACCCGCATCATATCAGTTGACTATCAGGTTGGAAGAACAGGTGCTGTAACCCCGGTTGCAAACCTTGAACCTGTTCTTCTCTCGGGAACTACTGTAAAAAGGGCCTCGCTTCACAACACAGATCAAATGCAACTTCTTGACATACATATTAATGACTATGTTTATATTGAGAAAGGCGGCGAGATTATTCCCAAAATAACCGGAGTTGATATAAGTAAAAGAGTTACTACTGCAGAAAAACCTCTTTTTCCGGAGTTTTGTCCTGACTGTAATTCAAAACTTTATCGTGCTGAGGATGAGGCAAAATTCTACTGTCTTAATTCACTCCACTGTCCTACTCAAATCAAAGGAAAATTCCTCCATTTTGCAGGAAGAAAAGCAATGAATATTCTTGCCGGAGAGGCTACCGTTGATCAGCTTTATGCTTTAGGGTACATAAGAAAATTGTCTGATTTGTATCATCTGTCTAAAGAACAACTACTTTCACTTGAAGGTTGGAAAGAGAGGTCTGCTGAAAGATTTCTTGAGAGCCTTAACACCTCAAAAAGCACTCCATTTCAAAAAGTTTTGTTTGCTTTGGGAATCAGGCATATCGGAGAGACAACTGCAAAGTCTTTGGCTTCTCATTTCGGAAATATTGCCAATCTTATGGAGGCAGCCTATGATCAGTTGCTTGAGGTGGAGGATATTGGAGAGACAGTGGCCGATTCAATTGTATCATATTTCTCAGAACAAGAGAATATCTCAGTTATTAAGGAACTTATAGAGGCCGGTCTGTTATTTGAGATCAAAAATGATATTGACATTAAGTCTGATAAACTTCTGGGAAAAAATATTGTGATTTCTGGTAATTTTTCGATATCCAGAGAGGAGTTAAAAAAAATAATTGAGAGTAATTCCGGTAAAAACCTCTCATCGGTAACCTCAAACACCACCTATCTTCTTGCAGGAGAGAAAGCTGGACCTTCAAAACTTGACAAAGCCAAAAAGCTTGGAATTACAGTAATTGATGAAGAGGAATTTTTTAAAATTATCAAATAATTGACTAATTTTGCTCTCTTAAGTTAGTATGTTTTATTATTATTAATGTTTTGAATATAAATGAAAAAGATAGTAGTCAGCAATAAAGTTCATTACCTTGGTACAAACGACAGAAAAAAGAGTCTTTTTGAAAACAACTGGCCTTTGCCAAATGGTGTCTCATACAACTCATACCTGATTGCAGATCAAAAATGTGCATTGATAGATACTCTTGAATTCGGCTCCAAAGATGACTATCTTGAAGAGATTGAAAACATCCTTGAGGGCAGAGATCTCGATTATTTGGTTGTCAACCACATGGAACCCGACCATTCGAGTATGATTGGGTGGATTATCAGAAAATATCCAAACGTTAAGATTGTTGCCAACCTTAAGGCATTCAAAATGTTGGATGCATTTTACGGTATTCCTGAAGAATCAATTTTTGAGGTAAAAGACGGGGATGAACTAAATCTTGGTTATCACAATTTAAAGTTTGTTTTAACTCCATGGGTTCACTGGCCTGAAACTATGATGACATATGACACAACAGATCAGGTTCTGTTCTCATGTGATGCTTTCGGTTCATTTGGTACATTGGACGGAGGAATATTTGATGATGAGATAAACTTCTCATTCTATGAAGATGAGATGCGAAGATACTATTCAAATATCGTGGGTAAATACAGCCATATGGTTCAAAAAGCTTTTGCAAAGCTTAGTGGAATTTCCATTAAGATGATCTGTCCTTCTCATGGCCCGGTTTGGAGAACCAATCCTTCCAAAGCTTTAGAACTTTACGATAAGTGGAGCCGCCATGATTCAGATAAAGGCGTTGTTATTGTCTTTGCTTCTATGTATGGAAATACAGAAAAGATGGCAGACTATGTGGCACGCCTTATTGCAGAACAAGGTGTAAAAAATATTAGGGTTTATGATGTATCAAAAACTCATGTTTCATTCATTTTAAATGATATATGGAAATACAAATCTGTTATTTTGGGCTCCAGTGCATACAATGCCGGAATGCACCCTATGATGCAGCATTTGTGTAACGAACTTGAGGTGCTTAATCCAAAGAATAAAAACTACGCTCTTTTTGGCTCTTACAGCTGGAGCGGTGGTGGATTAAAGTCACTGGTAGCATTTGCCGAAAAGATGGAGTGGAATCAAACTGCTCCGCCTGTTGAACTTATCGGTTCGCCATCTGAGCCAAAGATGGAGGGCTTTGCCCGGATTGCAAAAACAATAATTTAGTTATGGAAATAGGTAAAAAACTGATAATTGAGAAACTTGTAAAAGAGAGCGATACTGCAGCATACTACGGCTCAGGCTTTTTGCATGTTTTTGCCACACCTGCTATGATTGCACTCATGGAACAATCAGCGCACCTTCTGGCAAAGTTCTCTCTAACCGACACACAGGACACTGTAGGCATAGAGGTAAATGTTAAACACACAAGAGCAACTCCTCTGGGAGCCAAGGTTTATGCTGAGGCAGAATTGGTAGCAATTGATGGCAAAAAACTTACATTTAAAGTAAAAGCCTTTGATGATAATGGTTCTATCGGTGAGGGAACTCATATCAGATATATTATCAATCCATCAAAATATATGGATCGCCTATCGTGAAGAAACCAGGCAAAATATCCCACACTTATCAGAGGGTGTTAAAATTCCTTATTACGGATATTTGGCACCTCGATCTTTCTGAGCTCAGTATTATGAGAGCTAGAATGATCAAATACCTTAAGGTTCTAATTATCACCATAAAAGGATATTCAAGTGACCGCATTGGATTACAGGCGATCGGGCTGAGTTTCTTTTCAGCATTGGCTGTGGTTCCAATTATCGCTCTGATTTTTGCCGTAACAAACGGATTTGGGCTTAGCGACAAATTTGAAATGTTGCTTTACACATATTTTGAAGGTAATGAGGATATTATTGCATACCTGGTTCAATTTGCAAACAACATTATCGACACAAGCCAAAATGGCCTTTTTGGAGGTATAAGTTTCTTGTTTTTCCTTTGGTCGGTTATCTGGCTTATGCTAAATATTGAAGAGGCATTCAACGAAATATGGAAACAACAGAAAGGAAGATCATTTAAAAAGAGGGCAGCCTATTATTTGCTGATGCTGATTGTAGCCCCTTTGGTTATTTTTATGTTTTTGACTCTGAGCCTGGTCTATTCAAAAGCATTGAACTCTGTAGGACTTGAGATTGACAGGATTATTCCCCTTACATCAATTGCTACCTGGATGGTAGCCTACTCTTTTATCACAGTTGTATTTACAATTATGTACAAATATATCCCAAATACAAAAGTCAAACTCTCTGCTGCATTTAACAGCGCATTAATCCTGGCTTTTGCATTTATTGTTGTACAGTTTTTTTATCTCGAAACACAGTTGATGGTTTCAGGATTAAATGCCGTTTATGGAGTTTTTGCAGCTATCCCGCTATTTCTTATCTGGATGAATATCAGTTGGACAATTATACTTTTCGGAGCAGAACTGTCTCACGCATACCAGAATGTTGACAGTTATAAATATTAGAAAATCTTAATTAACAGTAGTCTAACCGTATAAAATATTATGGAACGAGTTTTAACACAAGGGGCAACAGATTTCATCGATGATAAGTTGCTTCATGATTTAATAAACAATACAAAAGAAGATCTGCCCAAAATTCGCGAAATATTACAGAAAAGTAAATCAAAACAGGCACTTACTCTTGAAGAGACTGCAACTCTTCTGGCTATTAAATCACCGGAGGGTTTGGAGGAGTTATTCGAAACAGCAAAAGAGCTGAAACGATCGATATACGGTAACAGAATAGTGTTATTTGCACCACTTTACATTGGCAATTACTGTATAAACAATTGTCATTATTGCGGCTTTAGAAGCTCTCTCCGAAAAGCTGTAAGAAGGACATTGGCAGAAGACGAATTGGTGAAAGAGGTAGAACAACTTGAAAAAGAGGGGCATAAAAGGCTTATTCTTGTTTATGGAGAACATCCAAAATATACACCTGAGTTTATTGCTGAAACAGTTAAAACATGCTATGATGTAAAGGTGGGTAATGGAGAGATCAGAAGGGTTAACATAAATGCTGCTCCGCTTTCAATTGAGGGCTTCCGCACTGTAAAAGATTCAGGAATAGGAACTTTCCAGGTATTTCAGGAGACATATCATAAAGAGACTTACGCTAAATATCACCCGGGTCCCGGGCCAAAAAGCGATTATATGTGGAGACTGAATGCTATGGACAGAGCATTTGAAGGTGGACTGGACGATGTTGGTATCGGTGCACTTTTTGGACTTTATGATTGGAGGTTTGAGGTTTTGGGACTGGTGAGCCATTCACTCTATTTACAGGATAAATATGGAGTTGGCCCTCATACAATAAGCTTCCCAAGGATTAAACCTGCATACGGAATGAAGATTGACCTCCCTTATGAGGTAAGTGACCTCCACTTTAAACAACTGGTTGCAACACTCAGAATAGCAGTTCCTTATACAGGATTGATAATGACTGCAAGAGAGACATCTGAGGTGAGAGATGCTGTAATTGAATATGGAGTTTCGCAGATTGATGCGGGCACGAAACTTGAGATTGGTTCATATCAGGAAGAGAAGAAAGATGATCAGCAGTTGAATCGGGAGCAGTTTAAAATCGGTGATTCAAGAGAACTTGATGAGGTTATCGAGTGGCTGTTATCAAGAGGTTTTATCCCAAGTTTCTGTACATCTTGTTACAGACTAGGCAGAACCGGCGAACACTTTATGGAGTATGCCATACCCGGCTTTATTGGAAGATTTTGCACACCCAATGCTGTACTGACTTTGGCCGAGTATTTGGAAGATTACTCATCAGAAAAAACCAAATCAGCGGGTTATGCTCTTATTGAGCACGAAGTATCTCACATGAAAGATGCAGCGAAACAGCAGGAGTTAAGAAGTAAAATCGAGATGATTCGTAAAGGTAAAAGAGATCTTTTATATTAAAATATGTTTACAGAGCAAGATAATCAATTGATTGAAAAGGAATTTGAAGTTCTTCGACTTGCAAGTTTGAAGCGCTGTGCAAATCAGGGGGAGTACGAAACTGTACTCAAGGCCTTTGATTTTGCAAAAGCTGCACATAATGGCGTAAGAAGAAGATCCGGAGAACCTTACATAATTCACCCAATTTCTGTTGCACAAATTGTGGTTCAGGAGATTGGTCTTGGATACAAATCAATTGTTGCTGCTCTTGTTCACGATGTAGTTGAGGACACAGAATATACCCTTGAAGATATTGAAAGGTTGTTCGGTGCCAAAGTTGCTTCACTTGTAGATGGTCTGACAAAAATTAAAAGTGCCATTGATTCAAAGACTTCGGGTCAGGCAGAAAACTTTAAAAGAATCCTTTTGACTCTTAATGATGATGTAAGGGTAATATTAATTAAACTTGCTGACCGTCTTCATAATATGAGGACTCTTGACTTTATGCCGGACCACAAAAAGTCTAAAGTTATAAGTGAAACAATGTATATATTTATACCTCTTGCTCACCGCCTTGGACTCTACAGCATTAAATCAGAGCTTGAAAATATTTGGCTATTCCACACTTTACCATCTCAATATGAGTTTATTCAATCAAGAATTGCTCAGACCGTAGAGGAACGAGGTTGTGCAATGGATAGTTTTATCGAACCTATTGCAGAGAGCTTAAGACAGGCAGGGTTTAAATTTAGCATTACCAAAAGAACCAAAAGTCCCTACTCCATCTGGAGAAAGATGGAGACAAAGGGTATTCCATTTGAACAGATCTATGACCTGTATGCCGTCAGAATAATATTTGAAGCTAAGCCTGAACAGGTTGAAAGAATACAGTGCTGGCACATATACTCGCTAATTACTGAGCTTTATCTGTCAAAAACTGACCGAATCAGAGATTGGGTAAGTACACCCAAAATTAACGGTTACGAGGCACTACACTGCACCGTAATGGGTCCTCAGGGCAACTGGGTTGAAATTCAGATACGCTCTACCAGGATGAATGAACTTGCCGAAAGGGGCGTAGCTGCCCACTGGAGTTACAAAGAGGCAGGTACACCATCTGAAAAAGATATGGACAGATGGCTCAATATGGTAAGAGAGGTACTTGAAAATCCTGATTCAAATGCGTTAGAATTTCTTGACAGGTTCCATTCAGACCTTTTGTCTTCTGAAATATATGTCTTTACACCTAAGGGTGAATCAAAATCCCTTACAAAAGGCTCTACAGCCCTGGATCTGGCGTATGCAATTCACTCAGAAATAGGCAATAAGGCCATTGCTGCCAAAGCAAACTTCAAATTGGTCGCCCTCTCTTACGAGTTACGTAACGGTGATCAGGTTGAAATTATTACGGCAGAGTCCCAAAAACCTCAAAGAGAGTGGCTTGACTTTGTAAAAACCCCAAAGGCCAAGGGCTTTATTATGGATGCTCTTAAATCGGAGATTAAAGACCATCTTAAAAGAGGGCATACAATGCTTGACGAAAAGATTAAAGAGTTTGGCATCAAGCCTCAGGCAAGGGTGTACAGGAAATTGACCGTTGCCTACGGGCTTACAAACAGACAAGAGCTTTTCAGCAAAATCGGGGCAGGATTGATTGATCTTTCGGACCTGGGCAAAATGCTCAAAAAGAATTCAAGCAATAAAATAGTAAGATATTGGAATCTTCAGTTTTCAAAAATTACTGGTTCTGATAAAAATGATTCTGAACCATTTTACACTGATGATGAAGAGATTGCAGAAAAAGATGAGGCTTTTGATGATAATGATTCAATTCCTCCAACAGCCAAGTCAAGGATAGATAAGAAGAAAGATTATCTGCTTAAGGAAGATCCTTTGGAAAAGACCCTTTCATACCAGGTTGCAAGATGTTGCAAGCCTATCCCGGGAGATAAGGTAATTGGCTTTATAAGTGACAATGAAGAGGTTATTGTTCATAAAAACAGCTGTCCGGAAGCAATTCATCTGGCGGCAAGTTATGGTGAGCGAATCGTTAAAGCCAAATGGAGCAAACACACTGTTCTATCGTTTCTTGCCAGGATAAGCATGAGGGGAATTGATAGAATTGGAATATTAAATGATCTTACTCAGTATATTACTTTGGTACTGAGTGTGAATATCAGAAAAATTTTCATTGAGACACATGACGGAATCTTTGAAGGTTTCATTGATTTATATGTACATAGTACCGAGGATCTTGACAAACTTATCAAGCAAATGTCACTTGTTAAGGGAGTTGAAAGTGTTAAAAGAACAGAGATAAAAGAGGATTAGATGATGAAGAGAGACAAGATAATTGCAATGGCAGTAATAGCTTTAATATTTGCTTTTTGCTTCTCCTGCGCCAACACTACAACTCCTCCCATGGGTGGGATTAAGGATACAATACCTCCCCTATTGCTAAAAGTGTCTCCGGATTCAGGGAGGGTCAATTTCCCCCTTAAAGAGGGTTCAGTGGAGCTTAAATTTAATGAATATGTAGTTCTTAGTGAGCCTCTTAAAAACATTTATCTATCTCCGCCCCAATCCAGAAGCCCGGAAACAAAAATCAGAGGTAAAAGTATTATTGTCTCATTTCCCTCAATTCTTGACTCGGCAACAACATACACCCTTAATTTCGGCAGATCCATTGCAGACAATAATGAAGGTAACCTTTTTGGCTCATACGTATATCCGTTTTCAACCGGCAGTTCCATTGATTCACTAATGTGCTCAGGAACAATAGTAAACTCTCAATCTTTACTCCCAGTGAGTAATGCAACTATTGCATTTTACAAAGACCACTCCGACTCATCACTTTTAAACTCACTTCCCTCAGCAATTGCTAAAAGTGACAAATTCGGATACTTTCTTGTACGAAACATTGGAAATATACCTTACAGGGTCTTTGCATTTACCGACAACAATAATAATAACAAATATGACCCCGAAGGAGAAGAGGTTGCTTTTCTTGACACTCTGTTAACTCCTGCTATTATTATGAGGGCAGACCTTAAAGAGCTGATTCAGGTTGACGAAAAAGATACCCTTACTGCTATGTCCAGACCATCGGAGCTCAATCTGTACCTTTTTAAGGAGGATCCTGCAAAGCAATTTATACGGGAGGCAAAGAGGCTTCAACACAGAATGGCCTATGTAAAATTCTCGACTCCTGAGGCAGAAGTTCTATCTGTAAAATACAAGGGCATTGACTCTACCTCTCTTCTTAAGGAATTTAATATCAGACGAGACAGCCTTGTTATCTGGATTAACGATACATCTATAGTCGTCTCAGATACCTTGAACCTTGAGGTTAAATACATGAAGACAGACTCACTTAATAACCTTACTCCATTTACCGAAGATTTCAGACTTGTCTACACCAGGCCAAAAAGAGATATGCAGAGGGAGATGAGAAACAGGAACGAAACCGGAATTAAGGAAAAGAGGGCCGATCTTCTGGAGTTTGAGATGAAGGCAGATGCAACTTTGTTTGAAACAGAGGGTATTAAACTCACTTTCCCGTCACCTATTGTACATTTTTTAAGGGATTCCTTAAAACTGGAGTACAAGGCACCAAGGGGTGAGGTTGGAACAATGAAGTACACAGTAGTTAAGGATTCTATCTTCAGTAGAATTATGTCAATCATGCCTACAGAAAGGATTTTGCCCGGTTATGAATACACATTAAGGGCTCCCACCGCTACATTTAAAGACATATACAAGCAGACAAATGACTCTACTTTTGTAACTGTTAAGCTCCCTAATGACGATGCCTTATCTAAACTTATTCTTGACATAAAGGGCGCAGATGGTTCTTACATAATTGATTTAACAAATATTACAAGAGATAAAGTATTCCGTAGTTATAAGATAAACAAAGACTCAAGGCTTGAATTTCCATATCTTCAAAAGGGAGAGTACTCTATTAGAATAACTCAGGATATTAATGGAAATGGAATTATTGATACCGGAAATGTCCTGCTAAAAAAGCAGCCTGAAAAGGTAAGGCTATACTCTTTGTCTGACGGGGTTACAATAATTACAATCCCTGAGTCGGTAGAACTTTTACAAAGTGTAGATTTGAAAAGCATTTTTAATTAGCCTGATAAACAATACAGCCAAATAAACCTGCCTCGTGAAAAAGACCATTATATCATTAATTTTTGTATTGCTTTTTTTAAAAGTTACCACTGTTGACGCCCAACAAAGAGAGCATTTGATTGGAGTCAGGGCAGCATACAACATTAGCGGGCTTGATTCCAGACCTGATATAAGCCCGGAATCAATTAAAACATACGGTAATTACTCAGTTGTTTATACCTTCTATCATGATCTTTGGAAAACAATAAATCTATTTGGATTTCAGGCTGCAATATCAAAGAGTGAGCAAGGCTTTACCGTTGGAGATATTACTACCCGATATGAAGTAGTAACCATCCCACTTGTCTCTCAGTTCCATTTTGATTTCTGGAAAATGCGCCTGTTACTCAATGCCGGAGGATTCGGTGGTTACAGATACAAAAAAAGTGTTTCAGACGGCAGTGGTTTTGGAGAACATGATTATAAGGCTGATTATGGATTTATTGCAGGAGGGGGCCTGGCATTTGTTTTAAAGCCATTTGAACTGCATCTGGAGGGAAATTACCACTACTCTCTTTCATATCTTCACAGCCCAAAAAAATTCAGCGAAACGGAGCATTTTTTTACATATCCCAAACAGCTGCTAATCAGTGCTACTTTATATTTCCATCTATGAAAAAACTAACGGTTAAAGTTGGGAATGTTTTAATTGGAGGAGGTAGCAGAGTTGTGGTGCAAACAATGTGCAACACTCCCACGTCTGACATAGAGGCCTCTTTCAATCAATGTGTTAAACTTTCAAATGCGGGTGCTCAGGTAATCAGACTTACGACTCAGGGTTTAAAAGAGGTAGGCGCCCTTAAGGTTATTAAGGAAAAGCTAAGAGCTCAGGGTATTCTTACCCCTCTTGTTGCAGATGTTCACTTCTCTTATGATGTTGCCCACGAAGCTGCAAAAATTGCCGATAAAGTTAGAATCAATCCGGGAAACTTTGCCAGGGACCATGATGTAGCAATCAGAGAATTTGCCAGATTAACAGATATTTGCAAGGAATACTCTACTGCTTTGAGAATAGGTGTCAACCATGGCTCACTCGGCAACAGAATTGTTGAAAAATACGGTAATACACCTTCAGGTATGAAAGAGGCGGCTATGGAGTGGATTAAAATGGCAGAAGATAACCATTTCGACCAAATTATAATTTCTCTAAAGGCAAGCAATACAATTGTCATGACAGAGGCTTACAGACTTCTACATGACGAGATGCAAAAAAAAAGGATAATGTATCCGCTTCACCTTGGGGTTACAGAGGCTGGCAACGGTGATGAAGGCCGTATAAAATCAGCAGTCGGGCTATCTGCTCTATTATCAAAAGGTATTGGAGATACTTTAAGGGTATCTCTTACCGAGAGCCCCTTAAACGAGATTCCTGCAGCATATTATATTGCAAAGTTCTTTGAAAATTCAGATAGATATAATACAGTATTGGAGAGGATTAAAAGCGGCAACTTAAACTTTAGCTATAATACACAAACGTGGGATGACTTTATACTAGAAGCAGCTTGTGAAATTGGCCCTCACCTTCTTGAAAAGAGTATAAATGATTTTTCTGTAAATGCATTGGTAGCAGGACAAGTTGTCTCTGCCAATCTTATTGACAATTTCAAAGATAATCTTATGCAGGCTGCCCGTCGCAGGTTTTCAAAACCTGAATACATAGCCTGTCCCGGTTGTGGAAGAACTCTCTTTAATCTTGAAAGCGTTTTTAATGAGGTTAAAAGGCGAACCGCTCATCTTAAAGGCTACAATATCGCTGTGATGGGGTGTATCGTAAACGGACCCGGTGAAATGGCAGATGCCGATTACGGATATGTAGGTGAAGGAAGAGGGAAAGTAAGTATCTACAGGGGTAAATCCCCTGTTTACAGATCAGTTCCTGAAAGTGATGCTATTGATATTCTGCTTGAGCTTATTGAGTCAGACGCTCGCAATAGAGTCTCCCCGCCTCAAAACGGGTAACAACAACTGAATCTCCCTTGTTAGCCATCCCCATATCCATTGTTGCTTCGTACCAGCTTCCGTCTATGTCAATTTTTCCTGATGGTCTCATATCTGTTTTAACAACAGCTGATTTACCTACAAGGTGATGGTAGTGTATCTCTACTCCCACAAAACCTTCACTATCCTTTAATTCTGTAGGCAATGATACTCCCGGAAGCCTGGAGGTTTTGAAGAATTTTCCTGCCAGATATATTGAGGAGATAAGCGACAGGAAAGTCGAAAGCATTACTATTGAAACAGGTTTAATCAACACAATAAAGTCAAACTTACCTTCAAAATAGAAGAGTTTATTATCAATCATTGCGAACGCCAATCCTGTAACAATCAAGACAATACCTGACACACCTGCAACTCCAAATCCGGGAATTACAAATATCTCTGTTAAAACAAGTAATATCCCGATAACAAATATGATAATCTCCCAGTTCTCTGCCAGACCTTCAAGGTAAAGTGGTGAAAAATAAAGAACTGCAGCAAATACAGCTGCTGCTGATGGAAATCCGATGCCCGGGCTTTGTAGTTCAAAATAGATACCGCCGATTATTAACATCAAAAGCAAACCCTGAACTACCGGAGTTAAGAAGAAAAGCAGAATCTTATCCATGAAAGAGAGCTTTTGAACATTCATGATGAAGTCATCAGAACCTGCAATTATTCTTGCAACCTCATGTGTATTCGATGCAACTCCTTCACAATAACCATTTAGCATTGCCTCTTCGGGAGTAAAGCTTAAAACTTTATTACTGTCAATAAGCCCCTCAATATATATCGATGGATCAACCATTGCCTCAGCAATTTTTGGATCTCTGCCATTAACCTCTGCGGTAGCTCTCATCATTGCCCTCATAAATGACTGGTACTTGTCAGGCATTACCTCTCCTGTCTGATTAACAACCGTAGCTGCTCCAATACTCCCACCCTTTCTCATATATATGCTGTCGCATGCAATTGAGATAAGAGCACCTGCAGATGCCGCCTGATTGTTTATGAATGCTATTACCGGAATATGAAAGTTAAGAAGAGCTGTTCTCATGCTGTCTGCAGCATCAACCGCGCCTCCATATGTATTCAATTGAATTATTACCCAGTCGGCCTTCATTTCTGATGCTTCGGCCAACCCTTTAGAGAGCCTTTTTGAAGAGGATGCGTTAATCTCCTCTTTAATATCAATCACATAAAACATCGGCTGGCTGAACAACGAAGTTGCAGATATCATCAGCGACAGTAACATTAAGGAAATTCTCATTTTTGGCTTATTTTGTATTTCGAAGTAAATATAACTTGATTTTTTGTATTTTTGCTTAAAGTGACAAAATTACATTATTAACTTATACTCTTAAACAGATGAAAATCAAACGACTATTTTTAGCCGCTGCTCTTTTTTTAGCTTCTGTCTCACTGCATTCGCAGGTACCTTTTAAATATGTCAATCCTGACGACTCAGATTTTACAGAAAGTTGTACATCAATCGTAGTTGGTAAACAGGCAAGCGTAGATGGCTCAGTCATGACGGCACATACGTGTGACTCAAATTACAGAACCTGGCTTGAAATTGTAGGCAAAAAAAGTTTTAAACCCGGTGAAACCGAACCTGTGTTCTGGGGTGCGCTCCACACAGAAGAGCCATGGGATAAAAGAAATGTGACTGAAAAGGGTAGAATTCCCGCACCGGCAGAAACTTTCGCTTATCTCAACACTGCTTATCCGTGTCTTAACGAAAAACAACTTGCAATAGGCGAAACCACAATTGTTGGCAGAAGAGAGCTAGTGAACGAAAATGGTCTCTTTTTGATAGAAGAGCTTCAAAGAATGGCTCTTCAAAGATGCTCAACCGCAAAGGATGCCGTAATCCTTATAGGCCGCCTTGCTGAACAGTTTGGTTATGGTGATTCGGGTGAGTGCCTTACAATTGCTGATAAAAAAGAGGTATGGCAACTGGAAATCTTCGGTTCGGGCCCTGGAAAACCATCTGCAATTTGGGTTGCTCAGAGAATTCCTGATGATCATGTGGGCATTTCAGCCAATATACCAAGGATTTCACGCGTAAATTTCAACGATCCTGCCAATTTCATGTATAGCACCGATATTAAGGAAAGATGCAAAAAACTGGGCTTCTGGGACGGAAAAGAGGAGTTTGTTTTCTGGAAGATAAATAACGGCAGCAAGCCATTCTCGTATCGTGATTTTTTTGTTCTCAATGCATTGGCTCCATCATTGAATCTTAAGTTTGATTCTGAAGAGCTGCCATTTTCTGTTAAACCGGATAAAAAAGTATCTGTTAGAGATATAATTGCACTTTATAGAGAGACTTACGAAGGTACAGATTGGGATCAGACTAAAAATCTTGCTGTTGAGGTTACAAGAAGAGATCGTGTAAGAGGTGAATATAAGGATACTGTAAGGCCTGTATCAAACTTTATGAGTAACGATATGAGGGCACTTCTTAACCACATTAAACCGGGTGTAACTGAAAGAATCAGAAATATTGCAGTTATCCAGTGCTCCTATTCACATATAATTCAGTTGAGAGACTGGTTACCTGACGAAGTTGGCGGTATAGCATATTTCTCATTTGACAACCCTGCACAAAGCCCAAGAATTCCAATTTACTCCGGAACTAAATATCTGCCACAGAGCTTTAACGTTTGCGGACAACACAGATACCGCTCCGATGCTGCAATCTGGTCTTTCAGAGAGACAAACAGGATTGCAACAATTAATTGGGACAGAACCAGAGCCCTTTTGGAACCTCAGATTATGAAATTTGAAGATCTCTTGTTTGAAATGGCACCAATGGTTGAGAAAAAGGCAACAGATTTGATTAAAGAGGGTAAAATTGATGAGGCAAAACAGCTTCTGACCGACCATACTCACAATTTTGCAACTGCTACCATGAAAAGATGGGAGGAGCTGAAAGCTGAGTTATGGACAATATTTGCCAGAAGTATGTAGATTATAGATGTTTGTAATCATCGTATATAAAAAGGGGCATTGGCCCCTTTTTTTTTGTTTTTATTATGATTAATTTTGCCGAGTTTATTTAATATCAAAACAGGAAAAAAATAATGCATCCAAACAAACCTGCTACCCTGCACCTGGAGAATGGTGCCGAATTTAAGGGACACTCTTTTGGTTACGACCAAGCCATTGATGGTGAGGTCGTTTTTTCTACCGCAATGGTGGGATATCCTGAAAGTCTGACCGATCCCTCCTACTCCGGACAAATATTGTGCGTAACCTTTCCCCTGGTTGGTAACTACGGTGTACCGGAGGATTCTGTTGAAGGTAATCTGTCCAAATTGTTTGAATCTGAAAAGATTCATGTAAGGGGTTTGGTTATATCAGATTACTCCTTCAAGTACAGTCACTGGAATGCTAAGAAGAGTCTTGATGAATGGCTTAAGGAACATAAAATTCCCGGTATATATGGAGTTGATACCCGTGAACTCACTAAAATACTGAGAGAGAAAGGCTCAATGCTTGGAAAGATTGTTCCTGAGGGAACCAGTCTCGAGATAATGGAAGATCCTAATCTTGTAAATCAGGTAGATGTTGTGAGTTGCAAAGAGGTTATAAGGTACGGGAACGGAGGTAAGAAGATCGTACTGGTTGACTGCGGAGTTAAGCACAACATTATAAGGTGTCTTTTAAGGAGAGGTGTCGAAATTATTAGAGTTCCCTGGGATTATGATTTCTCAACATTGGAATATGATGGACTGTTTATCTCTAACGGCCCCGGAAATCCCGATTTTTGCAATATTACAGTTGAGAATATTAAGAAAGCACTTAATGAAGAGAGACCAATATTTGGTATCTGCATGGGAAATCAACTCCTCTCAAAAGCCGGAGGTGCTCAGACATTTAAACTTAAATATGGCCATCGCAGCCATAATCAGCCTGTGAGAATGGTTAACACAAACAGATGTTTCATAACCTCTCAGAACCACGGATATGCTGTTGACAATAATACTCTTGGCAGCGAATGGGAGCCCCTTTTCATAAATATGAACGACTCTACAAACGAAGGTATAAAGCATAAATCAAAACCTTTCTTCTCTTGTCAGTTTCACCCAGAGGCATCAAGTGGCCCGACAGATACTGAGTTTCTATTTGACGACTTTATTAAACTACTCTAATTTAACAAGATGGATAAAAATATTAAAAAGGTACTTTTACTTGGTTCAGGAGCTTTGAAGATTGGTGAGGCAGGAGAATTTGATTATTCAGGTTCGCAGGCACTCAAGGCTATGAAGGAGGAGGGAATCGAGACAGTACTTATCAACCCCAATATTGCTACCGTTCAAACTTCCGAAGGTGTAGCCGACAAAATCTACTTTTTGCCAGTTACCCCCTATTTTGTTGAAGAGGTAATCAAGAAGGAGAAACCTCAGGGTATTTTACTGGCATTCGGTGGCCAGACAGCACTAAACTGCGGTGTAGAGCTTTTTAAATCGGGAGTACTTGAAAAATACAATCTTAAGGTACTTGGCACTCCGGTTCAGTCAATTATGGATACTGAAGACAGAGAACTTTTTGTAAGAAAACTCGACCAGATAGATGTTAAAACCATCAAAAGTCATGCAGTAGAGACTATAGAAGATGCAAAAATTGCTGCAAAGGATTTGGGATACCCTGTTATTTTAAGGGCAGCCTATGCTCTTGGCGGCCTGGGCAGTGGTTTCTGTGACAATGAAGATGAATTGGACATTCTTGCCGGAAAGGCCTTTTCATACTCTACCCAGGTACTGGTTGAAAAATCGCTTAAGGGTTGGAAAGAAATTGAATACGAGGTTGTAAGAGACTGTTATGATAACTGCATAACAGTATGTAATATGGAAAACTTCGATCCCCTGGGAATTCACACCGGAGAGAGTATCGTAGTTGCGCCGTCACAGACGCTTACCAACAGTGAATACCATATGCTCAGAGAACTCTCTATCAAGATAGTAAGGCATATTGGAATCGTAGGTGAGTGTAATGTACAATATGCATTCGACCCTTACTCTGAGGACTATAGAGTTATTGAGGTAAACGCAAGATTGAGCAGATCATCGGCACTTGCCTCTAAAGCAACCGGTTATCCTCTTGCATTTGTTGCTGCAAAATTGGGTTTAGGATACGGATTATTTGAATTGAAAAATTCAGTGACCAAAACAACTCCTGCCTTCTTTGAACCGGCTCTCGATTATATAGTATGTAAAATTCCAAGATGGGATCTCTCAAAATTTCAGGGTGTGTCCAGGGAGATTGGCTCAAGCATGAAGAGCGTAGGTGAAGTTATGGCTATTGGCCGCAGCTTTGAAGAGGCTATACAGAAGGGATTGAGGATGATTGGCCAGGGTGCACACGGATTTGTAGCTAACAGAGAGATAATTGTCGAAGATATTGACAAATCACTCAGAGAGCCGACTGATAACCGTATATTCGTAATTTCCAAAGCTTTTCAAAAAGGTTATACTGTTGATCAGATTCATGAACTTACAAAGATTGACAGATGGTTCCTGGATAAGCTCCAAAATATTGTTCTCACTTCAAAAAAGCTAAGTGCTCTTGGAGAGATTGAGGAGCTTAGCGACCAAATGCTGTTGAAAGCAAAAAAGGAGGGATTCTCCGATTTCCAGATAGCAAGGCTAATATTTAAAGACAGAACCGATCCGGATATATCTGCTTCTCTTATCAGGAATATCAGAAAAGAGAGAGGAATTAAGCCGGTGGTTAAACAGATTGACACCCTTGCTGCAGAGTATCCGGCTCAAACGAATTACCTGTACCTTACATATAACGGAACTGCAAATGATGTCAATTATCTGGGTGATCATAAATCTATTATAGTATTAGGATCGGGAGCATATCGAATTGGAAGTTCTGTTGAATTTGACTGGTGTTCGGTAAATGCACTTCAAACTATAAGGAATACCGGATGGAGAGGTGTGATGATCAATTATAATCCGGAAACAGTCTCAACCGATTATGACATGTGTGACCGTCTATACTTTGACGAACTCACATACGAAAGGGTTATGGATATTTATGAGCTTGAAAACCCTCATGGAATGATAGTTTCAGTGGGTGGTCAAATTCCAAATAACCTCGCCCTAAAATTGGATAAATCAGGTGTTAACTTATTGGGAACAAGCGCAAAGAGCATTGACAATGCAGAAGACAGGCATAAGTTCTCATCTATGCTTGACAGATTGGGAGTTGACCAGCCAAGGTGGAAAGAGCTTACTACATTGAATGAAGTAAATGATTTTGTGGATATTGTTGGATTCCCTGTTTTGGTGAGACCATCCTATGTTCTTTCAGGTGCTGCAATGAATGTTTGTTCAAACAATAGTGAGTTGGAGCAATTCTTGAAGTTAGCGGCCAATGTCTCTAAAAAACACCCTGTTGTGGTATCAGAATTCATTCAGAATGCCAAAGAGATTGAGCTTGATGCAGTTGCTAAAAATGGTGAGATAATAGCATATGCCGTTTCGGAACATATTGAGTTTGCAGGAGTACACTCAGGCGATGCTACTATCCAATTCCCTCCTCAAAAGCTATATGTTGAAACATCACGCAGAATAAAAAAGATTGCCAGAAGAATTGCCGAAGAACTAAACATAACCGGCCCTTTTAATATACAATTCCTTGCAAAAGAGAACGATATTAAGGTTATAGAATGTAACCTAAGGGCATCGAGGAGTTTTCCTTTTGTTTCAAAAGTTCTAAAAATTAATTTCATAGAACTTGCAGCAAAAGTTATGACCGGTACAGAAGTCACCCCTCCTTCAAACAGTGCGTTTGATCTTGATTATGTGGGTATTAAAGCTTCACAGTTTTCTTTTTCACGTCTTCAGAAAGCCGATCCTGTGTTAGGTGTCGATATGGCTTCTACAGGAGAGGTTGGTTGTATTGGTGACGATACCAACGAGGCTATACTTACTGCAATGCTATCTGTTGGCTACAGAATTCCCAAGAAGAATATTTTAATATCCAGTGGTTCGGCAAAACAAAAGGCAGACCTTCTGATGGCATCAAAACTCCTGTCACAAAAGGGTTACAACCTTTATGCAACCGGTGGATCACACAAATATTTGATAGATAACAATATTCCTGCTACTTTGGTCCATTGGCCAAGTGATCCGGATATGCAGCCTCAGGCTATGCAAATGCTAAAGGACAAGCAGCTTGACTTTGTTATAAATATTCCCAAAAACCTTACTCAGATTGAACTTGAAAATGGTTATAAAATCAGGAGAGCAGCAGTGGATTTTAACGTTCCGCTTATAACAAACGCTCGTCTGGCTTCGGCATTTATCATAGCTTTCTGTTCAATGAATATTGAGGATATTCAGATTAAAAGTTGGGATGAATATAAAACTTATTAATCTAATATATAATTCAATAAAAAAAGCTCTTCAAGCAATACTTGAGGAGCTTTTTTAATTCCGTTTCCTGATTTTATTCCTCTTCAGAAGGTGGCAACAGAGCATTTGTATCATCATCTGATATCAGCTTTACATCAGGAATACCCATAGTCTCTACACTGCTCAGTTTTCTCTGTATTGCTCTGGTTCTTGTACCAACTAGTTTGTCAATATCGTCGAGACCACCCTGAATATTTTTCTGAGCCTTCTGCAACAAGTCACCAAAGGTTGAAAACTCCTTCTTGACAGCTCCCAGTATATTCCAGACCTCTCCGCTCCTCTTCTCGATTGCAAGTGTCCTGAATCCCATCTGAAGGCTATTCAGTATTGCTGCAAATGTTGTAGGGCCGGTAATGAGTACTTTGTATTTAGTTTGAATCTCTTCCAGTAATGCAGCCTTTCTGACAACCTCGGCATAAATACCTTCAAAAGGAAGAAACATTATGGCAAAATCTGTTGTGGCAGGAGGGTTGATGTATTTTTCGGATATCTCTTTTGCCATAAACTTTATGGCATTTTCAAGAGACTTTTGTTCTTTCTCTATAAGAACCAAATCACCTGTATCGTATGCGTTCTGTAGTGTTTCGTAATACTCTTTTGGGAATTTCGCATCTACCGGAAGCCATACATGCTTATTATGACCCTCTTTGCCCGGCAACTTGATGGCAAATTCAACGAAGTCTCTGCCTGATTGTTTTGTCTTTACATTTGATTCGTATTGTTCCGGTGCAAGAATTTGCTCCAGTAACATCGAAAGTTGAACCTCTCCTATTCCACCCCTCATTTTCACATTACTAAGCACTCTCTTTAATCCACCTACATCCTGAGCCAAAACCTGCATCTCTCCCAACCCTTTTTGGACCTCAATGAGCTGTTTACCTACAGTTTCGAAACTTCTTCCCAATCTTTCGCTTAATGTTTTTTCTAACTTCTCCTCTACTGTTGCCCTAATATGCTCCAGCTTCTTTTCTGTATTGATTATTAGCTCGCCCTGTCTCTTTTCTATTTGATCGAGCTTCTCCTTCTGAATCTCACCAAGCATATTCATTGATTTATCTGAAGAGTCCCTCATAAGAGAAAAGTTCTGATTTAAAGAGTCTGAAAATCTAGACAATGATAGTGTTACATCTTCTCTGTTTTCACGATTAAGGCGCTGAAGCTCCTGCAGAAGAAATCTTTGCTCCTCTCTGTTTCGCTTATTCATGTTAACTACTATGATAATCAGGATGATATTAACAATAATTAGTACTCCCGGCAGAATGATGCTCAGTGTTGTATTCATAATTTGGTGATTTTTCGAAGTTGATTATTCTTACAAATGAACCAAAATTTGAGTATATTTGCAATAGTAACACATTACTAATTTAGAACATGATACTAAATAAACAGGTTGGCGTTTTCCTCAATTTAGTACATTGCCAGTTTAAGCAATATCTTAATAAGATATTTACTAAACATGGGTTTAACCTTACTCCCGAACAGTTTCTTGTTATGGATACTCTTTGGGATGAGGGGGTATTATCTCAGCAACAGATAGCAGATATTCTTGTCAAGGATAAAAATTCTGTTACAAAACTGATTGATGCTTTAGAAAAGAAAGATCTTGTTTACAGATTGACCGACGATCAGGATAGACGGCTTAATAAAATCCATCTAACTGAACATGCTAAATCAATTAAGGATGAGATTACTGAGGTTGCAATAAATTCCACTAACTCTATTATCAGAGATATACCAAAGGAGGAGCTTATAGCTTTCATTAAAGTTTTAAACAAAATGTCGGAAAATATCTTATCCGACGATCAATCCGGCGATGAATAATTATCTTACCCCTAAAGAGGTTCTTGAATATACTGAGGAGACCGGGTTTCAAAAGGCATATATGCCTTTCAAAAGATCTGCCCTTCTGGCATTTCTGGCAGGGCTCTTTATAGCTCTTGCATCGGTTGGCAGCAATGTAATTGCATATGGAATAGAGAACACCGGTATGGCAAAATATCTGGCCGGGCTTATCTTTCCCGCAGGCCTTATATTGGTTGTTGTAGCCGGAGCTGAACTTTTTACCGGCAATAACCTGATCTCTGTGGCTGTTCTGTCAAAGAGGGTAAAACCAGGCAAATATATAAGTAATCTGGTACTTTTATGGATTGGAAATCTTGCAGGTTCCGTTTTTGTGGCAGTTCTTATCTATTTATCCGGGCAACTTGATTTTTCAGAGGGGTTATTAGGGGCTTACACCGTTAAAGTTGGAGTAATTAAAACCAGCATGTCATTCACTGAGCTCTTTACTTCGGGGATTCTATGTAACATACTAGTATGTCTGGCTGTCTGGATGGCCTATGCTGCCAAGGATATTGCAGGTAAGTCAATTGCAATTTTTTTTCCCATCTGGCTCTTTATTGCTTCTGGGTATGAGCACAGTGTTGCGAATATGTACTACATATCTGCTGCTTTACTTGCGAAGCTGAATCCCCTTTATGTAACACTTGCACAAACTGATTACGGTATAACAGCTGATTCACTTTCAAATCTCACCATAAGCGGAATGTTATTTACAAATCTTATCCCGGTTACCTTGGGTAATCTTGCCGGAGGAGCGCTTTTTGTTGGCGCGTGGTATTGGTGGGCTTATAAAAAATAAAATTACCATTGCACTTTATGACAAATTACAAATTAAGAAATTATGCAGATGGAAATCTGTTTAACGACACCGGATGGTTACTTTCAGATCCCTCATACAACAAACCATCACTTATAAGGGCCATTTATGAAAAGAAGCAGTTAGATGTAGGGGATAATTCTCTTGGTATTTACAAGTTTTCAGATTGGTTGCCAATAAACAGAACTCTTGAAGGTTCATCTGCTACTGTTACATATAAAAGCAAAAAACTTGCTTCAAAACTGGGTCTTGGTAATCTTTTAATCAGTTTTAGCGGTTATTGGCCTGAGATTGGAGCAAACATGACAACATGCTCATTTAAAGAGACTGAGGCATATTCCGTTTGTGCAAGACTTGAACAAAATCATCCAGGTGTAATGGTTGTGGCCTCGGCAGGTAATACAGCAAGAGCATTTGCCAAAGTTTGTTCAGAAAACAATATCCCCCTTTTATTGGTAGTCCCTGAAGATAACCTGGACGCTTTGTGGTTTAATAAAATGCCTTCGGATTGTGTAAAGTTAATATGTACACCAAAAGGATCAGATTACTTTGATGCCATAGATCTTTCAAATAAAATATGCAAATCGGCTCTTTTTTTTGAGGAGGGCGGAGCCAGAAATGTTGCCAGACGTGACGGAATGGCCACAACGGTACTATCTGCAGCAGCCTTTAGCGGTCAGATTCCCGATTACTATTTTCAGGCTATCGGTAGTGGAACCGGTACTATTGCTGCCTGGGAGGCCAACCTCAGACTGATTGAAGATGGTCGCTTTGGTAATAGAAAAATGGTACTGCTTCCATCACAGAATGAACCATTTACTCCAATGTACGATGCCTGGATGGCCGGATCAAGAGATATCACATATATCAATGAAGATGATGCACGTGAAAATGCCCTGAAAATTGCTGCCAAGGTTCTTTCAAACAGAAGACCTCCTTACGGAGTACCCGGTGGTCTGTTTGATGCAATTTCAGATACCGGCGGATCAATAGAAAAGGCCACAAACAGTGAAATGGAATCATCTTTGTCTCTTTTTGAAGAGTGCGAAGGTATTGACATCCATCCTGCAGCAGGAGTTGCTCTTGCAGGGATGATAAAATCATTGGAATCAGGCAAAGCTCTCAAAGACTCTCTTCTTATGCTTAACATTACCGGTGGCGGGGAAAAGAGATTTAAAAATGACTTTAATCTTGTGTCTTTAAAACCCCATAAGGTATTAAGCAATCATTCGGAACTATCTGAGATAGTTAAAGAGGCTGAGATACTTTTTGATTGATTAAAGGGATATAATTGTTACATTTGCGGCTTCTTAAAAAGGACATCTGATGAAGTTCAGCTTCAAATCTATTTTTTGGCCAAAATTATTTGACCTGATCATTAATAAAAGATACGACAAAAAAACCTTTATGTCGGATCTTATCGCCGGGGTTATTGTAGGAATTATAGCTCTCCCTCTTGCAATTGCATTCGGGATAGCATCCGGAGTGACGCCTCAGCAAGGTCTTATTACCGCAATCGTTGCAGGGCTTCTTACATCACTTTTCGGGGGCTCAAAATTTCTTATTGGCGGACCCACAGGAGCTTTCATCGTTATTGTATATGGTATTGTAAGTCAATATGGTATATCAGGTTTAATTATAGCAACCGTTTTGGCAGGAGTAATCCTGGTTTTGATGGGGGTATTCAAACTCGGGAATATTATTAAATTTATTCCCTACCCCATTGTCGTCGGTTTTACAAGCGGTATTGCACTTGTTATCTTTTCAACACAAATAAAAGATCTTTTAGGCCTTCAAATATCCGAAATACCTGCCGACTTTATTCCAAAATGGGGTGCATACATCAGAAACTTCTCAACCATAAATCCTTATGAAGCCACACTGGGTATTTTCTCACTTTTGGTTATTGTGTTTTGGCCTAAAGTCAACAAAAGAATTCCGGGCTCGCTTGTTGCTATTGTTTTGGGAACTGTAGCAGCTATTCTCCTTTCGAAAATATCAGGTGTTGATTTTGCTACAATAGGAAGTAAGTTTCCAGAATTGGCTGGAGGAATTCCACTGCCAAGGCCCCAGGCTCCAAATATTAATTTCGCAACTATAAGAGAGTTATTCCAGCCTGCAGTCACTATCGCCCTTCTCTGCGCAATCGAGTCACTTCTTGCTGCAATGGTTGCAGACGGTGTTACAGGTAAAAAGCATGACTCCAATACTGAATTAATTGGACAGGGAATAACAAACATCGTAACTCCGTTTTTTGGTGGGATTCCATCAACAGGAGCCATAGCCCGAACAATGGCAAATATAAACAACGGTGGCAAGACCCCCGTTGCCGGAATAATTCATGCACTGGTATTGCTTCTTATATTCCTCTTTCTGATGCCTTATGCGGTTTATATCCCATTGGCGACATTAGCTGCAATACTCATAATTGTGGCATACAATATGAGCGAATGGAGGACTTTTGCATATTTGCTAAAAGGACACAGGGCAGATGTTGCAGTACTTGTAATTACATTCCTTCTTACTGTTCTTATTGACCTTACTGTTGCAATAGAGGTAGGTGTTGTTCTGGCAATTATTCTATTTGTTAAAAGGATATCAGAAACATCAAGCATTACTGTTATTGAGCAAAGGGTTTCAGGTAGTGAGTCCGATGAAGCACCAAACGAAATAGATCTTATTTCCATCCCAAGAGGTGTGGAGATATACGAAATAGACGGTCCATTCTTTTTTGGACTAGCTAGCAAGCTTGATGAAATTGACAGAGAATCTTACCATCAGATCAAGGTAAGAATAATAAGAATGAGGAGAGTACCTTTCATTGACTCAACAGGGTTAAACAACCTTAGAAACCTCTGGAAGAGATCAAGAAAAGAGCGCATTCAGATAATTCTTTCCGGAGTTAATTCTCAGGTATTTGAATCAATGTCAAAAGCAGGTTTTGTAAATGAGATAGGTAGAGAGTATATATTCCCGCATATTCAGCTTGCCCTTGATAAAGCAAATGAAATAGTGAAAAAGAGTGAGGATAATAAGCGGTTTAAACCATCCGGAAATGTCTTTTAAAACACTCTCTTACGCCCCTAAGAGCAAAGGTGTGATAATCATACTGATTGCCAATATTTTTTTTGCTGTTAATATGCCTGTTTCAAAAGAGATTACTCCTGAATGGATTAATCCTTTCGGACTATCTCTGTTACGTATATCATTTGCTTTCATCTCATTTTTCATTCTCTCTCTGATTCTAAAATCCAGACAAAGATTCAGCCTCAAAGAGCATTTCACCCTTATGTTGTGCGGGCTTTTGGGAACCACTTTAAATCAAATGTCATTTTTGGGTGGACTGGCCAAGACATCACCGGTAGATGCATCACTCATCATAACTATAACTCCTATTCTGACAATGCTTTTTGCAGCACTAATTATCAAGGAGCCCATAACCTTTAAAAAAGCTTTTGGTGTTTTGGTTGGTCTTAGCGGTGCTTTTCTAATCCTTTATGCCTCATATAACGGCCATTTTGCACAGAACGGAAGCATAACCGGAAATCTTATAGTATTGATAAGCAGCTTTGTTTTTGCGCTGTATCTTGTTATTGTAAGACCATTAATGATCAAATACCCCCCGGTTGAAGTAATGAAATGGTCATTTTTTTATGGAATGCTCTTTTCTGCTCCATTCTGTCTGAAGTATGTAAAAATGGCAGAAGGGGCCGGTTTAACTCAGTATCTCCAATTGGGTTATGCTCTCTTTTTTGGGACATTTATTGCCTATCTGCTTGTCTCGTTTGCACTTAAATTGCTCAGACCAACAACCGTCAGTATGTTTAATTATGTTCAGCCCCTTATTGCATCCTTTATTGCCATAGCAATAGGTCAGGATACAATGAACTGGACAAAACCTGTCTCAGCATTTTTGATTTTTGCTGGGGTATTTCTTGTCATCAGATCAAAATCAAGAGATGACATAGAAAAGGTGCAAAACAGCACACAAAAAAATGACCAATAAGAGATTAATTATCTTATCGTAATTGATCTTGGAAAGCTTTCATTCTGAAGCCTATCAAGAGAAGTTACTACTACTTTTACCCCTCTTAAACCCCTGGAAGCGTAGCTTTTATCCTTTACAATTGCTAAAATTTTAGAAGCGTCATCGATATTAATTGTCTCGTTCTTACCAAAAACATAGATGCAATAGAGAAAGTGTTTTTGCATTGGATCGTTTTCCTCTTCTGTTGTCCAGCTAATCACTCCCCTTTTGTATTTAAGTTCATTGACAGGTTTTGGAGGTATAGTGTCAATGTTTTCATATACAGGCATTAATGCCGGATATTTTTGATAATTAAGTCTCAAACTGTCAGCAAGTTCATGTGACCGAGCAAAGCCCAACCCACTCCACCAGATATTTCCCTGAATGTTGGGGTTTTCTTTTACCATTGCCATTTTCCTGTGAAGTTGGTTGACAATGTCACCATTGCGGTTTTTGATTTCAAGCTGGTTCCAGATACTTTGACCAACATAAAGGTTTACTCCCCAATTATTTTCTGACCACCATTTTATAAGTGGAGCATAATCTGCTCTTGCATGTCCTATCTCCCAATAAAGTTGAGGAGCATTATAATCTATCCATCTGTTTTTGGTCCACTCCAAAACATCTGCAAAAAGGTCGTCATAATTTGTTTGAAGAGCTCTCGACGCTGACCCTTTTTCATCAACAGTGTTGTTTCGCCATACTCCAAATGGACTGATTCCGAATTTCACCCATGGCTTTATCGACTTAATGGTTTCATTCAGCTCTTTTACAAGCATATTTACATTGTTTCTTCTCCAGTTGTCTTTATCAAATTTGCCAAAACCATCAACTTCATGATATTTTTCAAATGAATCATTATCAGGAAACTCTTTAAATGGAACTCTGTAAGGGTAAAAATAGTCGTCAAAATGCACTGCATCAACATCATATCTGGTAACGAAGTCGGCAATTACCTTGTTGGTGTGCTTTCGGGATTCAGGATTTCCCGGATCGAAATAGATCTGATTGCCATATTTTATGAATAGTTCGGGTTTTTTGAAATAAAGGTGATTTGCGCTCAGTACCTCGTCTTTGTTTGAGGTAACTCTGTAGGGGTTGAACCAGGCATGCATCTCCATACCTCTTTTGTGGCACTCCTCAATAATAAACTGTGCAGGGTCGAAAAAAGGGTCCGGGGTTTTTCCCTGCTCTCCTGTAATAAATCTGCTCCAGGGTTCAAGATCTGAAACAAAAAGAGCATCGGCCTGGGGTCTTACCTGAAATATAACAGCGTTCATATTCAGGCTTTTAAAAAGATCGAGATAGAGAATTATATCGTTTTTGATCTCTTGTGTAGTCATGTTTTTCCATGTTGTATTAACAACTGTGGGAAACCACGCTCCTCTGAACTCTCTTTTTGGAGGGTTTTGTGTATTTGCCTCTCCGAACAGAAAGATAAATACCAGTACAAAAATTAATTTTCTCATAACTCAATATTATTAAGAAGACCTTTGGAACAATCTTCCAGTATGTCCAGAACATTTTCAAATCCTGCTGCTCCTCCGTAATATGGGTCAGGAACCTCGTTTGCACTACAAGTTATTGCAAAATCGGTCATTTTAAAGACTTTATCTTGTGCTCCAAAGGGAGAAGCCAGTCTTATTAACTCTTTGTAGTTAAAGTTATCCATTCCCACGATCATATCAAAATAAACAAAATCGCGGGAAGGGATAATCTTTCTTGATACAGAGGTTATTTTATAACCCCTTTGTGAAGCGTGCCTTATCATTCTTTGGTCAGCCGGCTCTCCGTCATGATACCCGTTCAGCCCGGCAGAATCTATCTCCAAACCTCCTGCAACTCCGGCAGAAGTAGCTTTCTGTCTGAAAATTGTCTCTGCAGCTGGAGAACGACAGATATTACCGAGACAAACGAAGAGTATTTTAACCTTTGAATTTTCCATTGGGCAGCTTCTTAAAGTGGCTTACTATAACGCTTTAATAATTATGGCTGTTCCCATTCCTCCACCTATGCACAAAGATGCAAGTCCTAATTTCTTATTATGGCTTTTCAGCAAATGGACAAGTGTAACAAGAATTCTGTTGCCTGAGGCACCTATCGGATGGCCTAATGCAATTGCACCTCCATTAATATTACATCTTTGTTCTATCCACTCCTTAGAAACCTTATGCTCGGATATTAGCTCTTTAATAACTCCAAGTGACTGGGCAGCAAAGGCTTCATTAAGTTCAAGTAATTCAATTTCTTCTAATTTCATTCCTGCATTTTTCAAAGCCTGTCTGATAGCAGGAACAGGTCCCATACCCATTATTGAAGGATCTACTCCACCTTGTCCGTATGCTACAATCTCGGCAAGAGGTTTGAGTCCATACTCCTTAACAGCCTCTTCACTTGCAAGCATTACAAAAGAGGCTCCGTCATTAACACCTGAGGCATTTCCGGCGGTAACTGTTCCATCTTTTTTAAACGCAGGTCTCAATGCTCCCAATTTTTCAGGTGAGGTTGAACGATTTGGATATTCATCTTTATCAAAAACGATAGTCTCTTTTTTTGTAACTATCTCAACAGGAATTATTTCATTATCGAAAAGCCCTGTATCAACCGATTTTGTTGCTTTTTGCTGAGATGAGTAAGCAAATGCATCCTGCTCTTCCCTTGTTATTGCGTATTTCTCCGCAATGTTCTCTGCGGTAATTCCCATGTGGTAGTTGTTAAACGCATCTGTTAATCCGTCGCAAATCATATGGTCAACAGTTGTTATGTTGCCCATTTTTACTCCGTTTCTTATTGCTCCACCCGGCATTACAAATGCAGCATTACTCATCGATTCGGTACCGCCTGCTATAACAATATTTGCCGTGCCGGTGATAATATCAGCACATCCATTCATAACTGCTTTCATGCCCGACCCGCATACCATGTTCAGTGAGTATGCAGGCACCTCAACAGGAATGCCGGCTTTTACGGAACATTGACGGGCAACGCCCTGCATATGACCAGCAGAGAGAATGTTGCCAACTATTACCGAGTCAATTTTATCGGGAGATATGCCAGTCTCTTTAACTATTCCGGCGATAACTTTTGCGCCCAGCTCTGCTGGTCCGAAACTTGAAAGTGAGCCAAGAAATTTGCCAATGGCAGTTCTTTTTGCAGCTACAATGTAAACCTTTTTCATATTTAACTCCTCATTTTAATAAGTTTATCCGATATTATCAATTTTGCCCCGGTTGCCTGTTGAACCTCTTCAACAGTAAAATCAGGATGTATCTCTTTTAATACAATTCCTTCGGGGGTGATATCCATGACGCCCATTTCTGTAATAATCATGTTCACCTGGCCCTGGGCTGTTAAGGGAAGATTACAGTCTGTCAAAATTTTTGGAGCTCCTTTAGTTGTGTGTTCCATGGCAAGTATAACCCTTTTTGCTCCTACAATCAGATCCATTGCTCCACCCATTCCTGGTGTCTTCTTCCCCGGAATCATCCAGTTTGCAAGGTTGCCCTTTTCATCAGCTTCAAGTGCTCCAAGTATTGTTACATCTACATGGCCACCTCTTATGATTGAGAATGAGAGAGCAGTATCAAATGTTGCTGAACCAGGGAAATAGGTTATGAATCCTCCCCCGGCATTAGTAAAGTTCTTATCCTCTTTACCAGGTTCAGGTGCTGGTCCCATACCAAGGAGTCCGTTTTCTGACTGAAGTGTTACCTTTACACCTGGCGCCAAAAAGTTGGGAATCAAGGTTGGAAGACCAATTCCCAGATTAACAACATCACCGTCTTTTAATTCGAGGGCTGCTCTTCTTGCAATGACCTCTCTGATCTGATTTTTATCCATATCTGTTTGGTTTATTTTTTTATTTTTGTTGAGTTTGCCTTCTTGCAAATTCCTGTGCAATATATGATCCTACATCGTCTGCATAGCTGTTCATTCCAAATCCTGCGTCGTACCCCAACTCTTTTGCAAGTTCGTGGGATAATCTTGGACCACCGCAAATTAAAATTACCTTATCTCTCAATCCTTCAGCCTCCATTAGCTCAACTAGCTCAATAAGATTTTTTATATGAACATCTTTCTGAGTAACAGTTTGTGAGACTAAAAGTGCATCAGCCTTCATTTCAATTGCTTTTGCAATAAAGTCTTCATTTAAAACCTGAGAACCAAGATTATACGCCTCAAACATCTCGTACCTTTCCAGTCCATAATGACCGGCATAACCCTTCATATTCATGATAGCATCTATACCTACAGTATGTGCATCAGTACCTGTGCTTGCTCCCAGAACAACAAGAGGTCGCCCGATATTCTCTTTTATAAATATGTCTGTTTCATGCATATCCATAACTGTACTTTCAACCTTGGGAACATATATTGTCGTGTAATCAACAGATTGAGTCGCATTACCGTAGCAATTGAAGAAAGTGTAGCCGGGTGTCAGCTCTTTGAAATAGACAACCTGAGGATTCTCAAGTCCCATTTTTTTAAGCATAAGTTTGGCAGCTTCAGTTGCCTCGGCACCAGCAGGTACAGGCAGAGTAAAACTTACCTGAACTTTTCCATCGTTCATTGTATCGCCGTATGGGGCGATTTTTTTTAAATCCAGTGTTTTGTCGAAATCTTTGGATTGTGTAGAATACAAACCTCCACTCATATTATTTATCTCCTTTCATTTGCTTAATAAATGGGTTTATGTAGTTGTTGCCCTTCGCTGCAACACCTTCAAGACCTTTTCCTCCTGTTTTTGATCGCTTTACGTCACCAAAGAGCCCTTGCTCAAGAGCCGAGAAGAGACCAACATTATTTATTTTCTCAAGTGTCTGTATGGCATTTTCCAAAACAAAGCGGGCACGCTCCCTAATTACTCCACCCTCTTTAAACTCTACCTCATCTCCCAGGTTTTTCATGTTCCCGAATATATACCTTGCATTTTCAATTGCAAGATATCTGTCAGACATAAATGGTGTGTGAATTGCTTCGGTAGGCATTCCCAGGAGTTGAATTCCCTGTCCTGTCCAAATACCAACAATATTGAACAGTGCGTCTTGTATGTGGCCTTTGAATATGTTACCTGTCATAAATTTAGTAGGAGGCATATACTTTAGAGGTGACTTGGGAAATATCTCTCTTGTCATCTGAGCCTGTGAAAGTTCGTAAAGAAATCCATTTTCAAGTTCAGGATCCATCTCGAATGCGTGTCCGAGTCCCATTTGTTCCTCAGGTATTCCTGCCAGAAGGGCTAGTTGCTCATTTATGAAATCTGATGCAAGCACTGTATGTGCCTCTTCGAATGCATCAGCGGTGGTAAGGTAATTATCCTCCCCTGTATTGATAATAACACCTGCAAAACCGTTGATTATTCTTGAAAAGTACTGATCAACAAGTGTTCTCTGCATGTTAATATCCCTGAAGAGTATGCCGTAAAGTGCATCATTCAGCATCACATCCAACCCTTCAAAGGCACCCATAACTGCAATTTCCGGCATACAAAGTCCTGAGCAGTAGTTACAGAGTCTTATGTACCTTCCAACCTCCTCTCCTACTTTATCCAGGGCACATCTCATAATTTTGAAGTTCTCTTGTGTAGCAAAGGTGCCGCCAAATCCTTCTGTAGTTGCTCCGTATGGTACATAATCAAGAAGAGATTGTCCTGTTGTGCGAATAACAGCAATAATGTCTGCCCCCTGCCTTGCAGCAGCTTCGGCCTGGATAACATCTTCGTAAATATTACCTGTAGCAACAATCACATAAAGGTAGGGTTTGCTTCCTTCACCTAGGGTTTCAAGATATTTCTCCCTTCTCTGTTTTCTGTCTGTAATTCTCTTAATACACTGCTCAATAATAGGCTTGAGTGCTTCTTTAATACTCTCTTCAGATACAATTGGCAATGTTGTAATGTCAAGCTGACCACCGGCAACCTTTTCTGCAATTTCCTGAGGTGAAAGTCCGGTATTGACCATCGCATTTGCAATGTAGAATAGTACACCCTGATTAATAACACCTCTCTCTTTCAGAAAGTCTGTCATAACATTTGGAAGTGGAACCTCATTACTGTCAGTTCCGTCAATCCCTGCCATTCTGCACAATGTTCTCTCTACTGCCACTGTTGTGAAGCTTTCTACAAATTCCTGAACATTGGATGCAATTCCAGAGGCCAATTCTCTGGCGTAATCCACTCTTTTAAAATCTAAACCTAATTTACTATGCATATTATTAAATACTTAATTTCTTTTATTTAGCTCTTTTTGAGCAAGTTCTATCCATTCAGAATCAATATCCAGGCTCTCTGCAATAAGAAGAGCTTCGTGTGGTGCCTCTGTTCCCGTATCCTCTACCAATGAATAGTTCATCTTGCCATTCTCAAAACCTTTTACTCTAAGTCTTGTACAGTAAGGGTTTGATATGTTATAATGAGTTGTGAGAACGTTCATTGATCTGTATTTGCTCAGAACTGTTATAAGTGATTCAGCCAGCGCAGATCCCTCGACAGGATTTGTTGTTCTGGCAGGTTCGTCTGTTAAAGAGAGTATGAATCGCCCTCTCTTGAGGCTTTTTATCATTTTATCCACCCTCTTCATATCAGCCGCAAACGAAGAGAGGCTTGCTCTGTAGTCCTGGTCATCGCCACATGAGAGGTAAATTTCATTCACCGGTGTTATATGCGCCTCTTCTGAAGGAATACCAAACCCATATTGAAACAGCAGTTGTGCCAGGGCAAGGGTTTTCAGAGTTACGGTTTTCCCTCCCATATTAGATCCTGTTATCAATAAGGGCTTTTGAGAACTAAAGGAGATATCTGTTTTTTGATATTCCCGCTTCTCATTTTTAAGTATGCTCTCAATCTCAGGGTTAAACAAACCACGGTATTCAGTTTTTTCATTTAACGAGACCTTTGGGACAACCAGATCTAAGCTCTTAATTTGCAGGCATTTTGCAATTAGTATATCTGCTAGTGCAAGAGAGAGCATTGTATTGTCAATCAACAAGTAATGTTCTCTTAGAGAAGAGGATAGTTGTTCTCTGATCTTCTCCTCATATTTGGATATCTCAAATGGAATATCTTGGTCCTGATAATTGCTCTGTTTGTAATCTCTCCTTAATTTGGTCAGCTCAGGGCTGTATGAGTCATAAATATAGAATGAGGTAATTCTGTTTCCATCCGGGTCTAATAAATTCAATACATGGGTTGTGTCATAAATTTTAAATGACTCTGTATTAAATTGGCTTAAAAGAGATGATATATCATTGTTGATTATGGCCAATGACTTTATTTCAAACAGCTCAATATCGTCAAGAATCGCCCCCTCTTTTAAACGGATTACTGAACTTCTAATATCCTTTAATTCTGAGAGCTTTATTTTTATGAGGTTTATTGCTGATGCGAATGTTGGTTTGTTCAAAAGAGGCAATACTTCATTGATATTGTCATAGGCTTTCTCAATATCATGAATTTTGGTACTCATCTCGCTATCGAGAAGAATTGCCCTAGACAGCGAAGAGCAGATATCAAGCTGGGAATAGATATATCTGATCCCACATGCAATATCTAAAACCGACCTAAACTTCATAACCATTTTTAATTATATCGTAAACAGGCAAATTCAATTTTTCACCCAAAGCTCCGCAAAGTTTATCAGAATTGAGAATTACGCCATTGGGGGCTGTTGGGTTCACGCATACGGCTATAAGGTTGCTTTTTCTTAAAACCCTGATTATACCACCCTTTTTTATAAAATTACGATAAGTTGCAGGTGTTACAAAAATTCTGGTAAAGTCTTTCACGATGATTTGAGCATGCGTATATTTTTTTTCTGTAGAGATCATCTTTAAAAACCTGTCTGTGAGAGCTCCCGCTACATAAAGAGCTTTAATATCGTTATTGTCTTTAATTTGTCCTGACTGAGATTCTCCATGGATAAAAGCAGATTCAAAAAGAGGTACTTCAAAATTTCCCTCTTTTCCTATTTGCCATATTCCCTTCTCCGGTGATTTGTCGTCAAACTTCAGGGCAATTCCGGTTTCAGGAATATTAATAAGTTCTGTAACAAAATGAGTTTTGTTTACGAGTTCCGGAATGTTTGACGATAATGCAGCCCCTGTTGCAAGTATCATAGATTCAGAAACAGCGGGTGATGCAAGACTAAGCCTTGAAAGCGCCCCATCAATTATGCATAGGTCAGTTGAGTAATCATCCTTTAACTTTTTTATCCATCTCATCAGTGAAGTTGTCTGAGATGGTCCGGAAAGTAATACTTTACCGTAACCCAGTGCTCTGGCAGTACATATTCTGCCTAGAGAAGTTTGTGTTTCATCTATATTTAGCAGTTCAGAATAGATTTGCCTCTCTCTGTAATGCTTTTCGCTTGTAGAGAATAGAATCCCCTCTCCAAGAAAAATTTCTGGCTTTGAACTTTGTGTAACCTGATCTACCTTTTCGCCATCTACACCAATTGACGTCACCCCTACTTTAAGGGGATAGCCTGATAATCTTCTTAAAATGTAGTTCAGACACTCGGTTTTGCCGGTATTTTTCTCAAGACCCACAATGGAAAGTGTTCCGGAGCTTAGGATCTTCTCTACAAACGGCATTATATATTTTATTTGTTATGTGATCTCGTTTTTCTCATCAGCACTTCAGGTTCAATAGCAAGTCTTTGTCCCTGCAAGAGTGATGCAACACCCTCTACTTTGGCATTTTCACGGCAATCTATGCAGTCACAACTATTGTGATATTCAGAAGGCTCGGTATAGGTTGTTATTACCCCTTCGAAATTTCTCAGAACAACTCTTCCCGGTGACTGCGAAATAATGTATGTTGGCATTACCGGTGTCTTTCCTCCGCCACCCGGTGCATCAACAACAAAGGTTGGTACCGCGTAACCGGATGTGTGTCCTCTTAAACCCTCAATTATCTCAATTCCTTTTGATACCGGGGTTCTGAAGTGTTCAAGACCCATTGAAAGGTCACACTGATATATGTAATATGGTCTTACTCTAATCATAACAAGCTTGTGAACAAGCCTTTTCATAATGTTTACACAATCGTTAACACCTCTTAGGAGTACCGACTGATTACCCAGAGGAATTCCTGCATTGGCAAGTTTTTCACATGCAGCTTTAGATTCTACAGTAACCTCATTGGGGTGATTAAAATGTGTATTTAACCATATTGGGTGATATTGCTTAAGCATATCAACCAGCTTATCTGTAATTCTTTGAGGGCATACAACAGGAACTCTTGATCCTATTCTGATAATCTCAACATGAGGTATGTCCCTTAATCTCTTAATGATAGATTCTAGTTTGGCATCAGAGACCATCAGGGCATCTCCACCTGAAAGGAGAACATCTCTAACCTGAGGTGTTTTTGCAATGTAATCTATGGCCTTTTGAATATTATCTCCCGGTGTCTCATCATCCTTATGACCTGCAAACCTTCTTCTGGTACAATGACGGCAATACATCGAGCACATATCAGTAATTAGCAGCAATACTCTGTCCGGGTATCTGTGTGTCAACCCCGGAACCGGTGAATCTTCATCCTCGTGAAGCGGATCAAGCAAATCGGCTGCTGAAACATGTGTTTCAGATCCCGTAGGAATTGCTTGTTTCCTGACCGGACAATTTGGATCGGCAGGATCAATGAGGCTTAAATAGTATGGTGTAATTGCCATTCTCAAAGTTTTAAGCGACTCTTTTACTCCCTCCTCTTCCTCTTTTGTAAGGTGTAAGTAACTCTTTAGCTGATCAAGTGTCTCAATTCTGTTTTTCACTTGCCATTTCCAGTCGTTCCACTGTTCGTCTGAAACCTCTGGAAACATTTTTAGTCTTCTGTTCTCAGTCATTGGATTAAACATATAATTTTTCAAAAAGCTCTCTAATCTCTTTTGATTCCCTGATAATATTCAGGGTTAGGTTTGCGTGACCCTTGGCATATCCGTTGCCCACAATCAGGTTAATATCTTTCCCTACTCCTTCGGCACCAAGTGCTGCTTTGGTAAAACTGGTGGCCATAGAGAAAAAGTATACATGTCCCTGCCCTTTGGTAATTAGGATTGATGTCATTTCGGTTGATGGAACATTAACGTTGTTTACAGTTACATCACAACCTCTTCCTCCGGTAACTTCCATTACCTTATTGTAAACGTCCATTACGTTGGTGGCATCGGCAACAATTATATCAGTTGCCAGATTCAAATCAGCGATTCTTTTAGCATTCTCTTTTGAAAACTCAACAACAATAACCTTTCCTGATGGTCCTGAGTTTTGCATTGCCTGATAGCAACATAAAATGCCCGATTTACCACCGCCTCCTATTATACAAACAATATCCCCTTCGGTTACAAGTCTATCAACCTGGGCCGGTGCTCCTGCAACATCAAGTGCTGCAAGTGCCAGTTTTTCAGGAATATCGTGCGGTAAAGTGGCAAAGAGGCCACTCTCAAAGAGAATAGCCTCTGCCTCAACATCTACCTGATCCGACTCCGGAACAAGTTTTTTAATCTTTTTAATCTTTAAAGGAGTTAATGAAAGAGATACTAGTGTTGCAATTTTATCTCCAACTTTAAGCTTGTTCTTTGGAAAATTCTCTCCAATCATTTTTACGGTTCCAATGAGCATACCACCTGACCCGGTAACCGGGTTCTGAAGTTTGCCTCTTTCCTCCACTATGGAAAGAATCATCTGTTTCATCTTTTCGGCATCTTTTCCACAAGCCTGCTTGATCTGCGTATAAGAGGCCGAGTCAACATTCAGTGTACTTACATCTATAAGAACCTCGTTGTCATAAACCTCCATTGTATTATCAAGTCTTTGTGCCGGCTGTGGTAAAGTGCCTGCCGGAGACAAAACCCTGTGGGTTCCGTATCTGCATCCCTTTTTCATCTTCTCTTTAAATCAATTATGCGTACAACTCTGTGAATACTTTTCTTAAAACCTCTGATTCTCTTAATATTTGAAGAGTAATTTCGGCATGTCCTTTTGTGTAACCGTTACCAACAATCATGTTTACGTCTTTACCTACACCCTCTGCACCAAGAGCTGCTTTAGTAAAGCTTGTGGCCATTGAGAAGAAATATACAATTCCGTTATCTTTTGTTGCCAGTATACTGATCATTTCGGTATCGGTAATGTTTACGTTATTGATTGTAACATCGCACAATTGACCTTTTGTGATCTCTTCCAGTTTTTCGAGAATCGGAACCGGCTGAGTAGCGTCTGCTGCGAATACATAATCGCAAAGATTCAGCTCCTGAAGTCTCTTTGTGCTCTTCTCGCTGTGGCAAAGACCAATTACAGTACCTGTTACGCCTGCACGTTTTTTTGCCTCATAGCAACAAAGCATACCTGATTTACCACCTGCTCCGATAATTAGAACGGTATCTCCCGGTTTAACAAGCTTGGCTGTTTGTGCCGGTGCTCCTGCAACATCCAAAGCCGAAAGTGCCAGTGTTTCAGGCATATCCTTTGGTATTTTGGCGTAAATTCCGCTTTCAAAAAGAATTGCCTTTCCGTTGATGTCAACCTGGTCAATATCAGGTCTGATATCTTTAATTTTATCAATCCTCAATGGAGTAAGTGAAAGAGAGACCAGTGTAGCAATTTTATCACCTACCATTAGGTCTGTTTTACCTTTAAGGGCATCTCCTATCTTTTCAACTGTTCCAAGAAGCATACCTCCGGAACCGGTAACAGGATTTCTGTGTTTTCCCTGTTTGGCAACAATATCAAGCATTATCTGCGCAATCTTCTCTTTATCGCCTCCGGCCTGCTCCTCTATTTGAGTAAAGCTTGCAGAGTCGATATTGAGAGTTTGAACATCGATCAAAATTTCATTGTCATAAATTTCGTCCATGTTGTTGTCAATTTTGTTTGCCGGTTGAGGAAGAACGCCCAATGGTTCTATCACTCTGTGGATACCGTACTTGTTTCCCTTTTTCATCCTGAGTTTAGATTAAATGTTAATAATGACTTTATTTGGTTATTGTCTTGGTTTCATGCCGAGGATTTTTCTTGCCTCATCCGGAGTGGCTATCTCTCTGCCAAACTCTTTGGCGATTCTTACCACCTTTTGAACGAGTTCACCGTTGGATTTTGCCAACACCCCCTTGGAAACAAAAACATTATCTTCGAATCCAACCCTTACATGCCCGCCATCAATAATTGCGGCAGTTGCAAGTGGAAATTCAAATCTGCCTACTCCGGCAACGGTATATGTTGCCCCGGCAGGAATACTCCCTCTTAAAAACACAAAATCTCTCAATTCTCCGGTTATACCTCCATTTACACCCATCACAAAATCAAAGTGCATAGGCTCCTTAATGTAACCCTTTTTGTGAAGTCTCAAAGCCATATCTATCATACTTTTGTCGAATACCTCAAGTTCGGGCTTAATGCCTCTCTCATTCATCCGTTCTGCAAAGTATTTTATTGTATTTTCTGTATTCATGAATACTTCATCTCCGCCGAAATTAAGAGTTCCACAGTCAAGTGTGGCAAGCTCAGGGTTAAGTTCGGTAGGTTGAAGTCTTTCGTCATTGGACATACCAACAGCTCCACCTGTTGAAGGCTGAATAATTACATCGGGACAAACTTTGTAAATAGCATCCATAACCTCCTTGAACCTGTTTTTGTCCTGTGTAGGTGTTCCGTCATCATACCTAACGTGAAGGTGAATAATACTTGCTCCTGCATCATACGCAGATTTTGCCTCCCTGACGCACTCCTCTACTGTGTAGGGAACCGCCGGGTTATGCTCTTTTAATACTTCCGCACCGCATATAGCAGCTGTAATAATTAGCTTTTCCATAATTTATCTCTTTTTTCTTTGACAATCTTTAGGAGTAACACATGTTCCGCTAGCTTTGCAAACAATTATCGGCTCTTCAAGAATATCAGCTGCCGAAGCTGAAATATCCGGTCTTGGTACTATGACCTTCTTTGCAACAAAGTGCATTTTTCTTGAGCTGCCTCCGGCAGAGACAATCTCTCCTGTTGCCTCGATATAATCACCGGCATAAACAGGTGCCAAAAATTCAACATTGTCATACGCCCTGAATAGACCTTCGTCACCATCATAATCGATTAACAATTCAGTTGCAACATCACCGAATAGCTGCAACATCTTGGCTCCATCTACCAGATTTCCGCCGTAATGAGCATCGTGGGAGCTCATTCGAACCCTTATCATCGCTTTTTGAGACATAATAAAACTATTTTTTGTAAATAAAATCAACCAGAATTGCAGGAGTATGCACAATATCAGGGTGTAGTTGTCCTGTTTCAACAATCTCTTCTGTCTCTGCAATTACAATATTTGCAGCCATAGCAACCAAAGGGTTGAAATTGCGGGTAGTTCCCTTGTAGTGAAGATTACCCTCATGGTCACTTATTGAGGCCCCTACCAATGACATATCTGCATTTAACGGGGTCTCCAGTAAGTATTTTTTTGAATCGACAGTTATTATCTGTTTGCCATTTTCTACTGATGTGCCCAATCCTGTTGGAGTAAGAACTCCCCCAAGTCCGGCACCTGCAGCTCTTATGCGCTCTATCAGAGTGCCCTGTGGTGAGAATTCAACCTCCATCTCTGAATTGTTCATCAGATCAATTGCAGACGGATTTGATCCAACATACGAAGTAATAAGTTTTTTTACCTGACCATTGGCAATAATCTTTCCAACACCTTTGTCGATAAAACCGGCATCATTGCAGATTATAGTTAAATTTTTAACACCCGACTCTGCAATGGTATTCAAAATTGTAAGAGGAGCCCCGGAATTCAGAAATCCTCCGACCATAATTGTCATTCCATCTTTCAGTTTTTCAACTACTTCCGGTAAAGAAACTAACTTATTCATAGATTGTGTTATTATATTTCAAAAATGTGGGAATATCAAGGCAAAATTAATAATTTAATTACCTTAAAACAACTAAATATATGCACAATTGAAAGGATTGTGTTCTGATTTGTAACTACTGAAATAATCAGTAAATTGCAAACCAAATATCTAATAGCCACAAGTAATGATTTTCAATATATTGATATTGAAAATATGTAACAAATATGTTATGTCATATAACATATTTGTTACAAATTGATAATTCCGAGCTTATCTATTTGTAATACTGACTTATATGAAGTAAAATCTAAACGTGTATGAGTTACTAAACAATTCCCAGTGGATTTGAATAAATTGAAAGAAAGATCTCTTTTATCTCTGAAATGTCACCATCGAAACTTGATATTTTGAAGTCACAATATTCTTCAAATGCTTTTCTCTCTTCGGATGTATAATGGGAAGAAAATTTGCTTGATGAATGTAAAATATCGTAGGCAATTCTATTAGTATTCCAAATATGATACCCCTCCTTAATTCTTTTATCAATAATATCTGCCAGAGCTTTAAATCTTTCGTTTTTCGCAAACCGGGCACAATTTTCTATGTCTGTACGTGAGAGAGGTTCTCTAAAATCAATATGAATACTACCTTTAAACTGCATTATTCCTGTTAAAATGCTGTTTAAATCCTCTCCGGGAGATTTTACATATTGGGTTCTTCTGCTTATGTACAGTTCTTTTGCTTTTAAAAAGTCACAAGGTTCATACTCATAAGAGATAGAAACCGGTACTATGGAGAGTAGATCAAAATCATTGATAAAATCACCGGAGCTACTCATATCCAACATCTTGAGCAATCCTTGTTCGGTTATGTCAATGCCGTCTTTTGTACGACCATTCCTTTGTGCTATCCAAACAGATGATGCTTGCGATGTTATTCTCTCTCTGATGAATTCAGACAAAAGCAGTGACGAAGCATATAGTTTACGAGGGTTACTGCTCCTGATGACCTTTATCATCTTATTAGATCTTGCAATATCTTCAATAAAGGGGTCGGTAACTAAATTGTCCCCTACCGCCATCTCTGATGTTTGCAGATTGTTCAGAAAAAAAATCATCTGAATTAATGCTGAATCCAGCAAAATGTCTCTGTGGTTAGATATAAGAAGATGCTTTTTACCATCCTTTAGCATATCAATTCCTGAGTATGATAATTCCTTTGCTGTGTCTTTGATGATTTTTTTTATTGCAGCGAGCATTACCTTGCCCTGAAACTCATCAACAGAGTTTAGAGAAGAGATGAAAGCCTTGAATTCTTCGTGGTCTTTGCCTGGAAAAAGATATGTTGAAATATTTTTCAACAAAGGGTGTGAAGCGATTCTTTTGAGTGCCGGAGCCTCTTCATCACCTATATATGGCTTGATTTCCTTGAATTTATCTATAACCATAGGTTATTTTATTAAAAGCGCAAAATTATAAAATATTTACACATTCCGTCTCACAAAACGATCAGTTAAGGGTAAAAGTAACCAGAGGTAAAGACCCCAAAATGCGGTAACGACAAATAATGAGCCGATTGCAAGTGCTACTGACAACGAATAAATAATTGGAGTTACGAACATCAACAGCAGTATCACTCCTAAAATATTGAGATACTTTGAATAATTAAAAATATTGAGAAGAAACATCACGACTGCAATAAATGAAGGAATGAAAAAGATTATACTGTCCCCAATTTTAAAGTAGGACACATATGAAAGAGTCAGCATCAGAATATTACCTGATGCTATGAAATTGAGACTGGAGATTTTTCTCCTTCTCATTATTATGATGTATGTAATTGTGTATAAAACAGTGAATAATAACAATGTAGCAAAAGTAAACACATATTCATACTCGACATAGGCAAGATTTATTACTCTATATGGTAATCCGTTTGCTTTTGCCAGGATATAGGCTACAAGGTAACCTGCGGCAGATGCCACTGCAATAATTAAGAGGTTCAGGGCCATAATCTGCCCTATACTCTTAAAGGAAATCCTGCTTTGTTTAAGGTATGCAACCAGAAGCATCAGAAAAACTAACGAGGTAATTATCTTTATAATCAGATAGATAGATTGTGAGAAGGAGAAAAGACCTAAAAACGGTATCGTGAAATAGACCCTGTTCTCATTTGATCTTAAATAGTTTGGATCTGAGTATTTTAGATCTGTAAGGAAAGCTGAAACCAATGGTAAAATCTGATCACCATAATGCTGAATTGATTTTAACGAGATATTTTCGAAGTTGTCAAGATTTGTATGGTAGTAATTAAGATTATCGATTACAGAGAAATTCAGACCCGGTAAAGTATCCTTTAAAAGTGTAAAATCGGTATAGTTTGGGAGAATATTGTAAACAGCACTTGTAAAAGAATATGCATAAGGGCTTGGAGAATATTTGTATAGGTCAATCAGGTTGCTGTTACCCGAAGTGGTCTCAAAAAGAATTGCCGGCCCCTTGACTCCTCTTGCCTCAATATTTATAACAAGACCAACATCCTCAAAAATATCGCGCTGGTAATCAAGTGCGCTTTTAATGCCCAGAAGACCATACTCTTCAGAGTCGGTAAACAGGATTTTTATCCCCTGGTTCCATTCTGCTCTTGTCGCTAGAACATTTCTGAGTATTTCCAATATTGTGGCCACTCCATATCCGTCATCAGCAGCACCATAGGAGACCACTTTCTCACCTTTAACATTTATTGCAGGGCTTGAGTCATAGTGAGCGATCAGCAAAATATATGAACTTGCTTTTTCAATCAGAGGTTCTGTAACAGAATAAATATTGGAAATATTAAACACATATCCCCTCTTGTCCTGAAGTGAATCATAATGGAAGATCTCACATTTTACACCCATATCCTCCAATCTGGAGGCAAGGTACTCTTTTACCTTTGCCCTCTCTCGGGGATGATAAATCGAGTGAGGCTCAGATGAGATGATTTCGATCTCTTTTGATGCCCTGATTGCCGAAAACCCATCAAAATCAATTCCTTTTGCTGAGGGTAGATGTATATCACCGATTGTTACAAAAATACAAGCTGCTGCCAGGATAATCGTTAAAAGCAGTCTGGCTCTATTCATTCTGTCCAGTATTATATTTATTGAATATATTTTTCCCTTCGGGTGTATATGCAAATGCTATTCTCTCTTTGTAAACTTCTTCTACCTTGGATCTTACCATCTTCATAGTTGAGTTTATCATTCTGTTCTGTTCTGTAAATGGTTCGTCTGCCAAAACAAAGGTTGAAGGGAGCCATCTTTCGGGGAATTGCCCTGCATATTCACCCTTGCCTTTGTATTTATCAAGCTCTCCCGATATTGCTTCAACCAACTCCCTTCCGTTTAGTTTGGTTCGGTCTGCAACAATCACTGCAATTGTATATGGAGATTGATTGTTATGCAACATTATCTGCTGTATTAGTCTGGAATTACCCATAATAGTCTCCTCAATCCCTTCAGGTGAAAATTTTTCTCCGTCACTGGATATCAGTAATGATTTAAACCTACCTTTTACATACAAAAATCCATCTTTATCCAAATAGCCCAGGTCACCTGTATAAAGCCACCCATCTTTAATTGTCTCCTGTGTAGATTTTGGGTTTTTCCAATAACCTGCCATAACGTTCTCTCCCTTAATGACTATCTCTCCGGACTCTCCTAAAGGAAGTTCCCTTCCTTCTGTATCAAGAATCTTGATTTCCATTGGCTTAACTAGAATTCCCGAAGAGCCCAGCTTATGTTTTAAAGGTGTGTTTGTTGAGATTACTGGCGTAGCTTCAGAGAGGCCATATCCCTGGAACATAGGCATTCCCAATGCATAATAAAACTGTTGCATCTCTATGTCCAGAAGTGCTCCTCCTCCTACAAAAAAATCAAGTTCCCCCCCCATGGCTCCTTTAACTTTTGAAAAGAGTATTTTATCAAACAGTTTAACAAAAGGATATAAAAGAAATGAGAGGCCTCTTCCCCTGTTCCACCCCTCTTTGTTGTACGCATATGCTGTCTCGAGTCCAAGGTTAAAGAGAGTCTCTGCAACCTTCCCTTTGGACTTAACCGAGTTTTCGATATTTTTTCTGAAGCTCTTTGCAAGTGCAGGAACAGAAAGCAAAATATTCGGCTTCACCTCATTGATATTTATTGGGATATTCTTTAATGTATCAAGGCCTGTTTTACCTGCCTGAACGGTAGCCACAATTGAACCGGTGGCTATCATAATGTAAAACCCTACAACATGTGCAAAACAGTGATCAAGAGGAAGAATGATAAGCATTCTTTTCTCTGGAGGTATCGACATACAGGATAGTGCCTGTTCAACATTGGCCGTATAATTTCTATGCGTTAGAATAACCCCTTTCGGGTCTGCAGTAGTCCCTGATGTATAGGTTATTGTAGCATAATCGTCATTATTCAAAGAGCGGGAAATTGAGAGGAAGGACTCTCTCTCCTTTTTTAGGTACTCTTTACCGGCTTCGATTAGGTCCCCCACAAAAATCTCTCCCGGCTCATAAGATTCAAGCTTATCAAATACAATTACTCTTTTAAGATCTTTAAGCTGATCTTTAATGGGTCTTAATTTTTTGAGTTGCCTTTCTGAAATGAGAATTGTATCAACTTCGGCATGTATAAACCTGAATAACAGATCAGAACTCTCTTCCAGCTTGATTGAAACAGGAACATTTATTCCACCGGCATAAAAAATCCCCAACTCACCGATAATCCACCAATTTCTGCCTTCAGACATTATTGAAGCATGGTTGTTTTTTTGAAAACCCAGTGAACAAAGGCCGGCACCAAATTGTTCTGCCATTAGCTTTGTCTGTGAATAAGTGGTTGGTAGATACTTGTCTGCTATTTTTTCCAGCAGCAAAGTTTTATCCGAGTATTTCTCAACAGATTCCTCGAACAAATCGATTATTGTTCTTTTTTTCATATTAGGTCAGGCTTTAGTTTAGCAAAAATATATAATAAATGTTCAAAAGTTGTTCTCCATACCTTAAAATGTTTAGTGAAGAAGGGATAAAATGGAATTTTTCACTTGATAATAAACTTCTGCATTACGCAATGGAAGAGGATAAGCTGATATTTCTACATATCGGATACTTCAGCAACATTTCGTTAAGAGAGAGTACCTATAAACTCTTTAGTGATCCGGAGACAATCTCATTGCTGAATGAAAATTTTGTGTGTCTGATTGAAGATAAAGAAGACAATCCTGAGTCATTTCTCCTTGCACAGGACCTTCTTTTGCTAAATCAGGACTTCACTTATGGACCGGTAAACATGTTTATTATGCCAAACAGAAGGCCACTTATAGCCTTTTCAAATTCTGATCCTGAGCATTTTAAGGAGTTGGCAAAAAGAATATTAATGGCTAAGTCAGAGAAGCGTGAAAAACTCTTTGAAATGTCAGAAGAGCTCTCCAGGAGAGTTCTCAGTATGGGTATAGCAAAAAAGAGTGAAAAGAAGCCGGAGATTGATTCCGTGTTTTTCAAACTGTATCTCAAAACATGGTTTGACTCAATTTTTCAAACAGACTTCCTGTCAGGATTTAAACCTTTTACTCCAAGCCCGGTAAGCCTCTTCACTGTAATTGAGTATTTAAAAACATTCCCTGACACCGAAATTTCAGAAAGAGTCGAAAATCTACTGGATCATTTTCAATATTCTCCACTTTTTGATGTAATTGACGGAGGTTTTTTCAGGCAGGCAGTAGACTACACATGCCTTCAACCTCTGTTTGAAAAGACATTGGCAGAGAACAGCCAGTTTCTTGCTCTTTATTCTCTTGCTTACGATTATTTCAAAAAAGATTCCTATAAAAAAACGGCTCTGTTAATTTCTGAATTTATTCAAAATGAATTGAGTAACGGGAAAGGAGGCTATTACAACAGTACCACCTTATTGGGAGATATAAAAGAGTCAGTTTATTATCACTATTCAATCAATGAGCTAAAAATTCTTTTCCCTGACAGGTACAACGAGGTTGCAGATGCTATTGGATTAGACCTTAACGCCAATCCCCAAAAAAGGCAATTACCAGTCAGAGGGATTGATACATTGAATGTTATTACTCTTGATGAACTTAAAAAATTAAGAAGCAGAAGAGCAGAGCACAGGTCATATTTTAAAGACGAAAGGTCCATTACCGCATCTAATTCAATGTGTGTAAAATCGTTTACTATTGCATCGCGATATTTATCAGATCCAACGCTTTATCAAAAAGCTGTTGAAAATTTTGAGTTTATTATTTACAACAACGTCAGCAAAGAGGATGCAAGGTTATTTAGATACACTTGCCGGTCACAAAGCTATCTTCTGGGATATCTGTCTGATTATGCCCATTTTATTGAAGCATCACTTGAACTGTTTCAGATAAAGGGAGACGTTGAATACTTTTATGTTGCCAAGAGGTATTTAGAGATGACAATAGAGAGGTTTTTTAAGCCTGAGAACGGCATGTTCAGTAAATCAGAAATTGGAACCCCAGGCCATACGGTTACTTTTAAAAGAGAGTCTAATATTGACTTTATGAAGCCATCGGCAAATTCAGTGATGGCAGGAAACTTACTCACGATGTACAGTATAACATCAGATGAATTACACCTCAAAATGGCAAGTCAGCAACTCTTAAATGTAGCCTCCAACCTTATGAATTCAGGTCCTATGCTTTCCAACTGGGCTCATAAAATTCTAATCTACATTAATATGGGGCTCTCTGCCAAATAATATTGAACTATCACCATAGCTCAAAAATCTGAAATTATTATTAAGCGCATATTTATAAATATTTCGCCACTCATCTCCCACAAAGGCAGATATCAGCAATAGCAGCGTACTTTGGGGCTGATGAAAATTTGTAATCAATATGTTGCATAATTTAAACTCAAATCCTGGTACAATAATAATCTCTGTACGTCTCTCTAAAGTTTCCCTCTTTTCACTCTCCATCCACTTTATTAATGCGTTAAGTGACTCCCTGACAGAGGGCTTGAGGCTGGTATTATATGGCTCCCATTGATTTACATCACCTGGCAGTCCAAGTTCAAGGCATTGAATACCAAGATAATATAGACTTTCAAGCGTTCTGACAGATGTTGTTCCAACAGAAATAATCCATTTTCCATTAGTGTGGGCATCTCTAATCTTCTTTAGCAGTGACAGTGAAACAGAAAATGGCTCCGCGTGCATTTTGTGATCCTTTATATATGAGGTTTTCACAGGAATAAATGTGCCGGCTCCAACATGCAGACAAACCTCCTCTTTTTCAACTCCAAGCTCTTCAATTTTGTCGAGTATTTGTTTGGTAAAGTGCAATCCGGCAGTTGGAGCAGCAACCGATCCCTTCTCCTTTGCGTAGGTAGTTTGATATCTCTCAATATCACACTCTTGAGAATCTCTTCTTAAGTAAGGAGGTATTGGAACCTTACCGCACAGGTCCATTATCTGAGAAAATGTATAATCTCCACTCCAAGTGAAAGTTACAATAGATTTATCGTCTTTAATGCCAATTAATTCCGCTCTTAATTCAATATTATCAAGAGTTGCATTACCACAAGTATCAAAATATATCAACCCCTCTTTCCATCGCTTAATATTTCCAATTACAGCAATCCAACTACAAGATCCGATTGACGAAAATGATTTATTGTATTCAGATGGTAAGTGTGGTTCTAGGCAAAAAATCTCAATATGTGCTCCGGTTGCTTTTTTGAATATTAAACGTGCCGGCACCACCTTGGTATTGTTAAAAATCATCAAAGAGGAGGAAGGTAACAACTCCGGGAGATTTAAAAATTTGCTGTCAGAGATGGTTTTGTTCTTAAATATTAAAATCCTGGAGTGATCTCTTTGCTCAGAAGGGTATTTGGCAATTTTCTCATCAGGTAGAATATAGTTGAATTGGTCAATCTTAATTTCAGGCTCCACAATCAATTATTTTTTACAAAACTATACAAATATACCTAACAAATAAAATCGTTGAAATTTAGAATTTTGTTTACAGATGTAATTCACATTTCTAAATTATAAGTTGTCATTATGTAAACATTAGCTGCCCGGACTGGACAGATTTTCAATGGAATTTTTATTACATTTGTAACCATAGCCTATTGTGAATTTTCATTAACTTACATGCCTAATACCCAGTGTTTTAATATGATTTAATTAAAGTATAATTCAGTTAATATTTGGACATTATAGTAAAAAATCAGTGAAATATGGCTGTAAATTCATATAATTAGCATTTTACTATTTGTAACCCAATGCTTTAGAGCAATTATTTTAATTAAATATTCTTAAACTGAAATCACCTCATCAAAACTATCCTTATACTCTAATTGACAGGCATTTTTGTACGAATAATTATGTTTTATATTTCACAAATGTGAACATACTAAATATTACATATGTAATTATTATTATGCTTACATTTGTGAAACTAATGTTTACAATTATGAAAGATCGTTTACAGAGATTTTTAGAGCTTGAGCAGCTCACTCCATCGCGTCTTGCAGATATTCTTGGAATACAACGATCAGGTTTGTCACACATACTATCTGGGAGAAACAAGCCCGGGTTCGATTTTATTCAGAAGTTAATTGTGAAGTTTCCATCGATTAATGCAGATTGGTTGCTCACGGGTAAAGGAAAGGTGTACAAAGAGAGCACCTCTACCCCTCTATCTTCGACAGAGGGTAATTTACACCCCAAAGAATCCCGTATTTTTAATCCTGAATCAGAAAATACTAATATTCCCTATCCTGAAAACACATCGGAAACAACATCTAATCAACATATTAAGCCTATTTTAAATCAACCTGAACTCTCTGAGATTTCAATAAACGACTTCAACCAAGCCATTCACTCAGAAAAAAAGAACCTAAAAAAGATAATAATGATTTATTCTGACGGCACTTTTACAGAATACATCCCTGGTAAGGAATAGCAACTAATTTTAATTACTATCTTTGGCCAAATTTTCCATTGATGTTTAAAATACTCAAACCAATCCTTTTTTCATTTTCACCAGAGACAGCTCACAACATTATTGTGAGGTTGCTGATAATTTTAAGATACATCCCTCTATCATCATTTGTTATACGATTGCTATACAAATACAGGAATCCAAAGTTGGAAAGGGAGGTAATGGGCATAAAGTTCCCCAACCCGGTAGGTATGGCTGCCGGATTTGACAAGAACGGAGAGATATATAACGAAATGTCCAATTTCGGTTTTGGTTTTATCGAGGTAGGTTCTGTAACGCCCTCTGAACAAGTAGGGAATCCGAAACCAAGATGCTTTCGGTTAGTTGATGACAAAGCCATCATAAACAGAATGGGAATTAATAATAAGGGCGTCAAGCATCTGGTTACCAACCTAAAAGAGAGAAAGCCAAAAGTAATTATCGGAGCCAATATTATTAAAAGCACTGCCTCTCCCAACGAGGCTGCTCCTCTTGACTATGAAAAGACATTTGCGCAGCTATACGATTTTGTTGACTATTTTGTAGTTAATGTTTCGTGCCCTAATGTTAAAGGTGTAACCAAACTTCAGGATATTAACTCTCTTTCCGAAATAGTTGACAGACTTACTGCACTAAGAAAATATTATGACGAATATCGTCCAATTCTACTAAAAGTCTCCCCTGATCTTGATAATGAACAACTTGATGAAATTATTGAGCTTATTTTAATATCAGGAATGGATGGAATTGTTGCCACCAATACTACAAAATCCAGAGAAAACCTGGTGACCATGGAAAACAGGATTAATTTCATTGGAGAGGGGGGTCTTAGCGGTGCTCCCCTTTACAGGAAGAGCCTTGAAATGGTTAGTTATATTAGTCAGAAGACGAAAGGTCAGCTTCCAATTATTGCAGTTGGGGGAATTATGACTCCTGCTCAGGCACGTGAGATGCTTCTTGCCGGAGCTTCTCTTGTACAGATATATACCGGATTCATCTATAACGGACCTGCGTTTGTTAAAAAGATACTGAAATACCTGTCAAAAAAGGGTGATGTATGATAAATGCAGCAATTTGTACAATTGGTGACGAAATTCTTATTGGTCAGATAGTTGACACTAACTCAGCTTATATTTCGCGTGAATTAAACGGAATCGGAGTAAGGGTTACAACAAAAATATCAATAGGTGACAACTTCGATGACATATTAAAATCATTACGAATATGCATCAGCGAGAATGATCTTGTAGTTGTAACAGGAGGTCTTGGTCCCACCAAAGATGATATTACAAAAAAAGTTCTTTCTGTTTTAACTAAGTCACAATCATTTTATTATCATGATGAACAATTGGAGTTCATTAAAATGATTTGTAACAAAAGAGGATTAGAGGTATCTGATCTAAATCGTGATCAGGCACTGGTTCCAAACAATTGCATTGTTATTCCAAACAAGATGGGCACTGCCCCGGGAATGGTATTTGATTTAGGAGAAGGGAGCAATAAGAAGATGCTTGTTTCACTCCCGGGTGTTCCATACGAAATGGAGGGAATGATGCCATATGTTAATAATTTGATCTCAAAGAAATTATCACCAGGTTATATCCATCATAAAACTATTGTAACTTATGGTATTGCAGAGGCATCACTTGCAAAGATGCTTGAGGAATGGGAAGATAATCTGGATAAAGATGTTAAACTTGCATACCTGCCAAATCCAGCTATAGGAATAAGATTGAGGCTATCTGTTTACAATAGGGAGAGAGAAAGCTCAATTAAAATTGTAGACAGGTATCTTACTGAGCTTAAAAGCAAATTGGGTTCTTTAGTCTATGGGGAGGGGGAAGATACTCTTGAAACACTTATATTCAGCATCTTAAAAAATAAAGGCAAACGTTTGGCGATTGCAGAATCCTGTACAGGTGGAACAATTATGTCAAGATTGGTTTCGATACCGGGCTCATCAGAAATAATTTGTGGCGGTGTTATTACCTATTCAAACGAATCAAAGATAAATCTTTTGAAGGTTCAACCTGAGACACTGGACAAATATGGTGCAGTAAGCAGAGAGTGTGCACAAGAGATGGCATTAGGAGTAAAAGAGCTATATAATGCCGATTATGCGATAGCAACAACCGGTATTGCCGGACCGGGCGGAGGTACCGATATGAAGCCGGTTGGCAGTGTCTGGGTTTCAGTAGCAGGTGATTTTGGTATTGATTCAAGCTATAAGGTCTTTACAGGTGACAGAACAAGGAATATTACAAGATTTTCTTCTGAAGCACTCAATTTCTTAAGAATTAAAATATTATGAGAAATTTAAACTATTTAATTATTGCATTGGTTATGGTTTTATCCTGCAAAAATTCAAACGACTCACAAAAAAGGGCTGTAGCTGACATTGACTCTCTCTTTACATCTCTCTACCCCACCGGTGAACCAGGAGCTGCTGTTCTAATCCTTAAAGGAGAAGAGATTCTCTTTCAAAAAGGATATGGAATTGCTGATATGAATACAAAAGAGGTGATTGATCAGAATACATTTTTTAATATTGCCTCTGTGTCAAAGCAGTTTTCTGCAGTAGCACTTATGATGCTTGCAGAAGAGGGTAAACTCTCTCTGGACGACAATGTCCAAAAATGGTTTCCGGAATTCCAATCTCCTTTGATGGAGAAAATTTCACTCAGACACCTTCTTTCCCATACATCAGGAATACCCGACTCAAGAGACAGAAGTGATCGGGTTTTTGTTACGACAGCAGTTGATACTCAGTCATATGCCTACATTTCAACATTGGAAAAACTAAATTTTGAACCCGGAACCTCATACGAGTACATGAATCCAACATTTCAGCTTATGTACTCAATAATTGAGAGAAGCTCCGGAATGTCGTTTGATGACTTTATGAGAGAGAGAATTTTTGACAAAGCATCAATGGAAGAAGCTACATATTTTGAAGCCGGCAAAGAGATCCCGAGAATGGCTCATGGTTATCTCCAGGATAAAACCAGTGGTATTTTTAACGAATATGATTACCTTGAAGAGTCATTTTTTGCCACAAAGGCAGATGGCGGACTTTATACATCAGTAACTGAATTTGCCAAATGGGAAATGGCTTTAAGAAACAATATTTTGATTTCAGAGCCGTCAAAACTGGAGGCTCACTCTCCAAAAATTTATATTGCCGATATGCAATACAACTCATATGGTTACGGATGGTTTATTGAAAATAGACCAGGTTTTCCCGTTAAGGTTTATCACACAGGTGATAATGGTGGTTTTCAGATATTTGCGGGCAGATACCCGGAAAAGAAAATTCTCTACCTCTTCTTTTCTAATAGAAATGACAGAGACAGAGAACAAACTGCAAGTAAACTGGAAGATATTATGAAATCTGCCGGTTGGCTTGATTAATCACAACTTTCTGTTAATAAGAGAGACTGATGCCTGAGCAGTTGGCATAATCACCACATCGGAGATATTAACATGTGGTGGAGCCAGTGCTACATATCTGACAACATCCGCAATATCTTCAGCCGAAAGTGGTGTAAAACCCTTGTAAACATCAGCAGCCTTATCCATGTCACCCTTGAACCTAACCTGAGAGAACTCAGTCTCTGCTGCACCGGGACAAACCTGAGATACCCTGATGTTGTGGGTGTAAAGATCCATCATCATACCTTTTGAAAGGGCATCAACTGCATATTTTGTGGCACAATAGACATTCCCGTTTGGATATACACCCTTTCCTGCAATTGAGCCAATGTTGATAATATGCCCTCCTCCCCTTTTTATCATAATATTGGATACTATCCTGGAGACATACAGCAAACCCTTAATATTGGTATCAACCATTCTCTCCCAGTCATCAACCACTCCTGAATTTATGGGGTTAAGTCCCACTGCAAGGCCTGCGTTATTGACCAAAAGTGAAATATCTGACCATTTTTCGGATAGTTTGCCCAGATAGTGCTCAACCTGAGAGGCATCTCTAACATCAAAACCAAGCGGAAGCACCCTCACTTTAAACTTAGCCTCCAGCTCTTTTGCCAGATCTGAGAGAAGAGATGCTCTTCGGCCTGTTGCGATTATATCATATCCCTCCTTTGCCATTATAAGGGAAATTGCCCTTCCAATTCCTGAAGTGGCACCGGTAATCAATGCTATCTTTGCCATAAAGCGCTGTATTAAAGTAATCTTAAGAAATTTCCTCCTATAATTTTCACGATATCTTCGTCTGAATAACCTCTCGATTTAAGCTCTTTTGTTATAACAGGTAATTTATCTACCCCTTCAAGACCCTCAGGTGTTACCTCAATTCCGTCAAAATCAGAACCTAAACCTACATGGTCTGTTCCTACCAACTTAACCACATGGTCAATATGATCTACAATCTCCTTATATGATGGCCTTTCTATTGCAAACATCTTTTCAGTTGCCTGGTTGTATAATGCCTCATGTTTAACGGGATCTTGTTTATACAACTCCTCAGCCGCTTCGAATTCGTCGCATAGTGGCCAGAATTTCTCAGCATATTCACTATTTAAAAACGGAGGATAAAAATTTATTTGAACCACCCCACCCTTTGCAGCCAGATCTATAATCATTTGATCTGTAAGGTTTCTTGGGTGATTTGCAATTGCCCTGCAACAGGAGTGAGTTGCCACAACAGGTTGGTCTGAATGTTTAAGCACATCGTAAAATGCTTCATCTGATATATGAGACACATCTACCAGCATCCCTAGACGGTTCATCTCTTTTATTACCTCGATTCCAAACGGACTCAAACCATTCCATCTCTTCTCCTTTGGAGCACATGAGTCGCAAATTTCATTATTCGCAGAGTGACAGAGAGTCATATATCTGATCCCCATATCATAGAATAGTCTGAGAAGACTCATATCTTTCTGAATTGGGGCTCCATTTTCCATCCCCAGGAAAATTGACAAAAGTCCATTCTCTCTGTTCATTAGCGCCTCTTCGGCATCCAATGCAATGGCCACTTTACCTGAGTTGGCCTCAACAGAGTCATATACTCCGGCAATTAGCTGCAGCGCCCTTCTTGTGGCAGCATCCGGCTCTAGCTTGCCTGATGTGTAAATTGCAAAAAAAACGGCATCAAGGCCGCCCTCTTGCATTCTGATATAATCAAAATGGCCTTTGTGCAATTTTTTTCCAAGATCAGATCCTTCAATTAATCTTAAAGGAGTATCACAATGGGAATCAAGCACAAAGGCATTTTGGTGTAGTTTCTTATAGCTCATTTTATCTATTTTTTTGTTAAAGATAGTAAAATGAGCATAAACCGAGTTAATTTATCTTCTTAAAAGTTGATATTGAGCTGATATCTACCTTTCTAATTTGAGGATCACCTTTATATCTGATGCTTGAACCTCCGCTAACCTCAACAGAGATGGCTTCAGTTACATTAACATTAACATTTGATACCCCGCTCACTTTTATATCCATCTCTTTTACAGGGTAGTCCGGTGCATCAAACTTAGATGCTCCTGACATCTCCAATATAACTTTTGTTGCCCAGCCTCCTGAAAATTTAGCGTTTACAGCACCTGAAAATGATAGTTCGGCATATTCGCTAATTCCTGTTACATCTATTTTAGCTGCACCACTTCCTTCTAATTTAAGGCCTCCAAAAGTCTGGTTGATTTTAATTTTACTGGCACCTGATAATTCAAATGCAGCAGTCTCTCCTACTCCTTTCATATCCATAGAAGATGCTCCGCTAAGATTTGCTTTAAATGATTTTGCGGTTATATTCAACCCTTCTACTTTAGATACACCGCTAACTCTGGCAACAAAGTCATTTACAGTAAATGCAGAGTTCACCTTCAATGTTGTTACTCCGGATAAATTAATGTTAGTTAGATTTTTAACAGATACATAAGCTTTTACAGCCTTCATGTTTCTTTTGAATTTTGATGGCAGATCTTTGGTCTCAATAGACAATCTGAGTACACCGGCAGTTACTTTGACCTTTACATGTGGCATTATATCTACCTCTGTTTCAATGGTAAGACTCTCTTTGTCACTTTTTACAAGTTCGATTTCGAATACACCTCCTGCATCTATTCCCTCAAAGCCGCTTACATTAAAACTCTTTTTTTCGGTTTGTGCAAATAGTGTCATTGTTAACAACATCACAACTGCAATCGTAAAAAACTTTTTCATTTGTTTGTTTTTTAAATTATTTAATAAATATTTTGTGTTAGTTTATATCGTTAATTTTCAAGAAGTTCGCTCACATAACCTCGAAGTCTTCCAACTCCGTCGATTTTTGGACCGTAGTACTCTTTGCTCATCTTTATTGCTGTTTTCCTGTCAAGATTGTCAGGTAGTTGCTCAGAAAAAGGTACAGCTTCGGAGGTTAGTTGATCCAATGTATTTATTACCATTGCCCGATTAAGAGGGTCAAGTTCCTGAGCCATAATGTATAGTGCAGAGCTCTCTCTTTCCAGTGTTGCTAAAAAGCTGCCTGGTTGTGTTCCTTTGAAAATCCATGGAACAGATACCGCTGCAAATATCAGGACTGCTGCTGCTACCTTGAAAACAAACTCTCTTTTGGCGGCGAATTTTTTTCTGGCAACTTTTTTAAGAAATCTATCTTTGTGTCCTTCGGGTAGTTGATTGTTTTCGAACATATCCCTGTTGTTTTTAATCATATCATTTAATGTCTCCATAACTGAACATTTAGCTTAATTCAATTTTTTTAATTTTTCTATCTCCTCAACCAATCTTGCTTTGCCTCTGATGTATTGAGAACGAACAGTAACTTCCTTTAAATCCAGTATCTGCGCTATCTCTTCATAATCATAACCCTCAAACAGGTTAAGAGAGAGTACAAGTCTGTAACCCCCCGCCAATCTCTCAATTGCCTCTTTGACCATGCTGATGGTTACTCCTTTGAAAGAGTATTCCGGTATATCCTGGGTTACGTTCTCTTCAATGTTTTCTCTTTTAAGTTCTTCAGACAAAAGTCTAAGTTCTTCTGATTTTCGTTTTCTCAGTCTGTCAATTGAGAGATTTATACATACCCTTGTCATCCAGGCATTTCTCTCTTTAAAATCTTTAAATTTCTCTCCTCTGTCAAAATATTTTAACAAAGTGTCGTGCATTACCTCCTCTGCCTCAAACTGGTTGTTTAAGATACGCAGACTTGTAAAATAGAGCCGTTTATGGCATTCATCATAAATTTTTTCCTCTTCCGAAGGAGCTCTTCTTGTTACCTGCTTAAAGAAGTGATTCATGTTTATTAATCTGTTTCTGCTTTTTAAACGAATTCATTTTTCAATTGTTGCATATATATTGAAAAAGAGTACCAATTTAATTAATTAAATATGAATAATTCATTACATAATTTTCCGATTCCGTCAAATGAGCCAATTCTGGAGTATTTAGAAGGGAGCCAGGAGAGAGAAGAGCTCGAAAAGGAGCTTAAGCGACAATCTGAGATTGTTGTTGAAATTCCTTTGGTAATTGGAGGGAAGGAGATATTCACTAATGATACCGGCAAGGTTGTTATGCCCCACAACCATAAGCATATACTGGCAAATTTTCATAAAGCGGGTGAGAAGGAGATTAAAATGGCAATTGATGCTGCTATTGATTCTCACAAAATATGGTCTGATCTTAACTGGACAACCAGAGCTTCAATTATGTTAAAGATTGCTGATTTGCTGACAGTTAAATACAGGGCACTGATAAATGCGGCAACAATGCTGGGGCAAAGCAAAAATATATATCAGTCTGAAATTGATGCCGTTTGTGAAACAGCAGATTTCTTAAGGTTTAATGTGTATTTTGCTTCTGAAATTTATAAAACTCAGCCGATTTCTTCATTTAATCAGCTTAACAGAATGGAATACAGAGCTCTTGAAGGCTTCGTCTTCTCTGTAAGTCCATTTAATTTCACATCAATAGCTTCAAATTTAAATCTCTCACCTGTAATGATGGGTAACACAACTGTATGGAAACCTGCAACAACAGCTTTGTTATCAAATTATTACCTAATGAAAATATTTCTTGAAGCAGGAGTTCCTCCCGGAGTTGTCAATTTTGTTCCGGGCAGCGGAGCTTTAATCGGAAAAGAGGTTCTTAAATCACCCCATCTTGCCGGAATACACTTTACCGGATCTAATTCTACTTTTAACTCATTGTGGAGACAAGTAGGAGAAAGGCTTACTAACTATCGCTCCTATCCAAGAGTTGTTGGAGAAACCGGAGGTAAAGATTTTATTTTTGTGCACCCATCTGCCAATGTAACAGAGGTGGCAGTTGCTGCCTACAGTGGAGCATTCGAGTATCAGGGCCAGAAATGTTCGGCAGCATCCAGGGCATATATCCCACAATCGCTATGGGAAGAGTTTAAAAAAGAGATCGTTAAAATTTCAGAGAGCGCAAAAATGGGAGATGTGGCTGAATCAGATAATTTTGTAAATGCAGTAATTGACAAAGCCTCTTTCGACAATATTGCATCTTATATTAAAAAGGCTCAAAGTTCGAATGAAGCTGAAATTATTTTTGGAGGAGAGTATGATGATTCAATAGGATTCTTTGTTAAACCTACGCTCATTCTCACTACCAATCCCCATTTTTTAACTATGGAGGAGGAGATATTCGGCCCTGTATTAACAGCTTATGTCTACGAAGATGAACAAATTGAGCAGACACTTGATATTTGTGACACGACATCACCTTACGGACTTACAGGTGCAGTTTTCGGACAAGACAGGGTTGCAGTAGCAAGTATTTGTAACAGACTAAGGTACGCTGCCGGAAACTTTTACATTAACGATAAGCCTACCGGTGCAGTGGTTGGAAAACAACCATTTGGTGGTTCAAGAGGTTCCGGAACCAATGACAAAGCAGGAGGAGTGTTCAATCTCATAAGGTGGGTCAGTCCAAGAACAGTTAAGGAGACTTTTATCCCGCCTGTGGATATAAGATATGGATATATGAAAAAGAGATCCTCTAAAAATTAAACTGATCCTGTTTAGGAAACAGCCCAAATAGTCCGCCGGTGTGGATAAACAGAATGTTTTTCGCACCGGTTATTTTACCCTCTTTTATCTGGCTATACAAGCCATACATTGCCTTTCCTGTATAAACAGGATCAAGAACCAACCCTTCCAGAGTTGCAATATATTTAATGAATTCCAGCTCTTCTGGACGACTTAATGCATATCCGATTCCCACATACTTGTCATTAATCTCTATCTCCTCTACCCTACTTTCAACCTCAAAACCAAGATGTTCAACAGCCTCTTTATTTATTGAATCTATTCTTTTGGCAAAATAATCACTGTTGTCGCAAACAGCAAATCCAATTATTCTTTTGCCTGAGTTGAAGTGTTTATTGGCAAGGTACAGACCTGAGTATGTACCTCCGGAACCCACAGCAACAACAACAGTATCAAATATAACACCCATCTCCTTCTCCTGTACAGCAATCTCCTGCATTGCTTCGAAATAACCTAAAGAGCCAATTCCAAATGATGCCCCTTCGGGTATCACATAGCAAATCTCCCCGTTTTTCTCTCTATCCTTAGCAAGTTTATGCATAATTTCATTTCTGGAGTTTCTGTATTCATCAGGATTACAGAAAACAACCTCTGCCCCGAACAATTTATCCAGAAAGTAATTGCCTTCAACTTTTGTCCCATCGGTAACTCTAAGTAAAACTGTAGTTTTCAAACCAAGCATTGTGGCAGCTGCAGTTGTGGCCCGGCAGTGGTTGGACTGAAGACCACCGGTAGTTATAATTCTGGTGCAGCCCTTATCAATAGCCTCTTTAAGAGCATATTCCAGTTTTCGGATTTTATTCCCGGAAATTTCTGATCCAGTCTGATCATCCCTTTTAATAAAAATGTTAACGCCAAGATCCTGTGACAATCTTTCAGCCCTTGTAATTTTTGTTGGCACATTTGCCAATGATAGTCTCTTTTTCATAGAGTTCAGTTAAAAGTGATGTAAAGTTACGCTTTTCGCCAGATTCCCAATAGCTGTTACTATAATTTTGACTATTTTTGTGCTCTTTAATAAATAAACTGATGAAAAAGATTTTCTCGCTTTTGCTGATCTCATTTATGCTCATATTTTCAGCAGAAACCTACTCTCAGACAATCAGTAAAGAATTTGCGCCAATAGCTGATACTTTACAAAAAATACTTAGAAAGCAGGCCCTTGCAACCGGAAGAATAAGGGTAGATTCGGCAATTGCATACAAAAAAGATCTTGTTATATATTTTTCTAACTCACTGGCTGAATATCCATTCAGAGAAGATAATACAGAACTTGTATATTCTCTTGTAAAATCAATGCTGCCTGAGGAGTTTAGTTCTTTTAATTTAAGGATTGTAACCAACGGATTAGCTTTGGAAGAGCTAATTCCACCTTTTTATAACTCCAAAGCACCTGTAAAGAGCCGAAGAGCTATAAGGAATAACCAAAAAGAGCTTGAAAGCAGAGGAAATCTTGTAAGAAACAGTTCAAAACCTTACACTGTTTCTGCCGGACTAAACAACAGGCATATTGCCGTGTGGCAGAGTCACGGATACTATTATGAACAGAAATTACTCAGATGGGAATGGCAAAGGGCAAGAATATTCCAAACAGTTGAGGACCTGTACACTCAATCGTATGTTGTCCCTTTTTTGGTTCCGATGCTGGAGAATGCCGGGGCAGTGGTTATGATGCCACGTGAAAGGGATGTTCAAAAGAATGAGGTTATTGTAGATAATAATTCAGAGTATTCTGGTTATGCCGAACTTAACGGATTGGAATCATGGTATGATTCCTCTTTACCTGGATTCCACAATGCTCAAAACGTGTATGTTACAGGAGAAAATCCTTTTCAAATGGGAACAGCAAGAGTAATCCGGTCAATTAAGAAGGGGACTCAAAGCTACGCCCATTGGAAACCTCTGATTCCGGAGACCGGTGAATATGCTGTTTATGTATCCTACCATAGCTTCCAAAATAGTACTCAAGAGGCAAAATATACGGTTAAACATGCCGGCGGAGAGACCCATTTTACAGTTAACCAGAGAATGGGAGGTGGTACATGGATTTATCTGGGTACATTTCTTTTTTCCCGTGGTGATGAGGCCGGATATGAGGTTTCATTATCAAACCTGACTTCAAAAAACGGGGAAATTGTTTCTGCTGATGCAGTTAAGTTTGGAGGAGGAATGGGAAACATTGCAAGAAAACCGGCAACAGAGGGTATTGTACTTAACAGACCAAGTTCTTCAAACGAACCTCTTCAAAGAATTACCCTTCCAATTGATCCGGAGCCCATTATCAGCAACTATCCAAGGTTTACTGAGGGAGCAAGATACTGGCTTCAGTGGGCTGGGTACAGCGATACAATATACAGCCCCAACAAAAACACAAACGACTATAATGATGATTATATGTCAAGGGGTAAGTGGGTAAATGTGATAAGCGGAGGCTCTGTTAAAAACCCACAGGAGAGGGGTCTTAATATTCCTGTTGACCTGGCTATGGCTTTTCACACAGATGCAGGCACGACCCTAAATGATTCAATTATTGGAACACTTGGTATTTTTACCCGTTTTTCAAATGGTTCCGACAAATTTCCAACCGGAGAACCCAGATTTAATGGCAGATATCTTACGGACTTAATTCAAACTCAAATAGTTGAAGACATAAAGCAGCTCCATGAACCAATCTGGCAGAGGCGAGGGATTTGGGACAGATCATATTCAGAATCCAGATCACCTGTGGTTCCTACTATGCTTCTTGAACTTCTTTCTCATCAGAATTTTGCAGACATGAGGTATGGTCTTGATCCAACATTCCGCTTTGACGTTAGTAGGGCAATTTATAAAGGAATGCTAAAATACCTATCACAACAGTCAGGTCTGGATTATATCGTGCAGCCACTTCCGGTAAAAGAGTTTTCAGCCATAACAAGCGGACAGGTTGTCACCCTTAAATGGAGTGATACAGAAGATAAGTTGGAGCCAACAGCAAAACCGGAGGGGTATATAGTTTATACACGTGTTGACGGTGCAGGTTTTGATAATGGGACAGCTGTTACCTCAAATAAAATTGATTTCCAGATTGAGACAGGTAAAATTTACAGCTTCAAAATCACTGCATTCAACACTGGAGGAGAGAGTTTTCCATCTGAAATACTCTCTGTTTACAAATCTCCTCAAGAGAAGGGCAATATATTGATAATAAACGTATTTAACAGAGTTGCTCCACCACATTCTTTTGCCTCATCAGATACATCAATTGCCGGATTCTTTGACTATACAGATAATGGTGTTGCCTACTTGAAGGATATTTCATTCATCGGCAGTCAATATGAGTTCCGCAGATCTATACCCTGGATGGATGACGACTCTCCGGGATTTGGTTCTTCATATGCAAACTATGAAACCGAAGTTATCGCAGGAAACAGCTTCGATTATCCTTTTGTTCATGGTAAAGCATTTGCCTTGAACGGATACTCGTTTGTATCAGTTAGCAGCGAGGCACTGTTGAATGGCATTGACTCTATAGCCAAATATGATATTATTGACATTGTAGCAGGCAAACAGATTAAAACTGTTGTTGGACGCTCTACCAACCACTATAAATACGAAGTATTCCCTAAATATCTCAGAGATTTTATTGCACAATACTCTCAGACAGGTGGTAATATTCTGGTTTCAGGAGCATTTATTGCTACAGACCTGTGGGAAAGTGTGAAAAACGACAAAGATGCGCAGGAGTTTGCCAGGAATACTCTTAAGTACCAATGGAGGACAAATTGGGCTTCAAAGACCGGTGAGGTAAAAGCGGTGCAGAGCCTTTACGATTTCAAGGGGAATTTCAGCTTTCACACTACTCCCAACAGTTATTCATACAGTGCAGAAGCACCGGACGGTATTGAACCTGTTGGTCCGGGAGCATGGACAATATTCAGATATTCAGACAATAATATTTCTGCAGGTGTTGCTTATAAAGGAGATTACAAGACAGTATCACTTGGTTTCCCACTTGAGACATTAAAAGAAGAGAGCCAATTGAATAATATTATTGAGCAGATTTTAAATTTTTTTGAAACCAAATAAATTAAGGAATGACAAGGGAGAGGGAGTTGGAGATAATCGAACTTATTAAGAGAGAAGTAAAACCGGCTTTAGGATGCACCGAACCTGTTGCTGTATCACTGGCAGTTGCAAAGGCTGCAGAGGCCCTGAGAGAGATAGGCGTTGAGCCGGACAGGGTAGAAATTGCAGTAAGTGGAAACATTTTAAAGAATGGAATGGGTGTAGGTGTCCCGGGAACAGGCATGGTTGGTTTGCATATTGCAGCTGCTCTGGGTGTTACTTGTGGAGTTTCCGGCTATCGGCTGGAGGTTTTGAAAGATCTTAATAAATCCAGTATAGACAAGGCTAAAAAGATGCTGGAAGATAAGTTAGTGTCATTATCAATTGCCGAAACTGACAAGAAATTATATATCTCAGCAGAATGCACCTCAGGGAAACACTCTTCATCTGCAATAATCGAGGACAATCACGATAATATCACTCAAGTAATTAGAGACAATAAAATAATTTACAAGAGCGGATCTCAGGGGAGTGAAAGCAAGAATTCAAATAACGAAAACAGAGAGATTAACGATTTCAAACTCACTGTTAAGACAATAGTTAAGTTTGCCAAATCTGTCCCTTTTGGTGATATCTCCTTTATTCTTGATTCTGTCACCCTCAACAGAGCGCTTTCAGATGAGGGGCTGGAAAACAATTACGGACTAAAAGTTGGCAAGACCATAAAAGACAACATTCATAAGAATGTGTTTGGAGACGGACTTCTCACCCACTCTATGGCAATTACAGCAGCTGCTTCAGATGCTAGAATGGCAGGCTGTACCCTGCCTGCTATGAGTAATTCAGGAAGTGGAAACCAGGGTATTACCGTCACTATGCCTGTAATTGCTGCATCAGATAAACTGGGGTCATCTCAGCTCGAATTGGCAAGAGCTCTTGTACTGGCACATTTGATCGCAATACATATAAAAGGATACCTCGGCAAACTATCGGCCCTTTGCGGATGCGTAATAGCCTCTACAGGTGCCTCTTGCGGAATTGTATATCTTAAAGGCGGTAATTATGATCAAATCTGTTACTCCATTAAGAACATGATAGGTAACATTACCGGAATGGTATGTGATGGTGCTAAAGTGGGATGTGCTCTAAAAGTTGCCTCAGGTGTCTCCTCTGCAGTTCAATCGGCCATTTTGGCCCTTGATAATATTTGTATCTCTGATAATGACGGCATTATTGAAAAGGACATAGAGAAGACAATTCATAACCTTGGAAAAATCGGATCAAAGGGAATGCAGATTACCGATGACATGATTCTTGATATAATGGTCTGCAAATAAATCTGTCTATTTGTCAGCATATCGCCTTTGGTATGCCTTTTGAGTTTATTTATGCATAACATAAATGAATTTAACTATGCATAAAGGTAAAATTGGAGTTACAACGGAGAATATATTTCCGATTATCAAGAAATTTCTCTATTCTGACCACGAAATCTTCTTAAGAGAACTTGTTTCAAACGGAGTTGACGCAATTCAGAAACTCAGGGCACTCTCGGGAAATGGCGAATTTCAGGGAGAACTGGGAGAGTTAAAAATCCGTATTTCTGCCGATTCAAAAAAAGGTACAATTACCGTTAGTGATAATGGTATAGGAATGACCGAGGAGGAGGTTCAGAAATATATTAACCAGATTGCATTTTCAAGTGCAGGAGAATTTCTCGATAAATACAAAGATCAATTAAACAATATAATCGGCCATTTCGGGCTTGGATTCTACTCATCATTTATGGTTTCCAAAAAGGTTGAAATTCAAACTCTTTCATGGAAAGAGGGAGCTGAACCGGTTAAATGGAGTTGTGAAGGTGATCCCGAATATCAAATCACAAAAGGTAAAAAGAGTGAAAGAGGAACCGATATTATTCTATATCTGGATGATGAATCCAAGGAGTTTGCCGAGGAATCAAAAATTGAATTTCTATTAAAGAAGTATTGCAGATATCTTCCTGTCGAGATTGTTTTTGGAAAAGTAAAGGAGTGGAAAGATGGAAAAGAGATTGAGACAGATAAAGACAAAGTAATCAACGACACCTCTCCACTCTGGACAAGAAAGCCATCAGATCTTAAAGAGGAGGATTACATGAACTTTTACAGGCAACTTTACCCTGCCCAGGACGACCCTCTCTTTTACATTCATCTAAATGTTGATTACCCTTTTACTCTTACAGGTATTCTCTATTTTCCAAAGATTAAAGACAAAGTAGAAATTTCTCGAAACAAGATTCAATTATATTGTAATCAGGTATTTGTAACAGATTCTGTAGAAAATATCGTCCCTGATTTTTTAACTCTTTTACATGGTGTAATTGACTCACCGGATATCCCTCTCAACGTTTCGAGAAGCTATCTTCAGTCAGATTCAAATGTCAAAAAAATATCAAATCATATTACCAAAAAGGTATCAGACCGACTTGAAGACCTCTTTAAAAACGAGAGAGAAAAACTTGAAGAGAAATGGGATAACCTAAAGATATTCATTGAGTACGGAATGTTATCTGACGAGAAATTTAATGAACGTGCAGAGAAATTTGCTCTTTTAAAGAATGCCGATGACAAGTACTTCAGCTACGAAGAGTATCGCAAACTGGTTGAGGCAAATCAGACTGATAAACATAACAAAGTTGTCTATCTCTATTCAACAGACAAAGAGGAACAATACTCATATATTGAAAGTGCCAAAAACAGAGGATACGATGTATTAATATTTGACAGTCAACTTGATGCGCACTTCATCAACCATCTGGAAGCCAAACTTAAAGAGACTACATTTGCCCGGGTAGATTCGGCACATATCGACAGGTTAATCGAGAAAGATGAAGTTAAAAAACCTGAATTACCGCAAGAAGAGCAAAATGATATATCTGAGATTTTTGAATCGGTTCTTCCAAAAGGAGCTCACTACAGCGTAAGCCTGGAGTGCCTTGGAGAAAATGAGAATGCAGTTCTCATTACCCAGAATGAATTTATGAGGCGTTACAGAGACATGTCTGCATTGGGTGGTGGTATGAACTTTTATGGGTCACTGCCAGAATCGTACTCAATTGTAGTAAATTACGATAATCATCTTATCAAGAGAATAATTGAAGATAAGAGAGGAGCTACAGGGGCTAGAATTGAAGAACTGGCTTCAAAAGAAACTGAATCAAATCAAAAATTGACTGCAATAAACGATAAGACAAGTAAGTTAAAACCAGAAGAGGTTGATACTCTTGATAAAGATGAAAAAGAGTCGATTGAGAAGGAGATTCAGTCGATTAAAGAGAAGAGAAAGGAGATTAACACAGAATTTGGCAAGGAGAATCAGCTGGTTAAACAAGTGAGCGATCTTGCGCTTCTCTCAAACGGAATGCTAAAGGGTGAAGAACTCAGCCGTTTTATCAAGAGGACTCAATCGTTGATAAAATGATCTCCACGCCAGTTTATGGTATATAATTGATATAAAATATATTAAAAATGAGCCAGATTTCTAATAGAAATTTGGCTCATTTTTATTTTACTTATAATGTGAGTGTTACCACAAACTGACGCGGGGATTTTTTTTAGTATTTACCGTGCTCCCTGACAAGGTTGTAAAGCATGTGAAGTCTCTCGGCAGTGACTTTTGGGGCAATTGAACACGCTGTACTTAGGATAAAACCTTTTCCCTTTTTGCCCGTTTCAATTATCTTAAGAATGTCAGATTCTGCCTTTGAGTCGTCAGCATAGAGTAGCGAGTTAACTGAGTCAATATTGCCCTTAATGAAGAGTTGATCTCCTACTCTGCCGAATGCATTTTCCAGGTCAACATTGCCAACCGGTTCAGGATCGAGACACTCAAGCCCGGATGTCCCGGAATCACGCATAAGTTCAAGTCTGTCATCAATATGGCCGCAGGTGTGAATATATGAATGTTTACCATTAGCTCTTATTCTGGAGATTATCTCTTTTTCGTATGGAAGGACAAATTCACTGTAGTGTTCCGGAGATATAAAACCCATACCTGCAAAAGGTGACGAAATTTTGATTGCGTCTATATCGTATTTACACATTTTCTCTGCCAGGTCTCCCACTCCATTGGCAAATTTTGCAAGTATAGCTTTGCATTTATCAGGATTCATTATAAGTGACATGAGAGCCTCTTCGTAGCCGAGCAAATCAAGCAGATAGTCAAACGGAGATGTAATTTCGCCGTGAATTGAATACTTGTCGCCTGTTAGCTCCTTTATGTAATCAAATATATCAAAAGGGTGATCTTTGTCAATCATAAAGTAGAGATCCTGTGATACCGGAATATACTCAATACTGTCTGGAACATCTTTGTCAACATTAATTGTGTCAACAGGTGGTCTTTGGCCTTTGTTGTTGTATTTAACAAGCGGGAGATCGTCCCAGGAATGAATCTCAACACGATCTTCAAATGTAAGTTCCTGCTTGCCTTCAGATATCTGTTTGAAAGAGACAATTTTATCTCTCCAGTCAGGTGAATGTCCGTGAAGACTCACAAGGATTCCATCAAACGAAAACCTCTCGCACAATTCTACCAAACCAATAGAAAAGAGCCTTCCGTCATACCAAAATTCAGCGGGAGACGGGCGTAAAAGATTCATCATTGAACCGATGCTAAACTGGCACATAAGCGGAACCCTGTCGGGTTTACGGAGAGACATAGCACTCTGCACTCTCTCTCTTGAAGTCATAGTTGTCATAGAATGAATTTTTTTCTGTAGAGGCATATTTCATCTTTACAAATGCTACAGTCGTATTTCTGAAATCTGATATTTTTTCCGATTGCCACTGCTCCGCTTATTGATTTTACCGGTTTCATAAGACAGGAATCGGTAAGCTCAATTCCGCACGGAATCGGAGGCAAAAACGAGAAGAGGGCTCTTTGTCCGGAAAGCTTCCATCCGCAATATCCGGGACTATAACGGTTTGAACTCCCTAAACCTAGAGACGAGGCATACTCCGCAATTTTTCTGTTAATAACTTGGGCTATCACTTCTGTATACTCAGATGCAATTACATCGGTTAAATAATATAGTAATGAGTCCCCTCTGTAAGCATCGGCTATCTTTTCATAGCCAATTCCTAAAGTTAAGACAAACAATGCAGTCTTTTCAGATTTTTCAAATATTCTGGAGATCTTCGAACCCATTTCAGGAGTTGTTAATGGCCTTTCAATAACAGTAAATCCTGCAAGTGCACTAACTTTTAAAAAAGCCCGGTTTATCCTTAATATCTCGTCTTCAAATCCCGGCCCTGTTAACCGGACAATATCTTCGGTCCTAAGCGCATGTTCTGAAAGAGGAAAAGTATATCCGGTAAACGTTTCCATATGGTCTAACTGTTAAGATATTCTACAGCTACCTGAGGATTTGGAGCATAAAGACTTGCCCCTATCCTGCTGGCAAATTCAGAATTCAGAGGAGCTCCTCCTACCAGAATTCTTAAATTTGGGTATAAATCCCTTATGTGCCTGACTGATTTTTCCATTGATTCCATGGTAGTTGTGAGAAGCGCCGACATTCCAAGTACAGCATTGGGGTTACTCCTGACCGCCTCAAGAAACTGTTCGGATTTTACATCAACTCCAAGATCAATTACATCCCATCCAGAACCTTCAATCATCATCGATACAAGATTTTTCCCAATATCGTGTAAGTCTCCTGCTACTGTTCCAATAATGAAGGTACCTCTCCTTTTAATCTCTCCAGAAGTGAAATATGGCTTAAGGTGTACCAAAGCACTGTTCATGGCCTTTGCAGACATAAGTACTTGCGGGACAAATAGTTTTTTATCTTTAAACAATTCGCCGACAATACCCATTGCTGGTATCATTGCACCTGTGAGAATCTCATTTGCCTTTACGCCATTATTTAACGCCTCACCGGTTAGTTCGTCTGCTCCGGGCATCCCTTTCATATCCGGAGGATATGGGGAGTCCATATTTATTTTTCCCTTTTGAATACAGATGGAAATTTTCTCGATGTAATTGTCCATGCCTTTTATCTCGTTTAGGAATCAGTTAACAAATTTAATAAAATAGTATTTAGAACTTAAGCCTCTCAAAAATAGAACGCGGTATTAATCTGAGAAGAATTGAGACAATCCTCCATCTTTTAGTTACAAAGACAACACCCCGTTTATTATCAATTGCCCTGACAATTTGTTTTGAAGCCTTTTCAACCGGAGCAATCCAGAAAGCACCGTCACCATTGCCCATTGCGGTGTCAACAAATCCGGGACGAACATCTGTTACGCTGATTTTACCACCTGTAGTTTTAGCCTTTTGCCTTAACGCCTCAAGATACTTTATCTGGTATGATTTTGATGCTGAATATGATGGTGAGAGCCCAAAGCCTCTGGTTCCTGCAATTGAGCTTATGGATGCAAGTTTACCTCCTCCGGCATTTTCAAAATATTTATAGGCCCAGTTTACAGCAGTTGTGAAACCTGTCACATTAGTCATTATAGTATCAAGTTCCGGTTCAAGATCAAGGTCTTTGTTTCTTTTTCCGACTCCTGAACTGAGAATGAAGAGATCAACCCCGCCAAGTTGTGTTGCAAGATCTTCCAGTTTTTCCAGAACGTTTTGAGTATTGTTTATATCAAATGTGCTTACGATATAGGACGAGGGAGACGAAGCTTTTATCTCGTTAAGCAGATGCTCTCTTCTGCCGGTTATACCAACTATATAACCCTTTGATACAAGAAGCTCTGCTATACCTCTTCCAATACCTGAAGTTGCACCCACTACAATAGCTTTTTTGGACATAAATTTTAAATTTTATCAAGTTCTAAAGCCAAAGTTATGCAATATCCCGGTTAAACGAAACAGAGCCCTAAAAATTGACTACAAACCTGGGATCAATAAACTCATCGCCTCTATAGTCAATGGTCTCTCTGCTGAATAGCAAATCAATTGTAATTGCCAGATAGTCTTTTTCAATTTCAATCATGGTTGCTTTTTCAACTTTTTGATTTTCATTCTTTTTCATGATTTCCAATTTTATTTATAATACAAAAATATTGTAGTATTTTGTCAACTTGTGACAATAAAAAAAAAGAATAAGAATTTATCCTCAAAAAAATGAATTATATTTAATGCCTGAATCTGAATTATTAAATCTATGAACGAAAACAAAATCCTTTCGGTTACAGAAAACGGTATCTGCACTGTAACAATAAATAATCCCGAATCACTGAATGCTCTAAATTCACTTATTATTGAAGAACTTGGAAAAGTTTTTGATATTATTGCACAAGACAATGATATAAAGGTGGTTATAATTACAGGTGCCGGTAGGGCATTTGTAGCAGGAGCAGATATTTCTGAAATGTCGGCTATGAACCCTTCCCGGGCCAAAGAGTTTGGTATAAAGGGGTCTTCTCTCTTTAGAAAAATTGAGAAATTATCAATTCCTGTAATTGCTGCAGTGAATGGTTTTGCCTTGGGTGGAGGATGTGAACTTGCAATATCGTGCGATATCAGAGTTGCTTCTGAAAAAGCAAAGTTTGGACAGCCCGAGGTTTCACTTGGAATAATACCCGGTTTCTCAGGCACTGTCAGGTTGCAAAAAATTGTAGGACTTGCTGTTGCCAAAGAGCTGATTTTTACAGGGAGAATAGTTGATTCAGAAGAGGCATTAAGAATAGGTCTGGTTAACTTTGTTGTTCCGGCAGATGAGTTGATGAACAAAGCCAATGAAATAGCGGCAAAGATTGCAGCAAATGCTCCTCAGGCTGTAAGGATGGCAAAAGAGTCAATAAACCTATCATCAGAAACTGACACCGATTCCGGTGTGGGATTTGAAAATAACCTTTTCGGACTATGTTTCTCTACCGAAGATCAAAAAGAGGGTATGGAGGCATTCATTGCAAAAAGGAAACCTGACTTTAAAAACAAATAATACTTAATCAACAATAAATAAACGAATTATGAAAATTTGCGTTATCGGAACAGGTACAATGGGAAGCGGCATTGTTCTGGCATTTGCACAAGCAGGATTGAGCGTTGTAATGAAGGGTCTTACCGAGGCCGAACTTCAATGGGGACACAACAACATATTCAGAAACCTCACAAAGCTTGAGGAGAAGGGTAAGATTACTGCCGAAACCAAGGCAGAAATTATGTCAAACATAAAAGAGACTCTATCTTATGATGATTGTGCCGATTCAGATCTTGTAATCGAGGCTATTTTCGAAGATATCTCACTTAAAAAAGAGGTTTTCGGAGTGCTTGACAAATTATGCAAAAGCGAAACAATCTTTGCATCAAATACCTCTTCACTATCAATTACCGAAATCGCAGCATCTACCAAAAGGGCCGAAAGAGTTATAGGAATGCACTTTTTTAACCCGGCTCCCGTTATGAAACTTGTTGAGGTTATTAAAGGTCAGGTTACATCTGACGAGGTCCACAAAACAGTTTGTGAATTGGCCGTAAAAATAGGTAAAACGCCCGTCAGCGTAAACGAAGCTCCCGGATTTGTTGTGAACAGAATACTTATTCCACTTGTTAATGAGGCAGTTGGAATTCTTGCAGATGGTGTTGCAACTAAGGAGGAGATTGACGAAGCTATGAAAATGGGTGCAAATCACCCTATGGGCCCCCTTGCACTTGGAGACCTTATCGGTCTGGATGTATGTCTGGCAATTATGGAGGTTCTCTACAGTGAGTTTGGTGATACAAAATACCGCCCTCATCCGCTGTTAAGGAAAATGGTCAGAGCAGGCCATTTGGGAAGAAAAACAGGAATAGGATTTTACGATTACAGATAGTTTTATAATGTCGAGCATTAACTATAAGAGCCTGATGCAGAAACGCATCCGTAAAGTGCTGATGATATGCAGCAGTTACGATGCCTATACCCTTGAAGAGGATGGGAGGATTGAGGTACAGATATACAAAGAGTATACAGACCTTAACCTTAGCAACCCTCCTACCTTTACCTGGGTAACATCTTCTGCAGAGGCCTTTGTATTGCTCAAAGACAATGCAGATTTTGACCTGATAATAAGCATGTTCAACATTGGTGACATGGATGTTTTCCGGTTTTCAAAACTGCTTAAGAGAGAGAGACCGGATATTCCGGTTGTGTTACTTACACACTTCTCAAAAGAGCTTTATAAAAAAATTGAAGATGCGGATAAATCCGGTATTGATTATATTTTCAGCTGGCATGGTAATGCCGACCTTATTCTGGCCATAATCAAGCTCTTTGAAGACAGAATGAATGCTGACCATGATATTCTGGATGTTGGAGTTCAGTCAATTTTGCTGGTTGAGGATTCTGTCAGATACTACTCAACATATCTTCCGGCTATTTACAAAATTGTACTGCAGCAGGGTTCTGAATTTCTAAAAGAGACTCTCAACGAACAACAGCAAAAACTAAGAAAAAGAGCCCGTCCAAAAATCCTGATGGCTACAAACTATTCAGAGGCAGTTTATTTGTACGAAAGGTACAAGGAGAACCTGCTTGGAGTGATATCAGATGTAGCCTTTGTAATTAATAAAAATGACCCCGCCAGCAGTGAGAAAATGGATGCCGGGATTGATCTTTGTAAACTTATTAAAAGCGATGATCCTCATATGCCTTTCCTTTTGCAGTCATCCCAGGAGAGTATGAGAGATGTTGCCAGAGAGCTGGGCGTAGGATTTCTTGAGAAATATTCCAAAACATTGCTAATTCAATTGACTGAATATATCAGCGAAGAGTTTGCTTTTGGCGATTTTGTCTTTAAAGATCTTAAGAATGGCGACATTATTGGCCGGGCAAAAGATCTTAGAGATCTTCAGGATCTTATAATGGAGATTCCTGAAGATGTTTTGATTTATCACGGTTCCAGAAACAGGCTTTCAAAGTGGATGTACTCAAGGGGGCTTTTCTCCCTTGCGTCAAAGGTAAAATCTACTCACCAAAGCCACTTTGACTCTATAGATGAACTTAGGGAGTTTATAGTACAGGCAATTAAAGATTACAGAATAGTACTTGGTCACGGTGTTGTAGCCAGGTTTGACAAGAGCTCATACAGTAATTACATCTGGTTTGCCCGGCTTGGTGAGGGATCACTGGGAGGCAAAGCAAGGGGAATTGCATTTGTAAACAACATGCTCCAGAAGTACAATCTTCTTGAAAAGTATGAAGGGGTAAAAATAATGATCCCAAGGACGGTTGTTATTGCTACCGACTATTTTGACGAATTCATAAAAATTAACGGACTCCAGTATGTAATAAATTCAGATATTTCTGACGAAGAGATACTCTCTGAATTTGTAAGTTCAAGATTACCTGAATCACTTGTTACAGATCTCAGAGTATATATTGCAAACTCCTACGGACCACTTGCAGTAAGATCAAGCTCAAAACTAGAAGATTCCCATTATCAGCCATTTGCCGGAATTTATTCAACTTATATGATTCCTCACACAAGGAATTCAGACCAGATGCTAAGACTTCTAGGTAAAGCGATTAAGAGTGTTTACGCCTCAATTTACTTCTCCTCAAGCAGAGCATACATTCAGGCTACATCAAACCTCATAAGTGAAGAGAAGATGGCAGTAGTTCTGCAGGATGTGGTTGGAACCGAAGATTCAGGGTTCTTTTTTCCAACGATTTCCGGTGTTGCAAGAAGTGTAAACTACTACCCTATCGGATCGGAATTACCCGAAGAGGGAATTGTAAACATGGCTTTCGGGCTCGGAAAAATAGTCGTTGAGGGAGGAAAGACATTAAGATTTTCACCTAAACACCCTAAGCACGTTTTGCAACTTTCGACACCACAGTTGGCGCTGAGAGACACACAAAACGAAATGTACGCACTTGACCTTAAGCCGGAAGAGTTTAAAACATCAGTTGACGACTCTATTAACCTCAGAAAGTTTGATATTAACCAGATAAAGCACTTCAGGAATATGAACTTTGTTGCCTCCACATGGGATATGCAGAGTTCAAGACTTGTAGACAGCAATCTTGAAGAGGGAAGAAAAGTCATAACATTTTCTCATATTCTCAAATTTGACACCATGCCGTTGGCTGAAATGTTATGTGACCTGCTTCAGATTTGCCACAAAGAGATGCACTCTGCCGTTGAGATTGAATTTGCTGTAAATATGGACGTTCCAAAGGGAGAAGACAAAATTTTCAGTCTTCTACAGATCAGACCAATTACCAATAACAATGACAACAAATCACTTGAGTGGGATAGTATAGACACCAATGATTCATTGATATATGCAGAGAGTGCTTTGGGAATTGGCTCAATTGATGGCATAGAAGACATCATATATGTCAAGGAGGAGAGCTTTGACAGCGCCCATACACTTGAAATTGCCGAAGAGATTAACAAGCTTAACCAGCAGATAAGAGAGCAAAAGAGGAACTATGTACTTATAGGTCCCGGCAGATGGGGTTCAAGCGATCCATGGCTTGGTATTCCAATAAAATGGCCAAACATTTCAGAAGCAAAGGTTATTGTAGAGTGTGGACTCAAAAATTTTAGAGTTGAGCCGAGTCAGGGAACCCACTTTTTCCAAAATCTCACCTCATTTGGCGTAGGTTATCTTACAATAAACCCCTACATGAAAGACGGACTGTTTAATTCCGAAAAGCTTAATTCTATGGATGCCTTGCATGAAAGCAAATATCTCAGGCATGTAAGGTTTCAAAACCCTCTATTTATCTACATAGATGGGAGAAAAAACAGAGGTATCATCAGATAATAAGGATATTACCCTTATTAAAAAAGGTCTTTAAAGTATTTTTGAAATAAATTTGAGACCTCTGCAACTGGTGGCTTTAAACCGGTCTCCTTTTCGATTGATGTTACCCCTTTATCAATAAAACCACAAGGGTTGATATATCTATAATAATCAAGATCTGTCGTCACATTTAGCGCAAAACCGTGCATGGTAATAAACCTAGAGACCTTAACTCCTATGGCACAAATTTTTCTTGCCCGGGGGGTCTCTGAATCTACCCATACACCAACCGCATTTTGGGAGATTTCACCCTTGATACCAAACTGTTCAACCGTCTTAATAACAGCCTCTTCCAGACGGCGAATATACTCCTTTATACCTATTCTAAAGTACTCAAGGTCCAGTATCGGATACCCGACAAGTTGTCCCGGACCGTGATAGGTTACATCTCCTCCTCTCTCTATGTTGTAAAAGGAGGCATCAATACGTTTTAGCATATCAGGGCTGAACAGGATATTATTTTGGTTTCCGTGAATGCCCATCGTATATACATGGGGGTGCTCAAGAAGAATCAGAGCCATTGGTGAGTATGTTCCATCTTTTTTTGAGTCAAGCATGTTGTTAAAAAAGAGTTTCTGCATATCCCAGGCCTCTTTATAATCAACCAACCCCGGCTGAACTATTTTGTAGGGTTTCATTATACCTTACTTTTTAGTTTATCCAACGCCTTTTCAGCCATATATGATGATCTTACCAGCGGGCCGCAAAACGCGTAATCAAATCCTGTCTTCAAGGCATATTCACTGTAGTAATCAAATTGTTGAGGTGTAATATACTCAACTACCGGAATATGGTTGGGTCCGGGTTTAAGATATTGCCCAACTGTCACAATTCTGCATCCATAATTGTAAAGATCTCTTAGAGCCTCCTCAACTTCATCGGGTCTTTCTCCCAGCCCTGCCATTAGGCCGCTTTTTGTATATACCCCCGATTTTGACAAGTGTTTTAAAACGTTAAGAGAGGTTTGATAATTAGCGCCTGAACGGACGGCAGGTGTAAGTCTTTGAATAGTCTCTATATTGTGCCCTATAATGTGGGGTTTAGCACTTATGACCAAATCAATCATTTTTTTATCAGCTCTGAAATCAGGAATCAATATTTCAATAGTTGTTTCAGGATTGACTCGTTTACATTCGTTAATAACTCTAAACCAGTGATTTGCTCCCTGATCATCAAGATCGTCTCTTGTTACCGAAGTTATTACACAATGTTTAAGTCCCAATAATTTAACGGATTGTGCCACCTCATAGGCCTCATCGTCATTAACAATTGATGGTTTGCCTGTCTTGGTGGCACAAAAGCCGCATGAGCGGGTGCAAATATCGCCCAATATCATGAAAGTAGCAGTTCCGCGACTCCAGCATTCGTTTTGGTTTGGGCACCTTCCGCTGCTGCAAATTGTATTAAGAGAGTGCTCTCTGATAATTCTGCCCGTCTCTCCGTATCCTTTATCTGTACTAAGTTTTATCTTTAACCAGTCTGGCTTTAAGATATCTCTTTTTTGCATCTGTATTTCATTTTTGCAAAGATATCAAAAATGAATAGAGTTAAGTGATAGTTGCTATTTGATGAAAGGTGTACCCACAGGAATCACTGCTTTACCTGCAAGATCATTGATTATTATAGCTCCCATCATATACCATGCACCAAGTGCACAAAAGATTAATTCATATCCTGCAATTACATTGAACACTGGATAACCAAAGTGGCCTATTACAAGCAGAATAAATCCAATCAACAGAAGTCCGAAGGTTATAGCCATAGCTTTATGTACTCTAAGTGAAGCAATAAAAAGAATGACGGTGTATAAAGTCCAGGCAAGCATGAAGAATCCAACATCTGAATGGCTGGATTTATATACTTCAAAATGGTTTAACATCCAGATTATACCAAGTCCAATCCAGAAGCTTCCGTATGAGACGAATGCACTATAGCCAAAATTATTTCCATTTTTATGCTCCTGAAAACCTGCAATCATTTGCGCCAATCCTCCAAAAATAAATCCCATTGCCACAACTGGGCCCAACCCAAGCAGTCCGATATTATGAAATTGCAGTAGTAAAGTTGTTAATCCAAATCCAGCAAGGCCAACAGCCGCCGGGTTACCCATTTTTCTCTCCATTGATTGATAATTTATAATAAAAGGGTGCAAAGCTAAATCAAAATTTGGAATGTGAAACATTTTGGTTTTAAATTGATAGTAAGAATGTTTAAAAAAGATGGTTAACATAGGTGCTTTATGTTGGTCAATTCTTATTTATTCAATTGATTATCTTATGCTTAACTCAACTTTTCAATATCTGTAAAAATTATTACAAAAATTCTCAAGTATTTTGTTTTTTGTTACATTTGCAGGCATAACATATTTTGCGATGAGTGACCAGATAAAACATGAATGCGGGATAGCACTTATCCGTCTCAAAAAACCACTTAGCTTTTACAAGGAAAAATACGGTACTTACCTTTATGGGCTCAACAGGCTCTATATTTTAATGGAAAAGCAGCGTAACAGAGGTCAGGAGGGGGCAGGTGTGGTTGGTGTAAAACTGGATATGCCGGCGGGATACAAATACCTTGACAGAGTCAGATCTTGTGATTCAGAACCTATTCAGGATGTTTTTAAAAAGATTCAAGACAACTTTTCACCTGAAATTATTGCCGATAAAGAGACAGAATGGGCTAAACAAAACCTACCATTTGTATCAGAAATTTATCTTGGACATCTAAGATATGCCACCTTTGGCAAAAATAATATTGATCTTGTTCATCCCCTTAAAAGAGCTAGTAACTGGAGGTCCCGAAACCTTGCGCTTGCCGCCAACTTTAATCTCACAAATGTTGACGAGCTGTTTAAAAGTCTTACAGATAAGGGACAACATCCGCGGGACTATTCCGATACTGTTACTCTGTTAGAAAAAGTCGGATACTATCTGGACGACGAAATTCAAAACCTCTATCGTAAATACAGAGATTTGGGATACTCAAAGGAGGAGATAACTCCTCTGATTGAACAAAACCTTAATTTACAGAATGTTCTATCTCTTAGCAGCAAAAACTGGGACGGAGGATACGCAGTTGCCGGGGTTACAGGCCATGGTGACTCTTTTGTAATGAGAGATCCATGGGGTATAAGGCCGGCATATTATTACAACGACCAGGAGGTAGTTGTTGTTGCTTCTGAGGCATCTGTTATCAGAACAGCATTTGGAGCAGACGATTCTCTTATAAAAGAGATAGACCCCGGATTTGCTTTGATTATTAAGAAAGATGGAACGGTATCTCATCTGGAGGTTAGAAAGCCTGAAAAAAGGAGCAGTTGCTCGTTCGAAAGAATCTATTTTTCAAGAGGTAACGATAAATCAATTTACCAGGAGAGAAAAAAGTTGGGAATGCTGCTTGTTGATCAGATAATAAATTCTATTGAAAATGATCTTGACAACACCGTATTTTCGTTTATACCCAACACCGCTGAAGTCTCTTTTTATGGAATGGTTGAGGGAATAAGGGGGCATATGCTCAAGGATAAAAAGAGGTTAATAAAAGAAGGTGAAGGGAAGCTCAGTGATAACCAATTGGTTGAAATCATATCAAGAGAACCCAGAGTTGAAAAAATTGTTATTAAGGATGCAAAATTACGGACCTTCATAACCTCAGATAATGATCGGGACGAGATGGTTCGTCACGTTTATGATGTAACATACGGAGCTATAAACAAGAGTGATAATCTGGTGGTGATTGATGATTCTATTGTAAGAGGCACAACCTTGAAAAGAAGTATTTTAAGAATTCTGGACACACTAAATCCAAAAAGAATAGTAATAGTCTCCTCAGCACCACAAATAAGATATCCCGACTGTTACGGAATAGATATGACAAGAATGGGCGAATTCATTGCTTTTAATGCAGCTATATCACTGCTTATAGAGAGGGGAATGGAGAGCGTAATAGACGATGTTTACAACAAATGCAAAAAACAGGAGGGTCTTCCGAGAGAGTCATTTAAAAATTATGTAAAAGAGATATATGCTCCTTTTACAGACGACCAGATATCAGATAAAATTGCTTCTATGGTTAAAAACAAATCTGTAAAAGCCGATGTTAAGGTTATTTTCCAGACTGTTGAGAATCTTCATGAAGCCTGTAGAGAGAACAGTGGTGACTGGTATTTTACCGGAGAGTACCCCACTCCGGGTGGTAATAAAGTGGTCAATACTGCTTTTATTAACTGGGTTGAGGGGAAAAACGAAAGGTCCTACTGATAATCACCAATTATACATACTTATATGAGAAAAGAGATCAGAGTTTTTGCTCCGGCTACCGTCTCCAATGTCGGTTGCGGTTTTGATGTTATGGGTTTTGCACTTGATAATCCTGGAGACGAAATTGTTCTTCGTACAACGCAACGATCCGGCATTACAATTACGAAAATAACCGGAGACGATGGAAAACTCACTCTTTATCCCGAAAAAAACACAGCAGGAGTGCCCCTGATTGAGATGTGCCGGGAGTTTGACATCAAGTGCGGAATTGAGATGGAGATTCATAAAAGGATGCCATTTGGCAGCGGACTGGGCTCAAGTGCTGCAAGTGCAGTTGGAGCAACCTTTGCGCTAAACCACCTTCTTGAACTTAACCTCTCTAATAAAGAGTTGCTCAGGTTTGCTCAGGCAGGTGAAATGATAGCCAGCGGATCGGAACATGCAGACAATGTCGCTCCCTGCCTGTACGGAGGATTTATTCTGATAAGAGGATACAAGCCAGTCGATATTATTCCAATTTCTTCGCCGGAGAACCTTTTTTGCACGGTTATACATCCCCATATTGAAATCTCTACAAAAGAGTCCAGAAAACTTTTACCGGAATCTATCCCCGTAAATGATGCAATAGCCCAATGGGGTAATTGTGCAGCTCTTGTTGCAGGGTTGTTGACAGATGATTATAAACTGATAGGCAGAAGTATAGAAGATCGTTTTGCAGAGCCGGTCAGGGGAAAATTCATCCCTCAATACAGAGAGATGAAAGAGGCCGCTCTCAGGAGCGGAGCTTTGGGTAGCAATATTTCCGGTTCAGGTCCTTCTGTTTTTGCGCTTTCATCAAGTGAAGAGACAGCAAAAAGAGTAGGAATTGCAATGAAAAGTGAACTTGACAAAATTGAGCTTGCTTCTGATATATATATATCAAAAATTAATCGAAAGGGTCCAAAAATTATTGAACTTATATAAGACTCAAATGAAACTCTACAGCACTTTAAATAAAGATATTACCGCAAATTTCAAAGAGGCAGTTATAAAGGGAGTTCCACCCGGCGGCGGTCTCTTTATGCCATCATATCTTCCAAAACTAAGAGATGACTTTTACAAATCACACAGAGATTCATCTCTGCCTGAAATGGCGTTTGAGATATGTAAAATCCTTATAGGTGATGAAATTCCTGATGCCCATCTGAAATCAATAATTTTTGATAACCTTAATTTTGACGCTCCGCTTAAAAAGTTGGAAAACAATAAATATATTCTTGAACTGTTTCATGGTCCTACCCTTGCATTCAAAGATTTTGGAGCAAAATTCATGGCAGGAGTTCTATCATATTTTACCAAAAACAACAACAAGGAGACAATTATACTTGTTGCTACCTCCGGTGATACAGGAAGCGCGGTAGCAAATGGATTCCTCGGAAAAGAGGGAATAAAGGTGGTTCTTCTTTACCCTTCAGGAAAGGTTAGTAAAATTCAGGAACAACAACTTACAACTATCGGCGGCAATGTGACTGCTCTCGAAATCGACGGCACATTTGACGATTGCCAAAGGCTTGTAAAAGAGGCGTTTAGTGATACTGGTCTGAATAGTTTATTAACACTATCTTCGGCAAATTCAATAAACATAGCAAGATTGATCCCTCAATCTTTTTACTATCACTATGCATACAGTAAGCTTGAAAATAAAAGCTTACCGGTTGTATTTTCGGTTCCAAGCGGAAACCTTGGTAACATTACTGCAGGTCTGTTTGCAAAAGAGATGGGGCTTCCTGCCTGTAAGTTTATTGCGGCAGTTAATGCAAATAATATTGTCCCGGAGTACATCCGCACCTCTGTTTTTACACCTAAACCTTCTGTAGCGACTCTATCCAATGCAATGGATGTGGGTAACCCAAGTAATTTTCAAAGAATTTCATCATTGTTTAATAAAGATTACGAAGCTATTAAAGAACTGATTTACAGCAATTCTTACTCCGATTCAGAAACTCTCAAAGGTATAAAAGAGGTACTGGATTTGTATGATTATACAATTGACCCGCATGGTGCAGTGGGTTACCTGGCTTTGAAAGACTTTTTAAAAGAGCAGAATGAATCCTTTGTCTCGATTATTCTTGAGACAGCTCATCCTGCAAAATTCAATGATACAGTTACTTCAGCTATAGGCAAGAGTATTATTATTCCGGAGGGTTTAAAATCTGCTCTTGACAAGAAGAAGCATTCCATAAAAATGATAGCTGATTATAACCATTTAAGGGACTTTTTGAAAGGATTCGAATAGATATTTGTATATTTAACAGATAATTTGTACTTGCCTAGACAAACTAATCTGTCAAGGTATATGTAATACTGCTAAATTTCTATGTCACATAATACCAGATATATTTACATTATTATTTTGTTGTTGCTGTTTTCATGCAACAATTCAAAGACACCCGAAAATAACCTAACGCAATCAAAATCAATTCCTGCCAGAGGCAATGTTTTACTAACCAACAGCATAAACAAGCCTGTTGTTATTCCGGCAAAGTCTCCGATTGTCACCATTCCTTCAAAATCTGTCGAAATAGCTGCCCCAATTAATATTTATCCATCCACCCAACCCAAAACACTCACTATCAGCAATCCGGTTGTAAGGGTGATTGGGAAAAATGGTACAACTAAACCCTTAATTACACCTGCCACCGGTAATCCGATATTTTGCAAAGCACCTCAGGTAGTCGAAGTTAAAGACCCATACATTAAAGATATCAATCCTCACAATTTCAGCAGTTTCAGTAAGCTGCAAGGCCTCAGGCATGATCAGATAAGGTCAATGATTCAGGATAAAATGGGTAATATCTGGCTTGGTACAGATGACGGGTTAACTAAATATGATGGAAAATTTTTCTACCACTATACTACTTTGCAGGGTCTGAGTAATAATCTTATTCTTTCTGTAATGCAGGATAGTGAAGAGAATATATGGTTTGGCACCTTTCGGGGTGGTGTAACCAGGTACGATGGAAAGTATCTGACAACCTTTACTGAAAAGGAGGGTATGCCGGATAACATTGTAAATACCATTTTTGAAGATTCATACGGAAATCTGTGGTTTGGGACCGGTAAAGGTCTGGTAAAATATGACTCTGACATTTTTACTGTTTACAACACTGACAATGGGTTGGCAAACAATGATATCAGGGCTATTAGTCAAGACAATTCGGGGAACATTTGGGTTGGTACATATACCGGAGGAATCTCAGTTTTAAGAGGGAATGAATTTTGGAACTATTCTAAAAGTGACGGTCTTCCTTCAAATTCAATCAGCAAAATATTCAAATCTGATAATGGAGAATTGTGGATTGGGACAACTGATAACGGAGTTTTAAATTTCGACGGAAGCAGATTTGTCCTTTACACAACCAAAGAAGGGCTAAGCAATAATTCCATAAGAGACATAAGCCAGGACAGCGGAGGGAATATGTGGATAGGAACTGCTGATGGGGGTGTTTTAAAATTTGATGGTAAATTTTTCACCAAATTCGGGACTGAAGAGGGCATGAGTTCAAATTACATCCGGGCTGTAGTTGAAGACAGAACAGGTACTCTTTGGTTTGCGACTCGTGGTGCCGGCCTGGTAAGATACGACGGAAATCTCTTTACTCATCTGACATCCAATGAAGGTTTGGGAAACAGCAGAGTACTCAGTATACTTCAGGATAAAGCTGGAACTATATGGATTGGCACATTTGGTGGATATGTAACCAAATGTGTATTCAAAGAAAAAGATGGCATAAAGAGTGCCTATTTTTCTCAATTTGGTCATAAACAGGGTCTGCCGGGAAGTCGAATTTACAAAATCATAGAAGATTCCAAAAACAGAATCTGGTTTGGGACAGATGGCGGAGGAGTATCTGTTTATGATGGTAAAAAGACACTTACTTACAATACATCGCATGGTTTGGCAGATAACCTTATAAGAACAATCTATGAAGATACTGAAGGTAATTTATGGATTGCAACATATGGTTCTGGAGTCTCAAAATTTGATGGTCAAAATTTTACCAATTACACCATAAAAGAGGGATTAAGCAGCAATAATGTGTTGTCCATTTTGCAGGATAATGGAGGCAGAATATGGTTTGGTACAGATGGAGGCGGGTTAACAATGCTGGATGGAGAGCAATTTACTCACTATAACCCAGAAACGGGATTTTTTAGCAACACGGTGTACAGTATTATCCAGGATAACAGGGGTAATCTATGGTTTGGAACAGGTGGAAACGGACTTGTACTATACGATGGAGTTACCTTTCAACAGTTTGAGGAGGAATCAGGCTTAAATAACTATCATGTATTGTCGCTATTGCAAGATTCCAAAGGCAATATTATTAGTGGAACAAGGTTTGGTATCAATAAACTTAAAGCAGAGAATATTGAACAGGTTGTTAATCATACCGGAAGTCCGTTTTTCAAGAGTTATAATTTTGAAGATGGTTTTATTGGTATAGGCTGCAATATGGGGGCAATTGCAGAGATAGATAACGGAGATATCTGGATTGGGACTACTGACAGGCTTACAATATTCCAATACAACAGAAAAGAGATAATCACAACAAAGCCTTCGCTGATGCTTACAAACGTGCAGCTATTTAACGAAAACATTCCATGGGAGGAGCTCGCTTTCAAAAAAGACACTTCATTATTGCTTCAAAATGGTGTGAGAATTAAAAACACTAGTTTTGATGATATCTCAAGATGGTATGGCATACCCCAAAACCTCAAACTTCCTCATCATTACAATTACATTTCATTCAATTACAATACCATAAGCCACACGCAAATAAGAAAAGCAAGATACAGATACAAATTAGATGGGCTGAATGACAATTGGAGCTCACTTACCGACAGAACTGAAATCTCATTCGGCAATCTAAATCCCGGGAAATATACCTTCAATGTACAGGCTGTTAATAGCGAGGGTGTTTGGAGTGATGTAACTTTTTTCAGCTTTAAAATTAAACATCCATGGTGGCGCACATGGTGGTTTTACTCTGCTCTTGGATTATTGACAATAATACTAATTTTTAATATTGTCAGACGAAGAGAGCATAAACTTGTAAAAGACAAGCAATTACTCCAGTCTAAGGTAAACAAAAAAACACAGGAACTTCTTGATAAAAACGAAGAGCTGCAGATAATCAATCTGGAAAAGGATAAACTACTTTCAATAATTGCACACGATTTGAGAGGTCCTTTTAATGGATTTTTGGGTCTTTCAGAGATATTGGCACATAACCTGAAGGATCTAACAGGAGAAGAAATTAGTGATATTGCAACAAATCTCAACTCTTCTGCTCATAACCTATACAATCTTCTGGAGAATCTTCTTCAATGGTCCAGAATGAGGCAAACCTCCTACCCTTTCAATCCGACTGTAAAAAACCTCAGCACTCTTATTGAAGATAATATGGCCATTCTTTTACAAACTGCCGGTTCAAAAGATATAAAGTTACAATACAGCGTTCCGGAAAATATTGATGTTTTTGTTGATATCAATATGTTCCAGACGATAGTCAGAAATCTCGTTTCTAATGCAATTAAATTTACCGGAACAGGGCAAGAGGTGGCATTAATCGCACAAAAACTCAATGAAAATGAGGCGACCATATCGGTTAGAGATACCGGAATAGGTATGCCCAAAGAGGTTCTCGAAAACCTTTTTATGCTGAACACAATTTCAAACCGCCCCGGAACCGAAGGCGAACCAAGTAGCGGACTCGGATTAATAATATGCAAAGAGTTTGTTGAAAAGCACGGTGGAACTCTCTGGGCAGAGAGTGAAGAGGGTAAAGGTTCGTTGTTCAGTTTTACAATTCCAATACACGACACACAAAAAAATAAGAAAAAATGAAAAAAAGATACCTTCTGTTAATCTATACATTAGTTTTAACATTAACCGGTTGCGACAAGCTCAAAGAGCTGGCAACAATAAGAATCAACACAAAAATTGAGACAGAGATACCGATAGTTATTGCTGCAAATCTCCCTGCCGGTGCAGCATTCGGAGAAAATATCCATATACCTTTAACCTTCTCTGAAACTCACATTATAAAGCTTCAGGACAACTTTGATATTGAACCATATCTCAAAAAAATAAAGGAGATAGATCTTGGTTCAGTAGAGATTACTGCTTTGGGAATGCAGCCCGGGGAGGTGATAAATTCTGTAACTCTGGAGGTTGATGGGATCGGTCATATTTTAACTCTTACAAATATATCAGCAACCAATAATACCTTTAAACCAGCAATACCTCAATCATTGCTGGACGCTGTGTCAAATAAATTTTTAAAAGAAGAGAAGATAACTGTCACAGTTTACGGCAGTGCTAACTCTGCTATGTCTATTTCAGTTGGAGTAAGTATTGAGGCCGGTATAATCGCTTACGTATTAAATTAGCAACTCTTTATTCTAAAGCTCCTTTGATCTGCTTTGTGCCATATTAATAACATTTTCGAAATGTATGTCAATATGGTTTTCATTCAGGTAATTAAGTCCTGCCTCTGTGGTTCCACCTTTGCTTGCGATGTTTGATATTAGTTCATCAATAGAAAAATTGTTACAGTTGTTTCTGTAGTATGCTGCAGTGCCCTCCAGTAATCCGGCAAGCATGTTATTCATTTGGTTATCCTCCAGTCCCAGCTCTCTAATTTTCTCTTTTTGCACATCAATGAGTTTTAATAAAAAGGCCGGGCCACTTCCGAAGATTGCGGTAAAGAGGTCGAAATGGGCCTCTTCTATTTCAATTAACTGACCTGAGCTTTGAAGCATTTTTTTTGTAAAATTTTTGTGTTTGTGCTCAATATTGTTGGTTGTATAGGCTGTGACCGAATTGCCATATTCCAGAGCCAGATTTGGCATTATTCTGATAATTGGCATTTTATGCCCCAGTGCTTGTTCAATGTAGGCAATTTTTTTTCCGGCTACAGGTGATACTATCAGTTTATCATTGATGTTGGTATTCGCAAGTTGAATTAGAACTTGGTCAAGATTCTGTGGTTTTACTCCAAACCATATTATATCTGAGTTGGCAACCAATTCATTTACAGATATGCTACATTTCAGGTTCTTCTCTTTGTTTGTTTTTGAGATATATGTAAACTCTTTTTCTCCAATTTTTTGTAAGTATGAGTGAATTGCTTTAATGACATTTCCATACCCGATAAATCCGTGTCTCATGTTATAATTTTAATAAGTAATTAAATGATTCTGCAGGTTAATTTTGCAGAAATTTTTGACTGAGATTGGGCATAATAAAGCCCTCTCTCCTACGAGATTGTTAGGAAATTATACCCCAAAGGGGGGGACGGGAGTATGAAAATGACGTATCAAGCTTAGCGTTAAGTAATTTTAACGGGACAAATGTAGTGATAAATTTTGGGATTGCCTCCTTTCAGTCGGCGTTCCCTGGTGGGGGGCTCTAACAAAGCAAAAAAACTAAAGCTCCTCTGGAACTCTTTTATTATGCGCTTTACGGCTTCTAGCGAGCTTGAGCCGTTAACGCATAATAAAAAAAGCCGCAATAAATTGCGGCTTTAGTTTTTTTGCTTTGTGATTCGGTTGGGATTCGAACCCAAGACCCACAGCTTAGAAGGCTGTTGCTCCAAAGTTACATACAATTGAATATGTTGTATTTATGAGCGCTAATTTGCGGCTGGTAAAACAATAGTACAACACTTTTAAAACTATTCTTTGCTGTCAATAAAATTAAATATTGAACTTCGCGATGTATTTTTGGTCCATTACACAGTAGCTATTAGAATTCAAAGAAGAAGTTTTATTGAAACAACCCTTAAATTTGTTAACAATGATGCTTTGGCACACATAATTATTCTTTGAAGTATCGAGATTTAATAAATTGGATATAGGTTTCTAGTACTTCCGGATTATCAGTATTTGGAATAAAAAGGTGCTTTATTATTCCTTTATTGTAAATGAAAATATAAGGATTTTTTAGTTCTTCAGCCGGAATATTAGGCAACTCACTTTTATCTAAAACAATAGTATTAGTATGTATAGGAGTAACGCCAAAAGGTAAGTCTGAGACCAAAAATACAATTTTAGGTGTACTACTATAATTTGGGAAAAAAGTTAAAACTTTTTTTATTACAAAATCCACACAACCCTTACAATCCAGTTGTGAATAACGTATAATCATTATATCGTCGTTTTCTATCTTATTGTAGGCAATATAACTATCAAGTTTTGTGTTATTAACCAAAGTATTGTCATTAAAAACAGAAAGATACATATGGCTCATAAAATGCAATCTATCTGCTGATAACTCGTTGTTTTTAATATTATGAGAATTACTAGTTATTTTAATAAAAGAAAGAATAGTAATTATCAGATTGATTAACAGTATCGCATATAGTATTTTATAGTGCTTCATAAAATTATTTATAAGTATATTTCAAAATAACATAGTTATCATCTGGATTGATTGAATTTAAAACGACTCGTTGGTCATAATCGAGGATTAATTCGTTAACAAAACAACGTAATTGATTCGGAGGAAAAAACACATAATGATACTGATTATCAGAATATCCGGGCCATATTTGAACACCTTCTTTTGTCTTGTGGAATACACGTGACTTACCTCTGTTTTTGTCATAAGCCAGAGTCATCATCTTACCTCTGAAGTCGAAGACTGATATTACAAAATTTTCTGATTCTGTAAAGTGTGCAAAACTTGATGCATACTTGAAAGAAATATTTTTACCAAGGCGATAATAATAAAAATCATTTTCATTATCAGGTATTTCGGACAATTTAAAATTGTACTTGCCGAAATCCCATTTAAAATTAGGTGTGAGGGATAAAGTTGCAGGATTAATTGTATAAATAAAACCGTTGTGTCCTTCAAAAAAACGGATTGTGTCTTTAAACTTAAAAAATGGAGATGAGACAAACTTCAATGTACTCTTTAGAAGTATATAATCAGGTAGTGTATAGTCGGTTTTAACTATTTCGTTCTTTTGTTTCGAATAATATAAAAGCTTTTTATCGTTAAATATTGAAAAAAAAACATAATAATCATCGGACAGTCTTTCAAATAAGTGTACAGATCTTATGCTTTCATTGAGTTTAATTGATTCGATAAAATCTTTTGTATAAAGGTCATAACGATAAAGAGCACCTGACGGACACAATAATTCTATTGTGTTATCGTGGTTGTTAATGCCAAAATCATAAAGAAGTGAGTACTCACCAGGTCCTCGTCCTTTTTTAATGATAGTTTCAACATATTTCCCGGCAGAATTAAATATTTGAATTAAATTTTGTTTTTTATCAAGGATATAAAAGTAATCCCCGTTGGGGATTACTTTTATAAAATTCATATCACTTAACAATGAGTGAGTATTTGTTTCAAGCGGGATTATTTCAATTTTTGAAAAAAAATCAAAAAAAGAGGGAAATTCTTCTAAATTATCTAAGTCAATATGGGTAGAATTGTCTTCCATCAGACCATTCTGCTGATCTTTACATTGCTGGTCTTTACATCCACTTTCAAACAACAACGTAAGAGAAAGTAACACCGCAATTGAAAAATGTATCGTAAAAGTTTTTTTTAATTGTTTCATCATATGACAAAAGGCTGGCAAAAATTTAAAAATATTATAAGTACTCGACTACAATAATCTGTTTGAACACCCGAAAAAACACAATCAAAAGGGCAGGGGTGGTTAAAAGGCCTAACCGGGAAAATATAAAAACAACGACCGGAAGAACCTGCACTACATGATATTTCAGCACCAGGTAACTCACCTCCTTCTGATTCTTCCTGGTCAATGGATTAAAGTTTATATACTTCTTGCTTTTTACTAGTACTAAAGGGCATTTTTTTATGTTTTTTATTTTTCATTTCAATTTCTTCTATAAGATAACTTAATCCATTTCCAAAATCGATTGTTAAAATTTTTCTAGATTTATTTACAACTACAACTTTTGCAGAAAAATCTCTCTCGAAAAGCTCTTTAGACTTGTCATATGAATAAGTTATCGAATATGCTGATTCCCCTTTATGAATTCCACCCTTAAATTCACCTTCGAATTTTACAATTGGTGTAAGGTACCCTCTATTATACTCTGGGCCATACTTCTCCAATGCTCTGTCGGCTATCTTGATTAAGAGGCTGTCTCTTACCTTTGTTGGTAGTTCATTAAAATTTTGAGAGAAAAGAGAATTTGCATTTATGGTAAAATACATAATCATAATTATAAAAATAATTTTTTTCATTATGTTATTTGTTTAATTAGGTAATGTTGTTCTTCTATTTGGACCATATTCGATCCCGGGGCATCGGATATTACTCGGCTGTTTTTGTCCATAATTTCTAAATCTTTTCAATTATTTCTCTCCTCACCACTTCCCAAGCATCCTCATTGGTATATTCTATTCCCGGCTTAAGGATAATATGAATATCATCTAAAAATTCGTGGTCAGTCATTTTTTCTGCCATATTAATAAGGAACTGTTTTTGTGTAGGGGGTTTGTCAACCGAAGACTGCATGTAGGTCTTGTAACAATGTATAAGTTTTTCAATATCGACTTGTTGGTTTCTCAAAGCCCAGTATAAATCGAATAAATCGCGACCTTTCCGTCGTTGATACAAGGCGCGTAGTTTTGTGCCCAAGAGTTCTTCTAATTCGTATCCCGTCAACATACATTCAGCGGAAAACCAACCGTTTTCTACTATGTAGGGAATTTGTTTTAATCCTAACACATGAAAATGTTCGCGTGTATTGATTTCTATTTTCAACCGCATATTGATTATCGGCTGTGTGCTTGTGTCAAAACGGTAAATGATGGTGTTGTTGTGAATATGTTGCTTAACTGTCCTCTTTGTACCAAGAAACGACAGTCGCTCACGGATTTGTTTGAGTATTGGGTTGATTGGTTCAGAATTGATTTGCACTAAATCAATGTCTTCGGAATAGCGCGCTTGTGGCTGTAAATACAACTTATGCAAGGCTGTTCCTCCTCGAAAAGCCAATGCATTTTTCAATAAATCGTCGGAAAATATTTCTACCAGCGCCCTTGTAATGATTAAATCTTGTTCGACTTGTGCATTAGCAGGCCAAGGGGCTTGCGTTTTCCATTCTTCCAAGTATCGTTGAGGTATCATAAATCGCTTTCTATTTCCATATTTTTAATTACTTTCCATATTTCATCTACCTCGCCTTGTTTCTCTTTTTGAACAGATAGCAAGACCGGGACAACGGTTCTACTATTTAATATTTTCAACAATGCTTCGGCCAATTTTTTTTCACCTAAAACTTTATCAAAAATATAGCCTAAGCGCTGAATAACCGGCGTACTTGGGAATCGCTTGGCCGTTCGTGAAAGCGCAGATACTTTCATTACTTGCGCCAATTCCTGCAATACGGTTGTCGCCCTGTTTAGTCCAATTTTTTCGTTATAAGACAATAAATCAAGTGCCGTCAATTCGGGAGAAGAAACATTGATGTAACCTGCATTGGTTGTCTTTTGTACAATATCATCCTGTTCCCAATTGTTTTTCGAGAAAAACAAAATTTTCAACTTCTTACTGTTAATGCTTCTTGGGGCAGGGGTTTGTGCTATCACAAAATACTCCATGGGCTGCTGATGTGCTGCGCCATTCAAAGCCGCCGCAGATAGTAATGCCACATAATATGGCTTATTTAGCGATTTCATTAAATCGTCGATAAACAAATATGGTGGCAACATTCCTTGCTTGGAATATTCGGGTGAAATAATAGCGTAAAAACCCTTACGGATTTGTGCTATCTGCTTCTTAACTTTATACCTGTACAATCCTTGCAAAAGCGTTTCTTCCGATAAATCGAACCGACCACGCAACTCATCAAAAGCAAAGGTGTAACGACCTTGTGATTGCAGTTCCACAAAGAATTTGTCCCAATTTGCAATCTTATTCTTTTCTATTAAATTATTCATGTTGTATATTTGCAAACCACTACATATATCGTAGTGGTATGTAAATATAGACTTTTGATTCATAACTTACAAAAGTTGCCATATTTTACAGCAGAAAATTATGGATCGAAATGTTAAATATCTGTAAAATAGTTGGTAGTAAATTAGGGTGGTTCGGATAGGATTGCCTCCTTTCAGTCGGCGTTCCCTGGTGGGGGGCTCTAACAAAGCAAAAAAACTTAAGGGCTTTGGAATATGCCCACCTTGGGATTGCCTCCTTTCAGTCGGCGTTCCCTGGTGGGGGGCTCTAACAACGAAAAAAACTTGAGGGCTTTGGAATATGCCCACCTTGGGATTGCCTCCTTTCAGTCGGCGTTCCCTGGTGGGGGGCTCTAACAAAGAAAAAACTAAATGGCTCTGCCATTTTTATTTCCTGGGGAAGCCGCAGCAAATGAATTTGCGTGCGGGCAGCCCCAGAAAATAAAAAAAGCTGTGCGATGCACAGCTTTAGTTTTTTCTTTGTGATTCGGTTGGGATTCGAACCCAAGACCCACAGCTTAGAAGGCTGTTGCTCTATCCAACTGAGCTACCGAACCATTTTCTGTTTTAAACGGGAGTGCAAAGATATAACTATTTTTTTATTTACGAACAGATTTGGCAATAATTTCAATGGCAAAGACTATTGCTATTCCTATCGTTGCGAATAGTAGTGCCCACATGAGTTGTGGGTTGGTCTCCGTAATGGTTTTGTAATGTGAGGGGAGCACGGGATGAAAGATGCCTTCATAGACCAGAGATTCGGCTTTCCATGGCCAAACTTTGACAAGTGAGCCTATCATAAAACCTGCAAGAAGCGCAATGGTTTGTTCGTAGTACTTTTTTAGAAGCCAGGATAAAAAATGGGAAAAAGCTATAAGGCCGACTACGGCTCCTGCTATAAATACCAGCATTACGGGTATGTTAAACTCTTTAATTGCTGACATCATAAAGGCGTATTTACCCATTAGGAGTAAAATGAAGCTGCCAGATATTCCGGGAAGAATCATGGCACAAATTGCTACCATACCGCAAACAAATATAAACCACCATGCATCGGTAGTCTCGGTTGGTGAGACAAGTGATATCCAGGAAGCAATGGCAACACCCGCTAGAAGGGCTGTAATATGCCCTGTTTTCCACTTTTTGACATCTCTTAGTATGAATATTGCCGAGGCGGCAATGAGGCCTAAAAAGAAGGACCAAAGGGGAATCGGATGGTTTATCAGAAGGTATTGCATAAGTCTGGCAAGTGTAAAAATGCTTACAAGAACTCCTGAGAAGACAGAAACAAGGAAGTTTCCGTTTATCTCCTTCCAAAATCTGCCGATATCTCCCTTGAAAATCCATTTAATTGATTTATGATCAATAGATTTGAGTGATGATATCAATTCGGCATAGATTCCGGTCATAAAGGCTATTGTACCACCTGAAACACCTGGGATTACATCTGCTGCACCCATAGCTATCCCTTTGATTGCCGTAAAAAGGTATTTTTTCATTTAGAATTTACTTTTTTCTGCTTTTTGCTATTTGTCCGGTCACTTTATCATCTTTCTTTAAAGATGGGATGAGTTCAAAAAGCCTTGCCAGCCAGATCTCTCCATAAGCAACCAATAGTTCAAGATACACAAGGAACAGTTCTGACTCCTGAGTATGGTAAAGTGCTGTAAGATAATAAACTAAAAATTCAGGCTCTTTGGTTCTCTTGTATGTCTTGAGCAATTCTGCCAGCAAAAAAAGATAATCTGCCCCTTCCAGACCTATTACTTTTCTTAAATATGGCAATGCAGCCTGGTCTTCGTGTTTAAGCATATGGATATATGCTACTCCTGTGTTTGCGTCTATGCTCTCATCAGAATTAATCAGAGCCATCATAAAGAATTTCATCGCATCATCCAGTCTGTCTTTGCCAAGGTATGCATCAGCAATACCTATCAGCGCAAAAATATTGTCCGGTTCCATCTTGAGGAACTCAGTGAAAACAGCAATACCCTCATCATACCTTCCGGTGTTAATCAGTAAAATTGCTTTGTTGTACAGTACAGAGGAGTTGTATGGATTTAATGCAATAGCAAAGTCAAATGCTTCAACAGCTTTATTTAGATTCAGATCTCTGGCGTAAATTGTTCCTATGTTAAACCAGACATTATCATTAAAAGGATCTTTGTCCAGATATTTTTCGTAGAACTCAAGGCTTTTTGACAGATTGTCTTTTCTTTCAAAGCAAAATGCAAGATCATTTATGATCTCGAGGTTATCAGGAGAATTTTTGAGGGCTCCTTCAAGAAGACTAATGGCAAAATCAAATTTCCCCATATCAATATAGTCCTGAGAAGCCGTAAGCAACATTTCGGTCTTTTCGTTTACAGTTAGCGAGAGTGCTCTCTGAACATATTCAGATGCCTTTTGATCGTCGCCAAGTTTTATATAGATTCTGCCAAGAAGGAAGTGAATGTCACTGTTGCCGGAGTCTAAATCCATTTGATTGTTTAATATATCCAGTGCTCTTTCCAACTCTCTGTTTACAATGAGAACATCGGCATATCTTATTATCAGATCAGTTGAGTACGGGTGCTGGGTATATGCCATCTTGGTGAGAATATACACAATGTCATCATCAACCTCGTCAATGAAATGGTTGATCAGAAACTCAAACTCCTCTTCAGTAAACTTAAGATTCTCCAGAGTGCCGCTTTCAAATGCCTCTTCGCACTCAGAGATCAGGTTTGAGAACTCCTCCTCTTCGTTAATATTTAAAAAATCGTCCCCTATCATTTAAGCAGATCTGATTGATGACAGATAATGTATTACTGAGTCTATAAAGTGTTTAGAACCTGATTCCGGGTCACTGGCCAAAACAAGATCAAAAGGGTTATTGTCATACCCGCATCTTCCTACCTTAAAATAGGCGTTGGATAGTCTTGATATATATTCGTAAGTAAAATTGTGTTGAGCAGAAAGATCGATATACAAATCATGGTTCTGATTTGCAAATTCAATTATAGCATCATCTACAGGGGCTCCAATGCTGTTGAATGATGTTCTGTTGATAATTTTTATTCTAAAATCTACAAAACCTTCGGGAAAGAGTGATTTGGTATAATTGACCGCCAGCGCCTGAAATTTTATTGACCTGTTGTCAAGGTATTCTGTAAATCTCTTGATCGTGTCTATAATATTGTCTTCGTTAATATCAAAAATTACACCTACGCTTCTGACTTCCGAAAGTGGCATAAACCGAACTACCCGGTCGGTTTCAATTTTCTTAAGTGCTTTTCTGCGACGGTTTTCAATAAAGAACATTTCTAATAACTTAACATTTCTCCCGCAAAATTAGCAAAAATCAAGCCATCTGCAATAAACCTCAGTTTAAGAATATTTTTATCTTTGTGTTAAAGACAATGCCTGACATGAAAAAAGAGAATGAAAACAACACTCTCAGGGATATATTTTCTGCAAGTGTAAAAAATTACGGGGAGAGAATGGCATTCTCCCTCCACAACAAAGAGATCATTACTTACAATGAGGCTTCATCAAAAATTGAAAATCTTATAGGTGTTTTAAACAAAGCGGGCATAGAGCCAGGTCAGAAAGTTGCTTTGCTTGGTAATAATATGCCTAACTGGGCTGTGTCATATTTCGCTATAACTGTATCAGGGAGGGTTGTGGTGCCTATATTGCCGGATTTTACTGCTTTTGAGATAATTAATGTTCTTGATCACTCCGATGCATCTGCAATTATTGTTTCATCTAAGTTAGAATACAAGATCCACAAACATATTTCAGATAAGTTACCTCTTATCATCAGGATGGATACCCTGGAGCCTGTAAAGATGCCAACAGTCAGTTCACCTGTCCAACCTGCTGAACCTAAACAAGAGGACATTGCATCAATTATCTATACCTCAGGTACTTCTGGTGCTTCAAAAGGTGTTATGCTAACACATTCAAATCTTGTTCACCATACAAAAATGACATACAAGCTCTTTCCGATAGTTAAGGAGGATACTTTTCTTTCGATTCTGCCCCTGTCACATGCTTACGAGTGCAGTATCGGAATGTTGTTGCCATTTTATTGTGGAGCATCTGTTGTTTATCTTGACGGCTCGCCTACTCCTTCGCTTCTAATGCCTGCATTAAAAGAGGTGAAACCAACAGTTATGCTAAGTGTTCCACTTATTGTGGAGAAGATATACAAACTCAAAATCAGGCCGATGTTCACCAAAAACATCATATTGAGAACTCTTTACTCAATTCCATTAATTAGAAGAGCGCTGCACAAACTTGCCGGAAAAAAACTATTAGAGACATTTGGTGGAAAACTTCGTTTTTTTGGCATAGGGGGCTCAAGAATCGATGGTGTGGTAGAGCATTTTCTTGCTGATGCCGGCTTTCCCTATGGCATTGGTTATGGTTTAACTGAGACATCTCCCCTACTTGCCGGAGCTATTCCCGGTAAAGTAAAATGGCAATCTACAGGCCCTGCGATTGAAGGAGTTGAGATTAAAATTATCAATATAAACAGGGAGAAGATTGGTGAGGTAATTGCAAAGGGTCCAAATGTAATGGCCGGGTATTACAAAGACGATGAAACAACCAAAGCGTCGTTTACAAAAGATGGATGGTTCATTACAAAGGACTTAGGGCATATCGATAAAAAAGGCAACCTTTTCATTAAAGGAAGAAGAGACAATATGATGCTTGGTCCTAACGGAGAGAATATATATCCGGAAGATATTGAATCAGTTATTAACGAATTTGATCTTGTGCTGGAGTCTCTTGTTGTACAGAAAAAGGGTAAACTGGTGGCCAAAGTACACTTCAATTATGAGGAGATTAAAAACGGTTTGCTCGAAGAGGGTAATGGCTCTGATAACATAACAGATAAACTAAAAGAGATAAAAGCTGAACTCATCTCATATGTAAACGAGAGGGTGAACAAGTTTTCCAGACTTTCTGAAATTACTGAACAACCTGTTCCGTTTGAGAAAACAGCAACACTTAAGATTAAACGTTATCTGTACAATTAATTTCTAAAGACAAGGTTATCTTCAAAATAATCAATAATAACCGGCTTGTCTTTGGCCAGGGTTCCCTTTAAAAGTAACCGGGCCAATTCGTTTACAAGTTCTCTTTGCAATATTCTTTTAAGAGGCCTTGCCCCATATGAGGGATCATAGCTTTTGTTACAAATATAGCTGAGTGCATAATCTGTGAACTCGAGCTGTATCTCTTTCTCTTTGAGGATTTTCTTAACTCCGTCTATCTGAAGTTTAAGAATATCTTTCATATTTTCTATAGAAAGAGGATGGAATACAATTATTTCATCTATTCTGTTGAGAAATTCCGGCCTTACGCTGTTTTTTAGTATCTCCAAAACCTCGTTTCTTGTTTTTTCCACTATCTCATCACTGTTATTATCATCTAACCTACTCAATTTGTCTTGTATAACTTCTGAGCCGGCATTGGAGGTCATGATAAGAATGGTGTTTTTAAAATTAACCGTTCTGCCTTTATTGTCTGTTAACCTTCCGTCATCAAGCACCTGAAGCAATATATTGAATACATCGGGGTGAGCCTTCTCTATTTCGTCAAGAAGGACTACTGAATATGGTTTTCTTCTTACTGATTCTGTCAGCTGACCTCCCTCTTCATAGCCGATATAACCCGGAGGTGCCCCAACCAGCCTTGATACAGAATGCCTCTCCTGATATTCACTCATATCAATCCTGGTAATCAGATTTTCATCATTGAACAGGAATTCTGCCAAAGCCTTGGCAAGTTCAGTCTTTCCTACACCTGTTGTTCCAAGAAAAAGGAATGAACCAATTGGTCTCTTTGAATCCTGCAAACCTGCCCGACTTCTTCTTATAGCATCTGAAACAGCACCTATTGCCTCGTCCTGACAAATAACCCTTTTGTGCAGAACATCTTCCATCCTGAGAAGCTTCTCCTTTTCACTCTCCAACATCCTTCTCACAGGTATCCCGGTCCATTTGGCAACTACCTCTGCAATATCTTCCGGCTCTACATATTCATTAATCAACGAAATTTCATTCCGGCTCTTTTTTACCATTAGTCCTTCAATTTCTCTCTCTGCTGCAACTATTTTACCATACCTCAATTCTGCAACTTTACCATAGTCCCCGGACCTTTCAGCCTCAGTTGCCCTGAATTTTAGATTTTCAATTTCAATTTTCTTCTTTTGCACTTGCTCTATGATTGCTTTTTCTTTTTTCCACTGTGCAGTCTTTGTCTCTCGTTCAGCCGACAACTTACCTATTTGCCTTGACAGCTCATCAAGTTTTTCTACTCCTTTTTCTCTCTTTACAGCTTCTCTTTCAATTTCCAGCTGACTGATTTTTCTGTTGAGTTCATCAATAGATTCCGGGACAGAATTCATTTCCAGTCTCAGACGGGAAGCAGCCTCGTCAATTAAATCAATTGCCTTATCAGGAAGAAATCTTGATGTGATATACCTGTGTGAAAGATCAACTGCAGCAATAATAGCATCATCCTTAATCTGAACTTTGTGATGGTTTTCGTATCTCTCCTTGAGACCTCTTAATATTGAAATTGCTTCAGAAGGCGAAGGTTCATCAATCAAAACCATTTGAAATCTACGCTCAAGTGCCTTATCTTTTTCAAAATATTTCTGATATTCATCAAGCGTTGTTGAACCAACTGCCCTAAGTTCGCCTCTGGCCAATGCCGGTTTGAGGATATTAGCGGCATCCATGGCACCATCACTTTTTCCAGCTCCAACAAGCGTATGTATTTCATCTATAAATAATATAACATCTCCGTTACTATCAATAACCTCCTTTATGACACCTTTTAGTCTCTCCTCAAACTCTCCTTTATACTTTGCACCTGCTATAAGTGCTCCCATGTCAAGAGAAAAAATAATTTTTGTCATGAGGTTTTCAGGAACATCCCCTATGACAATTCTTTGAGCGATTCCTTCTGCAATTGCTGTTTTTCCGACTCCGGGCTCTCCAATCAGAATCGGATTATTCTTGGTTCTTCTGCTTAGAATCTGCAATACTCTTCTTATTTCGTCATCTCTTCCAATAACAGGATCAAGTTTGCCCAACCTGGCCATTTCATTCAGATTGATAGCAAAGTTTTTTAATGCTTCATATTTGTAATTATCCATCTTTTCAAAATATTATAACCTATTGTAGTATTTGCAACAAATTTGCCATCAGTATAAAACTGACAAAAAGGCACCTGTTTGTCAATTGTTTTTAACTTTGCAAAAAAAGATGAAAATACCGGAACTCGACAACGGGAACCTACTCCCATTGGCAGAGGCATTTTATACTATTCAGGGAGAGGGCTTTAACACAGGGAAAGCTGCATATTTCATAAGACTTGGGGGGTGTGATGTCGGCTGCAATTGGTGTGATGCAAAAGAGACATGGAATCCGGGACTATATCCTCCTGTTGAAGTGGATAAAATTGTTGCAGATGCAATAATACACCCGGCAAAATCAATAGTTATTACAGGTGGTGAACCACTAAACTATCCTTTGGATATTCTTTGCAGGAAGCTAAAAAATCATGGTATAGAGATATTTCTCGAAACCAGCGGTTCAAGTCACATTAGTGGCAACTTTGACTGGATTTGTTTATCTCCAAAGAGGAAGAAACCACCGGTAGATGAGATATATGAGATGGCTTCAGAGCTAAAAATAATTGTTGAAGATGAGGTTGATTTCATTTGGGCTGAGGAGAACAGAAGTCGGGTAAAGCCGGATTGTCTGTTATACCTTCAACCTGAATGGAGCAAGTCAGGAGAGATGATGGAGAAGATTGTGGAATATGTAAAGACAAATCCTTGCTGGAATATATCTCTTCAGACACACAAGTATATGAATATTCCATAAGTGAAGTATGCTCTTCCATTTTTTTCATAACTTTGGAAAAACTAAATTATAACAAAGATTATGAAAAGATTCGCTGCAGTTTTAATACTGCTTTCGTTTTTAACGGTATCCTCTTTCAGTCAGGAAAATAACTCCATAAAAGAGGGTTACAAGTTTATAGTGGTAAAAGAGCATCCTGTAACAAGCATCAAAAATCAGAACAGAACCAGTACATGCTGGAGTTTTTCTGCCCTCTCTTTTCTTGAGTCAGAGCTTATCAGAACAGGTAAAGGCACTCATGACCTTTCTGAAATGTTTATTGTGTCAAACGCTTACTATGACAAGGCAGACAAGTACATTAGAACTTCGGGTAACATAAATTTTGCACCCGGTAGTTCATTTGGGGATGTTCTTGCTGTGTGGAAAAATTACGGGATTGTTCCGGATGAAGTTATGCCGGGACTCAACTACGGCGAAAAAAACCATATTCACAATGAGTTTGACGCTGCTCTTTCAGGTTATGTTAAGGCTCTTGTCAGAAATCCAAACGGAAAATACACTCCCGCATGGAAAGAGGGCTTCAGAGGGATTCTAAACGCATATCTTGGAGAGGTTCCACAAAAATTCACATACAAAGGCAAGGAGTATACTCCCAAAAGCTTTGCAGCTGAATTGGGCATTTTGTCTGATGATTATGTATCTCTGACATCATACACACACCATCCATTTTACTCTGAATTTGCTCTGGAAATACCTGACAACTGGAGATGGGACCGCTCATACAACTTGCCAATTGATGAGTTGATGATGGTATTTGACTTTGCAATCGAAAAGGGATATACTGTTCTTTGGGCTTCGGATGTTAGCGAAAAAGGGTTTACACGCAAAGGTATTGCTTTTGTACCTGAAACAGAAATTGCCAACATGTCCGGCTCTGATCAGGAGAGATGGCTTGGAGTTCCTAAAAGTGAGCTTGATGCAAAGCTTTTCAGTCTTGAACAGATTGTTCCCGAGAAAAAAATTACTCAGGAGGCTCGTCAAATTGCATTTGACAATGGTCAGACAACAGACGATCATGGTATGCATATATACGGTATTGCAAAAGATCAGAAGGGAAACAAATACTACATGGTAAAAAACTCATGGGGTGAAACAGGTGACTACAAAGGAATATGGTATGTTTCCGAGACATTTGCCAGATATAAAACCATGAATATTGTTGTGCACAAAAACTCAATTCCTGCTGGCATAAAAGCTAAACTTGGAATAAAATAAACTATCAAATTTTACTTTTACTATGAAAAATTCACTAAAAGCAACAATTACTCTGCTATTGCTTGTTTTAGCATTAACTGTAAATGCACAGGGGTACATCTTTACAGATGTGGTTAAAAATGCTGCAACACCGGTAAAAAATCAGGCAAGCAGCGGAACTTGCTGGAGTTATGCCGCTGCAGCTTTTCTTGAGTCAGAACTGCTGAGAACCGGAAAAGGAGAATTTGACCTCTCTGAAATGTTTGTAGTCAGGATTAACTACCTTAAAAGAATGGATGACAACTACCTGAGGAGAGGAAATGGTAATATTGGTCAGGGCAGCCTTGCACACATGTTTACAAACATTGTTAAGGAGTACGGAGTTGTTCCACAAGAGGTTTATAACGGGATTAATTATAACTCCCCACTAAATAATCACAAAGAGCTAAACAAATTCGTTAATGTTATTTCTGGAGCAGCCGTAGAGCTTAAGCAAAGGAGCCCTGAATACTACAAACTTGTTAACTCACTAATGGACATATATCTGGGCCCTTTACCTGAAAAATTTGATTTTAAGGGCAAACAGTACACTCCTGTTTCATTTGCAAATTCACTGGGTTTGAATATGGAAGACTATGTTGAAATTACAAGTTTCAACCATATCCCTTTTTATAAAAAATCAGTTATTGAGGTTCCGGATAACTGGGACCATGAGAAGTTCTACAATGTTCCGCTTGATGAACTGATGTCAATAATTGACAATGCCCTAACAAAGGGTTACACAATTTGCTGGGATGGTGATGTAAGTGAGAAGGGTTTTTCGCATGCAAACGGTGTTGCAATCAATCCTGAAATTGAAGATTTGTCCGGATATCTTGGAGAAGACAGGGCTCGTTTTGAGAAGCTTGCTACCGAAGATAAATATGCTGAGATTTATAAATTTCAGAACATTTATCCGGAGGTTAAGGTTACTCAGGAGATCAGACAAAAAGGATATGAAAATTTCACAACAACAGATGACCATTTGATGCTGCTTATCGGTATTGTTAAGGATCAGAATGGAAATAAGTATTACGTTACCAAGAACTCATGGGGCACCCAAAGAAACAAATTCGGAGGGTACCTAAATATGTCCGAGAGTTTCGTTAAGGCTAAAACTATCTCAGTTATGGTGCATAAAAGCTCAATCCCTGAAACTATAAGAAAAAAGCTCGGTATATAATCTATCAAATTAACCAATCAACCTGAAATAAATAATGAGACTAACAAAACATATTCCCAATACTATTACTCTTGTTAACCTGTTTTGCGGAATTCTGGCCGTAATATTTGGATTAAAGGGGTGGCTCCATTTCTCTGTCTATCTCATTATTGCCGCAGCAATATTTGACTTTTTTGATGGATTTGCCGCCAGGTTGCTTAAAGCATATTCACCTTTAGGAAAGGAGCTGGATTCTCTTGCTGACCTTGTCAGTTTTGGTCTGGCTCCTTCTATTTTAATCTATTACAGATTCAGCAGTTACCTTTCTCCTCAAATACATTCAGGAAATATGGTTCTGTTTGAAATACTTTCGTTTACACCTCTTCTTATAGCTCTTTTCTCTGCCCTGAGACTTGCCAAATTTAACATTGACACGCGGCAAACTACAGATTTTATTGGTTTGGCAACACCTGCAAACGCTCTTTTGATTGCAATGATGTTGCACTATTCATCCTATAATGTAAAATTTGATTTTCTTTTTGACAATCTGTGGTTTTTTCCGATGATTTCAGTGATATTGTCACTATTGCTGGTTAGCGAAATTCCAATGTTCTCACTTAAGTTCAAGAGCCTGAAATTTGCCGATAACAAGGCTAAATATCTCTTTTTTATATATTCTACTCTTCTTGTTATACCAGTAGCTGCAACCGGCTCAAAATGGTCTTTATGGCTATTTCTGGTACTGTTTTCCTACATAGTGTACAATACTTTTAAATATCTGTTAAAAAGTCGATAACTCTTCTTCTAAGATTGTCTCCAGTATTTATTTTCTGAGATTCTGCCATTTTTGAGTCATCCTTGTCATTCAGGAAGATAAGGGCTATATCTTCTTTATCGTCGTACCAGACAATGCTTCCATTGGGTGATACGGAGTAGTAATGCATCATGTTCAAAATCCACTTTGCACTCTCCTCCCCTGCCAGTTCCAACCCTCCATACACTCCCTTTGATCTTAAAAACGAAATAAACTTCGCAATGTCATTTGCGTTTGAAAAGGCAAAATCTCCTTTAATGTACGTTCTGTCCATTCCAATTAACGAAAGGATTTCATCCTTCACGAAATCTTCAAAGTTATGCAGCGTTACATATTCTACAACCCTTCTTAAAGCCTCTTTATTTGATTCAGAATATCTGAATTTATAGGAATCGGCATCAGAAATATCTGTTCTGTGCATTAGTAAATCTGAAAGAAGAACATTACTCAGACGGGAATCTCCCCTTCGTTTTAGATATTTCCCGGCAAAATCCTCCAGTGATAGCTTCCCTCTCTCGGCTAATAGTGTTATTGCAGGCAAATGGGCAATCATCCCTGATATGCGGTTAATTTTTACCTGCATATCTGTTTTCATTGAACCATATGAAGTGTTAATAATAACACGATTATTTTTCATGAGTATTAACTGAGCACCATTATATCGCCCTGCCAGTATGTCGTCATTGATAATGGTGTCAATTTCTGCTCTCAGTTTGTTACCAGCCAGCTTAAAATCTTCAGGAATGCCGTATGAAATTCTTAAATCACCCTCTGTTCTGACCGAGTATCCGGGTGAAAGAGTTCCGGAGGTAACCGGTAACCTTCCCTCCGCCCCTATTGAACCGAATAATATTCCGGCCACCGATTTGTTGTTGTAAATTGTATTTGAGTATCCGATTATCACAGAAGAGAAATTCTGGTAGTTTTTTATTTGTGGCAAAGCTAATGGATTACCAAAATAAGCAAACACAACTCTTTTATTTTGGGCAAAATCAGTTAATCGCTTTATCTGGTTGCTGTCTATTCCAAAATCTCTCTGAGGTCTTGCATCAGTGTTATGCATAGCAATAATTATGACCGAATTATCAGAAAGTTGGTTTAAAGCTCTGTTCAAATCGTTCTGTGAATACTTACCTCTTAAAACGATTGTATCAATATGCGTATAAAGCTGTAATTGGGCTGCCAGCTCTTTACCATTTCTGTCGCCACCTAGTGATAAATATCCGATTTTCTCTTTTTTTAACTCTTTGATCGGAATCAGGTTACCTCTATTATTCACCACTGTTACAGACTTATCAGAAATTGATGAGACAAGTGATAAGTAATTGGGGTCGTTAAGATCTTCGTAAAGATTTTGATTGGAGATTTTATAATAATCTTCAAGGATACCTTGTTTTAGCTTTACAGATAGCATTTTACGAACTCTCATATTCAAGCTGTGAATTGAAATCTCCCCTCTTTCAACAGCTTTTTCCATAACGGTTATAGCTTCGGTGACCCTTTCTGGCATCAGTATGAAATCACATCCTGCTTTGTAGGCTTCCAATGGTAACAATTCCGGTGATATGTACTCTGATACACCCTTCATATTAAGTGCATCTGAAATTATTATTCCTTCATATTCAAGTTCACCCCTCAAAAGACCGCTGACAATTGGTTTTGATATTGAACTTGGTCTTCCCGAACTGTCTAGAGATGGAATCTGAAGATGACCAATCATAACCATATCTACACCTGCTTCAATAAGAGCCCTAAAAGGGTATAACTCAAGCATATCAATCCTTTCTTTAGAGAAGTTCAAAAGAGGAAGTGTATGGTGAGAGTCATCCTCGGTGTCCCCGTGTCCCGGAAAGTGTTTTGCCGATCCCAATACCCCGGCATCCTTCATTCCAAGCATATATGCCTTTCCGTATTTTGCAACAATCTCCGGAGACTCTCCGAACGATCTGGTGTTTATTACCGGGTTTCTTGGATTGCTGTTAATATCAATTGTAGGGGCATAGTTTACATCTATTCCCAGCCTTTTGGACTGTCTTCCTATTGCAGCTCCCATCTGATAGACAAGAGATTCATCGGTTAAAGCGCCGAGTTGCATTTGTCTGGGAAACTGAACAACGGAGTCAAACCTCATTGCAACTCCCCACTCACCGTCTATTGTAACAAGAAGAGGAATTTTTGACAAACTTTGAAGGCGGTTTATCATGTTTGCACCGGATGTCAACCCCGAATTCATTATAATCAAACCACCAACTCCCTCTTTTTTAATAAGAGCTTCTGCCTCGATGGTACTACTGTTTCTGGGATCAGAGGAGAAGGAGACGATAAACAATTGCGCAATCTTCTCCCTTACAGTTAATCTGGAGATTATTTCGTCAATTTTTCTTTGTCCGTTTATAGAATTGGTAAAGCTCTGTGCAGTGACTGTTAAACTAATAAATGAGAGCAACAGCAAAGGGATATTCATAAGGTACTTTTTCATTGCTTGCCTGTTGTCTGGTAAGATATCATCTGGTCTGATAAAATTTCAATTTTGTGGTTTAATTCTGCTTCTGTTTTTTCGAACTCAGAGACAGATATTAAACTGCCCTTTACTCCAAAGTAGAACTTAATTTTTGGTTCAGTCCCTGATGGCCTTACTGAAACTATTGTATTGTCGACACTTACAAACTGCAATACATCCGATTTAGGTAAATTGATTTTATACCTAAGGTCACTTACCATATCAATAGTCTCTGAATTGAGATAATCATGAACAAGTACTACAGTCGACCCGGCAAGATGCTGAGGAGGTGAACTCCTGAATGCCTTCATCATTGATTGAATTTGTTCAATACCATCTTTACCTTTTTTTGTAATGGAGATAAGGTGTTCTTTGTAAAAACCATGTTTTAGATAAATTTCCTTTAACAAATCTGTCAGGGTCATCCCCTTCATTTTGGCCCAAACGGCTGCTTCGGCCAACAAACAACATGAGATAACTGCATCCTTATCCCGGACAAACTCTCCTGCATTGAAACCATAACTCTCCTCTCCACCTCCGATAAACTTGCGTTTTCCTTCAAGATTCCTGACAACCTCAGCAATATATTTGAATCCTGTTAAAACATTCATCATTTCAACGCCATAGCTTTCAGATATCGATTTTAGAAGATCTGTGGTTACGATTGTTTTAACCATATAATGCCCGTTGTTTGCTCCCGCTCCAATAATTCCAAGCTCTTTACTCCTTGCTAGCAGGTAATAAGTTAATAATGAGGCCGTCTGATTTCCGTTTAATATTTCAATCTCTCCGGCTGAATTTTTAACTGCTACGCCTAATCTGTCACCATCCGGGTCTGTTGCAAGAACAATGTCAGCACCTGTAAGTATAGCTTTATCAATTGCCATTTGCAGAGCCTCTCTCTCTTCAGGGTTAGGGTATTTGACTGTGGGGAAATTACCATCGGTTACATCTTGCTCAGGAACATTTATAATGTTCTTGAATCCAATTCTTTTTAGAGCTTCAGGTATGAGCTTTACGCCTGTACCATGTATCGGTGAATAAACAATTTTCAAAGAGCTTTGGCTGTTCATCTCTTTGGTTAAAAGCGTGAGGGAGAGTATAGCGTTAAGGTACTCATCATCTGTCTCAACACCAATGTTTTTAATGACACCGGTTCCATCTTCAAATTTCACCTTTGATGGCTGGTCAATTTTTAAAACCTCCTTAATAATATTGTTGTCGTGTGGGGAGGTAACCTGTGCACCATCATTCCAGTATGCCTTGTAGCCATTGTACTCTTTTGGATTATGCGACGCAGTTACCATCACCCCGGCAACACATCCGTAATGGCGAATTGCAAAGCTGAGTTCAGGTGTAGGGCGTAAGCTTTCAAACTTATAGACAGTAAATCCGTTTGCGGCAAAAACATCAGCTGTTATCCCTGCAAAATATGAACTGTTATTCCTGCAATCGTATGCAATAGCAACTGAATGCTGAATGTCACCTCCAAATGTTTTTATGATGTAGTTTACCAGACCCTGAGTTGCCATTCCAATGGTATATCTGTTTATCCGGTTAGTTCCAACACCCATTATTCCTCTTAATCCACCGGTTCCAAATTCAAGTGATTTATAAAAGGAGTCTTCAAGTTCTTTCAGGTTGTTCTCTATCAGATATTTAACCTGGCCTCTGGTTTGCTCGTCAAAATCATTAGTTAACCACGAATTTGCTCTCTCTAAATATGATGCTGCCATAAGATGTCTCCTTCCTTTAAATTTATTGCCTCCGTAAAATTAGGGAAATGAAGCCAATTATCAAAAATAGAACAAACTCTTGTATATTTGCCCAATGAATTTTAAGGAGTATATTCCATTTTACAAGAGAAATATGGTCGTTGCAGTGCCTGTAATTCTTACCCAGGCAGGGCAAATAACGGTACATTTGGCCGACAACATAATGGTAGGTCATCTGGGAACCACAGAATTGGCTTCAGTATCATTTGCCAATTCAATTTATATCCTTGGGATGGTCTTTGGAATTGGATTTACACAAGGTTTGACTCCTCATGTAGGACAATCTTTCGGTAAAGGAGATCATAATAATGTATCCTCTCTACTGAAGAATTCACTGGTACTCAATTTTGGAATATCTATACTGCTCACTTTGGTTATGTTTGGAGCAGGCAATTTAATGGGATACATGGGTCAGACAGAAGCTGTGGTTGAAACCTCAAGTCAATATTACAATATAGTTCTTTTCGGGTTGATCCCCTTTCTAATGTTTTTTGGTCTTAGACAATTTTCCGAAGGGATAGGGATAACCAAATATGCAATGTATATAACACTGTTTGCCAACCTTATGAACATACTATTAAACTGGGTGCTTATTTATGGACATCTGGGATTTGAAGCTATGGGAATCAGTGGAGCTGCAACAGCAACACTAATCAGCAGAATTCTTATGCTGGTGCTGTTTCTGATTGTATTTTTCAGATATGAGTGCTATAACAAATATTTCAAATTAATAAAGTGGCCAGTAATTGACATCAGTCAGGCCGTAAAAGTTCTCAAGACATCTATTCCCTTATCATTCCAAAACCTTGTTGAAATTACTGCATTCAGTTTAAGTGCTGTAATGATAGGTTGGTTGGGAGAGACTCAACTGGCGGCTCACCAAATTGCAATGAGTATGAGTAGTTTCTCATTTATGCTGGCTCTTGGTGTAGGCGCTGCTGCAACCATAAGAGTTTCACATCAATATGGTTACGGAGACTTCCGCTCAATGAGAATTGCAGGCTTTGCGGCAATTCACCTCAGTGTCTTTTTCATGGCTTTGTGTGGCTTAGCCTACATTGTTTTCAGAGAACATATACCCTATATTTTTTCAGAAGATCCTGCTGTTAGATCTCTGGCAGCTTCATTGCTGATTGTGTCAGCTCTTTTCCAGATATTTGATGCAACACAGCTTGCCAGCCTTGCATGTCTCAGGGCATTGGCAGATGTTAAAATTCCACTTTTACTTTCAATAATTTCCTATTATCTGATATCTTTGCCAATGGGTTATTTTTGCGGCTTTATTCTCGGTTTCGGAACAGTCGGAGTTTGGATAGGGTTACTGGCAGGGCTCGGATTTGCAGCAATACTATTCCTGCTGAGATTTAGTAAGATTTCCAACAAAATGATTGCAGAAAACAGCTAGTAATGAAAGATTTGAATTATAAAAGATATGTCATCCTGCTCATAGCAATATCAGCTGCAATCAGATCTCTTCTGGCAATTGTTTTGAATTTAGGTGGAGAAGAGGCATATTACTGGACTTTCTCTCTTTTTCCTGAGCTAGGCAGTTTCGACCAACCTCCTATGATTGGATGGTTTATCCAGCTTTTTACAAACAACCTTGCTCTTGGAGGTGAATTTTTTCTGCGGTTGTCATCTATTGTTACAGGATGTGCCAACATATGGTTAATATATATAATTGGAAGGAGGATCAAAGGAGAGGCAGCAGGTTTTTACTCAGCTCTCCTATACAGTTTCTCATTTTACCTAAGCCTTGTTGCCGGACTTTTCATATTGCCGGAGGGTCCTCAAACATTTTTTTATCTTCTTTCTCTCTATTTTCTTCTGGAAGGGTTGATTCCTCGAGACAAAAATTGCGCAGAATCGAGGATGCTTTGCAGAATGGCACTAGTCCTTGCCGGGCTTTTCATTGGATTTGCCACCCTTTCAAAATTTTCATCATTCCTTTTGTGGTTGGGTGTTGCAGTCTATGCGATTTCTAATGACAGATCTCTGTTCAAACGTACAGACCTATATTTAGCTGCTTTTGTAACATTAGCCTCGTTGTTCCCTGTTATACTATGGAATGTGAATAACGATTTTCTGGGGGTTGAGTATTTGGCCGGGACAATGAAATTCTCGGGAGGAATAAACTTACAGGCATTCCTGAAGGGTATTTTTATACCTTTTTTGATTAATAACCCGGTTAACCTGTATATTATATATTTATCGTTAAGAGCATACTCCAGGTCACCTTTCATAAGCAAAGAGCATTTGTCACTGCTATTATCCCTATCAATTCCGGTAATAGCTGTCTCGATTGTTTTTTCTCTGGTATCTGATAGTTTTATTTATGCTACTTCACTCGGAATTATTCCCTTTATTATAATTGCAGGTTCGTGGTTATCTACAGAGCATATTAAAACCAATAAAATATTAAACCCTAAATCTTTAAGGGTTAGTCTATACCTATTTGCAATAGTAGTAACAATCGCTTTAACACACCATTACACAGGTATGCTTAACTACCTGTTTTCTGTAAATAAAGAGGGGTACTCCATAGGTAGTAATGACTTCACCCTGGATAGATATGGACTGAAAAAACTCTCTTATGAGTTCAAAAAAATAAGAGATATTGACATTGCAACCGGCAGAATATCTGCACATTCATATATAATTGAGTTTGACTACAAAAAAGCAGCTCTCAAGGATTACTACCTTGCAAGACCAAATAAAACATTTGTAAAAACATGGGGTCCGCTAAGCAAAGTGAGAAAGTACAAATGGATAACAGCCAAGCAGGGTGGTTTAAAAACTGGAGAAAGCGTCTATTATGTCCACTCATCAAGAGATGATAATAAAGGAGTTGAATTTGGCTATAACAATTTTGAGAAGGTTGAAATCGCAAAGGTTCTTTATCTGAAGAAGTTTAGGAAACCGGTTATACGCTATACAATTTATCGCTATAAAAATCTTGTTAATGATCCGTTAAAGACCAATTAACATCTATGCTGACACAACAATTAAAAGAGTTTATCTCAGCTCACTTTAATGAAGATACCGGTACAATAATTCTGTCGGCTTCTAAATACCCACACATTGATGTAAAATTGGCAGCAATAATAATTGAAGCCCGAAAAAAACTCATTACTAAAGTGCCGGAATGGGCAGAAAACGCAAATCTAATCTATACTGGTTCTCTGTCAACAGAACAATGCAGCTCGTCTAAAACTGCAATATATAAGCAGAATTATTGTAAAAACGGTATTGTGGCAGACCTTACTGGAGGAATGGGAATAGACAGTTACTTTTTTTCCAAGGTTAACAAAAAGGTTATTTACATAGAAAAGAACAGAGACCTTTTCAATGCTACAGTTAACAATTTTCAAGAGCTTGGAGCCATCAATATAGTTTCGCTAAACCAGGAATTCAACATTACAAATGGTGACAATCTGATAAGAGATGTACTGAATATTCATGGAATCAACAAACTGGATTTGATTTACCTTGATCCGTCAAGAAGAAAATCAGGGGGCAAAAGGGTTCATTCCATTAATGAATACGAGCCAAAAATCAAGGAAATTAAGGAGATCCTTTTCAAATACTCAGATAAAATTCTTGTAAAGATCTCGCCGATGGTTGATATAAAGTCTGTCAAACAAGAGGTTAACGAGATTAAAAGTGTCCAGATTATTGCTGTTAATAACGAATGTAAAGAGCTGCTTATTTTACTTGAAAAAGGGAGTAACCTTGACTTTGATAAAATTGAAATAGGGGCTGTTAATCTTAAAGACAAAAATTCTGATGAGCCGGTAATTTTCACTCCGGAAATTGAAAACGAGACAAAAAGCACTTTCGGGATGCCACTTAACGGCAATTACCTTTACGAGCCAAATGCTGCAATATTAAAGGCAGGAGCATTCAAATACATCACGTTTAAATATGATGTTCAAAAACTTGAAGTTAATACGCATCTGTATACTTCCGATAAAATGATTGACAATTTCCCGGGAAGGCGTTTCAAAATAAAAGAGGTTGCCGATTTTGATAAAATCACAATCCGCAACCTCCGTAAAACATACCCTAAAGCCAATATCTCCATCCGCAACTTTCCACTTTCAGCCACCGAACTTAGAGATCGGCTTAAGATTGAGGATGGAGGAGGTATTACCATCTTCGGGTGCACACTTTCAAAAGGCGTTAAAAAGCTGGTTACCTGTATATCTGCAAATTAAAGATCAATTCTCTCTCCATTTTTGTCCAACCAGATTACCTCCAGCAGGGCATTGTTTGATGATGAAGTCACTTTCAATTTACATTTATACTTGTTTGACCATTTAAACCTTAAACTAAAGATACCTTTGTTAAGGTAAGCTTCAATTATTGGATTAACTTTCAATACAATGTAATTGTAACCTTTCTCTTTCACATAAAACGCCAATTCTCTTTCAATAATTTCATCCACCACAATGCTGGATGTAATTTTACCAGTTCCGTTACAAGAGGGACATACCTCACTGGTGTTTATTTCGGTTGCCGGCCTCACCCTTTGACGGGTTATCTGCAAAAGGCCGAATTTTGTAATGGGAAGAATATTGTGCTTTGCTCTGTCCTTCTCCATTAATGTTTGCATGTGCTTAAAGAGCTTTACTTTATTTTCGTTGTTCTCCAAATCTATGAAGTCAACAATAATAATTCCGCCCATGTCTCTGAGACGAAGCTGTCTGGCTATTTCATCAGCCGCATACATATTTACATCAAAAGCATTTTGCTCTTGATCTGCTCCGGATTTCGCCCTTATTCCGCTGTTCACATCAATTACATGCAGTGCCTCTGTATGCTCTATTACCAGATATGCACCCTGTTTGATTGGTACAACCTTTCCAAAAGCTCCCCTAATCTGCTTTGCCACATCAAAGTGGTCAAAAATAGGTTCGCTTCCCTTGTAGAGCTTAACAATTTTTTCGTGCTCCGGAGAGATTACTGTTATGTAATCTTTGACTTCATTGTAAATATTTTCGTCATTAATATAAATGTTCGAAAATGAGTCATTCAAGAGATCTCTTAAAATTGTTGTTGTTCTGCTGTTTTCCGTAAAGAGGAGCTGTGGGGGGTTGGGTTTTGCGATCTTAACCCAGGAATCCTCCCATTTCTTAATCAGAGACTTAAGTTCACCATCCAATACAGCTGCTTTTTTTCCTTCAGCAGCTGTTCTGATAATTACTCCATAATTAGGTGGTAAAATACTGTAGACCAGTCTTTCAAGTCTCTTCTTTTCCTCTTTGGAAACAATTTTTTGTGAAATACTTACCTTGTCAGAAAATGGCATTAAAACCATATTCCTTCCGGCAATTGAAATTTCTGCTGTCAGTCTGGAGCCTTTTGTCGATATAGGCTCTTTCACAATTTGAGTGACAATCTGCTGACCAGGTTTCAGGACATCTGCTATTTTTCCCTCTTTTTCAAGAATATCGCCCAGTTTGATACCGGAAAACAGTTCTTTATAAGATTTCTTGCTTTGGCTGATGTGCCTGATAAAGTAATCAAGGGCTTTAAACGATAATCCAAGATCCAGATAGTGTATGAATGCATCCTTCTCGTCTCCGACATCTACAAATGCAGCATTAAGAGCAGGCATAATTCGCTTGACTCTTCCGAGATATACATCTCCTACCGAAAAACTACCATTGTTTTGCTCTTTATTTAACTCGATGAGTCTATGACCCTCGAGAAGAGCAATGGATACCTCCGTAGAACTTACATCAATAATTAGATCTTTATCCATCTACGTTTTTAAATAAAAAAGAATCTAAAGCAAATCTCTCGACTTGCTTTAGATTATCTCACACATTGAAGACCAAAAAAGCAACTATTTTTTCTTTTTATGTCTGTTTTTGCGTAAACGTTTTTTACGCTTATGTGTTGCCATTTTGTGTCTCTTCCTTTTCTTTCCGCAAGGCATAACTATAAATACAGTTTAATTAAAATTATTAATTATTTTTTAACGTTGTTCTTCACTTTATTCATAAACACCTTCGCAGGTTTAAATGAAGGGATAAAGTGCTCAGGAATAACCAACGTTGTGTTTTTAGAAATGTTTCTGGCTGTCTTTTTTGCACGTTTTTTAACGATAAAACTGCCGAAACCACGAAGGTATACGTTTTTGTCTTTTGACAATGAGTCTTTTACGCTATCCATGAAGCTTTCAACTACATTTTGAACAGCGATTTTTTCCATTCCTGTTGCTTTTGCAACTTCGTTTACGATATCCGCTTTTGTCATGATAATAAAAATTAAAGGGTTAGTCTTTTTTGGACGAACAAAAATACTATTATTTTATCGATAATTCCAAACATTGTTCAATTTTTTTTACTTTATTTAACACTTATCGTTCAGCAAAATAGGTAATATTGCGTATATTTGCACATGAAAAAGGCGTTTTCAATTCTCTTAATCCTAATAGTGGCGCAGTTTCTTGCCACAGAGCTCTTTTCTCAAAAGCACGCTTTTGTTTCTGATATCAGAATAATCGGAAACCAACATACCAAAGATGCCATCATTATACGAGAACTCCCTTTCCGGAAGGGTGATTTTATTGAAATGGAGTCACTCGAGCAACTTTTCAGAATTGGAAGAGACAATTTACTTAACCTTTCGCTTTTTAATTTTGTGTTTGTAACATATATAGCCGATGCTTCAGACCTGGACAACGAACATTTTAATATTGAAGTTGTTATAAGAGTAGATGAGCGGTGGTACTATTGGCCGAAACTGAATTTTAGTCTTGACGAACACAACATAAATACATGGATAAGAGATCCTGACTGGAGCAAATTTACTGCAGAAGCCGGAATAAGTTTTAATAATCTTTTTGGGAGAAATCAAAACCTAAAGGCGCTTTATACCATGGGGTTCAGGAGAGGCTTCATTTTCAGTTACAAAAATATCATTTTGGACAGAGAGGGTAAGCACTCACTTGACCTCTCTCTATTACAAGAATTCAGCCGGCATCTGAACATTGGTATATCGGATAACTCACCTGAATCATTCAGATCTGATTCGCTTTTTCTGATAAAAAGATACAGCAGCTCTGTTTCATACCAGTTCAGGCCGGGTATAAGATTTAGAAACAGGTTTACATTTTCATATGAATATGCCGATCTCGCTCCTGAGGTGTTTGTAAAAAATCCTGATTACTGGGGAGGTGATGAACACCGCCGTAGTATTCTCTCTTTTATTTATAATGCTACAATCGATCACAGAGATAACAGGCAATACCCTCTTGATGGGTATCTGCTCTTCTGTCAGATGAAGGGAAGTTCAAACAGCAGATTCAACATGCAATATGGGCAAATAAAAGGAGAATTTCATTATTACAAAGAGTTGGCAAAAAGAATTAACTTAAATGCCAGAGTTCAGGTAGGGACTTCTGCTAAGAGCAAAGAGGCTTATATATTTGACAGAGCAATAGGATATAACGAAGTCAATATGAGAGGATTTGAGTATTATGTTGCTGACGGACAACACTATGTAACATTCTCTCCGACTTTTCTTTACAACATTATGCCACAGGCAAGCTTCATAATTAAACCATTACGAAAATTTCCAAGCTTCAATAAAGTTCACGCTGCACTTTACACCAAATGCTTTGTTGACATTGGCTATGCATCACATAAATATGCATCTGTCCAAAATGAGATGTCAAATAAATTACTCCTAAGCGGGGGAATAGGACTTGACCTTGTTGCCTATTACGATATTACACTATCTTTTGAATACTCTCTAAATAATTTTGGAAAACACGGTCTGTTTGTAGCGTTTAAAAAACCTATGTTTTAGTTTGGCATAATGATTGACATTTATAATAATCGGGGGGAATAAGACTTTTTATGAAATCCCCTTATGACAAATTGACATTAATATACTATTCTATATGAAGTTTTCAGATTACATATTACAGCACACAGTTTCGGATGAAGTAAACATAATACCTGTATTGGGTCTTGAGGGCGAAAATGAACTGGGTGAATCTGAACTTCCCGACACATTGCCAATAATTGCATTAAGAAATGCAGTACTGTTCCCCGAAACGATTATACCAATAACTGTTGGAAGGGAAAAATCTATAAAGCTTGTAAGAGAGGCATATAAGGGAAATAAAATTCTGGGTGCTGTTACTCAAAAGGATGCTAAACTTGAGGATCCAAGGCCTCAGGATCTTTATGATATTGGCACATTAGCTAAAATTATCAAGATCATAGAAATGCCGGATGGAGGTCTTACAATCATTCTCCAGGGAATGAAGCGCTTCCATATTCTGGATTTAATAAGTACAAACCCATATTTCATTGCCTCAGTCAAGTACATAGATGAAGACAAAAAGCCAAAAAGCACCAAAGAGTTGGATGCAATTACCGGCTCGGTAAAAGATCTGGCACTCCAGATTATTAAGCTTTCACCTCATCTGCCTCAGGAGGCTTCTTTTGCAATAAAAAACATTGAGGGATACAGCTTTTTGATCAATTTTATCTCTTCCAGCATGGAGTTAGATAACATTTCAGATAAAATTGCGCTACTAAGAGAAAATAAGATTAAAGAACGTGCTCTTAAGTTACTTGAAATACTCAACAGGCAAATTGACATGCTTAAGCTGAAAGATGATATTCAGCAAAAAGTGCGTACAGAAATTGACCAGCAGCAAAGAGAGTACTACCTGAATAGTCAGCTTAAGACTATCCAGGAGGAGCTGGGAATGAACAATAATGTTCAGGAATTTGGGGAGATCAGGCAAAAGGCTCTATCTAAGCTTTGGCCTAAGTCTGTTCAGGAGGTGTTTGAAAAAGAGATCCAGAGACTGGAAAGATCTAATCCAAACTCTCCTGATTTCAATGTACAGCTTTCATATGTCAGATTTCTTGTTGAACTGCCATGGAGCGAGACAACCAAAGATAATCTCGACTTAAAACATGCTCAGAAAGTACTTGACCAGGATCACTTTGGTCTTGAAACAGTAAAGGAGAGAATCATTGAGCATCTGGCAGTTTTAAAACTAAAGGGCGATATGAAATCTCCAATTTTATGTCTTCATGGCCCTCCGGGTGTTGGAAAAACATCGCTTGGAAAATCGATTGCAAAAGCGCTTGGAAGACATTACGGCAGAATTTCTCTGGGAGGCCTGCATGATGAGTCAGAAATCAGAGGACACAGAAGAACCTATATTGGTGCTATGCCAGGAAGGATAATCAGCACTCTGAACAAAACAGGTACGTCAAACCCTTTAATTGTCCTGGATGAAATTGACAAAGTAAGCAGCGATTTCAGAGGAGACCCTGCATCAGCATTGCTTGAAGTTCTGGACCCTGAACAAAACACAACTTTCCATGACAACTATCTTGACATAGACTACGATCTCTCCAAGGTGCTTTTTATAACAACGGCAAATAATATCGGAACTATACATCCTGCACTTCGAGACAGAATGGAGATGATAAATGTAAGTGGTTATCTTGCTGAGGAGAAAAGATATATTGCAAAAGATCACCTGATTCCAAAGCAAATTGAGGCTCATGGTCTTGTTGCCAGCCAATTAAAGATAAATAAGCAGGGTATAGACACAATAATTAATGAATATACCCGCGAATCCGGAGTCAGGGGGCTTGACAGACAAATAGCAAAGATTGCAAGGGTTACTGCCAAGAGGGTGGCAATGGGTGAAGCGAGGCCTCCGATACTGGGAACTAAAGAGGTGAAGGAGATATTAGGGCTTCCCGTATATCAGCCTGATATTCAAAAAGGTAACGAAGCACCGGGAGTTGTTACCGGCCTGGCGTGGACTCAAAACGGAGGAGAGATTCTCTTTATAGAATGCAGTCTTAGTAAAGGAAAAGGGATTTTAACAACAACAGGCAATCTTGGTGATGTCATGAAAGAATCAGCCACAATTGCTTACCAGTATCTAAAGTCCAATCCACAATATATGGGCTTAAACAGTAAGGAATTTTCAGAGAGGGATATTCATATTCACGTACCTGAAGGTGCTATTCCAAAAGATGGCCCATCTGCAGGAATCACGATGGTATCAGCAATGGCATCAGCCTTCCGTAAAAAAGCTGTTAAGAGTGGGATTGCAATGACCGGAGAGATTACACTAAGGGGAAAGGTACTTCCTGTTGGTGGAATTAAAGAGAAGATTCTAGCTGCAAAAAGAGCCGGAATCAAGGATATAATCCTATCTGCAGATAACGAAAAAGATGTAAAAGATATAAAAGAGATATATCTAAAAGGGTTGAAATTCAGATATGTTTCAACAATTGATGATGTGCTTGAATTTATTTTCTAATAAATGGATGTTGCAATTGATAGTTCATGGAAAGAGCTCCTCAGAGAGGAGTTTGATAAGGAGTATTTTTTAAGACTTACTGAAGCAATTAAAGGTGATAAATCCTCGGGAATAGTGATCTATCCCCGGGGATCTCATATTTTCAATGCCTTTAACCTTACTCCATTTGACCAGGTTAAGGTTATAATTATCGGTCAGGATCCATATCATGGACCCGGACAGGCTCACGGTCTCTCATTTTCTGTCCCTGACGGGGTTACTCTGCCTCCCTCTTTACAAAATATATTTAAAGAGATTAAGAGTGATTTGGGATTAAATCCGCCTTCTTCAGGGAATCTTGAGAGGTGGGCATCACAGGGGGTGTTTCTTTTAAATGCAGTTCTTACAGTTAGAGCCGGTCAGGCAGCATCACATGCCAAAATAGGGTGGACAGAATTTACAGATGCAGTAATCTCAATGCTTTCAAAACATAAATCAGGCTTAGTATTTCTTTTGTGGGGTAATTACGCAAGAGGAAAAAAAGAGCTGATTGATTCAACAAAACATCTTATTCTTGAAGCAGCTCACCCATCACCTCTGGCAAGGGGAGCATTTTTTGGTTGTAAACATTTTTCAAAAACAAATGATTTTCTAAAGTTGCACGGGAAAGCTCCTATTGAATGGTAGCCTGTCTCTCTCCAAAAATAAGAGAACCTATTCTCACAATTGTACTCCCCTCTTCTATCGCAATCTTATAATCACCGGACATACCCATTGAGATTTCACTGAACTGTGAATCTTCTGAAAAGTAAGTCTGCTTAACAGAGTTGAATAAATCTCTCAGATACTTAAACTCACCTCTTACTTTATCCTTATTGTCAGTAAATGAAGCCATTCCCATTAACCCTTTGAAGTTGATATTGGTAAACAGGTTTTTAATGTCGAGAATTTCGTTCAATTCAGCCTCAGATAATCCTTGTTTTGTCTCTTCGGAAGCAATGTAAATCTGAAGCAGACAATTAACAGTAATATCTCTTTTCACAGCCTCTTTATTGATTTCTGTAAGCAATTTTAAACTATCGACTGAGTGGATAAGGTATACCTTATCGATTATCATTTTTATTTTATTGGTCTGTAAATGACCAATAAAGTGCCAGTTTATCTCTTCCGGCAATTCACTAATCTTTTTGTTTAACTCCTGAGGTCTGTTCTCTCCAAAATCCTTAACTCCATATTTAGAAACCTCCAGAATCTCTTCGATAGGCTTAAATTTGGAAACTGCCACCAGTTTAACACCTGGTGGCAGATTCTTTCTAATACTATCTATATTCTCTTTAAGAATCATTTTTTATTTTTCAGTTGTTGTTGCTGAGCTTTGTAGGCAGAGTCAAGTCTCTCCTGAAATTTTGATTTTTTCTTAGGTGTGGCTGCCCTCTCCTGTAGTTTAGCGTAAATCTTTTTCTCATCAACAAAATACTTCCTGATAATCCATGTCTGCCCCATAGTTATGAGATTTGACAACAGATAATAGTAGCTTAGTCCGCTGGAGAAGTTATTACCCAACACCATAAGGAAAAGAGGCATAAAGTAAAGAGACATATATTTCATCCCTGCCATCTGAGGTCCGGCACTCATCTGGTCGATATTCATCCTGGAATAGAAGTACATCGATACTGCCATCAAAAGAGCAAATAAACTCACGTGGTCACCATACAACGGAATCGTAAAAGGAAGGTCGAGAATAGAATCAAATGCACTCAGATCTTCTGCCCATAGAAAACTCTCCTGTCTTAATTCAAAAGAGGATGGGAAGAATCTAAACATTGCAAAGAGAATCGGAAACTGCAAAAGCATTGGCAAGCAGCCTCCAAACATACTTACGCCGGTTTTACTGTACAACGCCATGGTCTCCTGTTGCTTTTTCATTGCATCCTCTGTTTTCGGATACTTGGCGTTTATCTTGTCAATTTCGGGTTTTAAAACCTTCATCTTGGCAGATGACATGTAAGACTTTATTGTTAAAGGAGATATTACCAGCTTGATAAGAATGGTAAGTATTAGAATTATCAGACCGTAATTTCCAATAAAGCTACCCAGAAGGTCAAACATGAGAATGATAATATACCTGTTTATCCAGCCAATTAGCCAGCCACCCAGCGGTACAATTTTTTCAAAGCCCATATCGTAAGATTTAAGGGTTTTGAAATGGTTTGGACCATAGTACAACTCAAGAGGGATATTAACTTCGGGAGCGTCAGTATAGGAGAGCTGCATTTTTGCAGTGCAACGCATAAGGTTTCTGTCTGGATCTGCTTCGGGGAATACATTATATGAAAGATTCCCACCGTTAAAGTTATCCTTTGCAACGAGAATGGCTGAGAAGAACTGTTGCTGAAATGCAAACCAGTTTACCTTTGTCCTAATCTCTTCGGTAGCATCATCTTTTCTAAGTCCAAGATCTTCTACCGATTGAGAATTGGGAAATTTATATACAACAGTTGAATAGTTTTTCTCATTGCCATATCCCTTCTCCTGTCTTGGCATATCAAGTGTCCACTCAAGATCAAGATTAGTGGTGTTTCTTGGAATATGCCTGTTCATTCCGGATAGTCTCACATTGAGGTCAAGCATAAAGCCATTCTCCGGCAATGTGTATGTATATTCTATAAATGATAAAGAGTCAAGATATAACCTATATATTACGGTTGTGTCGGTCTGGGAAGCAAGATCAAATGCAAAATTTGAGGTATACAGATCCTGATTGGTGAAGAGCCTTAAAGATAGTCTACTGCCCCTCTCTTTTGTCATCATCAAAGGAAGACTGTCGTATGTAAGGTAATCCTTTAACAGAACCTGCGATGGCTGGGCACCGATATTCGTAAACTCAATTTTTATCTCTTTGTTTTCAAGGACGGTTTTCTGCTCCTCTACCCTGCTTGCAATATTCAATAAAGAATCTTTGTAAATAGAAGATATCTCTTTTGAAGGGACCGCATCTGAAACCTGTGCAGTTGGCAGAGTTGAGTCTTGGTTTTGAATCTGGAATGTTGCTATCTCTGCTGCTTTGTTCACGGATTCTGCAGCAGCGAGAGAATCTCTCTGAAATTGCAGTCTCTCCTGCTCTCTTCCAATTTTCGCATTGTACCAGCTGAATGCAATCAGAATTATTCCGATTAGTACAAAGCCGGCAATTGAATTTCTATTCATATCGGTTTACTCGTATTGTTTATCAATAAGTTTGATCTTCTCCTCAATCTGTGTAAGTTCTTCCCTGGCTCTTGCAATCTTTTTTTCAATATCGCTCAGAATAGAATCTGCGTTTTTTGATTTGGTAAAGAATCCCATATTATTTTCCCACAAGGCAATATCCTGCTCCAATTGTCTGAATTTTTGCAAAAGTTTATCTCTCTCAACCTTAATTCCTCGCTCTCCTTTTGATGAATCCTGTAGCTCTTTAATGTGTTTTCGGAATCTTACAAGTTTATTCTCATTTTCGCTACTCTTTATATCGGAGAATTTAACATCAATGGCATGTCTGTATGCAGACTGTATCCTCTCTTTATCTTTAAGAGGTACATAACCTATTTCGTTCCATCTGTTCTGGAAATCCTTGAGAGCCTCAATGTTTTCAGTTTGTTTGGTGTCAGGTTTGTACTCGTTAAGTTCTTCAATAAGAGCAAGTTTCTTTTTAAGATTATCTTCATAGCTCTCCTCTACTGTCGAGAAAAAATTTGATTTATTTTCAAAAAAACTGTCACAGGCTGCACGGAAGCGCTTCCATACGACATCTGACTGTTTTCTTGCAACAGGACCAATCTCCTTCCATTTTTTCTGAAGCCCGATTAACTGATCTGTTGTCTTTTTCCAATCCTGACTCTCTTTTAGTGATTCAGCCTGTTCGCAGAGAGCAATTTTCTTCTCAAGATTCTCCTGCATTACCTTTTTAAAGTTCGAATAATAATCCCTTTTGGCATTATAGAACTTATCGCAGGCTGCCCTGAATCTGTCATATATTCTCTGATTGTCCTTTTTTGAAGCAAAGCCAATTGACTTCCACTCCTCCTGCAACGCCTCCATATCTTTGGTAAGCTGATTCCAGTCTTTATCCTCCCCTTCAGAAGCAGCAATTACCTCTGCTTTTTCACACAGTGTTGTTTTGTGCTCAAGATTTTTCTTTTGATCAACTTTAAGTGTCTCAAAATAGTCTTGCTGTCTCTTGTTTACATTTGAAGTTGCAAGTTTGAATCTGCTCCATATCTCCTCTCTGAGCTCTTTTGGAACAGGCCCCAATTCTCTCCACTCTTCATGAAATTTCTGAAGTTTTCTGAATGCCTGAACGATATTTGGTTCGTTCACAAGTGCCTCAGCTTTTTCACAAAGTTCGGTTTTAACTTCAAGATTCTTCTTAAGGTCAAGGTCTCGTAATTCGTTATTTATCTTAACAAAATCATAGAACTTTTCAACAAGAAACTGGTAAGTATCCCAAAGATCTTTGCTGTTTGCCTGAGGAACAGGACCTGTAGATTTCCATCTGTTTTGAAGTTCTCTGAATGTAGGAAATGTATGTTGAAGGTCTTCCTGTTTTTCTAGAAGATCCTTTAACTCTTCAATAATTTGCGTTTTGTTTTTTAGGTTATCCTCTTTATGTCTCTCAATCACCTGAAGAAACGAAGTACGCTCAATTTTATACCTGTTGTACAACTCTTTAAACCCCCTCTCCAACTCAGCAAAAGGGTTGACTGAGATGATATTGTCCTCGTCTTCCTCTTTGTGAACACTATCCTCAATCCCTTCGGAAACCGGAGTTGTGAGGCCTGCAGCAATCTTCTCCTTTTTTAAAGTTTTGTAAAATGCCGCTTTAATATTATCGGCACATCTGTACATTTCCTGCTGATCTCCTCTGTCAATCATCTCCTGAAAAAGCTGGATAATCTCTTTTAGGTTCAATTCAGAGTAATCTGTTGTAGCTGGAACAGATTCTGTACTTGGCGTATTTTCAAGGGCTTTGCTCTCCTCGAATTGCTCTTGTGGAGCAGAATTGTTAATGTCTTGGGTCATAAATTCAGGCGAAATAAAGATTAATAACTCGCAAATATACAAAAAAAGTTTGCTAACACTGTGATTTATGTAAATTTGCACCCATTATGAGAATTGATATCTTAACTGTTGTACCTGAACTGCTTGAAAGCCCGCTAAATTACTCTATTGTCAAAAGAGCAAAGGAAAAGGGTTTAGCCGAAATCCACATTCACAATATTCGCGATTATGGAAAAGGCAACTACAAGCAGGTTGACGACTACCCTTTCGGTGGAGAGGCAGGGATGGTAATAATGATTGAACCAGTATACAATATTATCTCAAAATTGCAGAAAGAGAGAGTATACGATGAGGTTATTTATATGAGTCCCGACGGTGAAATCTTTGATCAGAAAATGGCCAACATGCTGTCTTGCAGGCATAATTTAATATTGCTCTGCGGGCACTACAAAGGAGTTGACCACAGAATAAGAGAGCATCTAATAACAAAAGAGATCTCCATTGGTGACTACGTCCTGAGCGGTGGAGAACTTCCTGCTGCCATATTATGCGACTCTATAATCAGATTAATTCCGGGAGCAATATCAGATGAGACATCGGCATTAAGTGACTCATTTCAGGATAACCTGCTGGCACCTCCTGTTTATACCAGACCTGCAGATTTCAGAGGATGGAAGGTTCCTGATGTTTTGCTATCCGGAAATCCTAAACTCATATCTCAATGGCAAGAGTCTCAATCTCTTGAAAGAACCAAGAAATTGAGACCCAACCTCGGTAAAGAGGATTATTAAAATCCAAAATCGTCTACTTTTACCTTTTCCTGCTTATCCAATGTTGGTTCAGCAGCAATTTGATGAACCTCCAGGGCATGGATTACCATTGCCTTTTCAGGGACTGCCGGGCAAATGTATTCACAGGCACCACACCCAATGCACAATTCAGGTTCAAGGTTTGGAATGAATAGTCCTGAATCACCGTAAGGCACCATAGTTATGGCCTTTGTAGGGCAATGCTCGTCGCATGCACCGCAATCGGTTCCGTCTGTATGAACTATACACTTCTCAAGATAAAACTGAGTCTGACCTATCTGTGCCAATTGCTTATCTTTAACGGTAAGCGGTTTAAGAGCATCATTAGGGCATACCTGAGAACAGACATTACATTCATAACTGCAGAAATGGTGTTTGAAATTTAGCACAGGAAGTAGTATTCCATCAATACCATACTCTGTTGTTGCAGGTTGAATTATATTATTTGGACAGGCTGCAACACAAGCATGGCATGCGGTGCAATTTTTCTTTAGATGCTCAATACTCATAGCTCCCGGAGGGGCAATTCCTGTTACCTTAGGGCGCGAAGAGATCACCGGCCCGGCGTTAATTGCCTTTGCAGCCAAAGCTGTCCCCATAAGACCCATTGCAATCAATGCGTTTCTTCTTCCTTCACTTCTAAGTTTTGTGGTTTCGTCTTTGATGTCAATAGCCTCTTTTTTTCTGTTCAATGTATATTTGTAAACTATTGAATTAGTTTTACATACAACCGTACAGTTTAGGCATGCGACACATCTGCTCTCGTCAACTGTTTGAGTTTCAAGATCAATACACTGACTTTTGCAATTGATAACACAAAGACGGCACTTTGTGCAAGTCTCCTTATCAATAACAGGTTTGAAGATTGCAAACCTGGAAAGCAGACCTAAGAAGGAGCCGACAGGACATATTGTATTACAGTAGAGCCTTCCTTTGAAGGCGCTTAATAGAGTTACTGTTATAAGAAAAAACAGCGCGAACAAAAAAGATCCGATAGCAAAGTGGGCATAACTTCTAAAAAAAACTGCATCCGGCATAACCGCAGCAAGTCCATTGTGAATATATTGTTCAGACCTGCTTATTATCTCGTTTGATATTTTTCCCCAGTTGGAATATGGGTCCAGAAAGGCAAGAGGAAGAGAAATACCTCCCACAAAGAGAACTCCAACAATCAGAAGAATGCCGAATCTGAGCTTGTTAAAAGGTTTGTCGTAGCTAAAACGCCGATTTTTTTTACTCTTGAAAACAGAAGCTGTTCTGGAGACAATGTCCTGATAAGTACCAAGCGGACACAGTGTCGAACAGTATGCCCTGCCGAAAAGGATAGTCAACACCAAAAGCAGGATAAAAACAATAGCCCCTCCTGAGAAAATTCCCAGCATTGAAGGTACAAACTGGAACTTCAGGAACTCTGACATTAGCAGAGTCTCTCTGTTTATGAAAAAAATAAACGAGGAAGTAATTAGTAACAAGAAGATAATTGAAAATACAACTCTTCCTTTTTTTAAAAATCTGTACATTTCAACCTATCCAATTCGTATTCTCTCAACTTTCAGTTTATCAATATCGGTTGTTCCGATATTCATTTTTTCTCCAATGCCGATATGGCTGACATCTTCTAACTTCATGTCACTCCTGAACTGAGCAAAAAATCTGACAGCTGCAGTATCAACAGCTACAATATCAGTTGACATGAATATTGCTTTTGGAGTTTGAACGTCCTCAATACTTTTTCCTTTCGGTCCATTTTGAGTCATGATTCTGTATGCATCGACAATGTTTAGTACAGGCATTTTTGAGAATGTAGAACAATCAGCAATACATTGTTGTAAATCATTTGAATGCCAGAATCTTCTGTCCCAAACAATTCCCATAAAATTTTTCATGGCAATTGTCATTCTTGCGCCACCATGGTTTTTAAGAACAGGAACATTTATCCACACATCACAATCAAGTATTGATTCATGAATCTTGGCCTCTTTTAATCTGGATCCCTTTGGAAGCTGAACATTTCTGTAGTATTTTTCGTCATGGGCAAAGGCAACTTTTGCACCGGCAGCTTTTGCAGCAGCCTCTATACCACTGTTTCTATAACTTGCCTGCCATTCGTCGCAGGTATGGTCAAATACCGTAACCTCAGAAGCACCCGCAGCAAGACAATCCTTTACTATAGCAGCTACAAGGTCAGGATTTGTGTTTGCGGCAAATTCAGGTCTTTTATCCCACCCGATATTTGGTTTGACAACCACTTTGTTCCCTTTTTTAACAAATCTGGTCATTCCGCCCATTGCCTCAATGCCCTTTTTATACATTTCAGCCGGCTCACCTCCCATTACTGCAACCAGGTCATTTGCAGAAGATACAGTCATCTTTTCTGCCGCCATAAGGCCGTTACCTTTCAGTTGAACAGCACCTGCTATTCCACCTAGAATCGCAGTCTTTAAAAAATTTCTCCTTTCCATATAAGTCGGTTTGTTTTTTACAAATATACTATTTCAAGTTAATATTTATGGCCTCTGCAAATCGTTTTTATAATTTTATTAGTATCTTAGAGCAAATTTATTCTATGAAAGAGCCACTTGTAAAGCGCATTTGGTTATTCTATTATGACGGTTTCAGGAGCATGACTCTTGGGAAAACTTTATGGTTAATTATTGCCATTAAGTTGTTCATAATGTTTTTTATCCTTAAACTTTTCTTTTTTCGAAGCGAACTCGGAGTTTACTCTTCACAGGAAGAGAAAAGCGAACATGTTATTAAAAATTTAATCAATCCTAAATAAAATGAACAGTTAAAACTTCTATCTCAAACCTAACCAAAACTTAAAACCTAAACTATACTCACTATGTTATTAGCATCTTTACTAGGTCTTTCCAGACTTCAGTTTGCTCTTACCGCTATGTTTCACTGGCTATTTGTACCTCTGACCATTGGTTTGGGGTTTATTATTGCCATAATGGAAACATATTATGTCAGAACGGGAAACGAATTCTGGAAAAGGACCACAAAATTCTGGATGAAGATTTTCGCAATAAACTTTGCTATCGGGGTAGCTACCGGTATAATACTTGAGTTTCAATTCGGAACAAACTGGAGTAATTACTCATGGTTTGTCGGAGATATTTTTGGAGCACCTCTTGCCATAGAAGGAATTTTTGCATTCTTTCTAGAGACCACTTTCTTCGCAATAATGTTTTTCGGGTGGAATAAGGTCAGCAAAAATGTTCACCTTTTATCAACCTGGCTGGTTGCCTTTGGAACCGTACTTTCGGCTTTGTGGATTCTGGTAGCAAATGCATGGATGCAATATCCGGTCGGAATGGAGTTCAACCCTGATACGGCAAGAAATGAAATGGTAGATTTTTGGGCTGTTGCTCTTTCGCCGATTGCTCTTAACAAATTTATCCATACTGTTACTAATTGCTTTGTTGTTGCAGCCGTTGCCGTTACGGGAATCTCTTCGTGGTATCTGCTGAAAAAAAGAGAAGAGGAGTTTGCCCGTAAAAGTATTAGGATAGCTTCAGTATTCGGGTTGATATCTCTAATTGTACTTATCTGGTCAGGTGATGGCTCGGCTTATCACGTAGCAAAGAAACAGCCAATGAAACTGGCTGCAATGGAAGGGCTTTACAGGAGTCAGAACGGGACCCCGATTGTTGCATTTGGAATACTAAATCCCAAAAAGAGCATTTCAAGGCTGGAGAGAGATTCCCTGGGATTCGCACTGCAGGAGCCATATCTGTTTAACATATCTATTCCCAAAGGTCTTTCTCTGCTTGTTGACAGAAAAAGCAACACTTTTGTACCGGGCATTGAGGATATTATTCAGGGAGGTTATACATATATAAATGATTTGGGTGAAGAGGTTGTAGCTCTTCCTGTAAGGGAGAGAATGAAAAGAGGCCGGATAGCCATAGAAGCACTGGCCAACTACCATAAGGCCAAAGAGGTTGGGGATGATCATGGCAAAGAGTTGTCACTTATAGCATTAAAAGAAAATTTTAGCCACTTCGGTTACGGTTATATTGAAAAGCAAACAGATATTGTTCCGAATGTTCCGCTAACATTTTACGCATTTCGGATAATGGTTATTCTCGGAGGTTTTTTTATTCTCCTCTTCTCCCTTGCAATATATTTGGAAAGAAAAGGAATAATTTATAAAACCCGCTGGTTTCTGGTATTGTCAATAATCAGTATACCATTGGTATATATCTGCACTCAGGCAGGATGGATTGTTGCCGAAGTAGGAAGACAGCCCTGGACAATCCAGGATCTGCTGACTACCGGTGCATCCTTGTCTGGGGTTAGTGCTTCGTCGGTCATGACAACAACAATAATGTTCTTTGTTCTGTTTTCTGTTTTGCTGGCTGCAGAGCTTACAATCTTATTTAAAGTTATTCATAAGGGTCCTGCACAATAAATCAACCATTATTTTTAAAATTATACTTATGCTATACTTACTTCAACATTACTGGTGGTTACTGGTATCTCTGCTTGGTTCTATACTTGTTTTTCTTATGTTTGTGCAGGGAGGTCAGTCATTGCTTTTTGGAATAGTTAAAAGCAAAGAGGAGAAAACCCTCCTAATTAATGCCCTTGGTCATAAGTGGGAGCTTACATTCACAACCCTGGTCACTTTTGGGGGTTCAATATTTGCCTCTTTTCCGCTCTATTACTCAACAAGTTTTGGTGGCGCATACTGGCTTTGGATGTCGATACTCTTTCTTTTCGTAGTGCAGGCTGTTTCATTTGAATACAGAGGGAAAGCAGGCAATCTGCTAGGCTCCAGAACCTATGAAATATTTTTATTCCTTAACGGCTTTTTTGGATCATTATTACTTGGGGTTGCCGTAGGTACTTTTTTCACCGGAGGTTCATTTGTAATGAACAAGATGAATATTACAAACTCAATTCATCCTGTAATTTCCTATTGGACAAACGGATGGCACGGACTCGATGCTATTGCAAATCCATTTAACCTGCTTATGGGTATTGTCGTATATCTTGCAGCAAGAACGCTTGGACTCCTGTATGTGATTAAACAAATTGACCTTGACTCATTGGTCGCCAAAGCAAAAGTACAGATTAAAGTGACAGGAGTCGCCTTTATACTTGGGTTTGTAGGTCTTCTGATTGCTCTCTTTACAATGACCGGTCATTCTGTAAGTCCTGAAAATGGTGTTATAAGTGCCGTTAAATACAAATACTTCTTTAATATGGCTGAGCTCATATGGCCTGCCATAATGCTAATTTGCGGAGTTTTGCTGGTATTGTACGGAATTGGAACATCTCTTTTTTCAAAAGGGAAATTTAGCTTTTACATTACAGGAGGAGGAGGAGTTCTTGCAGTCTGGAGCATACTTATATGCGCTGCGTTTAATAACACCGCTTTCTTTGTCTCCACTGTTGATATGCAGCAATCCTTAACCCTTTATAACAGTTCATCCAGTGAATTCACATTAAAAGTGATGGCATATGCATCTCTTTTTATTCCATTTGTGATTGGATATGTAATCTTTGTCTGGAGAACACTATCAAAAACCAAGATAAGCGATACAGATCTTGACAGACCTGATGCTCACAAATATTAAGAAAACAATAAAGAGGTTATCTTCCTGTGACTACCTCTCCCCTTTCATGATCATACTCACTACCTCCGGTACTGTGAGGAATAGAGTAAACAAGAAGAGTAAGAAACGCAGCTAAAACCAGAAGAATTCTTCTGGTTTTTTTCCTGTTAAGCAGCCATGCCGTTAACCAAACGATGAAGATAAAAAGGGTTTTATTGTCGGTTAAATCCTCACCAAAAGGCCAACCGGTCCAGAATGAGCCAAATGCAAATTTTTGTACTAGAGGGCCCAGCAAAAGACCTCCTGCTCCAATGGCAATCATCACATAAATGGCGTACCTGAGTGCCTTTTCTCTATTTTCAAAAGCAATTATACCCGTATAATTTGACAGCAACATTCCAATAAACATCAATAAAATATGTGGAATAAGCACATATCCGGGTACAGGGGATTTAAATCTCATTCTTACAGTGTCATCAAACAGTACCTTGCTGTTTGATGAATCATTAATTGATACTTTGTACTCAATTTTACCTGCAGGTGGTTGTGAAGGAAATAAAATAATATAACCATCTGACTCTTTAACAACCTCAGCAGCTTTTAATGTGTCACTGCCGGGATATATCCTGTACATTACATCAATCTTAAAATTCTCATTTGATGGAGATACTTTAATTTTCATAGGTGATGTTTTGTTCAGGGTAAGATAATCTCCCTTTGCCTCATCAAGAGTTATTGTCGTTTCAAGACTTCTTGTCAGTTTTGATTTATATGATGTACCATCAAAATCAAAGCTTACTCGCTTAGGATTTGTTGGCCCGGTAACTCTCTGATAAACAACTGCCGATAATGTTATAACAATTGCAGCAAACCAAAATAAAAAGTTCTTCATTTATTATAGATTTAATGTTAATGATATCTTTTGACCATCTCTTAACAACTCAACAACTATGCTCTCTCCCGGATTAAGATCTCCCAAAGCAGCCATATAATCGTATATATTGCCAATTTTTTTCCCTTTCATCATTGTAATAATATCGCCCTCTTTGAGCCCGCCTCTGGAGGCAGCTCTCCCCTCTGTTACTACACCAATTCTGAAACCGTCACCTTTTTCGTATGTGAAATCAGGTATCAGGCCAAGTGTAACTTTAAAAGACTGCCTGCCCGGGGAGGTTGGGGCTTCAGTTTTTAAATAATTTGGTTTAAAACCACTATCTGATATATTGGTAATCAAATGCGACACAAATGTTGAAATTTTTGAAAGGCCATCAAAATTGATTAAATCAACATCATCGTCCGGTGTATGGTACTCACGATGAACACCTGTTGTCAAATAGAGTACAGGAACCTCTTTTCTATAGAATGAAGCATGATCAGATGCACCATAGCCGTCCGCAGTTGTGGTTATCGAAAAATTATAGTTTGTATTTATATGTCTTACAATACTGTCTGCCCCTTTAAAGGTACCCACTCCCCCTATTTGAAGTTTTTCATCATTTAACCTTCCCACCATATCCATATTAACCATAAGGTTAGGGAGTAGCCCCAAAGCCGAAAGAGTGTCTGCCAGAATTCTTGATCCGATTAAACCTCTCTCCTCCGCACCAAATGCTGAGACAACCACTACCCTGCTATTATTTTTAAGTAGTCTTGCAGATTCAAGAACTGCTGCTACTCCACTGGCGTTATCGTCTGCACCGTTATGTATTTGGGTTACACCTCTGACCATGCTGCCACTCCCTCCAAAACCCAAATGATCGTAATGCGCTCCAACTAAGACAAAGGGTTTACCATTACCCTTTAAATTAACAGCGGCAACATTATATGTTTTTCCTTTTATAACATTTACTTCAGCTACAATATTAAGAAGATTATCGCTCCCCTTTAATATCTCCTCAGCTACCGGTGAAGTTACCTGAATAACAGGAATCATAGCACCGTTTACTCTTGCCGTTGATGGTGTATTAAGGGAATCCCCGTTGTAAAAGATAATTGCAGACAAGCCAAGTTCTGCCATAGGAGTAATTATGAACATAAGAGAATCATCAGGGCATTCGACAACCCCTATTGCTCCTTTAATGCTATTCCCGTCACTTTTTAAATCTCTCCGGTCAATTTTTACTACTCTGGCGCTAATATTTGCAGTTGATGAAGAGGGATGAACTGCAAAATGAATATTTTTCTCAAATATTTTGTTTTTATTCCATAGTGATACATCTTTCGCTACTTCTCTGTGTAGAGTAAATTCAAAAGGAATCATAGGAGAATCGCCTATTAATGGAAGGTACCCTGCCTTTGTAAATTCATTGGAAATGTATACTGCTGCGACTGAATCTTCAAATGTTCCGGGATATCGGCCCTTTAGCGAATCAGATGCAAGAAATGTGAGGTCTGTTTTAAGTCTTTGTATGTCAGATTTGTTAAACTGGGCTCTTAGAAATATTGAGCTAAAAAGAAGTATTAAGAGAAGAATATGTTTTGATTTCATCCGGTTATGTTTTCTGTTAATAAAAATGTTAATTTTTTTATCTCTCACTATCAATGATTTACAAATATAATCAAAATATTTTTAAAAAAAATTTAAAAAAAATTTGGAGATAAAATAAATGTACTTACATTTGCAGTGCACTACTTCACTAATACACCAAAACGGACTTAAAGTATTTTATTATGATCAATATTGAAAATCTTAGTTTTAGTTATTCAAGACATACTGTCTTTAATAATATAAACCTAAATCTGGAGGCAGGAAAAATCTATGGTCTCCTTGGGCAAAACGGTGTCGGAAAGACGACATTGCTTAAAATTATCGGAGGTTTTCTAAAATTGAAGACCGGTAAATGTGAAGTTATGGGTTTTACTCCATTTGAAAGAAATCCGTTGTTTTTTGAACAGATGTTTTTCATTCCGGAGGACTTTGTAGCTCCTGATATAGTTGTAAATAAGTATGCAAGGCTTAGAGGTGAGTTTTATCCGGGTTACGATGAAAATAAATTTCATAAGTTAATGACCGAATTTGATGTTAACGGAAATTCAAAATTTACAAAACTCTCTTTTGGTCAACAGAAAAAAGCTCTTATTGCCTTTGCACTCTCAACCAATACTAAGCTGATCTTAATGGATGAGCCTAGCAACGGACTTGATATTCCATCAAAGGCTCAACTAAGAAAGGTAATCGCTCAGGCATCAAATGATCAGAGTTGTATCGTTATTTCGACTCACCAGGTAAGGGATCTTGAAAACCTGATAGACCCAATTATTATTCTGGATAGTAATGGAGTACTGCTTAATGAAACCATAGACAGGATTTCAGAAAAGCTGGTTTTCCGTTTTAACTCCAAATCTTCTAAAGAGTGTCTCTGGAGTGAGAGTTCACCGGGAGGTTATGTAAATGTTGAGAAGAATAATGAGTCAGAGGAGTCAAGGGTTAACATCGAGGCGCTTTTCAATGCAACATTAAGCAACAAAGAGATAATCCGCAATATTTTTAACAGCTAAAGCGAATCAAAATGAAAGATATATTTAACATAAACAGATTTGGAAGTCTTCTTAAAAAGGAACTTTCCGAAAGGTTACCAATAATGCTTAAGATAGCTGTAATTCTGTCAATTAGCTTAATCGGTTTTTGGCTTACCTACATTATATTTAAAACAGATCCTCAGGTATCATCACATGGAAGAACTGTATTTCTATTGCTGGTAACATATTTCACCGCAGTTATGGCCCCGTTCAATTTATACAAAGGTTTTAACCACCCAAAGAAAGGAATAGATTATATATCATTGCCTGCTTCTGTTCAGGAAAAATTTTTATCAATGTTAATTATCTCATTGATAGCAATGCCACTCATAGTGTTGACATCGGTTTTGATGACTGATACCGCTATTGCCATGATTAATCCATCTGTGTTCAAGGGCTTTATTTTTAGCGATAACTCTTTCATTAACTCTTCGACAACATCGTTTGCCGATATGATAATTTTGCCGCTGTTTTGTATGCTTGGAAACCTTCTTTTCAGAGGGAATAAAGTGGTAAAGACTTTTTTGTCAATTGCCGGAACCTATATAGTATTTATATTAATTGTAGCATTCTTGTTTCTGTATGCATTCAAAGATCAGATGACAGAAATTCAGGGATTACAGTTACAGATTAAACTAAGTGTTGAAAATCTGACAGAATTATACAGAAATGAGGTTTTTGAAGGATACCCAGCAATTAAAATCACAATAGCAGTTCTTGCTGTTCTATACAACATTGGTTTTCCGGTAGGTGCGCTAGCCGGTGCATATTACAGAATGAAAACAATACAATACTAGCAATCATGGATTTTAACGAACATAAACCAATATATCTTCAGATCTCCGATAATATCTGTGAAAAGATACTTACGGAAGAGTGGCCGGAGGACGAAAGAATTCCATCGGTCAGGGAACTGGGAAGCAATCTGGGAGTTAATCCCAATACAATAATGAGAACCTACGAACATCTCGAAAATCTTGACATAATTAGTAATAAAAGAGGTGTCGGATTCTTTGTTGAAAACGAAGCAAAAAGTAAAATTGTTAAGATTCAACGGGATCAATTTCTGAAAGAGGAGCTTCCTTTGATAATCAAAAAGATGTCTTTACTTGGAATTAAACCATCAGAAGTCTTTAATTGCTGATATTCAATTTAATCTTAGCTGGAGAAAATGAAAAAAGAGAAATTAATCCGTAAAATTTTATTACCGGTTGCAGCAACTACTCTTTGTACTATCCTACTGGCAATCTCTCCAAAGAAAATCGGTACTGGAGAAAAGGGGATACAAATATACAGAGAGGGACAAGAGATTGAAATTACTCAGAAAGAGATGGAATATATTCTAAATGAGAAGATTCCTTCAATAATTAAAAAAATATCAATGGTCATTCAAGACACAACTCAATTATAATATTTTTAAATTTTTAGTAACAATTATTGGTAACAATCGTCTTAAGGTGTATAGTGAATAGTGTGCAATGCCATGTACCTTAAAACAAAAACTACCATGTATAACAAATCAATCACTTTACTTTTTTTAACACTTTTTTTATCATGCAGCATGGTTGCTGCAAAGAATAACGGAATAATAACCGGAAAAGTTATCGAGAAAGAGAACGGACAGGCTCTTCCTTACGCAACAATTAGTCTTCACGATTTAACCGAAAAGGTTATAGGCGGTACAACATCATCCGACGACGGAACATTTAAAATAAACAATCTTAGTGCCGGTGAATGTAAAGTTAAAGTATCATTCATAGGGTTCAAGGATACAACATTTACTGTAAAAATTGAGGAGAATAGCAGTTCTTTAGATTTGGGTATCTTAGCCCTTGCTCCAGATGCCGTTGCCCTTAAATCTGCGGTAGTTACTGCAAAAGTACCTGTTATTGAGCAAAAGCTGGACAAAATCGTAATGAATGTCTCTGAAGCAGTATCAACACAAGGCAGCAACGCGCTTGATATATTAAAAAAGGCACCGGGTGTAAGCATAGATCCTTCTGGAAACATTCTTCTTAACGGCTCGGCTGTTCAAGTGTGGATTGACGGAAGACCTTCCAATCTTTCAGGACAGGAGCTTGAAGCTCTGCTAAGTGGCACTGATGGTTCTAATATTGATAAAATTGAGATTATCGCCCATCCTTCGTCAAAATATGATGCAGCAGGTTCAGGTGGAATTATAAACATCAAAACAAAAAAGAATTTTGCAAAAGGCCTTAGCGGTTCAGTTAGAGGTTCATATAATATTGCCGAAAACGATAAAATATTTCATGGAGCAGATGGTACTTTAAATCTCAACTACAGAGGCGAAAAGACCAACACCTCAATTTCATACAGTCCAAGGCATAATCAGGGTTTTGAAAGAATGTCAACTTTTACTAACATGGGATCAGGAGTAACACTTGATGGTATAAGTGATTTAAGATTTGACAACACAGGGCAGACATTGAGGATATCAAATGACTACTTCGCCAACAAAAAAAATATTTTCGGATTCATAGTGACCGGAATGCTTAGTGATGGCAATTTATACCTTGGGGAAAAATCCGGCAGTTTACTAAAAAGAGACGGAGTCCTGCTGGAGAAAACAGTTTCTGATATTGATGGTAAGGACGAATTTAATTATATAAATACCAATCTGAACTACACTAGAATTTACAAAGAGGGACAAGAATTAACTTTAAATGCAGATTACGGGTACTACGATATTACTAAAAATTCAAATCAAGAGAATCAATTCTATGACATAAACGGAACCGTTGCAAGAACACCTGATATTTTTAGAAGTAACTCTCTGCAGTTTATTAACATATTATCGTTTAAGGTGGATTATGAACAAATTATGTTCAAAAAATATAAAATTGAAACCGGTTTAAAATGGGCAAGAAGTATAACTGACAACAACCTTCTAAGAGAAGATTTTACAGCAGGATCATGGGTTAAAAACAACCAACTAAGCTCGCTCTTTATGTACAACGAGGATATTAGTGCAGCCTATATTTCAGCGGCAAGGCAGATTAACGAAAAAATAAGTGCAAAAGCTGGATTGAGGGCTGAGATGACAGAAGCCAAAGGGGAATGGTTAAGTGCAGATACGGTCTCTTCAAAGAGCTATGTAAACCTCTTCCCTACCCTGTTTTTAGGCTATAATCCGAATAAAAGCCTAAGATTCGGACTCTCATATACACTAAGAGTAAGGAGGCCAAATTTCAGACAATTGAATCCATTCAGAATGTACATAGATGCAAGTAACGCAATTGAGGGAAATCCTGACTTGGATCCACAGTACAGCAACCAGATCTCTTTGTCATTGGGAATTAAACAACACTTTAGTATTGCACTAAATGGACAGTTTACTGACAATGCAATTATTCAAAGTCCATATTTTAACAGCCAAACAGGAGAAAAACTTATTGTTTGGGAAAATTTTGGGAAGCAGAATTTTATGGGAGCCTCATTCTCCGTAACCGAGTACCCTGTCACCAAGTGGCTTAACCTCAACGCAAATGTTTTTCTAGCGTCACTTTCAAACAGTTCGGGTGATTACAAAAGTGAGTCTCTGTTTTCTCAAGCCTATATGAACACAACATTTATTCTTCCAAAAAACTACAAAGTAGAAATGATAGGTACATTCCAGTCAGGTCTGCCATACGGTTACTTCACAGTTAAACCATCCGGAGAATTGAGTCTTGGTGTTAAGAAAGGAGTAATGCAAAACAAGGGCACAATTTCAATTATGGTAAACGACATCCTTAATACGCAAAACACAAGGATAAGGCTGGATGATGGATCAATTGAAGAGTATACCCTTCAAAATAATTACAAAAGTCAGAGAGTTACAATTACATTCAGTTTACGTTTCGGTCAGGCAAAAGCCATAAAAAAGAGAAAAGTTGGCGAACTTGAAGAGGGTTCAAGGGTAGGTACATCAAACTAAAGCTGATTATTAAGTTAATATAATATTGTTTTTGAAGAAAAGCCCTCCGGAAATTAACTTCGGAGGGCTTTTTAACTATTAATTTTAAAAAAAACGAAAATATTTTTAAAATACTGCAACTAATCGTGCATCTCTTTCGTCTAATTGTGTGAAAAGAATATTATGCATTACAAACTACCAAAATTTTCACACTACTATGTTTAACAAATTTATTGCACTGATTTTATTAATCACATTGGTTTCGGTCGCTTCGGCCAAAAACAATGTAACGATACACGGAAAGGTTACAGAAAAAGAGAACGGAAAGGCTCTCCCATTTGCTACAATAGTCATTCATGCGAATGATAATAGAATTATAACCGGAACAACAACTGGTGATGATGGAAGCTTTAAATTAAACAATGGAGAATTAACCGGAGAATATAAAGTTAAAGTCTCGTTCATTGGCTTTCAGGATACAACAATTAATCTTGTATTAAAAGAGCAGGTATCTAACATTGATCTTGGCATTATACAATTGAAAGGTATGGCAACCTCACTCGGATCAGCTGTTGTAACAGCAAGAGTGCCTGTAATTGAACAGAAACTGGATAAGATTGTAATGAATGTAGCTGAGGCAGTAGCTACTCAGGGAAGTAACGCTTTGGATATACTTAAGAAGGCACCGGGAGTAAGTGTTGACCCGTCAGGCAACATTCTGCTAAACGGATCAGCTGTTCAGGTTTGGATAGATGGAAGACCTTCCAACTTCAGCGGAGCAGATCTTGAAGCACTTTTAAGTGGTACAGATGGCTCTACTATTGATAAAATAGAGATAATTGCACATCCCTCTTCAAGGTATGATGCAGCAGGTTCAGGTGGTATTATTAATATCAAAACCAAGAAAAATTTTGCCAAAGGTATAAATGGTTCAGCGAGGATTGGTTATTCGGGATCGCCATACAAGCACTATTATCAGTCTGCAGATGGATCTTTAGTACTGAACTACAGAACAGATAAAAACAGTACCTCCCTGTCATATAGCCCTAGATATAACGAGGGTTTTAACACCTTCGTTACAACAACTGATATGGGAGGGGGAAATACTGCTGAAAGTGATACCTACCTTAACAGGACAACAGATGCTCATAGCTTTAAACTATCTAACGACTTTTTTGCGAATAAAAAGAATATTTTCGGATTTGTGGTTGGAGGAACCCTGCGTGAAACTAATGATTCCACCCTTTATCCAGCGACAAGCAAACTATTCCAAAGCGGCAATCTGGTTGAAGACTCTTACGCTGATATTAAAAACAAATTCGGATTTAATGGTTTGTCGGCTAATCTGAATTATACCAGAATTTTTAAGGAGGGTCAGGAGATTACATTAAACGCAGACTATTTCTATTATGATCTTGGCAATAAAAGTAACCAACTCAACACATACCTAAACGATGCAGGTCAGGAGATTAAAGATCCTCTCAATTTCAGAATTAACTCCAGCCAGTTTATAAATATCCGTTCAGCTAAGGCTGATTACGAACAAAGTATTAAAAAGAGTGGTAAAATTGAAGCGGGTGTAAAATGGGCAATGAGTACAACCGATAACAATCTTTTAAGAGAGGAGAAAAGCGGAGCAGTATGGCACCCAAACACCGACCAAAGTACAATATTTTACTATACTGAGAATATTAGTGCTGCTTATGTTAGCGTTGCAAACCAATTCAGCCCAAAATTTAATGTTAAAGGTGGATTGAGGGCAGAATGGACACACGCAAAAGGAGAGTGGATTACTGCTGATACAGTAACAAAAAAGAGCTATTTGGACCTTTTCCCTACCCTTTTTGTAGGGTACAACCCAAATCAAAATATCAGACTGGGACTTTCATACACTTTAAGAATTCAAAGGCCTAATTTTGAACAACTTAATCCTCAAAGATTTTATATTGATGTAAACACGTCAGCATTAGGTAACCCAAATATCGAACCTCAATATGGGCATCAAATGTCTCTCTCTCTTGGATTAGGTAAACATTTCAATTTCGGTATAAACAGTCAACTTATAAACAAAGCAATCATACAAACTCCAAGCCTTGACACTCAGACAGGAGAAAAACTGATGACATGGGATAACTTTGGAAAACTTAATATGATTGGAATAAATGCTGCAATTACCGAATTACCTGTTGCCAAATGGTTCCTGATAAATGGAAATGTTTATATGGCAAATGTGTCTACCAGTATGGATGATTATTCAAAATCTAAAATATTTGCGCAGGGTAATTTCAACAGCACCTTCCTTCTGCCAAAGGATACAAAAATAGAATTTACAGGGTTCTTTTCGTCGGGGATACCATATGGTTACTTTGATATCAAACCAAGGTATGAATTTTCATTAGGGGTTAAAAAAGGGCTGTTTAACAATAAGGGAAATCTTGCGCTGTTGGTGACCGACATTTTTGGAACAAATGTTAACAGAGTCTCTCTTCAGGATGAGGTATTCAAAGATTATCAGTTTGAATCAAAATACAGAAGCCAGAGAGCAACTCTAACATTCAGCTACAGATTTGGCCAAAGCAAAGCAGCCAAACAGAGAAAAGTTGGCAATGTAGATGAAACATCCAGAGTTAATTCAGGAAATTGATTACTTTAACAATGAAGCTTTTAAAGTATTTTTCAACAAAGAGATAATTGTCATTGGCCCCACACCACCCGGAACCGGGGTAATATATGAACACTTGGGAGCAACCTCGTCAAAGAGAACGTCTCCCGCAAGCCTGAAGCCGGTCTTTGTATCGGCTTCTACTCTTGTAATACCCACATCAATTACAACGGCACCCTCTTTTACCATATCTCCCTTAAGAAAACCGGGTACACCCAGTGCTGCAATTATTATATCTGCATTTAGTGTGTGTTCCTTTAGGTTTTTGGTGCGACTGTGGCACATTGTAACAGTACAATCTCCCGGGTTTGCTTTTAATGAAAGCAAATTTGCCATTGGTTTTCCCACAATATTACTTCGGCCGATAATTACACAATGTTTTCCTGACGTCTCTACACCGTATCTTATCAGTAGCTCCAATATTCCGGCAGGCGTCGCAGATATAAATGAAGGGAGGCCAAGAACCATCTTACCTACATTTACGGGGTGGAAACCATCAACATCTTTTTTAGGATCAATTGACTCAATAACCTTCTGTTCATCAATATGTTTAGGCAAAGGCAACTGCACAATCAGACCATCAACCGAACTGTTATTATTAATTTTTTCTATCTCTTCAAGAAGGTCATTTTGAGAAATGGTCTCGTCAAGCCTGATGACTGTTGAGTCAAATCCCACTCTTTTGCAGGCACTCTCTTTGTGCCCAACATAGGTCATTGAAGCTCCATCACTTCCAACAAGTATTGCTGCCAGATGTGGTCTTTTACCGCCTGATTCAATAATCTTTTCAACCTCTGCTGCAATCTCTGCTTTTATGCTGTCTGCAGTCGCTTTTCCGTCAAGAATAACCATTTCTGTAAAATTATGTATTTAAAACTATCGTCTTTTCATTGAGCCCATCGCTCTCATCGCTTTGGTAGCTCCTCCTCCCGTCATGCTCTTCATCATCTTTCTGGTATCTTCAAACTGTTTAACCAATCTGTTAACCTCTGCAATAGATGTTCCACTACCCTCTGCTATCCTCTTTCTTCTGCTTCCGTTAAGCAATGTCGGATTTTCTCTCTCCTCCATTGTCATTGATTGGATTATTGCTTCAATTCCTTTAAAAGCAGAATTGTCCATATCAACATCCTTAACCATTTTACCCATTCCGGGAATCATAGAGGCCAGATCCTTAATGTTACCCATTTTTTTAATCTGCTGTATCTGAGCGTAAAAGTCACTTAGGGTAAACTGATCTTTAGCCAGCTTCTTTTGAAGTCTCCTAGCCTCCTCTTCATCGTACTGTTCCTGTGCTTTTTCGACAAGTGAAACCACATCACCCATTCCTAGGATTCTGTCTGCAATTCTTTTTGGGTGGAATACATCCAGTGCGTCCATCTTTTCACCGGACGAAACAAACTTGATAGGTTTATTAACAACCGCGCGGATTGACAATGCAGCTCCACCCCTTGTATCACCATCCAGCTTTGTCAGAACAACACCATCGAAATCAAGTCTTTCATTGAATACCCTTGCAGTCTCAACAGCATCCTGACCGGTCATTGAGTCCACAACAAAAAGAGTTTCAGTTGGATCAACTGCCTTTTTAATTGCAGTAATCTCTTTCATCATCTCTTCATCAATTGCAAGACGTCCGGCTGTATCAATAATTACAAGAGAATATCCCTCCTGTTTGGCCTTTGCCAAAGCATTTTTAGCAATTCTTACAGGATCTTTTGCTTCCTCTTCATGATAAACAAATACTCCAACCTGCTCACCAAGTACCTTAAGCTGCTCTATTGCAGCCGGACGGTAAACGTCGCAGGCAACGAGCATTGTTTTCAAACCTCTTTTTGACTTGCAGTTGAGAGCCAGTTTACCACTGAAAGTAGTTTTACCTGAACCTTGGAGACCGGCAACCAGCACAACTCCCGGATTTCCCTTAACAGAAATGTCGGTAGCTTCACTACCCATTAGAGCTGTTAGTTGATCATGGACAATTTTGGTCATCATCTGACCGGGGCGAACCGCTTTTAGAACATCCTGTCCCAGTGCTTTTTGCTTAACGTCATCACAGAAATTCTTGGCAATTTTATAGCTTACGTCAGCATCCAAAAGAGCTTTTCTGATCTCCTTAAGAGTCTCTGCGACATTGATTTCCGTAATTCTCCCCTCACCCTTGAGCAGTTTAAAGGAGCTCTCAAGTCTGTCAATTAGGTTTTCGAACATAATTTTAAAAAAATTTAGGGTGCAAAATTAGTCATTTTTGAATAAACGACCTTAGTATTTTTCTTCCCTCTTCATTTACTATAGATTCAAGATGATATTTGACCAGTTCGGAATGGAACAGGTATGGATCTTTAAGATAAACGTAGGAGCCATTCCATGAGTAGATTTTTGCCATAGCCGAAGTAAAGAAAAGAGTTACCAACTCTTTATTAAAGTCCTCTCTGTACAGACCCTCAGAAATTCCTCTTTCAACATTTTCGTAAATAATTTTTGAGTAGAAACTAGTTCTGTTTGAATGATCCAGCACCTTCAAATCCGGGAGGTATTTTGATGAATCGGATAAAAGTAGTGGACCGATTGCCTCTAATGTCTTATTCATCATACTGCTGGTATGAAAAAGAGCTTCTATAGCATTTTTACCCTGGCTGAGTGCCAGATTGATTCTGAATTCAATGTCCTCTATAACATACTGCATAACTGTTCTCATCAGCTCTTCTTTACTGCTGAAGTTGTTATACAGCGTCTTTTTAGTAAGCTTTAGAGAGGATGCAATATCATCCATCGTTAGTTTGAGCCCCTTTTTTCTGAAGAGCTCGTATACCTTAACGACATAACGGTCTTTTGAACTTACCCTTGCCATATTATTAAGTTTTGGTTAATCGGAATAGTACTCTGGAGCCAAATCTTTTTGATTGTAGCGCATTGCCATTACCTGCCCGTATGCCCCTGCTGATCTTATTGCAAAAATATCTCCTCTTGAGGTTTCCGGTAAAAGAAGGTTTTTTGCAAACCTGTCACTCGATTCACAAATTGGGCCAACAACATCATATCTCATCAATCTTCCTGAAGATGTCAGATTTTCTATCTTGTGAACAGCTTGATACAGTGCCGGTCTTATAAGGTCGTTCATTCCGGCGTCAAGTATTGCAAACTTTCTACCTTTTCCAACCTTTACATACAATACTCTGGTTATCAATGACCCACACTGACCTATAATTGCCCTTCCCGGCTCAAAGTGAACTTGTTGATAAGGTTCTTGTCTGAGATTTTTATTGATTATTGAAAAATAGGAAGCAAAATCTGAAATAGGATTTGCATCAGGATCATTATAGTCAATTCCAAGACCACCTCCAAGGTTAATGTTTTCAACCCTCAATCCCTTCTCCTCAAATCTAACCACAATTTCGTTTATCCTCTTTGCAAGCATACTAAAGACATTGTAGTCAGTAATTTGTGAACCAACATGAAAGTGAAGCCCGGCAAAATGAATATTGCTGCAGCTGTTAAGAGTTTGAATTACATCATCAAACATCCAGTGGCTTATGCCAAATTTATCCTGTGATCTTCCGGTAGTAATATATTTGTGTGTATGGGCATCAATATCAGGATTGATTCGTAATGATATTGAAGCTGTTTTCCCCATAGAGCCTGCCAGCTGGTCAATAATCTGTATTTCAGGGATTGATTCGCAATTAAATGAGAAGATATCTCCTTCCAGCGCTATCTTAATCTCCTTATCCGATTTACCAACTCCGGCATATACAACCGCAGATGGGTCAAAACCGGAATTCAGAGCCAGTTTTACCTCATTACCACTTACACAATCGGCACCTAAACCATAAGATTTTACAATTGAAAGAATCTTTGAATTGGCATTAGCTTTAAGAGCATAGTGAGCATGGTAGTTATGCTTTTTAAGCTCTTTGGTATAGATATCCAAAGTTTGCCTGAGGAGTGCCAAGTCATAGTAGTAAAAAGGAGTTTCGATTTCACTGAACTTTTCAACAGTTTTTGAGCCGAACATAGTGTATTTATTGGTTATGATTTAATATCGGCAAAAATAGTAAAAAAGTTGTTCTTAATTTAAAATATCTATCTTTGCAAAAAATTAAGATACAGATAATGAAACCAACAAAGAGAGAATTACTGAAGGATACCGTAAAGCATATTGATGTTACAGCTTTTGATTCCTCATACATAATCGACTCAATGAGAGATATGTCTTTTACATCTAGAGATACTGCTTATGCAGCAGATATTCTTCAAATGATGATTAAAGACAAGGAGAGCACAAATTGGCTGGTTCTTGCAGGCAGTACCTCAGCAGGTGGGTGTATGCAAGTATATGTTGATATGATTCGTTTCAATATGATTGATGCTGTGGTTGCGACCGGTGCATCAATAATTGACATGGACTTCTTTGAAGCTTTGGGTTACAAGCACTATAAAGGATCTCAGTTTATTAATGACACTCACCTTAGAGACAATTATATAGACAGAATCTACGATACTTTTATAGACGAAGAAGAGCTTCAAAAGTGTGATGCAACAATTAAGGAGATTGCTGATTCGCTGGAGCCAAGACCATACTCTTCAAGAGAGTTTATCCATGAAATTGGTAAGTGGCTCACTAAGAATTCAGTAAAAAAGAACTCTCTTATCCAGACAGCTTACGAAAACAATATTCCAATATTTGTTCCTGCCTTTAGTGATTGCAGCGCCGGATTCGGCCTTGTGATGCACCAGGTAGAGAGAATGAAGCAGATGAAGCCATATATGTCAATTGACTCAGTAGCCGATTTCAGAGAGCTTACAGAGGTTAAGATGGCAGCAAAAAGCAGTGGTCTATTCATGATTGGAGGAGGTGTTCCTAAAAACTTTGCTCAAGACACAGTTGTATGTGCTGAGTGCCTCGGTTTTGACGTTCCAATGCACCGCTACGCTGTTCAGATCACTGTTGCAGATGTTAGAGACGGGGCATGTTCATCTTCTACACTCAAAGAGGCTAACTCATGGGGAAAGGTTGATACAGCTCACGAACAGATGGTATACGCCGAAGCAACAACTGTAGTTCCTTTGATTGTCAGCTATGCATACAACAAAGGAGACTGGAAAAACAGAGAGAAGAAGAACCATTCACTGCTATTTAAAGACGGTACCCGCGGTACCGGAATTTTACTAGGAGAATAAGCAAAACATCTATTGATAAATATAAAAGAGGATGACATATACTTTATGCCATCCTCTTTTTCTTTTTTAACAATTACTAAGTATCTGCCCGGAAAATTACTCATTTTTGGAGAGAATTCTTTCAGTAATAAAACCGGCAATCAGACCAAGTCCTCCAAAAAGCAGCGTCGAAGAACCATAAACAACGCTCATTGTTTGTCTTATTTCATAAGAAGCTCTTTCGAAACCACCTATCGTATTGTTAATGATTAAGTAACCTACAAGTAGACCTAGACCAAGTCCGGCAAGTAATGAGCCAATTCTAAGTGAGATGTAAGCATTTTTGAAAGTCTTTCCATCTCCGAAAATATTAGAGAGATTAAGATTCTCAATATTTGCCTTTTCAAGTTGACTTAGTTTGTCAATAATTAACAGACGCTCTCTCTTTCTTACAAATAATTCAATAAGTTTGTAGAAAGCATACGCTCCTATACCGAAGGTTAAAGGTATTGTAATAAATTCCATCATAATTTTATAAATTTTTAGTATTTGATCTTTTGACGACTTTATCATATAAAGGTTACAAATTTCCCTGAAACAACTAATTATTTAAATTTGTAACCACAAACAAAAAGCTGCGTCTAACCGACATATGTGCAGAGAAGAGGAATTAAAAATCATAGAGAAGATAAAAGCTGGTGATAGTCTGCTATATGATCGGCTTGTTCTTGAGCACTCTCCAAAAATAATGTCTGTTATAAGAGGCGTTGTTGGAAACATTGAGGACTCAGAAGAGATTGCACAGGATGTTTTTGTAAAGGCCTTCTTTTCTCTTGATAAATTCCGCGGTGATAGCTCTTTTGCAACATGGCTGTTCCGGATTGCCTATAATATGGCTATTTCAAAAATGCGAAAAAAAAGGTATATCCATGTAGATATTGAAAAAATCAGATTACCGGAATCAGTGAACGATCAGAATAACCAAAATGAGGCAGAGGAGAGAGAACGCAAATATATAATACTTGAAAAACTATTGAAAAATCTGGAGACACACGAGAGATTTCTGATTATTTTGTTTTACAATCAGGACAAAAGTATAAAGGAGATTTCTCAAATAACAGGTATGGGAGAGTCAAATGTTAAGGTAACTTTGCACAGAATTAAGAAAAAGCTTGCAGTTATTGCAGATTCAAAAATGGAGGTAAGTTATGGATAGTGAGGATAAATTTTTAAAAGATATATTTTCTGACAGTATCAGTGATGCTGTACCATTCTCTTTTGTGACCAGTGTTAACAGAAAAATTGAGATTGAAAAGGTATTGAGAGCCAGAAGAGACTCAAGAAGAGAGATTATGACCCAAGTTGCGTTTTTTATGACTGCGTTGGCAATTCTAATTGCAGCATTCATTTATATTGGTAAGAACTACTTTGATATAAACTTTACATTCTCTGCAGCAGAGAAGTTCAACTTGGGAGTAAAAAGCGCGGGACTTAGAATGAGAGAGGTTTTTCTGAATCCCGATTCCATCATATGGTATGTGATTGCAATAAACACAGCGTTGCTGGTCGTTTTACAACAAGTTATCCAAAAGAAACCATATACATCCGAAAAGAAGAGCAAATAGAGATTAATGAAAACACCACTACTGATGCTCCTCTCTTAAAAGATCAAATACTGTTTTAACCGGAGTAAAGGTAGAGAGAGGAACTTCAACAAATACAGTATTCCAGTTACTCATTGCTCCGTTCCATAATCCCGGTAATTCCAATGCTTTCAAACTCCTTCCCTCAAGACTTTTTTCAGAGATAAATCCTGTTTCAGGGTCAGTAAATAGCTTTAAATTAAACTTTTCGCCTTCGTGGTCTTTAAAGGAGCAGACAATATCCACCGGATTAAAATGGGTTGATTCTGTAAGAATTTCTAATGTTCTCTTATCATTAATGTTCAGTTGTGCTCCCTCCAGAATCTGAGGAGAAACAGAGCCATCTGAGTCTCTTACTAAAAAAGGGCCTCCTCCCGGCTCTCCAAGATTTTTCACAACACCGCAAACCCTTATAGGCCTGTCTAGTTTTGCTCTCAGGTAATCTCTCCTCAATGCATCCGGGACCTTTGGTAGTTCGGTAGAAAGTTCTAACTTGAAAAATTCATAAATTTCTTCAGCTACAAGTTCCGAGTAATCGCTCTCAATCTTCTGTAGATAGCCAAACAACATATCTCTTTTTTCGAGCAGAACTCCTGTGAGTATTTTTTTCCATAATGAATTATTGTCCAAATATCTCTCCTTTGGAATATTATCAATGTTTTTGATTATAACTATATCAGAATCCAACTCATTCAGGTTCTCAATTAATGCACCATGACCGGCCGGTCTAAAGAGTAATGAAGAATCATTAAGCCTGAATGGATTATTTGCAGGATCAACAGCTATTGTATCTGTAGATTTTTTCTGTGTAGTGAAAAAGATATCAAATTTGCAACCGTATCTCTTTTCATACTCTTGCTCAAGCTTTTCGGCAAGCCTTTTAAAAAGTTCTGTATGTTCCGGAGACACTGTAAAGGTTATTGTTGCTACTCCAGCTTTAGTACGGGCATATTCAGCAGCCTCTATTAAGTGCTCTTCAAAAGGTGTTCTGGTCTCTTTTGGGTAACGGTGAAATTTTAACAGACCTTTTGGAAGTTGTCCATAATTTAAGCCATCAGGGTTTAGAAGCTTCCTGATGATTTCTGACTTGTTATCACTTTTAAATACTTCAAGCTGCACCAGGTCATCATAAAAAGGGAACCTTTTCAGTTCATTAAAAAACCTTACAGCTAGAGGATTATGGTCATCTTGTCGTTCGTTTTGGATTTTCATGATATCATAAAGCTCCTTAAACATTCGTGTTGCCGCCCCAGAGGCAGGAACAAATTTGCTGATTGTACCCTCAAAGGAGCTAGATCTTTGAACAGCTTTACTTTTTTCAGCCTCAGAGAGAACTTTTACCCCCTTTTTTGGGGTTGCTGCTGAGTCAACTTCAAGATAAGGAAAGCCTTTTTTAAAAATATCTATTTGATTTAAAACAACCTCCCTGCTTATGCCAAGGCTGGCCATCTGATTGTAATCTTTTAATGAAAACATAATGCTCTAAACTAATTTAAATTAGCAATTATCTCCAGCTTTTTCAAAAAAGAATCACTGAATTCCCGTCTATAATTATACTCAGTTCTCAAATTTTCAAAATTTTGCGGATTATCTCTCAGTTTCTTATCCTGCTGCATAATGGGAAAGCGATCTTCTGTCATGCGAGCTATAATTTCAACTTTTGATTGCCTGCTGTCAATTATCAAATCTGAGTTAACTTCGGGCGGGTAATTAATTAAGAAATCAATTAGTGAGTCTATTTTAAAATATTTTGCTATATTCCTTACTGTAAACACAGTGGCATTGATTTTTCCTTCGAGAGAGTAACCGGCAATGTGGGGAGTTGCAATGTTGGTTACCTCAAGATATTTGAGATTAATGTCAGGTTCAGCAGACCAGACATCAGAAATGAGTGCTCCCAGTTTTGATCTGCCTCTTATGACCTCATCCTCGTCAAAAATTTCTCCTCTGGAACTGTTAATAAGTATAGATCCCTGTTTTATGCTGCTCATGAATCTCTTTGAACAAATTCCGATAGTCTCTGCGTTAAGAGGTACATGAAAAGATATTACTGAACAACTGTTTATAACCTGATTAAGTGAAAAATAATCTGATATGCCCAATCTTGTTCTGTCTGGATAAAACGAAGTATCTATGCCTTGTTCGATAAGCTTTTCCTCTGAAAAACAGTGAGGATCTTCCTGAAGTCTCATTTTAAGAGGCGGATCACATCTCATAACCTCAATTCCCAACTGGGATACTGTTGCAGCCAACCTCTCTCCTACATTCCCGGCACCTATTATACCCAGCTTATCTTTAAACACATCTCTATTTAACATTCTGCCGGTTATAAACAACGATGTAATCACATACTGAACAACGCCGTTTGCATTGCAACCTGCAGCATTATAGACAGCAATACCATTTTCTGTACAGTATTTCATGTCTATATGGTCATTCCCTATTGTAGCAGTAAATATCGATTTTATTGAAGATCCGTCAAGTAATTCACGATTGCACCTTGTTCTGGTTCTTATGACAAGAGCCGTTGCGTTTTTTATTGTGTGAGAATTTATATCAGCCGACTTAAGATACATTGTGCCAAAAAAAGGTTCCAATACCCCTTTAATAAACGGAATATCCGAATCAATTATTATTTCGGGCTTGTTATTGCTCATCTATTTAAATATAATCTCTTTGACAACCCTGAATCCCATTAAATCATTAATTTTCTTAATTATATCTACTCTTTGAGTGAAAAGTTGAGTTCTTGCAACAGAGGACTGAATTTTACAAAATAACCTTCCATCTTTAAAAAATTTCTCCGTAGTCAGCTCTGCAATCCGAGCTCCTACAACAGAATCCCAGGCCTCAAAAACCTCCATCCTCTTAATACCCTGTTCAAGGCCTTCTGATTTAAGAAACTCTCCAAAAAGATCACCCAGTAAAACGACTTTCTGTCTTCTCATAACAACCTCCCCGAAACAATTTCAAAAGATTTGGAATTTCCGTTAATTTTATCAAGAATTCCCCCTACTCTAACCTTATTGCTGTCAGTAATAAATATCTGACCAAAAAAGTCAGAAGAGACCATATTCAGTAACGACTCTACTCTTAGCATGTCCAGTTTGTCGAAAACATCATCAAGAAGCATTATTGGGGCCTTTTGGTGCATTTGACGTATTATTTCAAACTGTGCAAGCTTAAGCGATATGAGAAATGTCTTTTGCTGTCCCTGAGATCCGCTTATCCTGAATGGATGATTATTCATCAAAAAGAGAAGGTCATCACGCTGTATACCGGCAGTGGTGTATTTGAACATTTTATCTCTCGACTCGCATTTTTTGAGCAAATCACCAAGTGAACCACTCTCAAGGTCAGATTTATAAATAATGTCTATTGTCTCTTTTCCCTCCGATAGTAAGTTGTAGTATTTCTTTGTAACAGGCAGAAGTTTCTGAGTAAATTCGGCTCTTTTTTCAAAAATGTAAGCAGCATTATGAGAGAGCCTATCTGTAAAGGTGTCCAGCAAGTCGTTGCTGATATTATTCTCTTTCAGGTATCTGTTCCTCTGCTGAAGAAGGTGATTGTAATTCTGCACCCTTCTTAAATATTCCTTATCAGTCTGGGAGATAATTGAATTAATAAACTTCCTCCTCTCTTCTCCCGATTCATTTATAAGGCATGTATCATATGGTGAGACCATTACTATGGGAATAAGTCCTATGTGCTCCGATAGTTTCTGATAGGATTTTGAGTTTCTTTTGATGTTTTTTTCACCACCCCTTCCAAGTGATACAGATATACTTTCAATAGAACTGTCATCTTTAGAATAGTCGCCTCTGAGAACGGTATAATCTTGCTCGTATGAAATATTTTGCTGATCAAGATTAGAAAAGTAACTTTTGGTCATTGAAAGGTAATAAACCGAATCAAGCAGATTTGTTTTACCTGATCCGTTATTGCCGGTAATACAGTTTAATTTGGAAGAAAATTCTGCTTCTGCCTCCGTTATGTTCTTAAAATTTGAAATAATCAGCTTTTTGAGATACATCTGTTAAAGAATTGACAAACAAAGTTACGCTTTTATCCATTAATAATTTGAGATTAGATAAAATATTGTAATTTTGCACCCTGCTAAAAAATTTTTGAAATGTCAAAGAAAAATAAACATCAGGATCCCGAAGAACAGGTAGAAAATGCTCTGAATCAAACTGAGCACTTTATCGAAAAACACAAAAATACACTAATTTACACTGTTATCGCCGTTTTGGCAGTAACTGCAATATGGTTTGCCTATCAGCAACTCTACCGCAAACCGCTAAAAGAGGAGGCACTTGCTCAGACCTTTGTTGCAGAGCAGTACTTTAGAGCTGACTCATTTAACCTGGCTTTGAACGGTGATGGAAACTCACTTGGGTTTAGGCAAATTATGGATGAATATGGTTCTGCTGCTGCAGGATCTGTATACATGTACGCCGGAATATGCGAACTTCAGCTTGGCAATTTTGAAGAGGCAGTAAAACACCTTAAAAAATTCCGCTCCAAAGATCCTATTCTCCAAGCCAGAGCTATTTCCAACATTGGAGATGCATACGCGGGATTAATGAACTACAAAGAGGCACTTAGCTTTTATCTAAAGGCTGCTGCTCACTCTGACAATGTTTTTGCCTCAACCTACCTTTTGAAAGCCGGCCTCATGTACGAAGAGCTGGGTAATAAAGATAGTGCAATTAAAACATACGAAGAGATTAAGGTAAAATATCCTCAAAGCCTTGAAGGGTCAGAGGCTGATAAGTATATTGCCAGAATTAAGCAGCAATAAACTAATTCTCTGTTATTAAGATTCTAGGATATGGGAAGAGCATTTGAATTTCGCAAAGAGAGGAAGATGAAGCGTTGGGGTAATATGTCTAAAGTTTTTACCCGCATCGGTAAGGAGATAACTATGGCCGCCAAAAGTGGAGGTCCCGACCCGGATAACAACCCCCGTTTGCGAGCCCTTATCTCTACTGCACGATCTGAAAATATGCCCAAAGACAATGTCGAAAGGGCTATTAAAAGAGCTGTTGAGAAAGAGCACAACGATTACAAAGAGATTGTTTATGAAGGATATGGCCCTCACGGCATAGCTTTTCTTATAGAGACCGCAACCGACAATCCAACAAGAACAGTTGCAAATGTCAGAAGTTATTTCAATAAATACAGTGGTTCATTAGGCACCTCGGGAAGTGTAGAATTTATGTTCGAACACAAATGTGTTTTCAAGGTAAAATCTGCAGATACCGTAAATCTGGAAGAGCTGGAGCTGGAGTTGATCGATTTTGGAGCTGAGGAACTTTTTATGGAAGATCAGGAGATTGTAATCTACGGAAGTTTTGAATCTTACGGTTCTATTCAGAAGTTTATTGAGGAGAAGGGGTATGAAATTGTCTCAGGCGGGTTTGAAAGGATTCCCAATACAGAACTAAAGCAACTTAACGAGACAGACAGAGTTGAAATTGAAAAACTCATCGACCGATTTGAAAGTGACGATGATGTTCAAAATGTATATCATACAATGGCAAACTAAATATAGCGCCATCAAAAAAGTGATTGGAAATCCAGTCACTTTTTTTTTGGGATAACTTTATAAATACATACCTTTGCCGGATATTTTTTTTAAATTTATTATCAAATTCATTCTACTGTTATGAAACTATCGCATATTGAGCACATCGGTATCGCCGTTAAATCATTGGAAACATCTATAAAACTTTATGAAGAGATGCTTGGTATTAAGTGCTATGCCGTTGAAGAGGTTGCTGAACAAAAGGTTAAAACTGCATTTTTTAAAGTTGGAGATACCAAAATCGAACTTCTTGAAAGTACAGATCCGGAGGGACCTATCGGCAAATTTTTGGAAAAGAAAGGAGAAGGGGTTCATCACATAGCATTCGCAACAGAAGACGGACTTCAGCAAACCCTTGATGCTCTCGCAGAGAAGGGTATTCAACTAATTGACAAAACACCAAGAAAGGGAGCCGAAGGCTTGAACATAGCTTTCCTGCATCCAAAATATACAGGTGGAGTTCTCACAGAACTATGTGAAGATCCAAAAAAAGCATAGATCAATCAATATTAAAAATATAAAAAATGAGCCAACAACTAGAACAGGTCAAAGCGCTTATTCAGCTTCGGGATAAAGCAAGATTGGGAGGAGGACAAAAAAGGATCGACTCTCAGCACCAAAAAGGTAAATATACTGCCCGTGAAAGAATTGCCATGTTGCTTGACGAAGGCAGCTTCGAAGAGTTTGATATGTTTGTTACACACCGCTGCACAAACTTTTCGATGGAAAAAGAGACATTCCTCGGAGACGGTGTTGTTACGGGATACGGAACAATTGATGGAAGGCTGGTCTATGTATTTGCACAGGATTTTACTGTCTTTGGCGGTTCTCTTTCAGAGAGTTTTGCAATGAAAATTTGCAAGATTATGGACCAGTCAATGAAAATGGGAGCTCCTGTTATAGGTATTAACGACTCAGGTGGAGCGAGGATTCAGGAAGGTGTAAATGCACTTGCCGGTTATGCTGAGATATTCCAGAGAAATATTCTGGCTTCAGGTGTTGTACCTCAGATCTCTGCAATATTTGGCCCTTGTGCCGGTGGAGCAGTTTACTCCCCTGCCCTTACAGATTTTAATATTATGACCAAAGGCACAAGTTATATGTTCCTGACCGGTCCTAAAGTTGTCAAAACCGTTACCGGTGAAGATGTAACACAAGAGCAGCTTGGCGGAGCAAGTGTTCACGCAACAAAGAGCGGTGTAGCCCATTTTGCAGTAGATACAGAAGAAGAAGGGATAAAAGTTATCAGAGATTTACTCTCTTTTCTGCCTCAGAACAACCTGGAGGAGGCACCACTGGTTCCGACATCTGATCCAATAGACAGACTGGATGACACCCTCAACGAAATAATACCAGACAGCCCAAACAAACCATACGATATGTATGAAGTAATCGGGTCGATTGTTGATGATGGGAAATTCCTTGAAGTTCACAAAGATTACGCAACCAATATTATAGTCGGATTTGCACGATTCAACGGAATTTCTGTCGGAATAGTTGCAAATCAACCAAAAGTACTTGCCGGGGTGTTAGATAATAACGCTTCAAGAAAGGCTGCAAGATTTGTACGATTCTGCGATGCATTCAATATTCCATTGGTTACACTGGTTGATGTTCCGGGATTCTTACCGGGAACACAGCAAGAGTACGGAGGTATTATTCTGCACGGCGCAAAACTTCTGTATGCATACGGCGAAGCTACTGTTCCTAAAGTAACTGTAACCCTTAGAAAATCATATGGTGGAGCATACTGTGTAATGAGCAGTAAACACCTAAGAGGAGATATAAACTATGCATGGCCAACTGCTGAAATTGCAGTTATGGGGCCTTCCGGAGCGATTGAAGTTCTGTATGGCAAAGAGGTTGCTGCATCTGAAAATCCTACAGCACTTGCTGCCGAAAAGGAGAAAGAATACAGAGATGCATTTGCAAATCCTTATAATGCAGCCCGCTACGGATACATTGACGATGTAATTGAGCCTAGAAATACCCGATTCAGGATTATTCGTTCACTTCAGCAATTGGCAACAAAGAAACTTGTCAATCCACCTAAAAAGCACGATAACCTGCCGTTATAATCAAATGAAAAAAATGATGAAAAAAGGCTTATTAATTCTTTTGTTATCGATATTTGTTGCGTCTGTACAAGATCTTGGCGCACAAAATATGTCTGATATAAGAATCAACGAAATTCTTGTTATCAATACAGATGATTTCACAGACGATTACGGCAACAAGAGCGGATGGATTGAACTGTTCAATACATCATATGGTACTGTTGACATCGGTGGATGCTATATTACCAACGATCCTGAGAATCTTACCAAGTACATGATTCCAAGGGGAGATGTGCTTACAAAGATTAAACCCAGACAGCACTCGCTGTTCTGGGCAGATTCAAAGCCCCACAGAGGCACATTCCACCTAAATTTCAATCTGGATGAGTCCAAAGAGATACTGTTTGTGAGCAGTGACGGAAGGACAATAGTTGACAGAATTGAGATCCCACACGGAATTATCCCTGAAAATGTCTCCTACGGAAGGTTTAAGGATGGAGTATCTGTGATGGCCGATAAAAAAACGGTTGATATTGCCAATACCTGGGGAGTACTTGAGAGGACCTCTCCAAGCACAAATAACTTTGGTGCAGATAAAGAGCCTCCGGGTATGTTGTTTATGAAGATTGACCCTTATGGTATAATCATGGCTTTTACTGCAATGTCGGTTGTGTTTCTTTCGCTTATTATTTTATACCTGGTTTTTAAGCACATAGGAAAATATAATATTAAAATAAGCAGAAAGAGAGCAGAGAAAGCAGCTGCAGGAAGTAAACATATTGTGACTGAAGAGGAGACATCTGCTGAAGTATTTGCAGCTATATCTATGGCACTTCATGCTTTTTATGAAGACAATGATGCTCACGATGTTGAAAATACCATCCTGACAATTCAGAAGGTTACCAGAAACTACTCTCCGTGGAGTTCAAAAATATACACTCTAAGAGAGAGACCATTTAAAAGTAGATAATCCAAAGTCCATTCAGAAAACATATTAAAATGAAAGAGTACAAACTAAAAATAAACGGTAACGACTACGCAGTAACAATTACCGATATTGAAGATACAATTGCCGAGGTTGAAGTCAATGGCATCCCGTTTAAGGTTGAAATTGAAAGAACTTCTAAAAAACCAACGGCATCTCTTCCAAAAATGAATAAACCTGCTCAGGTTGAGGCGAATGTGACCCGTCCTGTAGTTTCCGGATCTGAAACAGTAGTTACCTCTCCACTCCCCGGAGTAATCCTGGAAGTTGTAGTAAAAGAGGGAGAAGCTGTTAAGAAAGGTCAGAAGCTTATGGTTCTTGAAGCTATGAAGATGGAGAATGTAATTGAATCCACAGCAGATGGAAAAGTAATCAGCATTAAGGCAAACAAAGGAGATTCCGTGTTAGAGGGAGCTCCGCTAATAATAATTGGTTAAGATGGAAAATAAAGGTGTTTTTTCCCTGCTGACAGACAATCTGGAGACATTTCTTCAATATACCGGGTTTGCTAATGCTACTCCCGGGCATATCCTGATGATCCTCATAGGACTTCTGTTTATATATCTGGCAATTAAAAAGGATTGGGAACCTTTGCTTCTTATACCTATTGGTTTTGGTATAGTAATAGGTAACATTCCACTATTTCCCGGACTAAGTGTTGGTGTTTATGAAGAGGGCTCTGTGTTGAATATCCTTTACCAGGGTGTCCAAAAAGGTTTCTATCCGCCACTGATTTTTCTCGGCATCGGAGCAATGACCGACTTCTCTGCCCTAATTTCAAACCCCAAACTAATGTTGATAGGGGCAGCAGCTCAATTTGGTATTTTTGGTGCATACGCAATAGCACTTGCAGCAGGTTTTGCACCTGCAGAAGCGGGAGCAATAGGCATAATCGGAGGAGCAGACGGCCCTACAGCTATCTTCCTCTCTTCAAGGCTTGCACCGGACTTAATGGGGGCAATTGCCGTCTCTGCCTATTCATATATGGCTCTGGTTCCGGTAATACAACCTCCTATTATGAGGTTGCTGACAACCAAACAGGAGAGGCTCATTAAAATGAAGGCACCGCGTGCAGTTTCACAAACAGAAAAGAAATTGTTCCCGATTATCGGATTCCTGCTGACTGCTTTCATTGTGCCTTCTGGTCTTCCACTCCTAGGTATGCTTTTCTTTGGAAATCTTCTAAAAGAGAGTGGTGTAACAAGAAGATTAGCAGAGACAGCAAGAGGTCCGCTGATTGATATCGTTACAATACTAATTGGTGTAACTGTTGGTTGCTCAACTCAGGCTGACAAATTTTTACAGATGAAATCTGTCTATATTTTCATGTTGGGTGCAGGCTCTTTCGTAATTGCAACTTCAGCCGGAGTTCTTTTTGTGAAAGCATTCAATATGTTTCTTAAAGATGGAAACAAAATCAATCCTCTTATCGGAAATTCCGGAGTCTCTGCAGTACCTGACTCTGCAAGGGTTTCAAACAATGTAGGCTTGGAATATGACAGAACAAACTATCTACTGATGCACGCAATGGGTCCAAATGTTGCCGGTGTAATTGGTAGTGCAGTGGCAGCAGGTATTTTACTGGGATTTCTCTCATAAAATAACAATATTATGTAAAAAAGCACCCCATAAGGGGTGCTTTTTTTTTATTTTTCGTATCTTTGAAAAATTTAAAAACCGTTTGAGATATGCAAAATAAATTGCAAGAGCTTACCAGTAAACTTTATGCCGAAGGTCTTTCTAAAGGAAAAAAAGAGGCCGAAGATCTTAAGGCAAAGGCAAAAACCGAAGCTGAGGAAATAATTGCCAGGGCAAAAGAGGAGTACAAAGAGATTCTCGAAAAAGCAAAGAAAGATGCAAATGATTACAAGGTTAAAATTGAGAACGAGGTCAAGATGGTGTCAAGGCAAACTCTTGCAACCGTAAAGCAGAGTATCGAAGAGGTAATCGTTGTAAAGGCTGTAGAAAAACCGGTTAAAGAGGCTCTGGATAGTAAGGATTTTCTTGCTTCTGTAATTAAAACTGCAATTGCAGCTTTTGACCCTTCCAAAGGCGAAGCAGCAACTCTGGAGATTCTTCTTCCTGAAAAATCAAAAGCAGAACTTGACTCATTCATCAAAAACGATATCCAGAAACAACTTGGAGCAGGAATTGAGGTAGCTTTTGACAAAAAAATTCAGACTGGCTTTAAAATCGGCCCTAAAGCAGGCGGATATCATATTAGCTTTACTGATAAAGATTTTCAGGAGTTATTATCTCAATATCTCAAACCAAAAACCCGCGAATACTTATTTTCAGAATAGCGATGGCAAATTATCATTACATCATCGCGGGACTCCCAGATCTGGTATTAGACTTCGAGAGCTCAGGGTTCGACTTTGATTCTTTACAGGATCAGATTATATCCATGAGTTCACCAGAGGACTCCCGGTGTATTGAATGGCTTCTCTTTGCACAAAAAGAGGAGTACCTTAACCGCCACTTCTATAGAGCAGCCTTAAAATCCAAAAACAAATTCATACGAGAATATCTTAAATTTGACTTGGAAATCAGAAATATACAGGCAGCATTTATAGCCAGAAAAAACTCTATAGATGTCTCAGAACAGCTTGTTGGCGAAAACGAATTTACCGACCTGCTCAAAATCGGCAAAGGAGCCGATTTTGGCCTCTCTTTTATTTCTGAGAGTGCTCCCGCTATCATTAAGATTCTCGAGAATGAAAATATTCTGGAAAGAGAGCAGCTTCTTGATAATCTTCGCTGGAACAAAGCGAATGAAATATGCACATTTAACTACTTCGACCTTAACGTTATTCTTTCATTTTTACTTAAGGCATCCATTGTTTCAAGATGGAACAAGCTTGACAGAAAGAGAGGGGCACAGATATTCAGGCAACTGGTTAACGAGGTAAAAGGTACATACAAATCGGAAAACAATTATTAATATATGAAAACCACAGGAATAGTTACAGGGATTATCTCCAATCTGGTTACCATTGAGGTAGACGGCCCCGTTTCTCAGAATGAAATCTGCTACATTGATCTTTCAGGAACAAAGCTGATGGCAGATGTTATCAAAGTAAACGGGAAAGAGGCATTTGTACAGGTTTATGAGAGTACCCGGGGGTTAAAAACGGGTGATAAAGCAGAATTTCAAGGACATATGCTTGAAGTATTATTAGGACCTGGCATCCTTTCAAGTATTTACGACGGCCTTCAGAACAATCTGGTAACAATGGACGGAGTCTTTTTAAAAAGAGGAGATTATACCATTGCATTAGATCAGGATAAAAAATGGGAATTTAAACCTTTGGCTTCACCGGGTGATGTAGTATCTGCTGCAGACTGGTTGGGTGAAGTAAAAGAGGGATGGCTTCCTCACAAAATCATGGTTCCTTTCACATTTGAAGGCAGCTTCAAAGTAAAATCCATTGCATCTGAGGGTGAATTTACCGTTAATGAAACTATCGCCGTTCTGGTCAATGAATCAGGTGAAGATGTAAATGTTACAATGAGCCAAAAATGGCCTGTAAAGGTGGCTATTACAAAATATGCCGACAAACCAAGGCCGTACAGAATAATGGAGACAAGAGTAAGGGTTATAGATACTTTTAACCCAATTGCTGAGGGTGGAACAGGTTTTATTCCGGGGCCATTCGGTAGCGGCAAGACTGTTCTTCAGCACGCAATATCAAAACAGGCCGATGCAGATGTAATAATATTTGCTGCCTGCGGAGAGAGGGCAAATGAGGTTGTGGAGATCTTCACTGAGTTCCCTCTTTTGGAGGACCCAAGAACAGGAAGGATGCTAATGGAGAGAACAACCATTATCTGCAACACATCAAATATGCCTGTTGCTGCACGTGAAGCATCAGTATACACTGCGATGACAATCGGAGAATACTACAGATCAATGGGTCTTAAAGTTCTCCTGCTTGCAGACTCAACATCAAGATGGGCACAGGCACTTAGAGAGATGAGTAACAGAATGGAAGAACTTCCGGGAGCTGATGCTTTCCCTATGGACCTTCCCGCAATTATCTCAAGCTTCTATGCAAGGGCAGGATTGGTAAATCTTAATAACGGACAAACAGGTTCCGTTACATTTATCGGCACAGTATCTCCTGCCGGAGGTAATCTTAAAGAACCGGTTACCGAATCAACCAAAAAGGCAGCCAGATGTTTCTTCGCTTTGTCACAAAGCAGAGCTGACAGAAAAAGATATCCCGCTGTTGACCCCATTGATTCATATTCAAAATATTTGGAATACCCCGAAATCATTGAAGATTTTAAAAACAGAATCGGAGAGGATTGGGTTGAAAAAGTACTTAAAGGTAAGAATATTGTACTTAGAGGTAAAGAGGCATATGAGCAGATAAATATCCTGGGAGATGACGGAGTACCTCTCGAGTATCACAAAAGGTACTGGAAATCTGAATTGATTGACTTTGTTATTCTTCAACAGGATGCATTTGATAAAGTTGATGCCAACTGTCCTATGGAGAGGCAAAGTTACATGTACTACCTCGTACTTGATATATGCGAAAGGGAGTTCGATTTTGACAACTTCGAGGAGTGCGGCAACTTCTACAAAAAGATCATTAACACTTTGCGTCAGATGAACTATTCAAAATTCAGGAGCGAAGATTTTAACAAATATCTTGAACAACTAAATAACGAGTTAAACGATGGCAAGTAAAGCATTTCAGAAGATATATACTCAACTGGAGTCAATAACAAAGGCAACGGTTGCCCTGAGAGCTCAGGGTATAACAAACGAAGAACTTGCAACTGTCGGTGGAAGGCTGGCTCAGGTTGTAAAGATAAAGAGAGATCTCGTTACTCTTCAGGTATTCGCAGGCACTGACGGTATTCCGACAAACGCAGAGGTTGTCTTTTTTGGAGAACCCCCTACCCTCAATGTTAGTGAAGATCTGGCAGGACGTTTTTTCAACGCGTACGGTGACCCTATTGATAACGGCCCCTCAGTTGACGGAGAGAAAAGATTTATCGGAGGCCCATCCGTTAACCCATACAGAAGAAAGCAACCATCAGAACTTATTCCAACCGGTATCGCAGGTATTGACCTGAACAACACCCTGGTTTCGGGACAGAAAATACCTTTCTTTGCCGACCCTGATCAACCATACAATCAAGTTATGGCGCAGGTAGCACTTAGAGCCGATGTCGACAAGATAATTCTTGGAGGAATGGGTCTTACTAACGACGACTACCTTTACTACAAGCAGATATTTGAAAATGCCGGTGCACTTAACAAAATTATAAGTTTTGTTAACACTACCGAGCAACCACCTGTAGAGAGACTTCTGATCCCTGACATGGCCCTTACAGCTGCAGAATATTTTGCAGTTGATAAAAACGAGAAAGTTCTTGTACTGCTTACAGATATGACACTGTATGCTGATGCCCTGAGTATTGTAAGTAACCGTATGGACCAGATTCCATCAAAAGACTCTATGCCAGGCTCTTTATATTCAGACCTTGCAAAGATTTATGAGAAGGCTGTACAACTACCGGACGGAGGTTCTATTACAATTATTGCAGTAACTACATTGAGTGGCGGTGATATTACCCATGCTATTCCTGACAACACAGGCTACATAACAGAAGGTCAGCTTTTCCTTAGAACAGACTCTGACACAGGAAAAGTTATTGTCGATCCATTCCGCTCACTTTCAAGGCTTAAGCAGCTGGTTATCGGTAAGAAAACAAGAGAAGATCATAACCATGTGATGAATGCTGCAGTAAGGCTGTATGCTGATGCTGCAAATGCTAAAACAAAAATGGAAAACGGTTTCGATCTTAGCGACTATGATGTCAGATGTCTCGAATTTGCAAAAGACTATTCAAACAAACTTCTGGCTATTGAGGTAAATATCAACACAACCCAGATGCTTGATACAGCATGGGATCTGTTTGGAAAACATTTTACAAAGACAGAGGTAAGTATCAAAGGTGACATTACCGAAAAATACTGGAAAAACTGATAATATAAGAGTATGGCAATAAAATTCCAGTTTAATAAGACATCACTCAATGACCTTAACAAACAGCTTAAGATCAGAGTAAATGCCTTGCCTACGCTCAAGAACAAAGAGTCTGCGCTTCGACTGGAGGTTAAGCGTGCAAAGGATCGCTCAGATGAACTGGCAGAGAAACTAAAATCTGCCCTTGAATCTTATGATTATCTGGCCGGACTTTGGAATGAGTTTGAAGGCGGGCTCATTAAAGTTCTTGATGTAGAGTTGGAGATTATTAAAATTGCCGGAATAAGAACCCCGTCACTCAAAGAGGTAAAATATGAGGTTAAACCATTTAATCTTTTTATAAAACCACTTTGGTACAACGATGGAATAAATATTCTGAAAACCCTGGCTCAACTTGGAATTGAATCAGAGATTTACCTTGAAAAAATGAGACTTCTTGACCACGCGAGAAAGAAGACAACTCAAAAAGTAAACCTTTATGAAAAAGTTCAAATTCCTGGTTATCAGGAGGCAATACTAAAAATCAAACGATTTATGGAAGATGAAGAGAACCTCTCCAAAGCTTCACAGAAAATCGTTAAAAAGAGAAAACAAGAGGAGGACAGCGTATGATAACAAAAATGGATAAATACTCCTTTATTGTATTCCACTCCGATCTTACCCCGTTTCTGGAGAGTCTACAGGGACTTGGAATGGTTGACATTACAAGAGATAATAAGGCTGTTGATACTCGTTCAAAAGAGCTTTTTGATTTGAGTATTCGTTATAACCGTATTATTAAAAAACTAAAATCAACCATAGTCGAATCTTCTGATGGTGATTCATCAGTTAAAAAATCTGAGGAGTCATATTTTAATGAATTTTCTGATTTAGAACTACTTGAAAAAGCAGAGCTCTCCTTTTTAAATAAAGAGCAGTGGGAACAGGAGGGAGAACAGCTAAGAAGAGAGCTGTATGATTCATCAGTCTGGGGTGCACTCCACAAAGAAGATTTGGAGAAGATTGCAGCCTTAGGCTATAAAATCCATCTCTTCTCTGTTTCAGAAAAGAGCTTTAAACCACAATGGGAACAAGATTATGCGATTCATATACTTAATGAGATAAACGGTAAAATTTACTTTATTATACTGTCTTATAAGGATGAAGAGTTTCAATTTGAGATACCGGAAAGCAAACAACCATCAATGTCTTTTGACATTGTTGAGGAAAAAATTGCCGAACTAAAAATCAGGACAGAACAAAACAACACTCTGATTACCAGCCTTACCGGGGAGATTGAAAGACTTGAGATAGAAGCCAAAAAAGTCGGCAGCGATCTGGATCTCTATCTTGCCGGAGCAGCTTCTCTAAAAGAGGCAGAAGATACAATTGCTGTTTTGACCGGTTTTGCCCCTTCTGACAACAAAGATGTCGTACGTGAATTCCTTGATAATGAGCAGATATATTATCTTACAGAAGATGCGGTAAAAGAAGACAACCCTCCGATTAAACTGAAGAACGGATTCTTTTCAAGACTGTATGAACCGATAGGAGATTTATATATGCTGCCTAAATATGGCGAAACTGACCTGACTCCATACTTTGCTCCATTCTACATGCTATTTTTTGGATTATGCCTTGGTGACATGGGTTATGGTCTTGTTTTGTTGATTGGTGCAGGCTTAGCTAAGCTGAAGTTTCCAAAATTCAGGAGTTATCTGACTCTTGTTCAATTTTTAGGTCTCGGTGCAGTACTAATGGCTCTTTTGCCGGGAGTTATTTTTGGTGCCAAGCTTCAGGATATATTCCATCTGCCGGTTTCTGTTAATGAACTATTCTTCTCCGATCTTAAAATGTTCTGGTTTGCCATTATTTTCGGATTGGTTCAGATAGTCTTCGCCCGCATGTTAAATGCAGTCACATCTATCATTAAAAATGGATGGCAATATGGAATGCATAATATTGGATGGTCTATTGTAATTATATGGGCAGCTTTTAAGTATGCCTCAACAATGGTCCCTGAGCTCATCATTCCTGCATTTGCCAACTATATAGCAATAGCAGGGGCATTACTGATACTCTTCTTCTCTGAAGTGAAGGGGAATATTTTAGTAAGACTTGCAAAAGGAGGTTTAGCATTTTATGACATAACTTCAATATTCGGAGATATGTTGTCTTATATCAGGCTATTCGGTCTGGGTACAGCAGGCGCAATTCTTGGCATGGTAGTTAACTCAGTAGCAATGAGCATGGTAGGGATTCCTTACCTCGGATGGCTATTTGCCGGTATTATGTTACTTGTAGGGCATATAGCAGTGCTTGCACTATCAAGTCTTGGAGCATTTGTACATCCTATGCGTCTGACATTTGTTGAATTTTATAAGAATGCAAGTTTCTCAGGTGGAGGAAGAGCATTCAGACCTCTTGTAAAAGATAAAGAATAATAAGATTATAAACTAAAAAACAATTTTTAAAATTATGGAACAATCTTTACCCCTAATCTTAGCTTACTCAGGTATGGCCATAATGCTAGCACTTGCTTGTATTGGCAGCGCCATTGGAGTAACAATCGGCGGAAACGCAGCAATTGGCGCAATGAAAAAGAACCCCGATATTTTCGGATCATCAATGATTCTTTGTGCTCTCCCTTCAACTCAGGGACTGTATGGTTTCGCCGGATTCTTCCTAATGCTTAGTCAGATTAAAGAGATGACAGCTCTTACTCTTAATCAGGGTTTGGCTGTTTTTGCTGTTGGTCTTGCTCTTGGATTCGTAGGTCTTTACTCTGCCATTAAACAGGCATCACTTGTTGCCAATGGTATTGTTGAGATGGGTAACGGACATGATGTATTTGGTAAAACAATGATTCTGGGCGTATTCCCTGAATTATACGCTATTCTTGCATTTGCCGCTGCATTCCTTGCACTGCCTGCATAAGTGAAATTGCAATAAAAGATTGGGTGTTAGGGTTAAATTTCGTACCTTAACACCCTTATTTTATTATTGAATCTAATTCATAACAATCTAACATTATGGCACTTATCAAATCAATATCGGGAATAAGAGGTACTATCGGAGGAGAGGCAGGCAGCTCATTTACCCCGCTGGATATTGTCAAATTTACCTCAGCATATGCAATATTAATAAAAAAAGCATCCGGGCTAAAAAGCAGGTATAAAGTGGTAGTTGGAAGAGATGCAAGAATTTCGGGAGAGATGGCAGAGAGCATAGTTTGCGGAACATTAATGTCATGCGGCATTGATGTTGTAAACGCAGGCCTGGCCTCAACTCCAACCGTAGAAATGGCTGTTGTCTTTGAAAAGGCTGATGGAGGAATAATTCTTACTGCATCACACAATCCAAAAGAGTGGAATGCACTTAAGCTTTTGAACAGTAAAGGAGAATTCCTAAGCGCATTGGATGGAGAGGCTCTCCTATCCATGATAGAACAAGGAGTGTATGGATACGTTGATGTCGACAATCTGGGAATAATAAATAAAAAAGATTTTACAGCTCAGCATATACAGGCTGTCCTATCCCACCCCCTGGTTGACACAGAGGCTATCTACAGAGAGGGGTTTAAAGTAGTTTTAGACGCTGTAAACTCAGTAGGAGGGATTGTAATGCCGGCTCTTCTTGAAGCACTTGGTGTTAACGTGATTAAGATTAACTGCGAGCCAAACGGAAGGTTCCCTCACAATCCTGAACCTCTTCCTGAACACCTAACAGAGCTTTCTGCTGCAGTCGTAAAAGAGAATGCAGATCTTGGCATAGCTGTAGACCCTGATGTTGACAGACTTGCCCTTATTAGTGAAGATGGCAACACATTTGGTGAAGAGTACACTCTTGTTGCAGTTGCAGATTATGTTCTGAAATCAATAAAAGGGCCAACCGTCTCAAACCTCTCTTCTACAAGAGCCTTGAGAGATATAACTGAAATGGCAGGAGAAAAACATTTCCCGTCTGCAGTCGGAGAGGTTAATGTTGTTGCAGAGATGAAGCGTGTTGGTGCTGTGATTGGAGGAGAAGGCAACGGTGGAGTTATTGTTCCCGATTTACATTACGGAAGAGACGCTCTGATTGGCACTGCGCTCTTTCTAAGCCACCTCGCCAGGGAGAGGGTAACAATGACAGAGCTTAAAGCCAAATACCCTGCCTACTTTATGACAAAAAAGAGAGTGGAAATCCCCGCAACTGCCAATATTGATAAAATATTTGAAGAGATTAAAAACATGTACTCCGACTGCAAAATTGACATTACAGATGGGGTTAAAATTGACTTTGAAGAGGAAAAAATGTGGGTTCATTTGAGAAGGTCAAACACCGAACCTATAGTCAGACTTTACTCAGAAGCCCTTACAGAACAAAAGGCAGAAGACATAGCGCAAACGATTATTGACCAGATAAATAAAACAATATAATATGTTTTCATTCAGAACAACCCCATTACTGGAACAACCCGATCTGGTACTGAAAGGAGGTAAATTAGGGCTGTTATGCAATCAGGCAGCCTGGCATCCCGAATATGGAGAGTATCTATTTGAAACATTATACAAAAAGGGGCTTCTTAAAAGGGTTTTCATGCCGGAACATGGACTTTTCGGTGAACTCCAGGATCAGGTAAAACTAGATAAAACCGATGCCTACAAAAACCTGGAAATGGAGGGTTGTGAATTTGTATCGCTATACGGAACAGGTGAAGAGTCACTGAGTGCCAGGGCTGATAAACTGACAGATATTGATGCCCTTATCATAGAGCTACAGGATGTTGGTTCAAGATATTACACATTCAACACTACTATCCTTAATCTTTTTAAAACCTTAAAAAAAGAGAATATTAATCTGCCTGTATACCTGATTGACCGGATTAATCCGGCAGGAAGGCAGGTAGAGGGCACAATGCTAAGAAAAGAGTACGAATCCTTTATTGGAATTGAGGGCATTCTTCACAGACACGGTCTTACCATTGGAGAGGTTGCTTATCTATTATACAATGAGTTAAATGCAAAATTCCCACTTCACATTATCTCATATTCTGCTCAGTCAATTTCCAGAGAGATGCTGCCATGGAGTATTTCGCCATCACCAAACATACCCGGGTTGTTCACCTGTCATTTTTACAGCGGACAATGTCTTTGGGAAGGCACCAATGTGAGTGAAGGAAGAGGTACTACCAGACCTTTCGAAATATTTGGAGCTCCTTTTATGGAAACTCTTACAAAATACAATAAATCAAATAATTACTCTAACTGGAACATTCCGGAACACCCTATTCAAGACCCTGCTGTTTTTGTGAGATGGACAAAATACATTCCTGTATTTCATAAATATGCCGGCGAAGTTTGCTTCGGGTTTCAACTTCATCCTATCCCTGGTGTTCAATACCACGCACTGGCACACAATTTGCGCATAATCAATTTCGTTCGTGAAAACTGCCCCGGATTTTCCTTCAGAGAGGGAAAATATGAAGCAGGGAACGATAGAACAGCAATTGAACTTCTACTTGGTGATCAGGTTCTTTTAGATTATGTAAATGGCAAAAATTCCTGGGAAGATGCCAGAGAACATATGAAGATAGAAGAGCAGAAGTGGATCAGAAAAGCAAAGAAATTCATGCTTTACGAAGAGCAGCTGTTCAGAAGTAAATAGTGTGAATTATAAAACATTAAGTTTAAAATGGCAAATCCGGTTTTAACAGAAAAAATTTTTAGAGAAGCATCTGCAGATCACGCAAGTGGAGTTATGACGATAGGTGGAACAGCAGTAAAATCTCTTGTATTAGTTCTTATGGTGCTCGCAGGAGCCTCTTACACATGGAAGGTATTTTATGAGGCAATCAATCCGGCATCTGTTAACCCATGGATGTGGGGAGGTGCTATCGGAGGTTTTATCACAGCAATAATAATAAGTTTCAAACCTAATCTGGCGCAGTATCTAGCTCCTCTTTATGCTCTGTTGCAGGGCCTATTTCTTGGGGCTATTTCTGCCATGTTTAATCAGGCGTTTGCAGAGAGTGCGCCCGGTATAGTGATGAATGCTACCCTGCTTACCATCATAACAGCAATGGTAATGCTGTTGATTTACCGTTCCCGGATAATTAAGGTTGACGGTAAGTTTACAAGAATTATGATTATTGCAGTGGGCGCAATTGCTTTCTACTACTTTATAAACATTATCCTGTCACTGTTTGGTGTCAATTTGACCATGTTACACAACAGTGGCCCGTTGAGTATTGTAATCAGCATTGTAATTGTTTTTGTTGCAGCATTTAGCCTTTTGCTTGATTTTAATTTTATTGAAAAGGCCTCAGCTGCCGGAGCCCCAAAATATATGGAGTGGTATGCTGCATTTGGCCTTATGGTAACTATAATCTGGCTCTATCTTGAAATACTCAGACTCCTGGCTAAGTTTGCCGGAAACAGAGATTAAAATGTGTAAATGTTTGCATAGTTATATTTATTTTGTACTTTTGCAACCCCATAATAATTAAATTTTAAAGTAATGAAAAAAGGAATCCATCCCGAAACCTACCGTCTTGTAGCTTTCAAGGATATGTCAAACGACAATGTATTTTTTACACGCTCGTGTGCAAATACAAGAGAGACGCTTACTCATGAAGGTGTTGAATACCCTTTGATTAAGCTTGAGATTTCAAATACATCTCACCCATTCTACACAGGTAAGATGAAGTTGGTAGATACAGCAGGTCGCGTTGACAAATTCATCAACAGATACAAGAATGTTAAAAAGTAATTTTTAAATATACACACTCAAAAAAACCATCTGATAAATCAGGTGGTTTTTTTGTTTTCTGGATATTGGCTCAAATGTAAAGTGTACTTTAGACTAAGGTTACTGCAGATCAATCACTGATCACTCAACTCCGGCAACCGATTGTTTTAGGGTATCATCAATTACTTTAAAGCAAATGCTATCGGTAAATTGAATTGAACCTTTGCTTTTTTACCTTTAACAATTCCAGGCTCCCAGACAGGCGACTTTGATACAACTCTGAACACCTCCGCGTCTATCTCTTTGGTAACACCTCTTAAAATTTTAACATTGCCAACTTTACCCGTTTCGTCAACTACAAACTGGACAATAACCCTACCTTGTACTGAGTCCTTTTTTGCTTTTTCAGGGTAAACAATATTTTCAGCAACCCATTTTGTAAACATAGTCGGAGCATCACCACCCTGAAACTTTGGCTTAACTTCAACCAAATCGTATGGTAAGGTTTTTACTGAATCAGGCTTTTGTGTCTGAAACAACTGGTCTGAAACAATTGCCGGAATTCCGGATGAATTGTCCGGGATAACTGATTTACTGAATGATGTAACAGAGAAAAGGAGCAGAATTGCTGATGCGAAAAGTACAATTGCACTCACACCTGCTTTCGATTGTTTTAAATTTTCCATCTTAATGAATCTTTTAAAAGTTAGTGATTTATGGAAACTGTTTGAAATAACGGGAGCTACTCCAAATTGAGAGAACAGAAGGAGTTCCTGGTATTTAATTATATCGGTACCGCATTTTAGCACATCCATGTCAGCTTGATATTCATGTATTTCTACAAGTTTGCCTTTAATCAGGTAGACAAACGGGTTAAACCATTGAACTGCTGTTATGATGTTCAACAACAGGATATCGGCTGTGTGGTTTCTTATTATATGTGACACCTCATGTTTTGCAATCATCTCTCTATCTTCACCTTTATAAATTAGCGGAATAAACAGAGATTTACCGAAAGAGAAAGGTGATTCCAGATTAGAACTGATGTAGAGTGAATATATTTCATTCTTATCTATCAAAGAGCTTTGTTTTCTGATTTTTTGCACTCGCTTAAGATTCATAAATGAAAAAGTCAGATGTATAACAGAGATACTCAGGTAAAATACAAGAAGATAGTCTATACCTGCCAATTCACTTAAATGCGTTTCTGCACCTTTGCCGGAGTTACTTATTATATACACTGGATCAAATACATAAACAGACATATAAGGATCATTAACAGTTATGTTTATTAGTGGAAATATCATCACAATCAAAGAAGATGTGAGAAGATATATCCTTTGATAATTATAGTCCCTAATCCTAGTAATGAGGAATCTGTAAATCAAGTAGGCAATTAACCCACAAAAAACTGATTCAAGAGCATAACTAACAATTGCGTTCATGAGATTATTTTTTGTTCTTTGATATTATCTCCATTAGTTTATCCGCCTCATCAATTGGTATGCCCTCTTTCTTTGAAAGAAAAGAGACCATATTTGTAATTGATCCGGAGAAAAAGGAATTCATTATGCCCTTCATCATTGAATTGAGATAAATATCTCTGTCAATTAAGGCATAATAAAGGTGTGTTTTGCCGTAAGTTTCGTGTGATACAAAACCTTTTCGTTCAAGTATTCTAACTATTGTAGATACTGTATTATATGCCGGTTTTGGCTCCGGCATTCCATCAAGCAGATCATTAACATAGGCCTTTTTCTTTGACCATAGCAAATGCATGATTTGTAGCTCTGCTTTAGTAAGTTCTTTGATCTTCTCTTTATCCATAGTAATTCATTTAAATTATAACTATAAATGTAGTTTTATAACTAAACATTTAGTTACAAAAACTATGCCATCAGTTCAAACACCAATTATACTTCCGGCACTTTCCATCCTCATACGCTAACTTGTTCGCTCCTTCCGGCTGAGGTGCCTACAGCACAGTTGGCGTTTGAATACTTAAATGCTTAAATTTGCACTTTAAAATTCTAAATTAGAATGACAACACTGCAAGAGCTTGCTGATAAATACAACGATTTGAAGTACTTCATAAATGATCCTGTGATTTATCCTCGTCATTTTAAAGAGCTTTATCTTCAAGGGAATGCATCTCTGCAGGATGTAGAAATTGCTGCGCTTTTGTGTGCTCATTTGGCATGGGGGCGCAGGGAGATGATTGTGAGGGATTGTAAAAGGCTTATGGATGAGATGAATTGGCAACCATTTAATTATATAATGGATGCAAATTACAGATGTGACAGTGAGAGTCTTCACAGAACTATAAAATGGTGCGAAATCGCCCGAATAATGGCTAACCTTAAAGCGTTTTACAGCAAGGAGAGCACTTTGGAAATACTCTCCGTTGATGAAATAAGAGTAAGCATATTTGGCCGCAAACCCGATTTAAAAGCAGCAAATAAGAAGATTCACATGTTCAGAAGATGGCTGGTGAGAAATGACAATATTGTTGATCTTGGCCTATGGAGTAATACAGACCCTGCAAATCTGATAATTCCCCTGGACGTTCATGTACACAGAACAGCTCTTGATCTTGGAATTACATCAAGAAAGAGTGCTGATATTACAACAGCAATGGAAATAACAAACTATTTAAAAGAGGTTTTTCCCGGTGATCCATGTAAGGGAGACTTTGCCCTGTTTGCAAATGCTGCTTCCAAAAATGATATATAATGCGTAACTTTGACAATAATGTTGGTTTAAAAAATGGCAAACCTTTATATAATATCCGGGTGCAACGGGGCGGGAAAAACAACCGCTTCATATACTATTTTACCTGAGATGCTTTCTTGTAAGGAGTTTGTCAACGCAGATGAGATAGCAAGAGGGATCTCTCCCTTTAAGCCTGAGAGCGTTGCCATCCAGGCGGGGAGGATTATGGTAGAGCGCATTAAAAATCTGATTGCCAACGGCACAGATTTTGCACTAGAAACTACATTGGCAACACGCACACATGCAAAGGTGATCAGGTATGCGCAGGCCAACGGATATAAAGTGACATTGGTCTTTTTTTGGTTAAGCCTCCCAACACTTGCAATAGAGAGAGTTAAGATGAGAGTTGCCTCGGGGGGGCACAATATTGAAGAAAAAACTATCCGTAGAAGATACGACTTTGGAATAAAAAACTTATTTTCGCTGTATATTCCACTATGTGAATATTGGATGATAATAAATAACTCCTCGATCCCTCAAGAGCTTATTGCTGAGGGAGGTAGTATCTTAGAAACAAAAATTTATAACAAAACCACCTACAACAAAATTGCTAACTATGAGCGAATTAGAGACTAGAGAACTACGAGAAAGTATTCTCAATGGTTTGAATATTGCCCTACATCGCCTTATTCAGGAAAAAAAGAGAAACAATTCAGAATTGGCCATCTCTACCAAAGGAAAAGTGGTAAAGGTAAGAGCCAGTGAACTGTAATCTTTCATTCGTTATGTTTAAAAGAATAATTTTAACACTACTGCTGGCATTGTCCGGCAGTAGTTTTTTATTTTCACAGGTCAGAATATCAGCAGATTTCGACAACGGAAGCATTGGAAAATATATACTTCTGGACTCTGTCTGGATTAAAAGAGGTGCAAATGATTCCATTCTCACCCTTACCTATGAGATACATTCGAGATTTGACCCTCTAAATCCTGTGGATACCTCTTTAAGGCCAAGCGCCAGATGGTATCATTTTAGAATGGAGGGAGTTAAGGATAAACAGATTTTTTTGAATATTAAAAATTCCGAGGTTATCCGCCCTTTTTACTCCTATGATGGGATTAATTATAGTCGGGTTGAAGAGGCAGAAAACCAGTTTCGCGGAACTATCAATAAAATCTTCACTTCTGATACTGTGTATATTTCACATTTTCTGCCATATACTTATACACGGAATATGCAAAAGATGGACTACTGGAAATCGCTTGATAATGTAGAATATGAAGTTATCGGCGAGAGTACACAGGGTCGCAGAATTGAGATGCTCACAGTTACGGACAACTCATACGATAATATTGGCAAAAGACTTATTTGGATTCATGGACGATCGCATCCGAGCGAGTCTCCTTCAAGCTGGCACTTAGAGGCAATGATTGATGAGATAACATCTGATTCTCCTTTTGCAAAAGAGTTGAGAAAGAACGCTGTCTTTTACATCATCCCCTACATTAATCCTGACGGTGTCTACGGAGGTTATTCCAGATCTACCTCCACCGGAGTTAATATAGAAGTTAACTGGGATAGCCCTGACTCTTTAACAATGCCGGAAGTTAAGGCACTTAAAGCCACTATGGAAAGGGTTACAAAAGAGAGACCTCTTGATATGCTTCTGAATATGCACTCACAAATAGCCAGCTCAGTTACTTACTGGATTCATACAGCAGAGTCAACAACAGATCGCTTTCTTAAGGAGCAGCTGATGTTGTCATCATTAACAATAAATTATACTCCATACTACCGCCCTAAAGATCAGAGCTTTTCTGCCGTTGCCCCCAGATATGTAGAGGGATGGATATGGGATCGCTTTAAAGAGTCAACAGTAGCAATAACCTTTGAAACACCTTACACATACTATAATGAGGACAGATCCGGAACCTGGGTATCCTCTGAAAACCTGCAAGAGCTTGGGTACTCTGTACTTTATGCAGTAAGCGATCTTTTGGATCTTGATGGGAAAAACAGAGTGTTTGTAAATATGTCCAATCTAAAGAGAACAAGAGGATGGGTTAAAACAGATGCCGGATATAAAAGACTGTTTTTTGGTGATTCATACCTTATTTCTCAAAGAGAAAACTCAAGACTCAGAGTTGTTATTCCTTACCTTGAAAAAGGTGATTACGAGCTCTACGAGTGGGTTGTTGGCCCATCAGCAAAGGTTTTCCCGGACGATGTAAACAGATGGATAAAATCGGCTGAAATCACTCAAAAAAGGGATGGCAGGTATGTTTGGAGAATCCGTGCCCGTAGAGAGGGAGATGAACAAAGTGCAATTCTTCTTGTAAAGAAGAGGTAGTTTTAACGCGGTAATAGCTCAGTCGGTAGAGCATCAGCTTCCCAAGCTGAGGGTCGTGAGTTCGAATCTCATTTACCGCTCAAAAGAGAGATCAGAATTTACTGTTCTCTCTTTTTTTATTCAAAAACATAAGAAAATCATTAGATTCCAGCACCTCAACCTCGTTGCACAGACCAAGAACAAACCTCCCTACCCCTTCAAAGCTGCATACAAAATCTTCAAAAATATATTCATTATCGGAGATCCTCTTCACTCTCTTCTCAGAGAGGGGAAACTCCTCCATTAAAAGATTGGCAGCCAGCATTGACAGCTTCAGTTTTATAGGGAGATGGTCTGTACCTGAGAACCTGAACAAGTCAGTTTTTATACTTTTATGTCTATCCTTATAGCGAAAACTGCTCCCTGTTGCAATTGCCTCTTCAATTCTTGAAACTTTGTAAAATTTGCATGAATCACTAGCCAGTTCGTAACACAGAACATCAACCATATTTATTCCAAAACCAATCGGTTCAACAAGGCGGTCAGAAATTGCAGAACTGTGTGCGGATCGGTAATTTTTAAGAATAACCTGATTTTCGCCGGCAATTGAATCAAGAATGACATTTACAACCCTGCTTTGACCCTTATGAACAACAACTTCAGCCACTCTTTTAAAATCGTAAATTGAATATAGTTTACTCTTTATCCCTGCTATGGCCGGGTTTGTCCCATCTATTGATTCAATAGCTCTCTTGAGGATATATGCCTCCTCTTCAGTGAAATAAGCAAGGTCGGCAATTGTTTTAAAGTGCTTTGACTCCTTGGCAAACCACACCTTATTATCATCTTTGTTAACTATAAAACCAACTGATTGAAATGTGTCAATATATCTGTAAACACTTCTGGGTGAAATATCAAGAATTTCAGAAAGTTCTCCGATAGTGTACTTTCTGCTCTTATCTGTCATCAGTTGCATTATTCTCAGAAGTCTCTCCAGTTTGGGCTGATCCATAATCAATTGGTTATTATTTTGCTAAATTAGCCATTTTTCAATTACTTTGTGTAAAATATAAGGATGACTGAGACCGGTAAAATGATGGCCCTGTTCGGAGTTTCCACAGAGGACCTCCAATTTCTTATCAAAACAGCACTTTCCGAAGGGGGTGATTTTGCTGACCTCTATTTTGAGTACAGTACAGCCAACGAACTATCTTTAAGAGATTCTGAAGTTAACTCAACAGGCACTCATATCGATTATGGAATGGGTGTCAGGGTTTTGTATGGCGATCAGACAGGATATGCCTATACTGAAGTAACAACAATGGAGGAGATGATTAAAGCAGCCAAAGTTGCTTCAAAAATTGCATCTCACAGTAATGCAAACAAATCTTTTATAAACCCCGGCTTGTATAACTTACAGGAAAATCCGGGATATCTATCCCTTTACCGGGTTAAGGAGAACTGGGAAACAACTGCAATTTCTCAAAAAATCCCCTATCTCAAGGAGTTGAATGATCATATTTTTGAAGCCGACAACAGAGTTAATAAAGTCATGGCAAGAATATCAGACTCTAACTCTTCAATACTGTACTATAACTCTGAGGGGACCCTTGCATCAGATGTAAGACCAATGTTTTCTCTTGTTGCAACATGTATAATGGAGAAAAACGGCAGAGTTGAGAATGGCAGTTCATCCAGAAGTTTCAGAGCCGGATTTGAATTTCTGACAAAGGAACTTGTTAAAGAAATAGCTCAGGATGTCGTTAAAAGGACCTCTTTTCTGTTTGAAGCTGTTCAGCCAAAAGGTGGAGAGATGCCTGTAGTTATGGGATCAGGCAGTTCCGGAATACTTCTTCATGAAGCTATTGGTCATGCATTTGAGGCTGATTTTAACCGGCAGGGGACATCAATCTTTGCAGATAAATTGGGTAAAACAATCTGTTCAAAGGATATCTCCGTTGTTGACGATGGCACAATACCTTTCAACAGAGGTTCAATAAATTTTGATGATGAGGGAATCCCATCTCAAAAAACATATATGGTTACTCAGGGAGTACTTACATCTTACCTGCATGACAGAATAAGTGCCTCATATTACAAAACATCTCCAACAGGAAACGGAAGGCGCGAATCATTCCGATATATGCCTTTACCAAGGATGCGGGCCACCTACATGGAAAATGGCAATTCAACAGAGAGTGATATAATCGCCTCAGTTAAGCGGGGTATTTTCGCGGATAATTTTTCAAACGGTCAGGTTCAGATTGGTGCCGGGGATTTTACATTTTTTGTTAAATCAGGCTATTTGATAGAAAACGGAAAACTGACAACTCCTGTAAAGGATATAAATATAATCGGGAACGGTCCTGAAGCACTTGCAGATATTGTTGCAGTTGCCAATAACAGCAGGGTTGATAACTCAACATGGACCTGTGGTAAAGAGCAATATTGTGCAGTCTCTTGCGGAATGCCATCTGTGCTTGTAAAGAAATTAACTGTTGGCGGAATTGACTAATCAAGAGACTATGATTAAAAACAAGATTAAAAATATTGCCGGATATGCTTTGGACAGTTGTTTAAAAAACGGTTGTACCGCTGCCAGATTAACATTGAATAACAATATTCAAAGCTCGTATTCTGTTAGAAATGATAAATTAGACAGACTTCAACAGGCAAATGGAAGCTCTCTTTATGTACAAATATTTACTGAAGGTAAATATGGAGCATACTCAACAAACAGAATGGAGAGGCATGAGCTTGACAATTTCATTTCAAACGCGGTTGATGCCACAAAGTATCTTACCCCCGACAACTGCAGAGTGCTTCCTGATAAATCATTATATTTTAAAGGCAAAGGAGAAGGCTTAGAGCAGTATGACAGATCTTTTCCATCAATTGATCCCGATAAAAAATGCGATATTGCATTTAATTGTGCAGCAGAAATTTACAAAAAAGACCCAATGATTATCTCTGTTAACTGTGAATACGGTGATAGTGATGATTATACATATATTATAGATTCTCAGGGATTTGAAGGAGAAGGTAGTCAAACAACATTTACCTTAAGCGCAGAGTGTTCTGTTAAAGGAACCGGTGATTCAAAACCTGAGGGATGGTGGTATGAGAGCTCAATTTTCATTGATAAACTGTTAAAAGAGGGTGTTGGCACAAAAGCTTTTGAAAGGGCAGCCTCAAGGCTAAATCCGAGAAAATTAAAAAGTGGGAAATATAATCTGGTTGTAGAGAACACAGTATCCAGCAGATTAATTTCACCAATAATATCTGCTCTTAACGGCACCTCGATTCAGCAAAACAACTCATTTCTAAAAGGAAAAATTGGGGAAAAGGTATTTTCAGAGGGCTTTACACTTACAGACAATCCACACCTGAAAGGTGCATATGGCTCCAGATTCTTTGATAGCGAAGGCATTGCAACTAAGAATATGAATATTATTGAAAAGGGAATCGTAACCAATTATTATATAAATACCTACAACTCACTTAAGTTAAAATTACCCGTGACAATTGAGGGACCTTCTGTACCTTCATGTGTTTTCAATTACCCCGGTAAAACAACAGAGAGTCAAATTAACATCGAACATATTCTTAAAAAATGCGAAAAAGGTATACTGGTGACTGGTTTTAATGGAGGAAACAGCAACAGTTCTACCGGTGATTTCTCATTTGGCGTACAGGGTTTCTATTTCGAAAACGGAATAATCCTTTACCCGATAAAAGAGATGAATATAACCGGAAACATTGTTAAACTTTGGAACGGAATTGCTGAAATTGGCACCGATCCCAGAATGTCAGGCAGATGGCTCATCCCTACACTTGCATTTGAATCTGTAAACTTTAGTGGTATCTGATAAACTTGTACGAAATGAAAAAACCCGGAATCATAATCTCCCTGATCCCAGTAATAATTTTAATTGCAATTATTTTCACAGGCGTTAGGCTGTTTGGCGAAGATGTAACAGCAGGCCCATCTCAGATTGCGCTATTGTTCACAAGTGTTTTAACAGCAATTATTGCAATATATCACCTGAAAATTCCATGGGAAAAGCTAGAAGCAGGAATTATGGATCACCTTACCAAAACTGGTTCGGCCGTTTTCATTCTGCTTATGATTGGTGCACTTACAGGTTCCTGGATGATCAGCGGAGTGGTGCCAACAATGATTTATTACGGTCTAAAGATGATCCACCCCTCTGTTTTTCTTGTTGTCTCATTTATTCTTGCCGGAATAGTATCTGTCATGGCTGGAAGTTCCTGGACAACCATAGGCACAATTGGAGTGGCAATGCTTTCAGCGGGTCAGATTCTTGGTTTTTCAGCACCATGGTTGGCAGGAGCAATAATCTCCGGAGCATATTTCGGGGATAAAATATCACCTTTATCTGATACTACAAACCTCTCTGCCTCCGTAGCCGGAGTTGACCTTTATAAACACGTAAAGTATATGCTCATAACTACTATTCCCGGCTTTATACTTACTGTTATATTTTTTAGTATAGCAGGATTTATTATTCCTGCCGGAAACTCACTGGACATTGAGAATCAACTCCATAACATTTCATCTACATTTAACATCTCTCCATTTTTGCTATTAGTCCCTGTCCTTACTATAATAATGATTGTTAAGAAGATATCACCATTTATCACACTGTTCATATCTGCCCTCACAGGAGCTGTTGTTGCCTGTATTGCTCAACCTGAAATATGCAGTCAGATAAGTCCTGCAAATGTTTCAAAGGGAGCCTCCTATATCTATGCTTCACTTAAAATGCTATCCGGGAGTGTGTCAATTGAAACAGGAGATCAGATGCTGAATACTCTTACCTCTACCAGAGGAATGGCAGGTATGCTCAACACAGTTTGGATAATATTATGCGTTGTTACATTTGGAGGAATAATGGAGGCGAGTGGCATGATAAAAACCATTACTGAAAAAATGATGTTTATGATGAAAAATACAGTAAGCCTAATAAGCTCAACTGTAGGAACAACCATTTTTTTTAATATGACGCTCTCTGATCAATATATGGCAATCCTGCTTCCGGGAAAGATGTTCAGCGAAACATATGACAAGCTCGGATATGAACCTGAGGTTCTGAGCCGGACTCTTCAGGATTCAGCAACAGTTACTTCGGTACTTGTTCCATGGAATACTTGCGGTGTGGTACAGTCAAGTGTTTTGAATGTAGCAACCCTTGCCTACCTGCCCTACTGCTTTTTTAACCTGATTACACCGGTTATCACAATAGCTGTTGCTGCAATTGGCTATAAAATAAGAAGAAAAAAAGTAGCATAATTTTTGCATATAATCACACTTTAAAATATTACCAAAATGAAAATTGAAAAAAACAAAGTTGTCTCTCTTTCATACACTCTTACAGTAGAAGGAGATACAATCGAAACCGTAAATGCTGAAAACCCATTAAAATTTATATTCGGTACCGGTTACCTTCTTCCAAAATTTGAAGAGAATGTTCTGAATAAAGTTGTTGGAGATACATTTGACTTTACACTTTCGGCAAAAGAGGGTTATGGAGAGGTTAGCAGTGATGCAATTGTTGAGCTTCCGATTGACATGTTCAAGGTTGACGGAAAAATTGAGGATGGACTGTTAACAGTAGGAAATGTTCTGCCAATGCAGGATTCAGACGGTAACAGACTTCAGGGAACAATTGACGAGATCAAAGATAGCGTAGTGGTAATGAATTTTAACCATCCACTGGCAGGGTCTGAGCTCCATTTTAAAGGAGCAGTTGTTGAGGTTCGTGAATCTACACCCGAAGAGCTTATTAACGGACTTCACGGTGAAAAAGCGTCATCTTGCAGCAGCGATTCTTGTTCAGGCTGTTCAGGCGGTTGCTAAACAAATTATAGATTTTAAAGAAATGGAGCTACTAAATAGCTCCTTTTTTATTGCATAAAAAAAGGGTGCCAGAAGGCACCCTTAATTATAATCGCAAATCCAGAATTACGCAGGATTCTGAGATAGATTTGGATTGGTATCAATCTCACCTCTCGGAATCATCCATGTCCAGTTGTTTGTTCCGGCAGGTTCGGTAAGTTTAATTGCAATAGAAGCAACGTGACCTCCCATACTACCGCTCGCTACCTCCGGTCTCTCCAATGGCAAACCAAGTCTCTTAAGGTCAGTAAAGTTTCTACCTTCGCCCCATAGTTCAACTCTCCTTTGAATCAGAATCTCACTTATCAGAGCTTGTCCTGTTTTGGTAGATTTTACATACTGAGGATCCCTGTTTTTTGCAAGCAGTAAAAGTACATCCTTAGCCAAATCTTCTTTACCCGCCTGTCTTGCCAAAGCCTCTGCTTCAATCAGATACATCTCTGCAACTCTGATCCACGGAAAATCTCCACGGCTGTCAGAAACCGAAACAGATTGAAACTTTGAACTCATGTAATTATATCTGACTCCGTTTGATTGAACAAATGGTTGTTTGTCAGCTACAGCATTCGGATACCAGAACGTCTTTCTAACATCAGTAGGAGTAATTTGGTCGTACAAATCCTTCAGTATTGATTTTGGACTCTGTCTGATTGCTGTTGAGTTAAAATTATTTGACATGTAAGCATAGAAAGAGTAGAAATATTGAGTTTGATCTTCCTGAACAAAAGAACCCCACATATACTCAGGATTGCTAATTGAATTATAACCATCCTGATGTTGAGCTGTAGTCATAAAGCTATAGCCTTGTCTTGCAGCATTTGCAGATGTTGCAGCAAGATTCCAGTTACCCTGAACCAAAGCAATCTGCGCCTGTATAGCCTGAGCTACAGATTTGTTGATGTGTGATTTGTTCGCTCTTGTAAAGCCTTCTAGATTTGTTATAGCTGCGGTTATGTCTGCGTTAATCTTAGCGTAGGTTTCAGCAACCGAGAGTCTCTCCTGTCCGTCGAAAGAAATTGCCTCCATATATGGAACACCGGCATGAGAATTTGCAGCTCCCGGAACAAATCTGTCGGCATAAAGCTGAACAAGCATAAAATGCGCCCACGCTCTGTAAGCCAGAGCCTGCCCTTTTATGTGTCTTTTCTCAGCTTCTGATCCGGTTACATTATCAATGTTGTTAATAATTTGATTTACATTACTAATCAATCGATAAATATTTGTCCAATACAGAACCTGATTTGACCTCTCATTTCTATGATCTACCCATCTGTATGTTCCAAGATACCAACCATTTGCTGTTGTATTAAACAGTACATCGGTACCCATAAAATCAATATATCTAAGCATGCCGTCCATACCACCATGAGCCTGAACACTATTGTACTGGATGTACATCGAGCGATGTACTCCGTTAATTGCACCCCAGGCACCAGTTAATGAGCTAAATACGTCTCCGGCAGCAAGCTGGTCTGTGGGGCGGGTCTCCAGAAAATCTTTTGAACAAGATGTAGATAACACCAAAAGCCCTGCCACCAATGCCAAAATGTATATTCTTATTTTTTTCATATCAGTTTAATAATTTAGAAGTTAACATTAATACCAAAGGTAACCACTCTGTTGAAACCAACATCATTCAAGACACTTCCACTAAAGTTCTGTGTAGGATCAAGACCCTTTCTTGCTGAGAAGAGTGCAAGATTTTCAGCAGAAGCATATACTTTTAATGCTTTAACATCAAGTGCCTTTAATACGTTTGGTTTAAAATTATAAGCCAAATTAATGTTTCTCAATGAGAAAAATGTAGAGCTTACCAGCCATCTGCTTGATGCAGCATTGAAGTTGGTAGTCTGAGCATTATCCATTCTTGGAACATTTGTAATCTGGCCTGCAGTAGTCCATCTGTCAAGGATATCAACATGTTTTGCAGTTCCCATTCCTCCTGTTGACATTAGAGAAGCATAGTTATAATCGTATGCTTTACCACCAATAGAGTAATTAAACTGCACTGAAATATCAATACCGTATACTTTAAAGATTGGAGTAATTGACCCGAACAGATCAGGAATACTTGTACCTGACCAGTCGTATTTTGCTTTAGCCTGACTGCTTGTAACAAGAGTACCATCAGCTAAAGTTTTACAATCTGCATCAGCCCAAACTGTGATATAATTACCGGCATCGTCCTTTGCGTCATTAAACAGATAAAGTGCATTACCATTTGTTGGGTCAACACCATACCACTGACGGAGCCAGTAATCATAAATAGAACCACCTTCAACACGTTTAAAATTACCTGATATAATTCCAAGTTCGCGATTCTCTTCAGGAAGCGATTTAATCCTGTTTTGGTAGGTCGTTGCATTAAGATTCAGGCTAAAGCTGAAGTTCTTGGTATTAACAATACCTGCAGTAAGATCAAGTTCCCAACCACGGTTGTAAACAGCACCAATGTTTCTGTCCTGTGATGTATAACCGGTAGAAGGAGCTAATGGAAGAGAAAAGATCAAATCCTTTGACTCTTTGTTAAACCAGTCAACACTACCTCTAAGCTTATTGTTAAAAAGTGCAAAATCAAGTCCAATATCAGTCTGAACAGAGGTCTCCCATTTTAGCATCGGATTACCCGGTGCTGTATCCTGGATATAACCCGGCTCAGCCGCGTTGTTTCTGTAGCTGTATAGAACTTGCCAGGCATAGTAGCTGATACCACCGTCATTACCATTAAGACCATAAGAAGCTCTTAATTTCAAATAATCTGCCCAATTCTGTCCTGTCATAAATGACTCTTTGTCAATTCTCCAACCACCACCAACTGACCAGAAGTTACCCCATCTTACGTCACTTGAGAATTTTGATGAACCATCTCTTCTGAAAGAACCTTCGGCAGTATATTTGCCGTTATCAAATGAGTATGTACCTCTTGAAAGAAAACCTTCAACTTTATGTTTATCAATATACGAATAGAGACTGTTTGTAGTTGTAAAGTTTATCAACTCGGTGTTGCCCGGGATAATTTCACCCTGACGGAAGCCATAAAGATACTGATATTCATTCTCATAGTTTTCGTGAGCTGCCATAAAATTAAACTCATGCTTTCCAACAATTTTATCATAGTTAAGCATCTGTACAGTTGTACGAGTGTATCTCAACGAGTGCTCTTTTCTTGAACGACCCTGAGGAGCACCGTCTCCTACTAATGTGTTTTCGTATGTTGAATTAAGGTAGTTGTTAATATCAAATGAGTGCTGAACCTTAAATTTGAAATCTTTAAGGAAAGAAAATTCAGCATATGCTCTCGACTGAATAGTGTTTCTTTGGAAATCTCTGATATTAAGCATGTGTTCTGCAATACCGTGACGTCCGTTATTTTGTGTTCTGGCAGCATATGTTACACCACCTTCAACAACCTGTGCACCTAAGTCCCATAGTTTGTTACCCTGATCATCAGTAATATAATCACCGTTAACACGGCTGTGCTGATACACAGGATAGATAGGACCCATAGTTCTTGCAAAGTAAATCGGGTTTGCATAACCTGTATTACTTTCTGTATTTGCAGATGATGAAGTGTTGTATGAAGTATTTAAGTTAACACCAAATGTAATCCACTTTTTAGGAGTGAAGTTAAGGTTAGCTCTTGCTGAAATACGATCATAGTTTGTCTTTTCAAGCCATCCATTATCGGTTGTATAACCTACAGACAGGTAGTAATCAGAAGTCTCTGTTCCTCCGCTGGCCGAAACCATGGCTTCAGTTCTGTGGCCAACTCTCTCAATTGGTGAATACCAGTCAAGGTCATCACCCCAAAGCAGAGATGTTGCTGCAGGATTAAGTTTACCGTCTGTACCCATAACTTTATCATTGGCAATTCCTCTGAATGGGTTATAACCAAGATTTGTAACAATACCGTTTGATGTTGCTCCCGAAGCAAGAATACTTGCCTGATCAATAGGTCTTGATGAGGTAATTAAACTGTTTCTGAGTGATTCCCACATAACAGGATAGTAATCGAATGCATCAATTCTATCATACTCAGGAAGTCCTCTTGCAGAGAAACCCTGGGTTACATTGGCAGTAATGCTTAATTTCTCTTTCCTACCTTTTTTAGTAGTAATCATTACAACACCGTTAGATCCTCTTGATCCGAAAAGTGCAGTTGAAGCAGCATCTTTAAGAATACTGATTGACTCAATGTCAGATGGGTTGATGTTAGCCATCACTCCGTTGTATGGAGATCCATCCAGTACAATAAGAGGAGCTGATGAGTAGTTAATTGAACCAAATCCGCGAATACGGATTGTAGGGTCGGCACCGGGCTGACCGTAAGAGGTGTTAACCTGAACACCCGGAGCTGCACCTGCAAGGGCAGCAAGAGCATTGGTAACAGGTCTCTTATCGATATTTGCTGAACTAACCGATGTTATTGATCCTGTAACACTGGATTTTTTAGCTGTACCGTAAGCTACCATCACAACCTCTTCCAGAGCAACGGCGTCTGTCTCCAGTTGAACATTAATAACGTTTCTGTTGTCAATCAGAACTTCTCTTGTTTTATAGCCGATAAAGCTAAAAATCAGGGTACCTCCGGCAGGAGCGTTGATAACATAGGAGCCATTGTCCAATGTTGTTGCACCGCTTGTAGTTCCTTTGACCTGGATACTCACGAATGGAAGCGGAGCTCCCGTTCCCAATTCAGTCACAGTTCCTGTTATTCGTATGTTCTGTGCAAATAGCACATTACCAGCTACAAACAGCAGAGCTGCAATTACAAGGCTGAATTTTTTCATGTAATAAATTTTAAGTTAATAATTAAGTACATATTGTGTTTGCGTGCACAAAGATAATTTGAATTTTGAATTTTCAAATAGGTATTACGCACAAAAAGCAGTTTTTTTTGTCGAATTTACGTTATTTTGTTACCTATAATCTGCAGATCTGGAAACAGGGGTAATATCAAAAGTTGCCCTATAACCTGACATAAATTTATAATAGCCAGCAATTGCAATCATAGCAGCATTGTCTGTCGTATATTTTATTTCCGGAATAAAGGTTTTCCAGCCCCTTTTCAACCCCTCTTCAAAGACTCTTTGCCTTAGGAGAGAATTGGCGGAGACACCTCCTGATAGCGCTATACCTTTAATATTTTGCTCGATGGCTGCCTTATTAAGTTTCTCCATAAGAATATCAACCAGATGTCTTTGATAAGAGGCACAGATGTCATTAATATTCTCATTTATGAATTTCTCATTCTCTTTAATTCTATCACGCAAAAAATAGAGCAAAGAGGTCTTTATTCCACTGAAGCTGTAATTCAGCCCTGCAATTCTGGGTTTTGAAAACCTGAATTTCATTGGATCACCAGATGAACTGAGTCTGTCTACAACCGGTCCTCCGGGATAACCAAGGTTAAGAAGCTTTGCACATTTGTCAAAAGCCTCTCCAACAGCATCATCTATTGTCTCACCAATAACCTCAAATTCAAGAAAGCTCTCTACCTTGACTATTTGAGTATGCCCCCCAGACACAAGAAGAGTTAAGTAAGGAAATTTTGGCAGATCTTTATCAGAACCTTTTTCAATAATAAAATGAGATAAAAGGTGTCCCTGGAGATGGTTGACATCAATCAACGGTTTCCCGAGAGCCATGGCAAACCCTTTTGCAAAAGAGGTTCCAACGAGAAGTGACCCTAAAAGGCCAGGTCCTCTTGTAAAGGCGACAGCATCTATCTGCTCTTTAGTGATTGAGGCACCTTTTAAAGCTGCGTGAACAACAGGCACAATGTTCTGCTGATGAGCTCTTGATGCGAGTTCAGGTATTACTCCACCATATTTTTGGTGTATATCCTGAGTTGCCATTTCATTTGACAGTACCACTCCGTCTTTTACAACCGCCGCTGAGGTATCATCACATGATGACTCTATTGCTAGTATAGTAACGCTCATTAACTTTTAAATATTTCGCAAAATTGGTTTTTTTTTAACAATTCGCTCTATTAAAATGATTATTTTTGTTCCAAAATTAATTATATCAAAACATTCAGAAAAATAGCTGTTGCGCTCCTTTTTATCATTGCATTAATGCCATTGGGAGCCTATCTTGCTTTACAGATACCTGCTCTGCAGACTTTTGCTGCTAACAAAGCAGCAAAAAACCTATCCGGGAGACTCAACACTGAGGTATCTATAGGCAGGGTCTATTATGTATTTTTCAATCGCCTGATAGCTAATGATATCCTTATAAAATACAATGATAACGACACACTGTTAGGATGCAAAAAATTATCTGTTAGATTTTCTGCCGGAGATCTGTTAAGAAATAAAATCAGATTAAATCACCTTCACCTGTACGATGGCGTGATAAACATTGTAAACGAAACAGATTCCACAACCAATCTCTCCAGAATTTTGTCACTGATTCCCAAATCGGAAAAAAGTGACACAACCAAACAGTCAACCAACATATTTGCCAGAGAACTTATTATTGAAAACTTTAGACTTACACTTAAAAACCCTTTTTCAATAGATGAAACAAGAGACAGCTCCTCAGTTAACTTTAAAGACCTCTCTTTAAGTAAAATAAATTTCAACTTACGCAATATCTCCTATATGGGAGATATATTAAAAGCTGAAATCAAAAATATATCCTTCGAAGATAAAAGCGGCTTCAGAACAGAAAAACTCGAAGGTAATCTGACTTTAGAACCTCATAAAATCAATATTCAGAATATTATAATCAATGACGGCGTATCTTTTTTAAAAGGGGAATATTTAAGTTTCAGTTATGATTCTCTGGCTGATTTTAATGATTTTGTGAACAAAGTCGTAATTGACGTCCATTTTGAAAATTCACTTTTAAACTTTCGTACAATATCTAAGTTTGCTCCCTCTCTTAAATCAAACATACTTAAGCTTTACATCACCGGTAATATAAGTGGTTCAATCTCAAATATCCGCACTCAAAACCTCAAAATAACCTCTGAATCGGGACTAACATATGCTGATCTCAACGCCAGAATTTCCGGATTGCCCAATCCGGATGTTACAATGGCTTTTGTTGATATAAACAACAGTGTAACCACAACTACTGACCTTGCCTTTATTATCTCGTCTCTTAACAGTACAAAGCCAATGAAGTTGCTTACCCAGCTTTCACCACTTGTCAGGTACAATTTCAAAGGAAGACTTGCAGGATTGCTTGATGATTTTGTAGCAAACGGGCATTTGAATACCAATATTGGTCAATTGTATGTAGATGTTCTCCTTAGAAATAATGATAAAGAGAGGGGGCTTGATCTTCTTGGAAACCTTAGAAGTCAGAGTTTTAATATAGGCTCACTTATTAAGAGCAGCACAATTGGAGAGTTAACTCTAAATACTCACTTCAGCGCTCTTTTAAGAGATGAAAATTTGGGAGGCAGCAGATTTTTAATTGACAGTATGTTTATTCAAAAGTTGCATTTTAACGGTTACCCGTATAGTAATATCACGGCAGTCGGGAGTTACACAAACAATACTTTTGATGGAAAAGTTATATGCAGAGATCCCAATCTGGATTTTCTATTCCAGGGAATTATTGGAATGTCAACCGGAAGAAATTCATATTATGACTTTTATGCTGATGTTATTTATGCCGATCTGGCTGCTCTTAACTTTGACAAGAGAGATAGTGTTTCAAGTGTATCATTGAGGACCCTCGCAAATTTCACTCAGGATAGGAAAGGTGATATTGAAGGTACAATTAATATAAGGAATCTTAATTTTAGAAACAGCAAAGGTGCTTTTCCTATTGGAGATATTAACATACAGTCCAGTTCGGCACAGGATAATTTTTCTATTTATCTTAAATCCTCTTTTGCAAATGCCACATATAAAGGCACTGATTTCTTTACCAATTTTATCAATAAATTTTTCAATGTCACACTTGCCGACAATCTTCCGGCGGTTTTTCCAAATCTGATGGGTGAAGGGCCTCGTGTAAAAGGCAAAAACTACTCTTTTAATGTAGATTTTAATGATACACGCTCAATTGCTCAGTTAATATTACCAGGGTTACAGATTGCCAGCAAGACATCCGTTAAGGTAACAATTGACGCAAAGGATAATATTAAACTGCATCTGAACAGCAATAAACTCGGATATAATAATATTTACGGGGATAAAATAAATCTCAATATCCAGGGAAATTCAGAATCTGTAAATGCTCAGATTGAATCTGACAGGATTCATATTGGTGGTTTGAATCTCGACAGCAGCAAAGTTTTCCTGGGACTGAAAGATAATCTGTTCAGTGTAAAAAGTGAGTATACTAATACAGGGGACCTCGAAAACAGATTGGATTTCACATCAGAAGTATTGTTTACATCAATGGGCGAAGGTAACCCGGCTATTATGGACCTTTCAATTAACCCTTCTGAAATTTATCTTAACGGTGTAAATTGGACCATTGGGAAATCAAAAATAGTTTTCCAGGACAGCACCTATGTATTTCATAATTTTAACTTAAGCAGAGAGAATCAGCTGCTCAATGTTGACGGGATGATTTCCCGTAATCCATACGACACTCTTTCGGTAATTATTGAAAATCTGGATATAACCCCATTCAACTCTCTTCTTAACCTTCCACTTCATTTGCAAGGTGTATTTAATGGGAATGCCATTGCAGTAAATATGCACAAAGATCCAAAGATCTTATTTGACATCAGGGGAGATAGCGTAAGCCTTAATCACCATTACTTTGGAAACCTGGAAATCAACAGTGAATGGGATAACGCTGAAAGCAGTTTTAAATTGTCATTACTTAACAGATTAAATGACAGTATACCTTTAAAGGCTACCGGTTTTTATAAGCCCTCTGATAATTTTCTAAGTATAAATGCAAATCTTAACAACCTGCAGCCAAAATACTTTGAATCGTTTCTTACAGACATAGTTTCTGAAACTGCAGGAGGTGTGACAGGTAACTTGATTCTTTCCGGTAAAACAGACAAGCTGAACCTTACAGGCAGAAATGTTATGCTTAACAACCTCGCCTTTAAGGTTGATTTTACTAATGTTTTTTACACCTTAAACGGTCCGGTTAATCTGACTGAAACAGGTTTATATCTAAATAATGCCATTATACGAGACAGAGCCGGCAACAGTGGAAGAGTAAGCGGTGGTTTGCAGTACATACACTTCAGAGATCTCAGACTCAATACAACTGTTACTTTTACAAACCTTGAGGCACTTAATACAAGAGAGGAGGACAACTCATCATTTTACGGAACGGCATTTGGAACAGGAAGATTAAACATAAGTGGTCCGCTTGATAAAATTTTAATGGACATTAACGTAACAACTAACAGGAACACCTCTATCCACATACCATTATCCTCTGCAACAGAGGTATCCAGCAACAATCTTCTGACATTTATCCAACCTGCAGCTGAGTTGTACAGCAATGACCCCACATACAATGGAAATACAAAGCTAAAGTCAGGTACTGAACTACAGGTTAAATTAAGGGCAAATATGACTCCTGATGCTGCAATGTTAATTGAGATTGATAAGACAGTGGGAGACATAATTACAGGCTATGGAAGCGGATTAATAACACTTGACATCAATCCATCAAAGGATATTTTCAATATGCAGGGAGACTATATTATCCAGAGTGGATTTTATAAATTTGTGCTTCAGGGAATTTTTGAAAGAGACTTTACCATACAGGAGGGAGGCAACATTGGATTCAACGGAAATATTGATAGGACTAATCTGAACATTACCGCGAATTACAGAACGAAAGCATCCATAAACACTCTGATTGCCGATACAAGTTCGGTATCAAACAGAAGAACTGTTGATTGCCAAATTAACATGAGTGGAAATTTAATGAATCCAAGCCTGAGATTTGCCATTGATATCCCAGATATTGACCCTGTTACAAAATCCAGGGTTAATGCTGCCCTAAATACAGATGATAAAGTAGTAAAACAGGTTATGTCTTTACTGATTTCAGGAAGTTTTATACCTGATGTTCAGTCCAGTATAGTAAATAACTCAACAATCCTTTACTCAAATGCAACTGAAGTTCTTTCAAACCAGATCAATAAAATATTTAACCAGCTTGATATCCCGCTTGACCTAAGTTTTAATTATCAGCCTGGTCAGAACGGAAGAAATATGTTCGATGCTGCTGTTTCAGCTCAACTCTTTAACAATCGGGTGATTCTTAATGGAAATATTGGAAGCTCCAAATACATGAATAAAGCCGGGGAGGTTGTAGGAGATCTGGATGTAGAGATAAAACTGGACGATAAGGGTCGATTCAGGGCAAAGGCATTTTCACATTCTGCGGATCAATATTCCAACTATCTGGATAACAGCCAGCGTAACGGAGTTGGTCTTGTATACCAGGAGGAGTTCAGCTCGTTCAGAGAACTCTTCAACAGAATGTTTTCAGGGAAGAAAAAAAGAGAGATCACTCTCCCTGACAATTCCCCTGCAATAAAAGAGGACCAAGATTATTCTGAGGAGAGTAAGACTGTCAGCTTATTAGAACTTCGGTAATTTCTCCAATAAGATTCTTATCATACTCCCTCTCTATCCTGATGTAATTTCTGGTATATCCATACATCTTTCCTCCCTTTTGAGTGCTTTCGAACAGAACCTCCTCATTTCTTCCAATATTCATCTTTTTAAATTCTAAATAGAGCTTATCAGATAGTTTGGTTAATGCCTCAACTCTTTGACTCTTATCCTGTTCTCGCACCCGTCCGGAATATTCAGCAGCAGGAGTATTGGCTCTTCTGGAGTATGGAAAAACATGAAGAAAAGAGGGAGAAACACTCTCAAGAAACCCAAATGTATCCTCAAAATCTTCGGACGTTTCGCCCGGAAAACCTACTATCACATCTATTCCAATAAAAGCAAAGGGCATATATCTCCTGATTAACTGAATCTTCTCTGAAAACAACTCCCTGTTATACCGTCGCCTCATTGCAGCCAAAATTTTATTAGACCCGGACTGAAGGGGGATATGGAAATGTGGAAGGAATTTTTTACTCTCTGAAATAAATTTTAAAATTTCTTCTGACAGCAGATTAGGTTCTATAGATGATATTCTTATTCTTTTAAGCCCTTCAACCTCATCAAGAGCTCTGAGAAGATCTTCAAATCTCTCGCCTGTACTTTTCCCAAAATCACCTGTATTAACACCCGTTAAAACCACCTCTTTAATCCCTTTGGAGACAATATCTCCGGCCTCTTTTAAGATGAACTCAATCGAATGATTTCTGCTTTTGCCTCTTGCTAATGGAATTGTGCAGTAAGAGCAATGGTAATCACAACCATCCTGAACTTTTAAAAAAGAACGCGTTCTGTCGTCAGATGAGTACGCAGGGAAGATTGTTTCAACCTCTGAAATTGCGCATGAATAAGCTCTGGAAGCTGAATGAACAACCCCCTTTGAATCTTCGTCATTCTTAAGTCCGGAAACTCTCACAAAAAGATTTGATTTTTCGTCGGCTCCAAGAACAAGATCGACACCCTCAATTGATAAAATTTCCTGTGGATTCAGCTGGGCATAACAGCCGGTAACTGCAATAATTGCGTCAGGATTCAGCTTGTGCATTTTTCTAATTGCAGTACGACATTTTTTATCAGCATGTTCTGTTACTGAACACGTGTTTATAACAAACACATCTGCTGTTTCACCCGGCTTAACCTTAGTGTAACCATGCTCTACAAATTGTCTTGCAATTGAAGATGTCTCAGAATAATTCAGTTTACATCCGAGAGTCATAAATGCCACCCGGTTTCCTCTGTTACTTTCCATTAATAATTAATTATATTTTCTGGAAGAGACAACTCTTGAACATTCTGCTTTTCCTCCTAGCGGAGGATTGATCTTGGAAATTACCACCTCTGCCCCGGCAATTTTTGGAAAAAGCTCCCCTGCCCTGTTTAAAATTCTGTATGCCACATTTTCAAGCAGATTAGAGGGAACAGCCATCTCACCCTTTATCATATTGTATAGCTCCTGATAATTAAGAGCGTCTTCAAGTTTATCACTTTTCCCCGGTGTCTCAACATCTGTCTCAGCAGAAAAACTAACTCTGAAATGATTACCTATAACCTTCTCTTCACTGAAACACCCATGATATGAATAGAACTCAAGATTTATCAGTTCTACTCTGTTTTTATTGTTATCTGTCATAATATAAATACGCAAGGTTTTTTGTTTAACTCAGGCTTATGCCTTTTCCATTCGCCAATGCTCTTTGTTTTAATAAATTGGTTTTCGCATGTAATTTCAGAAGCAATAGTCAGCATTGTGCTGTCTGAACAAATTTGCAAAAAGTCGGACAGAAGAGAATCATTTCGATAAGGGGTTTCGATCATTATCTGACTTTGCCCACTTCTGGACGCAAACTTTTCAAGTTCTTTAATTTTCAATCTCCTCTCCTCTGTCTTGGCAGGAAGATAGCCGATAAAAGCAAAGTTTTGACCATTTTTCCCGGAGGCCATTAAGGCAAGAAATATTGACGAAGGTCCCGTTAAAGGTTTTACTTCAATATTGTGTCTGTGAGCACTTTCAACAAGATTTGACCCGGGATCTGCTACGGCAGGCAACCCGGCTTCACTAATTAAGCCCACATCTGTCCCCGAATTCAGAAGTTCAATAATCTCAAATGTCTCCTCAGCTTTGGTATGCTCATTAAGCAGAAAGAACTGAAGTGAGTCAATCCGGCCTTTAAAACCGGCCTTGGAGAGATATCTCCTTGCACTCCTAAACTCCTCCACAGCAAAATGAGTCAGAGAAGAGATTGCCTCAATTGTACCGGCAGGAATAACATCGGAAATATGCCCATCGCCCAGAGGAGCAGGTATAAGAAAAAGTCTCCCTTTCACTTTAAAATTTTCGCAAAGGTATAAAATTTCCTACCTTTAATATAACATAACACGAAACCATAGGTATGTCAACGATAACTTTTCTGGGAACCGGCACCTCACAAGGAATACCGGTTATCGGTTGTAATTGTAGGGTCTGTCTATCGAAAGATAATAAGGATAACCGTTTAAGGTCTTCAGTAATAATTGAGCATAACGGCTCAAGATTGCTGATTGATGCAGGACCGGATTTCAGGCAACAGATGTTACGTGAAGGAATAAGCTACGTTGATGCAGTACTGCTGACTCACGAACATAAAGACCATACAGGAGGGCTTGATGATGTAAGAGCTATAAATTTCATCAGAAAAGAGCCGTTTGCCATATATTGTGAAGAGAGAGTATTGGAGTCGCTAAAAAGAGAATACTCTTATGTTTTTGAGGAATATAAATACCCCGGTGCACCGGAATTTGATATAAAAATTATTGACTCCACACCTTTCATCATTAACTCAGTACAAATTATACCCATAAGGGCATTTCACTATAAACTGCCTGTTTTAGGTTTCAGAATTGGAGACATTGCCTATATAACTGATGCCAATTCAATTCCTGATGATCAATTTGATAAGTTGCAGAATCTCTCTATTCTGGTTTTAAACACTGTAAGAAAAGAGAGGCATATTTCACACTTCTCTTTGGATGAAGCTGTTGAAATAGCAAAAAAGGTAAAACCAAAACGATGTTATCTTACTCATATGTCTCATCAGATTGGTATACATACAGATCTTGAAGCATCGCTTCCTGACTGGATTTCACCTGCATACGACAGACTCTCCATCACAGTATAAAAACCATTTTATGCAAGAGATAAGAAATAGTAAGATTGTTGTGGGGATCACAGGAGCTTCCGGACTAATCGGAAGCCATCTTACAAATGTTTTGTCAGATAAAGATTATACGGTAATACCTTTGAAAAGAGGTTTTGATACCGGCTCTGTGCAAAGTTGTGACATTGTTATTAATCTTGCCGGAGCCAATGTTGGCAAGAGATGGAGTAAAAATCACAAAAAAGAGATTTGGTCAAGCAGAATTGAGACAACCAAAAAGCTCTCCGATGCCTTAAATGATATATTTAAAAAGGAGTCAGAGCTGGGAATAAAAAAAGAGAGACTACTGATAAGTGCCTCGGCTACTGGAATATACAAATCTGATTCAGATCAAATATTTACCGAAAAAAGTTATGAATACGGTGAGGACTTTCTGGCAAATCTCTGCAAAGCATGGGAAGAGGAGGCTATGAGGTCTAAAGATTCAGCAAAAGTCGCAATCGTCCGTTTTGGAGTGGTAATGACTAAAGATGGGGGAGCTCTGCCCAGGATGATATTACCATCAAGATTAGGGATTAAAATAATTTTTGGCAACGGTAATCAGAAAATATCATGGATATCTTTGGAAGACCTTGTAAGAGGAATACTCTTCATTATTGAAAACAAGCTTGATGGGCCATTCAACTTTACTGCCCCGGGGTCATTAACCTATAGCGCATTATCGGATATTATATCTCATCGTTACAAAACTTTCATAAAGATTAAAATCCCTGATGTAGTGCTTGGTTTGATTTTAAAAGAGGGTTCAAAAGTTTTGACATCAGGTCAGATAACATATCCTGAAAGGCTAATTGAAAGCGGATTTAAATTTAACAGCCCCCTTTTTACAGTCTGAAAAAGTAGGAAAAAACGGCTTTTTTTAGTAAATTTGTACGAATCACCCCAAATTTATATAAAGGATGACCAATACAGTTCTAAGAAAATTCCAGCATAAATTCCCTGACCTTTGCAAACTTGCAATTGATTCCCCGGACGAAGAGCACTTTGTCTCTTCTCTTAAAGCCTACTTTACAATAAAAATAAGCGAAAGCACAAATAATGAGACAACTGAAGCCTGCAAGCTTCTAATATCGATGCTTGAAAACGAATCATCATATATTGAAGAGTTATCAAGAGGAGAGAAGATATATATTGAGACCTTTTCTCTGCTTTGGAGTTTTTTAAACGGAGATATTAAGAGCTCAGTAACTGATTTGTATGAAGACCTTTTTCATCTGTTTTTACACGCAGAGGGGATGGAGACTATCAAGCCATATACAGAAGTTAAACTCCAGAGGCATATGAAGAGGTGGGCTTCGGGGCTTGATCGCGAAATAAGGCAAAAACGCATCTCAAACAAAGAGAGAATCATAAGATTACTTGTAAAGAAAATTGACCGAAAACTGATACTTGCATCAAGGTATCAATTTGAAGAGGGACTCTCGCACGAAGAGAAAATAAAAAAAGTAGAAGAGTGGTGGAATGATTTTCGTTTCCATCTATCAATGGCAATTAAGAGTCCTGGTGAATTAAACACATTTTTAGGTGAAAGCCTCTCAACAGGAACACTCAAGCTGCTAAACCGGGCAAAAAGAAAAAAAATCCCATTCTTTATTACTCCCTACTACATTTCCCTTTTAAACACAGATCAGGCAGGATTCGACGATAATGCCATAAGAAGCTATGTTGTCTACTCAGAATCCCTGATTGACACATACGGTAACATCAAAGCCTGGGAACGTGAAGACATGGTTGTTCCAGGAATGCCTAATGCTGCAGGCTGGTTATTACCGGACGGACACAATATTCACAGACGATACCCAGAAGTGGCAATAATGATTCCCGATACCAGGGGACGTAGTTGCGGAGGTCTTTGCGCATCATGCCAAAGGATGTATGATTTCCAGAGTGAAAGGTTAAATTTCGATCTGGAAGCATTAAAGCCAAAGGAGAGCTGGGATAGAAAATTGCACAAACTGATGGACTACTTTGAGTCTGACTCGCAAATAAGAGATATTTTAATAACCGGTGGAGATGCTCTTATGAGCCGAAACAAAGTATTGGAAAAGATACTTGATGCCGTTTATAAAATGGCTCTAAGGAAAAGAGAGGCAAACAAACAAAGAGCAGATGGCGAAAAATACTATGAAATACAGAGGGTTCGCCTCGGTTCCAGATTACTTGCCTACCTTCCTATGAGAATAGATTCTGAACTTATTGCAATACTTAAAGAGTTTAAAAGGAAAGGGAGTGAAGCTGGCATTAAGCAATTTGTTATCCAAACTCACTTCCAGACACCTTTGGAGGTAACTGTAGAGGCAAAAAGAGCAATAGACGAAATTATTTCAGCAGGATGGATTATATCAAATCAATTGGTATTTACAGCCGCCGCATCAAGAAGGGGGCACACTGCAAAGTTGAGACAAACACTTAATTACCTTGGTGTTGTAACATACTATACATTTACAGTTAAAGGATTTGAAGAGAATCAGCAAATGTTTGCGCCAAACTCAAGATCAATTCAGGAGCAAAATGAGGAGAAGTGCTTCGGAAGGATTAATGAAGAGAAGCAATCCGAATTGGTATCAATTTTCGAAAAAGGCATCAACACAGCGTCTGAACTCAATCGCTTTATGAAGGAGAATCATCTTCCATTTCTACCCACAGACAGAAATGTCCTCAACCTTCCTGCGATTGGCAAGAGCATGACCTTTAAAATGGTAGGTATCACAAAAGAGGGTTGCAGAATTCTTCGGTTTGACCACGATAGGACACGGGAACACAGCCCTGTAATTGATAAAATGGGTGAGGTATTTATAGTTGAAAACCGATCTATATCATCATATCTTAGAGAGATAGAGGTTATGGGAGAAAAGAGAGAAGAATACAATTCCATCTGGAGTTATACATCAGGCGAAACAGAGCAGGTTTTCAAACTATTTGACTACCCGGATCCGGGATTCACTCCAACAAAAGAGATTACAAATTTCAGAGAGAGTTAACTCATTATGACCCCTGAGCCAATAAGCTCATCGTTTTCATACCATGCAGCAAACTGGCCGGGGGTAATACCTCTCTGGGGCTCGTTAAAAACAATATACAGCCCCTCACTCTTCATAAATAACTTAGCTTTCTGAAGCGGTTGGCGGTATCTGATTCTTAAAAGGTACTCCCTGACCTCTCCGATCGCCATTTCAAGATCGGTTCTAATCCAGTGAATCTCTTTTGAGTCAATAAACAGAGCCTTTCTGAACAAACCCTTGTGGTTTTGACCCTCACCTACAAAAATCAAATTCTCGTTAACATCAGTAGAGATAATAAACAGAGGATCTTTGTGACCACCAATATTAAGGCCCTTCCTCTGCCCTATAGTATAGAAATGGGCACCTTGATGCTCTCCAATTCTCTTTCCCGACTCTTTTGTGTATTTGACAGGGTTAGATGCAGATTTTAAGAACTCATCATCGATATTTTCATATCCTGAATAATTATAATCAGACTTTGTTTTATCATCAAAAAAAGAGGAGAAAACCTCAATTACATCACCGCATTTAGTTTGCAGCTTTTGCTGCAGGAATACAGGTAAATCAACCTTACCTACAAAACAAATCCCCTGAGAATCTTTTTTATCGGCAGATGGAAGGTCAGCCATTGCGGCCATCTCCCTAACCTGAGGTTTAAGTAAATCTCCTATTGGAAACAGGGCTTTAGAAAGTTGCTTTTGAGTAAGCTGGCATAAAAAATAGCTCTGATCCTTGTTAGGATCCTTTCCTGCCAGTAATCTGTATGTTTCAGATCCACTACTGTCAATTATTGTCTCTTTTCTGCAATAGTGCCCTGTAGCAACATACTCTGCTCCAAGATCCAGAGCACTTTTCAGGAAGACTTCAAATTTTATCTCTCTGTTGCACAGAACATCCGGATTTGGGGTTCTTCCCTTTTGGTATTCACTGAACATATAATCAACAACCCTTTTGCTGTACTCAGAGCTAAGATCAACAAAGTGAAAGGGAATGTCAAGTTTTCTCGCAACCAATTCAGCTATGGCTCTGTCATCTTTCCATGGACAATCGCCATAAAGCGTACCTGTAGTATCATGCCAATTTTGCATAAAAAGAGCGATCACATCGTGTCCCTGATTTTTAAGAATCAATGCAGCAACACTGGAATCAACCCCGCCCGATAAACCAACTGCTATTTTCATTGCCGGGAATGTGTAGTTTAAAAAGAAAAAGGGTAAGCTTAATATATCGCACCGCTACAACCACCTACCCTTGCTACCTTCCGATCCTGGGGGAGTTCAGTGGGAGCTGGTCGTATATGACTTACCCCGCACAAAGGTAATACAATTTCCTTAAAAGTTAAAAAACTATTTAGGCAGATTATCGAAAACAAAGGGAAGAAGTGAATCAGTGCTGTTTACAACCTGTGTAATTTTTTCTCCTCCAATTATTATTTTTATAGGATGTCCACCCCTTAACTCTGATTCTGCCATTACCTGCCTGCATGCACCACATGGGTATGTTGGGCTTTCGCACTGTTTCCCTTCAACCTTGGCTGTTACTGCCAATGATTCAATATAGGCATTGGGATATTTTGCATGAGCATAGAAAATTGCTACCCTCTCTGCACACAGGCCTGAGGGATATGCAGCATTTTCCTGATTGCTGGCTGAGATAACCTCTCCGTTACTAAGTCTTACAGCTGCCCCTACATGAAAATTTGAATAGGGCGCATACGCAGCACCGGCTGCCTCCATGGCAGATTCCAGAAGCTTTTTGTCTTTAATATCAAGCCCCTCGTTTTTTTGATATTCATCATAACGAATAACAATACTCTTTTGCTCCATTTAATTTTATTTGAGATTGTTGCAAAATTAGTAATTTTGCGGATAGAGTTTATCTGTTATGCCATTTTTAGCAAGAAAATTAATCCTCCTTACCACTCTGTTAGTACTTTCAGGCACCCTATTTGCCCAAAGAATTACAAGAGAAGAGTACATTAAAACATATAAAGACCTTGCAATAAGGCAAATGAAAAGCCATGGAATCCCGGCCAGTATTATTCTTGCCCAGGCTTGTCTTGAGTCCGGTGACGGCAATTCCCGTCTTGCCAAAGAGGCAAATAATCATTTTGGAATAAAATGTCATAACTGGACAGGTGAGACCATCCTTCATGATGATGATGAAAAAAATGAATGTTTCAGAAAATATTCACATCCAGAAGGGTCTTTCACAGACCACTCAGAGTTTTTGAGATACAGAGAGAGATATAAAACACTTTTTGACCTTGACCCTCTGGATTACAAAGCGTGGGCACACGGTCTTAAAAGTGCGGGTTATGCTACCAATCCAGACTATGCACGCCTGCTCATAAAAATAATTGAAGATTACAGACTCTATCTTTTTGACAGCTCCTCTTCAGAGCTTCCTCCAAGCCCAACAAAAGTAGAAAATGAGTACGAAATAGACATGAGAATAGCTTCTGATGTTTATCAATTCTCATTAGCAAGAAAACTTCTTAACAGAAACGGAATAACATTTATTATTGCAGGTGAAAGAGATTCATATTCATCTCTAGCCAAAGAATACAATCTATTTACAAGAGAGTTGCTTCGCTTTAACGACCTTAATTCAGAAGTTCCTATTAGTGAAGGGACTATCGTTTACCTCGAGAGAAAGAGAGAGAGAGGAGACAAAGATCTTTCAAAACATATTGCAGAATCAGGCGAGACCATGTATTACATATCACAGAAGTACGCTATAAGGCTTAGCACTCTTTATAAGATTAACAATATGAAAAAGGGAGATGAGCCTTTTGCCGGATATGAAATAAAACTGAGATAATATGAAAAAATATCTGTACCCTACTCTCCTGTTGGTCATACTATCAATCTCACTATTGATGTTATCTGTATGGTCAACTCATTTTAAATCAAACACAAACGAAGGCACATCATATATTTTTGTATATCAGAATACAGACTTAACAAAACTTAATGAACAGCTTAATGAAACAGGTAGAATGATAAACCTTAGAAGATTTTCAAAAGCTGCAAAGTATTATAATCTGGAGGGAAACATTAAACCTGGAAGATATAAGATAACCGAGGGCATGAATAATCGCTTGCTTGTCAGAACCTTTCGTCTTGGATGGCAAAGTCCTCACAATCTGGTATTATCGGGGAACATTCGCTCGATGGACAAACTGGCCTCAATTATTGCAGGTAAAACAGAGAGTGACTCACTTGAGGTGCTGCAAACCCTTACTGACTTTAATCTGGTCGACTCACTTGGACTCACAAAAGAGTCATTTCCTGCAATCTTCCTTTTAAATACATATGAAATTTACTGGACAGTAAAACCAAAAGATCTGGTATTAAGATTTAAGAAAGAGTTTGACAGATTTTGGAATGAAAACAGAGTCAGAAAAGCTTCTGAGTTGGGGCTTAATCCTCTTCAGGTGACAACATTGGCATCGATTGTGGCTGAAGAGAGCAACCTTTCAACAGAGCACCCCATTATTGCAGGAGTTTACATAAACAGATTAAAAATTGGAATGCCACTTCAAGCAGATCCAACGATAAAATTTGCACTTAATGACCCAACAATTAAAAGAATACTATACAAGCATCTGGAGATTGATTCTCCATATAACACATATAAAATCAAAGGCTTACCTCCGGGCCCTATAACACTTCCCTCACCTCGGATAATAGATTCTGTTCTCGAACACAATAAACACAACTACCTCTATTTTTGTGCAAAAGCTACCCTTGACGGGTCACATGTCTTTGCATCGAATCTTACAGAACATAACAGAAATGCCAGAGCTTATCAGAGGGCTATAAGCCGCTTGAAATAACCTCTAGGGCCTTTGTGAAAATAGGGTCGTTTGTGCTGTTTATCACTCTAAAGTAACCGTTTGAACCAAAAAGTGACCTGGCAGTAAGTGCCTTCATAAAGAGCTCAATTTCGTTTCTCGATCTCTGCAATTCATCATCTTTAGCCACAACTCCTTTTCCTGCAGCAAAGTCAACCAAACTTTTCATCAACGCATTATCAATTTTGAATCCTTTGAAAAATGAGTCGAAACTACTGTAAGATGCTTTTAAGGATTCTCTTTGTGAATCATTATAGTCATTCATAAAGTCGGTAACAATACCTCTCCTTAAAAGATTTCCATAAAAATTGGTGTAGTATGAAGTATCTGCCGGGATAAATATATCGGGCATTATACCACCACCGCCATACACTGTTCTTCCCTTAACAAGAGTTTTAAACTTTAATGAATCAGGGAAATGTATACTATCTCTATTGAAAGACTCGCCTCTTTGATATCTCTCAAGAATTGCCTTGTAATATTTATCTGATGAACCTGCTTCATAAGGGCTCTGAATAACCCTGCCCGAGGGTGTATGATACCTTGCAACTGTAAGTCTAAGCTGAGAACCGTCATTCATTGGTAACATCTGCTGGACAAGACCCTTTCCAAAAGATTTTCTCCCTATAACAACACCCCTGTCCCAGTCCTGAACTGCTCCTGCTACAATTTCGCTTGCAGATGCCGAATTTTCATCAATTAGTACAGCAAGAGGCCCTTTTTTATAGAATCCCGTCCCTTTAGCCCTCTCTGTCATTGTTGGTATTTTAAGACCCTCTGTATAGACAATTGTTTGTCCTGATTCAAGAAAGAAATTTGATATCTCAAGAGATGTCCCAAGAAATCCACCTGAGTTACCCCTTAGATCCAGAATAAAACCTCTTATTACGCCAATATTCATCTCAATGAGGGAATTTATAATCTCCTGAACAGAATTTTGTGCAAAACGGCTCAATTTCAAATATACAACCCCTGGAGAAGCCTCATATGCAGCATCAACACTGTTTATAGGAATCTTATCTCTCACAACCTCAAAATTGATAAGATCATTAAAGCCCCTTCTTACTATGGAGAGGTTAACCTTGGTTCCTTTTGGTCCCCTAAGGTATTTAAAGACCATATCATTCGTGAGCCCGACAGAAGCAATGTTGTTACCATCTATCTGCACAATTTTGTCCCCTGTTCTTAATCCTACTTTATCAGAAGGACCACCCGATATTGGAGTTGCTACTGTAAGGGTATCACGTACAATAGAGAACTCAATTCCCACCCCTTCGAAGTTTCCCTCAAGAGGTTCATTCATAGCCTTCACATCTTTGGCGGAGATATATGATGAGTGTGGGTCAAGTTGTTGCAAGACCCTTTTAATTGCCTCTTCTGTAAGCTTTTCGTTATCAAGAGAGTCAAGATAGTAATTGTTAATATAAAACAGTAACTGGCTGAACTTTGTAGCCTGTTTGTTTATTTCGTCTGACTGACCGGTCAGTTTTGCGGGTACAAGAGCAATTAATGCTACCGCAATAAAAAGTATTATTCTTTTGTTCATTGTTGTCAAATTTCTTTATGCACTCTCTGGTTTTACAAGATCAATGTTGTACTCCTTTCCTGCCTCCGCTGCCTCGCTGCTGGCAAAAACAGCACCTGCCTCATGCAATATAGTTAAATTATCTTTATATCTTGACGAAAAGTGACCCATTAACAGTCTTTTAGCTCCTGCATTTAGTGCACATTTTGCCGCATCTGTTGCTGTAGAGTGAAAGGTCTCTTTTGCCATCATTTTCAGATCATCTGCAAATGTTGCTTCGTGATACAGAAGGTCTACACCTTTTACGTACTCATGCAATTTATCAAAAGGAGCGGTATCGCAACAATAGGCAAAAGATCTAGGAATAAAGGGCTGATATGTAAATTCACTGCTTATAAGCATTTCTCCATTTTCTCTCACAACATCCATGCCCTCTTTCAACCGTGCAATTTCATAAAGGGTGAGAGAATCCGTTTCAATTTTGTATTTATGAACATTTCTTAAAGGCATCTTTTCTCTAAAAAGATAACCGTAACACTCAATTCTGTGGTTAAGAGGAAATGCCAAAACCTCAATTTTTCTGGTTTCAAAAACTAGTTTTGGTTCGTTACACTTAATAACAATGTGATTCACTTTAAAGTTAACTGAAGCACCAAAATGTTCCATAAACGACTTTAAAATCCCGGCAAATGCACCCGGTGCATATATGTCAATTTGCGAATTTCTCCCTAATAATGACATTGTTGATAAAAGTCCGTAAATACCAAATATGTGGTCTCCATGTATATGGCTAATAAAGATTTCGCTGATCTTCAAAAATGAAAATCCTGCTCTCCTTATCTGCATCTGGCAACCCTCTCCGCAATCGATTAAAAACAAGCGCTCATGAACATTAAGAACATGAGCGCTTGGAAATCTATTCACGGTAGGGAGTGCAGATGCACAACCCAGCGGTGTGAACGAAAATTTCATCTATAAGGTTTACTTCTGAGAATCCTTGTTTTCCATCTCACTCTTAAGTGCTGCAAGTTCGCTGATGTCACCCAGGGTTGTCTTCTCCAAGTTGGCTTTTAGTTTCTTTACAGCCTTTTGAGTTGTATCACCTTCTGATGACTTCTCTTTTGGCTCGTCTCTTTTTTGTTCATCAAACATCTTACTGTGAGATAGTACGATTCTCTTGGTGGTTTTGTTAAACTCAACCACTTTGAACTCGAGTTTATCTTCCAGTTTTGCCTGACTACCATCCTCTTTAATAAGGTTTTTCTGGCTAACATAACCCTCTACACCGTAAGGCAGGGCAATTGTAGCTCCCTTATCAACAAAGGCAGTAATAGTACCTTCATGAACCGAACCGTTTGAAAATACAGTTTCAAAAACATCCCAAGGATTCTCCTCAAGTTGTTTGTGTCCAAGACTCAAACGACGATTCTCCTGATCTACTTCAAGAACCACAACCTCAAGAGCTTCACCAACCGAAGTAAATTCAGATGGGTGCTTAATCTTTTTGGTCCATGAGAGATCGCTAATGTGAACAAGACCGTCAACTCCCTCTTCCAGTTCTACAAATACACCAAAGTTGGTGAAGTTGCGTACTGTTGCAGTGCATTTTGTACCCACAGGGAATTTTTCATTTATACTTGTCCATGGATCGCTCTTTAGTTGCTTGATACCCAATGACATCTTTCTCTCCTCTCTGTCAAGTGTAAGGATCACAGCCTCTACCTCATCACCAACTTTCAGGAAGTCCTGTGCGCTGCGCAGGTGAAGTGACCATGACATTTCAGAAACGTGAATAAGACCTTCAACACCAGGCTGAACTTCTATGAACGCACCGTAGTCAGCTATAACTACAACTTTTCCTTTAACCTTGTCACCTACCTGAAGATTCTGATCAAGTGAATCCCATGGATGTGAGCTAAGCTGCTTCAGACCAAGTGCAATTCTCTTCTTGGTGTCATCAAAGTCAAGAATAACAACATTGATCTTTTCGTCAAGTTGTACAACCTCCTCAGGGTGGTTAATTCTGCCCCATGAAAGATCAGTGATGTGAATAAGTCCGTCAACACCTCCAAGGTCAACAAATACACCGTATGATGTAATATTTTTAACAATACCTTCAAGTATCTGTCCTTTTTCAAGTTTACCGATGATATCCGCTTTCTGAGCTTCAAGTTCTGCCTCGATAAGGGCTTTGTGAGAAACGACAACATTGCGGAATTCGTGATTAATCTTAACAATTTTGAACTCCATTGTCTTGTTGACATAAATATCGTAATCACGAATAGGTTTAACATCAATCTGTGAACCCGGAAGGAATGCTTCAATACCAAATACATCCACAATCATACCACCTTTGGTTCTGCACTTGATGTAACCTTTTACGATTTCATCTTTTTCGAATGCCTCATTAACTCTGTCCCATGAACGCAGTGAACGGGCTTTTTTATGTGAGAGAAGCAATTGACCTTTTTTGTCCTCGGCATTCTCTACATAAACTTCAACTTTATCTCCGGCAGTAAGCTCCGGATTGTAACGAAACTCATTAATACTGATAACGCCTTCGCTTTTATAACCAATATTAACAATAACCTCTCTTTTATTAAGGGCAACTACAGTTCCCTCAACAACTTCATTTTCAATAACTTTTGAAAGGGTCTGACTGTACATGTCTTCGATAACCTTTTTGTCGGTATCATAAACATGCTCTTTTTCGAAAGATTCCCAGTCAAATTTGTCAGTAGCAACAGAGACGTTGCTTTTTCTTTTTTTAGCACCTTCTACAACAGGTGCAGCATCATCTTCGATGAATGCTTCAAGTTTTTCGTCAGCTTTTTTGACGATTTCAATTTGCTCTTCCTGATCGAGCAGCTCTTTTTTCTCTTTTGTCATTTTTGTAAATAATTTAACAACTAGTAGTTAGACTTTATGTATAAGCCCAAAAATGGGAACCCCAAAAGTATAGTTTTTTTTACAATTTGACAAATATTAAAAACAACTTATCTTTGAAAACCAAAATTATTAACCTTTTACTATGACAACTCAAAAATCAGGGATTAAATCATTCCCGAAAAATTTCTGGACAGTAATTGTAATGGAGTTCCTTGAAAGGGGTTCCTACTATGGTGTAATGTCTGTGCTTTCGGTATTTCTAATACTGGGGCATGAAAGTGGAGGACTTGGATTCAGCAAGGAACAGGCAGGAGCTGTACTGGGAACAATACCCCCGTTGCTTTACTTTTTGCCCATTATTTCAGGTGCTATAGCAGATAGGTACGGCTATAAAAAAGTTCTCTCCTTTGCATTTGTATGCATGATTCTGGGGTACTCACTTACCGGAATTGCAAATAGTTATGTTCTTATTTTCGGATCACTGATAATTATGGCAATCGGAGCGGGGTTCTTCAAACCTGTGATATCGGGAACCATAGCCAGAACAACCAATGAATCAAATTCCGGACTGGGTTTTGGAATTTTTTACTGGTCTATAAACCTCGGCGCATTCCTTTTCCCTCTAATTCTGGTACCAATACTAAAAAAACACTCCTACAGCTACATATTTTATATGGCAGCTATAACAGGTATTGTTCTGCTAATTGTTAACCTGTTTGTATACAAAGAGCCACAAAGAGAGAAAAGTGATAAAACTCTTGGGAAAGTATTCAAAGATATGGTTCTTGTACTAAAAGACTGGAGGTTTATTCTCATGATATTCCTATACTCTGCTTTCTGGATTCTCTATTTTCAGATGTTTGGCACTGTACTCTGGTATGTAAGAGATTTCATAGATATGACAGCAGTAAACAATTCGGTGAACTCTTTTTTGGGACTTTTCGTAAACAACCCTTCGTGGGAATTTGATGTTGAACATGTTACGGTAATAAACGCCGGCGTTATCATAGTATTGCAACTCCTCGTTTCGAATGTTGTTAAAAAATGGGCAGCATTACCAACAATGATTACCGGAATAGGATTTGGAACTCTGGGAATGGCGATACTCTCTATCTCATCTGCTCCATGGATATTCATTGCCGGTATAATGGTGTTCACTCTGGGAGAGATGACAACACACCCGAAGTTTATCTCCTATATCGGCCTTATCGCTCCTCCTGACAAAAAGGCACTCTATCTTGGTTACTCCTTCCTTTACGGAGTTATTGGAAGCAGCATCGGTGGATTTTTAGGATCTCACCTCTATGTCAAATATGTTGATGAACTGAACAGACCTCAGACTTTGTGGTTGATTTTTGCCTCCATTGGGGTTGCAAGTATGATCTCTCTTGTTCTATACAACAAGTTTATAGCAAAGGGAGTTGGGAAATAATAAAAAAACTGAAATACTTGATTATATCTAAGGGAAAAGATGCTCTATTTGAGCATCTTTTTTCTTTTAAACAGTATCGAAACTGTTACAACAGAAATCATCATAACAACCATGATGAGAGCAAAGTCAACCATTCCACCCATAATTGGCAGATCGACATTCATTCCGTAGATACTGGCGATAACAGTAGGTGGCATGAACAAAAGGGAGACAAAGGTGAATATCTTCATAATCCTGTTCTGCTCCAAATTGATAAGCCCAAGAACCGTATTCTGCATATACTCAAGCCTTTCAAAGCTAAAATTGGTATGGTTGATAAGCGAGTTAACGTCTTTTATCAGCACATTAAGCTTTGCGTAAACGTCTCTTGGAAATTTATCACTTTTTAGAATACTTGAAATCATCCTCTGTTTATCAACAATATTCTCTCTCACCAACATTGTATTCTCCTGAAGTTGGTTGATGTCCAGAATGAACTCCTCTCCCATCTCGCCACCATGGCCCACTTTTTTGCTAAACAGAGCTATCTCCTTAGACATAAGCTCTATCATATCAGCATCCAGGTCTATTCTGTTCTCCAGAACACCAATCAGAATGTGGTAGCCTGTAGGCATGGATTTGTAATTTACAATCAGCCTTCTCTGAACATCTGTAAAACTTCTCAAAGGGACATGCCTTATCGAAACGATTATTCCTTCACACAAAATGAAAGATACCGCCTCCATACTATAATTATCCGGGCCGGGTATCAGGAAGTTTGTGTTTATAAAAATTGTGGTTTCAGACTCAGAATAACGCGATGAGCTCTCAATCTCTTCTGCCTGTGCACGGCTCTGAAGGGTTGTATTCAGATAATTCTCTATACCCCGCTTCTCTTCACCCGAAGGGGATAATAGATCAATCCACAGGATATCGTCATAGCCAAGATTGTCAAGCGCACTTAACTCATTTGTCGTTACAAGCTGACCTTTGTTTTTGTAGAATATTTCGAGCATAATTAATCCGTTTTTAAGGTTTGTACTTTAATTTACCGGTCAAACCATCGGACTTTTGATTTAAGCTCTTCAAGTGCAAGGCACCAAAATTCAGAGAGTCCTTCTCTTTTGTCAGGACTTAGATTAAATGATATATTCTTTGTAAGGTAATTGTAGGCTATCTGGTAATCAAACTTGTGAGGGATTGATGTGAGGGCTTTATCAATATTATTGAGCCCAAGCCTCAATGCATCGTTAAATTCTTCTTTGAATTCACTACTTAACTTCTTGTTTGCAACCCAGCATGCAAAAACAAAGGGCATTTTTTTAAATTTAATCCACTCAGCAGCCAGATCATAGATAAAGTTGAATTTATGCGCATTCAACATAGCTTTATCACCTATAAGCACATAAGATTCAGAAGGATCCAGTTCATTTGACGAAAAATTAAATTTAGCAAACTCCGGATCGATTTTCCAGTATTTTCTGCAGAGAATCCTTGCAAGTAAAACGGAGGTCATAGATTCTGTATCAAGATAAATTCTGTCTATCTGTTCAACTGGTTTTCCACTACACAACAACACGCTTGCGACATCTGTATCTGCAGCAATACAAAACTCAGATATAATTCTGCCGTTTTTTAGCTGAGGAATTACGGCCGAAGGAACAATACCAATATCTGAAGTTCCGTCAATCAGAGTACGGGCAGCCTCTTCCGGGGTTGTCATTCTTAACTCAATCTTTTCCGATACAGGATGATTCATCAACCCATACACAAAAGGTAGAGTATTTAAATATGATATTGCAGAGATACGTACGAGCATTATCTTAACTTTTGCCGGGGCAAAGTTAAGATAATTTTCTAAAAAGCTCAATTAAAGTTACTGGGCCTTAACCTTCCTCACTCTAAGCAGATACATACCTGCAAAGGTAAATAGTCCGTTCATGATCAAAATGGTAAAGCCAAATCCGAAACCAAGGTATTGCTTGCCAAAAACATCAAGTATGTAACATAGTATAGGTGAACCTATAGCTACATACGGCATATATTTATCCTTAACCTGATATTTTGTAAGTAAACCAAAGAAGAAAAATCCAAGCAGCGGACCATATGTATAAGCTGCAAGCAGATATACAAGGTCTATTACAGCTTGATTATTAACAATATGCAGCACGACGATAATTATAAAAAAGAGCACTGCAAAACCGGCATGAGCCATCTGGCGGATTTTTTTCTTTCTTGTTTCTGTAAGGTCGTTTCTACTGTTGAAGCCAACAAAGTCAATACAAAATGAGGTTGTAAGTGAAGTAAGAGCACCTCCTGCACTAGGGTACGATGCTGAAATTAATCCTATTATAAAGAACAGACCAACTCCGAGTCCCAGATATTGACTTGCAATGGTAGGAAATAACTTGTCTGTTTGTGCCTTCGTAAACTCTCCAAGGTCGTTTGCAAGTCCTATACCCTCCATTCCTCCATGTTTTGAACTTACATAAAGAGCAAGTACAGCACCTAGTAAAAGGAAGAAATAATTGACAACCACGATGGTTACACTTGTAGTATAGACATTCTTCTGAGCCTCTCTTATGTTTTTGCATGAGAGATTCTTCTGCATCATCTCCTGATCAAGGCCTGTCATTACTATTGTAATGAAGATACCGGCAACAAATTGCTTGATTACATTAGTAGTGTTGCTCCATTCCCAATCAATCCAGTTTGAAAAGGTTGACTTTCTGACCTCTGTAAGCATCTCCCCTACACTCCAGTCCATTGCCCTTGCAATTGAAAAAATTGTAAGAAATACAGCCAGAAGCATAAATGTTGTTTGCAATACATCTGTCCAGATAATGGTTTTAACACCACCTTTAAATGTATAAAGAAATATCAGGAACATGAATATAAAAGCCACACCCCAGAACGGAACCGATCCCTCAGGCAGAAAAGTGTGCAGAACAAGAACTACAACAAAAATCCTTACAGCAGCACCCAGTATTCTTGATACCATAAAAACTGAAGCGCCAGTTTTGTAGGTAAAAAAACCAAACCTCTTCTCCAGATAGGTATAAATGGATGTGAGGTTCATCTTGTAGTACAATGGAATTAACACCTGGGCAATCAACACATAGCCAAGTAAAAATCCCAGAACCAAAGGCATATAGTAAAAATTCTGATTCAGTACATTACCCGGAACCGAAATAAAGGTAACTCCGGAGATGGATGTACCAACCATTCCATATGCTACTATAAACCAGGGAGATTTCTTATTACCAAGAAAATATGACCCCGAATCGGCCTTTCTTGATGTCAGCCATGAAACAAAAAACAGTAAAGCTGTGTAAACTGTAAAGGCCGTTAAAAGCCATGAAAGTGGGAAAGCATGCATAATATTAATTTTTTACAAATTTGACGGAATAAACGGTTGCCTGTTTGAAACAGACCTGCCAAGAGTTACTTCATCGGTATACTCCAATTCATCTCCAAACCCGACACCTCTGGCTATAGTGCTTATCTTTAAAGGGAACTTGCTTAATTTCTTGTATATATAAAACGACGTTGTCTCGCCCTCCATGGTTGTGTTAAGGGCTAGGAATACCTCATTGATTTGAGAATTTTCAACCCTTTTAATTAGCGATTCTATAGCGATGTCAGACGGAGAGATACCATCCATTGGAGAGATAATTCCACCTAAAACGTGGTACAAACCATTAAACTCTCCTGTATTTTCAATGCTCAGGACATCTCTTATACTCTCTACAACGCATATTAAACCTCCATCTCGAGTCTTGTCACTGCAAACAGGACAAACAGGTACGTCCGAAATCATATTGCAAACTTTGCAATACTGAATACCTTCTCTTAGCTTAATTATTGATTTACCGAATCTGTCCACATTCTCTTTAGGCTGCCTGAGCAAATGTAGCGCAAACCTTAAAGCACTTTTCCTGCCGACTCCCGGAAGAGCAGCGAGCTCATCTACGGCAGCAGACAATAAAGCAGAGGATAGATTCTGTCTTGACATTGAGGTTCCTATTGTTGATTTATATGAAAATCAACTGCTTTACGTACAGAACCATGAGTAAGCAGAAGTTGTTTTGCTATATCGTAATCTGTTATTGAGGCCTCCTCCATTATCATTCTGGTTCCCCTGTCAACAAGCTTTGCGTTGGTAAGCTGCATGTCTACCATCTTGTTTCCCTTGACATGTCCCAGGCGAATCATAGTGGTTGTGGTAATCATATTAAGAACAAGTTTTTGGGCAGTTCCTGATTTCATTCTTGTACTTCCGGTTAAAAACTCCGGTCCCACAACAGCCTCTATTGGAATATCAACTTCTACAGATAGAGGACTATCAGGATTACATGTAACACAAGCAGTCAGAATGCCTCTTTTCCTGGCCTCTTTAACAGCTCCGATAACATACGGAGTGGTTCCAGAAGCGGCAATGCCTATTACGACATCATCTTTCCCAACACCATACTGCTGCATATCGTTCCATCCACCTTCCCAACTATCTTCGGCAGCTTCAACAGCTCTTCTGATAGCAGAATCACCTCCGGCAATAAGACCTATTACAAGGTCAAAAGGGGCACCAAAAGTAGGGGGAATTTCAGAGGCATCAAGTATACCCAGACGACCGCTGGTTCCAGCTCCCAGATAAAACAGACGACCTCCTCTGATAATTCTGTCTACGATCTCGTCTACAAGCTTCTCGATTTGAGGAATACACTTCTCAACTGCGTATGGTACAGTTTTGTCCTCATTGTTCATATTGATTAGCAGATCCAGAGTGGACATTTTGTCCAAATGATCGTACTTTGATGATTGTTCAGTTACTTTCATAATTCAATTACAGGGATTTATGATACTCAGCTAGACCATCAATCGGAGACTGAAGAATATTTCCGATTTTTACACCGAGCCCTTTTGCAACATCTTTTATAATATCTTCATAATGGAATGCAACAGAGCCAACAAGGTTCACAGGATATTTTTTGTAATCATACTGCATTACGTTCCTTGTGAAAAACTCTTCAAAGCTGTTTTTGAGCAACTTTGAAACATAAGGATTGGTCTTGTTCTGATGTAAAAACACCGAGAATGTTGCCAGATACCTATTGGGGAACGGCTGTCTGTAAACCCTTTCAATAATTGAGTTGTAATTAAGGTTGTATTTCTGATCAAACAGCGTATTCAAATCCGAAGGAAGCTGTCTTTTAAGGTAATCAGAGATAAATTTCTTTCCAAGAACAGCACCGCTACCTTCATCACCCAAAATAAAGCCACACGCCGGAACATTATCTACTATCTCGTTACCGTCATAAAAGCAAGAATTTGCACCGGTTCCAAGGATAGCGGCAATTCCGGGTTTCTTTCCACAGAGAGCCCTGGCTGCAGCCAGAAGATCGGTATATGCATTTGACCTTGCTTTTGGGAATACCTTCCTGAAGCAATTTTGTAAAACCAAAACCTTTTCAGGAGAGGATACGCCGGCACCGTAAAAATGTATTTCATTAACTGAAGCACTGATATCAGGCAGAAGATTCTGCTGAAGTTCATAAACAATCTGCTCCTCTGTCTGGAAAAACGGGTTAATACCTGCCGTAGTTATCTCCTGTACTGAACCATCACTATGGATGGCTCTCCAATCTACCTTTGTAGAGCCGGAATCTGCAATTAGACGCATATTTCAATTATTTAGTGGGGCAAAAATAGGAATTTTAGGGACTAATTCAAAACCCGCCTGAACTTTCTCCAGTGAATATAACCTACAATTGCGGCAACCGTGTATATAATATAAAGAACAGTAGTGGCATAGAGTCCCTGATTTAAATACATATAAACAGCAATAATATCGGCTACTATCCATAAGAGCCAGTGATAAATGTATCTGTTGGCAACCCAGTATGTGGCAAGCATGCTTATAGCAGCAATAGAGGCATCGCTTACCGGCATTGGATCAGAACTGAACGTGGCTAGAAGGTACCAAACAACAAAGAATCCTGCAAGAGCAAGCGCAGATGATATAAACACCTTTTTAACAGGCATATCCACTACCATAGGTTTATCATCACCCTCAACCTTGCTCTGCCTGTTCCAGACAAACCAACCATAAAAACTTGCCCACAGATAATAGAACTGCAGTGCCGCAGCAGCATAAAGTGATGCATTAAAAAAGAGTAAAATATAGAAAAGAGCAGAAATTCCACCCACAATCCACATAGCTTTTTTTTGCCTGATTTCAAGGATTACATATAAAAATCCTGCAACTGCACCAATTACCTCTGTTACGTCCATATAAAATCATCTACATTAAAATCTTAAAGATGCTTTAACTGTGAAGTTAATTCCCGCCTGAGGGTAAAGACCCTCTTCGATATAAGGAGTTCCGTTTGTAAACTCTGCACTATATATCCATCCATTGGAAAAATACATCTTATTAAGCAAATTATCAGCAAAAAAATGCAAATCCAGATATCTGTTGCCTTTAAGCTCAAAGCTTCTGGTGGCTGAAAAACCAGTCAGAAAATATGATGGAACAGATTTACCTTCGTTAGATGTATTGTCTAAATATTGCTTTCCAACATATTTACCATTCAATGAAAAAGTTGTATTTGCAAAAGGATGAATTGTAACCATAACCATTCCTGTAGCAGAGGGTGAAAAAGAGATATCTGTTTTTGAATATGTTACCTGTCTCTGAGAAATAAGATTCCAATAACTGTCAAACTGATCAAGAAACTGCGTATAATCAAGTATTTTATTACTGCTAATTGTAATGTTTCCATCAAAAGAGAGCAAGTTTAATGGTCTCCAGGATGCAGTTATTTCTAACCCTCTTCTGTAGGATTTATCAACATTTTCTTTGATCACATAACCGGTCTCACTTAACCTGCCGGTAGGGACAAGCTGGTCTCTATACTCCATAAGAAAGAGATTTGCAGAGAGAGACAAGTTTTTAACGGCCAGTCGGTAACCCATTTCATAATCTGTAAGCCTTTCCGGAGTGATATCAGATGCTTTTTGAGCTTTAACAGATTCTTTAATATCTGATCTGCTAGGTTCTTTATGACCGATTGCAACAGATGCATAAAACTGTCCTGCACCGGTATTAACTGTTATACCTGTTTTTGGATTGAAAAAACTATATACTCTATCCCAGTTTAGTGAAACAAAATCTTTATCATCTCCTCTCAGAGAGTAGTTAACCCTTCTGAGCTGAAGATCGCCATATGCAACAAAATGATCTCCTATACTTACCTCCGAACGAACAAATGCAGAGAGATCTCCTTTATACCCACTGTTGATGTACCATGTGAAATCATTTGGTACATTTCCGTTGTACATTGCCCACAAAACCTTCCCAAAGTGATCTCCGTCATAGTATGAATATGAGATCCCTGCTGCCGAACTTACATTTTCCAGATTGTGCTTTAATGTCCCGTTAAAAGCATAATAATTGTTATCAAGAGCTTGTCTGATAATTATGTCAGATCTGCTGTATGTATTTGCTCCCAATGTTTGAGAGGGTAATCCATAAGAAGAGAACTTTCTGTTGGATTTATAATTTTCATAATATCCATCTCCTTTGGTATAATGAAAAGTTCCTGAAAACAGCAGCTTTTCGCTAAAACTGTGTGAATATACAAACTGAAGATGGTGTTGTGTATAATTATCAGTTTCGTTATCGTAATAGCGTGGATTTCCTGCAGCGTCATAATACTCACCGGCAGGATTGTACCTTCTGTCCAGAGCCATCTGTTCTCTTGAAATCCCCTCCCAGGTTATTCCCGTCTTCTGATCACCGTAAATGTAGTTTAGTTTAATAGAATTTTTGGGAGTGTGGTAACCTGCTGATGCAAACAATGATTTTACATCAGCTTTGGCGTTTCTGATATATCCATCTGTCGTATTACGTGAGAATCTCACATCAAACGAAAACCCCTTTTCAGATATGCCTGTGCCTGCACCAATAGAGGTTAAGAAAGTGTTGTAGCTGCCTGCGCCAAAATCAGCAACAGCGTATGCATCGGAATTGGGATGAATTGTACGCATATTGATACTTGCACCAAATGCTCCCGGTCCGTTGGTAGAAGTGCCCACCCCTCTTTGAACCTGAATATCCTGAATAAATGAGCTGAAAGATGGGATATTAACCCAGAAAACCTCCTGTGATTCAGAATCATTAAGCGAAATACCATTGAGTGTAACATTAATTCTTGAACCTTCACTGCCTCTTATCCTCATGGAGGAGTAACCAAGTCCGTTACCGCCTTCCGAAGATGAGACAACAGATGGGAGCAGTGAAAGAATCATAGGAACAGAGTGAGCCGGTGAACTTTTTAAAATCTCCTCTCTGTTTTTAGATGAATAGCTTACAGGTGTATTCTTGCCGGCTCTGAAAGCCTCAATAACAACACTGTCGAGTTTTGTCTCCTCTGTTTTCGTGTTTTGCCCCGATATATGAGGCTGGGATAGAAAAGTAAATAAAATAACCCCGCTTAATAAAGTTAATTTTTTCATAATTAAAAATTTATTAAATGCAGGGGGGTTGTGTTGTGAGAAAGGCTTTCCCTTCGCAGGCATTATCCTGATCAGGTGAAAAGGGTATAATCTCAGCCCAAAGGGCACCCCCAAGCATGTAAAATGCACTGCAAATATATAAAATAATGTCTGATGATGCATTTTTTCTAACTTTGCACCCGGCGGGCCGCTCTGTCGCCTTCGCTTTTGCGGGGGAGGAAAGTCCGGACAGGAAAGAGCAAGGCTCTGTGGAAAGCACAGTCGGGGGAAACTTCGGGTAATCCGTAACAGAAAAAAACCGCCCTATGGGTAAGGGTGAAAACGCGGGGTAAGAGCCCACGACCGTTATTGGCGACAATAGCGGGGTACGGACAGCCTCCTGCAAGGCCATGTATACCGGCGTATAGGACTGCTCGTCTGTTGCCGGGGGGTAGGCTGCATCAGATAGATGACAGAGGCTCGCAAGGGTACAGAATCCGGCTTACAGGCCCGCCTTTTTTTATAAAAAAAATTGAAATTAGAACAGTTTGGGGTGATCTTCGTCAAACTGTTTAAGAATAGTTGAGATGATAGCCTCCCTGCAGAATTTTGTTTTGGACTTAACCTTGTACTTACTGCAATAAAACTCCAGCGCGGCAAGTTCCTTATCATTGAAAAGAACTGTCCTGCGATGCTTCCTTTTAGCTGCCTCTTTTTTATCTGGTGCTTTTTTCAAGCTTATCTGTCAATAGCTGTTTATACTCTGATACACCCGGAAGTTTGAAAACTTTAAGGGAGAATTCAGCCCATTGTAGAGCTAACTCGTGTCTGTCAGTAAGTTCACACGCAATTGCCACGTTGTATGCCGCAGCAGCTGCCTTGACAGGATCTTTGTCTTTAGTCTGTTTTAACCAAAACTCCATTGCCTCTCTCCACCTAAACTCTCTGGCATTGTCAATAGCATTTACCCACGGCCGAAAAGGAAAATAATAGAGTGTTCTTTTTTGTTCCTGCCATGCAGGAAACAAAGCCTTAACAACCTCAGCACCAATCGACTGAGAAACACTTGGCATCGATTGTCTCGCCCTTATTGCCATAGCTTCGGGACGGAGGTCATTCCTGGAAATTATCTCCCAAAAAACGGTATCTCTCTGGTTTATATAGGCTAACCTATCGGTGCTAATAGCGTCATAAGCCTTTATTATTGATTGATAAGGGGCATAAATATAGCTGGTTTTAAATTCACCTGCCGAGTTGTAGGTAACACCATTTATGATGCCTACATTACCAACCTGAACCGAATCTACAATAATTATGATATCAGAATTTGAACTAAATGATAACGAGTGTATGTATGGCATATCATATTCAGTACTGTCATCCGGAAAATGTTTAAAAACATATACACCCCCTTCGTCAATAGCCAGGTTCTTCTCAATTGCAGAGGCTATTCCGGTAGCCATATGCAACATTAGAGTGGAGTCGTTATAAAAAAACATGGAGTCATTCGGTTCGGAATTTCTGACTGAAGTGAAGACAGCAACCGCTTTACCACTAAAATCTATTGGAATTTCTGCAGGAATTCTGGCCTCTACATTAATAATTTCAGTTACCGGGCCACATGCACTCAAAATAATTGAGAGTGTTCCAATCAGTAAAATAAACTTTATAGATGCTCTTTTCATATGCTATAATTTTTCCCAAAATTTCTTCATTACAACTTCAAGGGTATCAGATGTATGAGAATATATCTCAACGCTGCCAGGCTCTTCGCCCTTGACTTTAACCTCCATACGGTAAGGCTTTTCCATAGTAAAGATCTTTGCCTTATTCAGGTTTTTTAATGCTCTTTCAACACCTGTTCTGATTTCTGCATATACTATTTCAGGTGATTTGCTTGTTGCACAAGTTCTTCCAAAAGAATATTTTGTAGTAACCGTCTCAATATCTCCAAAATTTTCAATTGCCTCCCGGCAGGCTGCATCATCACCGGCTAAAAAGACTGAAGGCACACCAAACTGACCGGCATACAGAGCATTATAGGCAGCTTCGAAAAGAGGTTTGTCATTTATAGAGAAATCCAGCACCTTTAGTGACATAGTATGTGACAGAGTACCATTTTCTACACCTGCCCTTGCATGGGCTCCAATAAACAATAGTGCATCAAAGGTGGAATCTATCCCGAGAACCATAGTATGAGGCGTCCCGGGAAGTCTTCCCCTTGTAAGTTTTGCTCTTTTGTCCAGTAGTACCGGGTTAACGTTTATGTTTCCTGCATGACCATCTCTCACTATTACCTCTACGGCACCGGCAGCAAAGGCACCCTCTACTGCTGCATTAATCTCTCTGGTGAGTATTTCGCAGTTCCTGTCAAAATGTATGTGGCCGGGGTAAATTTCATCAAAATTTACAACCCCTGTTACACCCTCAAAATCAGTCTGAATCATTACTTTCAAACCCTCTTTTGAATATTTTTCCGAATTAGCGGAAGTGCTGCAGGAGAGCAATAGCAACCCCATACAAATTAATGACAAGAATTTTTTCATATTTTAAAAATTACATTTTCATTCCACCGCAAACCGATATAACCTGTCCGGTAACATAGCCCGACATATCAGAAGCCAAAAACAGACACACATTTGCAACATCTTCCGGAGTACCGCCTCTTCTGAGAGGAATCTGCTCTGCCCATGATTTTTTTACCTCTTCCGGCAATTTATCTGTCATCTCGGTTATTATAAAACCTGGTGCGACAGCATTTGCGCGAACACCTCTTGAACCCAACTCCTGAGCAATAGATTTAGCTAAACCAATCATTCCCGCTTTAGATGCAGAATAGTTCGACTGGCCTGCATTCCCTCCTACTCCAACTACAGAACTCATGTTAATAATAGAACCGCATTTTTGTTTCATCATAACAGGTGTTACTGCGTGAACATAGTTAAATGCACTTTTAAGGTTTACATTGATAACCATATCCCATTGCTGTTCTGACATTCTCATCATGAGGCCGTCTTTGGTTATCCCGGCATTATTTACCAATATGTCAACTCTCCCAAACTCCTTAACAACATCCTCAACAACTTTATGAGCCTCTTCGAAAGAGGCAGCATTTGATGATATTGCAAGAACTTTTACTCCGTATCCTTCAAGCTCTTTTTTGGTTGCCATAGCATTCTCATCTATAACAAGATCGGTGAAAGCTATATTGGCTCCTTCCGATGCATATTTTACTGCAATTGCCTTGCCAATTCCTCTGGCCGCACCGGTAACTATAGCGACTTTTCCTTCTAATAGTTTCATTTTCTTAGGTTTATAGTAAAATTAAATTTATAAAAATTTTGCCATCAAATCATACTCATCTGCATTTTCGATGGTTACATGAGCAAATGTACCAATTATTTTTTTAGCATCTGCCTCTGAATGTAATCTGTCAGGGGCAATCAGAATCTCTCCGTCAACCTCCGGACTCTCATTCTGACTCCTTCCGACAAACACTCCATCGTTAAAATTATCAATCAGTACCAACTCGTTCTGACCCGTTCTTGACAAATTATAGTTTAATGATATTTTTGACTGTAATTCCATCAGTTGCAGGTATCTCTCCTGCTTTTCCTTCTCTCTGACGGTATCTTTGAGATTATTTGCTCCCCATGTTCCCTCCTCCTCTGAATATGTAAATGCCCCAAGTCGTTCAAATTTTGCCTGGGAGACAAATTGCAAAAGTTCATTAAAGGCTGATTTTGTCTCACCGGGGTGACCTATAATCATTGTGGTTCTCAGTATAATACCGGGAACTTTTTCTCTAAAATTTTCGACAAGTCTCCTGGTTGCATCACCATTTATGTTTCTTCTCATATTAGACAGAACCTTGTCGTTAATATGCTGCAACGGGATGTCAAGATATTTGCATATCTTTGGATTAGATGCCATTACATCTAAAACTCTCTCCGGAAAGGCGGCCGGGTATGAGTAGAGTAATCTTATCCACTCAATACCGTGTATTGCAGAAAGTTTTTCAAGCAATGATGCTAGTTTTCTCTCTTTGTAAAGATCAATCCCATAATATGTTGTGTCCTGAGCTACCACAATCAGCTCTTTAACTCCCATATCTGCCAGGTGCTTAGCCTCGTCAATCAGATCAATTTCCGGCACTGATGTGTGTGCCCCTCTTATCAGCGGAATTGAACAATAAGAGCAAATCCTGTCACACCCCTCAGATATTTTCAGATAAGCATAGTGTGATGGTGTGGTAAGGTATCTTCGGTTGTTTAGCTCCTCGTTCCATGTATGACCCAATGCCAAAATTACTGACCTAGCATCAAAAGCACCAAAAAAACCATCTACTTCGGGAATTTGTTCTTTAAGATCCTCTCTATATCTTTGTGAGAGACAACCAAATACAAATATTTTATTAATATAGCCTCTGCTTTTAGCCTCACAAGCGTTTAAAATTGTTTCTATGGACTCCTCTTTGGCATCCTTGATAAATCCGCAGGTATTTATTATTACAGTATCAATGCCTGCAACAGATAAATCCTCTCCTTCCGGTATAATGGAGACTCCACCCGAATATATTTGGCGTAAGAGATGCTCTGAATCAACCCTGTTTTTTGAGCAACCAAGTGTTATAAGTTGTACTTTAACAGCCATTACTCTTCAGTTGTACTCTCCTCTTTTTCTGGCTTTTCAAAGTCAAGTGAAGCATATTTTTTAAGCAGATTATACCAATCTACCACCTTTTTCATATGAGAAACATAAAATCTGTCTCTGTCATAATCAGGCAACACTTTTTCAAAAAATGCCTTTAACTCTTCCGGTTTTGATTTTGCCTCAGGTGCGAACTCCTCTCCCAATGTCTCTTTCATCTTCTCAAAAACAGAGACGAGGGATACCTCCTCAGATTCAGTGTATATTGAGATATCTGATAGCGAAGTCAGCTTGGCGCTCATCCCAAACATGTTTCTTGTCTTTGATGATAGCGATTCTGCAATAACTCCTGCATTAGCCTGTGCAACAAAATGAAATAGTCCGGGCTGACCCGAAACTGCCAGAATTTTTTGTAAATTAGTCTTATCCATCTATAATCAATTATATATTAATTTATTAAATAATTCCTCTCTCTTTTTTTATATTCTCGTAGGCAAGAGAAATACTCTTGAAGCGCTCCTCAGCCGCCCTCTGTACATCAGGGCCAAGGCTTGAAACTTTGTCAGGATGGTGTTTAACTGCAAGTTTCTTGTACGCTCTTTTAATCTCTTCGTCTGAAGCATTTTTGTCAATCTCCAGTACTCTGTAATGTGCATCAACATCCACCTTAAACATTGCAAATACAGCTTCACTCTCTCTTTGAGATACTCCCATAGCAATTGCAATTTGCCTTAGGATTCCAAGCTCGGGTTCACTAACTCTTCCGTCTGCTTTTGCAATTCCTGTTAGGTAGTGAAGTAACTGAATTCTGGCTTCATACTCCATGTTCATCCCGATTTGAGTACCCACTGCAGTAATGTCAATCTCTTTACCCAATAATTCCTTTAAGTATATGAGTGCTTCAGCAGCTGCATCAGTTCCGAAATTACTAATCAAAAAGGCTTTAACGTAGTCAAGTTCAGATTTTAACACCTTTCCGTCAGCCCTCATTACGGCAGATGACAAAACCAGCAGGCTTACAAGGAAACTGTTTCGCTGTTGATTGCCATTTCCGGATATAAATTTACCGTTCTCTAAGATTGACGCCAAAGCGAAACCCAAAATTCCACCGATTGGCCCTGCTACTGCCCAGCCTATTGCCCCACTAATCCACTTACTGAAACCCATATTTATTAAACTTTTTCAGTTACTCTCTTTAAAATCTCTGAAATTTGCGGTAAAACAGCCTTTATACCATCAGTATAAATAACAAAATCAGCACCTTTAACTCTCTCTTCATCTGAACATTGGCGGCTCATTCTTTCTCTGACCTCATCTTCGGTAATTCCGTCTCTCTTCATTACACGCTCAATTCTCACATCTTCAGGGGCTATTACCACAATTACTTTATCTTCAATCCCATGAAAAATTGGTGTTTCAAAAAATATTGCACTCTCAAATACTACAACCTCTTCACCCAAAGATACTTGGTTCTCCTTCCAGGCTAGAAAATCTGACAATACCCTTGGGTGTACAATCTCATTAACCTTTTTTAAAAGATTAGGATCAGGGAATATTTTCATAGCCATCGCCCTTTTATCCAGTCTGCCCTCTCTGATAATCTCTTCGCCCAACAAGTTGACCAATTCTCCAAGCAGTGAACTGTCAGTTTCGTATAGCTCCTTAGCTCTCTGATCAGCAATATATGAAGGTACCCCCAAAGCCTTAAAAACTTTGATGGCATATGATTTTCCACTGCCGATACCTCCTGTGCAGACTAAGCAGATCATTAGAATATTTTTATTGCTGATTTATGTTTTTTGGAATTTCCAGATTTATTGTGTCTGAATTGATGTATTCAAGGATAACCTTATCACCAAGACTCTCAATAATCATAGCTCTTACATCGTTTGAGAGAATGTAGAATTTATCGTTATCTCCGGGATTTCTTCTAAAAAATCTGCTTTCAGGTGAAATATGAAGAGTTTTACTCTTTCTGCCATATCTCTGCTGGAGAATATAAAAACCGGATGCCCTCCCTCTTATTGAGATCATCTGTTCTGAAGCCGACTCACCTGATCGACCCGGCAGAGAGCTTTTTACTACAATTTTATACTGAAAAAAGTGGCTGTAATTTCCTGATAACTTATGTACAGACCAAATTATAAACGCAAGAAAGAGACAGAACAGGAATAATAATATCTTTCTGCCTCTTTCGTAACTTATCAGTTTTTTGTAAATATTTCTCATAGAGCCCGCGTCTCTATTTTCCGGCAGGTATGTCTGTTATATCTTTTACGATTGCCGATTTATCAATTCTTAGTTTAACATTGCTGTCAACCTCCACCAGAATGTACTGATCTTTAACTTCAGATACAACTCCGTAAATACCGCCCAGGGTTACAACTTTGTCTCCTTTTGCAAGACTGCTGCGGAACCTGGCAAGCTCTTTTTGCTTCTTCTGTTGTGGTCTTATCATAAAAAAGTACATTACGACAAATATAAGACCCATCATAATCAGAAAACTCCAGTTTCCTGTTTGAGCTGCCTCAGCTAAAAAAACATTAAAATTCATTTTTATCTTGATTTATTTATTTATACAAAATTAACTATTCTGATGACCCTACCAAACCTCTGCCCCTCTTTTCTATCTTGCCTTCGTCTTTCAATGAAATAAGTATTTTATCAAGCATTCCGTTAACGAAGACTTTGCTGTTAGGTGTACTGTAATATTTTGAAAGCTCTACATATTCATTTATGGTAACTTTTAAGGGAATATCATGGAAAGTAACCGCCTCGGTTATTCCCATTACTATAAGTGCAATGTCGGTTGAAGCAAGTCGGTCGGTTTCCCAGTTAAGAACATATTTCGAAATCAGATCTGTATATTCGGAATATCTGATTAAAGCTACATTTAATAGCCTGAGTGCATAATCTCTGTCATCATCTTTCATGAAAACCTGAGGGTGATCTAATTTTGCATCAGGATTAAGCTGAGATAATTTTTTAAGTATTATGTTTATTACATAGGCAAGATCGTCTGACCAATAAAGATTGGCATCCTCAACAAAACTGTTTAGTTCATCACACTCTTCAAGCTCCTCTTCAAAGATTGAAACTATCAGTTTCAAATCATGTTCAAAACTAACTTCAGAAGACTCCATATACGATTTATAGTAATCCTTCTTAAGCATGGAGTTGAAAATTCTCTTTGCAATTGAACTGTGGTCTGACCATCCCAGGCCCCGTTTACTGCAAAAGTCCCAAATCCTTATATCATCCTCAAGGAGAGAGATCACTTTATTTTCTAGAAATTTTCTGTTGGGATTTGCCTCTTCAGGTGTAGGGTGGTACTTCTTAAGACCCAAGTCAATCTTATTTTCTGCTATAGTTTTAAGTGCTCCCGGGAGGGTCAGAAGGAGATAATACAACTCCTGAGTTTTACTGCAGCTCAATAAGAGCTCTTTTTCAGCTCCTGTTATGGAGTCCGAACCTGAACTAATACGACTGAAAAGAACTTTAAAGACCTTGATACGAATCAATCTCCTGCTTATCATAAATGGACAAATTATCAAATATTTCACAAAGATAGATTTTTGTGCTTAAAAAATAATTTTATCTTTGTAAAACAAATTTAAATATGACAAAAATGTACTTCGAGGATTTTGACAACACGGATACGCATGAGCGCAACGGAGATGATGTTTTTTCAAAACCGGTAAGAGCAGGGAAAAGAACCTATTTCTTTGACGTGAAGGCCACTAAGAACAGCGATTATTACCTTACAATTACTGAAAGTAAAAGGAGAATCGACAAAGATGGCAGGTTTGTTTACGACAAACACAAGATCTTTCTTTACAAAGAGGATTTTGAAAAATTTAGTCAGGGCCTTGAAGAGATAATACAATACATCCGTGAAAGAATCCCGGCAATCAATGAGAGAGGTCCTAAAGAGGCCGTTGCTAACTCATTCTCAGATGTCAATTTTGAAGAACTTTAATATTAAATGTTACAAAAAAAGCCGGCTTAGCAAAGCCGGCTTTTTTTTTGAGGTACCCAGCAGATTCGAACTGCTGTACACGGTTTTGCAGACCGTTGCCTAACCACTCGGCCAGGGTACCATTAAGAGTGCGCAAAGATAGCCTTTTTTTTTTACCCTCCAAAAGGATTAATCCTGTTTTGCAAATTTAATACTGCTGAACAATATACCTCCTATTATCAGAAACAGACCAATAATTGTAGCAACGCCAATACTCTCTCCCAGAATGAAATGGATAAGAAAGAGGGAGAGAACAGGCGAAAGATATGTCAACTGAGTGACTGTCACTCTATTAGTAGCAATATTAAGCGCTTTACCCCACAGGATAAATGTCAGCCCCATCTCAAAAACACCTACATACATCCCAGCAAAAAGGCCCTTTAAAGATGGCAGCTCAGGTTGCGTAAACATTAATAAAGCAACAAGATAGATGCTTCCAAAAAGAAAATTTGCAAACAAACCGGCAGAAGGATCATACTTGGTATCAATTTTTGATAACCAGTATGTAGCCCAAATAAATGCACTTCCCAGAGCCAGAATAATACCAGTTAGTGAGAGTTTTCCTTCCGGAGATGCAGCATTGTTTCCCGACAACATTAAAATACCCGCAAAACTTATAATTACTCCCAGAACCTGATACCATCTCATTTTCTGTTTCAGAAAGATTGAAATCATAATTATTAGAACAACCTGCCAGGAGTAGTTCAATGGCTGAGCAATCTGAGCAGGTAACAAAGAGTATGCTTTAAACAGAACCATGTAATACAAAAATGGATTTAACAGGCCCATGAATGCGCTTTTAACTAGTGTTTTAGGCTCAGAGAAAATCGTGATTATGCTACTCACCTTACCTCTTATAAGAAGGTCTGCAAAGGAGACTACAAGGGCCGTTACAGAGGAAATCAGCAGAAGCATTGTAAAGTGCATCTCTTCAAGAGCTATTTTAAAAGCAGTGGCAACAGTCGACCAGAAAAGCACAACTAATCCTGCCAGTATAAGTGCTCTAGTTTGCCCTGTAACCCTTTTCATATCTGTACAGATGATGTGATTGCTGTCGTATTTTTGAAACAAGCATAGGATTCAATCCCGGTTTGTCAATCAGAAACCTCTCCACCATATCGCGGGCAGCAGGTGAGTTGTGAGAACCCAAAAGCGATCTAAGCCAGTCTTTTGGAAAAAAGATATCTCCAGTTTTTTGAATCTCTTCTAAAATTTCAAGAGCAGGAATAATATATTTTACAGACTCATCTCTTCTTGAATGGTGATTAAGCAGTGCAAGGGAAGTCGCGGTCCAAGGCTCAACGCCTCTGTTTTGGGCATTTTTAAGTGAATTAAAGACAGAATCCCTAACGGATGATATTGGAGAGGTTGATGGGTAAATATATTTGAACTCCCCCCTTCTAAGATCACTTTTTAATCTTGAATATTGCTTTTGATAAATGTATTGCCATTGCCCGGCATCTCTTACAGCCAGTTCGTATGAGAGTCTCATAAGGTCTCTCTCCCCAAGATTAACCAGCTTTTGGTTATCTGGGTTCTCCCACATTTTAAAAATATACCCGGTAATTTCCGGAGAGACCGAAATTTCAGCCAATACTCTTAAAACCTGCATCTTTCTTTGTCGGTCAGGGTCTTGAACCAGAATATCCATCAGGCATTTTTCAACTTCTGATGGCAACAGATACTTTTGAGCTGATGACGAAATGTAACCAAGTAATCTTGAAAAAATTAATGGGTTTTTCTCAATAATCAGCACGTCGCAGGCATTAATCATGAATTCATTTGAACCAAGATAGCCCTCCTCCATATTTTCATAGAGGTTAATTATCATTGATAGTCTGGCAATATCGCTATCTATCTCTCCTGATTTTATTTTCTTAAACTGCTCAATTGCTTCCTCTTTTGTGAGTAAAAAGAGCCCATATCCAATTCCGTCTGAATTGATTATTGAATCAGAGTTAATATCTTGCTCCCAAACCAAACCTCTTTCAAGCGGATCATACTGTTTATAAGATATATCCCCATTTTCCCTGACTGCCCTTATGTGCGGTCTGCCTCTCTCTTCAATCCAGACACTGCTCCATTTTTTGAGATCTTCATCTGAAAGCTTGTCCAATATTTCGATAAGCTGACTCCATGATGCATTTGAATAGGCATAGGTACTTAAATATTCCTTTATTCCCAATCTGAAATTGTCATATCCTACTTTCATAACAAGCTTTTCCATTACAATAGGAGCCTTGTTGTAGATAATGTTGCCATAGACCAGGCCTGCATTTTTTAAGTTATCAAGTCTCTGTTGTACAGGGTTTGCTCCTACAGTTCTGTCTTCGGCATATGATGCAGGATAGTAGGCGTTTACAAAATTAACCCGATGATCAACATCTGGATACAATGGAGAAACAATCTGGGATGCAAACCAATTTGCAAATACCTCCTTTGTCCAGACATCATTGAACCAAGGCATTGTTACATAATCACCAAACCACATATGCGCAGTTTCATGAGCTATAAGCTTCGCTCTGTCCATTCTTTCGTTTAGGGTAGCCTCCTTCTCAAGAAACATTGTTCTGTCGGAGTAAAGTGTTGCTCCTGTATGTTCCATTCCCCCGTACTGAAAACCCGGTATAATTGCAATGTCGTATTTTTCAAAAGGATATTTAACGCCGGTGTATTCCTCCATCCATTCCAGCGAATGAAAAATCTGATCTGATATATCTTTCCACTGAGAAATTTTTTCGGTGTCTGTCTCCTGATGATAGCCATTTATAACTCGGCCGGCCTTCTCTGCTTGCATTACATTTAAATTCCCTGCAACAAACGAAAAGAGATAGGTCGGAATCGGATCTGTCAGATTAAATTTAATGTTAACTCTTCTATTCTCGAGTGTGTCTGATTTAAAGAGGCCTCCGTTTGCAACAGCATTCCATCCCTGAGGAATATTAAGAGATAAATTATAACCGGCCTTAAGGTCCGGTTGATCAAAACAGGGGAAGAGTGTCCTTGCTCTGTCGGGAACAAGCAAAGAATAAAGTAAATCATCTCTCCTGTTTAGTGATTGCTCCCCTGCTCTAAAGGCAAACTTTAACACATTATTTCCCCTTTTAAGATACTTTTTGGAGACTAATATATGCTCATTTAGAAACTCCGGATCAATAGATACACCATTTACCTCAAGCTTTCCTATTATTCCGGAACCCTCATACTCCGGTTTAAAGTCAAGTATAACCATCTCTTTTTGTGACAGAGAAAAGTTTATCAGGGCACTTGCGATTATCTCAGATGTTTTCTCTTCAGGTATTTCAAAATGGAGGCTGTAAACCAAACTATCTATCAGATTTTTCCTAAAAATGGCTAGTTCATAGCTCACTCCTTCATCAAAAATTTTATTATTTTGTCTGACGCAACTTGTTATAAACAGAGATCCAATTATTATATATTTGACAAATTTAGTCATCATCTTAAACTGATTAACCCTTATACATTATTAATAATCAACTCTGAAAGCATATCTTCAAGATATTGGGCATCAATTTGATCGAACGAGTTTAATTCATCACTGTCAATGTCCAGAACGGCTGCAACAATTTTGTTTTGAAAAACAGGGACTACAATTTCTGACTTTGAGAGGGAACTGCAGGCGATATGGCCAGGGAACTTTTCGACATCAGGCACAATAAGAGTCTTCTGCTCTTTCCATGCAGTACCGCAGACACCTCTCCCGTATGCAATTCTAGTACAGGCAACCGGACCTTGAAAAGGGCCTAAAACCAACACCTCTTTATTGTCTTTAATATCCCTCTTTACAAGATAGAAGCCCACCCAGAAAAATCCGAATGCCTCCTTAAGTGCTGCAGCAATATTTGCAAGGTTGGCTATTGTATCAGGCTCGTGTGCTGTGAGGGATTTAATCTGAGGAATCAGCTCTTTGTAAACATCAGATTTATCAGATGACAAAATCTCTATCTTTTCCATAAATGCAGTTTAGGCTTTATTCACCACAAATATATGAAAAGAGAGGATAATTTACTCAACGTACAATACGAGGCCTTTCAGGTATTCACCTTCGGGGTGATATATACTCACGGGATGGTCTGCAGGTTGAGATAGTCTTCCTATGATTCTCACCTCTCTTCCCGATAGAGCTGCCGCCGAAAAGACAGCCTCTGTAAATGACTTTCTGTCAACAACCTGAGAACAGCTGTAAGTAAAAACAACACCTCCGGGGGAGACTTTATTGATTGCCTCAAAATTAAGTCTTTGATAGGCCCTTAGTGCATTATGAAGTGAATCTCTGTGTTTGGCAAATGCAGGAGGATCAACTATTATCATATCATACTTATCTGCCGGTGATTGCTTTAAAAATTCAATTGCATCTGTACAGTATGAATTGTGTATTTGCCCGGTGCCGATTATTGCAGCCTCTCTGTTAAGAGAGACATTCTTTTCAAGCATATCAACAGCAGGTTTTGAACTGTCAACAGAGTCAACTGATAGGGCACATCCCGCCAGAGAGTAAATTGAGAAACCTCCTGTATAAGAGAAGAGGTTAAGTACCCTCTTGCCATTGGAGTGGCTTTTAACAAGCATTCTGTTCACTCTCTGATCCAAAAAGAACCCGGTCTTCTGGCCACCTTCCCAATCGATCATAAACAGATGTCCATTCTCTTTAATGATTGAATTTGCCAGAGACTCTCCCCATATATACCCATCTCCAAGATTAAGTCCAGCTTTGAATGGAGCGGTTGAAGAACTTTTGTCATAAACAGCTCTGAGTGAACTACCGTAAACATCCCTTAATGCCTTGGATATTATTTCACGGGAATGGAACATGCCGGCAGAATGAGCCTGCATTACCGCAACACCATCATAATAGTCAATTATTAAGCCGGGGAGCATATCACCCTCACCATGGATAAGTCTGTAAGCATTGGTTTCAGTAGTTCCTTTTAAAACCTCTCTTTCTCTCATTTTAAGAGCAGCAGAAATTTTATCTCTCCAAAAATTATCTCCAAATACAGATTGGTCAAAGCAAAGCATTCGTACAGCAATACTTCCCCTTTGGAAATGGCCTGCTCCAAGATACTCTCCTAATGAAGATACAACCTCACAAACATCACCCTCCTCAGGGTTCCCCTCAATTTTGTTTATTGCTCCGGAAAAGATCCAGGGATGAAATCGTTTTAAGGAGTCTTCTCTTCCCCTCTTAAGGTAAATTTTTGACATCAGGTTTTGGGGTGCTTAGTAATTTAAGGTACATTTTAAGACATATCCAGGCATCAATAGCCGCGTAATTTATTTGAGCAGGAGAGAGTTCTGCTGTTTCCCAGTTTGATAATTGCTGAGATTTTGAGACTCTGATACCTAGAATAATAGCTGCCATTTTTCTTACACTTTTATCCATTATTCCCCACCCCGATGCAATTGTCTGCAAATCAACAAATCCTCTGGCAATAAATTTAGTATGAACCTGTAATGATTTTATGTCGTCGTTTACGGCAGCGCCTACTTTTATAATTTTTGTGGTTGAGAGAATTTTTGCAAGTTCAGGAGGAATCCCGGTATTATGAAGTCTGAAAATATAAGCCCTCTCAACACCTGCCAACTGAAGTAATGCAACGCTGTTCCTTTTTGTGTTTGCTGTAAAAGATGGTTTGGTTTCGGTATCAAATCCAATAATTTTTTGCGTATTTAAATAGTTTACAGCTTCGTAGTAAAGATTGTCTATCTCATTAACAACCTTTACAGGGCCATTAAATTCAGCAGTATGTAAAACCTCAACCTCTTCGGGCTTAATCTTGGGACTAAAACTCATCACTTTCCAAATAATTCTTAATTAATGCATAACTATATGGTAATCTTTCTTTTATTCTTGAGAGATTGTCAGAATTTATATTTTTTAACGAAAATGGTTCAACAAGTACAGATTGTTCATCTGACCCAATACTCCTCCCATATTTGTACTCAAATTTAAGGTTATTGTTTTCGTCTTTAAATTCACCAGATAAATTGGGATGAGCAACTGATATATAACCTTTTAGTGTATTTCCAACAGTTGTTCTTTTCAGGTTTTTATCTGCAAAAAGTGTCTTGAATGCCTCCTTGGCAGTATTAACAGCCGGATCAATAAAAACGACCTCCTCGGCAAGGACCTCATCATATATATTTACACCATCCTGAGAGTAAGTTCTGAGCTCATCCACAACCTTAATCAAAGTATCTATAAGGAATGGATAGTGAGTACATCCCAGAATCACACTGCCCATCTTAACTCCCGGATTATCTCTTCTATGCTTCTCTATTAGAGTTACCATATGGAATCTGGCATAATTACCCGTAGAATTCAATTGTATGTTTTCAACCTCTCCCTTTTCATTTTTACTAAATAACAAAGAGTTGCCGGAGGTATCAAATTTGTATAATCCCAATAAATTTGTGTCAATTCCTTCAGGGAACTCGCCCAGACCTGGACCTCTGTAATTCGTTCTGGGCTGAGATGCGCCTCTAAGAATATAATCAGTCTCTGAGTCTACTGCCTCTGCAAAACCAAGACCTCCCTGATTAACAACCTTCAAGGGAGATTTAAATCTCTTATCCGAGACATACTTCATCAATGCATTTTCATATCCTCCCGATGATATAGTACCAACAGTTGCCAATACACCAACAGCAAAAGGATTCGAAGAATCAGGCGATATTGCCGACATCGCGCCATCTACTCCGGCCTCTATTACTCCAATTGGTTTTACACCGGTTCCGCTTAAACCAAGGAGAATTTTTACATCATCCAAACCATAGGCAGTTGCTGTATTACAAGCTATTACAACCATTTTGGTTCTATTAGGCTCAGTTGTAAGAAAAAGAGCATCTTTAATTATGAGTTCACGTAAATAGTCTGTTTTACTTTGGGAAGAGTAGACTCCGTATGGCATATTCGCCTGATCAGCAAGATAAATAAAATCCTCTCCGTCAAAATCAGGAATTCCGTCAGGAATCTCTTCTCCGGTTTTATTATCAAAATAGTCCACTGACAGGAATTGTTCCATAACAGTCAACCCCCCTGTGCCGGAATCAAACATTCCTATCGGCAGGTTTTTAAGTTTGGCCGGGTAATTATTGTAAGAGGCATAAAAAATTGAAGAGTGGTCGTTGAGTGCTTTATCTGAAAGGGCTACTTCAATTTTTTTTGTGTTTGTTGCGCAGGAGAATAATACTCCAATACAGATCACAAATAGTGTTAATTTACTTTTCATAGCTAAATTCTCCGTTTTCGGTTACTAATATAACTTCTGGAGAAGAAGATTTCTCTACTCTTCCAATAATTCGCGCATCAACACCATATTTTCTTGATATGGCAACAATCTCTTCAGCAAACTCCGGTTTAACATAAAGCTCAAGTCTGTGACCCATGTTAAACACCTTGTACATCTCACTCCATGAGGCCGAAGACTCCTGTTGAATATGTCTGAATAGTGGAGGAACAGGAAACATGTTATCTTTTATAACTCTGTTTTTGTCAATAAAATTGAGCACTTTGGTTTGACCGCCTCCTGAACAATGAACCATTCCGTTCACAGAATCTCTGAACCTGGATAAAACCTCCCTGATAATCGGTGCATAGGTCCTGGTAGGAGATAACAATAACTTTCCAAAAGTTAATCCTGTCTCAGGATCTAGCTCATCAAGTCTTCTTGAACCTGTATACGCCAAATCTTTAGGAATCTGCGAATTATAACTCTCAGGATACTTCTCTCCGATATATGATGCAAAGAGGTCATGTCTGGCAGAAGTAAGCCCGTTGCTTCCTGTGCCTCCGTTGTACTCCTCCTCATATTCAGCCTTGCCAAATGAGGCCAGACCTATAATCACATTACCGGCCGATATTTTTGAGTTATCTATTACCTCAGACCTCTTAATTCTTGCACATACAGTACTGTCAACAATCACTGTTCTCACCAGGTCACCCACATCAGCAGTTTCACCTCCGGTAAGGTGGATATGTATGCCATATTCAGCCATTTTACCGGCAAATGATTCAGATCCTTTTATAATTGCTGCAATAACTTCACCCGGGATTCTGTGTTTGTTACGACCTATTGTCGAAGACAGCATAATATTATCAACAGCACCAACACAAATAAGATCATCGGTGTTCATAACAATTGCATCCTGCGCTATTCCTGCCCAAACACTCATGTCAGATGTCTCTTTCCAATATACATAAGCAAGTGAAGATTTGGTCCCTGCCCCATCAGCATGCATTACAATGCAGTAATCAGGGTCGTTGGAGAGATAATCGGGCACAATTTTGCAAAAGGCTTTTGGAAAAAGCCCTTTATCAACTTTCTCTATTGCTTTGTGTACGTCCTCTTTGGAAGATGATACCCCTCTGCGGGCATATTTCAATGCGTCTTTACTGCCTTCTGTCATATTTATTATCTTAAAAAGAGAAGTTCCCTGTACTTTGGAAGTGGCCATAACTCATCGTCAACCAGCATCTCCAGTTTATCTACCGTTATTCTGATTTTTGATATGTACGGAAGTACGTTTGCAGAGTATGACTTTGCCCTTTCGGGATAAGAGACAATTACGTTGGCCTCCTTTCTTGCCTGTACAAGTGCGTGAAAATCTTCTCTCAATTGCTGAATGTAGCCGGAAATTTTTCTAATGCTAATAAGCTGGCGCTCCGACATAACCTTATATTCCTCTTCTGAGAATAGCTCTTTAAGCCCTAATACATTTTGTATAAGAGAATTTTGAAACTTAATTGCGGTTGGAATAATGTGATTGACAGTTAGGTCTCCAATAACCCTGGCCTCAATCTGCAATTTTTTGATGAAAATCTCATTCAAAACCTCATATCTGGCCTCTACCTCTCTTTCACTCAACACCTCGGTCTCTTCCATCAATTTGATAGTTTTTGGATTAAGGTAAGCCTTGAAGGCTTCAGGTAAATCTGATATTCCCTTAAGACCCCTTCTTGCAGCCTCCTTATGCCACTCTTCGCTGTAACCGTTACCCTCAAATCTTATTGCCTTTGATTCAATAATAAACTGGCGGATAATTTTTAGCAGAGCTTCATCTTTATTCAGCCCTTCTGATATCTCCTTTTCTACCAAAGACTTAAATTTCGATAGCTGCTGTGCAACTGCCGCGTTAAGGACAAACATAGAGGAGGCAACATTAACAGAAGAGCCTACCGCCCTGAATTCAAATCTGTTGCCTGTAAATGCAAATGGAGATGTTCTGTTTCTGTCGGTATTGTCAGGCAGAATTTCAGGAATCTTCCCTACTATATCAAGTTTAATCGCTTTATTCTCGACAGAGTCGTCGGAAATCAGCATTTCCTCAATTGAATCAAGCAACTCGGTGAGTGTTGTTCCGCAAAAAACAGACATTATCGCCGGAGGTGCTTCGCTCCCTCCTAAACGATATGAATTGTTAAGAGAGGCCGTACTTGCCATAAGCAGGTGATGGTGTTCATAAACAGCTCTGATTACAGAGACAAAAAAGCTGAGGAATTGTATGTTGTTTCTTGGAGTTCTACCTGGAGATAACAGATTAACTCCATGATTTGTAACCATTGACCAGTTACAGTGCTTACCCGAGCCGTTTATCCCGGCAAAGGGTTTTTCATGGAAAATAACCTTAAGTTTATGTTTTTTGGCTATCTTTCTCATAAGAATCATCATCATAAGATTATGGTCTACAGAGAGGTTAGCTTCCGCAAAATAAGGTGCAAATTCAAACTGGTTAGGGGCAACTTCATTGTGTCTTGTTTTCAAAACAACACCCAATTTAAATGCCTCTGTCTCGAAATCTTTCATAAAGCACATAACCCTTGAAGGTATGGCTCCAAAATAATGATCTTCAAGTTGCTGATCCTTTGCAGATGTGTGACCAATTAGAGTTCGGTTACAAAGCATAAGGTCGGGTCTGGCTCTGAACAATGCCTCGTCCACAACAAAATACTCCTGTTCAATTCCAAGCATCACATTAACCCTTGAGGTCTTTGCGTCAAACATTTTTGCAAGATCTGTTGCTGCCTTATCAAGTTGCTGCAGTGATTTCAGGTGCGGAGTCTTCATATCAAGAGATTCACCTGTATAGGCAACAAAGACAGAAGGAATACACAACGTCTGATCGATAATGAATGCAGGAGAGGTAGGGTCCCATGCAGTATAACCTCTGGCCTCAAAAGTGTTTCTTAAACCTCCATTAGGGAAGCTTGATGCATCAGGCTCCTGCTGGACAAGGGCTTCACCTTTGAAATTTTCAAATACTCCCCCGTTTTTTGAGGGATCTACAAAAGCCTCATGCTTCTCTGCTGTTGCGTCTGTGAGAGGATGAAACCAGTGAGTGTAGTGAGTCGCCCCCCTTTCAATTGCCCACGCTTTCATTCCTGAAGCAATCTGGTTTGCAACTCCTCTGTCTATCTTAACTCCGTCATTAACTGCCAGTTGAACTGCATCAAAGGCTTCAGCCGATAGGTATCGGCGCATCTTCTCTACATCAAAGACATTCTGACCAAAGTATTGAGAAACAGGTGCGCTTTCAAGGTAAAATCTTTCGGCCTTATGGCCCGAAAACTCATCTAATGCCCTTTTTCTGAAACTACTCATTGTCTTTACGAATTAACCTGATTTATTAACCCGCAAATGTAATTATAATTTTACAAAGAGATTATATTTTTTGTACTTTTGCTCAAATAACTAAACTCATTAAAAATGAAACAGACTGCCACTTTCCTGACAATTTTCATGTGCTTTCTTTTTGGAAGTTCACTCAGTGCTCAAAACAACAACATTCAGAAGTATATCGAGTCTCTTAAGCGAGACACTCTTTTTACCGACGCAGTAGTTGGTATAATGGTTACTGATTCAAAAGGGAAGATAATTGCCTCTTGGAACCCGGACATGCCGTTGCTGACGGCATCAACAATGAAAACAATCAGTACAGGAATGGCTCTTACCGTTCTTGGGAAAGATTACCGCTTTTCGACCCGGCTTGCCCACGACGGTTACATAAAAGATGGGGTTCTTTATGGTAATCTGTACATTATAGGTGGTGCAGATCCGACCTTGGGTTCAATGGACACCCTGGCTACCCCGGTCGTTACCCTGTTTGCAAAATGGAAAGAGGCAGTTGTTGCAAACGGAATCAAACGTATAAACGGGAATCTTGTAGCCGATGACCGCTTTTTTGAACCGGAAATTGTTCCTGAGAGTTGGGCCTGGAACAATATCGGGCCATCTTACGGTGGGGGAACATCAGGATTGTCATTTAACGAGAATTTGCAATACTTCAACTTCAGACCCGGTCTGAACAAAGGAGACAAAGTCTTTTTCAACAAGGTATATCCCGAAATTCCGGAAATGAAATATATAGTAAATCTGACGACTGCAGACAAAGACAGAGGCAGGTCATCTTATCACGTCTCTGATCTTGCAAAGGTAGGTCGTTTTTCAGGTAGTGCAGCTCTGGGTGCAGATTCGGTAATAATAACAGTCGCCAATAAATATCCACATTTAAGTTGTGCTCTCGAATTTCGCAAATATCTTGAAAACCTGGGGATACACAGTAATGCTGAAATTCTGGATGCAAGGGAAAATAATTTACCGACAGAGGAGAGTATGACAATAATTGATGTAACATACTCCCCTTCTCTCGCCTCAATTATCAACGTAACTAATCGAATCAGCAATAATTTCTATGCTGAGACACTCCTCAAAATGGTTGGCAAGCAGATGACAGGAGTTGGATCATATGACTCATCCAGAGTTGCAGTACAGAGGCTTTTTAGAGAAATGGGGCTTAAAACAAAGGGGTATACTCAGGCTGACGGAAGTGGTCTGTCAAGACAGAACTATGTATCAGCGAGATTTTTCTGTAATTATTTCGCAAAGATGAAAGAAAACCCTAACTTTGATTTGTTTTTCAATTCACTGCCACAACCGGGAAAACCGGGAACACTCAGAAGTGTTCTAAGTGATGAAAAACCCTCTGACAAAGAGAGAATTCACGCTAAAAGCGGTTCTTTGGCCAACGTCAGGTGTTATGCAGGATATACTGTCAGAAAGAATGGGGAGTTAATTCACTTTGCCATTCTTGCGAATAACTTTTCTGCCAGAACTGCACAAATGCAGGTAGGAATTGAGGGATTTATGAGAGAACTAACAAAATATTAAAATAAATAAAACCAACATGTTAACACTTTCCAAAAAAGCTAATGAAATGCCGGCTTCTCCAATCAGGAAGCTTGTACCTTATGCAGACCAGGCCAAAAAAAGAGGAGTAAAAGTCTATCACCTGAACATAGGTCAGCCTGACATAGCATCTCCTAAAGAGGCTCTTGATGCTGTTAAAAACATTAAACTTGATTTGATCTCATACCCTCATTCTGCAGGTATTGAATCTTACAGAGATGGACTTGTTAAGTACTATGAATCTGTAAACATTCATGTAACCGCAAATGAAATTAACATAACCAACGGTGGCAGCGAGGCTCTTCAAATAGCACTTGCCGTTACCTGCAACCCGGATGATGAGGTAATTGTTATGGAGCCTTTCTATACCAATTACAACTCCTTTGCCGTTCAGAACAGTGTAAAATTGGTTCCTATTGCAACCAGTATCGATAACGGATTTGCTTTGCCTGAAATCAGCGAATTCGAAAAGCTCATCACTCCAAAGACAAAAGGGATAATTATTTGCAGCCCGGGAAATCCTACCGGAACCCTATACCCAAAGGAGGCAATTGCAAAACTTGGAGAGATTGCCAAAAAACATGAACTTTTCATATACTCCGATGAAGTTTACAGAGAGTTCTGCTATACAGATGACCCTCACTTTTCTTGCATGCACCTTAAGGGACTAGAGAACAATGTAATCCTGATTGACTCAGTTTCAAAAAGATACAGCTTGTGCGGAGTAAGAATCGGAGCTATTGTCTCAAAGAACAAAGAGGTAATGAGTGCAGTACTAAGATATGCCCAGGCAAGACTTTGCTCTCCTGCGCTAGGTCAGATTGCGTCTGAAGGGGCACTTGCCACTCCAAAAGAGTATTTTGAGGCTGTTCGCACCGAGTACATGAACAGAAGAGATGTAATGGTTGAAATGCTTAACAAAATGGAGGGTGTTAAAACGCCAATGCCAATGGGAGCATTCTACACAATTGCCAAGCTTCCTGTTGACGACAGCGATAAATTTGCTCAATGGCTTCTTGAAGAGTTTCAGTATGAAAATCAAACAGTAATGGTTGCCCCTGCAGCCGGGTTCTATGCCACCAAGGGTAAAGGTACTGATGAGGTTAGAATAGCTTATGTTCTTAAGATAGAGGATCTCAAAAATGCAATGAAATGTCTTGAAGTTGCTCTTAAACAATATCCGGGACGTACAATTTAATATTGAATTTTTAAATTACAGACTACCGGCTTAAAGCAATTTAGGCCGGTTTTTCTATATTAAAACAGAAAGTCTGCTCATAGCTATTAATATAAGTAATACCAAAAATTCAACCCGTCTGTTTGAAGTGGTTGACTCATGGGTTACATATTCAGATACTATCAGGGAAAATGGGATTGAAATCAGAAAGAAGAAGCCCGGCTGTACTGCAGGATATAAAACAGAGACAACACTCAAAACTATTAAAAAAGAAATATTTCTGGAAACAGCTGCCGATTTGAGAATTTTATAGGTACCGGATAGTTTTCCTACCATAATTATTGACCTCCAGAATATTAATACAAAAGAGAGGATAAGTATTCCTCCGGCAACACTGTCTACCCTTATGACTGGGGCAGAAATTCTCTTAAAATCATTAACTACTCCATCGAATATTATGCCGGAATCTCCAAAAAAGAGATGCCGTGCAGATAAAGCAAACACATAAGGTAAAGCAAGCATAAGAAGAGCAATAACAATGTTTCTGAGCTCAAAGGAGCTTGATTGCAGCGAATAGTAAAAGACCAACGGAACAATTACAAGAAGGTGAAAGTCAAACAAGGTTGCTGCAGATACCAGAAAAACAGAAAAAACAATGTTCCTGTCATTATCCTTTGTAAAAAGCGATATGTAAATTGAGGTGAGTACCAGAGGAGCGGCAACGATACTCCCGGTAAAGATAAGAGCAGAAGGTGGTGTCAATACAAAAATCATAAACATTAATGGCGCTATTAATGAAGGATTGCCACAATTAAATACTCTGCTGTTAAAAAAAAATAAAAGAGCTGATGTCAAAAGAATTAGACCTATAACAATTAGTGCTGATAAATCAGATGTTAATGACTCAGTATTAAATATTTTCGATAGAATTGGAAGCGTTTCCGGCTTTAATTTGTCAAAATTTAAAACATTCAGTCTAACCGAAGAGACCAGCATCAGAATCACATACAAGCCCAGGAAGATGGGTGAGTAAACAAATCTGTATCTTGCTGTTCCTCTCATAATAAGTCAAGCCCTATATCCCTCCTGTAGTATTTGTCCTTAAAATCAATCAGCTCAATAAGATTATAAAGCCTCTCCCTACCCCTGATGATGTCTGATTCGGTTACGGTAAGAGCCAGAACTCTACCTCCGTTTGTAATAACTTTACCCTCTTTATCTGCTGTTCCGGAATGGAAAAGAGTTTCGCCCTTAAATGACTCGAAACCTGTAATCTCATATCCTTTATGGTACTCCTGAGGGTAACCTCCTGAAACCATAACCAGAGTAAGAGCTGTATGGCTATATATTTCTATCTTCTCCTTGCCTAACTCACCCTTTCCCAGAGCAATAAAATGGGCAAGTAAATCACTTTTAATTCTTGGTATCACAGCCTCTGTTTCAGGATCTCCCATTCTAACATTGTACTCGATCACATATGGAGAACCTCCGCAATTCATAAGTCCTATAAATACAAAACCCTTATAATCAGGGCACTCTCTCTTTAGTCCCTCAACAGTTGGCTTGATTACTCTCTCCTCAACTTTTGACATAAAGAGTTTATCTGCAAAAGGTACCGGCGAAACTGCACCCATGCCTCCGGTGTTAAGTCCTTTGTCACCATCACAAATTCTCTTGTAATCTTTTGCTTCGGGAAGAATAAGATAATCATCTCCGTCTGTTAGTACAAAAACCGATAATTCTATACCTTTAAGAAACTCTTCAATAACAACCCTATCGCCTGCTTTCCCGAATTTCCCTGACAAAATCTCTCGTAATTCCGATTTTGCCTCTTGAAGGTTGTCAATTATCAGAACACCCTTTCCTGCTGCAAGCCCATCTGCCTTTAACACATAGGGAGCTTCCAGTGATTCCAGAAATCCATCAGCTTCATTAATCGAAGATGAATCAAATGATTTATACTTGGCAGTAGGTACTCCCCATCTCTGCATAAATGCCTTGGCATAGTCTTTACTTCCTTCAAGTCTTGCTCCACAGGAGCCTGGTCCTATAAAGATTACCTCTTTAAGCAGCGGATCAGATTCAAAATAATCTCTCAAGCCATTTACCAGAGGATCTTCGGGACCGACAACAACCATCTCAATTGAATTCTCAATAGCTGCTTTTTTAATAGATTCAAAGTCCTTGATATCAATTGGAAGATTCTCCGAAACAGCAGAGGTACCCGGATTACCGGGAGCACAGAAAAGTTTTGTTAAAAGTGGACTTTTAGAAATTTTCCAGGCAATTGCGTGTTCCCTGCCTCCGGAACCGATAATCAGAACTCTCATCTTTTTTGGGCAAAAATAATAATAAATTACCTTTGTGGGACATTTTAGAAAAGCTATGAAGCATATTCGATATTTGTTGACATTTTTTACCCTATCCATTTTCTCCTGTTCAGGAGATTTGATTCCCACCAAGGATATGCCCGGGATCATTGCCGACATCTATATGGCTGACAGATATGTGACATCCGATTACAAGATGGTTTTAATGGCAGATACTGCACGAATTTACGAGGCAGTATTCAGCAAATACGGCTATACTTCAAAGCAGTTCACTAAAACAATAGATTTTTATATAACACGTCCCACAAAACTTAAGGAGTTCTATACCAAGGCAAAGGCAATACTTGAAGAACAGGAGAAGGAGATCTCTTCATTTCTTGACATGAAGAGTCTGGAAGAAAAAAAATCGGCTTCATTCAAAAAAATTATTGACCGGGCAGGTGAGATTATCCTCTACAATAAAAGCGAGAGAGCCCTAAGGTGGATTTTAGTTCCGGAGAGGTACCCCAGTTTTAATATTTCGGCGGGAGATTCTTTGTCTGAGATCTTTGAGACGCCCCTTATGGCAAAGTGGTGGATTAACAACTTTAAACAAGACACCACAAAATTTACAATGATTCTGAAAAATGAGAAAAATCGCAGCACAATACATATTCCCTCTGAATTCACAGAGTCCGGTCCAAAGAGGGACGGTGACCTTAGATAATGATGGCACAATACTCGAAATAGGAGTATTGGAAGATGAGACAGAAAGTACTGAATTTTACAACGGTATAATTATACCTGGATTTGTAAATTCTCACTGCCATATTGAACTCTCCCACCTGAAAGGTCACTTTGCAAAAAAAACCGGTATGGCAGGCTTTATAAGCCAGATAAGAGAACTCCGCTATATAGCAAACGAAAATGGCAGGTCAGAGGCTATTGCTACTGAGATGGAAATGCTTTACAATTCAGGAGTTTCTGCAATGGCAGATATAAGCAACAGCTCAGAGAGTTTTGATGCAAAATCAAGGTCAAAAATGTACACCAGAACCTTCCTTGAAGTTTTTGGCAGTGAAGAGACAGACATGCCAGAAATCATGTCTTCGGTAAGAGAACTTACAAGATTGGCCGCTGAGTTTGGAATAGATGCAGCACCAACCCCACACTCATGTTACACAATGAGTCCTTCTCTTTTAAAGGAGTCCTCATCTGATGCCATTAAGGCAGGGTGGCTATCTTACCACAATCAGGAGAGTTGGGAAGAAGAAGAACTGATTATGAAAGGTAGCGGTCCTCTGTACAATGATTACAAATCAAGAGGATTAAGCACTCCACCTGTTACCGGTACACCATCCCTGCTCTATTTTCTTGATACTATCAAAAAAATCAAGGGTGAAATTACAGAAAACATACTTCTTGTTCACAACACCTATACCGATGAGCAGAGTGTCATGAGCGCAATAGAGAGGCTGCAAAACCCCTACTGGGCAGTTTGCCCCCTGTCAAACCTCTTTATCCATGATGCACTCCCTCCGCTTGACCTACTGAGAAGACTCAACACAACCATAACTCTGGGAACAGACTCGTTATCAAGCAATGACACATTATCTATGGTTGATGAAATAAACTGCATTCATAGATTCTTCCCTACGATTCCACTGAGCGAAATATTAGAATGGAGTTCATTTAATGGTGCACGTTTTTTGGGGATTGAAGATAAATTCGGATCTTTGGAAAAAGGCAAGAGGCCTGGCATAGTTTTGGTTGATAACATTGACTGGAACACCATGAAACTTACAGAAAAGAGTAAATCAGTAAGGCTTGCTTAAATTTAAAATGTATGTCAACGATTCTGTTCAATGAAATAGTATTCGGGCCGGTAAAAAGCCGCAGACTGGGAGTTTCACTGGGAGTGAATCTGCTCCCGAGATTCGGTAAATATTGCAATTTTGACTGCATCTACTGCGAATGCGGCTTTAACAGTGACGGCAGATCAGACACCAAACTTCCCGAAATTCTGCAGGTAAGAGAGGCTCTTCTCAATAAAATTGCAAACCATGACAGAACATTGGGAGATATAGACACCATAACCTTTTCAGGAAATGGAGAGCCTACAATGCACCCCTCATTCAGTGAGATAATTGATTTGACACTGGAGATAAGAGACCTCTATGTACCAAAAGCAAAAGTTTCTGTACTGACAAATGGGTCCGGGCTATCAAAACCAAAAATAAAAGAGGCCATAAAGAGAGTTGATAATGCAATCATAAAGATTGACTCTGCTTTTGACAAAACAGTCAACCTTATTGACAGGCCCCAATTTCCCTACTCTGTCGAAAAGGTGATAAAGGATCTGGAAGATCTTAAGGGAGTTTTTGTATTGCAGACAATGTTTCTTAGAGGAGAGTACGACGGAGTTAAAATTGACAACACCACAAAAGAGGAGATTGAGGGTTGGTACAAAGTTGTAAAAAGGATAAATCCAAGAGAGATAATGGTTTATACAATTGACAGGGATACACCTGCAAAAGATCTTCAAAAGGTAACGGTTGAAGAGATGGAATTGATAGTAAACCCTCTGAGAAATTCCGGCTTTAAAATCTCGGTAAGCGGATAGCAATAAAAACAAAATCAATATGAGAATTCTAATACAGAGAGTCACATCTGCATCAGTTATTTCAAACGGATTAAAAACAGGTGAGATTGGAGAAGGATTGCTTCTCCTGGTAGGATTTGAGGAGTCAGACACCCTTTCTGACATTGATTATGCGGTAAGAAAATGCACAAATCTTCGTATATTTGATGATGAGGCAGGGGTAATGAACCTATCTGTTATAGATACCAATGGTGATATTTTAATTGTAAGTCAGTTCACACTACATGCAATTACAAGAAAAGGCAACAGACCCTCCTATATTAAGGCAGCAAAGCCGGATAAAGCTATTCCACTTTATGAAAGTTTTATCTCTGCAATGAATGCCCAAACAAGCAAGAATTGTCCTACCGGAATTTTTGGAGCTGACATGAAGGTGTCGCTTGTAAATGACGGTCCTGTAACAATCTGGATTGACACAAAAGAAGAAAATGAATAAATTTTAAATATAAATATGCAATTTAATTTTAACGAACTTGAAGCAATAAAAGCGAATACGGGCAGATGGGACAAGCCTGAGACTCTTTCGCGCTGCATCGGACTTATGGATCTGACATCTTTAAACCATACCGACACTGTTTCAAAGATTGAATCCATGGTACAAAAGGTAAACAGTTTCAAAGAACAATTTCCAAACTACCCTCAGGTAGCTGCAATTTGTGTTTATCCCAATTTCACAAAAACAGTAAGGGATTTATTGAAAGATAAAAATGTGAAACTTGCGGTTGTCGCCGGAGTTTTCCCAAGTTCTCAAAGTTTTTTGGAGATTAAATGTGGTGAATGCAGAATGGCCTCCGATGCCGGTGCAGACGAAATAGACATTGTCTTGTCTTTGAATCACTTTCTGGGAGGAGATTACAATAAAGCCTCAGGTGAGATAGTGGAGATTAAAAAAGCTGCGGGAAAGGCCCATCTGAAAGTTATACTTGAATCAGGTACTCTGAATGATCCAGAGCAAATATACAAGGCATCAATGCTTGCAATGGAAGCAGGTGCAGACTTTATAAAAACATCAACCGGAAAAACAGAACCTGCAGCCACTCCTGAAGCCGCATTTGTTATGTGTTGTGCAATTAAGGATTTTCATGATAAAACAGGAATTAAGGTAGGTTTCAAACCTGCGGGAGGAATAGTAACACCAAAAGATGCAATTCTATACTACGCAATTGTAGATTCTGTTCTCGGGGAAGATTGGCTTAACCCAAATCTCTTCAGATTGGGTGCCAGCAGGCTTGCAAATAATATTTTATCAGAACTTGAAAATCAAACAATATCTTATTATTAACTGTTGTAAATTAATGAGCAACATTAAAAATATAACAAATATGAAAAAGAGATTACTTATAAGTTTTTTAATGCTGAGCATTGCCACACTGGCTTTTTCACAGGATTACACAAGAGCAATTGGGCTCAGACTGGGCTCAAGCGTTGGTGCAAGTTACAGGCAATTTATAAGTCCGGGAAACGCAATAGAGGGAATACTGGACCTTGACATACTGCATAAAGACCATATGAAGATAAAGGTTACCGGTATTTATCAGTTTCACAAAAACATCAATGTTGACGGGCTTTCATTCTACTTTGGTCCGGGTGCCTCAGCAGGCATTTATGTTGGTGATTCGAGCGGCTTCTTAATGGCAATTGACGGCATGCTTGGTATAGAGTACAAGTTTCCAAATGCACCAATTGCACTGTCATTTGACTGGAATCCAAAGGTTCAGATAATTACTAATGCAGGTTTTAAGTCTGATAATTTTGGGCTTACCGTCAGATTCACACTGTAAATAATTAATAACTAAATATATAAAAGATGAAAAATTACATTCAGGAGAACAATGAGAGATTCCTTTCGGAGCTCTTTGAACTTTTAAGAATTCCCTCAATCAGCTCAATGGCAGATCATAAGCCTGATATGCAAAAAGCAGCGGAGAAGTACGTTCAGCTTTTACTCTCAGCCGGCTGTGACAGAGCAGAAATATATCCTACCAAAGGGCATCCTGTTGTGTTTGCAGAGAAAATTATTGACAAAACAAAACCTACAATTCTGGTTTACGCACACTATGATGTACAGCCTGCTGACCCCCTCAACCTTTGGACAACACCTCCATTTGAACCACAAATCAGAGACGGTGCAATATATGCAAGAGGTGCAAACGACGATAAAGGTCAGGGATTTATGCACGTAAAAGCATTTGAATATCTGGTTAAAACAAATCAGCTGAAATGTAATGTCAAATTCATAATTGACGGTGAAGAGGAGATCGGTTCTCCAAGTCTTCCAGAGTGGGCAATTGCACACAAAGAGATGCTGGCATGCGACGATATTCTCGTCTCTGACACAACCATGATTGATGAGAAGATTCCTTCGATTAATGTAGGTATGAGAGGTCTTGCATACCTTGAGGTAGAGGTTAACGGCCCAAATAAAGACCTTCACTCAGGTCACTACGGAGGAGCTATTGCCAACCCGGTTAATGTTCTCTGCGGAATGATAGACAAACTTATTGACGAAAAGGGAAGAATAACGGTTAAAGGCTTCTACGATGATGTTGTTGAACTAACCAAAGCTGAAAGAGAGATGCTGGGAAGAGCACCATTCGATGAAGAGGAGTTCAAACATTTTCTTGATATAGATGCAGTTACAGGTGAAGAGGGATACACTACTATGGAGAGGACAGGAATACGCCCTTGCCTTGATGTTAACGGAATCTGGGGTGGTTACACAGGAGAGGGAGCAAAGACAGTACTTCCTTCAAAAGCAACCGCAAAAATTTCTATGAGAATCGTTCCAAATCAGGATAACAAGAAGATTGCCAAACTATTTGAAGAGCACTTCATCTCACTTGCGCCAAAGGGTGTAAAGGTTAAGGTGACACCTCATCACGGTGGTCAGGGATTCCTTTGCCCAATATCGTCAAACGTTTATAAATCGGCATCCAGAGCAATAGGTGAGGTTTACGGCATAGAACCAGTTCCAAGTCGCGGAGGTGGAAGTATTCCGGTACTTGCAGACCTTCAGCAAATTCTTAACGCTAATCCATTACTTATGGGATTCGGTCTTGAAAGAGATGTTATACACTCTCCAAATGAAAGTTACCTTTTGAGTCAATTCTACAAAGGGATTGAATCGATTGCGTTGTTTTACAAATATTACACAGAATAACGTTTGATTATCTGATAGTTATATCATATTTTGCAATTTTTTTTAAATTTTGGTTTCATATTATAAATTAATCTTTAACTTCGCAGCCAAATGAGAGCTATCAATTCATATTATTTCTTCTTTTTCTTTTACTTTTTTCACACGAAAGAGGGACTAATATGTTATTGAATATGATAAACTAATAATGTAGAGGTCCCTTGATGAGGGGCCTCTTTTTTTTGTAACAATATGAAAGCAGAAGAGTATTCAGAGGTAAGCGTAGCAATCCAGGGAGGGTTCGGTGCATTCCACGAAATTGCAGCAAAAGAGTTTTTTAACGGGAACAACCTTAAAATTGTCCCATGTGACACATTTACAGATCTTTTTGATGAACTTAAAGAGAATAAAACTGACTGCGGAATTGTAGCGGTAGAAAACTCTGTTGCCGGAAGCCTGCTTCAAAATCATACATTTCTTCACGAGTGCAATCTACCGATTGTAGGAGAGCAGTACCTGAGAATTGTTCAGAACCTGATTGCCCTGCCGGGGCAGAAAATTGAGGATATCAAGGAGATACACTCCCACCCCATTGCAATTCAGCAATGCTATCTATTTCTGAATGAATTAAGAAAAAAGGGAGTCAAGATTATTGACTCGGTAGATACTGCACTAAGCGCAAAAAGAATCAGAGAAGAGAATCTCGCCGGAGTAGGAGCTCTTGCCAGCACAATGGCGGCTGAAATGTATAACCTTGAGATAATAAAACCATCAGTGGAGAGCAACAAACGAAATTTCACAAGGTTTGTAATTGTAACCACAAACGGAAAAGTAAAAAAGATACTCAATATTACTCCCGAATCCATTAATAAAGCCTCTATTTGCTTCTCTCTCCCACACCTGCAGGGAAAACTCTCCCATGTTCTATCTGTATTGTCCATTTACGGAATGAATCTTACAAAGATTCAATCTCTTCCGATTATGGGAATGGAGTGGCAATACCTCTTTTACGTTGACCTTATGTTTGATGCTTATGACCGTTACAGACAAGCTCTTGAGGCAATAAAACCAATAACAGAAAACCTTAAAATACTTGGAGAATACAGAAATGGAACACAACCAATTCAAAATTGAACCGGCAGCCAGAACTACACTGGTCAATGAGTACTATTTCTCCTCAAAGCTAAGAGAGGTTGCTGAACTGAGAGCTCAGGGAAGAGATATCATTAACCTGGGAATAGGCAGTCCCGATCTATCACCCTCCGATCTTACTCTTAGCACACTTTGCGGGGATTCTGCTAAATCAGGAGTTCATGGATACCAAAGCTACTCCGGAATTGAACCCTTAAGAAGAGCATTTGCAGATTGGTACAAACGATATTTCAAAGTAACCCTCAACCCGGATAATGAAATCTTACCACTTATCGGTTCAAAAGAGGGAATAATGCATATTAGCATGGCATTTCTTAACCCTAGAGATAAGGTTTTGGTTCCGGATCCTGGATATCCCGCATACCGTTCTGCTTCACTGCTTGCCGGTGGAGAGGTTGAGAGCTACAATCTGACAAGAGCAAATAATTGGTATCCTGACTTTGAAGAGTTGGCAGGCAGAGATCTGTCTAAAGTAAAAATAATGTGGATTAACTACCCGCACATGCCAACAGGTCAACCTGCAAGCAAAAAGGTTTACGAAAAGTTAGTGAAGTTGGCACATGACAATAACTTCTTGATTTGCAGCGATAACCCCTACTCTTTTATCCTAAACAACAAACACATAAGTATTCTGTCGACAGATGGAGCAAAAGATGTTGCCATCGAGTTAAATTCACTTAGCAAATCTCATAACATGCCCGGCTGGAGAGTTGGAATGGTTGCAGGAAAAGGCGAATATATCGCTGCAATCCTAAAAGTCAAAAGCAATATGGATTCAGGCATGTTCTACCCGCTCCAGACTGCAGCAGCTATGGCACTGAATTCTAAAAACGAGTGGTATGAAAGCCTTAACGCCGTATATTCAGTCCGAAGAAAAAAGGCAGAGCAGATGATGGAAATTTTAGGCTGTAATTACGATAAATCTCAAACAGGGCTCTTTCTTTGGGGAGAGATACCTGAAAATATTGAAAACGGAGAACAGATGTGCGATAAATTACTTTATGAGAAGAGTATATTCATTACACCTGGTTCTGTTTTTGGCAAAGAGGGAAAGAGGTATGTAAGAATCTCACTTTGTACCGATGAAAAGAAGTTTGACATATGCTTATCACGAATAAAACAATAAACTTAAATATGGAAAAGATGGTCGGAATTATCCCCATTAAGGAGTGGGAAATTTACAAACAGGCGCCCCTTTTGATAACCGGTCCGTGCAGTGCAGAGACCGAAGAGCAACTCTATGCCGCTGCAAATGAACTGATAAAATACAACAGAGTTGATGTTTTCAGGGCAGGTATATGGAAACCCCGAACACGCCCTGATACCTTTGAGGGTGTTGGCAGAGAGGGATTAAAGTGGTTAAGAAATATTAAGAGAGATCTTGGACTCCCTATAGCAACCGAGGTGGCAAATCAATACCATGTTAATGAAGCTCTTAAGTTTGGAGTTGATGTTCTCTGGATTGGTGCCAGAACCTCTGCAAACCCATTCTCTCTTCAGGAGATAGCAGATGCTCTACAAGGGGTTGATGTCACTGTTTTGATTAAAAACCCAATAACTCCGGATCTTGATCTTTGGATTGGGGCAATAGAGAGAATTTACAAAGCAGGTGTAAGAAACGTTGCAGCCATACACCGTGGGTTTTCATCTTACGAAAAGAGCAGATACCGTAACCAACCAATATTTCAACTACCTATTGAACTTAAAAGAGCTATCCCGGAAATTTCTCTTATTTGTGATCCAAGTCACATCGGAGGAAGCAGAGAGTATATTTATGAACTCTCTCAAAAATCGATGGATCTCAATTATGACGGATTGATGATAGAATCTCACTGTAATCCGGACATGGCCCTAAGCGACAGCAAACAGCAGGTAACCCCTGCAGATCTTGATGCAATTCTCACAAGAATAACATTAAGGCAACCCGATACAGATAATCCTGTATATAAGGATGTAATCGCTGAACTAAGATCCAGGATAGATCAGTATGACGACCAGCTGCTTGATCTGCTTGAGACAAGAATGAATACAGCAGAGACAATAGGTAAATACAAAAGAGAGAATAATATAACTATTCTGCAGAGCAACAGATGGGAACAAATTATAAACAAAGCTGTTGGCAAAGGAAAAGATAAAGGATTGAGTGAAGAGTTCATATGCAAGGTATTCGAAGCCCTTCACCAGGAGTCAATTAACCACCAGAATCAGGTAATGAACAGCTAAAAACCGTTATTGATTATTGATTCCTAGAGTCGAAAGAGGCGATTGCATCATTTGTATTAACCTAAGCGATTACATAATTTTTATTCAGAAGGTTGCTCTGGGTTAATCCAGGCAACCTTTTGTACAGATTTGTGCTCTTGGCCAATAATTTTGGAATAGAGCTCCGGTCTTCTGGCCTCTGTATAGCGATGTCCACCTGCAAGGGTAAGTTTATCTTTGGATAACTCTGCTGTAACCAAACAGTCGCCCAATTCTGTGCACTCTGCAATAATATCTCCAAAAGGGTCAAGTATCATAGAGCACCCATTTTTAAGCTGGTCATCATCCATCCCTATAGGATTTGAGAAGACTGCATATACCGCATTATCGTGCGCCCGTGAAGGAAGCCACCTCATAAGCCACTCCCTGCCTTTTGGACCGTTAAATTCACTTCTCAAAACCTCTTGATTCTCAGCTTTTTTAAACCACAGTTGTGGGTCAACAAATCCTGATCCCGGCCGTGCAGAAGGGGTACACATTGTTACATGTGGCATAAAAATAATCTCAGCACCAAGAAGCTTGGTAGCCCTCACATTCTCCACTACATTATTGTCATAGCAAATGAGAATACCACACCTCCATCCCCTGAGGTCAAATATTGTGTAGGAGTTTCCCGGTTTAATTTCAGGATTAATAAAAGGATGAAGTTTTCTGTGTTTGGCAATCAATTTACCATCATCTACACATACATAGGCTTTATATATATCGTTTTTCTCATCTCTTTCAAACAGACCGGCCAGCACAGCAATTTTGTATTTAGCCGAAATCTGCTCCAACCTCTTTACAGAAGAGCCACCCGGAACAGGTTCAGATAAATCCAACATCTCCGCAGGAGAGAGATTCCTCGCAAAAGAATATCCTGTTACCGAACACTCATGAAATACAACCGCATCTGAACCCTCTATGGCAGCAGCTGCAGCAAAACGCTCAATAACATCAAGGTTGTACCCCTTGTCACCCGAACGATTCTCGAATTGGACTGTAGAGATTTTGATATTCTTCATAATTCACAAAATTAAGAAAAATTTTCTCCGCGCCAGTTTGTGGTATATTAGTGCTTTACAGGCAATTAAAAATGAGCCAATTCCTGAATTGGAATTGGCCCATTTTTATATATTTGAAATTTAATATTTTACCACAAACTGGCGCGGAGATTTTTTCTAAGCCTCCTTAAGCATTTGTAGTGACCCGGTAAACTTCTCAACCATTTTGCGGGCATAAGGCAGTTTAATTGTGAGAGACTTCTTGGTTTCAGACGGTGAATTGTACATCGCATCAACCATAATAGCTTCACAGATCGATCTCAAACCTCTTGCACCAAGTCTGTATTCCAAAGCAGTATCAACAATATATTCAAGTACATCTTCTTCAATCTTCAACTTTACCTTGTCTAAATCAAATAGTTTGATATACTGTTTAATCAGAGAGTTCTTAGGCTCCGTGAGTATGCTTCTTAGTGCTTTTCTGTCTAACGGCTCAAGATATGTCAAAACAGGAAGCCTTCCAATAATTTCCGGAATAAGCCCGTAAGCTCTCAAATCCTGTGGGGCAATATATTTTATAAGATTCTTTGTATCAATCCTTTCTTTAATTTGCAGAGATCCGTAGCCTACCACCTGAGTGTTCAATCTCTGAGATATCTTTCTGTCTATACCTTCAAAAGCTCCTCCGCAAATAAAGAGGATGTTCTTGGTATCAACAGCAATCATCCTCTGCTCAGGGTGTTTTCTGCCTCCCTGAGGTGGTACGTTTACAACGCTTCCTTCAAGAAGTTTAAGCATTGCCTGTTGTACACCTTCACCTGAAACATCTCTTGTTATTGAGGGGTTGTCGCTCTTTCTTGCAATCTTATCAATTTCGTCAATGAATACAATTCCTCTTTGCGCCCTTTCGACATCATAATCTGACTCCTGAAGCAAACGGGTAAGTATGCTCTCAACATCTTCGCCAACATATCCGGCTTCGGTAAGAACGGTTGCGTCAACTATTGTGAACGGAACATCAAGCATTTTTGCAATAGTTCTGGCAAGAAGAGTTTTACCCGTTCCTGTCTGACCCACAAGCAAAATATTTGATTTTTCCAGATCGAGATCATTATCAGATGGGTTATTTATCCTCTTGTAGTGATTATAAACTGCAACTGCAAGGTATCTTTTGGCCTCTTCCTGACCAATCACATACATATCCAAAAAAGATGTTATCTCTTTTGGTTTAAGGAGTTTACCTTCGGTATTACCTTTTTTATTATTAGCTCTTTTTGCACTGAGTGCCTCTTTTGTATAATCAATAGCCTGCTGTGCACAATCGTTGCATATAGAGGCAATATCACCTACAATCAGGACATCCACCTCATCTTTGCCTCTTCCACAGAATGAGCAGTAATCGTTGTAACCTGATGCCATCTACTTTTTGTTTGGGTTGGTAAGTATTTCGTCAATCATGCCATACTCTTTCGCCTCCAGCGCTCTCATCCAGTAATCTCTGTCGGCATCTTTTTCGATAACTTCAACCGGTTTACCTGTATGGTATGAAATAATCTCATAAAGCTCCTTTTTGAGAGATACAATCTGCCTGGCAGTAATTTCGATATCGCTTGCCTGTCCCTCTGCACCACCCATAGGCTGATGAATCATCACCCTCGAGTGTGGTAAAACAGATCGCTTGCCTCTTGCTCCGGATGTGAGAAGAATAGCAGCCATAGAGGCGGCCATACCTGTACAGATTGTTGCAACGTCTGAACTAACCAGTTGCATAGTATCATATATTCCCAGACCGGCATGAACGCCACCTCCCGGTGAGTTAATATACAACTGAATATCAGACTTTGACTCTGTTGAATCAAGGTAGAGTAATTGTGCCTGAATGATGTTTGCAACATCATCATTAATCGGCACACCAAGGAAGATGATCCTGTCCATCATAAGACGGGAAAATACATCCATTGCAGCAACATTCAGTTGCCTCTCCTCAATTATCGTAGGGTTAATGTAAGCTCCGTAAAGAGAATTAACCCTGTGAAGAGTCAGACTGCTTATACCTTTGTGCTTGATTGCATATTTTTCAAAATCAGTAGCCATAACTCATTTTTTAATAATTATTTATTTTGTAAGCTCTTGCAATTTTTCAATTGTAATGCTTTTCTTATCAAGTGTCACAACAGAACGAACATAGTCAAGTACAAGATCATCCTCTACCTTTTCAATTATTCTTCTGCCCTCTTTCTCATTCTTAAGAAGCGATTCGGCATACGTGTCAATTTGCTCCTGAGGTGCATTTTGCAGACCATACATCGCAAACTGATATGCTGCAATCTTTCTTGCATGGTCAAGAAGGTGTTCTCTGGTTAACTGAATATTCTGCTCCTTTGTAATAAACTGACGAATCATCTGCCAGCGGAAATCTTTCAGAAACAGATCAAAATCCTTCTCAATCTCCTCCATTGTAAATTTACCTTCGTTTGCGTTATGCAACCATCTTTTCAGAAACCCTTCAGGAAGTGCAATTGCAGCCTTTTCAATCAAAGCTTCTCTGGCATCAAGCATAAATCTGTAGTCACTCTCTTGTGCAAATTCTGATTTTATCCTGTCAACTATCTTGCTATCAAACTCTTCTTCAGATTTTACATTGCCCGGACCAAATGCTTTATCATACAGATCCTGGTTTACCTCTGCCTCTGCAAATCTCTTCACCTCTTTAACAACTACAGTGTAATTAGGTTCAATTGTTGCAAGCTCTTCTTTCTTGATTTTGAGCATAGCAGCTCTGTCTGTCTCATTTTCGAAAGCTTTGTTTACATCAATAGTCAGCTCATCACCGCTCTTTTTGCCTATAAAGCTTTTCTTAATTTTCTTATCAGCAATTGATCTGAGTGCTACATATGTGCCTTCGATTCTTGTCTCACCCTGTATAAGGTCGGCAATAATAAAGTCGTCTTCTTCAATGGCCTCAGCATTAACAAGTGTACCGAACTGTCTCAGTAGGTTGCTGCGGTATTTGGTTTTCTCTTCGTCAGTAATCTTTGGTTCGTAATAGGTAATTTTATCCTTTGAAGTAAGTTCCAGTTCAATTTTAGGAGCAATCGCCAGGTCAAAAGAGACTTCAAATTCTGTATCATTCTCCCAGTCTATGTTCTTTTTCTCATCTTCGTGTGGCAGTGGTTCTCCAAGTATGTTAATCTTGTTATCTGTGATGTAGTTATTCAAACCATCAGAGATTAAATTGTTGACAGCATCAAGCATAGCGCTTTTGCCGTGCATCTTTTCGATCATGCCCATGGGTGCCATTCCCTTACGGAAACCTTTGATATCGGCATTCTTTCTGTAATCGCTAAGAATTTTCTTTGTTTTCTCCTTGTAGTCATCTTTTTCGATATTCATGGTGACTACCATTGTCAGGTCATCTACATTTTTCTGTGTGATCTTCATAATATGTTTTTTTCAAAATCTTACTAATAAGTAAAAGGCAGATATCCCAAAGGGTATCTGCCATTTTTTCGTGCGGGCAAAGGGACTCGAACCCCCACGCCTCTCGGCACCAGATCCTAAGTCTGGCGCGGCTACCAATTACGCCATGCCCGCTTTCTTTGAGGACTGCAAAGGTATAACAAAAAATTATTTCTGCAATAGTCTGAATGATAAAAATATTACTTTTTTACCATTTTTATTACTGCCCAGCTGTCAAGACTTCTGCTGAAAACAGGGTTTAGCCCAAACTTATTTGCCTCACTGATGATTAGCTGAGAATCATCTTCGTAAAAACCACTCAAAACAAGATAGCCACCAGAGTTAAGTCCATTTGAGTATGTTTCTATATCAGACAAGATTATATTCCTGTTTATGTTTGCAAGAATGATATCGAAAGATGATTTCATTATTAGCTTAGCATTGCCTTCAATTGCGTTAATCTTACCATCCAACCCGTTTCTGATTGAATTTTCTATAGCCGATTCAACTGCAATATCGTCAATATCAATGGCAACAAGTGGAGTTGCGGCTCCCATTTTCGCACCAAGTATGGCAAGTATTCCGGTTCCGCAACCCATATCCAGCACCCTTTTGTTTTTCACATCCATTTCAAGCAAGGTTTCAATCACCAATCGTGTAGTTTGGTGATGGCCCGTCCCGAATGCCATTTTGGGATCTATAATAATAGTGTATTTTGCGTCAGGAAGATCTTTATGGAAACTTGCCTTTATAATACATCTGTCATCGACAATTATTGGAGTAAAATTACTCTCCCATAAAGCGTTCCAATTTTGATGTTCAATAATCTTAGCTGAACTCTTTATAACACAATCGGCTTTTTTAAATTCTGAAATGAGTGATATCACAGCTTCCGGCGAATACTCATTCTCTCTTATATAGCATTTTAGCAAATTACCTTCTGTAAGAAAGCTTTCAAAAGCCATTTCTGACAAATGTGCTACTACAAGATCAGCAGTCTCTTCTGAAAAGGGAGTTATCTCTATACAAACCTCAGTATAATTCATCAGAAAGCTTTGATGATTGAAATAAAGTCCTGTGCCAAAAGTGATGCTCCACCAATAAGTCCGCCATCCACATTCTCTTTTCCGAACAATTCGGCAGCATTTGAAGGTTTGCAGCTACCTCCGTAAAGAATTGAAATTTCGTCTGCAAGAGTCGGAAATTTATTTCCGATAACTCTTCTTATGTATGCATGCATCTCTTCTGCCTGATCAGATGTCGCAGTTTTTCCTGTTCCAATAGCCCAAACCGGTTCGTATGCAACAACCACTCTATTCATATCAAAGCCCTTTAGTTTATAAAGCACCTCTTTGATCTGCTCTGCTACCACCTCAAAGTGTCTGTTCTCCTCTCTCTCATTAAGTTTCTCACCAACACAGTAGATTGGGCTCAACCCCGCCGCCAGGGCAAGTTCAATCTTCCTTAACAGAATTTCGTTTGTCTCTCCGTAATACTCTCTTCTTTCTGAATGGCCTATTATAACATATTTACATCCAACATCTTCAAGCATTTTGACAGAAACCTCACCTGTATATGCACCCGATAACTGATCTGCGCAATTTTGAGCTGATAATGATACCCTGGAAGCCTCCTGCTTTAAAAGTGAGGCTATGCCGGCCAAATGTGTATAGGGAGGTGCGATAATAACCTCTACTTCTGTTTCTAGTTCTTTTGTTAAAAAGTTTATCTGTTTTGCCAGAAGTATTCCCTCAGCAATGGAGGTATTCATCTTCCAGTTACCTGCTACAATTTTCTTTCTCATCGATTTTTTCTTTTAGTTAATTAACGGAGGCTGCAAAATTACTAAAATAAAAATAAAACACATTTATCTTTTTTTGCATTATCTTAGAGGCCTCAAAGGATATATAATTGAGCATAAAGCCTTCATATTTGGGATGGTATATTTTCATATTCATCTCTTTGATAATTTTCGTCTTACTGAACCTCACACTAGGGTCGGTTATAGTCCCTTTTAAGGAGATATTAAATTTTTTCACAGGAGAAAATACCTCAAAGTTTGTTCAGGACATAATGATCCCATATCGTATTCCAAAAGTCATTACAGCCATCCTATCGGGTGTGGCACTATCTGTGTGTGGTTTGCAGATGCAGACTCTTTTCAGGAATCCTCTTGCAGATCCTTTTATCCTCGGAATAAGTTCCGGTGCAGGACTGGGTGTAGCAATATTTGTAATGGGATTTTCGGCATTTGGAATAACACTGACATCATCATTGCTTGCATCGGTCGGTACTGCTGCTGCTGCATGGCTCGGGGCCTTTGCAGTAACAATCCTTTTACTGATGGTCTCTTCCAAACTTAGAGATAACACATCGCTGCTCATATTTGGAATTATGCTCGGCAGCGTCGTTAGTGCAATCATCTCTCTTATGCAGTACCTCTCTTCGTCTTCTGCCCTTAAGGTATTTGTATTGTGGACAATGGGGAGTTTTTCCGGGTTAAATCCTGCCCAGATCTGGGTTCTTTTTTCGCTGGTGCTTGCCGGTTTAGCTCTGTCAGTTTACAACATTAAAGACCTTAATGCCTTGTTAATGGGAGAGGCATACGCCAGAAGTCTTGGAGTAAATCTTGAGAATACAAGAAAGCGGATACTCATTGCAACCACATTACTCGCAGGCAGTGTAACAGCATTTTGCGGCCCAATTGGTTTTATAGGAATTGCTGTTCCACATATTGCAAGAATGTTGTTCAGAAATGCTGACCATAAAGTGCTTTTGCCTTCAGCAGCACTTCTTGGAGCAGTAATTATGGTTTTTGCAGACACAATAGCCCAGCTTCCGGGACAACCCGGTGTAATTCCAATCAACACTGTCAGTGCACTGATTGGTGTTCCCATAATTCTGTTAATAGTATTAAAAAGCAGATTTGTATAGTATGAGCCGGGAAAAAGATATAAATAATGTACTTGAGCTGCAGAACGTATCCCTGGGTTACGACAGAGTGATTTATTCGGCCATTAATGCAACTGCAAAAAGCGGAGAGATGATTGCTATTGTGGGTGCAAACGGAATGGGCAAAAGCACACTCCTGAGATCTGTTTCAGGAATTCTCAAATATCACGGAGGAGTTATAACAATTGATGGAGAGAATGTCAATAGTTATACTCCGGGAGAACTCTCAATTAAAATATCATACGTCCCATCACAAAGTCCAAAAACAAAAAATCTCTCCCTTTTCGATATGGTTGCAGCAGGGTGTTACAACAGATCAAACTGGCTGGGAATAATCGATAATCACGAAAGAGAATTTGTGAATTCGACAATTGTAAAAGTAGGACTAGCTGAATTTATTTCCAGAGACAGCTCTATGCTCAGTGATGGCGAATTTCAGAGAGCAGCAATTGCCAGAAGTCTTGTTCAGAACAGTAAGATAATGTTACTGGACGAACCAACAGCCTTTCTGGATATTGCGAACAGAATTACGACAGTAAAACTTCTAAAGGAGATTGCGTCTAAAGAGGAAAAAACTATTATCTTTTCTACTCACGATCTGCTGCAGGCCATAAAGTTGTGTGACAAAATCTGGGTAATGGGTCACGATAGCTTTATTGAGGGAACACCCGATGAACTGATTGAAAAAAGAGCCTTTGACAAAATGTTCAAAGACTCTTCTCTTAAATTTGATGCTAAATTATTTACTTTTCTCTAATCAGAACGATGTTGGCGACTCTATCTGAGATTGTTGAAACATCTTTTCAATTGCCCTTGCAAGTCTCTTAACACCCTCTTCTGTTCTCTCCTCATTCATGAATGAAAAGTTAATTCTCATTGTATTTTTGCCTGATCCGTCACAGTGGAAAGCCTCCCCTATTACAAATGCAACATTTTCTTTAATAGCCTCATTAAAAAGCACTGCCGAATCATAACCCTCAGGAAGAGTAACAAAAAGGAAAAGACCACCTTCCGGTTTTGTCCAGGTTACACCTTCTGGCATATATTTCTCGAAGCAGGCAAGCATGTGGTTACGCTTATTCCTGTAGAGGTCTATTGTTTTGCTGAGATTCTTTTCAAAGTATCCCTTTTCAAAGTATTTGGTTATAACAGCCTGATCAAACACCGGTGTACAAAGGTCTGCCGACTGCTTGGCTACCACAAGTCTGTCAATTATATTAACAGGAGCAATTATCCATCCTATGCGGAATCCCGGAAGAACAGTTTTTGACAGAGTTCCAAAAAGCATCACCCTTTCGTTATCCATGGAATACATAAGCGGTTGAGCCTCTCCTTCGAAACGCACCTCTCTGTATGGACTGTCTTCAATTATCAGAAGATCATATTTTTTGGCTACATTAAGAACCATTTTTCTCTGATTAAGGTTCATTGTAACCCCTGAAGGGTTTTGGAAATCAGGAATCGTATATATGAATTTTGGTTTTCTTCCACTGGCAATAAGTGTTCTGATAACCGTTTCCAGCTCCTCATCCTTTTCAACGCCTATAGGTTTTGCCTGATATGACCAGAATGACTGAAGTGCTCCCAGGTATGAAGGCAGCCCGCATACTATGGTATCGCCGGGGCTTATAAATATTCTGGATGTCAGGTCTATTGCCTGCTGAGACGATGTTGTAATCATAACATTGTCCTTAGTGATGTCGAGCCCTTGCTCGCGGTATCTCTGAGCAAGAATCTCCCTTAGCTTACCATTACCTTCAGTTGGTCCGTACTGTAAAGCAGAGGTGCTCTCATTCGTTAAAACCTCCATCATAATCTCTTTTAAATCCTCAACCGGAAAGGTGTCCGGATTTGGGAAACCACCGGCAAATGAAATCACCTCCGGCCTGTTGGCAACGCTTAAAAGATCTCTGATAGCAGATCTTCTCATACTTTTTGCGTTGTCCGATAAAATGTTCTGAATGTTTATTGCCATAACCTGGATTAATTTTTACAAAAATACTGAATTGTAAGAGAAAATCAAATTTTAATTCTATTTGTTATTATTTTTATTACAAACTATAATTAAGTAGCCGAATTATTCTTTTAATAATTAAGATTAGTAACTCCCTTTTCCTCTCAGTTTATAAAAAATATTAATACTTTTGCAAAAAAAGCATGTCAATTATAAGAGTAACCAAGGAGTTCAGATTTGAGGGGGCACATGCTCTGCAGGATTACGATGGTAAGTGCAGACACATACACGGTCACTCATACAGACTGTTTGTAACAATCAAAGGCAAACCCAACGAATCTCCAAATCACCCTAAGTCGGGTATGGTGATGGATTTTTCAGAACTCAAAAAGATTGTCAACCAAGCAATTATTGAGCCGTTTGACCACGCTTTAATATTAAGAAACGACTCTGCACTGGTAGAAGAGATTGCAGCGGCCTATTCAAATGTAGTAGTGGTTGATTTTCAGCCTACATGCGAAAATCTGGCACTCTATTTTGCTCATGCCATAGAAGGAAATCTTCCTTCAGATGTAAGGTTATTTTCGGTAAAATTGTATGAAACCCCCACTTCGTTTGTAGAGTGGATAGCAGATGACAATCAATAATTCAGAGATGAAAAAACTTCTCCTGATAGATGGGCACGCCCTAATCTTTAGGTCTTACTACGCTTTCCTGCGAAGGCCTATGGTTAACTCAAAGGGAACAGATACATCAATTCTCTTCGGGTTCACAAAAACAATCCTGGAACTTCTTGTAAAAGAGAGACCAACACATTTTGCAGTGGCATTTGATCCTCCTGCAAAAACATTCCGTCATGAGATGTTCCCCGAATACAAGGCCAACAGAAGTGAGACACCGGAACAGATAAAATCAGCTTTGGAGCCTTTGATAGAGATGATGGAGGCAATTTCGGTACCCGTTTTGATGAAAGAGGGATTTGAGGCCGATGATGTTATTGGCACTATTGCGTTAAAAGCCTCACAGGAAGGATTCAGCGTCTATATGGTAACACCGGATAAGGATTATGGCCAACTCGTTTCGGATTCGGTTTTTCAGTACAAGCCCGGTAAAAATGGTGGTGAAGCTGAAATTCTAACAAAAGATGACATCTGTAAAACATACGATATTGAAGACCCTAAACAGGTCATTGACATCCTGACAATCTGGGGTGATAGCTCTGATAATATACCGGGAGTGAGAGGTATCGGCGAAGTTAGCTCCAAAAAACTTATAAATAAATACAAGTCAGTAGATAACATTTACAACTCTCTTGGTGAGCTCCCCGAAAAGCAAAGATTGGCATTCGAAGATGCTAAACAACACATAGATCTTAGCAAAAAGCTTGTTACCATTGAAACAAATGTTCAAATCGGTTGGAATGAAGAGAGCCTGAAGCTTGAAACACCTGATTTTCAAAAAATAAAAAGTCTTTTCGGCAATTATGAATTTGGATCTCTTATTAGAATGTTACCACAGTTAGAGAGCCTATTCTGCTTCTCACCATCTTCAAATTGCCTTCCCGGTTCAATTAACACTTTTGAGCAACCAAAAATTAAAAAAGCAAAAGCAGAGCAAAAACTCACCGATATTAATACATTAAAAAGTGTTGCAGAGAAGAGTTCTCAGGTGGGGATAAAATTATTTGAAAATAGCCTTGTTATTGCAGCAGATGGTTATGTTTGTCAGTTTATCCCTTCTGAAAGCAAAGAGATAGCAGCTGCAGAAGAGTTGCTGGAAAACAGCAGTATTACTAAGTGCGGTTACGAAATTAAGCAGATAATAAACTTCTTAAAGCAATACAGGATAAACCTAAAAGGCTATTTTGCAGATATTGAGCTCATGCACTATCTTTTAATGCCGGAGAGATCGCATAAAATAGAGATCCTGGCTAAAAGCTATCTTGACCATGAATTTGATGAGGATGAAGATGTTCAGCCAAGAGACCTATTCAGTGATTCTTCACATGACAATAAAGCAATGCTAGAAAAAGCCTTTGCCGAGGCATCACTGATGGTTCCTCTGTACGAAAAACTTTTACCCGAAATAAAATCCGGAGATTTATTGCCTCTATACGAAACAATCGAAATGCCACTTATTGAGGTATTGGCAGATATGGAGCACCAAGGCATAAAAATCGACAGAAAAATGCTTGCCGAATACAGTCTTCAACTGACAGAAGAACTTAATACAACAGAGATATCTGTCAGAGAAATAGCAGGAGATCAATCACTTAATCTCTCCTCTCCAAAGCAACTCGGCATATTGCTCTATGAAAAACTGAAGCTTGTTAAAGATGCTAAAAAGACAAGTAAGAAAAATTACTCCACAGACGAAGAGACTCTCTCTGAACTAATTGATTTTCACCCTGTAATTTCAAAAATTCTGGACTTCCGAAATCTTAAAAAACTGCTCTCAACATACATCGACCCTCTGCCTACCCTGATTCAACCTGATACAGGCAAGATTCACACAACCTACAACCAGTCACTTACTGCAACAGGCCGTTTGAGTTCTGTAAGACCAAATCTTCAAAATATTCCAATCAGAACCGAAAGAGGAAGAGAGATAAGAAAAGCATTTGTACCCTCTTTTGAAAACGGTTTGATTATGTCTGCCGATTACTCACAGATAGAGTTGAGACTAATGGCACATATGAGCGGAGATTCACTATTTATTGAAGCATTCAGGGCAGGAAAAGACATTCACGCAGCAACTGCGTCAAAGATATTCGGAGTGCCTGAAGATCAACTTACAAGAGAACAGAGAAATAGAGCAAAGGTGGCCAATTTCGGAATTATTTACGGGATCTCTGCCTTTGGCCTATCTCAAAGGCTTGGTATACCCAGGCAAGAGGCAAAGCAGCTGATTGAGGGATACTTTTCAAGCTATCCGCAGGTTGAAAACTATATGAATCAAATGATTCAATCAGCAAAAGAGATTGGATATGTTACAACCCTTTATGGAAGAAAAAGGTATCTGCCTGACATAAACTCAAAGAACCCTACTGTAAGAGGGCTTGCAGAGAGAAACGCTGTAAATGCACCAATCCAGGGAAGTGCTGCAGATATTATAAAGGTTGCGATGATAAGGGTTTTTGAAAAGATAAGTCAAAACAGACTCTCAAGCAAAATGGTTCTCCAGGTACATGATGAGCTTGTCTTTGACGTATATCCCGGAGAAGAGGAGAGGCTTGCAACTATAGTAAAAAGAGAGATGGAGGGAGTTATTGAACTCTCGGTACCGCTTACCGTAGATTGCCGTTACGGTGAAAACTGGCTGGAGGCTCATTAAAGATAACAAGTATGAAGTTTACAGACAATGACGAACATGAATTGATACAGAGGGCACTCAGCGGCAGGCAGGAGGCATATACTCAGATAGTAAACCACTACAGGAAGTCAGTAATTTCATACATCTCTACTATTGTATCAAACCCTCAGGATGCCGAAGATATTTGCCAGGAGACCTTTCATAAATGTTTCAGATATCTGGAGGCTTACAACTTCAAATACGCATTTTCTACATGGCTCTATACTATTGCCCAGAATACTGCTCTTGACTTCCATAAGAAAAGAAAGATCCCTCAAGTCACATCAGGTTCTGTCGGTCAAGAGAATCCTGCTCCCGATATTGAGAGTACAGTTCCAAGTCCCGAGGAGAACATGATTAATGATCAGGCTTTTGAAAATTTAATAAAGTCAATTCAAAATCTTGATTTAAAGTATAGAAAAATTTCAGAGCTTAGATTTATTCACGAATATCCACTGGAAGAGATTGCCAAAGAGCTGAATATTCCCTTAAATACAGTTAAAACAAGAGTCAGCAGGGCTAAAAAATTATTGAATGATATATGGAAGAGTTAATTCTAAAATATTTTCCCGAAATTACCGATAGACAAAAAGAGATGTTCGTATCGCTGTTTCCCGTATACGAAGAGTGGAACCAAAAGATTAATGTAATCTCAAGAAAAGACATTGGGAACCTTTATCTTCACCATGTTTTACACTCCCTGGCAATTGCAAAGAGAGTTAAGTTTCCGGCCAATTCAAGGATACTCGATGTGGGCACAGGCGGAGGGTTTCCCGGAGTCCCACTTGCAATAATGTTTCCGGAAGCCAATTTTACACTATGCGATTCAATTCTTAAAAAGATAAAAGTTGTAACAGAGGTTAAAGATGCTCTCGGGCTGCAAAATGTTAATGAACTCAGAATGAGGGCAGACGAAATTGATGGTATGTTTGACTTTGTTGTGTCAAGAGCTGTAACAGATCTCTCCTCTTTCGTTCCCTGGGTCTGGAATAAAATCGAAAAGGGAAGCATCCAGGGTATAAACAGAGGAATTATCTATCTTAAAGGTGGGGATATGAATGAAGAGATGGCCACTGCAGCAGAAAAATTGAGAATTCCCATGAATAAATTCTCCAAAACCGAAATATCGGACTGGTTCGATGAGGAGTGGTTTATTGAAAAAAGTGTCATATTTATCAAACGATAGTATAAATATTTGCTATTAAAAACATTTTATTTATCTTTGCACTCCCTTTTTTAAGTATTATAATAAATACAGTATACATATTATGAAACGCACTTTTCAACCATCACAGCGCAAGCGTCGCAATAAACACGGCTTTCGTGAGCGTATGTCTACACCTAACGGACGCAGGGTACTTGCAGCCCGTCGCCGTCGTGGCCGCAAGAAATTAACAGTATCATCTGAAGAACGTTTCTAGAAGAGAGATTACTACCGACACACGATTAAAGGCGCCTTGAGCGTCTTTTTTGTTATATTTGGACTAAAAATGAGAGGAAGAATCGGGAGAGATGAGGCCATGGCACTATGGGAAATTCAGGATATGAACACCCTGTCTTCTATGGCTACTCAAATACGTAAAAGCATAAATGGTGATTCTGTTTTTTACAACAGAAACTTCCATCTCGAACCAAGCAATGTATGCATACACAGATGCAAATTTTGCTCATACAGAAGAGAGTGCGATACAGAAACAGGCGCCTGGACTATGAATATTCAGGAGATTAAAGAGTATTGCAAAGAGAAATATGAGCCGGGAATGACAGAAGTTCACATTGTAGGTAGCGTTCATCCGGGAAAAGATTACACTTACTATTATTCTGTCATCGAAGCGGTCAGGGAGGTTTTGCCACCAGATGTTGCTATCAAGGCATATTCGGCTGTTGAAATCGACGACATGTCCATAAGTTCAAAAAAATCAATACATGAGATACTTTCTGACTTAAAGTCCAGAGGTGTTTCGGCATTACCCGGCGGAGGAGCTGAAATATTTGCACCTGAAATCAGAAAACAGATCTGTCCAGACAAAGCTGATGGAAAAAGATGGCTCGAGATTCACAAAGCAGCACACAATATAGGGATGAGAACCAACGCAACGATGCTTTTCGGACACATTGAGAGTCGTGCTCACAGAATTGACCACATGATAGCCTTGAGAGACCTGCAGGATGAAACAGGAGGCTTTGACGCATTTATTCCCCTTCTCTTTAAGGCAGCTAATAACCCAATGTCACATCTGGGAGAGGCAAGCTTCATTGAGATTCTAAAAACATTTGCAATTTCACGAATTGTACTGGATAACATAACTCACCTCAAGTCATACTGGCCAATGTTGGGTAAAGAGCTTTGCCAGCTATCGCTTCTTTACGGGGCTGATGACATTGACGGAACAATTAACGACAGCACAAAAATTTACAGTATGGCCGGTTCGGGAGAGAAGAATCCCAACATGACAGCCGGTGATCTTGAGAGAATTGCTGCCGGATGCGGATACATAGCTGTTGAGAGAGACAGTTTCTACAATAAGGTCACAAAAAAATTGTAATTTTGTCTAAACTTTTCATTTATGAAAAAAGATAACTGGATTATTAAAAATCTGTTAAAAGCCGCAGGTGTGGTTCTTTTAATACTGGTACTCCTGATTTTGTTTCTGAAACTCATTACCCGACACAACCAGGAACTTGAAGTACCTGACTTTGCAGGGCTTACCATGGGAGATGCCATTAAAGTAGCATCCACATCAAACCTGAGATTAGAGGTAACAGATTCTGTCTTTTTACCAAGGATGGGAAGAGGCATTATTTTCAGACAGAATCCACAGGCAGGGAGCTATGTTAAGAAGAACAGACGAATATTGTTGACAATAAATTCATTGCAACCTAAAAAAGTTAATATGCCTTCTGTTACGGGATACTCTCTCCGCCAGGCAAAGGCAGAACTTACAGCCAGACAACTCAATGTAGGAAGGCTTATATATGTTAATGATATGGCTACAAATAATGTTTTGTCTCAGAGGTATAAAGGGCAGATAATATCTCCCGGAACTGCCATCGAGACAGAGAGTGAAATTGATCTTGAACTCGGCCTGAGTTCATATAATAACATGACATCAATACCCTCTGTTACAGGGTTTTCATTTGTAACAGCAAAAGATATAATTATTGACAACTCCTTGAATATAGGGAGATTAACATTTGACGAATCTGTTAAAAGTTACTCTGATACTATCTCTAGTTTTGTAATTAAACAGTTCCCTGAGCCAACAGACCGCCTCTCCTTTATTTTGGGAAGCAGAGTAGATCTGATACTGAGTACAGACAAAACTAAAATTGTGGAGACAAAAAAGAACTGATCCCTTATGAAGGAAGAGCTGGAAGAGATATATACCGATGCTGATGGCATTGAAGATGATTATGATGCAGGTGAAGAAGAGGATACAGTAGGCTCTTTTGAACACTTCAGATATGTCTCCGATAAAGGGCAGAGTCAGCTCAGAGTTGACAAATTCATCACCTCACGTATGGAGAAAACCTCCAGGCACAGGATACAACTTGCAATCGGAGCAGGTTATGTGCTAGTAAACGGTAAAACAGTAAAGGCAAATTATGTAGTTAAGCCCCATGATGTTGTTACTATTGTAATGCCTTATGAAAGAAGAGGTTTTGAAGTAAAACCCGAGAATATTCCGCTTGAAATTCCATATGAAGACGAACATCTGCTGTTAGTAAACAAACCTGCGGGTCTGGTAGTACACCCCGGACACGGTCACTTCTCAGGCACACTTGTAAACGCTCTAGCCTTTCATCTGGGAATCAGTCAGCCTGCTGATGCTGATGATGAAAGAATGGGCATTCTGGTTCACAGAATTGATAAAAACACATCAGGACTATTACTGGTAGCAAAAAACGACCAATCACAACTTGCTCTGGCAAAACAATTCTTTGACCATTCAATAGAAAGAAAATATGTAGCTCTGGTATGGGGAAACATAAAGGAGGATAGTGGAACGATAACAGGACATATCGGAAGAGACCCAAATGACAGAATGCGGTTTAAAGTATTCCCTGACGGGTCATCAGGCAAACATGCCATCACCCATTACAGAGTATTAGAGAGATTTGGCTATACAACACTCACTGAGTGTATACTTGAAACAGGGAGAACACATCAGATTAGGGTTCATATGGACTATCTGGGACACCCCCTTTTTAATGATGATAGGTATGGTGGGGACAAGATCTTAAAAGGCCCCCTATACGCCAAATACAAAAAATTTGTTGAAAACTGTTTTGAGATAATGCCCCGTCACGCTCTTCATGCAAAAACCCTGGGATTTATACATCCGGCGACCGGGCACCGGATGTTTTTCGAAAATGAAATCCCTATAGATTTAAAGAATGTTATTGAGAAGTGGAAAAATTTCTCATCGTCAAAAAACGATTAATACATTCCCATGTGAGACCTGCCAAATCCGCTACCTCTGAATTGCTGTGGTCTTCCTGAATCACCCCTGCTTGATCCGAATTTTCCGAATCTAAAAGTGAAACTTAACATAAAGTACTGTTGAAGCGTGTTGTTCTGAACATCCTCAATGTAGTTATCTGTTGTGGTCCTCCACATATTTTTTGACTGGTTCAGAATGTCATATACCTTCAATCTTAAAGTAGCAGCATTTTTAAGCATCAGCTTTGAAATTTCGGCATTCCATACAGCAGATGGTTCGTTATAACCATCTCCAAAACCAATGTAAAACTGGTAGTCAAAGTCTGTTACAAGGTTAAAACCTTTTGGTAATGTCCAGTTTGCATACATGTTTACCGAATTTGTCCAGGTTGCAGGCTGGGTGGTCTGCTCAATTGTATACCAGGCATATGAGTATGAAGCTCTTCCGCCAATACCTGTTTCAATTTTATCTCCTCGGTAAGTGAGTCTTAACATCTCAGTCAGTGACAGACTCTGTGTGCGGTTTCTTAATCCATTAGAGTAGTTTATACCATTTCTAAAAGAGGTTCTTGTGTTTGTTGAAGCATAAAATTTTGATTTTTTGATTGGAGTACTGTACATCATGTTTGCATACATCGAATATACTCCGCTCTCATTTACAGGTTCACTATACTGCACACCTCCCTCGTCATACCAAGTCTTGTTAACAATTTTATCCATCGTGTAATCTCCACCAAGCCTCACATTTAATGATCGGAATGTCTCTCTTTTTGTATCCCTGAACTCAACAGACATACTGTGTTCAAATTCAGGAAGAAGGTCAGGATTACCCAATGGGATATAGAGAGGATTTGAATTGTCCGGAACAGGCTGCAATTGGCTAATTGAAGGCTGTCTTGTATTACCCCTATACCTAACCCTCATATTGCTTGCATCAGAGAATCTATAGTCAAACTGAGCTGAAGGCGAGTAATTTACCACACTTCTTGAAATGTCATTCACACCACCAATACTTTCTGTTAAAGATGGTTGCACATTAAATCCCACAACATAGCTGTACTTCTCTTCATTCTTTCTTATATTGATCTCTGCCTGTTGATTTACAAATGTGTTTTTGAAAGTATTGGAGTATGTACTGTCATAAATATCATACTGATTTGTAATGTCATTAAAGTTGTAGGCCTCTTTTTCAGAGCTGCTCCTGCTGTAACGATATCTGTAAGCCAGCTCCATAAAGAAATTCTTGCCCAAAGGCTCAGTATACGAAGCTCTTGCACTCATCGAGTAGGAGTTGTTGTTGAGGTCAAATCTTTGATCGAGCTTTGTTGTAGAAGGTCTATTGCCATAAACATTTGTCTCTGATAGATTTCTGCCATCAAGATCATTATTTGAATAGTTATAGTTCATGTTTACGGAGAATGTCCTGCCAGGTTTACCAAGTCTTTGTCTGAACAAAAACTCTCCACCCGCACTTTGAGATGTGTTATCTCCGCTTGAAAGACTGAATCCGTCGTTAATTTTTGTTCTGTTAAGACCATCTGTTGAAAAGTCTCTTCTCTCCTCAAACATGCCTGTTCCTATACTAACATTCGGGCGAAATATGATTGATGTCTTATCTGAAATTGTCCATTCCAATTCAAGCGCAACTCTATGATTTTCAGAAACATTCTGCGATCTGCTTGTATCTCTGTTAAAGAAACTGCTGTCAGGAAGAAAATTCTGCCTTACCCTGGTACCCTCGGCAATATTATCATTACTTCCGTAAAAGTAGTTACCCCCAATCTTTAATTTGCCGTCATTAAGTTCGGTGTTAGCATTGACTCCACCCATCCATGAAGTTGAAATTCCACTTCCGCCAAAACTTAGAGTGGTGCCACCTATCCTTACTCCTCCTCCTCCGGTAGTTCTGCCTCCACCCATCGAACCTCTCATTGTTCTCATCATATCACCGGCCAAATCAGAAAATGCCCTGTTATTTGTATTATTTCCATTACCGATTACACTTATCTGGCTCTTTTTGGTAAAATTTCCTACCATACCTGCTGCCTGAAATCTGTCTTCAGTACCATATCCGGCCGTTGTATTACCAAACCAACCATTCATCATACCCGGTCTTATCGAAAGATCTATCACCGTCTCTTCATTTCCGTCATCAATACCTGTAAATCTGGCCTGATCTGATTGCCTTTCAACAACTCTTACCTTTTCAATAATGTTGGCAGGTAAATTTTTTGTAGCTAACTGGGGATCATTTAAGAAGAATGGTTTTCCATCAACCATTATCTTGTTGATTTCTTTACCATTAGCAGTTATTTTACCATCTGCCGAAATTTCGATTCCGGGAAGCTTCTTAAGAAGCTCCTCAAGCATATCATTATCTGTAGTTTTAAATGAGGATGCATTGTACTCGATTGTATCTTTTTTGACAATAATCGGATTTCCAAGAGCAGAAACAGTTACTGATTCGAGCATATTAAGTCGCTCAATCATCCCAATGTTTCCTAACTCAACAACCCTCTGTGCAGAAACGGAGATCTCTTTTTCTACGGTATTATATCCCATGTACTCAATTTTCAGAGTATAATCTCCGGCTGTTACACCGATAATTTCAAATTTTCCCTTGCTGTCGGAGAGTGCGTATTTTGTAGGTGTAGTTGTACCTTTTGGTGTGACGGACGCTGTTGCAAATTCTACTGCTTCATTTCTTACACTATCTATCAGTGTGCCCCTTACTCTATAATCTCTTGTCTGTGCGGTAGTTATACCATTAATTACAAAAATCAGAAAAAGTAAAAGAAAAATCTGTTTAGTATATTTCATATCTATTATTTAGTTACAATTATTATGTTTTGCCAATAAACATTTATTTGACTGTTAAAACAGCCAAAAGTTAAATATGGTTGTAGAAAAATTGAGATTATTTTATTCTGGAAGGATTGTTTTTTACAAAGGCATCCCAGCTACCCCCGGCTTTTCCCTTTGAAGTTCCGGATAAGCTTGATTTTGCTGTTGATTCATTTATGAGTGATGACCTGTTTAAACAATGACAGAAAGCAACGGCAAGGCCGTCGGTAGCATCATATGAACCTGGTTTATCTTCAACAGCCAGTATACTTAAAAGAACTGTCGCAACCTGCTCTTTTGATGCAGCACCTTTTCCGGTTATAGACATCTTCACCTTTTTTGGTGCATACTCAGTAATAGGCATATTGTGGTTAAGTGCTGCTGATATCGCTGCACCCTGGGCTCTTCCAAGTTTGAGCATCGATTGAATGTTTTTTCCATAGAAAGGGGCCTCAATGGCAAGTTCGTCCGGCTTGTATTTGACGATTAATGCGTCAACCTCCCTGTAAACAGAAGCAATCTTTGAAAAATGGTCAATCTCTTTTTTTAGGTTAAAAACACCCATTGAAATATAACGAGTCTTATTTCCGTATAGACCAATCACTCCCCACCCCAACATCTGAGTACCGGGGTCGATGCCCAATATAACCTTATCAGGTTTCATATATTGATTAGTCAATCTTTGAGAATCCGGTGTATTGTTTCAGAACTTCAGGCACCTCAATGCCATCAGCTGTTTGATAATTTTCAAGAATAGCGGCAAGAATTCTTGGCAATGCTAACGAGCTTCCGTTGAGAGTATGAGCAAGTTGCGGTTTGCCATTTTCATCTTTATATCTAAGTTTGAGTCTGTTTGACTGGAATGTCTCAAAGTTTGAAACCGAGCTTACCTCCAGCCATCTTCCCTGAGCAGCAGAGTATACTTCAAAATCATATGTTAGTGCAGATGTAAAGCTCATGTCGCCTCCGCAGAGTTTAAGAATTCTATAAGGAAGACCCAGAGAGCTAACGATTGACTCCACATGAGAAACCATCTGCTCAAGTGCATCATATGATTTATCAGGATGGCATACCTGTACAATTTCTACTTTATCAAACTGGTGAAGGCGGTTAAGCCCTCTCACATCTTTACCGTATGATCCGGCCTCTCTTCTGAAACATGGTGTGTATGCAGTGACTTTCACTGGCATATCACTCATTGAAAGAATAACATCTCTGTATATATTGGTAACAGGAACTTCGGCTGTAGGAATCAGGTAAAAATTATCGAGACCAACATGGTACATCTGTTCACCCTTATCAGGTAATTGACCGGTTCCGTAACCCGATGCCTCATTTACCATCAAAGGTGGTTGTACTTCGGTATATCCAGCCTCAGTGTTTCTGTCAAGAAAATATGAAATAAGAGCTCTCTGTATTTTGGCACCCTTTCCTTTGTAAACAGGAAAACCTGCACCAGTAAGCTTTACTCCAAGATCAAAGTCGATAATGTCATATCTCTTTGCAAGATCCCAGTGAGGGATTCCATATTCAAGTTTAGGTATTTCGCCACCTCCCCTGACAATTAAATTATCTTCGGGAGTTTTGCCTGCAGGGACAGAGATATGTGGAAGGTTTGGTAAAAGAAGAATCAACTCATTAAGCTCGTTTGAATACTCTTCTGTTTTGCTTTCCAACTCTTTAGATAACTCTTTAAGCTGAGCAACACGCTCCTTTGCAATCTCCGCTTCAGCTTTATTACCATCCTTCATCAGCTTTCCAACTTCACGTGATATAGAATTCTGCTCTGCCAGTATAGTATCAGCTTCTGTCTGGGAATTTCTTCTTTTAACATCCAGATCAAGAATTTTTTCAATAATCTCTTTAGCATCGAAATTTTTTACGGCAAGGCGCTCGGCCACAAAAGCGGGATTATCCCTGAGGAGTTTAATGTTTAACATCGTAAAATAAATGTGAATTTTAAGTTGCCAAAGTTAAAAAAATTAATCTACTCAAGACAGAAAAGGATAAAATATCTTAAAATGTAAAAACATTTTATAGAATTCTATATTTCGGATTTTCAGGCTTTTATTTCATTAAAACTAAGAATAGATTTGTTTGGAATTAAAAATCCTAAGCAACTATGAAAATCTGTACAGCATGGATTGTTCTCATTCTGCATTTACTGTGCAGCTGCAGGAACATAAATATTGAAGAGAATAATAGATACAATTACCTGACTCTTGAATTTATAAGCTCAAAAGTCAAACATGAACCAACTGAAGAAGCTGACAGTAAGGCATCTTACTTTCCATATGGATTTAAAACCACAATTTATATTTTTAACAGTAAGACATTTTGGCCTTATATTGGAGGAAGCCCCATAATTGCAACTTCGTATTGTGGCAGTGAACTCATTCCGGAAAAGGGGATTTTTCTTCCAAAAGGTATTTATGATATATACTCAGTATCTGACAATACCCCCTTTCCGTTATTTCTAAACATCTTTCAGGGAACAGCAACCGGTTTAGTTAACAGACAAGATTACCTGTGGGCTAAAAGAGAGAATGTTATATTGCTTAAAAGTGAACAAGTTACTTTGTCTTTTAACCATTTAGCATGCAGACTTTTGGTTAACATATCGGCTGAAGATATCAGCACCTCAGTTATTGTTAACTCTTTTAGAATGACACTACCCGAAACTCATTCCAATTTCCTGAGCCTTGCCGATGGATATATCTCATCATCGAATAATACCCAAAACCTCTCCCTAATTGAAGGATATGGAAACTCAAGAGAGGCTCTTATGCTACCCTGCCTCGCCAAACTCACTTTTGAATTTGATGCTGCAGTGTTAACAGAGGGGAGTGTGCCTGTTCACAAAACATTTTTTGGTGAAATCGACAAACAATTTACTGGTGGCAACTCTTATGAACTGACAATTAAAATTAAACGTGATTTGACAATTAAAACAGAATTAAGGTTTTATCCTACCTATACAGTAGATAACCATATAATATTCAAATCAATAAACAACTAAAAAAAACAAAATTATGAGAAAGAGAACTGTGCAGTTGACAATAACGTTGGTTATGTTTTTTTTATTATCCTGCAAAAAAGAGGGGAATGATTTAGATGTGAGGGAGACAAAGTTTTATGCCTCATACAACACAAACTATTTCACAAAGGGAGAGAGCGAGTTCCCTTCGGGAAACAAGGTCAAAATTTACTGCTATAACTCGGGTTCAGAATTATCACTGTCGTTTCCATTGGCGGGAACACCTAAGCTGGCCACGGCCGGCTCTTCCGGTAATCTTACTCCTACGGGGTCTATTGTTTTACCAAAGGGTTTGTACGATTTCTATGCAGTCTCACTCAATAATAACCTCAACCCTGAGATTGAGTTTGATTCCGGGCATTCTCAAATCCTTGAAAACGGTAAAGACTACATTTGGGCAAAACAAACAACCATAAATGAGGGTGCAGCCGTAAGTTTTTCACTCAGCCACAGGGCTGTGGGAATAGATATCAAATTAAACTCCGTTGAAGGGGTAGAAGATTTGAATGTAACTTCAGTAAGAATTACTCCTCCAAAACCGATTGCAACTTCAACCATGAATTTACAAACGGGCATAATCGGATACTCTTCTGAAAAAGAACCTTTTATCACAATTCCACTAAACAACGGAAAATATTTTTGGATAATTCTGCCGGCCGAATTGTTTGCAATGGAGGTAGAGGTAACTGTAAATGCAATAATCGGAGGAGTAAGCGTTACCAACAAGGTTTACAGGGCAACTGTCCCACAGCAGACATTAAACGGAGGTATACTTTACTCTCTTAACCTTAGTGTTGGTGCAAATTCCATGAGTTTCACAGGCTCTGTAATCCAGGATTGGACAACACAAACAATTGGTGATATTATTTTAACGGAAGATTAAGGATGAGAACTCTGAGCATGATAAACCTTATTGGGGTTGTTTTAACAGTCTATTGTCTTAGCTCCTGCTATCCGGAAAAAAATCCGGAGAATGATTCAGTAAAAATTGTGCTCAGACAGGCCGATCAGCCCCCAAGCAAGTCTGCCGGAATATCAGACAACATTAATAACCTTGAAATTTTTCTATACAACAGTGAAGAAAATCTCTTAATTCACAAATCATTTAAATCAATAACAGGCATTGAACTGAGACCTCCTAAGGGTCACATTACATTGGTTGCAATTGCAAATGTACAAGGTATAGACCCATCTCAATTTTCAACTTTAAGTATGGCAAGAGAGTCCGGTACAACATGCAGTACAGGCTCCGGGAACTACCCGGTTTACACAGGAGAGGCTACATTTTTCAATAATGGAGGAGGCGTAGAGGTAGTGGTGGAGTTAAACACGCTTACCGCTAAAATAACATTTGTATTTGACAAAAGCAGACTTGATGCTGATGTCTCGATAAATATACGGTCTATCGAGCTAATGAATGTACCTCTCTGGTGTAGCTTTCTCTCTGCCAACAAAGCCGGAGAGGGAAATCCTGTCGGACAAGGAGAGTCAATTTTTTCCAATACAGAGCCTCCGTCCCACAATAGCGCCACACCCCTGTACATGTTTGAAAACCTTAAAGGCACAATACCCGGTTTGAATGAACAGAGTGATAAAAAGCCTCACACTCAGGAAAACCTTTATACTTATGCAGTTATAACAACCGAATATGCAAGTCAGTCAAAACAGGGCGAGGTAAAATTCATCTATTACCCGGGAGAAAACACAACAGATAATTTTAATATTCCAAGGGGTGCACATCTGAGAGAGACAATTTTTTTTGAAGGCAGTTCAATTTCAGAAAGCTCTCAGAGAGTTAATATAAGCATGCTTAATACAAGGAGTTACACAATTACGGCATTGTCAGATCCCCCGGATGGAGGAATTACAGGCGGAGAGGGATTATATGAATATGGATCTATCCCAACACTTACAGCTGTTGCCAACCCGGGGTTCAAATTCATTGAGTGGCAGCCATCTCTGGGGACAGTCTCCCAAAACAAGAACTACACAGCAAAATTTGAACAATTAACTCAAATCATTTCTCCTTCAAAAATATCATTGGATTTTAACCATATAAACATCTGTATCGGAAATCAATTCAAACTGAGTGAGAATATTGAACCTTACAACGTTACGGAAAAAATGGCTATATGGAGCAGTACAAACAATCTGGTTGCAACAGTAAACCAAAATGGATTGGTAACAGGCAACAGCTGTGGTGAGACACAAATAAAGGTAACCACTTCTGATGGATTGCTAAGTGATGAATGTACAGTCAGGGTTTATAAGAAAGTTGAAGTATATGCTGATAAACATATAAACTACATTTATGATCAGACAAGCGGCCAGATTACAAGTGCATCAATGGTGGTTTATCTGAGAGTATTATTGCCGGTTCCGTCTGACATGGAAATTGTAAGGGCAATTTTACCAATTGTAACCGTTAGTGGTATATGCAGTTACAATAATAATGGGTTCAACCATGAAGAACAAATCACTCTTTCACTGAGCTTTAGCAACAATAACGATACACCCTGGCTCTTTACAGAGGGAGAGTCTCAGGTAATTTACTTCAACTCCGGCAATGACGAAGAAATTCTACAGAATCTGGACTCCGTTCAAATTATAATAAATCCGGGGGAGGTCTATTCAGGCAACTATTACATATACTGGAATTAAAGCAATCACAAATAAAATACTAATTATTAACTATTTAAATTTTAAATTATGCTAAAATTTCAAAAATGTTTTATCGGACTGGTTTTAAATCTTATGATCTTACTCAGCAGTTGTTCTAAAGAGAACCCGATCTCAAATGTCTCATGGAATGCGCTCTCATTTACTGAATCAGAAAATTCTGATTATTTTTCATATATGAATCAACCACATATAAATCTCACCTTTCCCGGAATTATGACCACAAGAGATATTACTTTTGAAAAAGGTATACTTATTCTTGACAGCAGGTACTATTCAATCACCGGACATAATTGGGATGAGAAATCTATTGTACTTATTATACAGAAAGATGGCGTTGAGTTTAAACGTCTCAACCTTACCCCCGAAGTACCAGAGGGTGCAGATAATGCAGAAATTCCCGGAATCAGGACATTTTCACTCTCGGTAACACTGCCTAAGGGAGACTACACATTCGAAGCCTCTGTCCGCGAAGACTCTGGAAATGAGCGATTGCTTAAAACACACATTTTACACAACACACAAAACAGGTTAAAGGTTTTGTAGATAATTATAAAAAAAGAGGCTGCCAATAAATGGCAGCCTCTATCCTTTTGTGATAATAAATTACATCGGGCTGATTGCACTCACCGGACATACATCTGCACAAGTACCGCAGTCTGTGCAAATATTTGGATCAATTACATAGATATCACCGGGAGAGATTGCCTCTACCGGACACTCGTCAACGCAAGTTCCACAAGCGGTGCAGTCTTCAGAAATTTTGTAAGCCATTATAACTAAATTTTAAATTGGTTTGATTGTTGCAAAGATAAAAAATAGGTTGGAATAGAACAAATACAAATTGTATCTTTGTAGAACCACTTTAAAAATCATAGCATTGAAAATGAGAAGATCTTTGTTTTTTTACATTTCACTTGCCGCTTTTATAACTTTCGGCACAAATAATATGGTCGCCCAAACGCCCAAAGTGGAATTCGATAAAGCTGTCCATGATTTCGGAGATATTATGATCACCTCCGGCCATCACAGTTGTACTTTTACCTTTAAAAATATTGGTGACCAGCCAGTTATCATACAAGCAGTTATTTCGTCATGTGGCTGCACAAATCCTGTGTGGACCAAAAGCCCCGTACTTCCGGGAAAAACAGGAAAAATTGATGTAACCTTTTTAAATGATCAAGGTCCCTACCCTTTTGATAAATCCATTACAATTTATATAAGTGGAGAACAAAGACCGGTAGTTCTGAGAATTAAAGGTGTTGTTCATGATAAGCCAAAAACTTTAAAAGAGCTGTTTCCGGAACAATTCGGAGATGTTTCATTCAGAAGGTCCTCAATTGATCTAGGAAACATTGCCCAGGGAGATAACAAAAGTGAAATAATTGAGGTTGCCAACACTTCAAACCGGACTGTAGACATTTCATTTACAAATCTTTCGAGAGGACTTTCCATAACTGCTCAACCTTCGAAAATTGGTGCAGGCAGCAAAGCAGGAGTTAAGATTGAGGTAAGTACAAAAGAGGCCAAAAATTGGGGAAATACCGAATATAGAGCAGACATTGCTGTTAATGGCACTGTTGTACAAGGCAAATCATTGAGAATCGCAGCAAATATTCGTGATAACTTCTCTTCATACACAAAAGAGCAGATGGAAAATGCTCCGCTTCCAATGGCAGTATCCAGTTCATACGACTTTGGGAGAATTAAGGCCGGCACCGAGGTTAAACATAACTTTACAATAAGAAACCTTGGAAGGAGTAATCTGCTATTACACAAAGTTGATTCAGGCGACAAAAGGGTTACCGCCAGGTATCCCTCAAAAATTGAGCCCGGCAAAACAGGCAATATTGAGGTAACAATAAATACTGAAGGAGATTCCGGAGACAAAGGTTTGATTTTATCGGTTATAACCAACTCCCCCACCAGACCCGTTTTCAACCTCATAATCACAGGAAACATTTCTAAATAACTGTTATGCAAAAAAAGAGTATTGACAGTGCGTTAAAAGTAAATCAGGGGATTGAACAACCACCTGTTGTTAACCCTTACTTTGATAATTTTTATTCAAAAAAAAGAACCGGACTTTTAAGTAAAGATGAATACCTTAAAGGAATCCTCTCCGGAAATACAACAATATTAAGTCAGGCAATTACTTTAGTTGAAAGCTCAAGAAACGACCATAGAGCAATTGCGCAAAATCTTATTTCCGAATGCCTTCCACATGTTGTAAAATCCATGAGAATTGGCATAACTGGAGTACCGGGAGCGGGTAAAAGTACATTTATTGAGGCCTTTGGAGGGCTAATTACTGCTATGGGACACAAACTGGCAGTTCTGGCAATCGACCCAAGCAGTGAAAGAAGCAAAGGCAGTATTTTAGGTGATAAGACCCGAATGGAGAGTCTATCTGTTGATCCCAGAGTATTTATAAGACCTACTCCAAGTGGAGGATCTCTTGGAGGTGTTGCAAGAAAAACCAGAGAGAGCATCATCTTGTGCGAGGCAGCCGGTTACGATGTAATATTTATTGAAACAGTAGGTGTCGGACAATCAGAGACAGCGGTTCACTCAATGAGTGACCTCTTTTTGCTACTTATGCTGGCAGGTGCCGGAGACGAACTCCAGGGTATAAAAAGAGGCATTATGGAGATGTCAGATATTATTGCAATTACAAAAGCCGACGGCTCAAACAGAGAGAAGGCTTCTCTTGCAAAGGCGTTGTACAGCAATGCTCTTCATCTGTTTCCCCCTCCTGAATCAGGGTGGGTACCAAGAGCGCTTACAACATCATCTGTAACAAAAGAGGGTCTTAAAGAGGTTCTTGATACAATTCTTGAATATTTCAGATTGACTGAGAGCAACGGCTATTATCTTCATAAAAGGAGAGAACAATCACGGTTCTGGATGTATGAATCAATACAGGAGGAGCTTAAAAACAGATTTTTTGATGATCCGGCCATCGCCCAAAGGATTCAGGAGTACGAACAAAAGGTGCTAAACGGTGAAATGAGCTCATTTGCTGCCGGGACTGAACTATTAAAAATTTATAACACAAAATGAATATCGCAATAGAAGCATTAAAAAACAGCGTACTCATTACGGGACTTGTAATGATAATGATGCTGCTTATAGAATACATTAATATTCATTCCCACGGGAACAGTTTCAGAAAACTCAAAAAATCACCAATAAAACAGGTAATCGTAGCAGCCTCATTAGGACTGATTCCCGGGTGCATCGGTGGATTTGCCGTAGTGTCGCTCTATACACATAAACTACTGAGTTTTGGAGCACTGGTAGCAATGATGATTGCCTCATCGGGTGACGAAGCATTTATCATACTGGCAATGATTCCAAAAACTGCAATTATCCTTTTTGTTGTTCTATTTATTGTGGGAATAACTGTGGGGGTTATTACCGATAGATTTGTAAAGAGAGAGGATGCCCCTTTTAACCCGGATCACTATGAGACCCATGATGATTGCTGTGGTAATAGTGCCAAAAAACCGGGAATTTTCTCCGGCAGCATAATTGGGAATATGAAACATATCTCACGGCAGAGATTTTTCATAATGGCAGGGATATTTGTATTCATTGTAGCAGTCGTTGCGGGGATACTCGAACATGATCATGCAGCAGATCACGGACATGAACATGCAGCTGTCACTACTTCTATTCAATTACCTGACGCTCATGTACATGACAAGAGCTGCATACTTGATGAGCATGACCTTCCGGTAATCTCATCTTCAACAGATCACGATCATGGTGCACATTTTAATATTTTTAGCGAAAGGTGGATTAACCTGATTTTTGCAGGAATCAGTCTGCTGACTTTGTTTCTTACTGCACGGGCAAGTGAGCATTTTATTAAAGAACATTTATGGAACCATGTGGTTAAGAAACATTTGAAATCAATTTTCCTGTGGACATTCGGTGCACTTCTGGTGATTCATTTCGGTATGAGATTTCTCCATATTGAAGAGTGGCTCGCACAAAATGTTTATATAATGATTCTTTTAGCTGTTGCAATAGGTCTTATTCCGGAATCGGGACCTCATATGGTGTTTATAACCCTGTTTGCCGGTGGCCTTATCCCATTCAGTGTACTGCTCGCAAGTTCAATTGTTCAGGATGGACACACCGCATTACCTCTTCTAGCTGAAAGTAAAAGGAGTTTCTTTAAGGCCAAGCTTATAAATATGGCAATAGGACTCACCGCAGGTGTATTGCTACACCTTGCGGGTCTATAGTCCATATATTTTTTGGGGATTATTCTCCGTTCATTGAGAACAGGAACTCGAGATTATTCTCGGTTCTTAGAAGTCTGCTCTTCATAAATTCCATAGCCTCAACGGAGTTCATATCGGCTAGATAGTTGCGCAGGATCCAGATTCTGTTAAGAGTCTCTTTATCAAACAGAAGGTCTTCTCTTCTTGTGCTGCTGAGTGTAACATCAACTGCAGGGAATACCCTCTTGTTAGATAGTTTCCTGTCAAGTTGAAGCTCCATATTACCTGTTCCTTTGAACTCTTCAAAGATAACATCATCCATTTTTGAACCGGTCTCAGTAAGTGCTGTAGCAAGAATTGTAAGTGAACCACCATTTTCGATGTTTCTTGCAGCACCAAAAAATCTCTTAGGTTTGTGAAGTGCATTTGCATCAACACCACCACTAAGAACCTTACCCGAAGCAGGTTGAACAGTATTGAATGCCCGTGCAAGTCTTGTAATTGAATCTAAAAGTATTACTACGTCGTGACCACACTCAACAAGTCTTTTTGCCTTTTCCAGCACAATATTCGCAACCTTCACGTGTCTTTCGGCAGGCTCATCAAAAGTAGAGGCAATAACCTCACCTTTTACGCTTCTGGCCATATCAGTCACCTCTTCCGGACGCTCATCAATGAGCAGTACAATAAGGTAAACCTCAGGATGGTTATCGGCAATTGCGTTGGCTATATCTTTTAAAAGTACTGTCTTACCTGTTTTTGGCTGTGCTACAATAAGTCCTCTCTGACCTTTACCAATAGGCGCAAACATATCTACAACTCTGGTAGATAAATTATTATGACCATTTGATGTAATGTTGAATTTTTCATTCGGGAAGAGAGGTGTCAGAAAATCGAAAGGAACCCTGTCTCTGATATATTCCGGACTTCTTCCATTTATCTGCTTAACCTTAACAAGCGGGAAATATTTATCACCCTCTTTTGGAGGTTTAATCTCTCCGATAAGAGTATCTCCGGTTTTTAATCCGTATAGCTTTATCTGAGATTGTGAAACATAAATATCATCCGGAGAGTTTAGATAGTTGTAGTCAGAAGAACGAAGAAAGCCATAACCATCAGGCATTATTTCGAGAACACCGGTTGCATCTACAACACCTTCAAACTCAAATTTAACCTTCTGATGTGTCTCTTTATTAGGATTTTCGGGATGAATGTTGTTACGCTTTGCATTATCACGTATTATCTCCTGCTCAGGCTTCTCGTCTGCCCTGATAATAACTGTTGCAGCTTCAGCAGCAACTCCCCTCTCTTCAAGTACTGCAATAACTGCGGCAACCTCTTCCTCTTTTACTTTAACAGTGGCTGGAGGAATTTCCCGTGAAGCAGCACTCTTTCTGCCCCTCCTTGGTCTCTTAAGTTTATCGTCAGTATTTTGTGTATTTGAAACGTTTGCCTGAGGAGTTTCTGATTTGACTTGTTGCTGAACTGGTTTTGCCTGCTGAACCGGCTTATCCTGTTGAACTGGTTTTGCCTGTTGAACCGGCTTATCCTGCTGAACAGGTTTAGCTTGCTGAGTAAACATCTCCTGTTGCAAAGGCTTCTCCTGTATTACCGGCCTCTCCGGCTGACCACCCTCTCTCTTAGGCTCGATTGCCTTAGGCTGCTGATTATTTTGCCTGTTTTGATTAAACAGAGGCTTTTGATTGTTTTTCGGTTGATTATCGTTTGGCCTTTTGTCTTCGGGTATGTTGTTCACGGCAGGCTTTACTGTTTCTTTTGGAGACTGTTTGGGCTCGTTGCCTTTTCTAGCCCTTGGCTCTCTTCTTACCAGAGGTTTTTTTGAAATAGGCTCGGTTGATTTGCTGCCTATCTTTGCCTGCTCGTCTAGTATTTCGTATACCAGCTCCTCCTTGGTGAAACTTTTTGCTTTGCTAATCTTAAGATTATTAGCAATAGCAATTAAGTCATCGTGACTCTTTTTGCTTAACTCTAAAATGTCGTACATTGATTTAATTGTGTGGATGTATTTATCCTGAAAGATTATTGAAACCTTTTGCAAAAATAGAATAATTTGTTAAATAAACAAAATCCTTGCCAAAATTAGAGTGAAATAATTATCTGGCAGCAATTACATCTATCTCAACAAGAGCACCTTTGGGAAGACTGACAACAGCATAAGCCACTCTTGCCGGAAAAGGCACCGAATAAAATGTGGCATAAATCTCGTTCATAGCCGCAAAATCTTTGATATCAGACAAATAAACTGTAGATTTTAAAACATTTTCAAAACCTAAGCCTGCCTCTTCAAGTATGTAACCAATATTTTTCAGAACCTGAGTTGTCTGCTCTTTGATACCACCCGACACAAACTCTCCTGTTTCCGCATCAATCGGAAGCTGACCTGAAACGAAGATCAATCCGCCGGCCTCTGTAGCCTGACTGTAAGGACCCACTGCACCCGGGGCCTTAGCTGATGATATTATAGTTTTACTCATTTTATATGTTTGTTTAAAATTAAAATTTAATTTACTTAAAATCAGAAACCTGCTCCTCTATCCCAATAACTTGCGCTTTTCTTAAATTGCAATAAATCAGCTAAAGCAGAGGCTTTTGCATTAATTCTGAAACTCCAGCTCTCCCACATACCATTTGGAATCCACGAGGCTGATATCACAAAACAGTGGAGATCATATGTCGCACTCAACTGAGTAGTTGTTAACGCCATTTTAGTGAGGTCGATTCCAGTATTCAGGTTTATACTTAAGTCCCTGCCCATCTTCATCTGAGCAGAAATACCCAGCGTTTGCATGTGATTATGCTTTGTACTCAACTCACCACCAACCATTTGGTAAGATCTGTTGTAGCTGTAGTTATAATTGACATTAACTGACCATGGATTATCCGGATCGATATAGTAAACCCAACCACCGGGAATATACTCCCCGGTTACAGGGTGATTGTAAACCCTTATATAATCAGACCCCTGCTGAGTGCGACCACCTGATGAACCGGGTTCAGGCAGACCCATACCCGCTCCTCTTCTGGAACCCTTCCCTGAAAATTGGTAGGATAGTGACATACTTGCATTTGTAAGCCTTGCAAAATTCAGCCATCCCTCTTTAACAATATTGAGTTGGTTATACCTTTTGCCGGTACCATCAACAGCATATGGGTCCAGGTTTGCATTTGCGTTAAATGCAAGTGAACCGAATATTGTAGTACTGAGCGATGTAGAGATATTTGACAACTTCATTGAATCTGCAAGGAAGTTATATGAGCCCCCAAACGATAGATTATCAATTATTTTAATCTTTTGAATTCCTCCATTGGTCGTATCTTTGTCACTCTTAATTTTTGCCTCAAAATTATTACCCAGCGAGAAGTTCATAGATGCAGACCTTCCCTTTGAGGGATACCCAAATAACAGACCTTCATATTGATTGTACTCGACCTGGTGCTGTACACCGTTATTATCTAAATAATTAAGAGTTCTGTAGCCATTTGAGGGAGTTCCAAGTTCCGGAGTATAGCTTATACTGAATGATGGTTTAACCATGTGTCTTATGGCCTGGAGCTTTCCCCTTGATCCAAAATTGAACATACCATATAAAATAGTATTCATCGACAGTGATGCAGAAAAATCCTGAGTAGCACCAAAATGGCTGAAAATATCCCCTACATTTGTCACAACCTGTTCTGTTTCAGTATCATAATACCGCTCTGATTTCTGAAAGTACCAGTTCATTCCATATCTGACACCGGGAGAAAATTGAAGATAATTAAAGAGGTTAAATGACGGTAGACCAATAGTAAAATTATGCTGCATCCCGCTTTTAAATTTTGACAGAAAATCTGGCTCACCAAATTCGCTTGCCTTAAAATTCACTTTGTTATCCAGATTGGTACTGTAACTAAGTGAAATATCCTCATAAAATTTTGCTTTTCCCACAGCCTCTTTACTTTTAAACGGAAAAATCCTGTTCATTGTAAGAGTCATATTGGGAACTGTGAAAGCATAGGAGCTGTCAAGTGAGTTCTGGCTGTGAAGCATGTTCAGAGAGAGCGAGAAGGGAGAATCGGCAAAAACTTTTGAATATGATATTGATGAAGATATTTGATTTTGAAGGCTTTGTTGAATATCATAGGAGTTAAAACGATTATTCATTGGTGTCGCAAAATTAACCGAAGCCCTAAAAGACGAACCCGGTCTTGCCTTTGCATCCTGAGAGTGACTCCACCTGACAGAGAAATCCTTAGATTGGTAATAATCCGGGGACCCCTGCTCTCCTATTTGATTAACAGAGTAGTTCAGGTTAACATTGCCATCATACTTATACCTCTTTTTATATCTGGAGGTGAGAACTGCATTCCATGAACCAAGAGAGAATATGTCTCCGGTAAGAGATGCATCAAAATGGTCTCCAAATACAAAATAATAACCAAGTCCCTTTAAGGCAAAACCTCTTGCTGCCTCCTCATTGAATGTAGGAACAAGTAATCCGCTTGCCCGGGTCATCCTGTCAGGTACAAAGCCAAATGGGAGCGCAAAGGGTGTAGGTACATCCTCTATAACCAGGTACGCCGGACCAAATACCGTCACCTTATTTGGTGTGGTAACCATTTTAGCTTTTGTTAACTGAAGATAGTAGTGAGGATGCTCGTGATCGCACGCGGTATACTTTCCTCCACTTATATTAATGGAGTTGTCTGCTTGCTTTTTCATTAAATCTCCGTGAATAATACCCTCGCTCTCCTGTGTAATCAAATTGGTGAAGATTGCCTTTTTGGAATCGAAATTGTAACGAAGGGTCTCCATGGTGTATTTTTCTGTCCCATCTGACATCACAGGCTTGCCCTGCAGAACGCCGGCGGTATCTTTAACTCCTGATGCAAACACAGTTTTGGTATTCATATCATAGGCCATATACTCTGCAGTAAGCTCTATGCTTCCGTATTTAACGCTAACATCTCCATAGTAATACATCATCTTCTTACCATTCATAAAATCCTCTACAATCGAATCTCTTGCATCAGAGAATGCCGGTTGTGTAAGAAAACCTCTCTGTTTAGTGGTATCGGCTGCAGTTTTCGATAAGGAGTCTTTTATTAGAACAGTATCTCTTAACGCAGATCTAAGAACAGTATCTTTGACAGCAGATGTATCGACAGGCTGTAAAGAATCTCTTATTAACAGCTTAGTTCTGATAGTATCGTTAACACTGTCTGCTTTATAATTATGATTAGTAGCTGCCCCGGGAAACTGGGCAAGCATCAGAAGAGATAAAATAAGGGCCGTAAGTGGAAACCGCTTTCTCAAAACCAAAATGGTATAAGGTTTAACAAAAATGTACTACATTTGCAGTTCGCAAAGTTAATCATAATTAACAACAATTATGCCTCACAGAATACTTTTGGCCACAATTTCACTTTTGTTAATTTGCTCATCGTTACAGGGACAAGAGAGAGCATCATTCCAGCTAAGAAAAGTTGTGATTGATCCGGGTCATGGAGGCAAGGATCCGGGAACTATCAGCCCTGACGGAAAGGTTTTTGAAAAAAACATAACCCTTTCTGTATCTCTTAAACTCGGACAACTGATAAAAGACAATTATCCCGATGTTGAGGTTATATACACACGAAAAACAGACATCTTCATACCCCTGAACGAAAGAAGCCGTATTGCAAACAAACACAAGGCAGATCTTTTTATCTCCATACACGTTAACGGAGTCATATCCCGAACACCCTCAGGATTTGAGACATTTGTAATGGGTATAGATAAAACAAATTCCAATTTTGAGGTTACTATGCTGGAAAATAGCGTAATTATGCTTGAAGGAGATGATTACAGCACCAAGTATGAAGGCTTCAATCCGAACGATCCGGAATCATATATTGTCTTTTCACTTCTCCAGAACGCGCATCTTGAGCAGAGTCTGATTATGGCGTCATTAGTTCAGAAACATTTCGCCAATGGTCCAATAAAAGTAAACCGGGGTCTTAAGCAGGCACCATTTCTTGTATTGTGGAAAACCAGCATGCCGGGAATACTCGTAGAGTTGGGTTTTATTACAAACCAGAATGATTTAAGAGTTCTGAACGATAAAAAAAATCACGATAAATTTGCAGAAAGTATCTTTAACGCCTTCAAGGAGTTCAAAACTCAATATGAAAAAGGTAATGATATAGGGAATTATTTACCGGTTCCTATAAAGGAGACTGATACTTCACAACAGGCAAAACCTGCAGCAAAAGCAGATACCACCGAACATTTCAGAGTACAAATACTCGCAGTCAGTAAAGTTTTACCATCCGGTTCACGCGATTTTAAGGGGAGAAGAGATATCAGTTATATTAAGGCAGGAAATTTGCACAAATACACAATCGGGAAATACATAACAATTGATGAGGCTAAAGAGGCACAGAGCGAAATCAGAAAACAATTTCCTCAGGCATTCATAATTAAGGTCAGAAATAATACAATAGTACCACTAAACAACTAACTCCAAAATGAAACTCAGACTTACACGAGAACAGAAGATAGGACTTTTCGCAATTATTACACTTGCTTCGATATACGTAGTGGTCAACTACCTTAAAGGAAAAGATCTTTTCAGCAGCACTAATACCTATTATACAGTTTACCATAATGTTGAGGGACTCAACTCTACAGGGCCTGTTTATATCAGAGGATTAAAGGTGGGTACAGTAGTATCTGTTGATTATTTACAGGAGAGAGACGAATTTATTGTAAAACTTAAATTAAAAAGCAGTTATAATATCCCTGACAACTCAGTAGCCGAAATATACAGTACCGATTTATTGGGGACCAAAGCGTTAAGAGTAAATATCGGTAACAGTACTACTTATCTTAAAGATAAGGGCACAATGCAATCGACAACAGAAGAGGGGCTGACAGATATGCTTAAAAGCCAATTTTTACCCCTTAAAGATCAGATTTCAGATCTTGTGGCAACTCTTAAAGCAACACTTGAAAATGTGAACGGAATGATTGATGCCGATGCAAAGAGAAACATTTCGGCATCTCTTGAAAATCTGAACAAAACATTGGCAAGTGCCAAGGCTATTGTTCAAAACCTTGAAAAGAGCGGGCCGGAGATAACACAGTTAATTTCCAACATTAATTCATTATCGGGAGAACTTACACAAAGTACCCAAAAATTAAATTACGGTCTGGACAATATTGGCCAAATTACAGATTCACTAAAAACAGCCGACCTTGCAGGCACCGTAAACTCCCTAAAAGAGCTCCTCGAGCAGATGAATAATCCACAAGGAACAGTCGGAAAACTTCTCAGAACAGACTCTGTTCATAACTCAATCGACCAACTGATAAGGGATCTGGATATCCTTATCAAAAACATTACCGAAAATCCAAAAAAATATATAAAAGTTAGTGTTTTTTAAAAAAAACTTTTCTTATATTTAGCTGATTTTAAAGAAATTTAAAATCCAGATGCGATTTTAAAATTTTTGGGGTTGAATTCCAATGATTTGAAAAAAAATTGAATTTTCCAATACTTAATCTATTTTTTTTTACAGAATTTATCACCAAATTTGTTACCCCAAACCTAAACTAATCTTTTACTATGACCGAACCTAAACATACTTTAGTGTGGAATAACTGTCTTAACATCATTCGTGACATAATCCGCCCTCAAAGTTATAGGACATGGTTCGAGCCGGTAAAAGCAGTAAGGATCTCAGGAGCGGTTCTTACAATTGAAGTTCCATCAAATTTTTTCAGAGAATATCTTGAAGAACATTACATAGATCTTATAAGCAAAGCTCTCAAAAGGGAGTTGGGCAAAGAGGCCAAACTTGAATACAATGTAAGAGTTGTTTCAGGAGAAGATATGGTGACTTTTCCACAACAACCTACTCAGGAGATTAAAAACAAGTCTGTTCCTTTCCCCAATCAGGCAGGCAATATTACCAATCCGTTTGTTATTCCGGGACTTCAGCAACTGGAGATAGACCCTCAGCTTAATCCTCATTACTCTTTCGAGAATTTCATCGAAGGTGAATGTAACAAGCTGGCGAGGTCAGCCGGTTTAAATATCTCTGCAAACCCGGGCAAAGGCACGTTTAACCCGCTCTTTCTATACGGAGGTTCGGGACTTGGCAAAACACACCTTGCGCAGGCTATTGGCATATCAATAAAAAAGCAGTTTCCGGAAAAAATTGTGCTCTACGTAAGCGCCAACCGCTTTCAGACACAATATATGGACGCCACCACTGTCAAAAACAAACTTACCGACTTTCTTCACTTCTATCAGCTTATTGATGTTCTCATCATAGATGATGTGCATGAATTTGCAGGAAAACCGGGTACTCAAAATGCGTTTTTCCATATTTTCAGCCACTTGCACTCAATGGGTAAGCAGTTGATCCTTACATCTGACAAAGCACCTGTAGATTTGCAGGACCTTGAAATGAGGTTGCTTTCCAGATTCAAATGGGGTCTTCTTGCAGAGCTTTTACCACCTGACTACAACACAAGAGTTGAGATACTTAAAGCCAAAAGCTACAAAGATGGAATCACACTACCCGAGGAGGTTACCAATTATATAGCATCAAGAGTATCAACAAATATCAGAGAGATAGAAGGGACACTTATTTCACTTCTTGCACAGTCAACTCTTACCAACAGAAAGATAAACCTTGACCTTGCAGAGAGTCTTATCGAGAAACTGGTAACAAAGAACAAACCTGAAATTTCTGTAGACAGAATTCAAAAAATTGTTTGTGAATACTTTAGAATAGACCCTCAACAGTTTTTAAGTGCATCCAGAAAAAGAGAACTTGTTCAGGCACGTCAGATTTCAATGTATCTGAGTAGAAACCTTACAAAAAGTTCTCTGGCATCGATTGGCACACAAACCGGCGGAAGAGATCATGCAACTGTACTGCATGCATACAATACAGTCTGTGATCTGCTGGACACCGACAGATCTTTCCGAAAATATGTTGTTGACATAGAAAAACAACTAAAATCAAACTAAAATGGATAATTCAAAAATATTCGAAATATTTGACCAAATCACAAAAATTCCAAGAGAGAGTGGTAAAGAGGAGAAGATTACAGCATTTCTTATAAATTTTGCCAAAGAAAGAGATTTGGAATACAGGACTGATTCTGCAAACAATGTGGTTATTATCAAGCCTGCGACAAAAGGAATGGAGAGTGCCCCGGTGGTCGTTCTTCAAAGTCACTCCGACATGGTTTGTGAAAAAAATTCTGACAGCAGCTTCAATTTTGAAACTGACCCCATAAATTATATTGAAGAGAATGGCTGGCTCGTTGCAAAAGAGACAACCCTTGGAGCAGATTGCGGAATAGGCATGGCAGCACAACTTGCTATTCTCGCCTCAAATGATGTAGTACACGGCCCAATCGAGTGTCTTTTTACAACTGAAGAGGAGACAGGTTTAAAGGGAGCTAAGGAGTTAAAACCAGGCTTTATTACCGGGAAAATGCTTATCAACCTCGATTCTGAAGACGAAGGCGAACTCTTTATCGGATGTGCGGGTGGAATTGATACAACAGCAAGGTATTCATATAAAGAGGTTGCCGCTGATAGCAGCAAAATGTTTCTTAAGGCACTGTTCTTTGGTGCGACCGGAGGCCACAGCGGTGACGACATACACAAAAACAGAGGAAATGCAAACCAGTTCCTCTTTAGGTTTTTATACAATTTGCTCAGTAAAGCAGAATTTGATATCTGCCAGATTGACGGAGGGAACAAACGCAACGCCATTGCCAGGGAGGCCTATGCAATTATTGCTATTGACAAGACAGATTTTGAATTGGTTAAATCACTGTTCAATAGATTAGTCGCTGAAATTAAAGATGAGTATGGCATTTCAGACCCAAATATTGAAGGTACAATTGAGATTAGCGAATCGTTTGCCACTGCAGTTGAAAAAAAGGTTGCAGAAAAGCTGATACTATCGTTAAACGGTATACCTCACGGAGTTCTGGCAATGAGTCAGGAGATCGAAGGGTTTGTTGAAACATCAACCAACCTGGCAGCCGTTAAAATGGATGAATCCCAGATTATTAGGGTTAGCACAAGTCAGAGAAGCTCTGTAAACTCAGCCAGATATAATGCAGCAAACAGAATTGAGTCAATATTCAAACTGGCCGGTGCAAAAGTAACTCACGAGAGTGAATACCCCGGATGGAAACCAAAGTTGAACTCTCATCTTCTTGATGTATCAAAAGAATCGTACACTAAATTATTTGGCAACCAACCAATTGTACGTGCAATACATGCCGGACTGGAATGTGGTCTCTTTCTTGATATTTATCCATATCTTGACATGATCTCTTTCGGTCCCACCATCAAAGGAGCACACGCTCCCGGTGAAAAACTGGAGATAGCCTCTGTAGACAAGTTTATGAAACTCTTGCTGGAAGTTCTGAAGAATTTAAAATAGAAAAAATGGCACCAATTATTGCCCCATCAATGCTTTCTGCCAATTTTGGAAAGCTTGAACAGGAGATTGAAATGATAAACAACAGTCAGGCTGACTGGATTCATCTTGATATAATGGATGGAGTATTTGTTCCAAACATTTCATACGGTTTCCCTGTAATAAAGGCAATGGCTAAAACTGCAAAAAAGCCACTTGATGCACACCTTATGATTGTCGATCCAGACAGATACATAACCCATTTTAAAGAACTAGGTACAGAATATCTGAGTGTTCACTACGAGGCCTGTATTCATCTGCACCGCTCAGTTCAGCTGATAAAATCCTTGGGAATGAAAGCCGGAGTAGCGATTAACCCACACACACCGGTTCATAACCTCTATGAAATTTTACCCGATGTTGACTTTGTTCTTGTAATGTCTGTCAATCCGGGGTTTGGTGGCCAAAGTTTCATAGAAAACTCACTGACCAAAATTTCAAAACTCCGGAAAATGATTGATGAGCGCTCACTGAAGTGCATGATTCAGGTTGATGGAGGAGTTAACATAAAAAATGCCCCGGCACTTATAAAGAGCGGAGCAAATATTCTTGTTGCAGGAAATTCTGTTTTTGGAGCCATCGATCCGCTAAAAGCCATTGCAGAGCTTAAATCACTGTAAACAATATCCTTAATAATATTTAAAGGAGATACTTCACCTCTTTGAAGTGGTATCTGCTTCTTGTACCATCTCCCTCTTCCAGAATCAAACACGCATTTGAATCAATACCCATAATTCTGGCCTCAATTATTTTACCATCCTTTGATATTTCATATTTATGAAACTCTTCAAGCCTGTAAAGCGAGTCATGATACTCTGTGTCTAGTCTGTTCTCCGACGATCCGGAAGAGTAATTTCTGTATGAAAAATAGATTTCATGAATGAATCCGGCAAGAGATTCAAGTTGCTCTTTAATATCATACTCATTACCTGTAATTAGCGAAACAGATACCGGATTTGGCGCATTGGAGTTAAAAACTCTCTGATTCAGATTTAAACCGATTCCAACTATTGAACCTGACAAAGTGTCTCCTGACAGAAAATGTTCAATTAAAATACCACATATCTTTTTGTCCCCAACATAAATATCATTTGGCCATTTAATCTTAGCATCAATACCGAGATTTTTAAGGTACCTCTTGATTCCAATTGTCACTATCTGAGCAATTAAGAATTGATTCTCAGCTTTGATGGAGTTATTTTTAAGAAGGATTGAAAAAGTAAGATTACGGCTAGATTCACTCTCCCAGCTTGTCCCCTTCTGACCTCTGCCGTTTGTTTGAAATTCAGCAGCAAAGACTGAAAAATCGTCAGACTGGCTGAATTGCCTAAATGCCTCACTATTAGTAGAATCAATGGTATTATACCATTTTATATTGTGTGCCATATTAATAATTTTGTTATTGGCCGCAAAATTGCAGTAAATTTGTAAAAAATTACAAACCAAAAGACAATTATTGTGCCAATAAAAAAGAATACAGCAACATCTGAAGGCAACATTACTGCCACAGAAAAGAAGATACCCGCAACAAGAAAAAAGGCGGTAGTCTCTGCAGAGAAGAAAGAGAAGAAGGAGAAAGTTGTAACAGCAACTAATAAGAAAGTAGTTGTAACAGCTGAGAAAATAGAGACAAAAGTATCTGCAGCTAAAAAGAAAGCCGTTGTAACTGCTGAGAAAAAAGAGGTAAAAGCAACTGCAGCTAAAAAGAAAGCCGTTGTAACTGCTGAGAAAAAAGAGCCGGTAGCTTCTAAAAAGGCTAGTTCTCCCAAAAAGAACGTTTTAGACGAAACTGAAATTAAGTGCATTGCAGACGCCATTCTCGATAAAAAAGGCAGTTTTATATGCTCACTTGATCTCAGGCCTATTGGAACAGCAATATGTGACTATTTTGTTGTATGTAATGCCGATTCAAGCACTCAGGTTAATGCCATTGCTGACAATATTGAGGAGATGATGATAAAGAACTGTGGCAGAAAGGTTATCAGGAAGCAAGGTAAGGAGAATGCATTTTGGATAATATTGGATTACGCCAATATTGTGGTTCATGTATTCCAGACTGAATACCGCCAGTTCTACAGATTGGAAGATTTGTGGGCAGATGCAAAAAGAACAGTATATCAAGAATAATTGTAAAAATGGAAATACCTAAAGATAAAAACAATCCCAATAAACAAATGCCCAAAATGTGGCCTCCAAAATTTAATGTATTATGGATATACATTATTCTTTTGGGCGCTATAGCATATATGTGGAGCTCTTACGACGGAGGAGAACCTCTAAAATCAGAGTGGCTTAAAGTTAAAGAGCAGTTAATCACTAAAGGAGACGTTGAAAAGATAATTTTTGTTTCCAACCAGAACCGAGCAGAGGTCTTCATTAAAAAAGACAGTCTTGCTAAATTCAAGGAGAAATTCGGAGGTAAAGAGCCAAAGTTCGGCCCTCATTTTTACTTTGTTGTCTCCTCTAATTTTAATCCTGAAGAGCAGTTTGAACAGGTTCTGGAGCAAATTCCAGCTGAGCAGAAATTCTCATTTGAGGTAGAAGAGAGAACCAACTATTTTAGTAAAGCACTTGAATGGTTGCTGTTCCCTATTCTGCTTATTGGACTTTGGATATTTATGTTCAGAAGAATGAACAAATCTATGGGTTCCGGTGGTCAGGGAGGAGGAATCTTCTCAGTTGGCAAATCTCAGGCAAAACTTTTTGACAAAGATGGAAGCTCTACAAAAGTTACTTTCAAAGATGTTGCCGGGCTTGAAGAGGCCAAGGTAGAGGTAATGGAAATTGTAGACTTTCTAAAAAATCCAAAGAAATATACAAGTCTGGGAGGAAAAATCCCTAAAGGAGCGCTGCTTGTTGGCCCTCCGGGTACAGGAAAAACACTTTTGGCAAAAGCTGTTGCAGGCGAAGCCAATGTACCTTTCTTCTCAATTTCAGGTTCTGATTTTGTTGAGATGTTTGTGGGTGTAGGTGCCTCAAGGGTAAGAGACCTGTTCAGACAAGCCAAAGAGAAGGCGCCATGTATTGTATTTATAGACGAAATTGACGCCGTAGGTCGTGCAAGAGGTAAAAACGCCGGTTTCTCATCAAATGATGAAAGAGAAAATACTCTAAATCAGCTTCTTACAGAGATGGACGGATTCGGCTCAAATTCTGGCGTTATAATACTCGCGGCAACAAACAGGGCAGATATTCTTGACAAAGCACTTATGCGCGCCGGAAGGTTTGACAGACAGATCCATGTAGATCTTCCCGAACTTAGAGAGAGGGTTGATATTTTCAAAGTCCACCTTGCAAACCTCAAACTGGTTGATGGTTTTGAAATAGAGTTTCTAGCCAAACAGACCCCGGGTTTCTCAGGTGCTGACATTGCAAATGTTTGTAACGAAGCAGCACTTATAGCTGCCCGAAAAAATAAAGAGTTCATTGAAAGACAGGATTTCCTCGATGCAGTAGACAGAATTATAGGAGGGCTGGAAAAGAGGAGTAAAATTATCTCTCCCGACGAAAAGAGGACAATTGCGTATCACGAAGCCGGTCACGCTACAGTAAGCTGGATTCTTCCGCACGCCAACCCGCTTCTTAAAGTAACCATAATACCAAGAGGCAGGGCATTGGGAGCAGCATGGTATCTTCCCGAAGAGCGTCAGATTACCACTACTGAGCAGATGATGGACGAAATGGCAGCAACCCTGGGAGGAAGAGCAGCCGAAGAGATTATTAACGGCAAGATATCAACAGGTGCATTAAGTGATCTGGAAAAGATTACCAAACAGGCATATGCAATGGTTTCTTACCTGGGTATGAGCTCAAAAATAGGCAACATATCTTTCTACGACTCAACTGACTCTGCGGGCTTCACAATTGGTAAGCCATACAGTGAAAAGACAGCAGAATTAATTGATTCGGAGGCTAAGAAACTTGTTGACGATTCATACATAACTGCAAAGAAGATTTTAAGAGAGAATATGGAGGGATTCACCAAACTTGCTGAGCAACTATTGGAAAAAGAGGTAATTTTCTCCGAAGATCTTGAAGTTATATTTGGTAAAAGAGTCGGCAAACAGCCACCGGTTTCTGAGGCAGAAACCAAACCGGCAGCTGAAGAGCCCGTTTTAAGTTAAAAAATGAACAATACAATTGTCAGATCGCTCAGTGGAGCAATCTTTCTTATAGTAATGACAGGGTCCCTGCTATGGAACCCTGTCGTTTTTGCTGCTGTAATGCTATTGTCTGTAGTTGTTATGATGTGGGAGTATCTCACAATTTCGCTCGGCAAAAATTTTAAAACAGGCAAAATATTATCAATAATTACCGGAGTCACCATTTTCGTCCTATTCTTCTTAGCCAATGCATACACAATTGCAGACAGGTACTTATACCTTGCTGCTTTACCTGCAGCACTGCTATTCTGCTCTTTCATTTTTGAAAAAGACAGCAAGGGAGAGGTTATGGGAGAGGGCTATGAGAGGGCATTTTTTACTATTACTGCCATCGTATACATAGCACTTCCCTTTGCCCTTACAAATACAATCCTTTTTAATAACAATAACATTTATAGTCCCAACCTGCTGCTCTTCCTCTTTATCTTGCTGTGGAGCTCAGACGTTGGAGCTTATGTATTTGGAATGTCTTTTGGGCAGAAAAACGGGCACAAGTTGTATCCTGAGATTTCGCCAAAGAAGTCATGGGAAGGCTTTTGGGGAGGATTGGGAGTAACACTGCTTTCGGCACTAATAATTGAGTTAACAGGATTCATTTCAATCGGCATTATTCACACACTTGCCATTGCCATTATTGTTTCTGTATTTGGAGTATTGGGTGATTTGGCAGAGTCACTCTTTAAGCGTAATTTTGCCGTTAAGGATTCAGGGAGTATACTTCCGGGTCATGGCGGTTTGCTTGACAGATTTGACGGTGCACTGATTGCTTTTCCGATTGCAATTGTCTATCTCAAGATTTTCTGCCTTATTTAATATATCTGACTTAAAAGTATGAGAATACACAAAGAGGGTTACAGAATTATATTCAACAGTCTCCTGATAATAACGGTTATTGTTGCGCTCTTTTTCATTTTTACAAACTCATTGATGGTAAGATCTATTGTTGGTACTGTGGGAGTACTGATACTGATTCTTATTGTAAGATTCTTTAGAGAACCTCACAGAGAACCACTTAATGAAGATGATTCAGTAACATCTCCTGCAGATGGAACCATAGTAGAGGTAAAGCCTGTTTACGAAGGAGAGTTCCTGAAAGCTGAATGTATTCAGGTCTCTGTGTTTATGTCGGTTTTTAATGTACACGTTAACTGGTTTCCGGTTAAGGGCTTTGTTGAATATTACAAATACCATCCGGGTAAATACCTCGTTGCTATGCACCCCAAGTCCTCAGAGAAGAATGAGAGAACGACAGTTGTTATAAACAATTTGGGCACAAGGGTATTGATCAGGCAAATTGCAGGGCTGATAGCCAGAAGAATTGTATGTTATGCAAAAGAGGGATCTGCTGTATCTCAGGGAGATCAGGTAGGATTTATCAAATTTGGTTCCAGGGTAGATATTTTTCTTCCTTCTGATGCAAGAATTCAGGTTACAAAAGGGCAGAAGGTGAAAGGAAACATTACAATTATTGCAAAATTACCCCTCTCTTAATAAGGGCACATTTCATTTCAGAGGCCAAAAAATCGGCTGCCTCAGCTGCATCTTTTGAGAAATTTATACCTGTGTTATCGCCGGTTTTTTTGTCTTTATAGGCGAAAATTACAGATCTTGAGGCATTTATTAAAAGACCGCATCTGCTGTTCATGCCATAGGCAGAGACCTGCTCAACGCTACCGCCCTGGGCTCCGACACCGGGAACAAGAAGAAAATTATCGGGACAGATATCTCTTATTTCAGTTAATTTCTCGGCTTGGGTAGCTCCGCAGACAAACATTATATTCTCCTTGCTACCCCACTCCATTGTCTTTTTAATAACCTCTTTATACAGAGGATTATTCTCTCCTGAAATTTCCAATGTCTCAAAATCAGAAGATGATTTATTCGAGGTGAGAGCAAGAACAATAGCCCATTTACCCTTGTAGTCAAGAAAAGGTTCTACTGAATCTCTTCCCATATAAGGGGCAATTGTTACGGCATCAAAATCATTATGTTCGAAAAATGCAGCTGCATACTTTTTGGCTGTGTTTCCAATGTCTCCCCTCTTTGCGTCTGCTATGAGAAACTGAGCAGGATAATTATTTCTGATATAGTTAGCCGTCATCTCAAACTGTATCCAGCCCTTAAGTCCCTCGCACTCATAAAATGCAAGGTTAAGTTTAAATGCAACAGCATATTGAGCCGTAGCATCAATAATCGCTTTGTTAAATTCAAATAGTGGGAATTCCAACTCTTTAAGATGAACCGGAATCAGAGACATATCGGGATCAAGCCCTACGCAGAGAAAACTTTGTTTGGCTTTAATTCTGTTATATAGCTGATTATAATCCATCATTTTATGAGTTTAGATTACTGGCCGCTCTCCTTAAGTCTTTCGGCATTCTCTGCAATTTGAAGTTGATCAATCAATTCCTGAATAGCACCATCCAGAAAGACAGGTAAGTTATACATAGTGTAGTTAACCCTATGGTCAGTCACCCTTGACTGAGGATAATTGTAGGTTCTGATCTTTGCAGATCTGTCACCCGAAGAGACCATCGTTTTTCTCTTTGCAGAAATTTCGTTAAGATATTTCTCGTATTCAAGGTTATAAATCCTTGTGCGAAGCTCAGCAAGAGCCTTTTCGTAATTCTTTATCTGAGACTTCTCATCCTGACACTGAACCACAATACCTGTTGGAGCGTGAGTCAGACGAATTGCAGAATAGGTCGTGTTAACTGACTGACCACCGGGACCCGATGAACAGAATGTATCTTTCCTTACATCACTAATATTGAGGTCAATATCGAATTCATCTGCTTCCGGTAAAACAGCAATCGAGGCTGCAGATGTGTGCACCCTGCCCTGTGTCTCTGTCTGAGGTACTCTCTGAACACGATGAACACCGCTTTCATACTTAAGAACACCATAAACTCCGGTGCCAGAAACCTTACAGATTAGCTCCTTAAAACCACCTGATGTACCCTCGCTCTGACTGTTAATCTCCAGCTTCCATCCCTTTCTCTCTGCAAATTTTGAGTACATTCTGAACAAATCACCTGCAAAAATTGAGGCCTCATCTCCACCTGCTCCTGCTCTTATCTCAAGTATTGCATTTTTTTCGTCCTGCGGATCAGCAGGAATCAGAAGTAACTTTATCTCGTCCTCAATTATAGGAATCTGTTCCTCAAGCATTGAAAGCTCCTCTTTAGCCATCTCTCGCATCTCTTCATCCTTCTCAACCATCAGCATCTCTTTAACAGAATCAAGGTTACCCATCATCTGTCTGTACTTCTCTCCTGCCTCGACAAGTGGCTCCAATTCACGGTACTCCTTATTCAGGGATACATATTTTTTCATGTCCGACATTATAGATGGATCTGAAAGCTGCTGTGACAGAGATTCAAATTTCTCCTTAATTCCGGAAAGTTTTGATAATAAACTGTTATCGATCATATATTTTAAAATAGTCTGCAAAAGTAATCAAAACAAACCACATACTAAAATCAAGTCTCACAGTACAACTTTATAAGCTCAGGAAATCTTATATCTGATCCTGAGTATTTGGGTTTGCTCGTTAAAGTCGGTTGAAATAATTGAGATTACTCCAATTTCAGATGTTTTTGAAACATGTTGTCCAATGCAGGGACAATAGTCGTAATCGCCAACTGCAATAATTCTTATTTTATCTCCTACATTTTCAGGGAGCTTAGAAACATTATATTTCTCACCTGCTTCCTTTCTGGAGACAAAACTCTCCTTTACATCCAGGTTCAATGCAATCACATCATTAACAGCACTCTCCAACATTCTGACTTCTTTTTCTTCAAGTGGTCTGTTGAACCTGTAGTCGCATTTAGATTTCTTATTATTTACTTCTATTGTACACATATAAAAAAATGTTAAATTTGTGCATCAAATAAAAATTACTGATATGAAAAATGCAGCTATTTATTTAAGGGTTTCTTCTGGAGATCAAAATTATGAAAGACAAGAAGTAGAACTAAAAGCATTAGCACAAGCACTTGGATACAATGTATCACATATTTTTGAAGAAACTAGATCAGCAGTTCTAAAAATGGATACAAGAGAAAAGCTAACTGAAATGAGAGAGTTAACTTCCGCTGATGTAGATAGAATTTTTATTTGGGATATTACAAGATTAGCTAGAAGGGCTATTGACTTTATTTCAATAATAAATGAATTTACTGAGAAAGGTATTTGTATTTATTTTAAAGATAAAGAAATTAGAACTTTAGATGACAATGGCGAACAGAATATGTTTACCAGTATGTACTTATATATTCTTGGTTTATTTGCTCAAATGGATGGAGAAAATCTAAAAGCAAAGATGCTTTCAGGGAAAGAATATGCTTTGTCAAAAGGTCATTCATATACTAGTAATGCAGCTTTTGGTTACTACATAAAAGATAAACACTTATTTATTAATGAAGATGAAGCAATTTATGTAAGACAAGCGTTTGAACTATATAAAGAAGGTAAAGATCTTCAATATATAACTGATATCTTCAATGCAAATAAAGTTCCTTTAAAGAGTAAAAAAACAAATATAGTTTGGGTTAAAGGAACAATTTCACAATTACTGGCTAATTCTGTTTATTATGGTAAGGGTAAAAGAGTACTAAATTCTAAAAAACCAGAAAAAATTACTAGATACTTTGATGCACCTGCAATTATAAGTAAGGAATTGTATGATAGTTGTAGAAAAAGAGCTTCTGAAAATGCAAGTTTTCAAGATAAGAGTAAGAAGATTGTTTCACTATTAAGAGGATTATTAGTTTGTGGGCTTTGTGGTAAATACTATGTTATGGGTTCTAACAAACATAGAGATTATAGGGATGGAGATATTAGAGCTAACAGAAATCGAAGATTAGGCTGCAAAAATGGATCTATTAAAGGAGATGTAGCTGATGATTTAGTTTGGAATGTTATTAAGGGTGTTTATGATTACAGAACCTTTAGAGAGAAAAGTATAATTGAAAAAGAAAAGAGCAAGATACTTTTAGAGAAGAATCAAGATGATATTGAAAAATTTAATAAAGAAATAAGCAGTTTTGACATTAGATTTTCCAGATTAAGTAACGCATACTTAAAAGGACTGTATACTGATGATGAGTTTACTAAAGAAAAAAAATCTATTGTGGAGGATAAAGCAAGAATAGAAAAAATAATTAGTGAACTAAAATCTAGCAATTTAATTTTAAATGATATAATAAATGCCGATTTTGATTATTCTCAACTTCAAGCAAGAAATCTTAGTAGAGAAGAAAAAAAACAAGTATGCAATGAACTTATAAAAGTAGTTAGAATATACAATTATGGGAATTGTAAGAGATTACTTCATATTGAACTAAAAGTAGGTTTATCATTCAACCTATTTACAAATATTGTTGGTTATGTTAAGGATTATATTGTACTAGATGATAATATTGTAACTTTTAACAATCCTTTTAATTCTCCAGAAGAAGTTAGATCTATGATTCCTGATTTTACTGTGACAAATAACAATAATGAATTATTCAATGAAGAAATATTTGGGGAATATTCGTTTACAGAAATCTGGGAAATCTGTAAAAAATATGATTTAGTAAAAAAGTATTAAAATACACGAATCCCCATTTAAAGAATTGACTATCTTAGCTTTGCATTGTAAGTATAACCAAAAATATGTTTGTTTGGAAATCAATAATATAGCCAAAATCACATATAAAAAAAGTATCTCCTTATAAAATTAGAGAACTCAATTATTATTTACACAAAGTCCTGGACAGTGCCAAATTAGAGGTTATTTGTCAACTCAAATAACTTTAACTTAATATTAGCAATTAGATTTTGTCTTTTTGTTTCCTGTTTTTCTGGCAAGGTACCAAAACCATTTTCTAAGTGACTTAAAGACAGTTGATAATTTCTAATTGCTGAAGCAAAATCCCCTTTTTCAACATCATACTCAGCAAGGTTCTTATACTTCTGAAATAGTAATGGATAAGATTGAGAAGTCTTTTTTGCACCATTATTTTTGACAATCAATAATATAACTCCTATTAAGATCATCCCTAAAGAAATAATCGTATAATTTGATTGATCATTCATCAATCCTATATTATTTACTCTCTCAGGTAAACCAAGAGAATTACCATTGTCATATTCAACTGCTACGGTTGTATCCATCGTAACTGCAAGAAACAAGAATAGTAATCCAAATCCTAATAAAATTCCACCAAGTGCTTTCATAGTTAAATTTTTTAGTTTATTGTGTTATAATTTTCACATTTTATTGGATAGTGCCTACCCATATATGGTTAGTTCTAAGTGAAAATTCAATTCTACTACATTTCTCTTACCATAATTTTTAAATTCCTCAATAGCTCCTTTTTTTCTGATTCTGAAAGGCTTACTATTCTGAATTCATTGCTTCCTATAGTACCCCTATCTTCGTAAATTACAATTCTTGTTTCATTTGTTGTTCCCACACTTGGAAATGAATCCCCTTCTTTTTTTATTATTTTTAAATCTACTTTATAAACAGCTTTAGGATTTTTAAAATACCTTAATCCAAAAGGGAATGAACCTAAACGATATAGTCCAAAAAAATAATGATTTGCAAATTGACCAGTAATTTTACACAATGAAGCTTCAACGTGATTTCCGTATGTTTTTGTCCACAGTAATTCGTTACTCGGTAGAATTACAACATTATCTTGTTGTCCATCAACAGTTTTAGTTAAAAATATAATATCATCAAACTTAACGGATTTAATTACAAATCCTTTGTATCCAAAGAATAATAATATACATAAAGCTGTAATTGGCATTAAATAACTAGTAATTGAATTTTTCTTAGACATATATAAATAGGTTAATTAATTTCTTATTTCTGCTGCATTTTTTAAAGACTTTGCAACAATTGAAGGCGCATATCCAGTAGCTTCTGCTAATAAAGCACAAGCTTCAATAAAGGCATCTACTGAAGCATCATCATCTATCTCTATAGAATGTTTAATCTTCTTTGTTTTAAGTATTACTTCCATTATTCTTTGTTCTCTTTAATGTTCCTAGTAATTCTTTGTGTTGATCTTTTTGGTCAATGATGCTGTTTTGGACATTATCATTAATATTCTCTAAAAGTGTTATTATTTTATTGTTTTGCTTAATAAGCTTATGTTGGTTTTCAACTTTTTCATTAATCCTATAATACCAGAGAATTAATGTTCTAAATAAGAAAAATAGTCCAACCATAACTGCTAATACAATAGCAATAATAATTAAAAGAGTAAAATTTTCCATAGCTCTATATTAAAGGAATGTTTGGAATAACTTGAACTATTTATAGCATATTTTACAAGCTCTCCTATTCATTTTTTGAGCTTCCTGTAAAGTAATTTTCTTGACAGTTCCTTTGCAATTTCTTAAACCACTACAATCAGAAGTTTTATGATATGCAACAGAACTACTTCCAGTACATATATAAACATTTTGTTGTGCTGAGAATGCACTAAAAGCTAAAAAAGCTAAGGTAATTAAAAGTGTTTTCATAGTCTTGTAAATTATCTTATTTTAAGTCATTAAGTAATAAATTTACTTTTTCGATTTCAATATTAATCGATTTAATACTTTCTTCTAAATAATAATCTGAAGTATTTTTCTGAGCTTGTTCTATACTTTTGTTTAAGTGATATAATGCTCTTAATAACCATTCTTCCGCTTTCTCTTTATTACCAATGAATTTTTCTTCATTTGATTTCTCTACATAATCATTAATATCTAATGATTTAGTAAATTCCTTTTTTATTGCAGCAATATTACCTGCCATTACAAAGAATACGATAAGAACAATAAAATTTATTATTGCTCCAACTATTAAAATTGTCTGTAAATCTTCCATACTGATATTTTGATTAATAGATTCCTACCAGAAATATGTAAATAAACCAGATTACTCCAGCAATCAAACTAGCAAAAAAAGAAATCACAAATAATGTTGCAGCAAAATGGATTCTTTTAAGTGTTTTTGCTTTTAGTATTGCTCTATATTGCTTTATTATGTTACCGTATTTTTCATTATACAATGTCAGGAATTCATTGTACTCCAGTTCTGCATTTTCCTTAAAGAATTTCAATACTAAGCCTCTTTGATCACTTGGAATTGATTCTTTAGTACTTGTTGCTATTACTGCTTGAATAAGCTCTGAAAACTCTTTTGAGTTATAATCACCTGCTCTCATAATTCTATGTTTTATTGATTGTTCATATTCATTATGTAGTTATAAACGAACCACCCATCTAATCCCTTGTACACTTGTGGTTTCGTACTATTTCCGTCTTTTTGCAGTCCTATTCCATCATCATACGGATCAATTGATAGTAGTTTTGTGAATGCAACTTTTATATTTTTATTGGAAGAAACGAAGAAGAAGTGCTTATTAGTAATAATTACTGATCCATTTGTTATATACATCATTGCCTCCGTTCTAATTGGATTACCCTTAAAAGCACCTGTTCTATAATATACTCCTTTTGCGACTCTTATACTCATTCCTTGACTAGATCCTTGATAAGTAGTTTTACTTCTTTGTTCATAAAACTGAACACCATTAAAAAGCCATACTACATATTCTGATTTCTGTAATAAAATTGGTAACGGTGTTGTGATATTAATTTTCGCTGTGGGTTCTTTCCCTTCTGTAACATCCCTAAGAATTGATGCTTTAACTATTTTTTCCATTGTATGAAATTCACTCAGATCCTCTTGGTTAAAATCATAATGGTTTAGAAACTCAGTTAATTTATCTTCTTCTTCAATACTTAAAACACCATCTTCCAAATAATGATCAACTACCCTATTAAATCCTCTTATAACATATTTCTTAATAACACTATCATCCTTGATAAAATGGTGTGATGCTATTTCTCCTATGTCATAATCAAGTTTGGTAAAATCACTTTGCTCAATAATAGCATTGAAAGTTATTTCAGGTATCTTATAAGTTCCAGATAAATATTTAGAATGACACTCTTTGTGTTCATTCTTAAAAAGTCCAGCTTTATTACCACAATATTTACAAGTTCCCATAGCTTAAAGTTGTTTGATTAATCCAAATTTTCGCAATAAAGTTATATATAAAATTCTGAACATCAAACAAAAAAAGGCTTACAACTTTCGCTGTAAACCTTTTTATTAGTAAGAAATAATTTTGAACATAGTTTAGAAATCAATCCCGATCACCAGCAATTCTCCCAATAAACCATAATACTAATGAAATTATAGCAAGTATTCCAAAGATTTTTAATAGGACTACCATAAGAGTTATGAATCCTTCAAATATTGAAGAAACCCCATCAACCACATCATCACAACCTGTAAATAGAATTAGAGAGATTATTACAATAACATAAAAAATTGATCTGTTTTTCATATTGGATTAGTTTTAGTTTATAGTTATATTCGATTAATATTTATCAAGAGCAATCTATAGTATTTACATCATATACAATTAGTTACTTTATAAGCTCATACTTGTACAAAGTATCAGCAAAACCTAAAATAATGTATGACTGGTTTTTCCCTATATAGATTAATAATTTTACTGGTCTATTATATTGGTCAATTGCTTTTGATGGATAAAAAGAACCACCATCTTCATTATCATAGGCAACTGTAAAACCTTCGTACTTTATTCTAATATTAGATTTATTAGAAATTTTCAATGTCTTGTTGTTTTCATCTAACTCTATCTTAACATTTTCATACTCCCAGTCAGACCAATTTTGATCATTAGTTTTTTTCTTTGAAAGTCTGTAGCTAACCAAGTTTGAAACCTTGTTCAAAGCACTATTTGAATTAAAAATTTGCTCTACAGGTTTCTGCTTTGATTGAGAATTAGTTGATGGATTTTTGTTTTTTGAATCTGTACTAGTGATTTGTGAGTAAGCTGAAGTTGTACACAGCATTACCAAATAAATTAAAAAAAACCTTTTCATACGTAGCTTTTAGGAGTATTAAACTAGAACTATCTAGTTATCATATATGATAACCTTTGTGCAAATATATTAAATTTTCTTTGTATCCAAATATGATAACATAAATAAATGACAGATTCTGAGCTTTATATTGCAATCGGTAAAAAGATCAAAAGCATCAGAGAAGAAAAAGGTCTTACTCAGCAAAATCTTGCTGATTTATGTGAATTTGAAAAGTCTAACCTTAGTAGAATTGAAGCAGGAAAGACTAATATTACAATCAAGAATCTTTATAAGATTAGTAAAGCTTTAGGGGTACAAATAAAAAGTTTGGTAGATCTCAGTTAAGAGAATTCAAAAAAAACTTATCACTGGTTATTGAATATCTCGATTCTCATAAATTGAGCTAGATTCAATTATATCTTTTTGACATTCTGTTATTTTAATTGTCAATTCTGAAATTAATTGTTTCATAAAATGATGCATCTTCCCAAATAATGATATATATGGTATGACATTCTTAAAATTTGAACTAACATCTTCAATTTTAATATTAACAAATGTTTCGTACACTTTTATAGGTTCAATGTCATAGTGTATTGAAATATTTCTAAAGACATTATTTAATGTACCATTTGATCCAATTTCCTGTATATCTGATAGTATAGAATTAAATTCTTTATTTAATTGATCGTATTCTTTTTCAACAAGAGGTTTGATCTTAGAAATCCATAAAGAGTTATTTATTTTATCATTAAAACCGTAAATTTTTTTGTACCCTTCAATCATAATGACATTTATTTGTCTTAACGAATACATTGCTTCATATTTATATTTTGCATTGAAATAGTGATTAATACAAACGCATAAGTCTGTAAACACTAGAGCAATTAACATCCCTAAATCAAGAATATCTTCAAAATCGTTTGTTAAAATAAGATTCCTTTTATAGATGTCTGTTTTAGAACTAACTTGATTATTATACTTAGTTATGTCTTTTTCAAGTTCGGTTTTTACGTATTTACATATATACTTTGTCTTTGCTAAATGATCAATATAAAATGGAGTTTTCTCCAAGTTTTTAATTAATCTTTCTTTTAAATCAACTAATTCTTTTAAATCAAAGAAGTCATTATTAAGGTTTTGATCTTTAACAAAATTTTCAGTCCTCATTGTAAGATCTTTTAAGTACAATCCTTATAACCTTTAATTCAACTAATTTACTATCAATAAAATTTATTACAGTTACACTTACTACATTATCTGAGAACTCAGGTGTATCATAAGGGTTAATAAATCCAATGTCCGATATTATCCCACCTTCAAAACTAATTGTTATATCATTTAATAGATTAATGATGCTAGATTTTAGATCATTAGGGATCAAATTAGTACTCTTGTTTAAAATAAAAGTGATTTGCTCTTGATAATTGTGAATATAAGATAGCATTTGGTTAATAATTTGTGTAAACTCATTTCTATCCTGTCTGTTTTCAAGAGCGTTGAGAAAAAACGATTTAACATTATCCAAGTGTAAATCCAATGTCCTAATTTGGGTGTTTGAAATTTCTTTTTTAAGCATAAATACTAATTTTAAAATATTACACCGATTTCGAATTACTGATAATAATCGAATTAAATATAGTAATATTTATCATCTAGCTCAAACTTCATCCTCTTTTTTATAAATTCAACCTAAATCTTTTGGGATATAATAAACTTCCTTATCTTTTTTGCCTGTATTAGCAGAAGTAGTTCTATTGCATCAAAGGTTGTCTTTTCTAGAATACTCTAGAATTGAATTTATTGTATAGATGATTACAATATTTTCACCAAAGAAATTTACATAATAAGCAATATGACAATTCTCCTTTTCTTTTGCACTTAATAATGCTTGAACTTTTATAGATTCAATTATATGATCTGGGTAATCCAGATACTTTATATCTCTACATTTTATTTCTGCTACTATCTTCTTCTCTTTATGAGTAAAGTATAAATCAACAGGATCAAATGGATCTTCAGTAAATGTTATATCTGTTGCACCATATTGTGTTAGGAACTCGCCAAATCAAGTTCTTCCTTTAATTTCTCAATCTTGAAAGCTGTTCATATTAGTATCTTTTAAATCTAATTTTTCCAGCCTTCTTTACTATAACCTTTAAAGCTTCAGTTACTATTGCAAGAGTAACATTAATTGTAAATAATATTATCCCTGCTAATTGTCAATATTCTATTGTTATCATAATGTTTTAGTTTAATGTAATTTGTTTTACTTTTTGTTTGAATGGCACTCCTGATGCTAACCAGTAAGACCAACTTTCTATATTCTTTATCTCTTTAAAGTCAGATTTCTTTGCTTTTAAAAAGATCATTTCCTGTATGTTTAACTGTATTCCCTGATCTTGTTTAAAGGTTACTATTGTATCAAAATCATTAAGCATTTCCTTTGCTTTTTCTTCACTCTTAGGTGAATCAATAATTAGAGAATCAATTTTTAATAACATTCCATCTTCTGTTATTTCTAACAAACCTGCTTTTTCAATTATCTCATTGTATTTTTTAATTGTGTTTTTACTCATTTTAAGCAATTTCTCCATCTCCCTTAATGATTTATCAATCTTAAATGTTCTAGGGGTTGTAATGCTACAAAGCTTTATAATGTATCCTTTAACCTTAATATCTAAATCCAGAAAATATAATCCCTTAGCTAGTCGAGTATATTTAGTAGCAACAGGTTTTTTAAAAGTGTAAATGTTTCTTTGAACACTTTTATCCCCATTAATGGAACTTCTTCTTTCTGTTTCAACAATTACTTCTCCTGAAGCTTTTAATCTCTCGGTAAATGATAGTGATTTGTATTTATCTGTTTTTCCACCTTTATAAGCAGTAGGTTTTTCACCAACAAACGCTGCTAATTGCTCTAGTGTAGTATCTGTTTTTAACTCTCTATCGGTTGTTAGAGATAATATATAAAGTCTATACACATCAGGACAACTAAAGTGTTCTATCAAACTATTATTCATAATAGTATACCCTTTAAATGGTAAGTTTGTTGGTTGATTCATCATATAGCAAACGCTTATTATAAGTTAGGATTACATCTTTAGGAGTTATCTCATCATCTTTAATTAGTTTTATATAGTTGTTTCTAAGCAACCATTTCATATCTGATGTACTTAATCTGTTTAGCTTCCTTAAAGAGCTGAGTTTATCATAGATATTATTTGCATAACTCCACATAATTTTAAAAGGTTAATTGTTAATGTTTTAATTGAAAAACAAGAAAGTCCGAAGGACTTTTTTGTACTAGTAGAATGTAGATATAGAATGTAGTACACCAGATAAAAAACCCGTTTTGAGGGTAGAGAAAAAACTATGGGTACTGAGAGTAGAGAAAAAACTCATTTTTGATAAAATAAAACCAGAATTGCTTCTGGTCTTATTTCTTATCCAAGTAAAAGATATATTTGAAATTTTTACTTTAAAATCTATCTGAATCGGTTATCTGTAGCAAATTACAACTTATAGAAATTAGAGGTCTTTAAATAGTTTTTAAGCAATTATTATTACCTCTTTTTCTATGATACAAAATTACGGAATAAAGAAGAATAAAAATCATAAATAGCTATATTTCTGCATATTGACTATTTAGGAGTATGCCAGATCTTTATTCTTTGGTAAAAGGTCTTAAGATCAACTTCTATTGTACTCAGGCAGCAATTAGTATTGCCTGTTATTGTTTTGACATCTAAGCCGATAATCCAATTATTTTATTATACTTTTGTATACCTAATGCTTCAACTTATGGCAACTTTCAAAAACATAATAATTAAAATTTCAATAATTATTTTTTTAATAGGAATTATCCTAGTCTTTGTGTTTTTTCAATCTATTGCAGAGTTTCTTTTTAATTCTGGAAATCCAAACGGTGAGTTTGTTAAAGTTATCTTGTCCGTTTTTGGTGGTCTTGGACTTTTTTACGGGTTATGGATCAATAGTCAAAGGATTAAAGCTCAAAATAAACAGAATGAATTAGTAGAAGGAAGAAATCAAGATCAGAAATCTTATGATGCAGATAAAAGATTTGGAGAAGCTATAGGTTATTTGGGGAGTGATAATACATCAATAGTTTTAGGTGGGATCTATTCTCTATACCAACTAGCTAAAGAAGACAAAAGATATAAGCCTATAGTAGCAGGATTGTTTACTAGCTATTTACAAGATAAATCTGAACAATTATACGAATTGACCGATAACGAAAAAACTGAACTTAGAAAAATGAACATTGCTCCAATAATTATTAGAACAATAGTTGATTTGTTATTTAATTCTGAAAAAGTTTTTACAGGCATAAAGCTAAACTTATCATCTGTATTATTTAAACACATTGTATTTAACGACGATGTATGTTATTGCAATTTCAATTATTGTGAATTTATCAATTGCACTTTTAATTCAAATCTCATTGATTGTTCATTTGAAATATCAGAAATTGCAAATTGCACATTTGGTAATAAGGAAAGTAAAATTCTGAAATGTAATTTTTGGGGTTCAAATATAAAGGATATTACTTTTAAAGGAGTCTTGATGAATAATGTGAATTTTGATCTTGTAAATTTTGACAAATCAAATTTCAAAATAACTCAATTAATTAATTGCAATTTTATTAGTGCTTTTTTTAGTAATAAGGCTTTATTCTCTGATATTAATTCATTTGAAGGTACAATGTTCACTAAAGATAGTAAGGATAAATTAACATTTAAAAACTGTAATAACCAAGAGAGAATAGTCTATTATTAAGAATTATGTTCCTTCTGATGGCATTTTTTACATATACTTTCTAGGTTATTAAAATCAAATGAAAGTTCCTTTCTTCTTAAAGGATCATCAGTACTTAAGAATGAAATAATATGATGAATATCTTCAGCTGGTGTAATAATACCCTTCTGTAAGCATTTTTCACAGAGAGGATTCTGCATCAACTTTATCAATCTCAGTTTTCTTCATCTTCTAGTAGCATATACAGCCTGTCTTTCTTCTCTTTTAATTGATTTATAGGCTGATTTTTTCTGTTTAACAATTGTTGGCATTCTCCAGATTTATTTGATGTTTATAAAGCTCTTTTTGATCTTGCTTTGTCTGATAGTTTATCATTTTAAACCTATAATCTATATACTCTAATATCTGTTCTTCATTCATAACAGAAAGTTCTTCCATTATTTTTAAAAGAGTATTGTGGAATACATCTTCTGATGTCTGACACATTGATAAAGTTGATTTATCTTTTACATACTTTAAAAGTAGTGACTCATAGTTCTTAGTTATGACTGATGATACTTTATCATCTAACTGGATATCCTTTTTCCCATATGATCTAATCTTAGGTGCATCCGATAATTTTGGATTAAGAATCTTATCAATATCATTCCTGTTTATATTTCATCAGGAACAAGCTTCTTCTATTCCATTATCATATATAAATTGAAGTAGAACTTCTTTATTCGGTTTTGTTTTCTTCATAGTATTCATCAAGTTTGTCTGTATTGTTTTTAAAAAAATCTTTAAGAATCATTCTGACTAATTTTGCTTTATTAATCTTTGATCATTTATGTAAAATATCAAGCTCTTGATCAAGCTCATTATCTAATCTTACTGTAATTCTGGTCTGCATTGAAGTAGGTTTCATAATTGATTTTTTTGGTTATTTGCAAAGTTACCAACTTCATAAGTAAAAATTTCATTATCAGTAAAATATGTTTAATTTTGAAATTGAGAATGATCCTAAACAAATTATTTAAAACTTCCGTATTATGAAACTTAAAGAATGGATTAAAACAAAGACTCCTTTTGACTATCTAATCTATGTGGTGCTTACTGTTTGTATAATTATGATAGTTACGTACTTTTTAAACTTTAACGGCAAACCTTCAAAAAAATTAGAAGATTGGAGTATGTTTGGAAATTACTTTGCTGCGGTATTTGGATTAATTGCTTTTCTTGGTGTTTTATATAACGCTAGGCAGTCTGAGATAAGAGCTAAGAAAGCTGAAGATGAAATGATAAAAAGAGAAGAAAGAGATCAGTTTTTTAAAATGTTAGATTTACATTATTTGAAAGGGAAAGAGTTAAATTTAAAAGGGGATAAAAAGTTATCTTTTTATTCAATTTCAGATTTTGCAGGTAATACTCTGATTAGCTATTGTGTAATCAAACGTTTTATAGAATATGAATTTGATTTATCCCGTTTTAATTCAAATGAAAGAACTTATGCGGAAAAATGCTATGATGACCTTAAGGACGAATTAAAATTAGTTGGTGAAGGATCTAATATGGATGAAAAACAATTATTATGTGATTCTTATACATCCAAAATAGAAAAACACTATATACTCCCTAAACTAACCTATATGAGTAGGTATTATTTTAATATGATAAAATCTAATATAACTAAGGAAGAAAAATATGAAGCTTATCAGTATTCCAGTATTTTAATATTAAAATTTTATAGAGATTATATTGAACCATATTACAATAATTTTAATTCTATTCTTGATACTGTCCCTAAATTCAAGCAAGATGAATTCTTTATGAAATTCTTACAATCTCAGCTATCAAGCAGTGAACAATCATTATTATTATACTATTATTTGGGACAAAATGTTTATGTTGATAGAATATCATCATTATTAAAATATAATATGTTAACACAAATATCAACTAGTCAATTTCATTTTTGTGAATCAGAAAGAGAAGTTAAATCAAACGTGAACAAACTGCTTAAAGAAAAATATTCTCATACTTTACATAAAATGTGTTCTGAAGAAAATTGACAGCCAATAATTTGGTTAAATATTGAAAATAAATAAAATACATTTTATGAGTAAATACAAAATACCAAATGATATAGAAAACGAAGCTCGTCTTTATATGGAAGAAGTAGTATCAATGCTTGAAGAAAGAGGTGTTATGGAGAATATTGATAATGCTGCTTTAACTATGTTAGCAAGAAACTATTCCACATTTATAAGAGCTTCTAAGCAAGTAGAAAAAGATGGAATGATGATTACCAACAATAAAGGTAATCTAGAAGCACATCCAATGATCAAAGTAGCTAAAGATGCACAAGTTCAAGCTATGAAAGTAATGGTTGAATTTGGTCTAACTGCTAAATCAAGAAAGAAGCTTCCAATGATGGAAAAGAAGGAAGAAGAATCTCCTTTAGAACAATTTGCCAGAAAGAAGAAAAGCAAAATAGAGACTAGATAATTATGAAGTATTATCAGTATGCTAAAGATGTGGTAAGTGGGGTAATAGTTGCTGGTGAAACAATTAAATTAGCTTGTCAGAGATTTCTAAATGATCTAAAAAGAAAAGATCTATTCTTTGATGAATCTGTAGTAGATAATGCAATAGAGTTTATTGGAACATTAAAGCACTTTACAGGAAAGCACTCAGGAAAACCATTTATATTAGAACCTTGACAGGAATGAATTGTAGCTAATATTCTTGGATTCTACTGGAAAGAAACAGGAACAAGAAGATTTACCAGCTCATACATTGAAGTTTCAAGAAAAAATGGCAAAACAGCACTTGCTGCTGCTTTATCTCTTTACTATTTGATTGCAGATGGAGAAGATGGAGCAGAAGTATTACTGGCTGCAAATTCAAAAGAACAGGCTAAAATCTGCTTTGGTATGTGTTCAAATTTTGCAAAAGGATTAGATCCTAAAGGGATTTATCTTACAACATATAGAGCAGATATTTTATTCAATCTTACAAAGAGCAATCTGAAAGTATTAGCAGCAGATGATACAAAACTAGATGGTTTTAATGCATCATTTGGGCTGCTTGATGAATATCACGCTGCACCTACATCTAAAGTAAAGGATGTTATCAAATCATCAATGGCAATGAGAGAGAATCCTCATTTATCAGTAATAACAACTGCTGGATTTAATAAAGATAACCCTTGTTACCAGTTAAGGACAGTGGCAATTGAAGTATTAAACGGATTGAAGACAGATGATGAAATGTTCATTGCTTTATACTCACTTGACATAGATGATGATTGAAAGAAGCCTAGAAACTGGATTAAATGCACTCCAAATCTTGGAGTAACAGTAAAACCTGATTTTATAAAAGGAGAAGTTCAAAGAGCTTTGAATAACCCATCTGATGAAGTTGGTGTAAGGACTAAAACATTAAACCAATGATGTGATAGTTCTACTGTATGGTTGTCAGAAAATCAAATTGTTAAATGCAGTCAAAGAATTGATTTAGAAAGCTTCAAGAATCAGAACTGTTACATTGGAGTTGACTTAGCAGCAACATCAGATTTAACTGCTGTTTCGTTTATGTTTGTTGATGATGAAGGAAAGCTTTATTTTAAAAATCATTATTACTTACCTGAATCTGCACTAATTGAAAAATCAGATAAAGAACTATATAAAAACTGAAGATTACAGGGTTTGTTAACTGTCACTTCTGGTAATGTGACTGATTACGATTACATAACAAAAGACATACTTGAATATTCAGAGAAAGTAAGTATACAGGGTATCTACTATGATAGCTATAACGCTACTCAATGAGCAATTTCTTGTACTGAACAAGGTTTACCATTAGAACCGTACAGCCAAACATTAGGGAATTTCAATAAACCAACTAGAGAACTGGAAAGATTAATTCTATCCAATAAAGCTGTAATTGATAATAATGAGATTACTAGATACTGTTTTAGAAATGTTGTTCTAAAATCGGATCATAACGGTAATGTCAAACCTATTAAACAAATTGATAAGAAGAAGATTGATGGAACAATTGCTATGCTTATGGCTTTAGGTGGTTATTTAACTAAACCTAGATATACTAATACAATATTAACAATATAAATTATGGAATTTAAGTTCTGAAAGAAGAAAAAACCAGTAGAAAAATTTGAAGAAAGAGGTGGCTTTTTTGAAGCCTTATCATACTCGAATGTAACAAACTACACTACAAATAAAGCTATGTTATTAAGTGCTGTTTATAGGTGTGTAGATGTAATAAGTGACGCTGTAGCCCAACTACCATTAGAACCCTATTTTATAGATAAACAAGGGTATAAAACAAAATTTACACAACATTCAACATATAACTTATTAAACTATGAGCCTAATCATCTAATGAGCAGGTTTACTTTTTTAAAAGCTCTTGTAGTAAGTGTATTATTAAAAGGCAATGGTTATGCTTTAATTGAAAGAGATAAATCTGGAAATGTAAAATCAATAAATTTCTTAGAAGCAGATTCAGTAACTCCAATATATGAGAATGGGAAGCTGTCTTATTGTATTTCAGGTAAAGAGTCTCTTGTTGAATCAATAAATATGATTCATATTTTAAATTTCAGTTATAATGGGGTGATTGGGATTTCTACTTTACAACATTCAAAATTAACACTTGGGTTAGCATTAGATTCTGAATCACACGCTTCTGGATTCTTTAAAGGTGGAGCTAATTTAGCTGGTATTTTAAAGGTTGATGGATCGTTAAACCCTAAGCAAAAAGCAGATTTAAAATCATCTTGACAGGCTTCATTCAGTACATCAAGTGGGACACCAAATGGTGTAGCAGTTCTTGAGGGAAATATGCAATTTCAACCTGTAACAGTAAGCCCATCAGATGCACAACTATTAGAAACAAGAGAATTTAATGTTATAGATATTTGTAGGTTTTTTGGAGTATCACCAGTAAAAGCTTTTGATCTCAGCAAATCCTCATACTCTACTGTAGAAGCAACTCAATTAGCTTTTCTAACAGATACTATAGCTCCTTTATTAGAGAAGATTGAACTAGAGTTTAAAAGGAAGCTTTATAAGCCTTCAGAAAGAGATTCTATTGATGTTAAGTTTAATTCAGCAGCTCTTTTAAAAGCAGATAAAACATCACAAGCTTCATTCTACAGTACAATGTTTCAAATTGGGGTTATTTCTCCAAATGAGATAAGGAAAGAACTTGATCTACCCGCATTACCAAATGGAGATCACACTTTTGTTCAGGTAAATACTATGACATTAGATAATGCAATCAATCCTAAAAAACCAATTGAAGATGGCACAAAAATTAAACCGCAATAGTGATGCAATACTTAATATCAAAGTAGTGGATAAAGATGGAAATCCGTTTAGAGTTAGAGATGTCAATGTTTTTAGTATTAAATTATTTACAACAGATCCAGCAGTAAATATTGAATGTATATATCTAGATTCTGTATATACAGGAATAATTGAAGGAGAAACAGCTGATAGTTTAATTCTAAACTCATCAGATATCAATAAACTGGAACAGGGAATTTTAAAATATATCTATCATATACAAGTAAACAATGAAGTATTTAATGATGGTATTTATAATGAAGTAATAGAAGGGAGTACAAACATCTATTTATTATAATTTATATGGAATATAATTTAAACATTACTTCAGACAATCAATTTAATGTAGGTCTTACAAAGTCAACTGAATATAATGTTGAATTAGAAAAACCATCTTTTAGTATTACATCTATAACAGCAGTTGTTAAGGCTGAATGAGGACAAATTACTGGAGATTTTTCTGAACAAGAAGATCTTAAAAACACATTAAATGAAATAGATCGAAGATTAGATATTTTAGAATCTAGATCATCAGATGTTTTGACTTATGAAAGCTATCTGGTATTTCCCAATATTGGATTAGAAAACACGCTTTATCTAGATGAAGAAAGTAATCAATCTTACAGATGAGATTCAGAGAATACTAAATATTATAAAATAAATGATTTGGAAGAAATTATTGAAATAAACGGAGGTACAGCTAATGGCAAATAAAACTCTAACAACAAAAATTATCAATAGAAATGATGTAAAAGCAAATTGATCATCAGTTAACCCAGTTCTATCTATTGGTGAAATCGGCATTGAAAAAGATACTAGAAAATTTAAAATTGGTGATGGAATTTCAGCTTGGAATACTTTAGAGTATGCTTCTGCAATTCCAGCAGTTATTAAAACTACTAATCCAGCAACTTCTGATAGTAGTTATGATGTAGGTACAACTTGGATAAATAATACCTTAAATCAAGCTTACATTATCTATGACAATACTCCTAATAATGCAGTTTGGAAAAGAATCATTACATCAGAAGATGTAAGTGGTGCTGGAGATATGCTAAAAACAACATTTGCTACAATTGATCCAGTTAATGGTTATGTAGACAAATCAAAGACTGCTGACAAACTAAAAACAGCAAAAACTATAAATGGTGTACCTTTTGATGGAACTGAAAATATCACAGTTACAGATTCTACCAAAGAACCAACAATAACACCTGATACTGTTTCAAAATTCTGGTCAGGTACAAAAACTTGAAGGGATTTAGCAACTGATGTTAGAGCTATTGTTTTAACTGGACTTTCAACAGCAACTAATGCTGTTATAACAGCAACAGATTCCTTACTTGTTGCATTAGGGAAACTACAGAAACAAATTTCAGATAACCTTGCAACCCTTAATTCACACACAAGTAATACATCAAATCCTCATAGTGTTACAAAAACACAAATAGGATTAGGTAATGTTGATAATACATCTGATGCTACAAAATCCGTTGCTTCAGCAGCAAAATTAACTACTGCTAGAACAATTGGTATCACAGGAGATGTTTCTGCAACAGGAGTTGCATTTGATGGAACTTCAAACATATCTCTATCAACAGTTTTAGCGAATGTTGTAACAGCCGGTACAGGGTGTAAATTAACTGTTAACTCAAAAGGATTAGTTACCGGGATTGCTCCATTATCTGCTAATGATATTCCGGTTATAACAGCAGATAAAATTTCAAATCTTGGTACTGCTGCAACTAAAAATGTTGGAACAAGTTCTGGTAATATTGTAATGGTAAATGCTTCTGGGAAAATTGATGATTCTCTTTTATCTTCTTTAGCAATTACAGATGTTTTTGAAGCTGCTTCTCAAACAGAAATGTTAGCATTAGCTGATGCAAATATTGGTGATGTTTGTATAAGAAGTGATATTAATAAAACCTTTATTTTAAAGGCTACTCCATATTCATCATTAGCAAACTGGAAAGAGCTAAAAACTCCAACTGATACGGTAATTTCTGTAAACGGTCAAACAGGAGCAATATCATTAACAACATCAAATATCTCAGAAGGTACTGGATTATATTATACAGAAGCCAGAGCAACAGCAAACTTTAATTCAAACTTTGCAGCAAAAGCATCTACTGGTTTAACTGATGGTGCTAATATACTTAGAGATACTGATACATTTATACTAAATGGGGGTAATGCATAATGGCTAAGAATTTACCAGTTACACATAAGCAAAGAGCAGATACTTCAGCAAATTGATTAACAGTAAACCCAACATTACAATTAGGTGAAATTGGATTTATTTCTGATTCAATACCTTTAAAAATGAAAGTTGGAGATGGTGTAACTCAATGAAATTCTTTACCCTTTATAAGTGTAGAAGATAATTTCTTTTATGGACTTAACACCGTAAATACTCTTACTTCTTTACCTGTCTCTAAAAGGCTTATAATTGCATCTGTTACATCAGCAACCACACTTTCACTAGCAGCATCATTACCAGTAGGTAGTGAATTGCATATTAAAGTATATAATACTGGAGCAACTGCAATAACACAACCTTTACCTACAACAGCTCCTTATGAGTCAAAGAAAACCGATGGAGCAAATATTACTTCGGTTTCAATTCCCGTAAACGGATCTATTGAAATAAACATACTATCAGCAACAAATAAATATATAATTAAAACAGATGCTTAGAAGTAGATTAATGAAAAAAGGTAAACAGATCTGATATACAGATTCGTTTTGAGAACTGGATGAATGGGTTTACACTTCTACAACAGAGCGAAATACGATGATGTATTTATACTCACAGCCTGTTTATACCGATGGTACAAGAGGAGAAAAAACCCTACAACAATCCCTAAGATATTATGATTCGGCTACATATGTTGGGATACGCTATGGTGATTGGAATTATTACCCACCTCAATATTATAGTAATCCATATTATGATGGTTACAGAGTCAGATGGAATGATAATGTTTGAGTGTGAAACTATGATGGTTCAGAAACGCTGGAGTATGCAGATTACGAAAGAGAGAACGCTACAATCACATACGATGAACCAAGCTATTGAACATACTATAATTACAATGCATATCAACTTTCCACAACTACACCACCGAATGGATGGAGAGCTTGTGATACAACTGTATATAGCAACTATTCAGACTATACCCAGATTAGTTACAACCATATGTATAGGGACTATCAATCATCATATCAGCTTGTATTCGTTTCAGGTCAAGGTAATTATTATTTAATAACATTTGCATCAGGAGCGACATATCAAACACCTTGATTTTAAAAAAGCTTATGAAATACTACATACAAAAAAGCAATATATACAACATAGATGGCGAAGCACTTGGAGAGGGTTATGATCTTTCTTCAACTAAAACCCTTGATGAATTTCAAGCGGGTAAAGTAATTGAGTTGAATAACGAACAGACCGAATTTATGCTACTGAATCCATCTGCAACTACTATTGAGATTTTTAACTGCAAATTGAATGAACAACCTGAACCAACTCTTGAGCAAATCAAAGCTGAGAAGATTGCAAAGCTTGTTTTATTTGATTCTTCACCAACTGTAAACTCATTCATTCTTTTTAATCAAAAATTGTGATTGGAGAGAAATACCAGAGTTTCTCTGATGCAAACTGCAATAATACTAGAACAAGCTGGACAAACAGAAACAATATTATGAACTGAGGGTAATAATCCTCAGTCAATACCTGTAACAATCTCAAATTTGAAGCAGTTTCTTGGAGAATTAGAGATTTATGCAAAAGCTTGTTATGATACTACTGCTCAACATAAACAAAATATAAATCAACTCAACAGTATTCAAGAAATCGAGAATTACGATTTCAAAAGGAATTATCCAAGTTATATCAATCTTATTATCTAGATATAAAAGACTAATTATACTGAGAGATTCAATAGTATATTATTAACAAAATTAAAAATTCAATTAAATGAAAGAATTAAGAAGTTGCAATTCAATTGTACAGAGTTTGCCAGATAGCAGATGAGTTGAAGGATACGCAATAGTATTTAACAAAGAATCTAGGGATTTAGGTGGTTTCTATGAAATCATAACTCCAGAAGCAGTAAATGGAATTTTAGAGAAATCTGATATTCTTTGTTTGTTAAATCATAACGAAGATCGTGGAGTATTAGCAAGAAGTAAATATGGCTCTGGAAGCTTGGAACTATCATTAGATGAAACAGGTTTAAAATACCGCTTTGAAGCACCAAATACAGCATTAGGAAATGAATTGCTGGAAGGCTTGAAAAGAGGTGATATCACAACTTCTTCATTTGCATTCACTACTGAAAGTGACGAATGGGAAAAAAGAAGTGATGGTAAATATCTGAGAAAGATCAACAAGTTTAAAGAGCTTTTTGATGTCTCACCAGTATATCAAGAAGCTTATCCAGATACATCTGTAGCAGTCAGGATGATGAGTTCCATCACTAAAGAGAACTTAGAAAGTTATTATCAAACATTAAAAAACAAGCTTATATAATGGTAAACACATTAGAACTATTAGACAAAAAAGATTTGCTTAAAAAAGAAGCAGAATCATTTATTAATGATGCTCAAAAGGAAGAAAGAAAGTTAATTGATTCTGAGCAATCAAGATACAATGAAATAACTAAAGAGATTGAACAGATAGATAATCAAATAAGAGAGATTGAAAAAGCAAATCATAGAAATTATAAAAAAACTAACAAAACAAGTATGGAAAAATTTTCACTATTAAAAGCTATTAATGATGTAGTAAACAACAGACCTTTAGATGAAAGATCACAAGAAGTAATAAATGCTGGTATTGAAGAATTTAGGAAGTCTGGACAAAATGCAAGTGGACAAATTGTATTACCTATAGAAGAAAGAGCAACAATACAAGCAACCATAGCTACAGCTGGTCAAGAAAATGTAGCTGAAGATAAACTTGGTATTCTTGAACATTTAAGAAACAACCTAGTACTGATCAAAGCTGGAGCAACACATTTAACTGGTTTATCAGGTAGTGTTTCTATTCCAGTATATTCTGGAAGTAATGTTTTTTGAGCAGGTGAAACTGCTGATGCAACTGATGGAGCTGGTACTTTTACAGAAATCAATCTTGAACCAAAGAGATTAACAGCCTATATAGATATATCAAAGCAGTTTCTAATTCAGGACTCAAATTCAGCTGAAGAAATGTTAAAAAGAGATATCATTAGTGCTATTCAAGAAAAGCTTGAAGCAACCATACTTGGGAAAGCATCTGGTAGTACAACCCAACCTGCTGGATTATTTGCAGCCACTCCTTCAATCTCTGGAACTCCTACATACTCATCAATAGTTGAAATGGAGACAGCACTAGAAGAAGCAAATATTACTGGAAATAAAGTGTTTATTGTGCATCCAAAAGCTAAAGGAGTTTTAAAGATAACTGAGAAATCAGCTGGAACTGCAAAATATTTGATGGAAGGTAATGAAATTGATGGGTATAAAGCTCTATCTTCTAATGGCGTAGCAAACGGATTACAAACTGGAACTGATGAGTCAGGAATTGTTTTTGGTAATTTCAATGATTACGTAATTGGTCAATGAGGTGGTATTGATCTTACAATTGATCCATACACACAAGCAGCTAATGGGAAAGTTAGAATTGTTATCAATGCTTTCTTTGACGGAAAGCCTAGAAGAACTGCTTCTTTCGTTACTGCATCAGTAAAATAATATTGAATATATGCTATGTATATAAATTTGGATCTAGCAAAAAAACATCTGAATATAGATAGTGATTTCATTCTAGATGATCTTTATATATTGGATCTAATAACAGTAGCTGAAGATGTTGTATCTAGGAATTTAAACATAGCATTGAAGGAATTAGAAGCAGGTGGTCAATTACCACCTGCAATAATTCAAGCTATGTTGTTATTGATTGGTAACTTCTATGCAAATAGAGAACCTGTATCATATGGAATTATGGCTAAAATCCCTCTTTCATTTGAATACTTAATAAGCTTATATAGAAAATATTAAGATATGAAAGCAGGAAATCTAACTGATATAATAGAATTCTACTCACTTTCTGATGTGAAAAGTGCATCTGGAGCAATAACAAAGAATAAAACTTTAGTCTTAAAGTCAAGATGTCAAGTAGTATCTAATACTGGAAAAAACACAATCCAAAATAAGGAAGATTATAATACTAACTTCTTAGAAGTAAAAGTTAGAACTAATCCCCTACTCAATGATGGATTAATTGTAGTATTAAGAGGTAAAACATATAAAATTGAAAATCTCTTTTTCAATAGAAAAGATAATAGTATCTCAATATCCCTTAAAAAAGAAGATAAGTAATGTTAACTGTTCAAATGATAGATATTAACAGAGTTCACTTAGCAATTTCTGGATTATCAGATATTGATAAGAATAAAACTGTTAAAAAAGGATTACGTCAAGCTTCAAAATTCTTAGCTAATAAAGGGAAATCCAATCTGAAAAATATCAAGTCTGGGAATCTTTTTAGCTCATTAATAAGCAAAGTAAAAAGAAAAAGATTAGGAGCTTTAGCTGGTTTTGGATCATTAGGTAAACACGCACATCTTATAGATAGTGGTACAGATAAACGCTATACTGCAAGAGGTTTCTATAGAGGTCAGATAGCAGGGAATAATTTCTGAACAAATACTGTCAATACCAACAATAAACAATCATTAGAACTGCTATATGATAGTATTGAAAATGCAGTAAATAAAATAACGGAACGAAATGGCAAGTAAATTTAAAATAGGAACAAAAATTAGAGAATGATTATTAGCTAGTAGTTCCATAACAGAGAAAGTTGGAGATAAAATATATCCTATTCTTGCTCCACTAAATACTACTGGAAGTTTTATCATTTACCAGAGAGATGAATATAGTAAAGACTACACAAAATTTGGTGTTCACTCTGAGAAATGCAAAGTCTTTATTACTGTAGTTTCTGAAACATATGATGAATCCCAAGAGATAGCAGAATTATTAAACAATGAACTGGAAGGTTTAAGAGATGGATTTACTATTAGATTAATAGATAGCACAGAAGAAGCTATTGATAATAAATTTCTTCAAGTGCTTTTGTTTCAAATTGATTAAAAAAATAAAATTATAATTATGGCAATAACTACAAATGATACTGATCTAGTTCGTGGACAAGATCTCCTTATTTTTATTGGAACTGATCCAATTGCTTACGCAAAAACTTGTTCATTAGAAATGACTATGGACACAATTGATACTTCAAATAAAATGTCTGGAGCTTTCAAAACATATTTAGTTGGTCAGATGGGTTGATCCTTATCTAGTGATTCGCTGCTTACTTTTTCATCAACAGCTGGTGAAAGTATGTCAGACTTATTTACAGCTATGACTTCTAGAACTCCAATAACTGTAAAGTTTGCAAAAGCTGATACAGGATTTGCAGCTGGAGTTCCAAGCTTTTCAGGATCTGCACTCATTACATCATTAAATATTCAAGCAGATAATAATGAAGTTGCTTCTTTATCAGTATCTCTTACTGGAACTGGAGCTTTAACACAAACTTTAGTTTAAACACAACTCATAAGGGTAGGGTTTTTCTCTACCCTTTTTTTTAAATAAATAAGTTATGAAGGATTATATTTTGAAATTTAATATTAAGTCAATAATCCATTTTGAAAAACTAGCAAGAAAAGCATTTTCCAGATTAGATTATTCAGATTACAAAGATATATTAAGGCTTATATATTGTTGCTATTATTGCAATAATGAAGATTTTACATACACTTATGATGCATTTGAAAAAGTAATCCTGAACAATCAGAAACTATCTCAGAAAGTACTTAAACAATTTCATAAAACTGTAGAACTTCAAGAGCAGTTTTCTACTAAACAAGAAGTTTCTGATGAACCATCTTTGGAAGTTCATCAAGAAGCTGAATTATTTATCTATAAGATTATCCCAATACTTACTGCAAATTGTGGATTAGATATTAATTATATCCTCAATGAAATGTCTCTTGAAGATGTTGGCTCTTATATAAATAATTATAATTCAACTAAGCAAGAAGAACTTCAATTGCAAAGATTATGATGCTACTATTCAATTCTGCCCCACGTAGGGAAAAAGCTAAAATCTCCTAAAGATCTCATATTATTTAATTGAGAGAAAGATGAAGAAGCAATAAGATCAAAGTCAATTGCAGACGAATATAAAGATAAACTTGAAGATATTCTAAAAAACGCTAAACTATAAAATATGGCTAAAAATTTATCATTTGCAGTAGCTTTAAACTTGATAACATCAGGTTTTACAAAGGGAGCAAATAAAGCAAACACAGCATTAAAAAGCATTCAATTACAAGTTCGGAATTTATCTATGGCATTTGCAGCAGGTGCAATTGGGATAGGTAGTTTCACCAGCCAAGTATTACAGTCGATAAAAGGGATGTCAAAAGCACAACAAACCCTTAAAAACGTAACTGGAGACAGTTATACTTATGCTACATCTTTAAAATTTGTATATGATACAAGTAAAAAATATAATCAAGAGTTAGTTAGTTTAACTGGAAATTATGCAAAATTCTTTGCTGCTGCTAGAGGATCAAATATAAACTTGAGAGACACCCAGAATATCTTTGATGCATTAACACAATCTTCTGCATATTTTAATCTTTCAGCAGATGAAACTAGTGGAGTAATGTTAGCAGTTACTCAAATGATGTCAAAAGGTAGGATTACAGCAGAAGAATTAAGAGGTCAATTAGGTGAAAGATTACCAGGAGCAATTGGAATAATGGCTAGAGCAATAAATGTTTCTACTGCTGAATTAGATGATTTGATGAAGAAAGGTAAACTTGCAGCAAAAGAAGTACTTCCTTTATTTGCCCAACAGTTGAAGATTGAAACAATGAATTTCAATCCAAATTCAATTGAAGGATCTATCAATAAATTAAGAAATACAATATCTGATCTATTTGCTACTGAGAGGATGCAGAAAATAATGGCTGATATAATCAACTCAATTACTAGTGCTTTTGAAGTTGTAGCGAATAATATTAAAACAATTTGAGCTGGTGTTTTGGGAACTATTGCTGCATTAACAGCCAACAGAATCAAAAGTATCTTTGTTGCTTTTAACAATAAAGTTAAAGATCAAGTACTTGAATATGAAAGGCTAAACAATAAATTTGCTGCTTTAAACAGTAAGGCAGGTGTATTAAGAATAGTTGATACAGGAACACTTGAAAGTAAATTAGCAAGGTTAAAAAAGAAAGCATATGAACACAAACTTCCAGATCATAAAGATGTACCTTCAATAGTAGCTTCAGTTAAAGAAACTAACAAACTCAAAAGAGAAATTGAAAAATTAGAGAAATATTATAATAGGCTAAATAGAACTGCAAATAGTAATATTGAAGGGATTGTTAAGCAAGAAGCAGCTACAAATAAACTATCTAAAGGATGAGAAAGAGTTAATACATCCTTCTCAAATTTTGGAGCTTCAATTAAATCTTTTTTTGCTTCTAATTGGATAACACTTCTAATAGCTGGATTAACTATTGCTTTTGTAAAAATTAACCAAATGGTTAATGAATGAAAGAGAGTTAACAACATAGTTAAAGATACTACTAAATCAATAAATGATGCAGGGATTGCATTTAGTAAAGGTGGTGCAGAATATACTAAAGAACAATCCAGACTAGAGTACATCAGAAACCTTTGATATGAGAATAGTAAGGATATTGAAAAAAGAAGATCATTACTTGAAATTATTGGAGAATCTACAGAGAAAATTAAGGGTTATACTGCTGAGCAATTATCAAACGATTCCTTAATTAATAAAGCTATTGAAGATCGCTTAAAACTAATCAAAGAAGAAGCTTTACTAAGAGCAAGATCTCAGGAGTATTCTAGATTGCTAGGAGAAAAAGATAGAGTTGATTCAGAAATTCAGAAGATTGGTAGAAAGTATTCAACAGGTACAGTTACTCCACTAGAATCATTCAAGCTTAGGCAACTTAAGAAAGAGCTAAATCAAATAAATACAGCTCTGAATGATCAAGAACTGCTTCTTAAAAAAGCTAATGATGAAATTGAGAGAAGAAAGACAGCAGAACTACTAAATTCTAGTGCAGGTAATAAAACTGAAGAAGATATTACTACACTAGAGAAGTATGCAAAAGAAAGAAAGGAACTAGAAAACCAGTTAAGAAACGGTGCTGTATCACAAAAAGAATACTATGAAGGAGTATTAAAATTAACTGATTCATTCATAAAGCAAATTGGTATACTTGACAGGTTAGAAGGAAAGTACAAAGAGCTTTTCTATAGCTTGATGCAAGAAAATTTAATCTTACAAGATTTTGAGATTGAAATAAAAGATCCAGAACTAAAGTTTGATACAGATGGCTTCTTTGATAAACTTAAAAAAAGCACATCTAAAGACTTATATATTCCAACAAGACCAGATAAAAGGGATAGAACATTTGACTATAAAAAGTCAGATATGGATATACTGGAAGAAGAATATAAACTAGCAAGTAAGTTAAAAGAAGAACTTCAAAAAGCAGTTGACTCTGGTTTTTCTAATTATCAGATTGAACTTGATGTAGCAATTAAAAATGAAACAGATCTTGGTAAAGCTTTAAAACTAGCAGAAGTACAAGATGACATTAGAAAGTTCAATGAAGAATTCAAAAATGGCACATACGATACTATAAAAGATGTAGCAAGTGCTGCTGATAGGTTAGTTAATGCTTTCAGGAATATGAACGAAGTATTAGCTGATACTGATGCTTCTGGTTTTGAAAAAGTAATGGCAATAATTAATGCCTTGATTCAAACAGTTGATTCAATAATGTCTGTTACAAAAGCTATTGAAGCTACTATTGAGCTAACTAAAAAACTTACCGCTGCTAAACAAGCTGAAGCAATAATAACAAGTCAAGCAGCAGCACAAAAAGTAGCATCAACAGGTGTTTCTATGGCAGCAGAAGTTGCAGGGGCTGCAACAACAGTTGCAACTACAACAACAGAGGTAGCTGCAAATACTGCAAGTGCTGCAAGTTCAGCAGCAGCTGATACCGCAAAAATCCCTTTTGGATGATTAGCAATACCAGCAGTAATTGCAGGTGTTCTAGGGATGATGTCAGCAATTCCAAAATTTGCTAATGGTGGTATAGTTAGTGGTGCTACACTTGGTATGATGGGTGAGTATGCTGGAGCTTCTTCTAATCCAGAGGTTATTGCTCCTTTAAGCAAACTTAAAAACTTATTAAAGGTTGATGAAAAACCATCATCAGGTGAAGTTAAATTCACAATAAAAGGTCAAGATTTAGTAGGTGTAATAAATAACTATTCAAAGAAAACAACTAAAATAAAGTAGGATGAAATATAAAGGATATTTTAAAAATCTTGATGAAATACCATATATGGTAGTTATTGATACTGGTGGATCTGGAGAAACAGAGATATTACTTGGTTCTGATCCCTTTATTGTAAAATGAGAGGGATCTGAGACAATATATAAACCCTTAAAGTTATCTGGAGCAACTACATCTATTGTTTCTAATAACTACTTATTTGATATCTACAATCCTACAGCTAATGGAATTAAAATTCAGCTATTTAGTAATGATACGGTTTTAGAATGAAGTGGATATGTAGAACCTAATATATATAATCAGGATTTTAATCAAGAATATGAAACAATTGAAATAAATGCAATTGATGCATTAAGTACATTAGAGTATTATAAATATGAAACAGATAGAAAGAAAATTGTTTCATTCTTAGATATCATAAGAACAGCCTTAAAAAAGGTATCTGGAGATTATACAACTATCTATGAAACTAAGAGTAATAACCTATCTCTATCTGAAATGTATATTGCTGAAAATAATTTCTTTGATGAAGATGATAATCCTATGACTTATAAAGAGGTGATAGAAGAAATAATGAAGTATATGGGATACACAATGATAGCTTACAAAAATTCTATTTATATAATTGATTATGATGCTATAAAAAGTGGACAAAATACATTTAATATATATAATAGCTCAGATAACTTTATAAATTATACATCATCTTCAGGTACTCTTTTAAACATTAAAACAATTGCAGAAGGTGATGTAACAGAGACTGGTGCTTCTCTTTCACTAGATGAAGTATTCAATAAAGTAAAAGTAGAATGTTCATTATATAATTTCCAGTCTCTCCTACCCGATATTTGAAGTGATTTAACTAATTATGCAGGTAACTGAAATGCAACCGAAAAGAACCAATTTACCCACAATGCAGATAAAACGACATATAATAGAGATCACTTTTACAGGTATTATTTAAATAGTAAGTACAAAAGCTTTTACTACAATAAGACTAATTGAGCTGAAGTAGAATTGCCAAATTATGTACTTCCAACTGGTAGGACTAATGGAGACATTCTATATAATTTTATGAAAGAGAATATTGGTGCAACCATTTTAAAGTATGTTAGTTATAAAACTGATGAAATTGTACCATCATTAGAACTTGAAAACTACTTAGTAATTCACAGACATTTAGGATTACCACCTAGTGATGGAATAACAAAAAAGGTCTTTGAATTAAAAGCTGAAAAAATACCAGAAGCATCCTTTTCTGGGAAATATTTCTTAGTTGTTTCTGGAGAAGGATTATGAGATGATCGGTTAAATGCCATCTACTTAGACAGCGATTACAAGCCTGATGGAGATAGCTTTAATGAGAGTAACCTTAGATTGATATGCAAACTAAAAGTGGGTAATAAATACTGAAATGGTAGCTCTTGATCCATATATGATCAAGGTGGTTTTTGAATACCATTTAAAAATACAGAAGGTAATACTGATCATTATATAAACAAATGGTTTCCAATTAAAAATACAGTAAGTTATATAGATGAGATAGATGGGAATGGTTACGCTATTCCAATTAAAGAATCTGATAATTTATATGGTAATGTTGAGTTTACTATTTATAGTCCTAATTATGTCAATACATCAAAAAGGGTAACTGCACTCTGATTGAAAAATTTAAAGCTGGAAATCTACTCTCCAAATCCAGAAAGGGAAATTGATACTGATACAGTTTATGAGAATATTATAAATGAAGATTATGTAAAAGAAGGAGAAACAATAGGATTAAAAATATGTACATATACAGGTAAAAGTTTATCGTATAGCTCTCCCTTTTTATCTAATGGTAGCTACATATTAACACTTACTAATAGTGCATTAAATGTTACTCAAACTCCCGAAAAAACAATAATTCAACGGTTAGTAAAACAGTACTCAACACCTTCCAAGATTCTGGAGATATCTCTTAAAAACAATATTTATCCATATTCTAAATTGATAAATAATACATTAGATAGTGAGTTTATAGTTGACTCAATGGAAGTTGATTATTTTTTCAATAAGAGTACATTAAAATTAGTGGAGAAGAAATAAATGGAATTTAATAAAATTAACATCCCAAAAGTATATAGGAGTAAATACAGAACAAACCAGAGTACAACCGCTGGAACTGCTGTAATAAATAGTGGTAGCTCTTTTACTGGCTTTAATGAGAATTCAGATCTTGCTTGTAAGATTCTAAAAGCAAAAGTGTTATTGATACCAGATAAAACCCCTAATGAACTTGAAATTCAAATCCCAGATGATAGATTTTCATTAAGTATATCTGATGCTGGAATTACTGGAGAAGAGCCTGATTTACCTGTAATAAATGTGATTAACAACTTATTATCTACATCAGCAAATGATGCATTATCTGCTTATCAAGGTAAGATTCTAAAAGATATGATAGATGGTATTGGATCTGGTGGAATCGCAACAGAAACAGATCCTACTGTTCCAACTTGGGCAAAACAACCTACCAAACCAACTTATACAAAAAGTGAAATAGGTTTAGGTAATGTTGATAATTCACCAGATTATGCAAAGTCTGTTTTATATGCTGCTACTGCTGGTTCTGCACCTGCTTCTGATGTGTATAGCTGGGCAAAACAAGTAAGTAAACCTGCATACTCATATGCAGAAGTTGGTGCTGCTGCATCTAACCACGTTCACAATTATTTACCATTAAGTGGTGGAACTATGTCTGGTTCAATTGATGGTGTAATTAATATTACTGCATCTGGGAAAATTGAAGCTCAAGCATTAGCTATTCCAAATGCAGCTCCCAATAATTCAGATCCAAATAAATGATATTTATATATTGAGTAATATGGCTGCAAGTGTTTTTGATTTTATAAGTAAGACTTTAAAAGCTACTAAAGGAGCTATTTCTAGAAATATTAATATTGGTAAGTTCTTAACCTCATATTTTGGACTCACAGACTCAGATCAAGAAAAAGTAGATCAGATTAAAAAGCTATTTAAGATTGATGGTATATTAAGAATTGTTGGCGCTGAAAATGGTTTTGTTGGTTATGTAAACTGACAGGGTGTTAATGGGAAATACCACAACCAAACAACAAGAGATTCAGGAGTCAAAATTTCTAAAAACGGATTTAGTTATAATTTACTTAATGATTCAGGATTGAACCGTAAAGGCGATTGTGAGATTATTAGTATTGTTAACTCTAATTCAACTTCTCCAAGTGATGATCCAGCTCTATATATACCAAGCATTAACTCCTGTAAAGCTTATATAAAGTATTCATCTTCTGTTTATAATCCTACTTTAGCTTGTAAAATGAGAGTTAATAATTATACAGAACAAACACTAAGCTCTGTACCAACATTAAACAATGAACTAGTTATTGATTCTGGGAATTTATCTTCATTATATTCGTTTGAATCAGGAGTTAATACAAGATTTACACCTTCAATTAGTAATGAAGAAGGAACATATGCAGGTGATTTTATTGATGTACAATTAAACCCAGCACAATATTCATTGAAGTATGGAACAACTATAGAAAATGCTTTTAATTCTACTTCAATGGTAACTGTTTATGTCAATAATTATGATGAAAGTAGTGATTATGCACCGTTTAGAAACCCAATTGAATATACTACTGGTTCTATTCTATTTAATAGTTCCAGTATGCACAATTATTCTCCTTTTGGATATTATATGGATCAAAATAATCATTGATATTACTTTGGATATAGTGTTTTATATGATCAAACTATTGTTCACAATACAGGTATTTATAATGAACCTACTCCATCTACTAAACCAAGAATATTAGACTCAATTGAAAGTGAAGGGATCTCACTACAAGTAATAAATACTGCACTTATGTTTAATGTACAAGAGCAAGAAACTGCTCCATATTACAATAAGATGGCTTCAATTAACTTTAGTTTCCAAGTTCCTGACTTAATCCCTTATATGAAGTTTGTTTTAGTTTCACCTGATGGTATTCAATATTTGATTCAGGAGTATTATAATTATGACAATATAGGTTGGAATAGTGTTTCAGCATATATAAGCGGATTAACACTTAATGATAATGAAGTATGGCAAATCAGATTATTAGACTATTAATTAAATATATAACTTAATGCATAAAAAGGATATTCAACTTTGAATGGCAGTTTTTACAATTGTTGTTGGTTGTGTTTTACTTATAACTGGTTTTATTGTAAAACCTACAGGAATAATAGATAGCTCTGTATTAATTGCATTTGGAGAAGCAGCAACATTTTGCGGAAGTTTGCTAGGGATTCATTATAAGTATAGAAAAACCGAATAGATTTACAACCTGTAGTTCAACAGACTACAGGTTTTTTTTATCTTTGCATCTATGAAAGAGATAGAAAGACCAGAACAAGGTACATATGAAGTATATCACTTAATTAGTGAAGAACACTCATATACTGAATATGTACTTGAATTGGCTGAAGCAATAGCACCATTTTGTAAAGAAGTTCATTCTCAAAATTATTATTGCTCTCCATTATATGTTGCATTTTTATTTAGATATTTTGGCAATAAGGTAAACAAGTCTTTCTTAAAAGATTATGAGAATGATAAGGAGTTAAAAGAAATGATAATTGCCTTAGGTTATGACTTTGAAAAGTTCTGGTATTTACTCCTTTTCATTTATGATTACACCTATAGTTCTTGTAAAAAAATTTTGGAATTGGAGGAAGATAATACTGACAACTTAAAGGATATTTGTAAATATATATGTGAAGAAGGAGCAGCCTTAACTCTAAAGGTTAATAAGGAAAAAAAGGTTGTGATAAAAAATAGTCGTTCATTACATATAATTCATAAGATGCTAAATCAACACTTAGAGTCGAAAGAAGGGGATTCATTTAGCGTTTATAGACCAAAAAATAATGATTGGAATGCTACAAAAGAAGGAACAGACTCTTATCATATTTGGTACTTTACACTTATATTCTTAAAATTCTTTAAAGTTTGTCCTCCCTTGAAAAAAAGACAAAAAAAAGGAGAAATAATTTCACTTAACAAAAGGTTATTGATTTCCAAATTAGTATACTTATTGAAAATTAGCAGAACTGGTAAATTTGAACCTTCTGAAAGTATTCTTAATGCATTTCTAAAGCAATATAAGAATGAACCTACGCCTAGATTTAATAAAGATTATCTATTGTATTAAAAGGTAATACTTTTCCCATCTTTTTTCAAAAAACTTATTACTTGTTAGCACTTTATAAAGTGCTGACCTTTGTACCGTCTTAAAGACACAGAGGAGCTCATCTGTATCTTAAGCTATGGTTAATCTAACCATAAAATAAATTATTAATTATAATAATCAATCAGTATGAAAATACATACTTTATTAGAAATCTTAAATGAAGGTAAAAAAGTTGCCTTTGTAAATGGTAACAGAGCCATTGACTCAAAAAACTTAAAAAAGAAAATGTTGTCAATAAAAGAAAATGGGCAACTCTCACCACTTGTAATAGTGAGTGGAACAAAAGTAATTAATGATAACTTATCATTAATTGATGCAATAACTGAATTGGATATTCCATCCTCTGAAGCAAATAAATATGTAGCAATTGTAGAAGGACAACATAGATTCTCTGCAATAAGAAAACTGAATGAAGAGAATAGTGAAAAGATCGACATTTTCTTTATTTATGCTCTTAATCAAAAGTTAAGTACTCAAAAACTTTTATCTGAGATGAATAGTCAGTCTATCAATTGGGATGGACAAGATTACATTAGGGGTGCATACCTCTGTAACTCGACAAGTGAACTATTAGAGTTTGCTAAAGAACTAACGGATAATAAAAATGTTCCATCTGGGTATCCTATTTCAACTATTAGTAAGATAACAACATTTAGTGATAAACTTACTAAGACAACATTAGCCAAATCAATGGATGAAGGCTTAGAAGTATTACCTTCTGCTGATATAGAAAGAGGCAGAAAATATTTATCCATTGGTAGATCCGTAGGATTTACTGATAAGTATCTAGCAAAAAGATACTTAATTGAGTGGGCTAATGATGAGTTCACGAAACTAGGTGAAATTAACTTAGTCTTTAATAAACTGCAATCTCTTAATAAAAAAGCAGTTGATGAGATTTCAAAAATAAAAGGAGAGAACTCCTTAGTTGAGATACGAAATATTATTGATAATCAATAATATAAACAAAACAAATGGGAGCTGATTATCAAAAGATAGTCAGCTTTTTTGTTTTTTACAGGACACGATATTTTTTCTTATACACTCGGACACGATAGACACGATGTATATCGAGTCCGATTGGAACATTTTTTATATTTTGTTGCAAAACAAAATGACTATTAACAAAAAAGTTAGTAGTTTTTTTTGGGTAATGAGAGTAGGATAACAACCAGCAGCTTATGTAGTTGATTGAAGTTATTCTAGGGGGTATGGGTGTTTTTTTTATGGAATTATGAGCGGAAACCTCAGCTCTCCCTTCTTTCTACAAAAGTTGATTATTGAGAATTTTGAAATTGGCATCAGATACATCTCAATTTATGAATTACCTTCTAGTTTAAACCTTATTCTCAGCCTACCTTCTGAATAGTCTGTACTTATTATAGTGAATTTACCAATCTCAGAAGTATTATTAATATGCGAACCGATACAAGCACAAACATCATACTCTCCTATTTTGACTATTCTTAGCAAATTACTTACATCATCTGGTAGTTTACTTAAATCAACACCATCTGGCGCTTGTGATCTATCAACAAAATAAGTAGTAATTGATAAATTCTGTTGGATTATATCATTTACTCTATTTGCAATTTCCTTTATTTGATCTTCAGTTGGGTTGTTTGCTAAAAAATAATCACACTTACTTTTCTTTTTTTCTATATGTGTTGAAGTAGATCTTTTACATCCAAACATTCTTATCATAGTCTGATTAAGTATATGCTCAGCAGAGTGCATAGGTGGATATTCTGCTTTATTATGTTCATTCAAAATATTTGCTTCCATTAAGACTTGATATTCAGATAGTTATTATATATGTACAATCGTTGTTGATATTTTCTTCTCAATATGGTTAGTCACAGAGCGGCCTGTCCCAAACTTTCTTATCATTGTCTGGTTAAGAATATGCTCAGCTGTGTGCATCTCCCTGTTATAATCTTTTTTAGGCTCGTTTATCATATTTAGGTTCATTAAATGTGTAGCCTCAAATTTATGAAAAATGAGACCGGCATAAAAATAATTTTTAGCCGGTCTCTTCAAAGCTGTTTGGAATAATTTTAAATCAAATATTAACCCAGAAACAACTTCATATCTTCGTCAACGGTTCCTATCGGTGCAAGTCCGAAATTCTTAACCAGTACAGATGCTACATTTGGAGAGAGGAAACCAGGGAGTGTTGGGCCCAGGTGAATATTCTTCACTCCAAGAGCAAGCAGGGCAAGTAAAACAATCACAGCTTTCTGCTCATACCATGCGATGTTATACGCAATCGGAAGTTCATTAATGTCATTCGCATTGAATATCTCTTTCAACTTAAGAGCAATAACAGCAAGTGAATAAGAGTCATTACACTGACCGGCATCAAGAACTCTTGGAATTCCTCCGATATCTCCCAAAGGAAGCTTGTTGTATCTGTATTTTGCACAGCCTGCAGTTAGAATAACGGTATCTTTTGGCAAAGCCTCTGCAAATTCTGTATAGTAGTTTCTGTCCTTCATTCTACCGTCACAACCTGCCATCACAAAAAATTTGCGTATTGCACCTGATTTTACTGCATCAACAATCTTATCAGCAAGTGCAAATACCTGAGCATGAGCAAATCCACCAATTATTTCACCTGTTTCAATCTCGGTTGGGGATGCGCATTTTTTTGCATGCTCAATAATTTCAGAGAAATCTTTTGAACCACCCTCCGGTCTGTCAGCTACGTGCTTGAATCCTGGGAAACCTGATGCTCCTGTGGTGTATATTCTATCCTTGTAGGTTGCATTGCTTTTTGGAGGAACAATACAGTTGGTTGTAAAGAGAACAGGTCCGTTGAAAGATTCAAAATCCTGAGTCTGTTTCCACCATGAGCTGCCATAGTTTCCTACAAAATTGCTGTATTTCTTGAAAGCCGGGTAGTAGTTTGCAGGTAGCATCTCAGAGTGGGTGTACACATCAACTCCTGTACCCTGAGTCTGCTTGAGCAGATCTTCCATATCCCTAAGGTCATGACCCGAAATAAGAATGGCAGGGTTGTTCTTAACACCAATGTTAACTTTGGTAATCTCCGGGTTGCCGTATGCAGAAGTGTTGGCTTTATCGAGAAGAGCCATTACCTTAACTCCATGATCACCTGTCTTTAAAACCAAAGCAGTAAGTTCGTCAGCACCAAGAGAGTCATTTGTTGTATCAACTAGAGCCTGCTGCATAAATGCATATATAGATACATCTTCATGCTTCAGGTTAAAGGCGTGCTCTGCATATGCAGCCATTCCTTTAAGACCATATATGGTAAGCTCACGAAGTGATCTTATATCTTCGTTTTCTGTAGCAAGAACTCCAACTTCAGTAGCCTTTTGTTCCATTACTGCAACATCTCTTGAAGTCCAGAAGGCTCCTTCAAAAGTAATATCTTCAATCCTTCCCCCTTTGGAGATAAACAATGCTCTTGTTGCCTCTCTTAGGTCAATAGCCTGATTTAAGCGTGTAATAAATCTATCTCTGTCAAAGTTTGCATTGGTGATAGTCATAAAGAGTGAATCAGTAACAAATTTATTTACCTCGGCACTCTCTACACCCATCTCTCTCAAACGAACAGAGTAGTGTGAAATTCCTTTGCACAGGTACATCAGCAAATCCTGAAGATTGGCAACATCAGAGGTTTTACCGCATACACCATTTATCGTACAACCGGTATTCTTTGCTGTCTCCTGACACTGGTAACAAAACATTTTACTCATAATGTATTTTTTATTAATTGGTTAATATTTGATTTATGTGATACAAAAGTACCCGGTTATATACTAAGATAGTGTAATAGTTGTTACACTTGGATCTTTTTTTTGTATTTTTGGGAGGTTTAAATCAAATAAAGTGTCGTGAAAGAGAATTCGGATAATAAAAGTCCTAATAAAAGTCAAAATAAAAATTTTAGACTAAACTTCTCCGGCCAGGATCATACAGGCCAGGATCATACAGGGCTGAATGATCCCGGATTTGTCAATTCCAAACTTGATCATTCATATCTTAAACAGTCAGGTCTTGAACAACTCTTTTCAAATTTTTCAAAATGCCCAATTTGCAGTGTAATACCATTAGATAAGGCCGGAGAATTCTTTAAAGACATAGATCTTAATATTACAAACTACTCAAAAGGTGATGTTGTTGCACGGCAGGGAGACAAGTGTAACCACCTGTATATCTTATTACAAGGCTCTGTAAAAGGAGAGATGATAACCGAGAGCGGAGGGTTGCTTACTGTTGAGGTTATGCTGGCTCCAAGGCCTCTGGCCTCTGCCTTTTTGTTTGCTGAGAATAACACCTTCCCGGTTGATGTAACCTCTCTTGAAGATTCCAGGATACTTAAAATCAGAAAAGATGACGTCATCGAACTCTTCCGCAGAGATGGCAAGTTCATGGAGCGCTACCTTAAGTACAACTCCAATAAGGCACAGTTTCTTTCCAATAAACTACAGATTCTTACCATTAAAACCATCAGAGGCAAACTCGCACATTACCTTCTTGAACAGCTAAATTTGTGTCACTCTGTGAATCCCTCCATTAATACTTTCATAATGGACAAGAACCAAACAGAACTTTCAAAATACTTTGGAGTAAGCAGACCTGCCCTGGCCCGCACATTCTCTGAATTACAGCAGGAAAAGATCATTTCTGCCGACCGCAACAGAGTAACCGTGATTAAGATACAGGCATTACGCAATTTAATTCTTTAAGCCTTTTTTAATCATTTTAACCAAATTTCCCAAACAGTCTTTTGCCTATAAAATAAAAGATCAAAAAAAGCAGTCTTTCGACTGCTTTATTATGGGTACGGATCAAGCCCTGTTGGACCAAGCTGGAAATCTAAATTGGCTTTCCCTGCTCTGCCTCTTTGATCATCGTTTCATTTGCTGTGATATAAACCTCCACCCGGCGGTTCATTGCCCTACCGCTAACAGTAGTGTTATCACCCACGGGAAAGTCCCAAGCTTTCCCCTCTGTGTCCAAACGCTTCATTTCGACACCGTTTGAGTTGAGAAAACCGGCAACAGCCACAGCTCTCTGAAGAGAGAGTTTCACGTTGAAGTCTCTTGATCCAGTATTATCTGTATGCCCATATATTGTTATATCAGTCTCTGTTGTGTTTTTGAGAGATTCGGCAAATTTCAAAAGTGCATGTTTTGAAGTAGCATTCAACTCACTTCTGCCAGTCGCAAAAAGTATTCCATTATCGAAAGTTACTTTTATTGCCTTTAGATTGTTCGCATCAGTGATAAGCTCAACCTTAGCCCCTTCAATCCTCTCAAGTTCGGCCTTCTGCTTATCCATCTTATTGCCGATAAGGATTCCGGCACCTCCCCCCACTACTCCGCCAATTGCAGCTCCTATTGCAGCACCTTTCCCGTTTCCGATAAGAGCTCCAATACCAGCTCCTACTGCTGCTCCGGCACCACCACCTATTAAACCACCTTTAGTTTTATTATTCATTGTTGCACAACCACTGAACATTATGGCGGCAATCATTGATACAGCTAAAATTTTTTTTGTTTTCATTAAACTCGTTTTTAATTTAAATAATCTTAAAAACAAATGTGAAGATTTTATATGAGCCGTGTGTTACATAATTTTATTTACTATTTGCACAGTTCACATAAATTAACAAACTCTTGACGACTGCATATATAAACAGAGGCTGCCTACTTTTTAGACAGCCCCTATCAATATTTAACTGTTAAGTTGCTTACTTCCTGTTTTGTAGCATAATAATTCTATATCGCTCAAATATTGCACACAATATAGTTTCTTCAGCTGCTAAAGCGCTACAATATAATCAATTGTGCAGTATTTAGCCAAACAGGAGAATTTGCTACTCGTAGCTTTCAAGAATTCCTTTAATCTGGTGAGCCTCTACTCTTCCGTAAACTTTCTCACCAATCAAAACTACCGGAGCAAGACCACAGGCACCTACGCACCTTAGGCAATCAAGTGAAAACTTACCATCTTCAGTAACTCCGCCAACTTTAATCTTAAGCTGATCTTTAAGTTCATCTACAATCTTCTCAGCTCCGCGAACATAACACGCAGTACCTGTACAAACAGATATTGGGTATTTGCCCTTTGGAGTCATAGTGAAGAATGAATAGAAAGTGACAACACCATAGACCTTGGCAACCGAAATTTTCAGGTTATTTGCTATTTCACGCTGAATCGCTTCGGGTAGATATCCGAACTCACTCTGTGTCTTGTGAAGAACACTGATAAGCTCGCCAGGATTGTTGTTAAACGACTTGCAGATATCTTTTAATGTTTGCTTGTGACAATCTTGTAATTTGAAAGTGCTCATAGCGGTCTATATTTTATGTTTGTCAAAGTAGTGAGTATGGAGCAGGTGGTGTGATTTCTCACTCAACGGCTTGCCGAGGAAATCTTCATATAGTTTAATTATATAAGGATTTTCATGAGATTTACGAATGGTTTTACCTGTATCCTCTTTGTATATTGCTTCGTAGCGAGCTTTAATGACGCTTGAATCACCATGGTGTAGAGGCTGACCTGCACCACCGATGCAACCACCCGGACATGCCATGATTTCAATAGCGTGGAAGTTATACCTTCCCTCTCTGATTCCATTAAGCAATTTTCTTGCATTACCTAACTGGTGAGCTATACCAATGTGTATCGGAGTCTCTCCAAAGTAGATTGTAGCTGTACGAATACCTGCCAGACCGCGTAACTCTTCAAAATTGATTCTGTTAAGTTTATTTCCGGTAAATACTTCATAAGCTGTACGTACAGCTGCTTCGATTACACCACCGGTAACACCGAAGATCACAGCTGCGCCTGTTGATTCACCCAATGGAAGGTCAAACTCTTCGTCTTCAAGTTTATCAAAGTTGATATTGGCTGATTTGATAAGCGAAGCCAGTTCTCTTGTAGAGATAGAGTAGTCAACATCAGGATTTCCGTCTACTGAGAACTCTTCTCTCTGACACTCATATTTCTTGGCAAGACACGGCATGATTGAGACAACTACAAGGTCTTCTCTTTTTACTCCGATAAGGTCGGCGTAATATGTCTTGGCAATTGAACCAAACATCTGCTGAGGAGAACGAGCTGTTGAAGGAACATCAAGCATATCAGGGAAGTAAACCTCAAAGAAGTTAACCCATGCAGGGCAGCAAGATGTTAGAATAGGTAGTTTAACCTCCTTGTCACCGTTTACATATCTTGTAATCCTGTCCAGAAGCTCTGCACCCTCTTCCATAATGGTAAGGTCAGCAGCAAAGTCTGTGTCAAATACCTTATCGAAACCTAATGACCTTAGAGCAGCCACCATTTTGCCGGTAACAAGAGTTCCCGGATTCAATCCAAATTCTTCGCCAAGAGCAGCACGTACAGCAGGAGCTGTTTGTACTATAACGGTTTTTGAAGGATCGGCAAGCGCTCTGATAATCATTGGAGTGTCATCGTAAGGAGTAAGAGCACCTGTAGGACAAACTGCCACACACTGTCCGCAGAAGGTACATGGAGAGTCCACAAGGTCCTGCTCAAATGCCGGAGCTACAACAGACATAAAACCACGGTTCACCGCGCTCAAAGCGCCAACTGTCTGAACATCGTTACAAACAGTTTCGCATCTGCGACACATGATACATTTGTCCATGTCACGGTTAAGTGCAGGAGAAGCATCTTTTCTGTATGTAGATACCTCAGCATTCTCAACCATATGAACCTCTCTGATTCCGAAACGCTGAGCAAGCTCCTGTAGGTCACATTTACCTGAAGATGAGCAAACAAGGCATTTTGGCGGGTGGTCAGAAAGAATCAGTTCAAGAACTGTTTTTCTTGCGTTCAGTACCCTGATGCTCTTGGTTTTAACAACCATTCCCTCAGAACATTCGGTAGAGCATGAAGGAGCAAGGTTTTTTCTTCCTTCAACTTCCACAACACAAATACGGCATCCTCCCGGACGGTTCTCAATCTGCATGTGATTTAAATTCATATAGCAGAGAACCGGAATGTCTATTCCGATTTGCTTTGCTGCCTGGTAGATGGTAGAGCCTCTTTTAACCTCTACCTCAACATTATCTATTTTGACTTTAATATTTCCCATAGCCTCGGATTATTGAACATAAATTGCTGAAAACTTACACTTGTCGTAACAAGCACCACATCTGATACATTTGTCAACATCAATGACGTGCGGTTGACGTTTCTCTCCGGTAATTGCAGCAACAGGACAAGCTCTTGTACAAGCTGTACATCCTGTACATTTATCGGCGATAATAGTATATAATTTAAGTGCTTTACATTTGCCTGCGGTACAAACTCTCTCTTTTACGTGAGCAAGATACTCATCATAGAAGTGCTCGAGAGTAGAAAGAACAGGGTTTGGAGATGTCTGACCAAGACCACACAGCGATGTATCTTTTATAACATTGCTTAGGTTTTTAAGGTGTTCCAGATCATCTTCAGTTCCCTTACCATCACAAATCTTCTCCAGAAGTTCGTGAAGTCTCTTATTACCGATGCGACAAGGTGCACATTTTCCGCATGACTCCTCAACTGTAAACTCAAGATAGAATTTAGCAATAGAGACCATGCAGTCATCTTCGTCCATTACAATCATACCACCTGATCCCATCATTGAACCGGCAGCAACAAGATTGTCAAAATCAATTGGTGTATCAAGGTGTTTTTCAGTAAGACATCCTCCCGAAGGGCCTCCGGTCTGAACAGCCTTGAACTTTTTACCATCTTTAATACCGCCTCCGATCTCGAAAATTACCTCTCTGAGTGTGATACCCATAGGTACCTCAATAAGGCCCACATTGTTTATCTTACCTGCAAGTGCAAATACTTTTGTACCTTTTGACTTCTCAGTTCCAATACTTGAGAACCACTCTGCACCTTTAAGGAAAATAACCGGAACATTGGCAAATGTCTCAACGTTATTAACGTTTGTAGGTTTTCCAAGGTAGCCTTTTTCTGCAGGAAACGGTGGCTTAACAGTAGGTTCTCCCCTCAGCCCCTCCATTGAGTGAATAAGAGCAGTCTCCTCACCACATACAAAAGCACCTGCTCCGTATTTCAATTCAATGTTGAATGAAAAACCTGTTCCAAGAATGTTATCTCCAAGTAAACCATACTCTTTAGCCTGCTCAATCGCAATCTGCAATCTCTTGATAGCAAGTGGATATTCAGCCCTGATGTAAACCAGACCGTTTGAAGCACCAATACAGTATCCGCAAATTGCCATAGCCTCAATAATCGAGTGAGAGTCTCCCTCAAGAATCGAACGGTCCATAAAGGCACCCGGGTCTCCCTCGTCTGCATTACAAACCACATATTTTTCATCAGATTTGTTGGAAGCAGCAATTTCCCACTTAAGACCAGTAGGGAAACCTCCGCCACCACGACCCCTTAAGCCTGATTTCTTAAGAAGATCAACAGCCTCAGCAGGAGTCATCTCTGTAAGAACCTTTCCAATAGCAGCGTAACCATCTCTGGCTATATACTCATCAATATTTTCAGGATCAATAAAACCGCAGTTTCTAAGTGCAATTCTTATCTGCTTCTGATAGAAGCCCATGTGCTTTGAATCTTCGATATGTTTAAGAGTCTCAGGATCTTCATAAAGAAGTCTGTGTACCCTGCGTCCCTTGAGAACATGCTCGCTGATAATTTCAGCACAATCTTCAGGTGTTACCTGAGTGTAGAAAGTGTTATCAGGGATAATTTTTACGATAGGACCCTTTTCGCAAAAGCCGAAGCAACCGGTTGTAACAACCTGTGCATCATTCTCAAGACCCTGTTTTTTAATTTCTGTGATAAGATTTGCTACAACCTCTTCACTTTGTGAGGCCCTGCAACCGGTACCTCCACAAACCAGCAAATGCATTTTGTATTGTGCCATAATTCTACTTTTGCTCATTAATTGATTGATAGTTCACAGGAATGATACCGTCAATAAGTTCACCGTTTTTGATGTACTTAACAACAATATCCTCAGCTACTGCTGAATCGACTTTACCAAAGACAACCGGATCTTTGCCGGGTACCTTAACTTCGATAGTCGGCTCTGCATAGCAGTAACCCATACACCCACCCTGTGTCACCACAGCGGGAATCTTTTCCTTCTCCAACTTCTCAATGAGAGTGTTCATCACCGTTCTTGCACCGGCAGCAATGCCGCAGGTTGCCATAGCAACTCGGATCTGAACAAGAGACTCCGGCGAATTGCTATTCTCACGGATTGTCATTCCGTGCTCCAGACTTTGCTTCATCTTTCGCAAATCGTCAAGGGATTTGATCTTATTCATACTTGTATTTTGAATTGGTTATAAATCCTGGTTTGGGCGGTAAAAATATTAATAAAAGAGCTAATTACAAAAAATATTAACCAAAAAGTTAACAATTGAAACAACAATTTTCTTAGTATTCTGTATTTATCAGTTCTTCAGCTAATTGCGGCATTCCAATTGCGAATCGTTCTCTAATATATTTAACATTTTTCGCTCCAATATCAACTTGGTCAGGGTCAATTACATAAATTATTGCCCCTTTAGGGGCATATCTGACTAATCCTGCTGCAGGATAAACCGCCAGTGAAGTTCCGGCAACAACTACAATCTCTGCAGTCGAAATAATCTCAATTGCCATATCCATTAATGGCACCTGCTCTCCAAAAAACACAATATGTGGTCTCAACTGACCACCAACCGGACACAAATCACCTACATTCAAATCACCCTCCACGGTGCAAATATATGAACTATCTTTCATACTTCTGCACTTGGTTAATTCGCCGTGCATATGCAAAATTCTTGCCGAACCTGCCCTTTCGTGCAGATTATCTACATTTTGGGTTATTATTTCAATATCGAAAAATTGTTCCAGACGTGCAATTGCAAAATGTCCTGTATTTGGCTCAACTTCTTTCAGTTGCCGTCTTCTTGCATTGTAAAATTCAAGAACCTGAGCCGGATTTCTCTCAAGAGCTTCAGGTGTGCAAACATCTTCAATTCTGAATTTTGCCCACAAGCCATCAGATGCGCGAAATGTTTCCAAACCGCTATCGGCACTAACGCCTGCTCCGGTAAGGAAGACAATTTTCTTAAGCTTTTTCATGATTAATCAGACTGAGTTTTTAAATCTTTGATGTTCTCACTAATCATTTCAGTGAGCATTCTTATTACAGCAGGGTCATTAAGCGATAGCTCTTCAAGTACAGCCTTAATTTCAACTGTATCAAAAATATAGCTAATACCATTATAGATATATTCAAACACAAAATCTTTGTCAGGATTTGAAGATATCATAAGTACCATTGTGTTGGCAATATCTCCCATTGGAGGCCTGTCAATATGGTCATTTAAAAAGCTTGCTTTGACTGTTGTTCCGTATCCGGGTTCAGAGGTAACCACAAGTTCTCCCCCACTCTGTTCGGCCGATTGTCTGAAGAGAGGAATGCCCATTCCAACTCTTCGTGTAGTTCTTGAGGTAAAAAAGGGATCATCGAGCCTATCTATCTGCTCTTTTGTCATCCCTTTTCCATTGTCAATAATAGCTACGGAGAGTAAATTTTGAACAATATTCTCCTCAATTACAACACGAATAAGCGAGGCCCCGGCAGAGAGAGAATTTTGTATGATATCAATTATATGAAGAGATATTTCATTCATTTTCAGTTACTGTTTCATCCATTTTCAATTGCTGTTTAATGCAATTTTTATACCCTCAAAAGAGAGTTCCTTAACCGGAATATCTGTATAAACTCTCCCTATGTCTTCAAGGTAATGCGCGTCAGAGGAGTGAATCAGATTGAACCCGGAGAGGTATTTGTTTTTAGACCTGAATATCTCTGCATTGGTTCCCGGAGAGAGCTCAAGCGCATCCGGTTTGAGTCCGGGAGGCATGAATCCAAGCTGACTCATAACAGAGTTCTGTTTTTTGTCAATGTGAGCAGGAATAAATATGCCATTTAAAGTGTTGATAAATTGCTCAACCTCTTCAATAGTCTGGTCCAGTGCGCTAATCAGCAAGCAATCTTCCTGATACAAAACTTCTTCTTTTTCGTTTACTACAAGCTGATAACCAAATACATCTGTATTATTTAGTACACGAGGTAAATGATCATTCAAATAGTTTTGCAATTTTGTCAGATTAGACTCGCCATCTACAAAAGCCAGCACATGAACCTCCTCTTTTGTAGTGATTTCTGCTCCGCAAAGAACAAAAAGCCCTTCACGTGAAGCAATTCTAACAATCTCTGCACACTGGAGTGTTGAGTTGTGGTCTGTTATGCCTATCACAGACAAGCCCTTTCCCAACGCCTTTGTTACAATGTTAAAAGGTGTCATTTCGATGTCTCCGCAAGGAGAGAGCAGGGAGTGAATGTGCAGATCGGCTTTCACAGTTTTAAACTGACCCCTATTTCAAAAGGTTATATAATACCCCGCAAAACTCAAATGTCTCCATATCTGTTCCCAGAACCGGAATGTTTTCATTTTCGGACATCACAAGAGTATCCTGGTCGGGAGTGAATCCCTTCACAAGAATGATGGCTGACAAATCTTTAAGAGAAGCTACTCCAACCACATTTTTATGAGTCTGTAGTGTAATCCAGATCTCTCCTTCTGAAGCATAGCCCATAACATCTGACAACAGGTCAGAAGCATAACCGCCGGTCACCTCATTTTCCAATAGGTTTTCACCAGAAAATACCTTGAGGTTCAAACTCTCTTTAATCTCTCTAAGTGTCATTATTTCAATTATTTATTCGTTTTTATCAAATCTCTCTTTGCCCCAGATATCTTCCATAATTTTTATGGCCTCTTTTATGGTAATCTCTCCCCTCTTTTCAAAAATTGTTCTTAAAAAGATACAAGCATTAATGTCTGCCTGACCTCTTACCACATCCTCAGCAAGTGCCTCACAACTTGGGGCTCCACATGCACCGCAATCAATGCCAGGGAATAGCTCTTTAAGCTCACGGGCATTCTCCATTTTCTTTATGGCAACCTCAATATCTCTGTCATACTTTACCATTGACCGAGGTTCAATCTTGTCCATATGAACCACAGCAGAACAGAACTTTTTGTACTCTTCTACCAATTTGTGTGTACCAGGAATTTTTGTTGCGAAGTTTCTCAGACTATCTGCGGTAAGAAACCTGTTTCGATGAGAGAGTATTCCACCGGCACACGACTCATCACAGGCTCTGATCTCCAGAAAATCAACATTTTTAATCTCCTCATTCTCCAACATCTCCAGAAAATCTATCACGTTTTTCATCCCGTCAATTGCAAGAGCCTTTCCCTTAATATGTGAAGATTCGCCTCCGGTAGTGGGGAAAAGAACTCCCTTAGATGACAATTCACTGTTGATTATAATTGAATTTGTTATTGGGATTCTCTGTTTGTATGCAAGGTATACCTTATTGTAAAAATAGTCCATATTTATCACACCATGTATTGGCGAAGTATAGCCTCCAACAGGAGATTTAACAGCAGCAATCTTGCCAATGCATGGTGTCAGATAGAAAATTCCATAATCTTTTTCTGAAATCCCATCTCTTTCAAACCTCTTCTTGTAATATTGAGCAGTTATCTCAATTGGTGGAAGCAACTTCATTATATGATCTACCAGGGATGGGAATCTTACCTGAATAAGCCTTATTACAGCAGGGCAGAAGGATGATATTACAGGTTTTTCTTCGGTTTTAACGTACTCGTTTATCTCGTCAATTAGTGTGTCAACACTTTGCTCTACTGCACATACTTCAGTAAACCCCAACTCACCAATAATATTAAAAATTGACTCTCTGGATACAGATTCACTGAATTGGGCAAAGAAAACCGAAGGAACCAGTAAAACACGATGCCTATAGTCGAAGATTCTGTTGAAATCATCATCCATTACCCTTATTGCTCTTGTAGGGCATACTCTGTAACACTCACCGCAATCAATACACCAATCTGCATGAATGCCTGCTTTTCCACCTGCAACTCTAAGTGCTTCTGTAGGGCAAACTTTTATGCAATGAGAACATCCAATACAGATATTTTCTGTAATCTCCAGTGCTCTATGATATGTTGAGTGCCTGATATTCAACTCTTTTTAATTTGTAATTTAACCTGATTATTTAAAATTAATTCCTATTGTTAATGTGGTTCCTTTGTTAATCTCTGTCTCTATCGAAAAAGAGTCAGCATTCTCACTTATATTAGGGAGTCCCATCCCTGCTCCAAAGCCCATCTCCCTTACCTGAGGTGATGCCGTTGAAAAACCCTTTGTCATAGCCATCTCTACATCGGGAATACCCGGCCCTTCGTCAACCAGTCTTAGTGTTATGCCTCCGGGTTGTATATCTGCATAGATAACGCCCCTGTATGCGTGGGCAACAATATTTACCTCGGCCTCATACAAAGCAACAACAACCCTTTTTATTACGGCAGGGTCAGCTCCCAGTTGCTTTAGTGTCTTTTTTATCTGAGACGAGGCATATCCTGCCAATGTAAAATCTCCTCCCTCTACCTTGTATTCAAAATGCATACTAATAAACCGGTTTTATGCCCGCACTGTACAAAAGTCCTGCACATTTAAACATAGAAAAAGGGCTTTTGATAATTAGAATATTATTCTCAATAGCTAATTTTAGCATCTCTTCACTCACCTCTTTACCTCTGCATAAAAGTAAATAAGGGGCATCTGACATCTCAGCAGTACGAACAGACTGTACATTTGCCAGCCCCGTAATCAGAATAAAATGGTCAACCTTCAGAGTGAGAACATCACTCATAAGATCTGAAGCAAAGGCATATTCAGCCTTCTGACTAAGCCGGCTTTCGCCCGAAACAACAGTTCCGTTAACAATTCCACAAATCTCACTGAGTAACATATTCAATATCTTTTATAAAACATTTTCTTCTCATATACGGCTCATATCCATATCTGTCCCACACTTTATATGCAGAGTTGTCCTCTGCCTGCGGATTTGTAATTGCATACTTTATTGTCCCTCTCTCCAGATTGGTTGCAATAAATGTATGGTAAATCGATGATATTCCTTTGTTCTGCCATTCAGGAGCAGCACCCAGAATCATGAGATCTATGGTATTATAATTTTTAAACTCCCTGAGAATATGAAAGATGCCAAATGGATACAGTTTACCCCCTGCTTTCTTAAATGATGCTGACAGATTTGGGAAACATACCCCAAAAGCAGCAATATTGTCCTGCTGGTCAACGATTATACATGTGAGCTCTTTTCTCAGCTTAGGAATATAATCTTTAGCGATCTTTCTGACTTCACTTTCTGTAAGCGGGATGAAATTATCAATATCTCTAAAACTTTGGTTATAGCTTTTAAAGAAATTGTTCAGAAATTTTGGATCTCTCTTTAACTCTTCTACATCTAGAATCCTTAACTTGTACTTATCCAGCAGCAACTGATTAATTCTCTTTATTTTATCAGGCACACCACCGTCTGCTCTAAGCTTTATCTGAATCCATTCTACCTGCTTTTCGAATCCAAGCTCTTCCAGGATTTGAGGATAGTAGGGATAATTATAAAGGCAATTTACAGGCGGAGTATTTTCAAAGCCCTCTGTGAGAGTCCCCTGACGATTCCATGTATTAAATCCAAGAGGACCGTGTATCTGCTCCATACCCAACTCTTTGCCCCAATCTTCAACACAGGCAAGCAACGATCCTGCAACCTCTTTACTGTCGATATGATCAAACCAACCGAAACGAATCCTTTTTTGGTTATGATATTCATTGGATCTTGGGTTATAAATCCCGGCAATTCTTCCAACAATCTCTCCATTTGTAGCAACTGCAACCCAAAGTTTAATCTTTGCATACTCCAAAGAGGGGCTGCTTGTAAGTACCCTTATTTCATCCGAATCAAGGACGGGTACATACTGTTTACTTGACTTATAAAGTTTATGTGGAAATTTTACGAACTCTTTTATCTCTTTAGAGGTGCTAATCTCCTTTATGGCAAAATTCATCAGAAGTAAGTTTAGGGTTGATATCCATTACAAATATACAAAAAAATCATTCCTGAGGGTAGTTTAGGAGTGCTCCAATCCAAGTATGGATGATATAGCAGCCTGCGCTGCAATACAGCCAAATACAGCAGGAAGGTATGAAATTGTGCCAACTCTCGATTTTTTGTTTTGCTCTTCAACCGGTATTATTGCCTCACTATTTGGTAGTTCTTCTGAAAAGACAACCATAAAACCCTTTGAAATTCCCTCTTTTCTCAATTTTTTTCTTAGAACATAGGCAAGAGGGCAATTAAACGATTTTGATATATCTTTAATTTTAATCCTGGTGGCATCTGTTTTTGCCCCTGCACCCATTGAGCTGACCAAAGGAATCTTTGCGTTTACGGCAAATTTAATAAGGGCAATTTTTGGAGAGAGAGTATCAATCGCATCAATCAGAAAATCAATTTTTTGATCTCCCAAGAGCTCATTAACATTTTCTTCGGTAAGATATCTATCAACTGATACAACCTCCAGATTAGGGTTTATGTCCAAAAGCCTCTCTCTCATTATTGATATCTTAGATTTGCCCATAGTACTATCTAAAGCCAACAGTTGACGATTTTTGTTGGATTCATTAACAACATCTGAATCCAGAATAACCATTTTACCGGTGCCGGCTCTGGCGACCATCTCTGCAGCAAACGCACCAACTCCCCCAAGGCCTATAACTGCAATGGTTGTGTTATTTAGCCTCTCCAAACTCTCTTTTCCCAAAAGCAATTCGCTCCTTTCCAGCCATGCTGCAGTCTCAAACTCTGTTTTACTATCCATATTAATCAATTGTTTTTGCCTCTTCCCATATCTTATCCATCTCCTCAAGAGTCATCTCTTTGAGAGAGATTCCTCTCTCTTTTGCAACCTTCTCAAGGTGGGCAAATCTTTTTATAAATTTTTTATTTGTCATCTCAAGAGCAGTATCCGGATTGATATTATATAATCTTGCAGCGTTGACAAGCGAAAATAACAGATCTCCAAACTCCTCTTCTGCCTTACCACCATAGCCACCTTCTTCTCCTGATAATTCTGATTTTTCAACCTCCTCTTCAAACTCACCTATCTCTTCTCTTACCTTTTGCCATACCTGACTTCTCTCATCCCAGTCAAAACCCACTGCCCTTGCCTTATCCTGAATTCTGTAAGCTTTAATCAATGCAGGCAGAGATGCCGGCACACCTGACAGAAGGCTTTTGTTTCCATTTTTCTCTGTGCTTTTAAGGCTTTCCCAGTTTTGGATAACCTCTTTTGTTCCGGAGACCTCTCTCTCGGAGAAGACGTGGGGATGCCTGTATATTAGCTTTTCACATAACCTTTCGATAACATCCTCCATACTAAAGGCCCTCTCTTCGGAACCAATTTTAGCATAAAACACAATGTGCAGAAGAAGATCACCCAACTCCTTACTAATATTAAAATTATCCCCGGCCAAAATAGCGTCGCTAAGCTCATATGTCTCCTCAATTGTAAGTGGTCTTAACGACTCTGCAGTCTGTTCACGATCCCATGGGCATTCAGCTCTGAGCCTGTCCATAATGTCAAGGAGTTTTTCGAAACTTTTAACAGCCTTCTCTCTGCTCATATCTTTTATCAATTATTTTATATATTTAATATTCAATCATATACTCATTTGTCAATAAATTTCACCCTAACCTCAGACGATGGTGTAAGGTTCTCGAGTTTAGTAACATCCCCTTGATTAACTGCGATTTCAAGTAATCCTAGTGAGTTAAACAGGGCAATTACCTCTCCCGGCCTGCTATCCCAATACCCTCTTGCTATCTTGGTGATTTTCATATATGGCCCTTGTACAAAAATTGTAAAACCCCTCCCTTTTCTGGTTGAGTCAAAAAGGCTCTTTTCGATATTTGTAATTGCATTGCCGAATGAGTCACAGAAAAGCACCCTTCCGGTAATTGCATCGGCAGTATTCACAACTCCGGCAACAGTTTCCCTTACCGTATCACATGCTATAGTTCTCTTTTCAAATGTATTGGTAATAATAATGTCAACTGCCTCCCTAAAAAGGTCAAGTGAAGAGAATGAGCCTGAGCTCTCCCGCCCTTTAAGAATTTCGAAACAAATAGGTGGAACATTATTGAACAGGAGTGAAAATCTCCCATCATTTAGCCCGACAAAATAGTGACCCTCACCATAGAGAATTACCATTGGCACATTCGGCCTTGGTTCACTCATTACACCCATAAGGTGAATAGAAGATTTAGGAAAATGACGAAAAGTTCCCTTTAATATGAAAATTTCCTGTAAAACATCAAAACTCGGAATGGAATTTGTAATATCGACCACACGAACATCAGAACTTAAGCAGAGAAGGGCACCCTTAAGAGCACCCAGATAGTAGTCGCCGTTTTTCCAATCGCTTGTGATTGTAACTGTGGTCATCTGATAGATGTAAATATTATGCAAAGATAGAAAATTTTAATACATTTGCGGCTTAGTTTTCAGAATACAAAAACGCTTCTATATAATTTAATTTCAAGTACTTATTATGCACACAAATCTAAAATTCGTCAGTGCCGACGAAGCAGTTAAAGTGGTAAAGTCGGGTGATCACATTCACCTGAGCAGTGTAGCCAGTGCTCCAAAAATCCTGATTGATGCGCTAATACGCCGGGGAGAGAGAGCCGAATTCAAGGATGTCAGAATTCATCACCTGCACACCGAAGGAGAAGCACCGTATGCTGAACAGCGTTTCGAAGGGATCTTCTTTCACCAGGCCTTTTTTGTCGGAGGAAATGTAAGAAAAAGTGTTCAGGCTGGTTATGCAGATTATATTCCCATTTTCCTTAGTGAGACCCAGAAACTTTACAGATCGGGAGTTTTACCATGCAATATTGCTATGATTCAGGTGTCAACACCCGACAAGCATGGATTTGTGTCACTTGGCACCTCTGTAGATGCAACACTAGCTGCAATTGAGACAGCAGATTATGTAATAGCTGTTGTAAACAGCAATGTTCCAAGAGCATGGGGAGATGCAATGATCCCATTAAAAATGATAGATTTTTTCGTTGAAGACAATACACCTCTCGAACCTGCCCATTTTGCCGAACCTGATGCACTTGAGACAGCCATTGGCAAAAACTGCGCAGCTCTTATTGAAGACGGAGCTACTTTACAAATGGGAATCGGAGCTATTCCAAACGCAGTATTGGCACAGTTGGGAGGCCATAAAAACCTGGGTATACATACTGAGATGTTTGCCGACGGAGTTCTTCCGCTTGTTGAAAGCGGAGTTATAAACGGAGCAGACAAGGCGATTGACAGAGGCAAGATGGTTGCTACATTTCTGATGGGTTCGCAAAAAGTTTACGATTTTATTGACGACAACCCTATGGTTCTTATGCAGGATGTTGCTTACACAAACGATCCCTTTATAATTGCAAAAAACCCAAGAGTAACTGCCATTAACTCTGCACTACAGGTAGATATTACCGGACAGGTTTGTGCTGATTCACTCGGAACAACATTCTATTCCGGAGTAGGAGGACAGGTGGACTTTATTTACGGAGCATCAATGTCCAAAGGAGGAAAGGCAATTATTGCCATGCCATCAGTTACCAATAAAGGGATAAGTAAAATTGCACCTGTACTTAATTCAGGAGCAGGAGTGGTTACCACCAGAAACCACATTCACTGGTTCGTAACTGAGCACGGAGCTGTCAATCTGTATGGTAAATCACTTCAGGAGAGAGCTAGCCTTATAATTAGTGTTGCACACCCTGACCACAGAGAGGCCCTTGATAAGGCAGCATTTGAAAGATTCGGCCCACATTTTCACTTTAAGGGCTAACCTAGATAAGTTTATTCTGACAAACACAAATATTGTCCCAATCAAAAAATAAAAGAGGGTGACTGTTAAAGTCACCCTCTTTTTACTTATATCTTTATAACTTGGCTTAGTCTTCGAGAACCTCAATATAAAACATCATTTGCTGTTTTTTCCCTGTACTCTGGGCATTCTCTCCGTAACCCCATCCCGAAGAGAAGAAGGTTACAGCTTTTCCCCCTTTTTTCATCAGCAAAAGAGTCTGTGCAAAACCATCAACAACTGACGACCCCGAAGAGCCGACCTGGCCAACTTCGTGAAGTTCAAGCGATAATGGATTGTATTTGCTAACATCATCAGAACTGTAGATTTTGTATTTCCTTGCAGTATCCTCAATATTGGTATCAAAAACGAATCCGTTAAGGAGTTTACCTACATAATTATATTTAACGGTTGTACCAACTTTAAGTGAATCCCCGGTTCCCTCTTTCAATGAGTAATAGTAGTAGCCTCTGAACAGAGAATCGATGCCGTCATAATATAAATTACTAAATCTCTGGAGAGTGTCAAGCTCATATTGCGGATAATCATCTATTACCTTCACAATCTCAACATCATAAACAGTGGTTGTGGCGTGATACCTGTCACTGTTTTTGTAACCAAAATCTGACGCCCATGATGGAAGGATGATTCTTACTATGCTTCCCTCCCTTAATGTGCCAAAGGCCTCTTCGAGCCCTCTGATAAGAGTATAGTTGCTCATTTCAAAAAGCACAGGTCCATAGTAATTTGCATAAGAGAAACCCCCTACTTGTTTTGCAATATCGTCCCTGCTGGTTGTAATGTAATTATTCTTTAAGTCAAGAGTAGAGTACCTGACAAAAAAAGAACTCCCTTCTTTAATCTCTCTTCCTGTTCCTTTTTTATTGGTGATAACATACACACCGGTTGACAAGGGAGCTATTGTATCGTTGTAAACAACCTTAATATGCGCTTCCAATACTTTCTTTTCGATAGAATCTGAACTCTCGGCTACATCTTTTGCACATGATGACACTATAAACATTGCCGCAAAGGCTAAAAAGAGAGGAGACAGTAAATATTTGGTATTCATTCGGTAAATTATTTCCAGTTGATTATTATAAAAATCGTACAAAGTTAGAAAAAATTAGTTCTTTTTAACATCAGTAATCCAAACCTCATAAATTAAGGGTGACAATTTTGGTACCAGACCAATTTGAACAGGGCCGAAACCTTTTCTTGAAGAGAAAATCACATAGCACCTTTCTCCTCTCTTTACTCCTGCAAGACCCTCTTCCAAGCCTGCAATAAGTTCACCGCTTCCCAATCGCACTCTCCACTTTTTAAAAAGAGAGACATCCTGGGTCATTTCTGCACTTTCTGCAATGGACCTTTTGTTTGTTGAGAATAGAAATCCTTTTCCTGAATTGAAAATATAAGCAGCATAATCAAAGAAAACAGAGTCACCTTTTTGAGCCTCAGCAGACTCAGCACCCTCTTCCAGAACAACTCTCCATACTTTATTGTAAACTTCTACCCTTTTATCGCTAAAGGTTTTAACATAACTCTCAATTGAGGTCTCCTGCTGAAGCAAATTAATCTCACGGTCATCTTTTGCGCAAGAGAGCACTAAAGATGTAACAGCAAAAACCAAAAGAGTATTTAAAATCAGTTTTTTCATCCGGGTTATGATATCCAAATACCGTTCCACAATTAATTCTTTTTCATGCATTCATCAAAACTGACTGCAAGAGATTGCTCAAAATAGGCCGGAACCTCTTCAAAAGGAATATACAACTTACCTCCGGCAGCCCTTTCATGCCCTCCTCCGTTAAAGTGTAGCCGGGACAGACGGTTAACAGAAAAATCATTTGTCGACCTGAGTGAAACTCTTATATGATCTTCTTTTTCAGTAAACAAAGCAGAGATATTTATCCCTTTTATACTCAATGGAAGATTAACAAAACCTTCGGAATCTCCTTCAGAAAAGTCGTATTTAGCTTGCTCTTCTTCTGACAGAGTAATATAACCGGCTCCATAGGAGTCAATTATTATCATTTTATTTAACAGCATATGCCCCAACAAACGCATTCTTGATTCAGAAAAACCACCAAACACCAAATGTTGCAGCATATCTTTGTCAACACCCGATTCCACCAAAATTGAGGCCATTAAAAATGTAGCTGAATTAACTGAATTTGAGAAATTATTGGTATCAGTCATCATTCCTACATAAAGTGACCGGGCAACATCTTCATTTATAACAGCCTTGCGATTATGCTCTGCTTTACATCCATTTTCTGTTTCAAGGGTTATTAAAATCCAGAATATCAGTTCAGCAGTAGATGAAACCTGAGGATTTGAGATTACAAGGTCAAACGAATTCACATCAGGCATAGGATGGTGATCAATGAGCACTTTAAACGCACTTGAATCAAGAACATGCTTCTCAAGCTCATCTACCCTCGAAAGTTGGTTAAAATCAAGGGCAATTATCAAATCGGCTTTATCTGCCAGATCAATTGTCTCCCCGGGTTTATCGCTGAAAATTTTTATCTTTTTTGGGTCATCCAAAAATGCGAGATATTCAGGATATGAATTGGGGACTGCAATTTCAGAATCTATACCACTGTTCTTCAAATAGTTTCGCAGACCTGTCACAGAACCTATAGCGTCGCCGTCCGGGCTGGAATGACTTATTAGCAGAATACGGGAAGAGTTTTTGACCCTCTCAAAAAACTGCTTTGCCTCCTTTATAAAGATGTATTGACTCATATTAAAATAATTGGGACAAATTTAGAAAAATATATTGCGGGGTCTAAATATTTATTTTACTTTTGTGGAACTTATTTAGCACCAGACCCCGTTTTCGTAAGAAGATTAATATAAATTCAATAATAACAAATGAAAAAGATCTTAATTTTAGTTGTACTGCCTGTACTGATAATAGTTTTAGGCTTTTTGATTTATAAAAGCATTCAGCAGCCTGTTGAATTCGAAAAGCAAAGAAAAATCAGAGAGACTATCTGCATCGAAAGGCTAAAAGACATTCGTACGCTGCAGGTTGCATATAAATCAAGGTACAATAAATTTACATCCGATATGGATTCACTGATTGATTTCTACAACAACGGAACAATCACAATCATCAGACAAATCGGATCTTTCGACGACTCGGTAGCAGTAGCTCAAAAAAGAGTATTTCGTGACAGTATTCCAATTGCTGTGAAAGATACACTTTTGAAAAGAGCAGGTTTTAATGTAGATTCACTTGCTTTCATTCCTTTCAGCGGTGGAGAAAAAATGTTAATGAAAGCTATTATTGCCAAGGTATCAGGTGTTGACGTGCCTCTTTTTGAAGCATCAGCTCCATACGACTTACTTTTAAAAGGCCTTGAAAGACAGCTTGTTGTTAATCTAAACTCCGATCGTGATATTGCAGGTCGTTATCCGGGTATGAAAGTTGGTAGTATTGACGCTCCTAACAACAATGCCGGAAACTGGGAATAAATAATATGCCTGTAATTGTCAATAGTCAGCTTCAGCTGGGGAAGACAACGGAATATAGACTATCCATTCAAGCTGACTTGAATGGATTTTCTTTTTCGATTGTAGATGATAAGCAACACAAACCGCTTTATGTGTATGCTTCCGATTTTTCAATGGACAGAGACGATATGGCTCTGTTTTCAAAGAGGTGCTCTGAGGTATTAAAAAACACACCTGTTTTACGGGGTAATTTCAGGAAAGTTGAGATTATTTACGGAACAGAAAAATACTCTCTGATCCCTGCCTCTTTGCATGAATGTGGCAACGAACTAAAAGAGCTCTCTGCACTACATAAGCTAGATGATCTTGATGAAATAAATGTTGCTGAGGTAAAGAGAGAGGGCATGAAGATTCTTTTTGCTGTAAACAGTACCTTCCTGAACATAATTAAGGAGTATCAGCCACAGTTTGACATATTCCCTTCTGTTTACCCATTTATTAAATTTTTGCCCTATTTCAGCGAACACAATAAAATTCTTTTTCATTACATAAAAGGTGCAGTGAACATAGTTGCTGCAGAGGGAAACAGAGTTATCTTTTGCAATACCTTTCCCGTTATTCATTTTAACTCTGCCCTCTATTTTCTGTTACTTGCTTTAAAGGAGACTCAATTCAATTCAGAACTGACAACAGTCTATGTAGGCGGTAACATTAAAGATCTCGAGATTTTTGACATTTCAAAATATTTTTCTTCGGTCAAATATTTCAGAAATCCATCAACCCCTTTGCCTGACCAGTTTTCAGAGATGAAATACTCCTCTATGATGTTTGATCTTTAGTATACTATGAGGATAATAGGAGGAGAATATAAAGGGAGGCAGATAGTTCCGCCAAGGAATTTTGCAGCAAGACCAACCACTGATTTTGCCAAAGAGGGGCTTTTCAATACACTTGTAAATTCATATGATTTTGAAGAGATATCTGTATTGGATCTCTTCTCCGGTACAGGAGGTATCAGTCTCGAATTCTCATCGCGAGGATGCCCTGCCATAACAGCAGTCGAGATGAATATTGCACATGCAAACTTCATTAAAAACACTGCTGCATCATTAAAAATTTCAGGGCTGCATGTAGTTCGCCATAATGTATTTGATTTTCTCAACCTGTGTAGTGCAAAATATGATATCGTTTTTGCAGATCCACCTTACGATCTCGATAATTTAAAATCAATTCCTGATAAAATTTTAAGCTCCTCCGTTTTAAAGGAGGAGGGCCTCCTCATATTTGAACATCCTGCTGCTCACAATTTTACGAAACATCCCAATTTTTTGAAAGAAAAAAAGTACGGTAATGTTCACTTTTCATTCTTTGAAATGCATAAAAGTCAATAGAAATATCAATAATTGGCTCAATTAATTTTGCAAATATTAAAATAGTGCCTATATTTGCAGTCCCCAAAAGGGAAAACTGGTGTGGTAGTTCAGCTGGTTAGAATACCTGCCTGTCACGCAGGGGGTCGCGGGTTCGAGTCCCGTCCATACCGCCAGAAAAAAAGTCTGTAAGTTTAAACTTGCAGACTTTTTTTATTCTCAAAAATTTAATGATTTCGGTTGTGGAATAATAAAATGGATCACGAGCAAAAGTTGAGGGATTCCGTATTTAGGCATAAATTTTAGATAGTCTAAAAAGGAAATATGTTTTATTTTCCCATATCACTCAACTCCGGCAACCGATTGTTTTAGGGTACCCTCAAATTTTCCTGGTACTTTTCGGCGACTGCGGAACTCCTCCCTTCGGTCGTCAAACAGTCATCGTCGTTCCCGAAAAATAGCCGCTGAAAATTATCGGAAAACAAATGTTGCCTTTGAGTTGAGTGATTTGTGAATTTAAGTGTTTACATAACTCTCTGACTAAGTAGGTTATACAAAACAATATTGCCCGTTTTTATAATTATTACGTTTGCAAGCGATTGATATATAGACATTAAGGCAAAGACTTAAAAGGGCCCCAACTTTTGATCGTGATACCTTTTCATAAGAAGTTTCACCGGTTTCATCCGGCAAAATCGGCAGATGAGATTTTGCTTTATGTTAAAAAAGGGTGTTTTCACAGATTTTCTTCCGGTATTCATCGGGAAAAGGTTGAATTCCCGATTGACCGACAATACTTTTGCAATCAAAAAAAGTATTAATTTTAAAAAATTATTTAATTATGGAAGTTAAACATCACGGGGAGTGTAACCCAAAGACCAAATGTAACTCAATTCTTATAGCAGCAATTTTCATAGCTGTAGGAGCAATTCTAATCGGCAAAAATCTTGGATTCATAGATTATCCAATTTACAGAATTCTTCTGTCGTGGCAGATGCTATTAATAGTAATAGGCCTCTCAATAGTGCGCAGACAGACAACAGGAGGAATAGTAATGATAGGTATAGGATCATTCTTCTTGATTCCGCACTTTACAGGACTGGGACACAACTGGGTAGGAAACTACTGGCCACTAATATTCGTCTTTATAGGTATAGTAATGATTGTTAAGATGTTTAGCGGCAAAAAAGAGAATTATGAATGGCATAGAGGTGAAATGTTTAAGGCAGACGCTGAATACACTACAGATGAAGGATTTGTGACTTCAGATATATCTTTTGGATCGGTAAGACAGATAGTCCTGGCACCTGTTTTCAAGGGAGCCAGAATATCTAACCGTTTTGGAGGAACAATTATTGATCTGAGACACACAACTCTGGAAACACCTGAAACCTATATTGATATCGATTGCTCTTTCGGAGGTATAGAGATATATGTTCCGGACAACTGGATGGTTAAAGTAACCACTCATAATTTTTTTGGTGGAACAGATGACAAAAGATACAAATCAATAGAGTTTACCGACACAACAAAGAAACTTATAATAAGAGGTCATATCTCATTCGGAGGTCTTGAGGTAAAAAACTAGGCTCAAATGCTAAAACAACCTTTTAAAGAGTCATTCGAAAGAAAAATCACAGGAGCAGCTTCATCGTTACTTACGATTGCTCTCCTGTGGTTTACTCTTGTTTTTTATGCACAGACTAATTTTTTAACTGCTTTAATCGTAAGCATATCCTATATGGTGCCCATATATGGTGCACTATACTATTACTGGTACATTAATTCCTACTTTAAAAATCTTGCAGCCAAAACCGTTGTTGCAGTGCTGTCAACAACAATATCTGCCGCAGTCTCATACACCTTTTTTGCCTTTTTTGAACCCACACCACATACATACAACTTCTCACTGTTTTTGCCATTAATGAATATTATCGGACTATCTGTCTGGATAATAACAATTCAGTGGTATTCATCACTATCCAAATCAACTAATTCTGTTAATGAAGCATATTATGCCGATGATGAAGATGACACAAGTGATGAAAGTGAAATAATAAAACATGAAAAACTTAAGCAGATTACCGTTAAGGAGGGTTCAAGAATTCATATAATAAAGACAGAAGAGATTAGCTATATACAGGCATACGGCGACTATGTGATGCTCTTTACCGGGAACGGCAAACACATCAAAGAACAGACAATGAAATATTTTGAAGCGAATCTGCCGGATACCTTTGTGAGAATTCACCGATCCTGTATAGTAAACAGCGAGACTATACAAAGAGCAGAGTTATTTGGGAAAGAGAGTTACTGTGTATATCTTAAAGATGGAGTCTGTCTCAGGGCAAGTACTGCCGGCTATAAATTACTAAAAGAGAGGCTCCATTTCTGAGGCCTCTCTTCTTTTAGAAAAAGAAATTGAACTTTTAGCACCTGCTCTTTATGTGATCCTTACCTATTGTACCATTAAGGTATTTCACATAGTCGTATGAACATATATATTCATAATTTCCTTTTAGAGTATTTAGACTTGAAATGAGATTCTCATACATTTCAGGCGTCAGATTCTGATCATCTCTGATAATTTTCTCTACATATCTTATATGCCCCGCATAAAGTGCTATATCAGACTGCTGTTTAGCCAGAATTCTGCCCTTATACCAGTCTGAATTAACAAGATATTCATATGTAAACATGCTTCTCAGTTCAGGTGACGTAAGAGTTAGATTCTCGTATTTGCCATATGCCATAATGCTTAGAAGTGCTTTCAGAGGTGGGCAGGCAGAGTTGATACTTCCATCTCTGAAGTAAGCCTCTGCAACTTTTTGCTGAGCTTCAACAATATTTAAAACACCATCGGCAAACTGATCAAGAGACTGGAGTTCCGGTTTAAGCATATCATCCGGGAATATTACGTTTGGAGTCTCAAATACCCTTCCAAAATAACCATTCACAAACTTCTCAGTTATTCTGTAGCCGAGAATAGAAGCCGGAATCATTTTTCCATTTAACTCAAAATCCTCAATTTTTTCAAGGTAATTATTTTGAATCATCTGTTTAGGATCTCTCTCATTATTATTCAGTCTTGCCCACAATTCAGGAACAAGAAGGCTGAGGTCATGATCAATTCTGTATTTATGTCCTATAAATCCTGCCGGAGTCGTAAAGCCGCTATATCCTGTTAAAATAAAGGATACAAGTGAGTTATTAAGGTCAATTATAGGCCACAAAGCATTAAACGGTGCCTTTGTAAGGGCGCCTTCGGATCCTGCACCTGTTGTAGAGGGAGACTTGCCTGTAAGAGAGCAGATAAAATCCATAAAGAGTTCGGGCAATTCCTGAAAATGTATAGGGTTATAAACCGCAAGTGGTCTGATACCCTTCTCTGCAGGGTTGTTTCTTCTACCCGGCAAAACAGCATTAACGGGAACATACAGTGGTTTTGATGTTTCCAGAGTACGGGACAACCTCATACCTACCTCCGCAATATATTTTGGCTTAGGATCAATCAAATCATCCCTGGTTTGAAGATATCTTACATTTTTTGTCTGTTTACCATCCACAATACGAGGGTTTGACGAAGAGACAAAATATTTAGATGTACCTGTTTCGGCAACCTCTTTAATCATATTGCTCATCGGAGGTGTAAACAGGTCGAAGTTTATCACATCCTCTGACATATCCTTTGCATCCTGAAATGTAAGAGGCTGAAAATTAGAGATAAAAGTATTTGGAGATGATAAATCCATCTCTGCCTTCTTATCAAATCCTCTGTTTATAGCCTCATCAGGACGCTGGAAAAATCTGAATTCGCAATTTTCAATAATCTTAACACTCTTGTTGTTTACAATTGGATTTAGATTTGACAATTCCGATGTAGGAACAACAGTTGATACTGTTATATCATCCTCCATCTGAATCTTATCGGCGTGAACATAATCCTGCCTTAGTTTGAAAGTCCTCCAGGCCCCTTTATCATCATAGCCAACTCTTAAATAACGGGCAGTCAGCTTACGGTTTGCGTATTTAAGTTCATTTCCGGGCTGTCCGTTAAGAATGTCAACAGAGAAGTATCTCTTCCAATCACTACCCCACTCTTCACGATAGAATCTTTTGACAATAAATGATATTCCTTTTATATACTGAGGAATAGACTCAAGCCAGGCATTGTACTGATCGGTAAACTCCGGTGAGGGAGTAAGTAATTTTATTGACGATCCCATTGATCTTTTACTGCTCAAAAACGAACGACTGTCTGTTTTGCCCTTTTCGGGAAGAACCTTAAACCTGTTGAAGTAGTTGAAGTTTATTATCTCATCTACTTTATTGAAGTCAGACTCAAAATCCTTAATAAAGAACGATCCGGAGATTATTGAATCAGAAATAGATTTTGAAATCTCTGATTTACCTCCCCCCGATACAGTGCTTGGTTTATGAACAAGCAATCCTTCTGCATTTGTCTCAACAAGGCGATAATTCAGCGTTGCTGCTGCCTTTTCCATACGGTATTTATTTCCGTTAGGCAATATGTAAATATTTCCGGGAAGGAGCTTTATGTTATAGTCCTGTTTCTTTTTAGTCCAGCTAACCTTTTGAGTTTTAATTTCAAATTTGCTCATTTCAGGAACATAAAAGATATTCGGATAGTTTTTATCTATACCATATCCCTCCGGCTTCATTTCAATTATGTCAGGAAATATCGAGGCAACTTTTTCCAGAGAATTTACAAAGTTCTCGGCTTTTGTCAGATGACCTTCACCCTGATTATAGGACGGGAATATAAGTGCTCCACCGGCATGCTCCTCTTCTGCATTTCCAAGAAGGTTTGCAGCATAGGAGATAAATGTTTTAATCTCTTTCTTTGAGTATCCAAAGTAATTATCGGCAATAACTGTAACAATAACACCCTCATCGGTTCTCATTGTCAGCTTAAATGCCTCACCTTCGTTATACAGCTCCGTCTCATTCTCCCAGCACATACCGTCACGCTTTTGCCTCTCTGTTGCCTCTGAGATATGTGGCAGACCAAGCTCTTTCTTAGTCATTTTGCTCAATTGCGGAGCCAGAATTATGCAACCCGTATGGCCACTCCATGAATCAAAGTCCAGTGCGGCATCGTTTGAAATATGGTATGGCGAACCTCCATTTCCAAAAATCGACTCTACAAAATCAAGATTTGAAACCAATGACCCGGGGGCAAAGAATCTAACCTCCATGCTCTTTTCAGGAGATATCCCATCAACTTTAGGACTTACTAAAGGCCTAAGTAGCAGAGAGACAAATATTTTAGCCTTTTTACTGTTATCTTCTGTAAATGGCAGATTAAATATATCACCATCAATCTCCGTTGCTCTCTTTAGTAGTCTGGCAGCTGCCAGCATAGGTACAGCCTTCTTATCATCAGGGATAGGCATTCCTCCCTCGGCAATATGAAACACCCCTTTTGTGGTCCTTCTGTCATGGCGGGGATTATGAAGGATTCCCTGTTTTACTCTGTAAGAACTTATATATTGAGAGGCATACTCCTCCTTCTTTTCAGGAAGAGAAAGCTCTCTGGCAATACCATAGAAATCCAGCGTAAAGGTGAATGACGGAATATTTATCTCAGGAACATCAACTCCTTTATAGTAGTTGCGAATAAAATTCTGAATTCGCTGATCTGCAGGGCAAAGATAATTTTTAAACTGTCTCTCCCTCTCTCTGTAATTAATAATCAATGATTTAGCAAGGTGTAAAAACCCTTGAGAATCATCGCTTCCAAACTCCTCATCAACCAGACCAAGTGCTTCCAGTCTTAGCTTTATGTACTGATGAATATACTCTCTTGAGTTTTGCTGCGGGTTATCAAAAAACCCCAATGACTCTTTTTTAACTTTCATAAGGCAGAATTGTAAATTGTAAATCTGAACGGCTAAAGTAATATGCAAAAATGGTTCCTTAAAATTTATTTTTGGTTGGCTTCCAAAAAAAAATGATCTTTGGAATAAGTTATTTTTTAAAACCACTATATAATGAAGCGATTAGCCATAATACTATTTTTTGTATTTTTTACACATATTGTAAATTCGCAGAATCAATCTCAAAAAACAGACAAGGACAAAGAGATATTTGAAAGATATATCCTGCACATAGGCGATGCATCAGAGATAAGCATGGGAGATTTGGTCACCAAGAGTGCCCTCTTCTTTCTGGAGACACCCTATGTTGGTCATACACTGGAAAAAGAGCCTGAACAACTGATCATTAACCTGCGTGAACTTGATTGCACCACACTGGTAGAGACAGTTCTGGCACTTTCAAAAACGGTTAAAGAGGGAGATCCCACATTTGAAAAGTTTGGAAAAAACCTTCAGCTCATAAGATACCGAAACGGAGTTATAAATGACTATTCCGACAGACTACACTACACTACAGATTGGTTGTATGAAAACCAAAAGAAGGGACTAATCTGGAACATCACGAAAGAGTCCGGAGGTATCGAACACAATGTGAATCTATATGTAATGTCTACAAATCACGAGAAGTATAAACAACTAAAGGGCAAACCTGGGCTCACCGAAAAAATCAGAATTATTGAGCAAGAGGCAACGGGAAGAAAAAATTTCCGTATTCCTGCATCGGAAATAGAGAAAAACAGAGCCTCTTTTCAAAATGGTGACATGGTTTGTTTTGTAACTAAAATGGGAGGGATTGACATTTCACACGTAGCCTTTATCTACTTTCAGGGCAATAAATTAACCTTCATTCACGCCTCTTCAGCCGAAATGAAGGTTGTCATTGAGAAAGAGACCCTTATGAATTATTCGCTCAAGTCTAAAAACGGAAACGGAATAATGGTTGCCAGACCCTTATAAGAAGCTATTAACAGATAAAATAATAAGAGGATGACCTGAACAGGTCATCCTCTCTTTTATATAATAATCACACTCCGGTATTATTATCTGCCCCCTCTGTATCCCTTACCCATTTTACCGGCCTGCTGTTGGTTTCCCGGAGTATTTCCGTTTGCTGTTTTAGTACATTCTCCATTGGAATTTACTGCAGCTTTCGCTAAACCAAAACCGTTACCGTTGTTAGTCCTGTTTTCTGATCCTCTGATTTGGTATCTCTTGCCATTCAGGAAGTTACTCTTAATTATGCTGTCATACTCCTCCTGAGTAAGGAACGAATTTTCGTAACTGCTGCCAAGTGCATCTATCTGACGGAGCATTGCCTTGAAATGGTTTATTGATCCTCTGTACAAATGCTCAATAACCATTTTAATATTTGGATTTGTTATGTCATTAAGAACAGCTTTGTAATCTGCGATATCTCTCTCTTCGAGGTATGCTGCTGCTTTGTACGCACCAAGGAGTGAATCTCCCTTCTCAATCAGCTCATTATAATAGGCCTGACGCTCTGAATCCTCAAATACTCCGGCTTCTCCCACTTTAGGATATTCTATTGAATAGAAGTAGAATAGCCTCTCTACTGCAGCAATATGATTTTCCTCTGCTTTACCAATTATTGCAAATGGTCTGGCTTCGTAGAATTCATAAAATTTTGCATAAACGTCTCTGGCAAGCTTCTCCTCTTCTCTAACGGCAAAAAGAAATTCAATTTCATTTGCTGTCAACTCTTCAGTATCTTCAAAAGTTGGGACAACGCTCTTTGTAATAAATTCAGTTGCGCCTTCGGCAGATACAGTAATAACATCTGTATATTCATCTGAAAGCTCATCAACGGGGATTTCAGATTTCTGGCAGGAAACAGTCAGTAAGGTAAAAAGTCCTGCAAACAAGTAGATTAAATTTTTTGTTTTCATATCGGTAAATGATTTTAAAGTTTCTTTTACATTTAACCGCTTAAACAAAGCTTTACCCTACCGCAATCAGAAATTTAATTCAAGCGAAAGTAAGGGAGTAAAAGGAATTGCCTGAGAATATGTATTCAAATATCCCGATTGACCACCCGGCAAGTTCGGCACAACATCAATATATTTGTAATTGAGAGTATTTAACAGATTCAATATTGAAATACCCATGTTGAGCACAAATCTGTTTTTGGTAAATCTGTAATTTGCAGATATGTCCAACCTTGAATACTGTTCGCTGGATGTATCATCGTTTGAAATATTTTGATAACTGCTTCTGTAGCCCCACCCATTAACATAGGTGGTTGAAAAGAAGAATGGAGAAAAATTTAAAAGTAAGCCCGCTTTAATCTCTGCAGGGTTATATTTAAGAGTGCTGTTTTCGGTATTATCAAGTTTCTCATTAACAGACGAAATGGTAGTTGAGACAAAAATGTATGATCCATTGTGTTCCTTATTGATCATCATATCAACTCCTTTAATATTCGCTGAATACTCAGCTATTCTTACATTCCCCCTGTTTCTTGAAAATTTTAGGATTCCACTACTTTCTCTGCTAAAAACCTCAGTACTCATAAGCCATCCGTTGTGATTGTAAGATGCACCAAAAATGAGATGCTCCGATTTAATAACTGGTATGTTAGCCCCATTAAAAAGTTTCCATAAATATGAAAAGTTTCCATCATAGTCAATATATGGGATTTTGCCTGAAAACTGATTATGAATACCATAAGCCGCATTTAACTTAATTCCATATCCCAAATTGAAAACAGCGGCAACTCTTGGTTGAAAATAGCTTTTACCTAAATAGGAATCTAATCTCATCCCAACATTTCCTTCAAATTTATCCAAAACCAATTTCTCGTTAATAAAAAAAGAATAGATCTTATTATCAGCATTATCTCCATTAAAACCTTCAAATAATTTTTTGATGGAAAGTCCAAAATCTATGAAATTTCTTTTACCCACCTCAATCTTATGAATAAACTCGGCACCATATTCTCCAATTAGGTTATTAGTTTTGTATGATATAAGATTTTGGCCCCGATATCTGCTTATATTGTCTGCCGTAAGATTATTTGAAGAATAAACTAGTGATAAGTCTGATTTACCGGGTATTCCAATTTTAGCATTAACATTCAGAGAGAAGGCATATTGCCTGTTAGTCTCTTTTGCATCGTAAAATAAATCTCCGAATTCAAACTGATAGTTGAAATCATCCTCTGCAGCATAAACTCCTGCCGTTAAAGTATTATCAACACCAAAAGTGCTTTTGAACCTAAGGTTGGCATCCCTGAAAAGGTAATCAGGAATTATATAAATGTCTCTTGAAGCCTGAGATCCCGAATTTTCAGGTCTATTACCATAAGGATTAAATTTGTTTACATCGTATAAATTGTAATATGTTTGGCGATAAGCAGCCATTACTACCGATCTTGAACCTGTTGGAGCAGAGGCAAATAAATTGGCTGTAAGATTATTAATATTTGCTTTAACTACAGGACGCGATGAATTCCCATCAATTCCATAAATCTCTGCAACTGAACCGGAGGCACCGCTGTTGTTCACTGAAAATGCTCCCTTTGTCAACCGAACCTCCTTAACAAGAAAAGGGTTAACAGAACTGATCTGCTCATTGAAATTATTCATTGCGAAAAGTCTGTATCCATCCATTTTCACAAGGCTTTCCCCCTCATTTGAGCCCCAAACCGAGAGAAATGAGGGTTCTCCGGAAGCTCTCACACCAGGCATTAATCTAAGAAGATTAAATACCGAATTATCTCCGTTCCCGGGAAGGTATTTTGCAATGGCATGGTTTATCCTTACTGATGCAGGTGAGTCTCCGGACTGAAAAGATCGGCTGGTTAAATAATGTCTTACTAAAACAGTATCCAGGGTAAATGATACAGGAGTTAGAAAAATACGATTGAGGCTTGCTCCTGTAAGTGTAACATTTGAAATATTATATCCAAGATACCCAACTGCTGCATTATATGATAATGACTCATTTTTTGCTGTTGATTCTTTAAATGAGAAATAGCCATTCCTATCTGAATAAAACCTTTTATCCATTAAAGTGAGCAAAGCATAGGGAAGTCTTTCTCCTGTTTGGGCATCCATTACAACGCCTTCAATTAACACATTATCACCGGATTTAATTTTTAAACTGTCAGTGGATTTATCTGCTAAAACAGAAGATATAACCCAAACCCCGGAAATTTTCCTAAGTCTTAAAGGTAAATTAGCCAACATTCTAATTATAACCTCATCTGCTGAATTGAATCTTCCGGATATTGATATAATATAACCCGAAAGCTCCCTGTCGTCAAATGAGAGCGAAATCCCATAACTTTCACTTAGCTGAGTCAATGCTATATTGAGAGGTACTGAGTTGTATTTAACAACAACCACTTCCGAAGCAGATATCCGGAAGAATGTTAGTATAAATATGATTGCCAGTAATACTCTTTTCAATCTTCTGATGTTATTTTAAATTCTCTGCCGTTACCTGACACTTTCAGATCAAACGGTGTGGTTACAATTCTCAAAACTTCATAGGGATCATTAATTTTCTCAAAACTACCTGTGTATGAGTAATCCAGATTCCTATCAACTATAATCTTAATATTGTATTGCCTCTCCAACTCTTTTAAAACTTTGGAAAGATCTTCCGACACAAAAGCAAATCTGTTTTCTGACCAACTGTTACCTTTTGTAAAGCTCTCCGAAGTAATGGTTCTAAATTCTCCTTCTTTATTGCTTTCAAATTTTGTGTTTTTTTCCAAAACAACTCTTTCGGAAATTGACAATGTCTCAACGGCGACTTTACCGGTATAGCAAGTTACAGAAAAATCACCCTCTCTGATATACACATTGAATGATGTTCCCAGAACAGAAACAGTACCATTATTTGTGATAACTTTAAAACTCTTTCCCTTAATAACTTCAAACAGGGCTTCACCGGTAAGTTGGACAGATTTGCCCAAAAACCAGATAAGAGGTTTATATTTAAGTGTACTTTCAGAATTTAGAGTGACTCCGGATCCGTCAGGAAGTGTATGATTAATTCTCTCGCCCCTGTTTGCATTTACTGTTTTAACATAAAAGTTAGGCAATGTAAGTAATATGATGATTGCAGCAGCTGCTGTCGCATACAGATATCGAAAAGAGAAAGCCCTTTTAGCAATCTGGGGATGTGAAGTAAGCTTTTCGAAATAATTATCCCAAATCTGCTCTTTTGATCTTTTCCAATCCGGCTCCAGTTTAATATTTTTCATTGCTTTAATTTTTTTAACATCTTAAGAGCACCGTTCATCCTCTTTTCTACCGCTTTAACACCAATCCCCAACCTTTGAGATATCTCCTCATACTTTAATCCCTCAGAGCGGCTCATTAAAAAAACATCTCTTTGACCCTGGTTCATCTCCCCTAGCACTTTAGCATAATTTCCTTTAAGTTGATTGTAAAGCATATCATCTTCCGGGGAGTTCTCTTCTCTGTCAATTTTTATTGAGTTTCTAAAATCTAATTCAATTCTTTTTCGCCTCATCCTGGTTATGAACATGTCAGAAGCCATCTTATAAAGGAGATTCTTGTCTCTATCGGGATGAACATTCATCCCCTTCTCCCATATTTTTGTAAAGACATCCTGAGCAATATCAGAAGCCATCTCCTCGTCAGAGCATCTGTAATAGATGAAGCTCCTGACAGAATCAAACCTTTTGTCGAATAAATTCCGAAACTCTTCTTTACTCAATTTGATATTTTTAAATTATAACCGTATAAAAATGAAATTACCCTACTAAACGAGCATTTAAATTTAAAGAAGAGATGCGATTATTCAACCACATCTCTTCAATATTAGCTTTCTTAATTCAAGTGTGAGCCTGTATGACATCATGCATTACACTGAATATCAATAACAAATATCAGTTTATTAAACTTTTTTCTTTTTGCTCTTATCGTCTTTAACGTCTGTGTAATCTAAGCCTTCACGATATACGCTCATCGCTGCGAGGCTCATACCCATACTTGAATATCCACCATCGTTAAAGAGATTCTGCATTGTAACCTTTCGTGTAAGATCAGAGAAGAGTGTAATCACATAGTCGGCACACTCCTCAGCTGTTGCGTTACCAAGAGGGGACATTCTCTCAGCAAAGTCATAAAGTTTATCAAATCCCATAATACCTCCACCTGCAGTTGTCATTGTTGGAGACTGCGACACAGTATTAATTCTGATGTTTTTTTCGCGACCATAGATATAACCAAAACTTCTTGCTATTGACTCCAGCAAAGCCTTGGCATCAGCCATATCGTTGTAGCCATAAAGAGTTCTTTGGGCAGCAACATAAGAGAGAGCCACTACAGATCCCCAATCGTTAATAGCATCAAGCTTTCTGCAACTCTGCAGAACCTTGTGGAAAGAGATAGCCGAAATATCCAGGGTTTGATGCAAATACTGGTAGTTAAGATCATCGTAGGTACGGCCTTTTCTAACATTTGGAGACATTCCTATTGAGTGGAGTACAAAATCGAATTTACCCCCAAGAAATTCCATTCCCTTGGTTATGAGATTTTCCAAATCTGCAACATCTGTTGCGTCAGCTGGTATAACTATCGTTTCACATTGCTCTGCAAGCTTATCGACATTGCCAAGTTTCATAGAAGCCGGAGTGTTGGTCAACACAAATTTCCCCCCCTCTTCAAATACCCTTTCAGCTGTTTTCCATGCTATGGAACTTTCATTTAAGGCTCCAAAAATAAGCCCTCTTTTTCCTTTAAGTAGATTATAAGACATAATAAGGTTTTTTACATATAACTAAACATATCCCAATTAATATTGTTCAGCATATAATAATTACACCGCAAATATAATTATTTTCCTGAGGAAATTTGTTTATTAAGATAATATCTTTATCTTTGCATTATTATTTCCATTGGAAATTATTTCCTTTAAAATAGCACAAAAGGTATTGTGTATAAAAATTAAAAAATGAACAAAATTTTAACTTTAATAAAGCGAGAGTGGTTGATCATAGCAGGTGGAGTTGCAGGAGCAGTCGGGGGATATCTATACTGGTATTTTATCGGTTGTAACAGCGGAACATGCCCTATTACCTCCTCTCCTCTTAACAGTACCTTATACGGAATAGTACTTGGAGGTCTGGTTTTCAGTCTCTTCAAAAAGAACAAAAAGAATAAATCGGGTAATTAATTTAAACCATGAGACAGGTAATTAAAGTCGAAAAAGCTCAATGTTGTGTTTTCAATAACCACATTAATCGCGAGATTGCCTCACTAAATGGCGTATATGGAGTTAATGTGAACAACTATAAAAATGAAATAACTATTGATCATACTACCGAGGTATCATTTGAGATGATTGCGCAAAAGCTGGAGGAAAACGGATACAAAGTAATAAATGAAGCAGAAAACGTGAATAACTCTATCAACATACATGTGCCGGAGATGAACGACCCTTTTGCTGTTAAGGCAAAGGAGTGGGACACTCCAATGAAGGTTAAGATGGCTGAAAAGTTTGTGCACGAAATGCATCAAAATATAAATTTCAGCAAAGATCATAAAGCACTTGATTTTGGATGCGGAACCGGTCTGGTGGGACTTCAGATAGCTTCATTGGTTAAAAATGTAATTTTGATGGATACATCCACCTCAATGATTGAGGTTTTGAAGTCAAAACTCGAAAACGTTAAAACAGAAAACGTTAAAGTAATTAACTCAGAGATTTTTGCCTACACCCAAAAAGACATTGACGTTGTGTTCTCATTAATGGCAATGCACCACATTGAAAACCTGAACGAAACAATAGACCATATTGCAAAAATTCTAAAACCGGGAGGTATTCTTGTTATTGGAGATTTGAAAGAGGAGGATGGAACTTTTCACCCGGAAGAGAGTGTGGCACATAACGGATTTAACATCTCTCAACTGTCCGATATTATCGAAGGCAGTGAAATGGAAGTTTCTAAGGCCTATGTTTACAACACTATCATGAAAAATGAAAAAGAGTACGAACAGTTCATTTTAATTGCCCAAAAGGCAAATGAGCCAACCTAAGAATAAACATGAAGATAAGAATCCAATTAAACTGCAGAAAAAAATAAAAAGCAAGCACAAAAGAAACTATCAAACAAGAAGATAAGAATACAATTAAATATATAAATACAAATTAGTCAGAAAAATTTTAAAGCAATGAAAACAATACATCTTACAAAAGAGGAATTCCTTACAAAAGTTGCCAATTACGAAGCAAATCCAACTGAATGGAAATATCTGGGCGATAAGCCGGCCATAATAGACTTTTATGCCGACTGGTGCAGCCCATGTAAAATGATTGCACCAATTCTGGAAGAACTTGCAAAGGAGTATGAAGATAAAATCTATATCTACAAAGTAAATACCGAGCAGGAGCAAGAGCTTGCAGGAGCTTTCGGAATCCGAAGCATACCTTCAATACTCTTTGTTCCAATGGAGGGTTCACCTCAAATGGCAATGGGTGCACTGCCTAAAAACTCATTTAAAGAGGCAATTGACGGCGTTTTACTGGGTGGAAAATAAATCTCCGCGCCAGTTAGTGGTAAAAATTTGATTATCTATTACATAGAAATGAGCCAGTTTTACATTTAATATGAACCCCATAAGTTATTTGTCTAACTTTTGGGGTTCTTATCAATTATACAAGTATATACCACAAACTGGCGCGGAGATGTAGGAAAACTGCATAACGACTGTCAAATAATGGTAAATTTGTTTTAATGCACAACTTATAAGAAGATTCAATTTGAGAGAGGATTCAATAATACTGTACGATATTAAAGGCGGCAATAAAGAGGCCTTCCGTGAACTTGCAGAGAGATATTCAACCCCTCTGTTCAGGCTCTCAATGGGTTACCTTCACTCCAAGGAGGATGCCGAAGATATGGTGCAGGAGATTTTTGTAAAACTCTACCACTCACTTGACACATTTAAAGGAGACTCAAAATTTTCGACCTGGCTGTACAGAATTGCTGTCAATACATGCCTAAACGAAATAGCAAGAAGAAAACGCAGAGATATTTTTACCACCTTCGGAGATAATATGACCCGGATTTTCAATCTTAGCGGAGATTCCAAAAACCCCGAAGAGCAGACAATATCAGAAGAGAATATCATAAGAGTAAGAAAGGCCATCGAAAGCCTTCCTGACAAACAACAAACAGCATTTGTACTGCAAAAATATAAAGAGCTATCCCAAAAAGAGATTGCAGAGATAATGCAGATATCAGAAGGCGCAGTTGAGCAACATCTGATGAGAGCAAAGAGTTCATTGCAGAAAAAACTTAAAGAGAGATAATTCAAAAAATGTAGGAAAAGTTCTAAATCGATGTCTTATAATCAGGAAGCAAAGCAAATAAACTGCAAAACAACACTAAAGTAAAACAGCAATACAGATACAAGTAATATAGCAAACAGAAAATCATTAAAGAGCCGGAGAATGGAAAATAATTATAAAATAAAAGAAAACGACATACTTGAGAACTTTATTAAAAGTGAACTCAGTACAGAACCTAACCCATTCCTTGTGTCAAAAATTATGGACAAGTTCGAAACAAATACTCTTGAACCAAAAAGAGATAAAAGGAGATTTGCATTACAAGGCATCGCAGTTGCTGCCGGAATAACAATCGCCATAGTAATGGGAATATCACTGGGAACAATCTACACACAAAACCGCTTAAGCAATACCACTACTCTGGCCATAAACGACAGTCATATTGAAAACCTCGGCATATACACACAACAAGAGTAAACTCACAACATGAGTATATTTACAACAAGATTAAACACAACACACAGGTAAATACACAACAAGAGTAAACACAACACGCAGGTAAACAATAACGGTAATAGTGAAAATACAAGGGCAATAGAATATGAAAAAAGAGACAAAATATAAACTACTCACGCTGTCCGTAATAATTTTAGCACTGCTAAACATAAGCACAATTGCCACAATTATAATCGGTAACAGAAATCTTAATCAAGACGATTCAATCGTAATCGATCCCGAAAGTTCTCCGATAAATGGAAGATTTTTAAGACAGGAGTTATCATTCAGCGAAGAGCAAATGTCATTCTTCAGACAAGAGAGCAGAGAATTCCGACAAAAAGCCAACGATGTTATATCAAATATGAACCGTTATAAAACGGAATTATACAAAGAAATTCACAGCACTGCCCCTGATTATGTGAAGATTAAAGCTTACTCCGACAGCATAGGATTCAAACACGCCAGATTAAAAGAACACACCGCAGAGTTTTATCTGGAGATTAGAAACCAATGCGATTCAACTCAAAAAGAAAGACTTAGAACAATTTTTGAACCACTATTCAGAGACAACCAACATATACGCGGTCCCGGTGAAGGAAGAGGCCCGGGAGGAAGAAGTCAGGCAGGAAGAGGTCCAAACGGACACAGACCAGAATAACCGGTCAAAGAAGAATTCCAGGCATTTCAACTAAGATTGACAAAGAACAACTAAAACCAATATTTTGAATTGAAAATAAATGCTTGAAATATGAGCATCCAGCGCAAGCTTTGCCCAAAAATTTTAACTCATAGACAATTATAAGTCAACTGAAAACACTTAAATAATTGAAATAAATACTTAATAATAAGAATAATAAATTGACAACTATATTGAAGCATTTGTAGATGGAGAAATCCACAGCATAGTAAGTGTTAAAAGAAAAAATATCAGTGAAGTAAATGTTGAAAGAGATAACTACAATGAAATAATAGCAGATAAATAAGATAATCAGACAAATTTTAAATCAATTAATAATTTCAAAAACCAAAAAAAATGAAAACAAAAGTAATTTTAACAGCACTTATGCTGACAGCCACAATAGGTTTGGCAACAGCACAAAACACAAGCAAAAACAACGAACAAAATGCACCCAAAGCAAATAAAAGCTGTTTTGTTGACGCAAATAACGACGGGATTTGTGACAGTCATGCAAATGGCACATGTACAATAGGAAGCGGAAAAGGTCTGATGGACGGAAGCGGTACCAGGCATGGAGTTCGTGACGGATCGGGTCGCGGAAATAGAGGTGAGCAACTGGGTCTTCATGACGGAACAGGCCGTAGGGTTAACTACAAAACTGCAAATGAAGGTAAAAGAGGTGGCGGATATGGTCCCGGTGACGGAACCGGCAACAGAAACAAACGCGTTGAAGAGACTTCAAAAAGACCAATGAACGGAACAGGTTTCGGTACCAAAAAGTAAATCTCCGCGCCAGTTTGTGGTAACAACCTACAAATCAATTATATAAAAAAGAGCCAATTTTACACAAAAAATTGGCTCTTTTTTAATTTACTTTAATACAGGCATATACCACAAACTGGCGCGGAGAAAAGGGTTAGCCCCTTAGTGCCTCTCTCAAAATCACCACAGGGTGTTTGGCTATGCGGCCTGTTCCGTCCAAAATTTGCTGACGGCAAGAGGTTCCTGGTGCTGAAATAATTGTTTCTGACGCCTTAGTTACTTCTTTTGATGCTTGACTTGCATTATCAACAGTTGTAGTTTTGGATGTTGCTGCGTTAATTAGAGGGAAGAGAGTTTGATTTCCTACGGCAATTGACACATCATAATGCTCTTTCTCATAACCGAATGCACCCGCCATACCGCAGCAACCGGTAGGTAATGTTTCAACTGTATAATTCTGAGGCAGTGAGAGCATTGCAGCAGATGGCTCCACGGATGCAATTGCCTTTTGATGGCAGTGGCCGTGCAAAATAATTTTTTTTGTTTCATTTGTAAAGCTATCAGCAGATATATTGCCCTTTTCGACCTCACGCATTATAAATTCGTCGTACAAAAGTGCACACTTTGACAACTCCTGAGCAGCCTCTCGTAGTTCTCTGTCAACCAGGGCAGGATATTCATCTCTGAATGATAAAATAGCAGAGGGCTCAATCCCAACCAAAGGTGTTTCCGGTGTAATCAAATCCTTTAACAATGAGACGTTTTGATTTGCAAACTTCCCGGCCCTTCTGAGCAATCCCTTTGACATTGCCGCTCTCCCACTCTCTTTATGATTTGGAACAATAACTCTGTATCCCAACTCATTCATAAGTTCGATAAAAGCTACACCAACCTCGGCTTCGTTGTAATTTGTAAACTCATCGGCAAAAAGGTAGATAACTCCCTTCTGATTGACTCTTTTTTGGCTAGAAATCTCCTTTCCTGAGCGCTTTTTTATGGAAAGGCTTTTTGCATATTGTCTCAGGGTAGTTCTTGAAAGTTTTGGAATAGACCTGTTTGCCGAAAATCTGAGAATTTTCTTAATAATTGAGGATGTTAATCTGTTGGATGCAAAAAAATTGTATACCAACGGCATAAGTGAGCCCAACCTCTGAACATCGGCCATTCTGGCAATCATATAAGATCTGAAGCTTACCCCCTTTACATCGTAGTAGTGCTGCATGAATTCAGCCTTGTAGCGAGCCATATCAACATTCGAAGGACACTCGCTCTTACAAGCTTTGCACGAAAGACATAAATCCAGAGATTCAAGAATCTCTTTCTGATCAAAAACCTTATCAGTAGTGGGTTTTGTAAGCAATTCTCTAAGTACATTAGCCCTGCCCCTAGTACTGTCAGCCTCATTTCCGGTAACCCTGAAACTAGGGCACATTGTCCCGGCAAACTGTGAAGATTTTCTGCAATCACCCGAACCATTGCACTGCTCAACAGCCCTCAGCCAACCTCCCTGTGCAGAGTAATCAAAAAAGGTATCATACTCCCTTACGGCAACATCAGCTTCATATCTGAGCGAACTGTTCATAGGTGGAGTATCAATAATCTTTTCGGGATTAAAAATACCATCCGGATCAAATGCCCTCTTTAGCTCCTTTAATATTCCAAAAAGATAATCACCTGTCATTAAGGGGATAAACTCACCTCTTAATCTACCATCACCATGCTCACCACTCAAAGAGCCTCTGTGTTTTTTCACAAGCTTAGCAGTCTCTCCTGCTATAGTTCTGAAGAGCAGAGTATCCTCCTCTTTTTTTAGATTGAGCAGAGGTCTCAGATGTAACTCTCCTGTGCCAATATGGGCATGAAAAACACAAGACAGGCTGTACTGTTCAAGCATTTTGACAATATCTGACATGTAATCGGGTAACCTTGACGGAGCAACAGCAGTATCTTCAATAACAGAAACAGGTTTAATATCACCCTTCATTGAAGTTAGCAGACCTAAACCCGCCTTTCTTAACTCCCACACTTTAGCAGTGTCTTTACCGTAAACCTTTGAGCAATAGTAGATAAGCCCACTTTCCAAAAGCGCAATCTCAGCAATATCCACTATTTTTGCAAGTTCTTCTTTACTTTCAGCAGCAAACTCAGCAATCAGAATTGCAGCAGGTGCACCTTGGATGAAGAACCTGTTTTTATTCTGACTTATGTTTGATTTGCTCAGCTCAAGAATATTGGCATCCATCAGCTCCACTGCAACAGGACTATGCTCCAGTGCAATCAGATTTGCCTTGAAAACATCTTCGAGTCTTTTGCTGTGAGCGCATAGCAAAGCTCTCTCCTTAGGAAGAATCGGTACAAGATTAACCTTAATCTCAGAGATAAGCCCCAGAGTACCCTCAGAACCCGCAATTATTTTGCAGATATCCCTCTCAGAGTTTAGAAACTCGTCAATGGCATAACCGGTGTTGCGGCGCCTCACCTCGGGATCAGGAAAATGATCGGCAATTTCTCTCTTTACCCTTTCATTATGAAGCATATTGGCTGCAAACCTGTAGATTTCACCCTCCCTACCCTCAAGCTTGCACCTCTCTTCAAACTCCTCAACCGTACATGATTTAAAGCTGGCAACAGAGCCATCGGAGAGAACCATTTGGGTCTCTAACAGGTGATCGCGTGTGCTGCCGTGTACCAATGAGTGCGAACCGCAGGAGTTGTTACCAACCATACCTGCAAAACAGCACCTGTTTGATGTAGAAGTTTCAGGCCCAAAGCAGAGCCCAAAACCGGCAACTGCAAGGTTTAGCTCATCAAGAACTACCCCCGGCTCAACTCTTGCCCACCTCTCATCTTTATTAATCTCAAGTATTTTATTAAGATGCTTTGAAACATCAACAACAAGACCCTTTCCAACAACCTGTCCCGCCAAAGAGGTTCCTGCAGCACGCGGAATGATTGAAAAACCCTCGGCTGAAGCCAGTTTTACTATGTCTATAAGATCCTGTTTACTCTCCGGATAGAAAACACCTAAAGGCATCTCTCTATATGCAGAGGCATCTGTAGAGTATAGAATCCGGCTAAGAAGATCTTTATTGATTTGCATCTGTAAACTTAGGATATCCTAAAAACACTATTTTTTTCTAACTTGTACTTCTGACCACTCTCTTCACAAACAGCCAATCCTTCAGAATTGAAATTCAGCTTATTGCCAAACTCACTTACCCATCCTACCTGTCTGGCAGGGTTACCCACAACCAGAGCAAATGGAGCAACAGGTTTTGTAATAACAGCACCAGCACCCACCATTGAATATCTACCAATCTCATTGCCACAGATTATTGTAGCATTGGCTCCAATTGTAGCGCCTCTACAAACCCTGGTCTCTACATAAAAACCTTTCCTGACAACAGCACTTCTGGGATTCACAACATTGGTAAAGACACATGAAGGGCCAAGAAAGACATCATCTTCACAAACCACTCCGGTATAAACCGATACATTATTCTGAACCTTAACATTCTTACCCAGAATCACTTTGGGAGAGATAACAACATTTTGACCGATATTGCAACCCTCACCAATTATGCAATTGGACATTATATGTGTGAAGTGCCAAATTTTTGATCCGCTACCAATTTGACAGCCCTCTTCAATAATTGCAGTTTCATGAGCAAAGTAATCCATACATATGACATTAAGTAACTGTTATTAAAAACAGATCTATTGATGTGCAAATATAGACAAAAGCTAAACCCGTAACTACAAAAATTTACTCCATTGCAAATTCAGTAACAGAGTTTACACCCCTGATTCCGAAATAGCTGTCGGTAATAGTACCCTTGACCCATATTTTTTTACCAAGGTTGCCCGGTTTAGACTTTAGATTCAAAGCTTCTCTGATAGCTCCGGTAGGCAAAGCAATTCCGGCACACTTACTTTTAAGACTCTCGCCAGGCGTCAAAGCAATGGCAATATTGGTCTCAACATCAAACGGAGCAGTAGAAATAAGAGACGAAGTTGTCAGATATCCTGCAATATAGCCACAAACCCACACACCCTTTAAACCGGCATACCCGGCAAGTTCATCAGCATTAAGTGCAAGTTCCTTTGATGAACCATCACGCAAATTCCCAATAACCATACTCTCCTTAACCCATATTGAAGAGGTGTCAATCACGATTTTTGCTGAGGCCCCTCCTTCTCCTCCGCCTGTCTCACCCGAAGAGGAGTGAAGGTTAATCGCTACCATCTCCCGCGGAAGAAGTGTACGTCTGGTAAGCAGAACCCCCAACGAGTCACCGGGAACCGCGCTTTGTTTTAACCTAACAGTAATCTCGCCCGGGTTCATGAAGAGGTAACGGTTCTCTGAAAAGGGATAAACAACAGAACCTGCAGCATCTGAAAGTACCGTGCTCCACAATCCAAAACGACTTTTAAACTCCGGAGTAAAGGAGAGTAACACCGCGCCATTGCTCTGTCTGCAAAGGAATTGCAAATGTGTTACCTTATCTTTTTCAACTACAACTGTTTTAGAATCAGAGTAACAAGGAGCATCAAACTGAGGAACACTAAACGGACGTGAAAAGACCGAGACATCGTAGCTGGCTGCCACAAGTACCATATTGGCAGGTCTGTCACCATATCTTCCGTTGTAGACTATAGAACCATCTACCCTTTTCACAAGTAGTGTAAATGAATTACTGTCAGGAAACTCCTTTGTGACACCCTTTGTAACAGCTGCCTCACCAAATTTCATCGCAAGCGACCCACTCCCCTTATCGCCTTTATCTCCCTTATCGCCCTTATCATCTGTAAAAACCAGCCCCTGACAAGATGAAATCAGTAAAGAAATTGAAAATAAAACAATTCCAAGAAAAAGATAAAGATTTGCTGCTATCGACCTAAATTCAAGGTTGCTACGTGTTAAAAGTTTTCGAAAATTAAAATCGAAACCATTAAGTGCAGTTGCACCAGTGTTTAATGTTGAAAATGAATTACCTGTATGGTCCGGTAAAATTCTGTACCGGTTACCACTAAAAATCTCTCGCCTCATATCAAAATATTTATTTGTTAACTATTCAAAAATAGAGCACTTCGCTTAAGATATGTTACCAAATTCAATAAATTTCAAAAAATATCTAATTTTAAAATTACAGTATTCAATTTTAATTAATTTTGTCAAAATTTATTTTTGTCTATGTATAAAATTACAGAGCACCCCATCCTACCGATACCTGCCGACAATAAGGCAGAATTCATATTCGAAGGCCATAAAGTTACAGGTCAAAAGGGTTTTACAATTGCAGCAGCACTCCACCAAGCCGGGTTAGTTATTCACAAACACAGCCTTGAAAACAGAGAACGCACCATGGAGTGCGGAATCGGGAAATGCGGTGCCTGTGAAATGCTTGTTGACGGTAAAGTTCGACGAATATGCATTACCAAAGTAGATGGAGTTCAAAGTGTACAGAGAATTGACGACAACTATCTACCTGATGAACAATCAATTATTAAAACAGATATAAAGGTTCACAAAACAACTGTAGTGATTGTTGGAGCAGGCCCTGCCGGTCTTGCCGCCAGAGAGGAGCTTAACAAAGCAGGAGTAGATAATCTGGTAATAGATAACAACAGTAAAATTGGAGGTCAGTTTTTAATGCAGACTCACCAATTTTTCTTCTTTGAAAAGGAGAAGAGATTTGGTGGAATGAGGGGGTTTGACATAGCAAATTCTCTGGCAGGGGATGACCATTCCGGCATTCTTCTTGACTCTGTTGTTTGGGAGATATTGGAAGGTAAGAGACTTGTAATTAAAAATATAGCAACACAAGAGATATCATATGTCGATGCCGAGCATCTGGTTGTGGCAACGGGAGCGGTTCCATTTATGCCGGCCTTTAAAAATGATGATCTGCCGGGCGTTTACACTGCGGCTGTTGTTCAGCGAATGATGAACAATGAGCTTACACTCCTGGGAAAGAAAATTCTAACAGTAGGAGCAGGCAATATCGGTTACCTCACATCATATCAGGCAATGCAGGCCGGAGCTCAGGTTAAGGCCATCATTGAGGCAATGCCAAACGAAGGCGGATTTCCTGTTCAGGCAAACAGAGTAAGAAGGCTGGGAATTCCAATTCTAACATCGCATATTCTTCTCGAGGCAATTCCCAACGAAGACCACACAGGAATTGTAGGAGCAGTCGTAGCTGAATGTAAAAATTTCAAACAGATACCCGGAACCGAAAAAATAATCGACGACATTGATTGTATAAATATATGCACCGGTCTTATTCCTGACAATCAGCTATTCCGCAAGGGAACAGAGGTTTATGGCCGCCGTTGCCATGCAGCAGGAGACGCTGTAAAAATCGGAGAGGGAACATCAGCAGTGCTTAGAGGAAAGCAGTGTGCGCAGGAGATTATTCAGGATCTTGGCATAAAACTTAACTATGACGACTACCTATCTGTATCCAAAGAGTATATTGACTCACAGCAACACCCTGTAAGGGTTATTGAGACGCCGGCCTTGCCTTCGGAAAAGAGGATGAACGAAAAAGGCTTTGTAATTATAGACTGCCTTTATGGCTTTGCATGTAACCCATGCGCATTTGCCTGCAAATTTGGAGCAATAACAAAATCATCTACCTCTACCGTTCCAAGAATTGACTACGACAAATGTACAGGCTGTATGCAGTGTGTTTATCAATGTCCCGGACTGGCAATTTTTGGCTATCAGCTAAACAAAAACCGACTCTTTCTGCCGATAGAATATAAGGCTGAAGAAGGCTCACAAGTCTATCTTGTAAATAACAACGGTGAAATTCTGGGAGAGGGAGTAATTGAGAAAATTCTGAAAAACGAAAATAAAACAAACATCGCCCGTGTAACCGCCACTTCGATGAGAAGTAACATTACAAAAGAGGCAGATGGGACAGATGGAGCAGTGGCAGGCACATCACCATCAGAACCAATCCCGGCAGAAAAACTGATTGAGGTAAGAGGTTTTATAATCAAAGATAAGTACCCTTCAAAAGTTGAACTCATTCCCCTTTCCAAAAAGCACGATTCTAAAACATATATTTGTCACTGCGAAGATGTTACAGTAGAAAAACTTCTCTCTGTTATTGGAGACAGAAAGGTAATCTCATCTGACGAATTAAAGCATATCTCAAGAATCGGAATGGGCCCATGCCGCGGGAACCGTTGTGTACCAAGGGCAAAACTACTGTTGAGAGCATACGGAGTAGAGGTTTGCGGAGAACCAACCCCTCGCGGACCTATGTCAAACCTGGTAACTTTGGGAGACATGGTACAGGGAGAGAAAAAGGAGCAGATCGTACTACCCAAAGGGAGCCGGCCGGTTAAGAAGGTTTCGGTTCTTATTGCCGGAGGAGGAATCTCAGGTGCATCGCTGTTCCGCTTCTTTGCAGAGGCCGGATTTGACCCACTCATGGTTAATGATGGGCTTGGAAGCTCATGGAGAAACATCGCAGGTGGCCGGCCGGCATTTTCGTTGCCTGCCCTTGCCGACATCGCAAAACACAATCTGGAGATTTTCAGAGACCTTCAAGGCAAGCACAACATAGATTTTCGTCTGATAAGGTATGTAAGTTTCGCACACGATGAGCAGACATACAAATCACTTGATGCATCAAAGGGATGGTCTGACGCCTATATGGTTGACAAAAAGAATTTCGCAAAAGAGATTTCGCCGTACCTGAATCCAAAACTAGACATATACAGCCACGCACTTATAACAAATGAGTGTTGGCAGGCAAATCCCGGACAGACAATAGATGTAGTGAGAGAGATCGGCCGAGCTAAGGGAGGCACAATTCTGGAAAACACAAAACTTGTAGAGGTTTACAAAACAGGCAAAGAGTACAGGGTAATTCTGCAAAATTCAAATCGTGAATACGAAGAGTATCAAACAGAAATATTCATAAATGCACTTGGAGCAGAGGCAGAACATTTTGCAAAAAAACTAGGAATAGAGACAGGTCTGTTCCCGGTAAAACACCAGGCATTCATAACCAAACGACTTCCTATGCTGGGTAAAGATGGAGCCAACCTTGACATGCTCATAGACAGACGCAAGTACAAAGGATTTTCAGCAGTTTACGGACAACAGCTTGCCGAGACAGGTCAGATTATCGGATGTGCATCACCTGTTAACGACGCAAAGGAGACCGACAAAAATCTTAAAGTAAGCTCACAGGAGTTTCTGCAGGTGGTAACCGAGATGTTCAGCAACTGGATACCACGCCTTTCAGGAGTAGGCTTTCAGGCTGTGTGGTCGGGTTACTACGTAGAACCACGCTATATTGTTGACCCCGAACTTGGGCTCTTTGCCGGAATGCGAGGACACGGCTTTATGCTATCACAGTACCTTGCCAAACTCTATGTAGATTCTTTAATGGGCAGAGAGGTTCCTGAATATTTCCACCAGCTTAAATTAAACAAAACCGGCCTCAGCGAGCAGGCATTTAAGTGATTTTTAAGTGTTTCTGCAAGTATCTGAATATGTGCGTTCTTCAAAATTGACTCCCACCTTTTTTGGATTATGGTATTTATATTTCACTGTTTTATAAGCACTCAGACGAGGACTTAAAATTTTAATCGGATCACGATCAAAAGTTGAGAGATTCCGTATTTGGGCATAAATTTTAGATTGTCTAAAAAGGAAATATGTTTTATTTCCCCATATCACTCAACTCCGGCAACAGATTGTTTTAGGGTACCCTCAAATTTTCCTGGTACTTTTCGGCGACTGCGGAACTCCTCCCTGCGGTCGTCAAACAGTCCTCGTCGTTCCCGAAAAGTAGCCGCTGAAAATTATCGGAAAACAAATGTTGCCTTTGAGTTGAGTGATTTGTGATCGAAAACGTTTACACAACCTCTTAAAAACTTCATGGGGCCTTATCTCGAAGAGATAAGACCCCATTACTTAACCTAAACTTAAACTATGAAAAACTTCATCTAAATAAATTGCAAATCCCGTGCCACAATTTATGATATTACCCTAAGTTTTGCATATTTTAGTAATAAAATTTTTCTTCCTCCATCGTTAAAATCAACTACCGCCTTGAGATTCAAAGGATCTCCCTCAATAACCAATAATTGTCCTACCCCAAACCTGTCATGCTCCACAGTTTGACCGGCAACAAGCTTTGAAACCGGATCGGCAATAAAATTGGGATTCGGAGCTTTCGGAGGGGTAAAATTTGGTTTCGGCCGGCTTACTTGAGGCGGCTGTGAAGAGTTTCCTCCGGACGACGCACGGTTACCAAATCCTTTGTTACCGTAATTCCCTTCTGAAGTCCCACGATTACCAAACCCTTTGTTACCATAATTCCCTTCTGATGACCCGCGATTACCAAACCCTTTGTTACCATAATTCCCTTCTGATGACCCGCGATTACCAAATCCTTTGTTACTGAAACTCCGGCTACCGAACAACTCCTGCTCAAGATCCGTGCCACCGGCCTCCTTGTCCATTTCGGGCCAGTTCACAAATTTTGCATCAATCTCTTTCAGAAACCTGCTTGGCGGATAGTTCACGTGATTTCCCCACCTGAAGCGGGTGTGGGCATACGACAGAGTTACACTGGTTTTAGCTCTGGTAATGGCAACATACATAAGCCTTCTCTCCTCCTCAATCTCAGATTCGCTGCTCGATGAATTTACAGATGGAAAAAGATTCTCTTCAAGACCAATAACATAAACATGCGGAAACTCCAAACCTTTTGCCGAGTGAACAGTCATTAGGCTTATCTTGTTGAAATCCTCCTCCTTGCTGTTCTCGTCAATTGCGCTCATGAGCGAAATTGTTTCCAGATAATCTTCAAGAGGCGCAACCGATGCAAAATTCTCGCCATTAACAGCCTCATGTTCAATTTCTTCGTTGTCAGTTAATACTAAACCTCCATCAACAATTGTATCAGCATCAATGATACCTGAATCAAATGTATCAGCATCAATTGCACCAACTTTGCTGCTATCAACCTTTACATTAACAGGAGCACTCTCAACACCCGCTTCAGCCTCGGCTTCGGCCTCTCTCTCCTCTACAAAAGCCTTAATTGAATTGAAGAGTTCCTCAACGTTTTCGGCCTTGGCCTGCCCCTCAATTGAGAGATCCCCCTTTATCATTGTGGCATACCCGCTCTTGATAAAAATCTCAACAGCAATGTCGTATGCATTCATTTCTCCAATTTTGGCTGCAACTTCGGATACCATTTTACAAAACTCTGTGAGTTTGTGAAATGCAGCACTTTTGATACCAAAACTCAGCACATCGCCTGTAAAAAGAGCCTCCCACATTGACATACCACCCGCAACAGCCGCAGAAGAGAGATGACCAACTGTAGTATCACCAATTCCCCTGCCCGGCACATTAACAACCCTTCTGAAAGCCTCGTCATCTTTGGGATTAACCAAAAGCCTCAGATATGCCATAACATCCTTCACCTCTGCCCTGTCATAGAATGAATTTCCCCCATAAATCTTGTAGGGTAAAGACCTTTTACGGAGAGCCTCCTCAACCGCCCTTGACTGGGCATTTGTCCTGTATAAAACAGCAAAATCACTATATGAAGCCTTGGTGTCATAAATTTTCGACAGAATAGAAGAGGCTAGTAAAAAAGCCTCCTCCTGATCGGTATAGGCCTTTACAACCTCAATATTATCTCCCACTCCGGCCTCAGAAAAACACTCCTTCTTAAGCTGAGCTGAATTTTTGGAGATAAGTGAATTTGCCGCTTTGACAATTGTCTGAGTAGAGCGGTAATTCTGCTCAAGGCGAAACTCTTTAGCCTCCGGGTAATCTTTCCTGAAATTCAGAATATTCTCAATTCGTGCACCTCTGAAAGAGTATATACTCTGCGCATCATCGCCAACCACACAAAGGTTTCTGTGAGTAGAAGAGAGCTTCTTGACAATCAAATACTGAGCATAGTTTGTATCCTGATACTCGTCAACCAAAATAAATGAAAACCTTTGGCGAAACTTCTCCAGAACCTCCGGAAAATCTCTAAGCAATATGTTGGTATAGAGCAATATGTCATCAAAATCCATTGCCCCTGACTGCCTGCATCGTTTTTCATATAAAGCAAATATCTCACCAATCTTTGGCTTTCTTGCAGCTGCATCGTTTGCCATAAATGTAGCATTGGCAGTATATGAAGCAGCAGTCACCAGATTGTTTTTGGCCATTGATATTCTGCTTAAAACCTCATTAGGCTTATAAGCTTTATCATCCAGCGACAAGTCCCTTATGCAAGCCCTCACAGCACTTCTCGAATCAGAAGTATCGTATATCGTAAAGCTCTTTGGGAAGCCCAAAAGTTGGGCATCTTCCCTCAGAAATCGTACAAATACCGAGTGAAATGTACCCATCCATAAGTATTTAGCCGCCTCATTTCCAACAAGAGAGGATATCCTCTCCTTCATCTCTCTTGATGCTTTGTTAGTAAAAGTTAATGCAAGCACCGATCCTGCCCGGTGCCCATTGCTTAAAATATTTGCAATTCTACAGGTAAGTACTTTTGTCTTCCCCGAACCCGCCCCCGCAATTATCAGTGAGGGCCCTTCAAATTGTTCAACTGCTTGTCTTTGAGCAGGATTTAAGCCCTCTGTTATAGTAGAAATTTCTCTGTTCATTGGCTACAAAATTATAAATAATGTGTATCTTTGCCACAAAATTTTTTCAAAAAAATGTCAGACCACATTCGATTACGCAAAGGTTTAAGCATTCCTCTGGAAGGAGAAGCTCAAACCCATATAACAAAGAGAATATCGCCCGACAAAATTGCAATCAAACCTACTGATTTCAAAGCGCTTAATGCTAAGCTGCTTGTTAAAGAGGGAGATTTGGTTAAAGCAGGGTCGCCGATATTTACAGACAAAACCAGACCATATATAAATTATTGTTCACCTGTAAGCGGAAAAGTATCAGAAATTTATCGCGGGGAGAAGCGCAAGCTTCTGGAGATACGCATCGATGCCGACCAAACCATCGACTACCTCCAGATTACAACTCCCAATTTCAGGACTGCAACCAAACAGGAGCTTATTGATACACTGCTTGAAAGCGGTCTATGGGCTGCAATAAGGCAGCGCCCGTACGGGATTGCTCCCAACAAAGATATTGACCCAAAGGCAATTTTTATATCCGGTTTTGACTCTGCTCCACTTGCACCAGATCTTGACTATGCCCTTAAGGCAGACATCGATCAGATTCAGATAGGAGTAGATATTTTGTCTAAACTCACTGCAGGCGGAGTTCACATTGGACTTCACGCCACCAATTTTGCCAGCAGCCCCTTCCACCGCCTGGAGAAGGTGATTACACATACATTTGATGGAGTTCACCCTGCCGGAAACGTAGGGGTTCAGATTCATCATGTAAGCCCTGTAAACAAGGGTGAGGTAGTCTGGACGCTTGATATGTACACCGTAGCCGCAATTGGCCGACTCTTTACCAAAGGCATTTATGATGTCAAAAAGGTGATAGCAGTTACCGGCCCAAGAGCACACAAGCCAAGCTACATAGAGTGCGTTCCTGGCATAAACATCTCTGCAATAAGCGAATATGTCAATTTAAAAGGTGACAAAAACACAAATGAGCACCCTTTGTCTGTAAGGTACATTAGCGGAAACGTGCTGACAGGTGACAATGTAGGGAAAGATGGTTATCTGGGATTTTTCCACAACCAGATTACCCTGATCAACGAAGGCAACTATCATGAGATGTTAGGATGGATAAAACCATTCCGCATGAAAAAATTCAGTATATCACGCTCATATTTTTCGTGGCTCTTCCCCGGGAAACGCTACTCATTGGACACAAACCTGAATGGAGGAGAAAGGGCATTTGTAATGACCGGAGTTTACGAAAAGGTTTTACCGATGGATATCTACCCGCTATATCTGTTTAAAGCAATCCTTGCCGAGGATATCGACAAAATGGAGGCAATGGGTATTTACGAAGTAGTTGAAGAGGATTTTGCCCTTTGTGAATTCGTATGCCCTTCAAAGACAGATATTCAGGAGATTATATCAAAAGGTATAAACCTTATGATAAAAGAAATGTCATAAAAGAGTCAGAGATGAAAGCAATTAGAAAAATATTAGATAACATTAAACCAACATTCAGTAAGGGAGGAAAACTGAGTTTTCTCCACTCCTCATTCGATGCATTCGAAACCTTTCTGTTTGTACCCGATACAGTAACCCATAAAGGGGCTCACATACGAGACAGTATCGACCTCAAACGCACTATGACAATGGTGATAATTGCCCTGATGCCTGCACTCCTTTTCGGAATGTGGAACACAGGGTATCAACACAACCTGTCCGTGGGCGCAAATCTTGAATTCTGGCCTACATTTTTCTACGGCTTCTTTAAGGTACTGCCAATAGTTATTGTATCATATGCAGTAGGACTGGGGATTGAATTTGCCGCAGCACAGATAAGAGGTCACGAAGTAAACGAAGGCTACCTGGTAACCGGAATGCTTATTCCGCTCATTATGCCTGTTGATCTTCCTCTATGGATGCTTGCCCTTTCGGTTGCATTTGCAGTTATCATAGGAAAAGAGGTATTCGGAGGAACAGGAATGAACATCTGGAACCCCGCTCTGTTAGCCAGAGCCTTTGCATTCTTTGCCTACCCCTCATTTATGTCGGGAGATAAAGTTTGGATAGCAGGATTATCAAAGGGCGAAGGAGTAATTGACGGCTTCTCGGGAGCCACACCACTGGCCAACGCACAGGCGGGACTTGATATTCCATCTTTCAACGATATGTTCCTTGGAATAATTCCCGGCTCTATAGGAGAGACATCCACACTGGCAATACTTATAGGCGCAGCCCTCCTTCTATTTACAGGAATAGCAAGTTGGAAAATTATGTTTTCGGTATTTGCCGGAGGACTTTTAACAGGTTTACTCCTGAATGCACTTGCACCCGAAGGTTCATATATGGCAGTTCCTGCATGGAACCACCTTGTTATGGGAGGTTTCGCATTTGGAGCAGTCTTTATGGCAACAGACCCTGTAACAGGCTCACAAACAGAGAGAGGCAAATGGTATTATGGAGCTCTTATTGGTGTAATGGCAGTAATAATCAGAGTATTCAACCCCGGCTACCCTGAGGGAATGATGCTTTCGATTCTGCTATTGAACACTTTTGCACCATTGATAGACTACATGGTAGTACAGGGAGGAATAAAGAGAAGGCTCAAAAGAGCAGTGATTAAATAACTCAGCAGAAGAACGATGAATACAAATAATAACCTATACACAATAATATATGCAACCATAATGGTTGTGGTTGTGGCTGTAATACTCGCTTTCGCCTCTTCGTTGCTTAAAGAGAGACAACAAAGGAATGTAGAGATCGAGAGAAAAGAGATGATTCTACGCTCCGTTCAGCTCGGAGCCGATCAAGCCGCAAGAGCCAATGATAAAGACAGCTATATTGAGGCAGAGTATGCAAAATATATAAAGGACTCCTCAATTAACGAGCAGGGCAGAGATCTAACTCTCTATATCTGTACAATTGAAAACGGAGAGAGATTCTATATAATTCCATTAAAGGGAGTAGGTCTGTGGGGCCCGGTTTGGGGATACATCTCTTTAAAGGGAGACTTTAACACAGTTTATGGAGCCACTTTTGACCACAAGAGCGAAACTCCGGGGCTGGGCGCAGAGATTACCACTCCTGCTTTTTACAACCAATTCGAAAACAAGAAGATATTCGACAACAGCGGCAACTATGTCTCTGTACTTGTAGTGAAAGGCGGCGCAGATGCATCAAACCCTCACGAAGTGGATGCCATTTCAGGAGGAACAATCACCTCAAAGGCTGTTGAGGAGATGCTCTTCAAAAATATTAAGGATTACACAACTTTCTTTGCAGCAAAACTTAAAGAGGCAGAAGAGAGAGCCGCCCAAGCGGCATTGCAGATGCAACAAAGCGACTCAACCGCTGTAACTCCTGCATTACAGGTAAATATTCAGTAACCGAGAAATATAGATATATATATGTACAAAAAGATATTTATAGAGCCACTATTTAAAAATAACCCGGTATCAGTTCTGGTGTTGGGAATCTGCTCGGCTCTGGCAGTAACGGTTAAACTGGAACCCGCACTGGTAATGGCACTGTCTGTTACCATTGTTATGGGATTCTCCAACGCAATAATATCATCCCTCAGAAATACAATCCCCAACCGAATAAGAATTATTGTACAGCTAGTGGTTGTGGCAATGCTTGTAATACTTGTCGATCAGGTACTTAAAGCATTTGCATACGAAGTGAGCAAACAGCTTTCGGTTTTTGTAGGGCTGATTATTACAAACTGTATAATTATGGGTAGGATAGAGGCTTTTGCACTTGCAAACAAACCTCTGCCATCGCTTATAGACGGCATTGCAAACGGACTCGGTTACGGAATCATACTTGTAGCTGTAGCCTTTTTCAGAGAGCTGTTCGGTTCAGGATCACTTATGGGATATCAGTTGATACCTGCATCGTGGTATATAAAGAACGGAGGGTTCTACGAAAACAACGGCCTCTTCATACTGCCCCCAATGGCTCTTATACTTGTAGGAGTATTCATTTGGGTACAGAGAAGCATTCAAAAAGAATTAATTGAGAAATAACACATACCTCTATGCAAGAATTAGTTAATATATTCGTAAAGTCTATTTTTATAGACAATATGGTATTTGCATATTTCCTTGGAATGTGTTCATACCTGGCAGTATCAAAAAACGTAAAAACAGCGGTAGGCCTCGGCCTGGCAGTTATTTTCGTATTGGGAGTAACACTGCCCGCAAACTACCTGCTTCACAAATATGTACTCTCAGAAGGTGCACTTGTATGGCTCAACCCCGAGTATGCAAGCATTGACCTCAGCTTTTTAAGCTTCATTATCTTCATAGCAGTTATTGCCTCAATGGTACAACTGGTAGAGATGGTCGTTGAGAAATTTTCACCCGGACTCTACTCCTCACTGGGAATCTTCCTCCCCCTTATCGCAGTAAACTGTGCCATTCTGGGAGGTTCACTCTTTATGCAGGAGCGCGCTTACGAAACACTTACACAAGCTACCGTATTCGGACTTGGGTCGGGTCTTGGCTGGTTTCTGGCGATAGTTGCTCTGGCTGCGATTCGTGAAAAGCTCTCCTACTCCAACGTTCCTGCACCTTTAAGAGGTCTGGGAATAACATTTATTGTAGTAGGTCTTATGGGCATCGCATTTATGAGCTTTATGGGCATTAAACTCTAGGAGGAGAATGGATATGAATTTATCAGTTATAACAATACTTTCAATTATAGCTTTTTTGATTGTAATGCTTCTTCTTGTAGCATTACTTCTCTACGCAAAGGCAAAACTGACCCCATCGGGAGAGGTCAAACTATCAATAAACTCAGGTGAGCACGAACTAACCGTATCTCCGGGAGAAACAGTACTTACCACCCTTTCAAACAACAAAATATTTCTACCCTCTGCGTGCGGAGGAGGAGGAACCTGCGGAATGTGTAAATGTCGCGTTACATCGGGAGGAGGAGAGATTCTCCCTACTGAGGTAAGCTTCTTCACCCGCAAACAGCAACAGACTCAGTGGCGCCTCGGATGCCAGGTAAAGGTAAAGGAGGATATTGAGATTGAGGTTCCTGAAGAGGTTCTTGGCATTAAGAAGTGGGAGACTGAAGTAGTTAGCAATCACAACGTTGCAACCTTCATTAAAGAATTTGTAGTTAAACTCCCTGAGGGAGAGCACCTCAAATTCAAATCCGGTGGTTACATCCAGATAGACATTCCTCCTTGCGAAGTTGACTTCTCAAAAGACATTGATGTAGAGAAAGAGTACCACGAAGATTGGGACGCCCTCAAAATCTGGGATCTCAAAATGAAAAACGATGAGGACACCTTCCGCGCCTACTCAATGGCCAACCACCCTGCAGAGGGCAACATCATAATGCTAAACATCCGGATAGCAACTCCACCTTGGGACAGAAGCAAAGGCACATTCATGCCTGTTAACCCCGGAGTTTGCTCTTCATACATATTCTCACGCAAACCGGGCGATAAAGTAACAATTTCGGGCCCTTACGGCGAGTTCTTCATAAAAGATACACAAAACGAAATCGTTTTCATAGGCGGAGGAGCAGGAATGGCACCAATGCGCTCACACATCTTCCACCTCTTCAACACCGAAAAGACCACCCGCAAGGTGAGCTTCTGGTACGGAGCACGATCACTCAGAGAGGTCTTCTACGAAGAGGAGTTCCGCGCAATTGAGAAAGAGTTCCCGAACTTCACCTTCAACCTCGCCCTGAGCGAACCAAAACCCGAAGACAACTGGACCGGCTACACCGGCTTCATACATAAAGTTCTGCTCGACAACTACCTCGGCAACCACGAAGCACCCGAAGATATCGAGTACTACCTATGCGGCCCGCCAATGATGAACAGTGCCGTCTCCAACATGCTCGACAACCTCGGCGTACCCGAAGAAAACATCGCCTTCGACGACTTCGGCGGCTAATGGCCAACGGACACTTCGGCGGCTAATCATCGCCTTTGACCACAGCGGCGGCTAACCAGACACCACACAAAAAAAAGACCTTTACCACACCGTAAAGGTCTTTTTTTTCACCAACACCGCTCATGCACCAACACACCCAAAAGAGCTCAACCCACCAGCTCCCACATACCACATACACCCCAACATGCCGAAGGCAGAAACACACGCCGCAGGCACCATATACACCGTAGGCACCACAAACTGGCGCGGAGATTATTGTTGTTTGCGGATTCTTAAGTTGGTCGGGAGGAGGTTGTTTGCGCGGCTGCCGATGTTTTTGACGAAGCCGAGGCCTAGGCCGCCGTATGTGACCTTTAAGTAGCCTGTAGGTGCACCTTCAAGAACAAGACTCTCTCTGGAAAGGAATTTAATAGCCTGTTCTTTGGTTAGTTCATGTTCTGGCCATTGAGGAATCGATTCATAATCAGACAATTTATCTGTCAACTCAGATTCCTGAAATTTAGATATCATCTCAGATTCCTGCAATTTGGGTATTAGTTCATACCCAGACCGTTTAGACGTCTTACCATCAAATAATTGCTCGGCTACACCATCAATATTGAAGAGATTAATATTTATAAGAAGTGCCTCTTCATGTGATGGCGCTAATGAAGGAGTATCAGATAGGCTCCCAAAAAAGGATTTCTTGGTAGAGAGTTTATTCGATGAAGGCCTATTCGTTGACGGTTTATTTGAAGTGCTATCGGTAGAGACTTTTTTAGACGAGAACTTATTTGTAGAGAGTTTGTTTGAAGAGGTTTTGTATGGAGAGGTTCTGGAAGTATTATCAACTGAATTCACATAAGAATTGCTTCTTATTTTTAGTGCCTGATTAGGCATTCCAAGACTGCGAAATGGTTCCAAACTGTTAGAGTCTTTCTGTTCTGTTGAAGATTTTTGTGATCCAGAGGGTGCTGCTTCTGCTGAATGTATGGCTGATCCAGAGGCTGCTGTTTCTGTTGAAAATATGGCTGATCCAGAGAGCTCTGTTTCTGATGTGAATTCAGGTTTATAAAGTAGTGCAAGGTAGAGGCCTTCGCCACGCACTATACCCGGAAAAAACTGATATCCACCCTCTTCACTTTTCTTTATGCCCCACTCTTCTCGAATTTTATCACTAAAAATGTGTTCAAGGCCCTGAGATTTATAAAACTTCTCAAGCGATATAAGAGAAGCGCCAAGCTCACGTTTCATCCAAGCCACATTCATATCATTTTCGTACCTATTGAAGGTACAGGTTGAATAGGCAAGTAAACCACCCGGCCTGAGCGCACCCCAAATCTCCTGCACAATTTTCTTCTGCCTGGCAGCACACATCTTGACATTCTCCTCTGACCACTCAGAAATTGCACCCGGATCTTTTCTGAACATCCCCTCACCGGAACAGGGAGCATCTACCAATATAAAGTCAAAAAGGTCTGATGAGAAATTTTCTGATGAGCCTATTCTGTTGACGTCATTTAGGTAGTTTTCTGCTGTGCGATTTGGGTTTGGATTTGCGTTTGAAGTATCGCTAGGATTTGCGTTTGAATTTGGGTTAATGTTTGAATTGCTGGTTACTTTTATATTTACGTAGTGATTTGAGATATGATTTGATGAGTGTGGAAAATCGTTTGGGGCAAACTGGTGAGCCTCTTTGCTTGTGATTTGTATGCCGGGCACTCCCCATTTAAGAATATTTTCTCTCAGGGCAGAAAGACGCGGCTTAACAACCTCGTTAACTGTAAACCGAGTGCCGAGTGGGAGCATAGAGATAAGGTGAGTGCTTTTTCCACCGGGAGCTGCGCATAAATCAAGAACGTTACGGGGAGAGAGCGATTGTAAAACAGGCCTGAGCATCTCCAGAAACATAGAACTTGGTTCCTGAACATAGTATGCACCCGCGTGAAGTGTAGGATCAAAGGTAAACTGAGGCCTCCGGCTCAAGTAGAATCCGTTAGCGCACCAGGGAATCCTATTACCCTCCTTAATGGCATCATTTACAACTGAATCGACATCACATCCAACAGATTTAAAAGGGTTAAGCCTTATTGATACAACAGGTTCATTCTCCTCAATAGCAGCTACAATTTTGGGAGCAAGCTCACCGGCAGCATCGTTTAAATATTCCAGGAATATAGCAGGAAGCTCCTTTGATACAAAAGTGCTTAAGCTTCTCTCAACCTTACGATTTTTTTTTGATTGCTTGCCCATTATTCTCAAACCAGCTTTTGGATTGTTTAATTATTATTTTTCCAACCAGATTTTGGCGGCTTTGAGTGTGGAGAAAACCTTTATGGAGAATTTTGAATTTGCAGTAATTGTCTCTGCAAAAATTACATATGCCACATAGAGGGCGGTGTTGAGAATAATCGCATATTTAATTGAATCAAACTCCTCTGTTACTTCAGTCGCCTTTTTCATAAGTTCTCTGACTCCGGATAGAGTAAATGAGAGCTTCGAACTACCGGCACTGTCAAAAATTCTTAGATTCCTGGGAAGAGCCTTGTTATTTTTAAACGATTCAAGAAGATTAATTTTGCTTTCCAAAGTAATAATGTCATCACTTTTTATGTAGAGATAATCTCCTTTTGAATCTTTTTTAATTTTATATAACAAGTTATTCTTCATGCTGTTGTAAAAAGACAAGCTTCACTCCGGAAAAAAAATGGCGGCATAAATAATAATGCCACCTACTAAGTTAGGGAAATTATTTTATTAATAGTTCAGCTTATATAACATCTGAGAAAACAAAATGTTTACACAATCTTTAAGAATAATATTCACAGACAACAAGCATAGTGCTAATTAAGAAATTGTTATATAGAACAGTCAATCTCGAGCCACTCTCTGGCAGCTGTTACAGAAGAGAAGGCCTTTATATAATAGCTCTTATTGCTTATAAGATTTTCGGCCAAGAGACCGAAGGCAGTATAAACGGGTGAATTATATATAATTGCATGTTTTACCAATTGATACTTTTCGGCAACTTTACTCGCTTTCTTTAATATTGCAGGAATCTCCTGTATAGAGAATTTAATACAAATATCTCTGGAGTCCTCCAGTATTCTTAAATTCTGAGGAAGTTTATCTCCTTTATCAAAGTAGTCAATAGTTTCAATCATATAATCAAGAGTGACAACCGGGTTGGACTTCCTATAAAGGTAACTTCCTTTTGAATCTGATTTAATTTGGAACATATGACTAAATGAGTTAATGAATTAATTGGTCAATTATTGTATAAGTGAGTGAGATAAAGAGTAGACTTATAATTTAATAGCTAATAAATATAATCAAAAAGTTTAAATAAAGCGTATATAATTATTGAGAGCGTTTCTAAATAATAACCAAATAATTTGGCTTATCATATATATGACGCACAAATGTATATAAACCCTTAAATGAGCGGGAAATAAAGTTACCGTTTATTACGGGATAAACCCGAAGAGCGGAAAAATTCAGTAGCGTAGTTAGCTCCCCAAAGGTCGTAGCGGTCAAACTGGTCAACAAGCTTAAGCTGGAACTTAGGCCAGCTCTTTCTTGAAGGTAAAGTCCAGTAAACCTCGGCAAGAGCGGAGAAACGCGGGAAAATTCCGTATTCAAGACGCTGCCTGTGAGGGAAATACTCAGTCCACATACAACCCTGACCCCCAAGCACATTGGCAGCAACCTCAGCAGGAACCCAAGCAGGAACAGGCTCAAACAGATAGACCGAATCAACCGGAGCGTACCAGCTTCTATGGCAAAGGGTATCCTCGTTCCTTTTCTGAGCTACATTAAAATAACTATATTTTATCGGAGTCATAATCGCCTTGTGGCCAAGCTCTGCAGCCTTTATGCCATTTTCAACATTTCTCCAACTCATAACTATTGCACCATCAACAAGCCCATCATCAAGCATCTCGTCCCAACCAATAAACTTACGACCACGAGCATGCACCATATCGGCAATACGTTTTGCAAAATACTTCTGAAGCTCATTCTCATCCTTAAGCCCATACTCCTTCATGAAAGCCTGAGTCTCAGCAGACTCCTCCCACCACCTCTTGGCACACTCATCAGCACCAATGTGAATATATTGACCCGGAAAAACATCCATCAGCTCATTAAATACATCAGAGAGAAATTCAAAAACCTCCTCCGACGGAGCAAGCACATTATTCTGCCTGTTATAAATACCCCATGTAATTGCAGGCTCTTTAGGAATATTTGGAGTGGTACTGAATTGCGGATAAGTAGCAATTATTGCCATAGAGTGACCCGGAACATCAATCTCAGGAACAATCTCGATATATCTCTGAGCAGCATACTCAATCACATCTTTCATCTGCTCAATTGTGTAGTAACCGCCGTAACGAGTACTGTCAACGCCTGTTCCCGGGAAGATCCCAATAATGGTACCAGCCCTCCACGAACCAATTTCATTAAGCTTAGGATGGCTCTTGCTCTCCATTCTCCAGCCCTGATCGTCAGTCAAATGCCAATGAAAATAATTCATCTTGTGAAGAGCCAGATAATCGATGTATTGTTTAATATAATCAACAGAGTATATGTGTCTTACAACATCAAGATGCATGCCCCTATACTCAAAACGAGGGAAGTCAACAATTTCAGCAGCAATTACCTGAAGATTAGGAATTGATTTTTGGGAGTTTACCCGGTTGAGGTGCTGTGCAGAGAGCTGCGCTGAGTGCTGAGATGTATTTTGCGTTGAGTGCTGAGCTGTATGTTCTGCAGAATGTTGCCCAGCATGAGCAGTATGTTGTGCAGTGTGTTGTGCAGTGTGTGAATCCCTGAATTGAACCGGAAGCATTTGAATAAGAGACTGGACAGCGTAAAAGAGCCCCTGAGGATTTGCACCAACCAAGGTAGCTGTGTTGCCAGAGGTCTTAAGGTAATAAGCACCTTCCCGTTTAATATCTTCTGCTGTAAAGTCAAATTTAGCCGGATCGATCAGAGAGCCAAGCGGCTTTATTGAGAGGTCGATTACAGAGATTTCAGCTGATTGAGAGACAATTACATTTGCAGCATTTAAGGTTTTAGCAGCACTTTGAGCTTTTGACGCCTTTGAAGATTTTGTTGCTCTTGAAGTTTTTAAAGTACCTGAAGTCTCAGACGAACTTGAAGCTACGGATGCACCTGAAGTTCCGGAAGGTTGTGACTTCAAAAAAGTTTCAAGTTCAGCCTGCGTGTTTACGATTTTCAGCGAAAACCCGTAGTAATTATTCAAATAGGTATTTAAAAAGTCGGCGGAATTCATCTCCTCACAACCGGGAGCCAAAATTACACTCCCCGGCGTTATCGTAACACCTCCGGTGCCATTTACATATATATACTGAGGTTCGGGAATAATTGAATTTGTCAGATTATTTGTCCTGAAATCCCCCCTTTTGCCCTCTCCGTTTACAATCATAGCTGTCATTATCATTACAGATAAAAGTAATAGTGATCTAAGATTTTTCATTTTTTGATTTTTTCTTGAAACCCCAAATTAATACTAACTATAATTGCAATTAGACATCAATTAACGAGCTTTCCTATTTAGTCACAAGATAGAAAAATAAAATTACACTGCCCCCAAAGCCATTTCGATTTGGTCGGTAACTCTATCAACAATCTCCTTAAGTTTACCACCCAGCATCATCTTAAACATACCAGAAAGTTCGGTGTCCATCACAAGCTGAAAATCGGTGTGTGAGGGGTCGGGTGAATCAAGATTAATAGTAAATGAGAAAGGGAAAGGCGAATTGCCATACTGTTCGTACACGATTCTGCTGAAAGGAGTTCTTTCAGCAATTTTTACCCCAAGCTCCATCCCCTGAGCCCTCGCAACAAGTGTGTCAGGAGTTGTAGTCAAATCAGCCTTCCCGGCCATTTCGGGCGGAATATTTTTGGTAAAGTTTGTCAAATCGGTAAACACCGCGAATAAAACCTCAACAGGACGAGCAATTCTCACCACCCGACCCTCTATATGTGTACTTGAAGCCATTTTTAAATTAATGAAATGTTTAGACTTAAATCAGGAGCTATTGAGTCTGCTGCCCCCAAACCTCAGGCTGATACCTCCAATCCTGAAGCGTCTCCAGGTCTGAATCCTTAATGAATTTGCACTCAACAGCCTCATTTATAAGAGAATCGTAATTTGTTAATGTACGAAGTTCAACATTACCATACTCGAAAGCACGGCGCGCCTTATTGAAATTGTACGAGAAAATTGCAACCATTCCAAGAACATTTGCCCCCTCTTTATTCAAACACTCAACCGCAGAGAGTGAACTCCCCCCTGTCGAGATAAGATCCTCAACCACAACCACCTTTGCCTTAGCAGGGAGTTCACCCTCAATCTGTGCGCCGGTACCATGATCTTTTGGTTTAGGACGCACATAAATAAAAGGTTTTCCAAGCTCCTCGGCAACAAGAACTCCCCACGCAATAGCACCGGTAGCAACGCCGGCAATAACATCAACATTCTCGTAGCTTTGAGAAATGAGCCTGGCTAAACTTTTGGTGACAATTGAACGAGCCTTGGGATATGACAAAATTTTTCTATTATCGCAATATATAGGAGACTTCCAACCGGAAGCCCAGGTAAAAGGTTTCTCCACATTCAACATCACAGCTTTAATATCCAACAGCTGTCTGGCGATTATTTTTTCTACAGACTCCATAAAATAAATTAACTTTGTACAAAGATAGTAAAATCAATCCTATTTTTTAATGTTCAGCATCTACTTCAACAACCGCCGGCTTTCTGTATGTTCCAATACAGACCAAATGATCAAAGACCCCGAAGCAGTACTATACAAACCCGGTTCAGCGGAAGAACTCGGAGGCATTCCAATGCTCTTTGACCAGACCCCCAACATCTCAAGAATGTATGTACCGAGCGAGAATGAAGAGACAACATTCAACCAACTCTTTTCGGGTCTCACCCACATCAATGCAGGCGGAGGTTTGGTGACCAACTCAAAAGGAGAGTTTCTGATGATATTCAGGCACGGCAAATGGGATCTGCCAAAAGGAACTCAGGAACCAAACGAAGATATTCGCTGTGCAGCAGTGAGAGAGGTTGAAGAGGAGTGCGGAATAGACAAAGTTGTTATAAAGCAGCATATTTGCGACACATATCACACCTACCACAGAAACAATCTCTTCTGGCTAAAATGTACAAAATGGTATAAAATGGAGTACACAGGCAATGGAACTCACACCGTTCCCCAAGTGGAGGAGGATATCGAGAAGGCTATATGGATTAAGAGGGAGGAATTAGCAGGCTATCTTGAGAACACCTACCCGTCAATTATTGAGGTATTTCGCCTAAGCAAAACAGTTTAAATCAGAAATAATCACTTGATTTTCTACTAACCGAAAATTACCTCAGGTCAGTTACAGTTAAACCGGACATTTTGGAGTCAGGAAAAACAAAATTTGAGAGAGACCAGGCAGGAACACTTTTAAATGAAGTGATTACAACCTTGTAGTTGCTCCCATCCTTTCCGTTATATTCAATAGAAACAGGCAGATTGGTGATCTTATTAATCCCCACAATCACATTTTTGTATGCAGTCCTTTTGCTAACCGGAGTAAGCTCAATAATCCATACCGGCCCATCCTTGGGCTTTTCAGGAAACTTATAACCACTATCCGGACCACCAAGAGAAGTTAAAAACCCAACAGGATTCTCAACAAGATCTTTTTGAGTAGTATCATTCGGGAAAATTGTCAGCTCACCGGCATCAACATTAACTATCCACTTGCTCTTTCCATCACAGAACAGCTCAACATGAGGATTAATCAGCCTAAAGGCATTACCCTGAGCCTGAACTGTACCCTTGAAAGCATCAGGAGTAGCCGAACCCGCGATATTAGCAACCATCTCAAACTTTAGCTCAACAGCCGCATTCTCCTTAATTGCCTCGGTCATCTTCCTAAGCAACTGAGCAGAATTTGTATTTGCAGGAGCAGAGGTAAAAGAGAATATCGAAACCAGGAGCACAAGAGCACCCGGTAATCCTGCAACTTTTGACTTTAACATAAATGAATTGGCCATTTTAATCAATCGAAGAGAGAATTCTGTCAAGGGTCATGAAGTCTGAGATTAAAACCTGACGTGCACGGCTACCCTCCTGAGGGCCAACAATTCCAGCCGCCTCAAGCTGATCCATTATTCTTCCGGCACGATTGTATCCAAGATTCATTCTCCTCTGAATGAGTGATGTAGAACCCTGTTGATACTGTACCACAAGTTTTGCCGCTTCGTCAAAGAGCTTATCCCTTTTTCCAAGGTCAATCTCACCCGCCATTGAAACATCCCCCTCTTCACCAGTATACTCGGGCAAATAGTGTGCCGAAGAGTAACCCTGCTGATTTCCTATGAATTCGGTGATCCTCTCAACCTCGGCAGTATCGATATAAGCACACTGAACACGAGTCAACTCACCACTTACAGAGATAAGCATATCTCCGCGACCAACCAGCTGATTTGCACCGGTAGATTCAAGAATAGTACGTGAGTCAATATTTGAGATAACCCTGAATGCAATACGCGCAGGGAAGTTGGCCTTTATAAGACCGGTAATAATGTTTGTAGTAGGCCTTTGAGTTGCAATCACAAGGTGAATTCCAATCGCACGTGCAAGCTGGGCAAGGCGAACGATAGGCTCTTCAATCTCACGACCTGCTGTCATTAAAAGATCAGCAAACTCATCTATAACCACAACAATAAAATGCATGTATCTGTGACCCTTAAGAGGGTTCAGGCGACGCGAAAGAAACTTCTCGTTATACTCCTTAACTGTTCTTACATGAGCCAGTTTAAGCAGATCGTACCTCGAATCCATCTCTATTGTCAGAGACTTTAAAGTATATACAACCTTTTGAGTATCAGTAATAATAGCATCTTCACTATCAGGAAGTTTAGCCAAAAAGTGCTTCTCAATTTTTGAGTAGAGCGAAAGCTCAACCTTTTTCGGGTCAATAAGCACAAATTTAAGTTCAGACGGATGTTTTGTGTAAAGTAACGAGGTAATTATTGCATTCAAACCCACCGATTTACCCTGACCGGTAGCACCCGCCACCAAAAGGTGAGGCATTTTGGCAAGGTCAAACATCATTGCCTCATTGGAAATTGTACGGCCAATAACAACAGGTAACTCAAAGTTTGCATTTCTAAACTTAGGGTCTTCGAGAACCGACTTCATCGGAACCACACTAGGCTTATCGTTTGCAACCTCAATACCAACGGCATTTGTACCCGGTATTGGGGCAATAATTCGTACACCTCTTGCAGCAAGCGAAAGGGCAATATCATCCTCAAGCCTCTTGATCTGAGAAATTCTCACACCTGCACTCGGTACAATCTCATACAGAGTAACAGTCGGGCCAGTGCGGGCAAAAATCTTTTCGACAGAGATTTTATAATCACTTAAAGTTTTAACAATCTTTCTGTTATTCTTCTCAAGCTCATCAGCAGGAACCTTATAAATTCTGTCCTTGTAGTCATCCAACAGACTTAAAGGAGGAATCTGGTAGTTTGCCAAATCAAGACGCGGGTCAAAAAGCGTGTCCAGAGAGCCTTTAGGAAGATCTTTCAAGAAATCCTCTTCGTCATCATTTGTATTTTCAATAACCTCAAACGGCGGTAAATTTTCATCTGCATTATCAGCAAACTTCTCATCAACCATCTCAATTTCAGGCTGCTTCTCAATTTCAAAAAGAACCTTTTTACCATCATCCGGGGTCAGCTCCTCCTCAATTACCTCCGAATCGGATGCTTCATCAGCAGTTGTCTCCAAAACGGCAGAGTCATCAATCATAAAAGTGTCATCAATCACAACCTCCTCACGACGCTTAGGGTGGAAAATTGCAGCTATTGCCCTGCCAAACCACTCCACAACCTTGTAACTGATTAAAACAAGCCAGGTTATAAAAAGAACAATTATCACAGCTCCTGCACCTGTCACTCCAAGCATTCCAATAAGCCATCTGTTCACAAAATAGCCGTAAGAGCCCCCTGCCCCATTGCCAAACCAATCGTCAAAGCGGGTAAAGCCAAATACAAATGAAAATAAAAGCGAAAGAATAATTGCTCCGTATGCTGAGAGAAAAAATTGACGTAAAAGACTTACTTTCTTAATTTTAAGCGAAAAAATCGCAACTGCGGCAAAGAAGAAGGGAATAATAAAAGCTCCCAGGCCAAACAGTCTTGACACCAAAAAGTTGGCCCAGAAAAACCCAAGTTTACCCGCACCGTTCTCTACCGGCACTATTGTACTCCAGACATCGGGGCGTGATAACAGCGACTGATCCTCAGCCCAGGTAAAAACATAAGAGATAAGAGCAACAAATGTATAAACCGATAAAGCGGCAAAGAACAAACCTGTTATGAGCTTAACAGCCTCTATCCCCTTAGGTGGGGGAGCGATCTCTGCAGCAACACTCTTCTTTTTGGCCATATTAAATAAATGCTTGAATTTTAGAATTATAACCTTTCAATTTTTGCTCCGAGAGCATTAAGACGTATGTCAATATTCTGGTAGCCTCTGTCAATTTGCTCAATATTTTCAATAATGCTTGTCCCTTTGGCACTCATAGCTGCAATCAGAAGAGCAATTCCTGCCCTTATGTCCGGAGAGGACATTTTGGTACCTCTGAGACAGAACTCTCTGTTATGTCCGATGATGGTTGCCCGGTGCGGATCGCAGAGAATAATCTGAGCGCCCATGTCAATCAGTTTGTCAACGAAAAAGAGGCGGCTCTCGAACATCTTCTGGTGAATAAGCACCGAACCTTTTGCCTGTGTGGCCACAACCAAAAATACCGAAAGCAGGTCGGGAGTTAGTCCCGGCCAAGGGGCATCGGCAATGGTCATGATTGATCCGTCAAGGAAGCTCTCAATTTCGTAGTGTTCGTGAGTTGGTATGTATATGTCGTCGCCTTTGCGCTCAATTGTTATTCCAAGACGGCGGAACTGGTCCGGTATAATGCCAAGCTGGTCGTAAGCTACATTCTTGATTGTGAGTTCACTCGCAGTCATTGCCGCAAGGCCGATAAAACTGCCGATTTCGATCATATCGGGCAGGATTGTGTGCTCAGTTCCGCCCAGCGATTCAACTCCCTCAATTAAAAGAAGGTTTGAGCCGATGCCCGAAATCTTTGCACCCATTCTGTTGAGCATCTTGCAAAGTTGTTGCAGATATGGCTCACAGGCAGCGTTATAAATTGTGGTTTGACCCTTGGCCATCACCGCCGCCATCACTAAGTTTGCAGTACCGGTAACCGATGCCTCGTCAAGAAGCATATAGCAACCCTTAAGTCCGTTTTTGGCAGTAAGTTCAAAGAATGAACCACCGCTTTCAAAATTAAGTTTTGCACCAAGCTTCTCCATACCAATGAGATGCGTGTCAAGTCGGCGGCGGCCGATTTTGTCGCCTCCCGGTTTTGGCATGAATGCGCTGCCGAATCTTGTGAGAAGCGGCCCGGTGAGCATCACCGAACCCCTTAGAGCCGATGACATTTTGCAAAACTCCTGTGATCTTATAAAATCAAGGTCAATATCGGCCGCTGTAAAGGCATAAGAGTGCGAAATACAGGCCGAAGTGCCCGAAGCGCAAAGGTTTTCGACCTTTACTCCCAGACGGCCAAGTAGTTCAATGAGCTTCATAACATCAATGATGTCAGGCACATTATGAACTACAACCCTCTCTTTTGTGAGTAATACAGCGGAGAGTATCTGGAGCGCTTCATTTTTAGCCCCCTGCGGAGTGACCTCACCATTGAGCCGGTGTCCACCCTCTACCTTGAAAACAGCCATTACTTTCTCTTGTTTATTTTTTTCTTATTACCTCTGTAGACATTGCTCCTGTGACCCTCGCTCCTGTAGCTTTCGCCCCTATTTCCTTCGCCTCTGTGAGACTGATATGCGCCGTGGCTTCCCTGTTGTGTAGGCGACGGAGCATAATGAACGGTAGATAGGTGAAAATCCTCCGGAATTTTAATCCTTCCACCAGAAAGAGTATCAATATCTTTAAAAATTGTCTCCTCACTTACAGAATCTTTATTCCAGATAAGATACTGCTGCCTCATATAGTTGGCAAGAACCATGACCATATTGCGGCGAAGCTCATCTTCAGGCTTTTCGGCAATCATATCCACCATATTCTGGATATTTCTCCCGTAGTGAGCTGCCTTGAGAGGAGTTTTATCCAGAGGAACCGGGTTTGGTTTCGTGATAAAGGTCTCCTTTGTAGGCAGAGGATATGGAGATTCAATATCTATTTCAAAATCAGAAATAATCTGAACGTGATCCCACAGTTTATGTCTGAAATCATTGAGGTCTCTCAGTTGAGGATTAAGAATTCCCATTACTGCAACAACGGCTCTGATTTGTTCGTTTCGTTTATCCTTATCCTCTATGTTCATCACATATTCTATCATCTTCTGAACATGCCTTCCATATTCGGGCATTATCAGCTTACTTCTCTGAGTATTATAATCCATCTCTGTTATTTTTTATTGCCGATCTCTTTTTTGCTAATCTCCAGCAAAGATACATAAATTTTGGCACCCAACTCTTTAAGATAAAGCTTAGCCCATTTGTCTCCAATCTCAAGAACTTTACCTCCTCTGTTTTCGAAAGGTCCGCAAATGATATCAACCTCGTCACCGCAGATAATTATCTCTTTGTGTGCGGCTACCTCAAGAAATTCCTTGATTGAATCAATCTCGCAATCTCTAACGATTGCAGGTCTGCCCAGATAATAGACAATTCTCGAAACGCCATATATCAGAAGCAGTTCGCGAAGTTTATGCTCATCACATTTGACAAAAATATAGGAGTTGAACAGCGGAATCTCAATTAGCTTGATTCTGTCGCTCCATCTTCTTTTAACCTTGTGCAAAGGTAAGTAAACTTCGATCTCCATCTCACTGATGCGATCAAAAACTCTCTTTTCTGCCCGGGCGGATGTATAAAGTACATACCAGGACATATTGTGTTGTTAATTTGGTGTAGTCACTACAAATGTACTCAAAATATAGGTAAATGAATTATCTTTGTTAAGCTAAAATTAATAATGATTTAACGTTTAATTTAACATTAAATTTTACCTTATATTAAAGTTTGAATAATTATATATAAATGCTTATCAGACTGTTTTATAATTGCTTAGTTTTACCTTAACTCCAATTTTGTTCCTTTTTTTCCTTTTTAGCTTCAAATAACCTCGAATAATTATATTGATATGTACAATCAACTGATTTCAAACAAACTTAAGCTGGCCGTTGTGGGTCTTGGATATGTGGGTTTACCCCTTGCACTTGAGTTCGCAAAAAAAATGTCCGTTATTGGATTTGACATAAACGAGAGGAACCTCAAAATGTTGCGCAACAGCCAGGACCCGAGCGAAGAGCTTGGCCCCGAAACATTTGAGAATCGCAATATAATATTCACCTCCGACCCCGAAGAGCTCAAAAAAGCGAGCTTTTACATTGTGGCAGTTCCCACACCTATCGACAAATACAACACACCTGACCTCAAACCTCTGCTTTCAGCCACACTTTCGGTTGCAAAAGTCTTAAAAAAAGGAGATTATGTAATTTATGAGTCAACCGTTTATCCCGGTTGTACTGAGGAGGAGTGCGTTCCGCTGCTGGAGAGTGTTTCAGGGTTAAAGTTTATCGAGGATTTTAAAGTAGGCTACTCGCCTGAGAGAATTAACCCGGGTGATGCAGAGCACTCTCTGCAGAAAACCATTAAAATTGTTTCGGGTTGCGATGACGAGTCCCTTGACATCATTGCAAAGGTTTACGAAACAGTTGTGGAGGCCGGCGTTCACAGAGCTCCCGGGATGAAGGTTGCCGAGGCAGCCAAGATAATTGAGAACACTCAAAGAGATGTTAACATTGCTCTTATGAACGAGCTCTCAATTCTATTCAACAGAATGGGAATCAATACTTACGATGTGATAAACGCCGCGGCAACCAAGTGGAATTTCGTGGCTTACACACCAGGGCTGGTTGGTGGCCACTGCATTGGTGTTGACCCCTATTATATGGTTCATAAGGCCTCTGAGCTTAAGTATCACCCACAGATGATTGCCTCAGGCAGGTTTGTGAATGATTCAATGGGTGGATATATTGCAAAGCAGACCGTCAAGAGAATGCTGGCCGGAAATCAGTCTGCCGGAATACAGGCAGGCATTCAGGCGGGCGTTCAGGCGGGCGTTCAGGCAGGCAACCAGACGGGCATTCAGTCAGGTAACCAGGCAAGTAACCAGGCAGGTAACCAGGCAAGTAATCAGGCAGGTAATCAGGCAGGTAACCAGGCAGGTAACCAGGCAGGTAACCAGGCAGGTAACCAGGCAGGTAACCAGGCAAGTAACCAGGCAAGTAATCAGGCAGGTATTCAGTCACCTGCAAAATCGCGTGTACTCATAATGGGTGTAACCTACAAAGAGAACGTCTCCGACATACGAAACTCAAAAGTAGCCGACATTGTATACGAACTCCTCAGCTACAGAACCGAAGTTGACGTTGTTGACCCAAAAGCAGATCCCGCCTATGTAGATCACGAATACGGAATCAAAATGGTCGACAAACCAACCGGCAAATACAACGCCATCATAATGGCAGTACCCCACAAAGAGTACCGCTCAATGACCCAGGACGACTTCAAAGACCTCCTCGTACCCCACGGCCTTGTAGTTGACATCCGCGGCGTCTTCCGCAACATAATCAAAGACCTTGATTACTGGTCACTTTAAAGACCTTGATTACTGGTCACAGTAAGTGCCATGGATTATTAGCTACTGTAAAGGCATAAATTACTGGCCATTGCAAAGACCTGCGCTCCCGAACACTCTAAACACCTGAATTACTGGCCATTGCAAAGACTTTCTCTGTGATTACCGATAATAGTTGCACTCAAATACCAGTGATGATGTTATGGTGATTTTTAAGACACTTTGCAAAGCACTCGTTATCTGTGTGTTACAATATTCATTATTCAAAAAAGCGCATTATCATTTCTGTATATATTTGACCATATGCGCGTTACGAAACAACTTAAAATTCACAATTTTTTAAGCTAGTCGTTTTAGCAATACAACCGCCTCAATAACCCTCTCGAGGGCTTTGGTCACGCTGTCGGTGCTCTTTGCCGTTTTTGACAGACGGGCGCTTCTTTGCCTGATTGACCGGGCAAGCTCTTCAAGCGACTCCGACGACTCTTTAATCTGAGCAGCAATCTCAACCCCAATATCACTAATCAACTGCCTCTCTCTAATTCGTAAAACAACCGAAGCCTTCTCAAGCTCCACCCTGGTATCTTCATCAAGCCCCTTCGCAAAACGCACCCTATCAGCCTCTTCAAGAGCGCGCCTGATCAAATTCAACTCCTTGGCAATTAAATCTGTTTTCATATTGGTGTCTTTTATATTGATTTACAATTGGTTGCAATTGGTTGCAATTGGTTGCAATTGGTTTAGATTTGTTGCGATTGATTTCGATTGATTTCGATTGATTTCGATTGATTTCGATTGATTTCGATTGGTTTCGATTGGTTTCGAACCAAAAACAATCCCTGGGAATTCTTTCCTTTTAGTTGATAATCTGCAAGTTAGGCGAACTACCAAAATACTTATAACTCACTGAATATAAAGCAAGAGGAAAGAATTCCCAGGGATTGAGCTTTTCACACATTATTGAAAACTGTTTTTATTTCGTCAATCATTCTATTTAACTGATTATCTGAAGGTTAAGATATTCTGTGCAAACATTTAACATCTTGATTATGAAGCAAGAGGAAAAAATTCCCAGGGATTGAAAATGGAAGGTTTGCTGTCAAGTATCAAGTGTTGAATTGCTATTCATTTATTTATGTATGTATGTATGTATGTATGTATGTATGTATGTATGTATGTATGTATGTATGAATTAGGAATTAGTATAAATAATAGCTGAGTAGGTGTTAAAATTTTATTGACTTAAGGCCTTTTTCAAGAGCTTCAAGCTCTTTGTTAAACTCAAGAAGTTCTTCCCAAAAATCAGCAACCTCTTTACCTTTTTGCAGTTCGGTGGTGAGTTTTGAATGGGCTCTTGCCAAATGTTTAATGGCGGAAATGATCCCGGCCTTTCTGGAGGTCAACTCCTCTGCCCTGCCCTTGAGCTCAAAATAGCGTTTGTCATGTATGTAGCCGTCGCTTGCAATATGATTAACGCTTAAGTTTGGAATAGTTTGATTAATCGTAGATGCTTGTTCATGCTGATTAATCGTAGATGTTTGTTCATTTTGATTAATACTTGAGGAAGGTTTTGTTTGAGTAACAGTTGAGGCAGGCTCAAGTTGATTTGCACCCGAGGCAAGTGTAATATGATTAACGCTCAAGTTTGGAATAGTTTGATTAATCGTAGATGCTTGTTCATTTTGATTAATAGTTGAGGAAGGTTTAGTTTGATTAACACTAGAGGTTGGTTCGTTTTGACTTATGATCGAGAATGGTTTAGTTTGATTAACGCTTGATGTTGATTCGTTTTGACTAACGCTCGAGGTAGGTATAAGTTGACTAACACTCAAGGCTGGTTTATCCGGCTTGGTGGCCTTTAAATAAGTGATGTAATTTTGTTCTACGCCTCTCTTTTCGTTCTCTATCAGCAGATTTACCGAAGGCGAAGCAAGAACTTCGCATAAAACCTCCGTTACAGCATTTACTAATGTATCTCCCTGAATAACAAAGCCTCTGACCGACTTAGCCTGGGCTCTTTTGTTCAAAACCTCAGCCGTATAACCTACAACACGGCCGGCACTTTTGCCAATCCCAAGCGGAAGAGCCTCCACAAAACCCAAATCATTAAATTTGCGAACAAGCGAATCAAGAGTCCTCCCCAACGACCTGAACTCACGGCCGGCATCCTCCCACCTCGCCTTTCCCGCAAGAACCTTAAGCGCCCTTTTGTAAGTAAGCAAAATCTCCACCGAAACACCAGCCTTTTTTGCCAGCGACATATCCTTAACGTATGCTCCATATACCGAATTAAGCTCCGAGACCCTCAGCTCCGGATCACTAAGTGACGAGGAGTACCAGAAAGCTCTCTCAGCCCGTATTTGCGCTATCTCCTCAAAAAGGAGGGTCGGGTGCTTTGAAAACGAGTCGCATGAAGCGGTATAAGTGTCAATAGCCTTAATTTGATCCTTGGATAATGAGGCGCAGCCAGCTGTTCCAAAAAGTGACAAAATCACAAAAAGTGACAAAAAAACAATTACCCAATTTGTCACTTTAAGTACTCTAAATACCCTAAATGAATTAAATTCCTTAATTGTCTTCATATATCTTCATTAAATACATTAATACTCTTCATATACCTTTTTAAAATACCTTAATTGTTTTCATATGTATTTTAAAATTTAGATTTCACAGCAAAAGGAGCATAAGCCACAAGGAGATTGAATAGGAGCAGAAAGATTAATCAAGTGCAAGAAGATTGTTCGGGAGCAGAAAATTGCGGCAGTTGCAGAACTCGCTGTAAATCAAAAATAAAACATAATTGACTATGAAACAAATAGATACAGCTCAACACCAAGAGAATATGGCTCAATGTAGCATAATGAGGTCTGAACGTGTGTTTTTAGTTGTTCAACAAGGAGATTATGCCGGCTTGAATATGTGCCGGCTTGAATCCATATTAGATATTAATTTGTTTTAGAGATAAAACAAGTGTTTTTATTGATTTTAAGATTTAAGGCAAACAAAAAGGGAGACCGTGTTGGATCTCCCTGTTTTGAATCTTTTTTCGTTTCGTTTATGCTTCAGCAGTTACTCTTGGCAAAACCGATACGTATGACTTATTGTTGCTCTTTTTACGGAATGAAACAATACCATCAGTAAGTGCATACAGAGTATGATCTTTACCGATACCTACATTTAATCCGGGGTTATGAACTGTTCCTCTCTGACGAATCAGAATGTTCCCGGCTTTAGCGACTTGACCGCCAAATAATTTAACGCCTAATCGTTTACTGTGTGATTCGCGTCCGTTCTTCGAACTACCGACACCTTTCTTATGAGCCATAATCTAAAAATTTTTCCGGATTAAAAATTAAGCAATTTCTTCGATTTTGATTTGTGTAAGACACTGACGGTGACCGTTTTTCTTAGAATAACCTTTACGGCGTTTCTTTTTGAAAACAATAACCTTTTCACCTTTAAGGTGAGTAAGAACCGTTGCCTTAACAGAAGCTCCCTCTACATAAGGGGCACCAATCTTAATAGCTCCATCGTTGTCAACCAGAAGAACTTTTTCAAAATTCAACGTTGCACCCTCCTCGGCTTTCAGACGGTTTACATAGAGTTTTCTATCCTTCTCTACTCTAAATTGCTGTCCTGCAATATCTACAATTGCGTACATAAAATAATTTTTAAAAATTATTGACTGCAAGCGGCTGTTATCTAAACAACTCTTATTCAATAGCTTGACAATCTTCTATTAATATTTTTGGAACGCAAATATATGCAAATATTATTATTCCACAAAATTTTACGTGAATATTTGCAGGGAGAGGGACATTCTCCGCGCCAGTTTTGGATATATGCTTGTTTGACAGATGTTTGCAAAACAGACTTTGTCTATAAATCTCGAAATTCCATAAAGTCTCATTTGTAAAACTCTTAATTACAGAATGTTGTCCAAAACTGGCGCGGAGAATTTTGCTGTGGCAAAGTTGTGTGCGCATTAGTGTGTTTGCCATAAATGCAAGCACCTGTATATTTATAAGTTGCGTAAAACAACGCAAAAAACATATTCTCATGTCAAATATTTTCTCCGCTTTACACAATTATTTTACATTTTTTAATATCTTTGTGCAACATGGACTCTCCCTTTACATACAACACATATGTTACCGGCACTGATTTCATCTCCAGACATCAGGAACTGGATCTTTTCATCAACCTCGTAAGACAAAAACAGCACATATTAATCTACGAACCCCCAAAAAGCGGAAAGCACTCCCTCATTCAACAAGGGCTCATCAAACTTCGCCAGGAGGGCTACAGCTACACAGTCTGCAAAATCAACCTCTTTAATGTACGCACCCAGAAACACCTGTTATACAAAGTGTTCGACTCATTATTGGATACCTTTTGCAGCAGTCCGCAGGAGAGAGAGGAGGTAATTGCCGAGATCAATTCCGGTATTGCCGGAGTATTTGGAGAGGGCGAGGTTAAGTACGAAACAGCCACAGACCCAATTCCGGACGCCATCGCCGAGCAGATTTTGAATATGCCCGAATTCATGGCAAACAAGTACAACACAAATCCGGTTATATACCTCGAGGAGTTTCAGGAACTTCTTCTATTGGACGACAACTACTATGTGCTTAAACTTCTGGAAAAAATTCTTCAAAGCCACACTGCAAGCACCTATATCATAACAGGTTCGCAGGTTAACGCAATGAAAGAAATTTTTGAAGTGCAGAGGTTTTTCTACAACTTTGCCGAAAGAATCAAGCTCGGCAGAATCGACAAAAAGAGCTTTACCGACTTCATTATAAGGAGTTTCCTCAAAGCCGGCCGGGTAGTGTCAAAAGAGTTGGCCGACAAAACCTACGAACTGACCGACGGCCATCCATGGTACACGCAGCAACTGGGCGACATCTCCTTCCTCCTCACCCGAGGCTTCCTCACCGACCAGATACTAATGCAATCGTTCACCTCGCTAATCGAACTCCACTCTTACCGATTTCTCACAGTAACCGGCCGTCTGAGCCGATTTCAAATAAATTTTCTCAAAGCAATTCTGGACGACGCCGAAAAACTGAGCTCCGCCGAGGTAATGCTCCGCTACGGCTTCAACTCATCGGCCAACGTCAACCGCCTCAAAGAAGCACTCCAGAAAAAGGAGATACTCACCCAGGAAAAGGGCAAATGGGAATTCCTTGACCCCCTCTTCAAAACCTGGCTCAAAAACGTTTACTTCGAACTGTAAGGGCACAATTCTCCGCGCCAATTTGTGGTATACATCTAATATTCAAGCATTTCGAAACGAGCCGAAATGTGGGCAGACATTGAGAAGAAAATTTCTCCGCGCCAGTTTGTGGTATACATCTAATATCCAAGCATTTCGAAACTAGCCAATATGTGGACAAACATTGAGAAGAAAATTTCTTCGCGCCACTTTGTGGTATACATCTAATATCCATGCATTTCGAAACGAGCCAATATGTGGACAAACATTGAGAAGAAAATTTCTCCGCGCCAGTTTTGGATATGTGCTTATTTGTCAGGCACTTGAAAAATAGACTTTGCCAAAAATGCGCTACGTTTCAAAAAGTCTCTTTTGTAAATATTTCATTTATATATAGTTGTCCAAAAGTGGCGCGGAGAAAATCTTGCTGTATACCGCAGGCATAAACTCGCGCCGCAGGCACCACATCAATCTTCCCTGTTTCCAGCAAACAAAATCTTTAATACATTTGTTGTATTGAATGTACAATATTGAATGTGTAGCTTTGTTCTGGTAGCTTTGTTCTGGTAGCTTTGCTCAACATTATCACATATATATAAGTATGAAGAAAATATTATTAGGCATTACGGGTGCAAGCGGCCAGATATACGCCTCCAAAATGATGGAGGTGGTTAGGGCCATTAACGGTGAATTAACCGGAACAGGAAGTGGTAAGGCAAATGGAAGCGGAATGGGAGAAATTAGCAATGATAGTGAAGAGACTGATAATGTATTAGGTAGTGGTAATGTATTGGGACTTGGTAATGCAATTTTCAGTAACGCCGGAATTGGGAGAGGAAAAGGTGATAATGTACTAGGTAATGATAATGCATTGGGAAGTGGATATGTACTTGGCAATGATAATGCATTGGGAAGTGGAAGTGGTGTTGTAAATAGTAACGTAAGTGGAAGTGGTAATGGAAGTGCTGCCGGGATGGGTATTTGGTTGGATTTGGTGTTTACCGATACGGCTAAAGTGGTTTGGGAGGATGAGTTGGGTAAGAAGGTGCCGGAGGGCAACATGAATAGTAAGATGGAGAGAAAGATGGAGAGTGAACAATTTGGAGTGCTGGACAACAACAGCTACTACCACCCGTATGCATCGGGGTCAAATGCGGCAGATGTAATGATTATCATGCCGTGCACGATGGGCACAATAGGCCGAATAGCCTCGGGAGCCACATCAGACCTCCTCACACGCGCTGCCGATGTAATGCTTAAAGAACGTCGACCACTGATAATAGTACCCCGCGAAACCCCCTTCAACCTGATACACCTCCGCAACCTCACAACACTAGCAGAGGCCGGAGCAATAATAGCACCCGCCTCACCCTCGTTCTACACCCACCCGCAGAATATGGAGGAGCTCATTGACACGTTTGTGCGGCGAATACTAAATATTGCCGGAATTGAGGTGAAGTTTAAGAGGTTTGAGTGATTCTCCGCGCCAGTTTTTACTCTGAACTTTCCGAAATAAGTTTTGAAGGATCAATTACAGGAATTATTGATCCGGCCAAAAATGTGCCCGCAATTTTTTCGTAAACTATACCTCTTGATGTAGAGTAGGCAATGCTCATTAATGCAACCCCAAGGTTCCCATCAATCCTTTTTGAGTCATTATCATCGCTAATGTAGTCACCCAAGTTTGAAACAGAAAAAACATATTCAAACCTAAAGTCTCCACGAACACCAACATCTGACTTTTGATCGTCCACACCACAAAGGCCAACATCCATAATTATTCTTATGCTGTTATCTATCAAATTAAGCCTTGTAACTTGTTTACATCCAACCTTAACTGAAGAGAATCCAGGCGCTTTTGACACAAATCCCTCAGTTGTTACAATAGAAGAATTTAGTATTTTAATATCGCTAAATGATATTTTGAGATGATCTACTACTGCCATTATGCTAAATACTTAATGTGGTTATTAACAGACTCTAAAAACTGTAACCTCTCCTCAGTACAAATGCTTGTAGATGAAGATGAGACTGAGCTCTTTTTTATAAAATGAACCGTTTTATATTTTACCTGCGCTTCAAGAGGAGTTGTTATGACCTCCTCACCCAAAACAGCTTCTACCTTTGCAATGCTTTGTAAAGTAAGATTATGCATCCCGGATAGAAGCTTACTTATTTCACTCTGCTTTTTTCCCATCTCTGAAGCGAGCCTCTTCTGAGACCAACCTTTATTTTCAAGAATTGAAGAAATCTGCTCAGAAATTGCAAGATTCTTCCTGACAAACAACTTTTGCTCCGGTTTGATTCTCTCTCGTAAACGAGATACTACACTTTGATTCTTCATAATTCAATCTGAAAATCTGATGAATAATTTATGTCTGTATAATTTTTATTCCAGATAATGCTTTTTTCCACAATTGCTTTTTGAATTGCCCTGGAAAGTAAATTAGCTAATTTAAAATGCTCTTTAACATTAGGACACTCCTGAGCAAATTTTGTCGTTTTAATCCCACCATTATAAAGAAATACAACACATTCGCTAACTCTAAAGCAATATAATCTCAATTTACCTTTTACTACTATATTGGATGCTCTCATTACTGCGCTTGGTGGTGGTAAAGCAGAGGTATCAGAGATATAAGCCTCATTTCTGAAAAATTTACTTTTTGCACCATATAAACGACCTATCTGCTCAATCCACTCAAATAAAATATTTAAATCCTCAGAAACACTTTCATCAGACTCTGTGCGTTCCAGGAATCGGTAGAATTCACAATCACGTTCCATATTGGAGTTTATTGACACTGAATAATACTTAACTCGCTTAAATCTGAACTCACTCAGTCTGATAATTTTTACAAATCTATTCATTAAAACAATTATTTCAAAATTATATTAACTTATAAGTTAATTTTGTATTTATACCATTCAATATTAGTTTATTACAATATTTTACGCTCTAGAAGTTGATTCCAGATCCAGCAAATTAGATTTTTTACAAAAATTAAAGCCGGGTGGTAGTTCCCAGCTTAGAATGAGATATATAAAATTTAAATTCGAATAAATCTCCGCGCCACTTTTGGATATATCGTTGTATTTCAAATCATTGAAAAATAGACTTTGCCAAAAATGCGCTGTATTTCAAAAAGTCTTTTTTGTAACCACCTCATTAACAGATAGTTGCCCAAAAGTGGCGCGGAGATTTATTTTTTATGCCAACAGAGTGCGTTAATGCCTACGGCAAGCATGTAGTGCCTACGGCGTGTGTTAATGCCTGCGGCAAGCATGTAGTGCCTACGGCGTGTGTTAATGCCTGCGGCAAAGATGTGGTGCCTACGGCGTGTGTGGAGAATTTTCTCCGCGCCAGTTTGTGGTAACTAGCTAATTGTGTGCACATTAAAAATGAGCCAATTTTTGAGTAAAAATTGGCTCATTTTTATATTATTGATTTTCAAATCATTACCATAAACTGGCGCGGAGATTTTTTTGCGGGGCTGCCTAGCTAGTAGCTCAGCATGGCGACTTTGCCGTCCATTGAGGTGACGAGCAGAAGGCGGTTGCCAGGTTGGGCAGTTGATTTCTGAAGATGTGAATCTTTATTGGTTTTAGTATGCCTGTCTGGTAATTGGTATGTTATGGGGCGAATGTAGTTGATGAGGGCGATGGAGAAGAGGTACTGCCAGGCTACGGTGCCGTCGGTGGCGTTTAGGGCGAAGATGTTGCCTTTGTCTGTTGGTACGAAGATGAGGCCGTTGGCAGTGGTCATTGGTGATGGGGCGATTTCGTAGCCGTAGCCGGTATGCGATTCCCAAAGCTTGATGGGTGTGTTTCCGGTTGTATTTACTGCTGAGTTGTATTCTGCAGGGCTTCCAAACGTTGAGTTTGTTGTATATGCAGTAGTGGTTGCAGCAGTGTTACCGGTAGAATTGCTAGAAGCTTTGGCATCTGACCTTTTTGACCTTGATGAGCCTGCGGAACTTGTTGAAGCGGTCATACTCGCTGCTGATGATGAACTTGCAGTGTTGGCATTGGCAGCAACGTTGTAATCTTTGGTGCTGAAGGCGATGACGGTGTCCTGCATGGTTTTGATGTAAACGGCAGAGCCGTCCTGGGAGAGGCCGATTGCTTCACGGCCGCCGCGTGCACTCCACAACTCTTTACCGGTTTTGGCATCAATGGCGTGTGAGCGACGCTCAGGGGTTACGACAAAGATTTTGCCGTTTGCCTTAACCGGCCATACGGCAGCGGCAGACAATCCCCTCCCCTTACGGTTGGTCCACTCCCAAAGAAGCTTGCCCGACTTTGGCTCAAATGCATAAACCCTGTTAGCCCAGTCGCCAATGTAAACACCCTCGGCATCAGCCCAAGGCTTAGCCTCAATAAAACCTTTAATACCGTTGTAGCTCCACGCAACCTTACCACTCTTAATATCAATTGCTCTGAAGACTCCGTCAGATGCACCTATATATACTAAGTTACCAAAAACGGTAGGCGAACCCAACACACTCTTAGCGGCCTCCACCTTCCAAAGCAACTTGCCGGAACGGGCATCCAGACCGTAAATGAAGTTGTCGGTGGAGCCAACCACAAGTACTCCGCTCTTCTCACAAACCTCAGGCGAAGAGAAGACCTTGCCACCCGTAGTAAATGACCACTTGAGTGAACCGTCGGCGGCATCAAGCGCCTTGATAACACCCGCAGTATTCGAAATATAGACAGTTCCAAATGCAAAAGCCGCCGCCGACCCTATGTCCGAATCATCCTGGAACTCCCACACAACACCCACCGGGGCATGCATCACCGGATTCTCAGAATGTTTCAGTAATGGCATCGTGAGCCAAGGCTCATGAGTCACACCGTTGCTGCGCACCGCAAACGAAATCGTACCATTATTGTAATCAGAACTGCTTTGACCTTTTGAATCAGAATCTACGTACGCAACTGTAACTGAATTAGCTGATGCTGACACAGAAGCTGTTGCAGATGCTGACGCAGAAGCAGAAGAAGATGCAGACGGTGAATATGAAATAGTCACAATATTGTATCCCGCATGCCCCGCGGCAACCTTGCCGGCACGCAGATTAGACCTCCCCATTACACCACGAATACCAGAAAAGTTCAACTCACGGTTCGAGTGGCCATGACCACACAAAGAGGCCTGAATGTTCACCCTCTTTAGCATATCAATAACATCGGCATAATTCAACATAGCATCATCGAGCGGATAGTGGTTTATGAAAACCACAGGCTTCTCACGAGGCAAAGAACGAGTGACAGAATCGAGCCAAACCATAGCCTCACGAGGCACTAAAGCAGGAGCCATACGCATATTAGGGCCGGAATTTGTCCCGATAAATTGAATCCCACCCATATCAAAACTGAAATATTCGTAGCCAAAAACCTTCGCAAAGGTGTTGCAACCACTCTCACTCCACTTGGAATCGTGGTTTCCCGACAAAACAAAAACAGGCACTTTAAGGCGGTCGGTAATAGATTTCGCAAGAAGTATCTCCTCGTCAGAACCAAATTCGGTAATATCCCCCGCCAGTATTACAAAATTTATATCTTTCAATGTGTTAATATCGTTAACAGAAATCTCATAATCCTCTATGTTGGTTGCAACATCAGATATATGGAGGTCGGCCAGGAATGCAAAGCGTACAATTTGCCTTTTTACCTCCTGTCCGTATAGGTTAGAGACCGATAAAATTGTGATAATGAACAGTGTTATCGGTAACAATTTCTTAAAATTTCTCATAATTGATGAAATTAATGTTTATACAAAAATAGTTAAAAATCGAAATTAAAAAACCCTCTGATCATCACATTTTTAACTATTTCGTAGTAAAATAACACATTACGAATAGCCGTTTTTTTTAGTTGCCTTAAAAACAAACAAATAATAATTAACAATTGATAAAATGGTTATTGAAATCTAAAATATTTTTTGTTATATTTGAACAACTTAAACGGGTGACCTCCAAACTTCAAAAATGTGAGTCACCGACATTCTCTGTTCTATCTCAGGAACAAGCTATGGAAAAAATACTCAAGCATCTTAGACCTCACTTAAGAATACTACTGCAAAACTTTATGCCACGGTGGATTATATTTATAATTGACCTGGCTATAGTCGCACTATCATTTACCGCTATATGGTATTTTCGCGAAACCATTGCAGAACACAGAAGTCTCTACTTCGGATACAAACTCCTTGCTATACTATTATTCTACTCCATCTCGGCTTTAATCTTTCAAACACACCGGGGAGTTGTCAGATACTCCACAGTACAAGATCTTAAAAGAGTATCCGCATCATCATTTCTTGCATCCTCCCTGTTTCTGGGAGGGACTCTCTTTATAAACCTCACCAGTTACTGGGATGCACAAATCCCCAACTGTAATGTTTGGTTGCCTATTGTGCTCTGCTTTGTAATCATTGCAGGGCAATTAATGTTGAGGTTTATTGTAAAGAGCATATTTGAGATATTCGAAGGTGCACTTATGGGTAAAAAGAGAAGAGTCTTTATTCTTGGAACTGACTCTGACGCAATAAAACTTGCAACCCAAACATTGGGAGAGAAGACCAACCCATACAAACCCGTAGCTTTTATTACATTAGAAGAGAACCGCGCAGGCAAATCTGTGTCCGGCCTGCCTATTCTATATGCAAATGGAAGCATCACAGAACTTATGGAGCAATACAACGTTGGAACGCTCCTTATCAACAGATCTGAACTTCAGGTAATCCGAAACGAATTTTACGAAAAGTGTATTGTAGAGGGTCTTGAGCTACTCGTCGTAAACTCGTTCAGCAGATATACCAACGGAGATAACGGCAACGGAGAGCAAGTGATTCCTGCTCAAATTGACAAGATTAAAATCGAAGACCTCCTTGGAAGAAACACAATTGAGATGAACAGCAGCGCCATAGAGTATCAATTTACCGACCAGGTGATTCTCATAACAGGAGCCGCAGGTTCAATCGGATCGGAAATATGCCGCCAGATAATTCAATTCAAATGCAAAAAACTTGTTCTTGTAGATCAGGCAGAGACACCGCTTAACGACCTTTGGCTGGAACTCAATAGTAAGGGCACCGGGATTGAAATTAAGCCAATAGTTGCAAACGTGAGCAACGAAGTGAGGATGAGGCAAATATTCGAATGTGCCAAACCAAGTCTTGTATTCCACGCAGCGGCTTACAAACATGTACCAATGATGGAGTTCCACCCATCAACAGCCGTTGTCACAAACGTACTAGGCACAAAAATCTGCGCAGACCTCTCTATTGAATTCGGAGTAAAACGCTTTGTTATGATATCGACTGACAAAGCTGTTAACCCTACCAATGTAATGGGAGCAAGCAAAAGGGCAGCAGAGATATATATCCAGTCGCTATATCACCAAATGGTTAAAGACGATGTAGAAAACCCTACAAGCTTTGTAACTACCCGATTTGGGAATGTTCTTGGCTCAAATGGTTCTGTAGTACCACTCTTCAAAAGACAGATTGAATCAGGAGGACCTATAACAATTACACATAACGACATTACCAGATTTTTCATGACAATACCCGAAGCCTGTTCGCTGGTACTTGAGGCAGGGTGTACGGGGCACGGCGGAGAGATATATGTATTTGACATGGGAGAACAGGTCAAGATATATGACCTTGCAGAGAAGATGATCCGCCTAAGCGGAAAGGTACCGGGAAGAGATATAAAGATAGTAGAAACAGGGCTAAGACCGGGAGAAAAGCTATTTGAAGAGGTTCTGAATATTGAGGAGGATACCCTCCCTACATATCATAAAAAGGTGCTTATAGCCAAAGTGAGGCCATTAGCGTTCGGCTTTGTTAAACCATCGATAGACGAACTCATTGATTTTGCACTTCAGTACACACAGCCGAGAGAGGTTGTAATAAGGCTTAAACTTCTAATACCGGAGTTTGTAAGCCAGAATTCGGAATACTGCGAATTGGACAAAATTTTAATTGACAACTATTACAGAGAAAATTAACAAATATTCATATGTCATTGATCAGGAGATTTATTTTAGTTACGGCAGCTCTGTTTATAGTGGCTGCCGCCTTTGCGCAAATGAGTGACCAACAACTCATTGAAGAGTTAAAGCGCTACAGCACATCGGGCTTAAGCCAGGAACAGGTTTTGAGCGAACTTGCATCCAAAGGGGTAACCAGAGAGCAGCTTGAACGAATAAAGGCACAATACGATGCCTCAAAAGCAGCCTCATCGGGATCAATAGCCACACCCGAGAACAGAGTTCGCGAAAGTGCAGCAACAGGGCCTGACCAGGTGGTTGTAGTAAACGCACCAACCCAAGGCCCCGGTGAAGTCTTTGGAAGAACCCTCTTCTCAAGCAAAAACCTCACCTTCCAGCCAAGCTTAAACCTCCCTACCCCAGAAAATTACCAACTGGGTGCAGGAGACGAAATCATAGTTGACATTTGGGGAAACAGCGAATACAACTTCAGGCAGAGAATCTCCCCTGACGGAAATATTCACATACCCAATATCGGGCCCGTATTTCTTAACGGCCTGGATATAAAGGAGGCATCAACAAAAATCAGGCGTGCATTCAGCAGAATCTACTCAGATTTGGCCGCCGCATCACCAAAAACGTACATAAAGACATCGTTAGGCAATATCAGAAGCATACAGGTTAACATCATGGGTGAGGTAACCCTCCCCGGAACATACACTCTCAGCTCGTTTGCTACAGTATTCCACGCACTCTACTCAGCAGGCGGAATTAACGAAATAGGAAGCCTGCGAGACATAAAAGTGTACCGCGGCGGCAAAATCATCGCCGAAACCGACGTCTACGACTATCTTCTCCGCGGCGACAACTCAGGCGACATAATACTCAAAGAGGGCGACCTGGTAAGGGTTGAACCATACAAGAAACGCGTACACCTTACAGGAGCAGTAAAACGCCCAATGTGGTACGAACTCAAGGATAATGAACCTCTTGAGACTCTCATCCAATACGCCGGCAACTTCACCAGCAATGCCTTCAAGAAAAATATCCGCCTCACAAGAAAAGGCGACACCGAGTTGAAGGTATATACAATTGAATCCGAAATCTTTGACAGCTTTATGCTAAAAGACGGTGACGAAGTTATTGCAGACCAGATTCTTGGCAGATATGAAAACAGAGTATCAATCAGCGGTTCGGTCTTTAGACCAGGTGACTACGCACTTGATAGCAGCATTAAGACACTTAAAGATTTGGTAACCAAGGCAGAGGGGCCAACCGAAGAGGCCCTGCTTACACGAGTACTGCTCTACCGCGAAAATGCCGACCTCACCACCCGTGTCGAATCAATCGATCTCGAAAAATTGCTCAACGGTACAAAACCCGACATTAACCTGGCCAAAAACGACCGCCTTTTTGTTCCAAATAAAAACGAACTCCGTGACGAACTCTTCATAACCCTGGCAGGTGAAGTAAAAAGGCCGGACAACTATCCATTTGTTCACAGCATGAGCATAGAAGATCTCATCCTTCAGGGAGGAGGCCTTTTGGAATCGGCATCAAGAGCCAGAGTTGACGTTTCAAGACGAATCAAAAACCCACTTAGCACAGAGGAATCACTCGTTCAAAGCGAAGTATTTAGTTTCACCCTACACAGGGGCTTCATAGTAAACGGTGATAAAAACTTCACATTAAGGCCATACGATATTGTAATCGTCCGCCGCTCACCCGGTTACGAAGAACAGAAAAACGTTTCCATCAACGGCGAAGTACTATTTGGCGGAACCTACACTCTTGTAGAGAAAGAGGAGAGAATATCATCGGTAATCAAACGTGCCGGCGGACTTACAACCGGAGCCTACATAAAGGGCGCCCGCATCACCCGCATCATGACACCCGACGAATATGCCCAGATGCAAGCCACACTAAAGCTTACACGAGACCGCGGGCGCGGAAGCGACTCAATCTCAGTAGAGAGCCTAAACCTATCCGGCGTCTACCAAATAGGCTTTGACCTTGCCAAAGCACTCTCAAACCCCGGTGGAGAAGACGATTTGGTCTTAAAAGCCGGCGATGAGTTAACAATACCCGGAATGAACAACGTAGTCAAGATCTCAGGTGCAGTAATGTACCCCAACGCAGTGGCCTACTCCCGCGACATGAACATGAGTGACTACATAAAAAACGCCGGCGGCTACGGTTTCAGAGCCCGCAAAAACAGAGCCTATGTGGTTTACATGAATGGAAAAGTTTCAAAAGGGCCAAGTTCGAGAATTGAACCCGGATGTGAAATTATAGTACCATATAAACCGGAAAGAGACAAAATGAATACAGGTGAAATTCTTGGTGTATCAACATCAATAGCTTCAATCGCAGCGTTAATTATGGCAATAATAAAATAGATATGGAAGAATTAAATAAAATTAAGGGTGAAATTGATCTCATTGAGGTTTCTAGAAAATTGTGGCAAGGGCGCAAATTTATCTTGCTAACATCATTAACATTTGCCATTTTCGGACTCTTAATTGCGTTGATGTCACCAAACTATTACACATCTAAATGTACTATAGTTCCTCAAACAGGAGATAAATCCGGGGCAAGTAGTTTAAGTGGGATAGCAGCAATTGCCGGCATTAACCTTGGCTCATTTTCATCTGGGACCTTGTTATCACCTTCAGTTTATCCTAAAATACTTAATAATATCAATTTTCAGAAAGAAATTATTTATTCCCTTTACTGTATTGAGAAAGCAGACAATCCTATAACTTATTTTGAATACCAAACAAATAGAAAATACAAACCTTTTACCATATTTGAAAAGATAAAAAAATACACTATAGGATTACCTGGAGTTATTATCAGAACTATAAATAAAAAACCCAATACAGCAATAGAATCACATAAACAAGAAGTAAACACTATTTTAGCATTGAGCTATAATGAGAACGCTGTCATAAATACTTTTCTTGAATTTCTTTCTTTAAATCTAAACAATAAAGACGGTTATATAACTCTATCTTTTAAAAGTAGAGAGCCAAAGCTCTCTGCAGAGGTTGTCATAAAAACACAGAAACTTCTTCAGAAATACATTACAGAATTTAAATTAGAGAAGGTTAGGGAAAATCTCGAATTTGTTGAGAACAGCTATAATGAGGCCAGAATTAACTTTGAAAATAAGCAGACTGAACTGGCAAAATTTAGGGATGCTAATAAAACTCTTTCATCTGCACTAGCTAGAACTCAGGAGGAGAAGTTAACATCGGAGTATAACCTCCTATTAAGTATATATACTGAACTTGCAAAACAAAAGGAACAAGCAAAGATCGCAGTTACTGAGACAACACCTGTTTTCACTATTATTGAGCCAGCTCATATTCCAGTTGCAAAATCCAGCCCTCAAAGAGGTACTATGATAATCCTTTATTTATTAGTCGGATTTTTTATATCAATTGTATATGTCCTTATAGTTACATCCTTTAATGAGAATTTAGTTCCTGGATTTAAGAATTATAAGAGAATTATTTGATAATCACATAAAAATTTCACAACACAGAGATATCTTAGCTCAAATAAAAAGTCAAGCTATGAAAATTCAAATGGTTAACCTAAAAGATCAGTATTTAGAAATAAAATCAGAAATAGATTCAGCGATCCACAATGTGCTTGACAAGACTGATTTTATTTGTGGGGACAAAGTATTTGAATTTGCTAATAATCTATCACACTACATTGGTTCTAAGCACTGTGTGACCTGTGCTAATGGCACTGACGCACTTCAGATTGCGCTAATGGCAATAGATACAAATCCAGGAGATGAAATAATAGTGCCTTCATTCACATACATTGCAACAGCAGAGGTTATTGCATTATTACGACTTGTACCGGTTCTTGTTGACGTAAATTATAATACATTCACTATAAATGCGGACTTAATCGAAAGAAATATTACTGAAAAGACAAAGGCAATAATTCCAGTACATCTGTATGGACAAAGTGCAGAAATGGAGAAAATACTCAAACTTGCAGAAAAGTACAACCTTTATGTTATTGAAGATAATGCTCAGGCAATAGGTGCTTGTTATAAATTTTCAAATGGATTAAAGAAGAACACCGGCTCATTAGGACATATCGGTTGTACTTCGTTTTACCCCTCAAAGAATTTAGGTTGCTATGGTGACGGTGGGGCGATGTTTACCGATGACGATAAGATATATGAAAAATTAAAAATGATTTCAAATCATGGTCAGATAAAGAAATATTATCATTCAATAGTTGGTTGTAATTCACGTCTAGATACTTTGCAGGCGGCAATTTTAGATGTAAAACTCAAATATTTAGACGACTATAATTTAAAAAGAATTGAAGCTGCACATTTTTACACTCAAAATTTAAAAACAATTGAAGAAATCATTGTCCCCGAAGAGATGGATTACAGCACACATGTATACCATCAATATACTATTAAAGTATTGAATAATAAAAGGGATGAATTACAGAGATATCTTGAAGGATTAAATATTCCATCAATGATTTATTATCCAGTTTCACTTGAGAATCAGAAGGCTTTTATGGGCATTGCTTTAAAAAGAAACAATCTTGATGTATCAAAACAATTGGCTAATTCGGTGTTATCGATACCAATGCATAGCGAACTTACAGAAGATCAGCAAAAGCACATAATCCGGGGAATTCAGTCATTTTTTTCATGATTTGATTAAAATATAATCCCATGGCAAAGTCACAATTCTACGCTCATGAATCGTCAATAATTGAAGAAGGCTCAGTTATCGGCTCAGGAACCAAAATTTGGCACTTTACACATATTATGAAAGGAAGCATAATTGGGAAAAACTGCAACATAGGTCAAAATGTTGTTGTTTCTCCAAATGTTGTAATTGGGAATAATGTAAAAATCCAAAATAATGTTTCCCTATATACAGGTGTTATCTGCGAAGATGATGTCTTCTTGGGTCCATCAATGGTTTTTACTAATGTAGTTAATCCAAGATCAACTGTTAATAGAAAAGATGAGTATAAAAATACAATTGTTAAGAAAGGTGCAACCATCGGAGCAAATGCAACAATAATATGCGGTAACACAATAGGCGAATATGCATTTGTAGGGGCTGGATCTGTTGTGACAAAGAATGTATTACCATATTCACTTGTTGTAGGCAATCCAGCACAGAAAATTGGGTGGATGAGTGAATTTGGTCAACGATTACATTTTGATCAAGATGGATATGCAATTTGTGAAGAAAGCAAGGCGAGATATAAACTAATAAATGGAACCGTTATAAAAGAACATTTTTGAAAAAAAATTATGAGTGAATTATATCATGAAATCTTAACCAGAATCAGAAATAACCAATTTCTGGTAGGGGTTGTTGGGTTAGGTTATGTCGGGTTACCTCTAGCTGTCAGTTTCTCTAATAAAAAGGTATCCACTATCGGATTCGATAAATCCATTGAAAAGTGCACAAAGGTTAATAGTAAAATTAATTACATCGGTGATGTAAATGACGAAGAGCTCATTAAGGCTGTAAATGGAAGATATCTTGAAGCTACAACAGATTTTTGCAGACTTAAAGATTGCGACGCCATAATCATCTGTGTACCTACTCCTTTAGATAAATTCAGAAAACCCAATATGGAGTTTATTGAGGCAGCTTGCATTGAGATAGGACAAAATATGAAGGTGGGCACATTTATAAGCCTGGAAAGCACTACATATCCTACTACCACCGAAGAGTTTATGCTCCCAATTATTGAAAAAGAATCTGGATTAATTGAAGGCAGAGATTTTTGGCTGGCATTCTCTCCTGAAAGAGTTGATCCTGGCAATAAGCAATATGGAACAAGAAATACTCCCAAGGTAATTGGAGCGATTTCAAAGGAAGGGTTGGAGATTGGTAAATCTATTTACGAATATGCTGTTGATACAATACATACTGTGAGTTCTCCAAAAGTCGCTGAAATGGTAAAAATTCTCGAGAATACATATAGATTAATAAATATTAGCTTAATAAACGAGTTAGCTCTTTTATGTGGAAAAATGGAAATCAATATTTGGGAAGTTATTGACGCAGCAAAAACAAAACCATATGGATTTCAAGCATTTTATCCAGGACCTGGAATTGGGGGTCATTGTATCCCATTGGATCCATTTTACTTAGAGCATATCGCAAAAAAATTTAATTTTGATCTTTCAATGATTAATACTGCTGGTCATATTGATATGATGATGCCTCATCGAATGTCAATAAAAATTTCTACAGCATTAAATAAGCATAAAAAATCTATTAACGGTAGCAAGATTCTCTTTCTCGGAGTGGCATATAAACCAAATATCGACGATGAAAGAGAATCTCCAGCCCTAAAGATAATTGAAGAAGTTGCTAATAAAGGTGGTATTGTTAATTACCACGACCCATTCATTTCAAAAATTAAAACTAATAGTTATAGTTTCAAATCCGTAGAGTTGTCTCGTGAAATTCTCAATAGTTCAGATTGCGTAGTTATAACGACGAATCATGATGCTTTCAATATTGACTTTATTGTTGATAATTCAATGTTAATTGTGGACTTAAGAAACACTGTTAAAGGGGTATACGACAAGGTGTATAAACTTTAATTTAAATATATTTAGTTTTTTTTAAGTAAATAGCCCTTTATTTAGAAACTGTGAGCAAAATAATATCTTATTTTACTAAAAGTGAATTTGTTAAAAACGCATTAACTCTTACTTTTGGATCAGTTATAGCTCAGATTCTTCCTCTAATATTTTATCCCATTTTAGGAAGAATTTTTTTACCCGCTGAATTCGGATTGCTCGCAACACTTTCTGCCATAACAGCGATCATTGCCATTATTTCAAGCGGTATGTATGAAAGTAGTATTTTAATATCTAAATCAAAACAGGAAGCTGCAAATATTGTCGGACTTATATTATTAAGGAGCTTAAAAATATTATTGGTATTTTTTATTCTTTTGCAACTTTCGGGTTATCAAATTGGTAAGTGGCTAAACGAACCAGATCTTCATAAATGGATATTCGTGTGTCCTATCGGCGCATTCTCAATTGTTGTTTTTAATTGTTTTAACGAATGGTGTGTAACTAATAAGTACTTTGTACGATTATCCTGGAATAAAATTATTAATACCTCCTCAATCACAATTGGAAAAGTTGCGTTTGGCATTATTAAAATCTTTGGTAACGGATTAATAATTGGAGATTTATTTGGTAAAGTCATTACAGCTGGTTCTTGTGTATTCAGAGCACTTAAGTATGATAAAAAGGATTTTTTAAATATTTCGTATTCGCAATTCAAGCCTTTAACTAAGAAATACATTGAATTTCCCAAGTACTCAATGCCGGATCAGCTTCTGAGCAACATTGGTGGATCTATTCCTGTTTTTTTGATTGCGGCCTTTTTCAGCAGTACCGAAGTTGGATATTTCTCAATTGCAGCAACCGTTTTGACAGTTCCCATAAGTGTTATCAGTGCTGCTATAAGAGATGTTTTCAGGCAAAGGGCAAATGAAGAATGTAAAAACAATGGGAATTGTAAAAATATTTATAAAAGACTTTTGATAATCCTATCTACTGCAGGAATAGTAGCTTCCATCGCAGGCTTTTTCATACTGCCCGATTTGTTTTCAATTATATTAGGCACCCAGTGGAGAATATCGGGAATCTATTCTCAGATATTGTTACCAATGTTTTTATTGAGTTTTGTAAGCATGTCCCTTAGTGGTGTATTAATAATAACAAAAAAATTAAGAATCTCAATGTATTGGCAAATGTATTATGTGTGCTCAACACTTTTATCGTGTCTTGTTGGCATTTTTGTTTTTAAAGATATAAAAATGACACTGCTTTGCTTTTGCATTGGTAGGTGCAGTGCATATGCTTTATACATCTATTTATCATACAGATACTCAAAAATTGGAATTTCCATACAGCAAACATGAGTATTACAGATCGATTTAAAATAAATAATCGGGTATTATTCTGCTTTCTAGGAATAATAATATATAAAATTATTTTAGATTTCGCCTATAGTAATATTGTTTCTCTATTATATGGATACCAGTCCTTTAATAACGAGATTGCCCCTGGGTCCTATTTGATCTCATGGTTGTTTTTAGTGTTATTGAGTCCGTTGATCATAAAAACATTCAATAATAGCAATCTTTCTTCAAGTATTTTAACAATACTTATTATAATATCTTTAATTCCTACAACAACACTTATTGCTTATAATCGCAATTATGAAATTGAGTTTGTAGTATTAAGTTTTATTTACTGGTTGCTTATATTATTATTAAACATAATTCTCCCATCTGTTGTAATAACTCGAAGATCATTAAGCGAAAATGGCTTCATATTTAAATTAATAACACTTATACTTTGTGCTGGTGTTTTGTACGTTTCTTGGAAATATACAGGATTTAGATTTCATTTCGGATTAATGGATGTCTATAGTATTCGTTCAGAGGCCAGAGAATTTAATGTTCCTACAATTTTGGGTTATATCAGTGCGTCAGCTGATAACATATTACCTATAATAGTAGTTTATCTTCTGTATAAGAGAAAATATCTGATTTCTTTATTTATAGGAATATTAGTTTTATTAAATTTTGGAATTGCCGGTAGCAAACATGTCTTATTCTTGCTTTTATTCGCAATTATCGGATTCTATTTTGTAAGAAAATTAAAATTTTCATATATCTATGTATGGATTATGTCAATTATTGTTTATCTGACAATTATTGAGTATAAATTATTTGACACATATTTTCTTACTGCATTCATTACTTATAGAATCGTATTCATTCCTGCAAAATTAAATTATGTATATTATGATTACTTTTCCATAAGAGAATTTGATTATTTCAGACAATCTGCATTAAAGTGGTTTGGAATAGAATCTCCATATTCTGATAATATTGGGTTCTTGATTGGATATCATGATATTGGTGATTTCTCAGCACGGGCAAATAATGGTCTCTTCTCTGATGCATATTTCAATTTTGGGACCTTAGGTATAATTATATTTCCTTTCATATTAGTTTTAATTCTTAAGTTTTTTGAAGGTGCTTCCAAGAAGTTAGATGAAAGGATTTTATTTATAGTTTCTATCTCAATTTCTCTTTCCTTGATAAGTGTTCCATTTACCACAGCATTGCTATCGACTGGTTTATTATTAATGTTAGTGCTTCTATATTCAATTCCAAGAAATAACAATACTGGAAAACTTAAATTCAGCAATTAAGGTTCTAATTATAACAATTAATCAATTAAATCTCAAAATTGCAGGGGGTAAATAACTATCAGCAAGTAAGTTCAATATGGTTAAAATTTGTCACATTATAAGCGGTTTTTTTAGAAACGATACTCGTATTTTTGATAAACAATGTAAGTCTCTTCTTAAGGAAGGATATGATGTATGTATATTAACAAATGATGGAATCCATGACGAAATTAAGGATGGTATCAAGATATACTCAAGTGATAAATTTTATCAAAAGCGACTTAGTACAATTCTAAAAGCAAAATCAATTTTTATTGAAAAAGCAATCGAGATTAATGCCGATATTTATCAACTTCATGGGCCAGAGCTAATTCCACTTGGACTAAGATTAAAAAAACTTGGCAAAATTATTTTTTATGATGCACATGAAGATTTACCTAGACAAATTCTTGAAAAGGGTTGGATACCTGTTCTATTCCGAAAACCACTATCTATAGCAAGTGAATTATATCTTAAGTACTCATTAAGAAAATTTGACGAAATCTTTTCTGTAACACCGCATATTGTTGACAAATTAAAGAAATTAACAGACTCGGTTACTATGGTTACCAACTATCCTATTATTGATCACAATGATACCCTTAGCTTTAATGAGTACATTCTAAGAGAAAATATTATTTGTTATTCAGGAACTGTTTACCTGGGTAGTAATCAAGAATATATAATAAACGCTATAGCAAATATTGATAATATTGATAATATTAATTATCACATTGCAGGTTATATTGACGAAGAATACTATAAAACATTATCAACGGTCTGTTCTTTACAAAAAGTTACATTTTTGGGGAGAATCGCAAAAACTCAAATGAGAGAGTTCTACCAAAAAGCTGTGGTAGGTTTAGCTATTCATGATTATGCTCATAACTTAGGTCACAAAGTAGGTTCACTTGGATCCACTAAGTTTTTTGAATATATGAAAGTTGGGTTGCCAATAATTTGTTCTGATTTCGATTTATGGAGCGAAATCATTAAAAAATACAATTGTGGAATATGTGTTCAACCTAATAACATCGAGCAAATTGAATCTGCAATACGCTTTATATTGGAAGACAAAGAAAAAGCATATGAGATGGGACAAAATGGGAAAAATGCAATCTTAACTGAGTTTAATTGGAGCGCTCAGGAAAGAATATACCTTAAAGTGTTTAGTAAATATTGCTTTTAATTCTTATCACAAAATCAGATCATAGAAAACTATATTTCATTACTGAATAACACCAGAAACATGGATAATTTTCAAAATATTTTAATTCTTGCACCTCATACTGATGATGGAGAATTTGGGTGTGGAGCAAGTATTGCTAAGTTCATTTCTCAGAATAACAATGTATATTACGCTGCTTTTTCGCTGGCTGAAGAATCGGTACCCATTGGATTTCCCAAGAATATACTTGAAGTTGAAGTCAAAGCTGCTACTAAAGTATTAGGTATTAAACCTGATCACTTGATCTTGTACAAGTACCCTGTAAGAAGATTTGCACAGTTTAGACAAGAAATTTTGGAAGATCTGGTAAAACTTAATAAAGAGATTATCCCTGACCTTGTCTTCATGCCGTCATTAAATGACCTCCATCAAGACCACTCGACTGTTGCAAATGAAGGGTTGAGAGCATTCAAAAAAACTTCAATACTATGCTATGAGCTGCCATGGAACAATATTTCATTTTCTACGAATTGCTTCATTAATTTCGGGGAAAAGGAACTCGAAACAAAACTAAGAGCTTTAAATTGTTACGATTCACAAAAAATGAGGAGTTATGCATCAGAAGAGTTTATTAGAAGTTTAGCAGTAACCCGAGGAACTCAAATAGGATACAAGTATGCAGAGGTATTTGAGGTTATCCGATGGCTTATAAAATAATTACTATTTAATAATAGGTATTAGTTATATAATCATATGAAATACGTAAATATCGAAAAAAACATTAGCATCATTGCTAATGAAATAGAAATCAGTGAAAATGTTTCGTTTGGCAATAATATTAATGTCAAACTTAAGGGGAAATTTTCGATTGGTAGCTATAGTCACTTGGGTAATAATACAGAAATATTCGGCAATAATGTTTCTTTTGGAGAGCATTTGTTTAATAGTTCAGGTCTACGAATTGGAGGGGGAGGCAGACAGCATCCAAATGCAAATTTTTCTATTGGAGATAGATGTACTATTCATAATAACTTTATAAATGTTTGTGAACCAGTTATTATTGGAAACGATGTTGGGTTATCTCCAGAAACATCAATTTTAACACATGGTTATTGGCAGTCCATACTTGAAGGATACCCAGCTTCGTTTGCAGGGGTTAAGATTGGAAGCGGTGTAATTTTGGGATACAGGAGTCTTGTAATGATGGGAGTTGAAATTGTAGATAACTGTGTAATTGGAGCACAATCATGTGTTAGCAAAAGCATTCATTCAAAAGGGGTTTATGCTGGAAGTCCTGCAAGATTTATTAAAGATATTGTAACGCCATCTATTGAAGAAAAGATTAGTAAAACTAAAGCAATAATTAACGAATATAGAAACATTGCTGAATATCATGACTTATCTCCAAGGATAGTAATTGATTACCCTTGGGTAATTGTTAATGATTTTAAAGTAAACTTTGAAACATTTGAATTTGATGGTACTGAGTCTGTAGAAACTGATGATTTTAGAGACTATATTAGAAAATGGGGAATTCGCATTTATACTAAAAGGCCTTTTCTCAGCCATTTTAGTTATGACTAAAATTTAAATAATTCATACTCCAATAAAATGAAACAGCTTATACGTAATGTTAAGATACTTGGGACTGGGTCATATGTCCCTGAAAATATTTATTCAAATGAATATTTGGAAACTCTTGTTCCTACAAGCGCAGAATGGATTTATGAAAACTTAGGAATTAGAGAACGGCGAATTGCTGACAAAAATCAAGCAACAAGTGACCTTGCAACTATAGCCGGCATAAGAGCAATTGAAAACGCAAATCTTAGAAGTGAAGATATTGATCTAATTATCGTTGCAACTGCAACTCCTGATAGAAAAGCTCCATCAACTGCTGCTTTTGTTCAGCATAAATTAAATGCTATTAATGCAGCAGCCTTTGACATAGCGGCTGTTTGTAGTGGATTTCTTTTTGGGATGTCTGTTGCTTCTCAATATATTGCATCAGGCACCTATAATAATGTCTTAGTTATTGGAGCGGATACTTTTTCAAAAATTACAGACTGGACAAAACGTGAGGCCGTATTTTTTGGGGATGGCGCAGGTGCTGCTGTAGTCTCTTCATCCAATATTAACGAAGGTTTCCTTGCATATCGACTCTACACAGACACTAATGACATGCTTGGATTTACAATTCCGGGAGGAGGTTCTGAAATTCCATTGAATGCGGATAACCTTGATACTCAATTTTTCCAAATGAATGGCAAATTAGTTTATAGCTCAGCAACTAAAGCTCTGCCAAGAGCCATTAATCAAGTACTTGAAGATACAGGTTTAACAATAGACGACGTTGATTTGATGATTCCGCATCAACCAAGCGTTAGGATATTAAAAGCAACTGCTGATATCATTAAATTACCATTCGAAAAAGTAATGCAAAATATGGCTAACTACGCAAACACATCAGGAGCTACAATTCCTATTCTACTGGATGAATGCAATCGAAAAGGGCTGTTAAAAAAAGGGAATATCATCTTGTTTGCTGCAGTAGGAAGCGGATGGACATATGGCGCATCAATAATAAAATGGGGATAATATGGCAATTATAATAACAGGTGCTTCAAAGGGTATTGGTAAATATCTCTTTGAAGAGTATTCAAAAAAAGGGTATGAAGTCTATGGAACGTATAATTCTACAAAAAATATTATTGAAAATAAAAATATTACTCAGGTTGATATTTCTGACTATAAATCAGTTACAGAATGGATAGTCAAATTAAATGATTCACTTAAAGATTTAATACTTATTAATTGTGCTGGAATCACTTATAATGCATTTACTCATAAATCGGACATTGAACAATGGCATAAAGTAATAGACATTAATCTTAAGGGTACCTTTAATGTAATTAGGCAGATTCTTCCCATAATGAGAAACCAGAATTATGGGAGAATTATCACCTTTACTTCAGTTGTTGTAAAATATCCCACTTTGGGAATAAGCGCTTATACTGCCTCAAAATCCGGGTTAATTGGATTGACAAAAACTATAGCTATTGAAAATGCTTCAAAAGGCATTACAGCTAATACAATAAATCTAGGTTATTCAAATATCGGAATGGGATTGAATAATGTACCAAAAGAGAATCAGGAACAATTAAAGTTGAAAATCCCTAATGGTAGATTTTGTAATCCGGAAGAAATACTTAATACCATAGACTATATTATAAATACTGAGTATTTTAATGGATCTACAATTGATATTAATGGAGGACTTATATAAATATAACACAGTAACATGAAAAAAGCCTTTATAACTGGAATTACTGGGCAAGATGGCTCATATTTGACTGAACTTTTACTTAATAAAGGATACGATGTCTTTGGACTTATTCGCCGATCTTCTGTTTTCACTACTCAACGAATAAAACCTGAGATTTGGAACTCTCCAAATTTTCACACATATCATGGCGATCTTGCAGATTCAAGTAACCTGCATAGACTTATTTCACAAATCAGACCAGACGAAATATACAATCTTGGTGCACAATCACATGTTGCAGTTTCTTTCGAAGTTCCTGAGTATACCGCAGAAGTTGATGCAATTGGAGCCATTAGAATTTTGGATGCAATAAGAGATACTGGAATAGCTTGTAGATATTACCAGGCATCGACATCCGAACTCTTTGGTGGTCTTCCAGAAACTGCTCCTCAAAATGAGTTAACCCCCTTTTATCCTAGATCTCCATATGGTGCTGCAAAGTTGTATGCTTATTGGATAACTGTTAATTACAGAGAGGCTTATAATTTATATGCATGCAACGGGATACTATTTAATCATGAATCACCAAGAAGAGGTGAAACATTTGTGACAAAAAAAATCACCAAAGCTGTTGCTAATATTCATAAGAGGAAACAAGAATATCTCACATTAGGGAATCTAGACGCAAAAAGAGACTGGGGTTATGCAAAAGACTATGTAGAGGCTATGTGGCTGATGCTTCAACAAGAAAAGCCTGCAGATTTTGTAATCGCAACAGGAAAAACACATACCGTAAGAGAGTTTGTAGATTTAGCATTTCGAGTTGTTGATATTGAATTAGAATGGATTGGAAATGGAATCGAGGAGGTAGGACGAAGTAGGAATAATGGTGAAATTTTAGTTAAAGTGGATCCACGATACTACAGACCGACTGAAGTAGATTTATTATGGGGGGATACATCAAAAGCTAGAAATGAGCTTGGCTGGGAAGCAAAAACAACATTAAATGAGCTTGTTATAAAGATGGTAAAGTATGATTTAGAGAACGATAATTATGGAGGAGAAGAAATATGATATTAGTTTTAGGCGCGACTGGCTTCTTAGGGAAAACTGTATGTAAAAAGCTAGCTGAAAGAGGATTAGACTATTATCCCACATCATTATCATTGGGAGTTGATTTGAGAGATGAATCCAAAACATTGAAATTATTTAAGAAGGTTAATCCTAAGGTTGTAATTAATTGTGCATCATACGTTGGAGGAATTCAATTTGGGTACAAACACCCTACAGAATTGTTCTCCAATAATTTAAAAATGGTTACGAGTATTTTAAATGCAAATCACGAAGCAAAAGTCGGAAAATTCATTAATCCTATCTCTAATTGTGTTTATCCGTCAAAATCAACTTATTTCAAAGAGAGTGAAATCTGGGATGGTGAAATGCACGAATCTGTTTCAGTTTATGGCTTTGTCAGGAAAGCATTCATAATTGGAGCCAATGCATACGAAAAGCAGTATAACGATAAAATATTTAATATTGTTCTTTCAAATATGTATGGGCCCGGTGACCATTTTGAAGAAGAACGATCTCATGCATTAGGTGCTTTAATCATGAAATTTGTAAAAGCAAAATTAAACAATGAACCAAAAGTAGTAGTTTGGGGAACCGGAACACCTGTAAGAGAGTGGCTACATATAGAAGACGGCGCAGAATCTCTTATCCGGGCAATTGATATACCTTTCTTTTCAGGGCCTGTTAATATTGGAGTTGGTAATGGCATATCAGTGAAAGATACGGCCTTGCTTTTGAAAAGACTTATTGATTATACTGGAGTAATTGAATTTGATCACTCAAAACCGGATGGAGCACCGTATAAGACAGTAGATGGAAGCTTAGGTGAAAAACTCATGAATTGGAGGCCACAGAAGAATTTTGAACTTGGAGTGCAAGATACAATTGAGTGGTATTTAAAAAACAAAATAGAATTATGATAAAAGAAATAATTTATAATAACGAAGTTTTAGCAAGGTATATTCCCTCTGAATCATGGGCTCCTGATCTTGGATTTTATTCAAAAGAAGAGGAATTTATTCAAGTTGGAAGTTGGCAATATGATAAAGGTAAAGAACTATTAAATCATATTCATAATCCAGTTGTTAGAAATATTAGTCGTACACAAGAGGTTTTGTATGTTCGAAAAGGTATTATAAAAGCTAGAGTTTATTCTCTTGACGAAATTTTTGTAGAAGAAATTATTGTCAAAGAAGGCGATACAATAATCCTTCTCAATTCTGGCCACGGTTATGAAATTTTGCAAGATAATACACAAGTACTAGAAATAAAAAATGGCCCGTATTTAGGTGCCGACATTGATAGGAGGAGGTTTTAATTATGGCTTATACTGATTTGAATTACAAATTCAAAAAAATTGGGAAGAATGTTATAATTGGTAATAATGTGTACTTCCGTTACCCTGAATTTGTTGAGATTGGAGATAATGTAGTTATTGATGAGTTTTGTTATTTTACAACTGCATTATCAATCGGTAGTTTTGTTCACATTGGACCTCATTGTTCTTGTATTGGAGGCAAAGAGTCAAGATTGGTAATGAGTGATTTTTCCGGGCTATCTGCTGGCTGCAGAATTATTTGTGGTTCTGACAATTACATAACTGGGCTTACGAATCCAAATGTTCCTATTGAATATAGAGGCGAGACTAAGGTTGGAGAGATATTCATTGGGAAACATGCAGTTCTAGGCACAAATACGGTTGTACATCCACTTGTAAGGATAAAAGATGGAGCAGCAACAGGTAGCCTTACATTGGTAACGAAAGATCTTGATGAATGGGGTGTTTATATTGGGAGTCCGGCTAGAAGAATTAAATCAAGAGATAGAGAAAAAATATTAAGCCTTGAGCAGCTATTTATTAAAACAATAAAGTAGAAATTCATAATTTAAATTAAAGTCAGGTTTTAAAATACTCAAATAAACCATTGGCTAATAAAATGAATAAAATCATCATTACAGGTGGATCTGGATTTTTAGCGAAACATACTATTAAATATCTAGAATCTAAAGGGTATGAAGTTTGGGATTTGACCCGTAAACCGAACGTTCGTAGCCAGTCCATTGAAATTGATATCACAAATAGGGTTGATGTTGAGACTAAAATAAGTGTAGATAATATTGATGCAATTATTCATCTGGCTGCACATATCCCAACACCAGAAAATTCTCCTGATATAGAACTATGTCAAAAAGTAAATTTTGATAGCACAAATTTTCTTCTTAAATTTTGTTGTGACAATAACATTAGAAGATTTATCTACATCTCTTCACTTTCAATTTTTGATGATAATGCAGAGATCATTATTAATGAAAAATCAACCCCAAACCCAAAATCAGAATATTCAATCAGTAAATTGTCTGCAGAATACTTATGTCGGTTTTACAGTAGAAATTATCAACTTATAGTCCCCATATTACGAATAGGGTCAATTTTCGGTGAAGGGATGAATAGTAGTAGAATGATTCCATATTTTATTAAAAATTGTATTCTGAACAAAAAAATAGAAGTATATAATTCAAATTTGCAACTCAATATCTCATACATTAAAGATGTTGTAAAAATTATCGAGAAACTCATTTATGCAGACTCGGAAATATATCATTTTACAACTAATTCTATTTCAAAAAGGGAGTTAGTAAACTCGATCGCTAAGGTTACTTCAAGTAATTCTAAAATTACTTACAGTGATGAATCAATCTTTATTCCAAAAGTTTTTGATATAAATAAAATAATGACACTAATTGAAGGCAACACTTTTTCATTATATTCATTGGAGAACGGATTAACTGATTTTTTAAAAAACTATCATTATGAATAAAAAAATTGCAATAATAACTGGAGCTGGAGGTGGTATTGGGAGTGCGACTGCTAAATTATTTTCAGAAAATAATTACAAATGTGTTATCGTTGATGTTGATGAGAAGAATGCTATCCGAACTATTGAAACCTTACAAAACATGAATGATCATATTCATATAATTGCAAATGTTTCAAAATCCAAAGAGATTAATAATGTTGTTGAAACTACAATTAACATGTTTTCAAGAATTGATGTTCTGATAAATTTAGCTGCCAGCAATAGAGGCAGTTTTGAAATTTCTGATAATATTGAACAAAGATGGGATAAAACGATTGAAAATGACCTAAAATCTGTTTATCTAATGTCTGAAAGAGTAGTTGTTGAGATGGCAAAAAATGGTGGCGGCTCTATCGTAAATATTGGATCGATCGCTGGTGGTTACTTAGGAAGCCATTCCTTACCATATTCTGCCTCAAAAGCGGGTATTGTTGCAATAACCAAATCACACGCCCGGATTTACGGAAGTTACGGGATTAGAGTCAATTGTATAGTGCCTGGAATAATTGAGACTTCAATGGTACACAATTCAGTTGCTCAAAGAGAAAATAATTATTTCGATATTATTAAACAGCATACTCCTTTAAAAAGATGGGGTTTGCCTGAAGAAATTGCTGAAGCAATACTATTTGCAGCATCAGATAAATGCTTATTTATGACCGGCTCAACAATTATTATTGATGGGGGAGCGACTTTAACTTTAGGTCCAAGATTAGATGAAATCCTGCCATTCAAATGGGAAAAATTCAAACCAAATTTCTAAAAAGTTTTAAAAAATGATAATTTCTGGTATCCCTCAAATGGAACCATGGTTAGGTTCTGAAGAAAAAGATGCTTTAAGCCAGTATATGGAAGAAGGCGGTTGGTTAACTGAGTTCAAAAGAACGGCAGAATTTGAGCAACGGATTGCCGAATACACTGGAGCAAAATATTGTATCGTCGTTAATAATGGAACAATTAGTTTAACATTAATGTCTATTGCAGCAGGGATTACCAGTGGCGATGAAGTAATTGTTCCTAATTACACAATGATAGCAACGCCCAATTCAATAAAGATGATAGGTGCAACCCCTGTATTTGTTGATGTTGAACCTGAAACACTTTGCATGGATATTGAGTGTGCAAGAAATGCAATTACTCCTGCAACTAAAGCACTATTCATAGTTACAGCCAATGGAAGATATCCAAAAGCGGGTATTGAGGCATTTCAAAAATTATGTATAGAAAATGGATTGATTCTGCTAGAAGATGCAGCTCAATCATTAGGTTCAAGGTATCCAAACGGTAAACATCAAGGGACAGTTGGACTAGCTGGCAGTTTTTCTTTTTCGGCTCCTAAAATTATTACTACCGGCCAGGGAGGGGCAATAATTACAAATGATGAAACAATTAATTATCGATTGCGACGATTAAAGGATTTTGGTCGAAGTGGGGGTGGAAATGACATTCATGATAGTATTGGGTATAACTTCAAATTCACAGAAATGCAGGCAGTTATTGGAAATGAGCAAATGAAAAAACTTAATTGGAGAGTTACCCGAAAAAAGGAAATTCTTAAATTATATAAGTCGTTTTTAAATAACGTCTCAAAAATTAAATTTTTTGAACAAGATCTTGACTGGACAACACCTTGGTTTATAGATATTCTTGCTGACAATCGAGATTGTCTTATTTCGTATTTAAAAAATTTCAATATTGGAACAAGAATAATGTACCCTCCAATCAACAAACAAAAAGCTTATAATTTGCATGGAGATTACAAAGTATCAAATCTTGTTGGAGAAAAAGGGCTCTGGCTTCCATCTGCTTCACAATTAAAAAATGATGAGGTTGAATATATTAGTTCAAAAATTCGTGAATTTTATGATTTATGAAACAAAATATGAGTAGTAAAAAACATGATAGCGATGTATCTATCATGGTAGTTTCATGTGATAAATACAAGGACCTATGGGATCCATTTTTTAAGTGTTTCAACAAATATTGGTCTGATTGTCCATATCCTATATACTTAGCATCAAACGAATTCACATATGATTCAGATCCAACAATTACACCTATCCTGATTGGTCCAGACAAGGACTATTCAACGAACCTCATTGAAATGATCAAACATATCAAAACATCTTGGATTCTTTTATGGTTTGAAGATTGCTTTATCACTTCAAATATTGATACCCCAAGGATTCTAAGATTAGTCGCTGCAGCACAAGAATATAAAGCAGGATACCTAAAACTGACAGTAGACTATCCACTTATATTTACTAAAGATAAGAATCAAGAGATAGGGCCAATACCAAAAGGGATAAAATATCGTTCCGGAATTGGATTAGCATTATATCACAAGGGTACTCTCCAAAAGTTGTTAGAGCCAGGAGAAAGTGCATGGCAAATAGATCGCAGTCAACGTTCAAATTTTATTGAAGAACCTTTTTTTGCTTTAACAACACATTTAAAAAAAGACCCTCCCATACCTGTACTCAACGCTGTGATAAAAGGAGAATGGTCATATGAAGCCTTGAAGTTTATGAAGAAAGAAGGCATTAATGATTCTATAAAGAATCGTAAAGTTCAGTCAATATGGTCATTTCTTTATATAAAATTATATCTTTTTCGTATAGCTATATATCGAGTATTAAGAATTTATTGGTATGACTAACCCAAAACACATAGAACTTAATCATAATAGCTAATAAGATGTTAACTCATGTAAGATTAATAGATCTTCCGAAAATTGAGGATTATAGAGGTAATCTTTCTTTTTTAGAAAGTTACAACCATATCCCATTTGAAATTAAGCGAACCTACTGGATATATGACGTTCCAGGCGGACAAGTACGTGGGGGACACGCTTTTAAAGAACAAGAAGAATTCATTATTTCAATGTCAGGGAGTTTTGATATAATTGTTGACGATGGGAATGAAAAGAAAGTATACTCTCTAAATAGATCATATTATGGTCTTTATATACCAAGGGGACTATGGAGAGAGATGCGAAATTTTTCTACGAATTCACTTGCTTTAGTAATTAGCTCAACATCTTTCACAGAAGAAGACTACATAAGAGATTATGATGTATTCCTGAAAATCAAAGAATTATGATTAAAAATAGCATTTACAACTGCAATGTTATTCAGTTGAGTAAAATCCATAATCGTGCAGGTAATATTACTATTGTTGAGGGTAATTTAAATGTGCCTTTCCCCATTAAAAGAATCTATTACTTATATGACATACCTAGTAATGAATTTAGAGGTGGACATGCACATAAAGTTCTACATCAATTAATTGTCGCAGTAGGTGGCAGTTTTGATATTCTGCTTGATGATGGATTGAATAAAAAGATCATACGACTAAATCGTCCTGACTATGGATTGCTTGTATTACCTGGTATTTGGCGTGAATTATGCGAATTTTCTTCAGGGTCAGTTTGCCTTGTACTGGCATCTGAGGTTTACGATGCAGATGACTACATTAGGGATTATGAAACCTTTATAGATTACACAAAATGATACACCCTCTTGCTGAATGCCTAAATAAAAAAGTACCGTTAAGCACTCAAATCTGGCAGTATGTGGTTGTATTACCCGATGCTGTAATTGGAGAAAATTGCAATATTTGTGCGCATTGTTTTATTGAAAATGATGTTATAATTGGAAATAATGTAACGGTGAAGTGTGGCGTTTACATATGGGATGGGATTATATTGGAGGACAATGTACAAATAGGGCCTAACGTCACATTTACAAATGACAAATATCCTAGAGCAAAACAAGCTTTTAAAATACAACGTACTCTGATTAAAAAAAATGCTTCTATTGGAGCAGGGTCAATCATTTTAGGAGGAGTTACAATAGGGGAGAATGTGCTTGTTGGTGCTGGTAGTTTAGTAACAAAAGACATTCCAGATAACGAATTATGGTTTGGTACTCCTGCAAAATTCATTAGAAAAATTGCCCGATAATATGATTCCCTTTCTTGATCTTAAGAAAATTACTGAAAAGCATTCAGTAGAAATATTAGAAGCCATCAATACAGTTATATTATCGGGTTGGTATCTCAACGGTGAAGCCTGCAACAGATTTGAGCAACACTATGCTAATTATATAGGTACTAAATATGCAATTGGTGTAGCCAACGGATTGGATGCCTTAAGGTTAATCCTTAGGGCGTATATTGAGATTGGACAAATACAGGAAGGTGATGAGGTTATTGTGCCAGCCAATACATATATTGCCTCAATTTTAGCTATTACGGACAACAGGTTAATACCTATTTTTGTTGAACCTGATTTTAACACACTTCAAATTGACCCTAAAAAAATTGAAGCCTCAATTACAAAGAGAACTAAAGCAATTATGATAGTTCATCTATATGGAAGGTGCTCATATACGCCTTTAATTAGTGATTTATGCTTAAAATATAATCTTAAATTGATTGAAGATAATGCTCAGGCTCATGGATGTTTATTTAATAATAGAAAAACCGGTTCAATAGGAGAAGCTTCGGGACATAGTTTTTACCCCGGAAAGAATTTAGGCGCATTTGGGGATGCCGGTGCTGTCACTACAAACGACCCTGTAATTGCCGAGGCCGTACGAACACTGGCTAATTATGGTTCAAAAACAAAATATATTTTTGAATATCAGGGATTGAATAGTAGACTTGATGAAGTTCAGGCAGCAATCTTGGATGTTAAGCTAAAATATCTAGATGAGGATATTGATTTCAGGAGAAGAGTTGCATATCGATACATAAATGAGATTAAGAATAGCAAAATAATTATCCCGCCTCTTAGTGACTGGAAATCACATGTCTTCCACCTATTTCCCTGCTTCACAAAAAGTAGAGATAAGTTTCAAAACTATTTAACATCAAATGGTATTCAGACATTAATTCATTACCCTGTTCCCCCTCATAAACAAAGCTGCTATAAGCAGTATAATAATTTGCATTTTCCAATAACTGAAAGAATACATAAAGAGGAATTAAGCTTGCCAATCAGCCCCGTATTAAGTGAAGAGGATGTTTCTGAAATAATTCAAATAATCAACAGGTGGTAGGTCAAGGTAAAAAAATATGGCTAATAAATCCAGCTGCAATGCCTCCGGAATTTGAAGCACGGATTCAAACATTAAAAAGAGCCCAATATTTAAGATTAAATGGATTTGATGTCACAATTATTAGTGGCAGTTTTGTTCATAACTCAAGCATTAACCTTATTTCAGACCATAAGCCCTATATTATTCAAGAGTATGAAGGTGGTCACAAGTTCATACATATACGCACTATAGCGTATAAGTCAAATGGTATCAAAAGGATATATCATCTGATTGAATTCCATATTAAATTATGGTATTTTGCAAGAAGATTTGAAAAACCAGACTATATATGCCAAGCCGCTACTGTCCCATTTGGAAATATTGGCTATTATGTATCTCGCAAACTGAATGCAAAGTACATTGTTGATGTTGTTGATCTTTGGCCTGAATCTTTTGTCGCATATGGTTTATTATCAAAAAATAATTTATTGGTAAAACTTGCATATAAGGCAGAGCACTGGTTTTACTCCAAAGCTGACCTTCTTATATTCTCAATGGAAGGGGGTAAAGAGTATATCCAAGAAAAAAGATGGTCAATAGAACAAGGTGGAAAAGTTAATCTTAATAAAGTATTTTATATAAATAATGGCGTAGACTTAGAAGACTTTGACTACTGTAAGAATAATTATACATTTAATGATCCAGACCTTAATAATAATGGCGTTTTCAAAGTAATTTACATAGGCTCTATAAGGCTGGCAAACAACTTAATGAAACTCATTGAAGCTGCTGCCTTACTTAAAGATATTCCAGATTTAAAATTCCTAATTTTTGGTGACGGTGAAGATAGACCTTCTTTAGAAAATTACTGCATTGATAATGATATTTCAAACGTTATATTCAAACAAAAATGGGTTGAGTTAAAATATGTTCCATTCATACTCAGTAAGAGTTCTTTAAACATCTTGAATTATAAACCAAGTCCCATTTTCAGGTTCGGCGGTAGTCAAAGTAAATCGTTTCAATATATGGCCAGTGGTAAACCTATTTGTGCCAACATTTCAATGAATTATTGTCCAATTAAAAAATATGATATTGGTATAGCAGAAGAATTCTCGTCTGCTAAAGCTTATTCAGAAGCTATCAAGTCGTTTTACACGATGGATAAAAATAGGTATAATCAACTATGCATAAATGCTAGAAAAGCAGCTGAACAATATGATTACAAGTCGCTTACCTCTTCTTTTATCCGATTATTAAATAATATTTAAATATTGAAATGATAAATTCTCCTCAAAAGATAGTAATTATTGACTACGGTATGGGTAATATCGGATCAATTATTAATATGTTTAAGTATATCGGTGCTGAAGCAATTGTCAGTTCTAACTCACAAGAAATATCTAAGGCTAATAAATTAATTTTACCTGGAATTGGACACTTTGATAGAGCAATGGAAAACATCGAAAAATTGAAACTTAGTGAGTGTATAAAAGAAATGGCGATTCATAAACAAGTTCCCTTTTTAGGAATTTGCTTGGGAATGCAGATAATGTGCATATCAAGTGAAGAGGGTTGTTCACCTGGTCTTGGATTGGTTGACGCAAATGTTAAAAAATTTAATTTTTCTGACAGCGATAATTTAAAAGTTCCTCATATGGGATGGAATAGTATTGATATATCAAAAAAGACAAAAATATTGAATAATGTTAATGTTGACCCAAGATTTTACTTTGTGCACTCGTATTATGTAAAATGTAACAAAGAAGATGATGTGCTAGCAAAATCCACATATGGTATCCAATTTGATGCAGCATTTGAACATGGAAATCTGATTGGTGTTCAGTTTCATCCTGAAAAAAGTCATAAGTTTGGAATTGCATTATTTAGAAACTATCTAAATAGCTATTAATGAATAGAATTAGAGTAATTCCCTCATTATTAATCAGAGATGGCAGGCTTGTTAAAACTGTTAAATTCTCTAATGAAAGATACATAGGAGATCCTATTAACGCTGTAAAAATTTTCAATGAAAAAGAGGTAGACGAACTTGTCCTTCTTGATATTGATGCTTCTAAGCTTGGACTTGAACCCTCTTTTGACGAAATTAGTGAAATTGTTTCAGAGGCTTTTATGCCAATCGGCTACGGAGGAGGAATTTCAAAAATAGAACATATTGAAAGACTGTTTAAAATTGGTATTGAAAAAGTAATATTAAACACTGCGGTATTTAATAATGCATCACTTATTCAACAAGCATCAAATATATTTGGCAGTCAAAGCATTGTAGTTTCTCTTGATGTAAAGAAAGATTTCTGGAGAGAGTATCGGATTTACACTTGTTCTGGGACCATTAAACAAAAGGAGACCCTTGAATTTTCATTAAAGAAAATTCAAGATCTGGGTGCAGGCGAACTCATAATTAATAGCATTGACAATGACGGAACAATGCAGGGATATGATTTAGAACTTATCAAAAAAGTTACAGGTCAACTTAAAATTCCAGTTGTAGCCCTTGGAGGTGCCGGAGATATCAATCACTTTATTGAAGCAGTTAAAGTAGGAGCTTCAGCTGTTTCAGCAGGTTCAATGTTTGTATTCCAAGGAATACACAAAGCTGTACTAATAAGCTATATTTCATCTGAACAAATTGAATCTGAACTAAATAAAATACAATAAAGTCTTAATTATGAACAAAATCAATATGTGTACTAGGTGTATAATGGATAGTACAGCTTCGGAGATAGAATTTGACAAAAATGGTGTTTGTAATTTTTGTAGACATTACGATGAAGTGTTAGTAAATGACCTTTATGCTGATGAAGATGGACAAGAAAAGCTTAACAAACTTATTTCGCAAATTAAAGAAAAGGGGAAAAATAGGAAGTATGATTGCTTAATTGGACTGAGTGGAGGAGTCGATAGCTCTTATGTAGCTTACCTTGTAAGAAAAAAATATGGTCTAAGAACTCTTGCGGTGCATCTGGATAATGGTTGGAATACTGAGCTTTCAGTTGCAAATGTTGAGCAGATTGTAAAAAAGCTTGATATTGATTTACAAACTTATGTCCTTGACTGGAAAGAATTCAGAGATATTCAAATTTCATTTATTAAGTCTTCAATTTCAAATATTGAAATACCGACTGATCATGCAATTTGGGCTCTGCTTATTAAAACAGCCGCCAAGATGAAGATTCCTTATATTATTGCAGGCAATAATGTTGTAACAGAATCAATAATGCCTGAATCATGGCTGTATGGATCAAAAGATTCTAAGTTGATTAAATCTATCCATAACAAATATGGTAAAGTAAAAATGAAAACATATCCAAGATTAACTACCTTTAATTATGTTGATTACTTACTCATAAGAGGTATTAGATGGATCCCAATACTTAATTACATACCATATTTTAAAGCTGATGCAAAAAAATTTCTTACAGATGAGTTGGGATGGCGTGATTATGGTGGCAAACATTACGAATCAATTTTCACAAGATTTTTTCATGCCTATTATCTTCCAGTCAAATTCGGATATGATTTACGCAAATCCTATTTATCTGCATTAATTTGCTCTGGTCAAATAAGCAGAGAGGAGGCACTAGAAGAAATACAAAAACCTCCGGCTTCGACTGAAATTCTCAACAATGATCTTGATTATGTTTTGAAGAAATTTCGTTTTAGCCCTGAAGAGTTTGACATGATTCTCAAAGCACCAAACAAAACTCACAAAGATTATTCCAATAATGATAGCTTATGGAGAAGATATCGTAAAATCATAAAAATTGTAAGAAAAAGGATAACTCGAGTCTGATAATTCCATGATAATACCTTATTAATAATCGTTGAGATTATTAATATTATATAACTTTAAAGCAATGAAAAGGTGCACTCTTTACTTAAAAGTTGGTTGTAATTGTAACTTGACAAATAAAAGGATTTTAATTATACTATATTATAAAAATTTAAAAAATGAAATACAGGTTAGCAAAATTAGTGGATTGTAAGGCAATTGTTGAATTGCATTTTGCAATTAGAGAAACTTATTCTGTTGGAATCTTTGCTAGACTGGGTAAATTATTTATGAATCAATATTATAGGATAATCCTTAATGATCCTAATTCCATAATAGTCTGTGCGGAGGATGAATCGGGATTTTTATTAGGTTTCTGCAGTTCTACTCTGGACGTTGAAGCTCAAATGGCAAATATAAAGAAGCATCAATTTAAATTAGTGCTAGCAGCCATAATTTCTGTAATTGGTAACCCATCGCTGTTAAAACATCTTATTGATAGGTATCGGGTAATTTCGAATAATTCAAAGTCTACAATTATTAATACAAAAGGAGCAAGAAGTGAATACTGGGTTTGGAATGCCTCCAGACAGGATTCAGTATCTTCTGTAGAAATGTATTTCGCTCAATTAAATATTCTAAAATCACTGGGTGTAAAAGAGATTTTTGGAGAAGTTGATGTAATAAATAGTAAGATATTGAAATTTCACCTTGCTAATGGTGCTGAAATTAATAAAAGTCTCAAATTGCCAGATGGTAGAGAACGGATTATTATAAGAGTAGATTTAGAAAATTGGAACTATAAAGAAATTTAAACACAATAAATATTTAATGTATGAAAGCCTTTATTTTCCCTGGTCAAGGATGTCAAAAAGCTGGAATGGGAAAGAATTTATACGACAATTTCCAAGAAGCAAAAGATCTTTTTGAAATTGCTAATGAAATTCTAGGGTTTCGAATAACTGATATCATGTTTTTTGGGACTGAACTGGAATTGCTTGAGACAAAAAATACTCAGCCTGCAGTTTTTTTGTACGAAGTAATTTTGGCAGTTATTCAAAAAGATCTTAGACCTGATGTTGTTGCTGGTCACTCACTAGGTGAGTTTGCAGCATTGGTAGTTAATAACACATTGACATTTGAAGACGGATTGAAGCTCGTACTTAAAAGGGCTCTGATTTCACAGAAAGTTTGTGACAAATATGATACATCCATGGGTGCTATTATTGGGTTACAAGAGGATTATGTTGAGGATAGATTAAAGCAAATATCAAAAAATATTGGTGAACCAATCTATTTTGCAAATTATAATGGACCAGGTCAAGTGGTCATTACTGGTTCAAAAAATGGAGTACGCACCGCTTGTAAATTGCTTAAATCAGAAGGGGCAAAAAAAGCGGTTCCCTTGGCTATTGGCGGTTCATTTCACTCACCCTATATGGAAGAAGCAAAAATCGAATTGGGTGAGATTATTAAATTGATAAAGTTTAATGACCCTATTTATCCTGTTTATCAGAGTGTAGATGGAGAAATACACACCAATCCTGAAGAAATAAAGATTAACCTTATAAATCACATAACTCATCCAGTGCTTTGGACTACAATGGTTAAAAATATGGAACGTGACGGAGTAACTGAATTCCACGAAGTAGGAACTGATGACACTTTGCAAAAGATTGTAACAAGAATATGTCCTTTTAAAACAGTTACATCGTTGTGGGAATTACCTATATATAAAAGAATCAGTATTAATAATTAAATTTTTGAAATTATGGACTTAAATGAATTTGTAAAAGCATTTGCAGCAGAATTTGAAATAACTCCTGCTGAATCATTTACACCGGAAACAGTTTATAAAGAACTAGACGAATGGGATTCGTTAATTGTTTTATCAATAATAGCTCTCGTAGACGATGAATTCAATGTAAAAATTTCTGGTCAAGATCTGCGAGATTGTAGGACCATTGAAGATATTTTTAATCTAATATCAAAAAAATAAAATGTACAACCCCTACACTCTAATCGGAAAGACAATACTAGTTACTGGAGCATCTTCTGGCATCGGAAAAGCTGTATCAATTGAGTGTTCTAAACTAGGGGCAAAAGTTGTAATCACAGGGCGCGATAAAAATCGACTCAATTCAACTTTTGAACAATTGGAGGGTAATGGCCATTCAATTATTACTGCTGACTTAAATGAATACAATGAGATTGAAAAAATAGTGGATCATTGCCCTCAACTGGATGGTTTCGTTAGTAACGCAGGCATCACTAAAGTATTGTTTGTAAAATCTATCAAACAAGACATCCTCAATGATATATTTAACACCAATACATTAGCCCCAATTTTACTGACTCAATTATTAGTTAAAAAAAATGTTTTAAAAGAAAAATCTTCAATTGTTTTTACTTCTTCACTTTCGGGTATTTATTGTGTTCATTATGGTGAATCAATGTATGCTGCATCCAAAGGTGCAATTGGGGGCTTTGCAAAAGGGGCTGCCCTCGATTTATCTAGAAAGCAAATTCGAGTTAACTCTGTAAATCCTGGAATAATTATGACAAATATATTTAGTGATGTTCTAACGATTGAAGAGTTGGAGGAGAAGAGAAAATATTTTCCATTGAAGCGGTTTGGACAGCCAAATGATGTTGCATTTGCCATTATCTATTTCCTTTCTGATGCATCATCGTGGGTAACAGGTGCCGAACTAAAAATTGATGGAGGTTATACTTTAATATAAACATTATGAAAACATATATTCAAGCCATTTCATACTTTTTGCCAGAAAAGGTTATTACGAACGAAGAAATTGTTCAAGAATTTCCTGAGTGGACAATAGAGAAAATTGAGTCAAAAATCGGAATTAAAGAAAGACATGTAACTAGTGAAAAAGAAACTGCTTTAGACTTGGCAGTCCATGCTGCAAATAAATTATTTACAGAATATTCTATTGATAAGAAATGTATTGATTTCTTGATTTTTTGCACACAAAGCCCTGATTATATACTTCCTACAAGTGCATGTATAATTCAAGAAAAAATTGGTTTATCAACTTCAATTGGAGCAATAGATATTAACCAAGGTTGCTCAGGATGGATTTATGGACTTTCTATAGCAAAGGGTTTAATAGCAGGTAAAATATCGAAAAATGTACTATTACTAACTGCCGAAACATATTCAAAATATATACACCCTAAGGATAAGGGGAACAAAACAATTTTTGGAGATGGTGCTGCAGCTACACTAATCAGTAAAGACGGTTTCGCTGAAATAGGTAATTTTTGCTTAGGGACAGATGGGAAAGGTGCACCGAATTTGATTTTAAAAACAGGAGGTGCTCGATATAGAAAACCATTAAATGATTTAGAATTTGATGAATTTGGCAATCCAAAATCATCTGACAATCTATTTATGAATGGGGCTGAAATTCTAAATTACACCTTAGATATAATGCCTAATTTAGCTTCTGAAACTATTCTAAAAAATAAATTGAAGATAACTGATATTAATTTACATGTTTATCATCAACCAAATAAATACATCTCGACACTTCAGCAAAAAAAATTAAAAATACCTGAAAGTCAATATTATTGCTTCTATGAAAAAGTTGGCAATACTGTTTCATCAACTATACCTATTGCAATTAAGGAGGCCATTAACGAGGGATTAATCAGAAAAGGGGATAATATTTTATCAATTGCTCAAGGCTTGGGATATTCATGGGGTGGGATTGTATTATATTTCTGACTTTTATTCAAAAACTCATTAATCTATTTCTTTATAATCATTGTCTATTCGGCTTGTTTGCAATACTCTGCCATTATACCTTAGTTCTTTATAAAGTCAATTATCAAAATGCTTTCATTGTTAGCTAAATAGCTCTTCTACTTTATTTTTTAAAAAATGGCAAATTTTTCTTTCGAATCACTATAAAATTATTGTCTTGTTTATGCTCGTTTAAGCTAAATTAATTCTACTACCATATTAATTAGGCATTCTGTATGTTTATAAACAGTTTACCGACAAACTTCTATTAACAACTATGAGATTAAAAAAGGTTTTTGACATTTTAATATCCACTATTTCAATCATTATTTTTTTGCCAATTATGCTTTTCATCTCAATATTTGTTATGATATTTATGCCCGGTCCGATTCTTTTTATACAAAAGCGAGTTGGGAAAGGAGGTGAGGAATTTAGATTACTCAAATTTAGGACAATGTTAGTTAAACCTAAAGAAAGTAATGACGGTTTTGATGCAGGTGACGTGTCTCGAGTTACGTCTTTAGGGAGTATTTTACGAAAAACAAAATTGGATGAAATTCCTCAATTATTTAATGTAATAAAGGGAGATATGTCAATAGTTGGCCCCAGACCTGAAGTAAAAAAATGGACAGAAGTTTATCCTGAAAAATGGAAGATAGTTTTAACTGTTAAACCAGGAATTACAGACAATGCATCTATTCATTTTCGAAATGAAGAAGAAATTCTAGCATCTGCTTCTAATCCTGAAGAAACATATAAGAATGATATTCTGCCTGTAAAACTTGATTACTACATAAATTATGTAAACAATCACTCGTTTTGGGGTGATATCGCAATAATATTTAAAACATTAAAGCAAATAATAATAAAGTAATGGATAAGCTTTCTATCCCATTTGCGAAAGTCTTCATTGGTGAGAACGAGCATAAATATATAAAAGAGGTTTTGGATAGCGGTTGGTTGACAACTGCAGGAAAAGCTTTGGAATTTGAAAAGAAATTTGCTGAATATGTTGGTGCTAAATTTGCTTGTGCTGTTAATTCATGTACAGCTGCACTACACCTTGGAATTGACGCACTAGGCATTCAGCCGGGAGATAAGGTATTTGTTCCAACAATGACATTTACAGCCTCTGCCGAAATTATTAGATATATGCAGGGAGATCCATGCTTTCTTGACATTGAATATGGCACTAATTTGATAACACCTCAAATTCTGTTAGACGGAATTAAAAAAAATCCTGATGTTCGCTTTCTCGTGATTGTTCATTACGGTGGTCAATCAGCCCATATGGATGAAATCATTACAATTTGCAAAAAAAGCAATATAAAAATTCTAGAGGATGCGGCTCATTCATTTCCTTCCAGACTAAATGGGAAAATGGTGGGTTCTTTTGGAGAAGTTGCCTGTTTCAGCTTCTATGCAAATAAAACGATTACTACCGGTGAAGGAGGTATGCTGGTTACAGATGATGAAAATCTACACAAAAGAGTAAAAACTATGCGACTTCACGGTATAAATAGAGATATTTGGGATAGATTCACTTCTAATGTTCCCTCTTGGGAATATGATGTTATTGAAGCAGGTTATAAATATAATATGCCTGATATTAATGCTGCTATTGGTTTAGGTCAACTGGAACAAGCAGAATTTTTCAGGAGTGAAAGGCAGAAGGTAGCTGAATATTACTTCAAGCATTTATCTGATATTGAATGTATCGATTTGCCAATTTGCAATGTTCCTTACAATGATCATGCATGGCACCTGTTCCCTATTGTAATTAAAGGTAATTCAGAGATCTCACGACATTTGTTTATTGAAAAGATGTCAGAAGCCGGTATCGGAACCTCAGTACATTATAAGCCTCTGCATCGCATGACATACTACAAAGAACGATATAATCTCTCCCCTTCCGATTTTCCTAATGCCGAAAAAACGTGGATGGGTAATGTCTCACTTCCAATTTATCCGTTTCTTAAAGAGCAAGAGTTGGAATACATCTGCATGGCAATTAAGAGAATATTAACTTGAGACTAACCGCTCATTTTCATAATTAAAAAAACTTACTGAAATGCCTCAATCTTTACGGGATCTTCTAAAAATGAAGATCCTTGTGCTGGATGGTGCCATGGGCACAATGATCCAGCGTTACCGACTGCAAGAAGATGATTATCGTTGCTGTCGCTTTAGGAGTCACTCCAAACCTCTCAAGGGGAATAACGACCTCCTCTCAATTACTCGCCCCGACATTATTCAGGCCATTCACCTTGAGTATCTTATGGCCGGGGCCGACATTATTAGCACTAATACGTTTAATGCCAACTCTATATCTATGGCCGATTATGGCATGGAGGGGTTGGTCTATGAGTTGAATCTGGCGAGCGCGCGGCTGGGTGTTGAGGCGGTTGAGCTGTATGCTGCCTCTACAGAAAAGTCGTGTCGCCGCGCGTGTTTTGTTGCGGGGTCAATAGGGCCCACTAACAGGACTGCCTCTATGTCGGCTGATGTGAATGATCCGGGTGCGAGGAGTGTTTCGTTTGATCAATTGGTTTCGGCATATTCTCAACAGGTTCGTGGGTTGATAGATGGGGGCGTTGATATTCTGCTTGTTGAGACTGTTTTTGATGTTCTTAACGCTAAGGCGGCTCTATTTGCCATTGGGGATGTGTTTAAGGAGAAGGGTGTGAAGTTGCCGGTGATGGTTTCGGTGACAATTACCGATGCAAGTGGCCGGACGCTTACGGGGCAGACTCTTGAGGCGTTTCTTATTTCGGTTTCGCACTTTCCGTTGATGAGCATCGGGCTGAATTGTGCTTTGGGTGCCGACCAGTTGAGGCCGTTTTTGAAAGAGCTTTCGGCAAAGTCGCCGTTTTATGTCTCTGCCCACCCGAATGCGGGTCTTCCCAACCAGTTTGGGGAGTACGATCAGGAGGCCTCATATATGGCTTCGGTTGTTGAGGAGTTTATGAAGAGTGGTTGGGTGAACATCATTGGTGGGTGTTGCGGTACCACACCTGTGCATATTGCCAAAATTGCAGAGGCTGCTGCTAAGTATAAGCCGAGGGAGATTCCTGTGATTGAGCATTTTACCCGCCTTAGTGGTCTTGAACCTCTGGTGATTACTCCGCAGACCAACTTTGTGAATGTTGGTGAGAGGACAAATGTTTCGGGGTCCAAAAAGTTTGCTCGCCTTATAAAGGAGGAGAGGTATGGCGAGGCCCTTGAGGTTGCCCGTGAGCAGGTTGAGGGTGGTGCCCAGGTTATTGATATTTGTATGGACGAGGCCATGCTGGATTCGCAGAGTGCTATGGTTAAGTTCGTTAGCCTTATTATGGCCGAGCCTGATATTTCAAAATTGCCGTTGATGATTGACTCTTCTAAGTGGGAGGTTATTGAGAGTGGGTTGAAGTGTATCCAGGGTAAATCGGTTGTCAATTCGATAAGTCTCAAGGAGGGTGAGAAGCTTTTTCTGCATCGTGCTTCGTTAATTCGGAGGTACGGGGCTGCTGCGGTTGTGATGCTATTTGATGAGCAGGGGCAGGCCGACTCTTATGAAAGGCGCATAGCTGTTGCAGAGAGGAGTTACAAGTTGCTGACTCAAAAGCTGCATTTTGCTCCTGAGGATATAATTTTTGACCCCAATGTGCTTGCAATTGCCACCGGAATCGAAGAGCACAACAATTACGCAGTAGATTTCATCAAGACAACTGCCTGGATTAAGCAGAACCTGCCGTACGCCAAGGTTAGCGGAGGTATTAGCAACCTGTCGTTCTCTTTCAGGGGAATGGACGAGGTTCGCGAGGCCATGCATTCGGTCTTTCTCTATCACGCTATATATGCCGGTCTGGACATGGGCATTGTAAACCCGGGCATGCTGCAGGTGTACAGCCAAATTCCAGCCGAGCTTCTCCAACTGGTCGAAGATCTCATTCTTAACCGACGTCGTGACTCCACCGAGCGCCTTCTCACCTACGCTGAGCAGCAGCTCCACCCTACCCCAACCCAGCACTCTAACCTGAACCCGGACCAAATCTCAAACCAACAATTTTCACCACAAAATTCATCTTCACCATTTTCAAACAACCAATCCCAACAAAACCACCCTGCGCGCGGAGCTGAGTGGCGATCACTGCCTGTAAACGAGAGAATTAAACATGCACTCATAAAAGGGCTGGATTCGCACATTCAGGATGATGTTCTGGAGGCGCGCAAACACTTTCCGCGAACCCTTGACGTGATCGAGGGCCCCCTGATGGATTCGATGAACGAGGTGGGTGATCTGTTTGGTTCGGGCAAGATGTTTTTGCCTCAGGTTGTGAAGAGTGCGCGCGTTATGAAAAAGGCCGTAGAGGCCCTCGCTCCGTTTATTGAGGAGGAGAATCTGGGCGCTCCGGTAAAGGATTCGGGTACGCTGCTGATTGCTACTGTAAAGGGTGATGTTCACGATATTGGTAAAAACATTGTGAGTGTAGTGCTCTCATGCAACAACTACAACATTATCGATTTGGGTGTGATGGTTCCTGCTGAGAAGATTATTGATGCGGCCATTGAGCATAAGGTCGATTTCATTGGGCTGAGTGGTTTGATTACCCCTTCGCTTGACGAAATGGTGAATGTTGCTGCCGAGATGGAGCGCCGAGGAGTCACATTTCCGCTTCTTATTGGCGGGGCTACAACTTCGGAGATTCATGCGGCTGTAAAAATCGCTCCCGGATACTCCGGCCCTGTGATTCATGTGAAGGATGCTTCAAAAGCGGCGGGCGTACTCGCAGCACTCCGTAGCCAAACCGCCGGTGATTACATCTCCAGCCTCACCCAACGCTACAGTGAGTTACGTGAAGCCCACCAAACCGGCAAATCCACCCAAAAACTCATCTCACTCACTCAAGCCCGCCTCAATCAACTTGACATAACACAAATTCCTGAAAAACAACTCAACCCGGAATTTGCCACATCAGATAACACCCCGCAAAACAGCACAACACAAATAAATACACCACTAAACAACACTTCACACGATAATTCACAAAGCAACATCACACACGATAATACACCTGACAACATTTCTAACAAGATCACATCAGAAAACAATTCACATGACAATTCCCCATCAGACAGTACTTCACAATTAAGTACGCCATTAAACAGCACTTCACACGATAATACACAAAGCAACAACACACGCGATAATAAACCTGACAACATTTCTAACAAGATCACACCAAACAACAATTTTCAAGACAACACCCCACTAAACAATTTTTCGAATTACCGTCCTACCCCGCCCGCAAAACCCGGTATTCACACAATCAAAAATATTGATATCGAAGAGCTTATCCCCTATATTGACTGGACCTTCTTCTTTTACGCCTGGAAGCTCACCGGCAAATACCCAACCATTTTTAACGACCCCGTAAAAGGAGCCGAAGCCCGCGAACTCTACGAGCAAGCCCAACACTACCTCAAAGAGATAATCTCAAACAACCTCATAACCCCCCACGCCATTTATGGCCTCTTCCCTGCCCACTCACAAGGTGACGACGCCATTTTGTACGTAAACCCAGCTAACCAAACAGACCAGACAAACCAGTCAGAGTCAACTGTACAAACGAATTCAACTAGCCAACAAAGTTCACTCATCCATTCAGACACACTAATCGCTAGCGAACAAAATAACCATTCATTCCAATCAAATTCAACCAGCTCAATTCGACAAAATAATCTTTCCAATCAAACAAACTCAACCCCTTACCGCCTCTGCTTCCTCCGCAACCAGGAGCAAAAGCCCCCCGGCACACCAAACCTTTGTTTAGCTGATTTTCTTTTGCCCCACCCGATCGACTCAAACAACATTGTACCGGGCAACCAAAACAGCTCCGACAGCAACGTCGCATCCAAAACCACTGCGCCTCAAAATTCTGATAACCAACATTATACACCAAATGAGTTAGACACATCTACTCAAACCATCTCAGCCTTAACCGCTGCTAATCAAGAATATACACCAAATGAGTTAGACATTTCTCCTAAAACCACCTCAGCCTTAACCACTGCTAATCAAGAATATACACCAAATGAGTTAGACATCGCCTCCCACCTCGGCCTCTTTGTGGTAACCGCCAAAATCGACAACCAAAAATTCGAACCCTACCAGGAAGACCCATATGCAACCATTATGATTCGCATATTGAGCGACCGTCTGGCAGAGGCCACCGCCGAATGGCTCCACGAAAAGATTCGCAAAGAGTTTTGGGCGTACGCACCCGACGAAAACCTCACACCGCAGGAGCTCTTCCGCAACAAGTTCCAGGGCATACGCCCGGCACCCGGCTACCCTGCCTGCCCCGACCACTCCGAAAAGAGAATCCTCTTTGACATTCTTCGGGCAGAGGAGAACATCGGCGTTCATCTAACCGAAAACTACACAATGGATCCGCCCGCCTCAGTGTGCGGCTACATCTTCGACCACCCAGCCTCCACCTACTTTAACGTAGGCCCCATCGCCCCCGACCAGCTCCAAAACTACGCCCAACGCAAAAATATCACGCTGCAGGAGGCCGAAAAACTGGTACGCACGTAACCACACACCTGCACGTAAATCTCCGCGCCACTTTTGGACATTTACTTGCATATCAAACACTTACAAAACAGACTTCAGCCATAATATTTTTAAATTTAAAAAGTCTCATTTGCAACACACTAATTAACAAACAGTTGTCCAAAAGTGATGCGGAGAAACTCCCCACACACTAACCAAATCACCTAAACACACAGCTATACCTAACAAACACCCCTTACCAAAAACATGCGTGGAGCACCAGATTAATCTCCGCGCCAGTTAGTGGTATAACATTGATTACTAAATACTTATTTTTAGGCCAATTTTCGGAAACAAATTGGGTCATTTTTAACACGCTAAAAAACAACTAAATACCACAAACTGGCGCGGAGAAATTCGCACATTAAACACACCCCCCTTCAAATGACAGTACTCGAAAAAATTCAAACAGCAAAAAAACCGCTCTTCACATTTGAGCTCCTCCCTCCGCTAAAAGGCCACAGTATAGATAAGGTTTACGCCTCTATCGAAGGGTTGCTGGAGTTTAATCCGGCATATATCAATTTCACTTCGCACCGCAACGAGACGCTTATACGGGAGAGGCCCGACGGGTCGCTTGAGAGGCGGGTGGCGCGAATAAGGCCGGGCACGATTGCTTTGGCGGCTGCCGTTAAGTATAAATATGATATTACGGTTGTGCCTCACGTTTTGTGTGGTGGTTTTACCCGTGAGGAGACCGAAAATGCTCTTATTGAGATGAACTTCCTTGGTATTCATGATGTTCTGGCGCTTCGTGGCGATCCTGTTCGTGGCAGCCGCTCGTTCATTCCTGAGAAGGATGGTCATGAGAATGCCGACGGGCTGGTGAGGCAGATTGTGAATCTAAACAGCGGCCGCTATCTTGACGAAACCATGGAGCATGCCGTTCCTACTTCGTTTTGCATTGGTGTTGCCGGTTATCCGGAGAAGCATTTTGAGTCGCCAAATATGGAGGCTGATATTGCCTGGCTTAAGGCTAAGGTTGATGCGGGTGCGCATTATATTGTTACTCAGATGTTTTTCGACAACGCAAAGTTTTTTAGGTTTGTGGAGGCGTGCCGTGCTGCGGGAATTAGTGTTCCGATTATTGCCGGCCTAAAGCCGATTTCGGCTCTGAACGATATTCGTCTGCTGCCTCAGACTTTCCATATAGATGTTCCCAATGACCTGTACAAGGCTGTTGCTGCCTGCAAGGATGATGTTGCTGTGCGTGAGGTAGGTGTCGAGTGGGCTACAATGCAGTCGCGCGAACTTCTCAAGGCCGGTGTTCCGGGTATTCACTACTACACACTTGGCCGCTCCGATAATGTGGCGAAGATTGTGCGCGGAAGCTTTTAAACACGTGGCACACTGCCACACCAAAAAATCTCCGCGCCAGTTTGTGGTAACCACTTAAGCACCAGACACATATTTTTGAACCATTTTACATACAAAAAAATCTCCGCGCCAGTTTGTGGTAACCACTTAAGCACCAGACACATATTTTTGAACCAATTTACACACCAAAAAACCTCCGCGCCAGTTTTGGACAACCACTTAAATATAAGACATTTACATTTGAGACTTGCCTAACACCAAAAGATTGTGAAATTCAAGTGTTGTTATAATTAG